>Ga0315901_10000001_pt1 | contig 465880 bp, 435 predicted proteins | sample LakEriMetagenome_10_FD_203761 | JGI IMG/M metagenome (GOLD analysis project Ga0315901, IMG submission 203761) | Freshwater fungal communities from buoy surface, Lake Erie, Ohio, United States - Buoy 2 MA116 | ecosystem: Environmental > Aquatic > Freshwater > Lake | place: USA: Lake Erie, Ohio... | reverse complement strand
CCATCCAGCGCATTGAGTCCGGAGATGTCACTGAAGAGATAGTGGCAACCGAATTCATGAAGGGTTACGCGTTGCACGGGCGGCTTGTAAGGCCGGCCATGGTGAGCGTCAAAGTGCCCGGAGGATCGAATTAGAGATGTGCCAAGGGCGGCAAGTCCTTGTCACCCTTGTCTGAACCCCCTGCCTTTCGCGTTTTTGCCACCAACCGTTAAAATCCAGCCCTTCATGCCCAATTAAGATTTCCTGTCAGGTGTCCGATCTGAATACCTGTTAAGACGGGAAATAATGAACAAACTGGCGCCGCTTGGCGTCTTTGGCACGAGGAGAATGTTATGAGCGGTAATGGCGATCAAAAGTCTCTCGATCTCGCCCACGATTTACCACTGCTTCCCCTGAAAGACATCGTTGTCTTTCCCCACATGATCGTGCCAGTCTTTATCAGCGAAGATCTCTGCATCAATGCAGTTCAGAATGCTAGAGCTGGAAACGGCAGAATTTTTCTCTCAGCGTTTAAAGTTGCGGGAGAGGAAGGAGAAGGCCTCGACTGTAGCACCGAACCGCCTTTCGATGTTTACAATACTGGAACGATTTGTTCGGTTATGCGGGATCGCAAGCTACCTGATGGCCGCGTAAAAGTTTTAATACAAGGTATCCAGAAAGCTCAGCTAAAGTCACTTGTCAGTGCTGATGGTTTTCCTATGGTGCGAGTGGCACCGATAGCCGATGCGATGGTGGCTAGTTCGTCACCAGAGTTAGAAGCGCTGGTCAGAGCTGTGCGCGAGAGTCTTGAGAAGGTTGTCTCGCTCGGCAAAGTACTATCACCTGATATTTTGATGATCCTCGAAGATATATCAGATCCATCGCGCTTAGCGGACCTGGTGGCGTCAAATCTTGGTCTTAAGGTTGCTGATGCGCAGAGAATTCTTTCAGTTCAAAATCCTTTGGAGCGTTTACGTCGAGTTCACCAGTATCTGTCTCGTGAAATCGAAGTTTACCAGATGCAGGTTCGTATCCAGAGCCAGGCTAAGGAAGAGATTGGCCGCATGCAGCGCGAACATTACTTGCGCGAGCAAATCAAAGTCATCAAGAACGAGCTTGGCGATAACGATGGTAAAGACGAGGTTGAAAATCTCTGGAAGCGCATGGAAGGTGTTGCGCTTACGGATGAGGCTAAAGAGGAAGTAACTCGGCAGATCAAACGTCTTGAGCGCATGCATCAGGACACGAGTGAAGCCGCATTGACGCGCACTCACATCGAAACGATGTTGTCTCTTCCATGGGGTAAAAAATCAACTGAGGCCATCGACATCTCCAGCACTAAAAAAATTCTGAATGAGGATCATTACGGTCTCGATCAAGTTAAAGATCGTATTTTGGAGTTCCTTGCTGTTAAAAAGCTAAATCCAGGAGCTAAGAGTCCAATCATTTGTTTCGTTGGGCCTCCTGGTGTTGGTAAAACAAGCCTTGGTAAATCGATCGCAAGGTCCATGGGGCGTCAGTTTTCACGGATCGCGCTTGGAGGCGTGCGCGATGAAGCCGAGATTCGTGGGCATCGCAAGACTTATGTAGGCGCATATCCTGGCCGTGTTATAAACAGCTTAAAGCAAGCGCAGTCGATGAATCCAGTGATCATGCTAGATGAGATCGATAAGCTTGGCTCCGATCACCGCGGTGATCCGTCAAGTGCTCTGCTCGAGGTTTTAGATCCCGAGCAAAATAAAAATTTCATAGATCATTATCTTGGTGTGGCTGTTGATCTCTCGGATGTCACATTTATCGCTAATGCTAACACGTTAGATACGATTCCGGGCCCATTGCGTGATCGCTTGGAGATTATCGAAGTCTCTGGCTATAGCGAGGAAGAAAAACTGATCATTGCTAACCAGTATCTGATCCCAAAAATGATCAAAGAAACTGGTCTCGAGAAGGCTAACGTATCTTTCACGAAACCGTCTGTATCAGCAATTATTAATGGATACACCAGGGAAAGTGGACTGCGCGGTTTGGAGAAACAAATCGCAAGTGTATGCCGTAAGCTAGCTCGGGAGTATGCAGAGACGGGCGAGTTTGTCGCGGCGGAGACAGGTAGCGGAAATCTTAAGATGACGCCTGCAATGATTCAAAAGCACCTAGGTGCTAATAAGTATGGTGATAGTTTCTATCATCATGATCCGATGCGCGGTGTTTCTCTTGGATTGGCTTATACTCAGTACGGCGGAGAAGTATTGGCGATTGAGACCAATATTTTGCCCGCGTCATCGCCAAGACTTGTGCTAACTGGGCAGCTCGGAGATGTCATGAAGGAAAGCGCTCAAACCGCTTTGAGCTTCTTGCGCTCGAAAGCTCAGGACTTTGGTTTTGATCCTGAAGTGTTGAACAAGAATGAACTTCATGTTCACATCCCTGCTGGTGCAGTGCCGAAGGATGGTCCAAGTGCGGGTATCACGATGGCATCGTCGATGTTGTCCGCAATTTTAGGACGCGCACCTAACGGTAAGATTGCGATGACGGGCGAGATTACATTGCACGGCATGGTTCTACCGATCGGCGGCCTTCGTGAGAAGGTTTTAGCTGCCTTAAGAGAAGGCGTGGAGCATGTGCTGGTGCCCATTAAGAATAAGGCCAATTTTGAGGCCCTTCCGGCTAATATACGCAAAAAGATAAAAGTCACCTTTGTGAAGTCTTACTTGGAAGTCTTCGAAATCATGTTTGCTCCGATGGCCGAGAGCAAAGAGATCATCCCACTTCGTGGTCGTCGCCGACTTGCAGGTGAAAACGATCTTGCCAGCTGATAGGCATTTGAGTGAATGCATTTGGAGACCCGAATCCCTGCTATAGGGGGTTCGGGTCTTTGGTGTTTGAGGCAACCTGAGATAAGATCTAAGTAGGCCAAATGTCCAGCTTTAGGAGACCAATCATGAGTGATCGAACGAAGACGGTGCTGAAGTTTTTTGGCATGGGTGTTTTATGGGTATATATTCTCTCAATCCGGGTGGGCAGCGAGACTATTTTCTATCACGCTCATGATATTTTGGTTGAAAATCAGATAGTTGAGGCAATTGATCAACAGCTGGCTGATGCCTATGAGGGGGTTGTGAATTTGGCCTCTAACACCTTCGATCGTATCAGCGGTCGTACTAAAAACCTCTAAAGATACAGAGCTTAAAGCTTCGATCATCTAAAGGTTCTCGCCACTTGCAGCTTGTTGTGCTATCCCATGGGGCGTCCGTATTGAGGGCACCCTGGAAGGCTTACTGACAAAGAAGCTGCTGGTGGCGTTCTCTTTTTTTAGACTCGTGTTAACACCGCGGGAGATCTAGCTGATGGCCTTATTAAAAGTCGTTGAGTGGCCGGCGAAGGTTCTTGAAACACCTGCCAAAGACGTCAAAGAGTTCAATGCCGAACTGTTGCAGTTTGTCGCCGATATGCATGAAACCATGCAGCACAGCAATGGGATTGGTCTTGCTGCAAACCAGGTGGGCGATCTGCGCCGTGTCATAACTATTGAGATTCCCCACACCGGCAGCGAAGCCGACGGCGAACCGAAGTGGTGGCACAACAAGCGCTTCACTTTTATAAATCCGATTATCACCAAAAAGGCTGGCACCATAAAATGGCAGGAGGGCTGCCTGAGTTTTCCCGAAATTTTTGATTTCGTCGATCGGGCAGCTGAGGTTTGGATTACGGCTTGTGACGAGACTGGCAAACAGTTTGAAGTCCACGCAGACGGCCTATTTTCGGTGTGTCTACAGCATGAGATCGATCATATCGATGGAATCGTATTTTTCAAACGCATGAGCCGTCTGAAGGCCGAGCGAATCAAGACTAAAATGCTTAAAAGGGGCAACGTCAATGTCGAAGCCTAGTGTTTTAGTTGCACCTAGTATACTCGCCGCAGACTCTATGAGATTTGGGGACGAGATTAAGTCCGTGGAGCAAGCCGGAGCCTCTTGGCACCACATCGATGTTATGGACGGGCACTTTGTTCCGAATTTAACGTTTGGATTACCACTTGTGAAAGCTATGAAGAAGATAACAACTCTTCCGCTGGATGTGCACATTATGGTGAGTAATCCGGACGATGTGGCGTTGTCATACGTGGAGGCTGGCGCTGATATTCTCGTATTCCATGCTGAGGTAGCCAAACATGGCCACAGATTGGCGGATGCCATCCGAAAGCAGGGGGCTCGTCCAGGAATTGCTCTTAATCCAGGTTCGCCGCTTGAGCTTGCTTTTGCTTTGGCACCTCACGTGGATGTGATTATGTTGATGTCGGTAAATCCGGGGTTTGGTGGGCAGAGCTTTATTGAAGACACTGTGACCCGGGTAAGAGTTCTCCATGACTGGTTAAGAAAGAATAAATTAGATGAGAGGGTTCTCATCGAAGTTGATGGCGGAATTAATGATGAAACCGGCGCTAGAGTCGTAGCGGCCGGCGCAAAGGTCTTGGTGGCGGGAACTTACGTCTACGGGGCGAAAGATAGATCCAAGCCAATCAATTCTCTTAAAAATTTAAAGTAACGTTCCCGGACCGTCAGAGGACTTTATTTATGAAGCCTTTTTCCCTTGGTGTTGATCGACTTTCTTGGTCGAAAATCGTCTCACTCGCAGCACATCCAAAGCCAAACCTCGTGGTTTCGGAGCAGGCGTGGTCCAGGCTGGAGCTCTATCGAGGATTAGTCGAGTCTGCTATCAAGTCAGGCAAAACGATATATGGAATCAATACAGGCTTTGGTTTTCTTTCTGACGTAAAGGTCGACAAAGATAAGCTTCAGACGCTTCAGTACAATTTAATTAGAAGTCACGCATGTGGCGTTGGAGACCATGCACCAAAAGATGTGGTCCGAGCACTACTTATTCTGCGTGCACATACGTTTTTACTGGGTCACAGTGCCGTAAGTCGCAAGCCCGTGGAGAAAGTTCTGGAGTTTTTGGCGCATGATATTTTACCCGTCATACCCATGCAGGGTAGTGTCGGTGCGTCCGGTGATCTTGCGCCTTTGGCCCACTTAGCCCTTGGACTCATCGGTGAGGGGGATGTTTACTACGGCGGAGATGTTGTGGATGCAGCTGTTGCCCTCAAGAAGGCAGGTGTCTCGCCTCTCGTTCCTGCAGCAAAAGAGGGCCTATCTCTCATAAACGGGACCCAATTTATGGCGGTTCTGGGATCATTTGCCCTGCATCAAGCCAATGTTCTAGCCCAAACGGCAGATGTTTTGGCAGCGTTGAGCTTGGAAGCCATTAAGGGCACCAAGGCTGCCTTCGATCCTCGAATCCATGAGGCTCGGGATCAATCAGGTCAAAGGGCTTCAGCGGCCAATTTCTGGAATCTTTTATCCGGAGATGATGAAATCATGGCAAGCCACGCTAACTGTGGGCGTGTGCAGGAGCCCTATAGTTTTCGTTGTGCGCCTCAGGTCCACGGCGCCACTCGCGATGTCATCGATTTTGTAGCAAAGCGTATCGATGGAGATCTCAATTCTGTCACCGACAATCCCCTGGTTTTTGAAGACGGATCTGTCATAAGCGGCGGCAATTTTCACGGCCAGCCTCTGGCGATGGCTATGGACTTTTTAGGGATAGCAATATCCGAACTGGGTAGCATTTCGGAAAGACGAATCGAGAAGCTAACCAATCCTGCCATGAGCGGTTTACCCGCATTTGTGGTTAAAGATGTTGGACTTAACAGTGGTTTCATGATTCCCCATGTTGTGGCTGCGGCACTTGCTTCAGAGAACAAAGTTTTGAGTCATCCGGCGTCCGTTGACTCTATTCCAACATCTGCTGACAAAGAAGATCACGTCAGCATGGGTCCTATTGCTGCAAGGAAAGCCCTTAAAATCTGCTCCCATGTTGCGGATATCCTAGCTATCGAAGCGCTGACTGCGTCGCAAGGTGTTGATTTGCATGCACCATTAAAACCATCCCTACCTCTTACTAAAATTCATGATAGAATCAGGAGTCTCTCTCCGGCTGTAGGGATAGATCGATCGTTGCATAAAGATATTATTAAAGTGTCTTCATGGATAAAGGATGGCGGAGCCCTGGAAGCCGTTCTGTAAACACTTGGGAGTCAATTTATGTTCAAGATAGTTTTTTATTTGATGATGTCGCTGTTTTCCCTGAGCGCGTTCGCTGCTGAAAGCGTAAAGATTGAACGAATTGGCGGAAATTTTAAAGTAGAGACAATCTCAAAGCTACCGTCTGGAGCTTTTGTTGTGGAGTTTAAAGCCGCTGAAGGTGAGCCAAAGTTTACCCACCTAAGACTTGAAAGCGACAACATAAACTCGGCTTTAGCGGAAGGCGCCGTCTTGCGACTGTCTGCCGATGTGACTCAGATTCGCGGTAAGAGAGCAGAGGTTGCACAAGTTGTTGTGTTTTTGCCCGGTGTAGTTGGACCCACGCCAGTTTGGATGTTGTCGCGTAAAGCGCCGCGTTTAGATCCTCCGGCGAAGTTACTGGATCTTCATGCGCCTGTGACTGATTTTGCTGTATTTTGATTAGCCTCTGAACGTCTAAGTTGGGTGGATTAGTGGAGCAAGAGGAATCTGCAGAATTACCCGTGCTCCCAGTGGTTCGGCAACCAGAGGGTCTTCGATATTATTTTGGCACGTGGTCCGGTCGAATATTGCTACTAAATCTTGTGGTGTTTGTAGTGATGGTTTCGTTTGAGCCATCCTCCCTCTGGATGCCAAGCCAGCAGGTCATACGGGACTTCGGCAGTAAATCTTTGGCCGATATTGCGATGGGCGACTACTGGCGTTTTGTATCGCCTATATTTGTTCACATAGGCGCCATTCATTTTCTTTTTAATACGATGGCCCTCTACTATATCGGCTACCAGATTGAATATATTTTAGGTTCGCGATGGTTTCTTCTCATTTATTTTGTGGCGGGGATCGTTGGAAATCTTGCAAGTTGTCTATTTTCATTGGCTCTCAGTGCAGGCGCATCAGGCGCAATATTTGGCCTTCTCGGATCTGGTTACCGGATGGAGGGGTTGCTGAGTGATGCTTTTGATCGTGAGGATATTAAGAGAAAGCCGCGTAAGCGTATTTACTCAGGCCTAGTCATAACCAACATTGTACTCGGACTAGTTATTCCTGTTATCGATAATTCGGCACACATAGGCGGCTTAGTGAGTGGCTGGTTATTGACTGAAGCTATGCTTCGAACAAGACCGAACCGATTGAGAGCAAGGAATCCTAAAATCACATATGCCATATTTGCTTCGTTGATCGTGTTTATATTTATATCTATATTTCTAAGCACTGATAAACAAAGGGTTACAAATCGGTATATAAGTTCTGCCAGGGGCGCAGATTCCGCCAAGGAGGCGTACCGCGATTTTACGGAGGCTCTCCGGATTGAACCTTTGAATGAGGTGGCTCGTCTCTATCGAGGGCAGCTACTGCTCCAAGCGGGCGAGACGAACAAAGGATTGGATGATATTAAGGTCGCACTAGCTACTGGTAAAGTCAGTCAGTCGCAATTAGACGATTTGATACAAGGTCTTGAGATGATCGGCCAGCGTAATGCAGCCCAAGCGGTTCGGGAATTGTCCGAGACTCTCGATAAGACAGACATTTAGCTCAAAAAATTAACGAGATATTATTTAATCAAGCAGCCCGAATATTCGTCTGCAAAATCTGTCGTTTCTCCTCACCGGTTGCCATGCATATCCGATTTAAGTGGGCGCGCATTCTTGGGTCAAATAGCATTAATGGTCCAAAATCAGATAGGTGACTTTTCCAAAATCTCTCAGCGATTCGCGATGCTAGCTGATAATCCGTCAAGTGTCCTGTCACTGTGCTTTGGTTGAATAGTAGCAATACGAGTTCTCGCATATGTGTTTGGCCAAACATTGTTTTCATGACTAACGACGTGACGACGATCTTGTCAAGCTCAGCTTGTACTTCCAAATCAAATAGCGAGATCGGACGTCCGATTTGAGTCATGTGAATATAGTAGTGAAAGTGACTGATTTCTTCCGTGAGAATAAGGAATGCATTTAAACCTTCGGGATGTTTTAAAAGTTCATCCAATCGATTATAGCTAGACAAAATCGTGGAGATATTTTGGCTGAGGTGGATGCCGAGAAATGTTTCGTCTTCAAGTGCAGTCACTAAGAAGGACGCTTCTAGGGACTGCGCGTCGGGGCAATGCTCCTTCAGAAAGTCCGCTGGATAAGTGTGAATGTAAGGCAAAGATGAGATCGTGAATTTGTATCCACGATAGTCACTAATAAGATTCTCGATAACAGAGGTGAGCCCACATATGGAAGGGTCCTGGGTCAGATCCCCGGTGTTGACTTGCATTCAGTTAGCCTGCCGGAATGGCACGTGGATGGGATTAATGCCTTTATCTTCCAGAATCGTCCTAATACGCTGAGAACCAGAGCGATTCCATCGGTCGTAAAGTACAAGAATACTGGAGTCTTGATTCATGTTACTGGAGTCAGATGCTTGTGCCACCACATCAACGATTTGACCGAAATTTTTGGCAAGACTCTCCATCAGTTCGTGAAACCCGTCATCGCGAGATTGAGAACGAGTCAGAGACGATGCCTGCTCGTAAGCCGATGCACCCATGGTCATGTAGTAATTAATATCGAAAGTTTTGCGATTGAAATAATCCTGGAAAAATCCAGACACATATAGACTCGCGTCGCCAAGTGATCGGTAAAGCTGAGGCTGCCGTTCTACCGGTGCTTCAAGAGCCCGCTTAAGCATGAACGCTAAAGGGGTTGAAAGCACGTCCATTTCGGAATTTTCAGTGTCGTCTCCGGTCGTTGTTCTTTGTATAAAGCTCGTCAAAAGATTTACAAGATAGAACTCCACGTGTTCTTCGAGCTTGATATTTAAATCTCTCGAAGCTTCTGTGATTTTGGAGTGAAAAAATTCGCGCGGACTTATACTTAGATCAAGCGATGTTGAGCTCACAGTGGACCTCCCCCCGCCATCCACAGGGGCTTTTGCAGTAGGTTAAACATTCAAAGCAAAACGCGGCTTGTGTATTAATTATACACCTGGTTGGCCGGCCAGTTGAATACCCCTCCTCATAAACCAAAGTCGGAAAATCAGGCAGTTAGCTGAGCTAAAAATTTAACAATTTGATATTATTGATTTATTCAGGCCTTTAAAGGCTATCGGGCTGGGTCTTAAGGGCTTTGCCAACTGGCCTATAAGTCAGCCTTTTATAGCAATGTCTGGTGGTTTTAGAGCCCACTAGGGTGCTAGGTTAATCCTATGGAAAAGCCATCTCAACCACCACCAAGAAACCAGTCGGAACTGGCCCAGGCGGGCGCCAATTCGGGTGCAGATCGTCTCGGTTTAGAAGATATCGTCCACTTGGCGAACAAGGTTGGGCTTGAATATGTCGCTGCTCGCAAGGAAGCCGAGCGACTTGAACTGCTAAAGAACACGATTCGAGCGAGAATATCAATTCGGCTGGATGATGGATCGCATAGTGAAGCAAAACTCCGTCGCTTAATGGAGACGGATCCTGAGTACGAAGATTTCTTAATGAAGCTTGTCACAGCTCGAGCCGAAGCCGAGAAGCTTCGGGTGCGTTACGAAAGCTATAAAAATCTTTTTGACGCCAAGCGTAGTCTTCTTAGTTACCAGAAAGCGGAAATGAAGCTTCTTTGAGGCAATATAGAATTATCTTAACGAGTTTGTCTCGGGGCGCGCGCGATTTTGTAAGGAAGCCGCGCGCTTTTTTGCATCCAGCACAAGCTCGACAAATTCAGGGTCATTGGCACTGTTTTTCTTGAAAGCATTATAGTAGCGAAGGGCTCTCTCAGGATTAGAATTCTGCAGACTTCTAGCGAGCCAATAGTGACCCTCAGTCATTTTGGGCTTAACTCTAACCGCTCTTTCTAGGTAGTCGATAGCCTCTTTTTCTCGACCTGAATCAAGAAGGACTCGACCCACACCCATGAGCGCTCCAGCCATTAGAGGCTGGGTTTTTAAAGCCTGCTGCCACATTTCTAAAGCGGCCTGCTTTTTGCCTTGGGCAGCATAGGCCTCCGCAATAACGCTTTCAAAGTAGGGCTTTGAGATCACAGAGGCGCGATCAAGACCTCGCTTTAATGTAGCTATAGCTTCGCTCTCACGCTTCAACTTTATTTGTGTTCGCGCAAAAATCATCAGAGCTTGCTCATCGTTGGGAGCTTTCTTTTGTAATCTTGTCGCTATATTAACCGCCTCACTGTAGAAGCGGATTTTGAAGTAAGACCACGCCAAACTTTTGAGAGCACGCGTTTCGTCGGGTTTAATTTTAAGTGATTTCTTGTAGCGATAGATAGCCTCGGCATACTTATCCTCGGCACGATAAGCTTCCGCAAGGAAGAAATTGGTCTCAAAATTCTGCTCGAAGTTCTTAATGGCCAACTCGAGGTTGATTATCGCGCCTTTAGGGTCTCCCGCTTTCAGCAAGACTATTCCTAAGTTTCGTCTAGCGACCATGTTGTCTGGATCTTTAGCTATTAGCTTTTTGTAGGCGTCAACCGCCTCTCTTAGAAGCCCTTCTCGCGCGAACTGATTGGCTTGGCTCAAAGCAGACGTCTTATTATTTGCATCTCCAGGTGCTGGTGCCTGGGAGGTCGTCGAGCACGCACACAGCGTGGTTAACAACAGAGCAAGCCAGCTTTGGCCGAGTCGGCTCATAGAATGAGTTCTCCAAAATAAAATTGAGGCTCGCTAGGATTATACCAAAAATTTGGCCCGTCAGCGTAGGCATCCCAGGCCTGGCCTCATTAGGGGCTTAAACTCTAAAAATTCGATTGTGGGTGGCTCGGTTTTGGCCGAATCACGGCTGTAGGGTTTGAATTTGGCCAATTATTGAATTGTGTAGAATTCCTCAAATAGAGACCAGCAGCGGGTGTCATTTGAGTAAAAAGACAAGTTAATCCGGGTGTTTTCCCACTGTTTGTAGGTTGCACCTTTATACGAGTAATAACGCAGGGATAGATTACCGCTACGGCCGGTTATGAGGGCGTCCGGGGTCGGCATAAACTCGTCTAGAAAGTAGCATTCATTGCTAGAGTTTTTCATGTATGGTAGCTGGACTGTTCCGGGGGTCAGATCTGAGGCGAAAAAGACGCCTCTACAAGATGCAGTGCTGACTAGCAATCCCAGACATACCAGTGCTTTTAAGAATTTTGAGCTCATATCAGTTCTCTTTTTGTGCTACAAAAAAGTTCTTAACCTGTTGAGTTATTCGGTAACTTTCAACAAACCTTTAGCCGGGTGATAGGCCCGGAGAGCGGGCGGGATCTTGACAGTATCAAAGGCCATTTTGGAGATTATGAAAAAAACACCTGAAAAAGCTTTAATTTCGATCCTTACGCTGGCCTTACTGGGTTCTTGCACAACGGGTCGATCTAAGGATGCTTTGGAGTCCGAGTGGTCGCATCTGACAGCTGTGACGACTCTAAAGTGCAAGCCCTGGCCTCTCAAAGAGAGTGAATTAGATGTCAGTTATATGGCCGCAGACGCAACTCAAAACGGCGGTTTTGTCGCGGGTATCCGACTTCGTAACGGCAGTCGAATGCCGGTTTTTGCAAAAACGGAAGGCTCCGTGAACTTAAGTGCAGATGACTTAACACCTCTACCAATTGGATATGATGCGTTCGTTCTGGCTCCTCTCGAGGTGGGCAGTGGTGCTCTTGCCTTCGTCATCCAAAACAAGAAAGACAGAGCCTGGCTTGAAGTCAGATCAATCAAAGATAATCAGCTCGCCGGTCGAATGGCGACGTCCTTACCGATGGAGGCTGAAACAGGGCGGCTCGTCTCTGTCAGTAACGGTTGGTGGCTACAGGTTAATCATAGTGATGAAGAGGCTTCCTATGTATTCGTATCGGTTAGTCCGGATGCCAAGTGGCAATTTAACATCTCAAGTTTTCAGAGTCGCTCGCGATATGCGTCGCTCGTAGGCAATCAGAATGGTACGTCTGCCTACGTGATAGAAAATGCGCGGAGCTCCAAGGACGCAAATGTTTCTAATTTTTCGATCACAAGCCTGGACCCTTCTGGATCCTTTAAATCGACCGTTAAATTCTCACTGCCGACTAAAGGTGGAATGGAGAGTTGGTCGACTACGATGCTTGACAAGAGGCTCATGATTGCAAGTGTTCGTGGTGATTCCATGGTCGGTCAAGGTGTTCTTTTGGTCGCTTCCCTCGATCCTGCATCGTCACCTGCACAAATTATTTGGCAAAAGGAGTTTCCATTTGCTGATGTCCACGTTGGTGAACCTGTCTGGTTGTCCAACGGAAACCAGGGTTTCGTAACGCTTATGCAGTGGGTGGATTCTGAGGGAGTGCTTAGTCGGGTGAAAGTCGATGGAGCTGGTGCCACACAATTACCGGACGTGGGTGTTTTTGAGCGAGGCGCTATCTTGGCGTCTGGCTACCTGGGCCCTAAGGATGGCGTTGGGGCATTTAGATACCGTGAAAAAGATCTTTGGAAGTATAAGTTATGCAAGCTATCTCTCTAAGCTGGCGAAGGGACATTGTGCAAACTCTGCGAGCGTTCGCCAGTGATATCAAATTATCGCACAGCATTTTTGCGCTGCCATTTGTTGGCGTAGCTTTGTTGCTAACTGGCCCGTTCAATATTCCAGCGGTCAAGTTTTTAAACATCGTGGTTTGTATGATTCTTGCTCGTAGCTTTGCCATGGGTATGAATCGTTTTCTCGATCGAGATATTGACGCAGCTAATAGTCGCACCAAGATGCGTGCCTTGCCGGCTGGTTCTGTTACTCCAAGTTCCTACTTGAGCGTCACTTTGGCATGCGGAGCATTATTTATTGCAGCGGCTTTTAGTCTCTCCGAATTAGCAGGATATTTATCTCCAGCTTTATTAGGTGTGCTTGCGTTTTATAGCCTAATGAAGAAGCTATCTTGGATGACACATTGGTATCTCGGACTGTGTCTGGGGCTAGCGCCTATTGCTGCGGAAATAGCTCTTTGGGGTCGAACGACTATACCCGTTATTTTAGTGGGTTTGGCTGTGGCGTTTTGGACCGCTGGTTTTGATCTGCTTTACTCACTTCAAGACCGTGACTTCGATCGTCGCAATGGTCTTCACAGCGCACCTGCAAAGCTTGGTCATAAAGCTGCGATTTGGCTCAGTCGAGTTTCGTTTGTCTTCATGGTATTGTTTTTGGTTTTTGCTGGTCGTGCTGCTGGCAGTGGTATGTTTTGGTATTCTGGCGTTGCTGTTGTTGCCTTAATATTGACAGTTGAACACTGGCTGATTCGTGATGCGATGAGGCTAGGTACATCAGAGAAAATCAATGTCGCATTTTTTAATTTGAATGCCATGGTTAGTGTGCTTTTCTTCCTATTTGTTGCGGTAGACCATTATGCCAAAAGTTGACACAACGCCATCGCGTCTTAACCGAGTCCTTGTGGGTGTCACGGGTGCATCTGGATCAATTTATGCAGATCGACTTTTGCAAATCTTAGTCGACCAGGTTGAACGCGTCTATCTTGTCAGCACTGATAGTGGGGCTAAAGTCGCGGCTCACGAACTAACTAAGAAGAGCTTATTGCTGAGAGCCTTAACCGGCCAACTTAATGCAACAGAAAAAGAAACAATTAGAGTGTTCAAAAACGAGGATTTGTTTGCTCCATGTGCGAGTGGAACATCTGCGCCAGATGCGATGGTTATTACGCCATGTAGTATGGGATCATTGGCTCGTGTAGCCTCTGGTATCTCAAGTAATCTTCTTGAGCGTAGTGCAGATGTTGTTTTAAAGCAGCGGAGGAAGCTATTGATCTGCCCCCGCGAGACGCCACTTAGTCTGATTCACTTGCGCAATATGACGGCAGTTTGTGAAGCTGGTGCCGAGATCATTCCCTTAATGCCAGGTTTCTATCAGCATCCAAAGTCTATCGAAGAAATTGTAGATTTCTGCGTTGGAAAAATTCTCGAGCAACTTGGCTTGTCGCATAATTTGTATAAGCCTTGGAATGCTAGGATGATGTGACGCTTACACCTGGTAGTGCATGCCTAATTTGTCCAATGTCTTTTTGATGAGATCTTGGTGATTGAAGTCAATCGTTTCAAGGTCAATCTCCACATCTACGTCGCTATAATAGAGAGCTCCGAAGTGTCGATTGTGTCTCAGATCGATCAGATTGGCTCCGGTGTTGCCAAGGGCTCGTAGAAGCTCTGCTAGTTGCCCGGGCCTATCGGGCATCCTGACAGTCATTCGCATCATTCTTCCGGTTGCGATTAACCCACGATTGGCGATTCGGCCGAGAAGTGTCACGTCGATATTTCCACCGCATATAACAACGCAAACGTCCTTCTTGTTAGCCATGGCGGCGATTTGCGATCCGTAAACTTGAATAGCTGCGACGCCGGCGGCCCCAGCTCCTTCCGCCAGGACATGATCTTTCTCCATGAGGCTCATGATAGCCGCGGCGATTTCGTCGTCGTTAACGAGCAGGATGTCATCGACGTATCGCTGTGCCAGCGATAACGTGCGTGGACTTGGACGTTTAACAGCAATTCCATCCGCGATGGTCATGCCTGATGTGGTTCCGACAATTCGACCCGCTGCTAACGATTCTTTCATGGCGGGGAAAGACTTTGTTTGGACTCCAATGACTTTTATGTCGGGCCTCAGAGCTTTAACGGCACAACCAATTCCGCCAATTAACCCGCCACCGCCGATAGGAACAACGACAGCGCCTACGTTTGACAATTGATCAATAATCTCAAGACCAACCGTCCCTTGACCATTTATGACGGAAGCGTCGGCGAATGCATGAACAATAGTTCCGCCATGCTTATCGCGATATTCGACAGCAGCTTGATAAGCGTCATCATAGACCGCGCCAGTCAAAATTACGTCTGCGCCGTGGGATTTTGTAGCCACGACTTTCACCATCGGAGTTCTCTCGGGCATGAAAATGGTCGCTTTACGACCGAGGAGTCGCGCCATGTATGCCACGCCCTGAGCGTGATTTCCCGCGCTGGCTGCTATAACTGTGGATGCTTTGTCTCCTGCGCTGTTCGAAAGCAGAGCATTTCCTGCGCCGCGGATCTTGAAAGAGCCAGTAATGTTGAAGTTTTCGAGCTTGAAAAACACGCTAACGCCAAGCCTTTGTGAGTTTGAAAGGCTTTTTGTCACGGGCGTCACGGGTACGTACTTTTCAATCCGTCCCTTAGCTGCGCGAATTTCTTGAAGATTTATCTCGGTATCCGTGATTTTCCAATCTTGAGGCCGGGAATTGTCCTGAATCGTCATAATGTACCAGAGTAGGTTAGAATAAACACAGATGTTGAATTATCAGACCATAATCATAAATGCAAAGGGTCTGTCGTGTCCATGATATGGCTTGTTGCCCCAAACGATACCTGGAGTTCCGAGTTGTCGGACCTAATTGCGGGGCTATATGCAGTTCGTCGAATTGCAAGCTTGCATAGCTTTAGTCGGCTATTACAGCTGGGCGAAACGCCAAAAGTAGATGAGTTTTTGTGCTTGATTCATTTGTCACCGCAGCATGCATTACCTGAAGTTCATGCTGTTCTTTCGCTATGTTTGAATAAGGTAAAAAACTCGCAAGTTTGTATCGTTGGAGATTTGACTGATGCTCAGTGTCAATTACTAGATGTTTTCCAAGTCCCACGATTATCTCAATCGCAAGATCCGAAACTAATAGCGACGCATCTTCGTGGACTTTTCTCCCGTAATCAGCGTCATCAAGCGCCAAGTGTAACGGAAAGACTCATAAAAATCGGCGATATTGAGGTTGATCGTGACTTGGCAAAGCTGCGCGTCGCAGCGACCGGTCTTGAGGAGTCGCTCACCCCTAAGGAGTTAAGAATTTTATACGTCCTTGCAGTTGCAGCCAATAAAACAATTGCCAGAGATGAACTTGTCAAAGCCGTTTGGCCAGGTGTTCGAGTGTCCACAAGCACAATAGATAGCCATATGTCGCGGCTCAGAAAAAAGATTGAGCAAAGTTTCGAGTGTCGACTGGAAACTCATTATGGGAATGGCTGGAAAATCGCTATTCGCAGTCAAACCACGGACTAACCGGTTGAGCGAACAGGTTTTACTTGGGGTGATGTTTCTAGCTTCAGGTCTGACTCTGGTGTTGCGTCAGACCCGAGGTCAAATGCGGCAGAAACGGGCACTTCTGCCTGGATTCTCTCCTCAGGCCCTGTTGATAGAGGGAAATTTGGAAGATCGCTAGGCGGCGCTAAGTCAAGCACGGCCTCTTTTTCGATGACTATGGACTCGACGACGGGAACCGGAATTGGCTTTAACTCCGGTGGAGGAGGAGGAACCGTTATGCCCGCGACCGAATAGTCAAGGTTGAGTATGGGCAATGAAGGGGCAGCGGCTACTGGCGCATCCGCACCGGTTATGGATTTTTCCTGCACCTTCCAGTGGCTACTGATCTCTGCAACAACGATAGTGACATCGTCCGCGAGATTTTCAAAACCGTAGCGCGCAGCACCTTCGGATTTTAGTAACTCTTTAAGCGCATCCGCTGAAATGGCACCCGCCTTTGAAGCAAGATCGATAAGAGATTTTCGTCCAAGTGGCTCACTTCCGTTGCGAGTGTTTTCAATCAGCCCGTCTGTGAATAGGATGATCTTGTCGCCGGCGGCAATTTTAAGAGTCTTCTCTTTAAACTCGCTATCTGCTTCTACACCCAATGGGTTGCCCTGGAGAGTCAACGTAATCGGGAAAAGGCTATCTTGATTTGTAGATCGTTTCGCGGAAGCGCCTAAACGTGGATCGTCCTTGCTGGTTGCCAATACGAATGGGAAATTGTGACCGGCATTCGAATAGGTCATTTTACCCGTTTTAAAGTCGATAACTGCTACAAAAAAAGTCATGCTTATCTTTCCGTCCACAGCATCTAAGATTATTTTGTTAAGTCTCTTAAGCAGACGCGATGGCGATGTGTCGATTGCTGAGTCCTCATTCAGGATCGTTTCTACTGATTTACAAACAGCAAACGCAATAGCCGTTACTAGAGCTGCGGGAGCTCCGTGTCCCATAGCATCGGCAATGAAAACCAACTCGATATCCTCACTTACGGAGAAGTGACCCCACAAATCACCTCCGCATTCGGTCGCGGGTTGATAGCTACCTGTGACGCTCAAAAAGTTTTTTGATATTTCCTTCTTAGGAAAGAAAGTAGACTGTACCATTTGCGCAGTTTCTAACTCTTTTACAAACCGCGCCTTTTCAACTTCAGCGCTCATGAGAAACTGAATTTTGCCCGCCATATGGTTGACGCTATGACTCAGGATGGCCACCTCGTCGTTTGTGTTGGGCTGTAAACGAACGGCGAAATCGCCACCAGCAATTCGTTTGGTTGCCGAAACGAGATTTTTCAGATTTTTTGTTATGGTGCCAGCCGTTAAGTAGCTGGCCATTGCGGCAAGAAGAATAAGAAGCAAGCCCCAAAGAGCAGATGACATATACAATTTTGACACTGCTTGAAATGCAGCAGCCCGATCACGTTCAACGATCACAAAGAACGGCAAAGAGCCAGGTAATTGAGCGTAGCTTCCAATTTGTTCTCGATTTGAACCACTCGAGTAATTAGCTAAGAACCCAGATGGTGCACGAAGCTCTAAAGCTTTCTTTACAAGGTCGTTGTTTCGCGCCGTCTTTTTTGCGGCGATTTTATCCTCGTCCGTCGAGGCAAAAAAGAATCCTTTACCATCAATAATGAAACCCGAGGTGTTTCGACTTTGCGGCAAGCTTAGCTGAATGCGCGTCATGTCCGCCACTACGGCAATCATAGCGAACGTGCTGTCATTACCCGGGATTGAAAGTTTAAGAGCCATAAGAATCGTGGGTGATTTCGCCTCTGGTGTTATATTTCGAATGACGCGGTCATCAGTAAAAATTTTAGAATTGCCCGCAGCTTCTTTAGCTAAGGTATCCATAGCGACTTTTATGGCCTGTAACTTGGCGGCCGCGTTAAGATGAGCGGTAGCGTCTTTTGCTGGTTGCTGGGCGTAGCGTAATAATTTCGCCTGGCCGTTGGTTACGACGTAGAGATTTGCAGCAAGAAGATCGCGATCGGCTCGCAGAGCGGCGGTGAGGCCGGTGTCTGCGCTCGTCTGTGGGCTGCTTTGTGCCGGTAAACGGGATACGGTCACCGCCATCTGTGATAGCCAGTTTTCGATGATATACGAGACCTCGCGAGCAGTCCGCTCCGCCAGACTAGTTGATGATTCCTCAATGTTTTGAATAATGTAGGAGCTAAATCGTCCAGCCGATTGTACCGTTAGCGCAATAACCGTGAAGCTGATGACTAGCGTCATCAAATAGCCCAATTTTGCAGATAAAGATCTCGATCCGAGCCGTTCGGTCATGGTTCCGCCCCAACTGTTTATTCAATGCTCCAGTTTCGGACTAATCCGGATAAATATTAGGCCGTCTTAATCCTAAACTTTTTTTCCCCAGAGCCGATGACCCTTAGTAATCTTGCTAAAAGCCTTGTGAGAAGACTAAACATTCGTAGTTTTTGGAGTGGTCTTAGTGGGTTCGGCATCAAAGCAAAGTGTCGTCTTTGGATTGTGGCTAGTTGGCCTCAGTGCGATAGTAGCACTTCTTTGGCATGAAGACCGATTCTTCGCAACTGTTGGTATGCCGATTGCCACTATATCTGAGGCGCAGCGTGACGTCACATACCGCGGCGAGGATGATATTCGCTGGAAGGCGATCGGAGGCGGAGGTCAAAGAGTTTTTGACGGTGATAAACTTGCGACCGGGCCTAAATCTAGAGCCATGATTGATTTTGGTGATGGACGTGCAGCAAATGTAGGTCCCAATACGCAGATGGTCGTCAGCTCAATTCGCCAGGAAAGCGGTTTGACATACATAATTAATCTGTCAAAAGGTTCAGTCGCTATTCAGAAAAACGCGGTGACAAATCGGCAAGCAAAATCGGTTTTCCCTGTCATCATCCGATCTGGGGGTCGAGATTATCTAGTCGAACCAGGTGAGGAACGTGGTGTCGCTCGGGATGAAAAAGGCGTAAAAGAGTTTGTTGGTCGAAAGCCGCCACCTAGAGCTTCTAAAAGTGATGTTGAACAGGCGCCGTCTAATTTGGCGCCAAAAATCAGTGTCCCGACAACGGTTGTCGCTAGTCTGATACAGCAAACGCCAATCGCTATTGTCGGTAGTACGCCGATTCCAGGTGAGCCTGTTTTAGAGTCTAGCCCACCGGCCACGGTAGTTCCAATTGAGAATGTCCAAGCTGTCGAGGCGCCGCGCGAAGACGTTTTAATGTCTCCTAGTCCGAAGAAGCTTCCTGCAAAGCCAGCGCAACCTAAGATGCAAAAAGCACCGATCGTACCGGTTGTGGCTGCTGCTAAAGTTGTAGGTGCTGAGATTGAGTTAGATCTTTCAAGTTTAGAACGTGAATACTACTCGTTCGAATCACTAAAAAGAATTCGTGGCGGAATTGGTGTGTTAAAATGGCGTGAGCCGACTATTGGTAGTTCGAATCTCCAGTGGTCTCCAGCCGTTGAGCTGAAGCAGGGTGGCAATCGCAAGGAACTCGCATTGCCTAGAACTGGTAGTATTGTGCTGAAATTGGAAGACTTTGGAGACTTGCAGGACGTCGAAAAAAAGGACGGGATTCCGTGTGGTTTGCTGGAATTGAGAGGGGGCGCGAAAGTTTCAGAGCCAGGCAAAAAACCTGTCTGGTCGTTTGCAGGTGAAACCCGCCAAATTCATATTTGCTCTTACAAAGACGCAATGGCGGCACTGCCCTTAGTGGTGGGGGTAAGTCGTCTAGAGGCTGGTAAAGTTCGGCGCCCGCAACTATTTAAAAAGCCTGCCGCGTCTGATCTGAAATTTCAAATGATAGTAACAACTGCATCACAATTTCAGTCGCTTCTGCCCATCCTCGCTGGGAGCGAGAATTTTCGAGTAGCGACTTCAAAGGGTCTTGCACCGAGCGGAATTTTCATTAGCAAAGCGGGAAAAGTGGTTATGCAGGTTGCCGGTCCTGGCTTTACGAGTACTAGTGCTGAAAAAATTCGGGAGAAGATCTCGGGCGATCTCGTTTTTAAAGGATCACGCGATGCGTTATATGATGGCAGTAAATTAAGTGCTGATGAATTGCGAGAAATGATATCTCGCTCAGACGCCCAGGGCAGAAAAATATATTTTCACAAATCCGGAAATCTGGTCGCCGTTAGTCGTAGATTTCTAGAAGAGAGACAAGAGGTCGCAGCCTTCATAAAATCGATCTCTTCGCAGATGTTTACTGAAAAAGTTGCGATCGTCTCTTACAAGTAACGTTGCGTCACTGATTATGCAATTCCGTCAGAATTTTCGTTTTCCACTCGGACTTTTTGTAGAATTTGCCCCGGAATTTGCGGTGATTTGGGTTTTCAACTAAGAAGCCCCTTCCGCGTTCGTCATCAACCCAGTCGATTTTGCTGCCGCGGACGAACTCTAATGTTCGTGGGTCACACACAAGGCTAATTTCATCGTTAATTGCTATGATAACGTCCTGAGATTCGCGTTCATCAAATGAAACGCCGTACTCAAAGCCGTCACAGCCTTTTCCTGCCAGATAGATTCGCAGATCTTTGTTTCTATAATCTTCATTATCGCTTCGCAGGTCGTATGTTGCTTCGATTGCGGCTGGTGTCAATTCTAGAATTTTTGTGTTCAATGTCGATATTCCTGCTAACAAAGGTTGCGATGCATCGTATACTGTAGGGACGTTTTCAAGTGAAGTGGAAAACCCCACGTGCGAGGGTGTTTTGCTAAAAATGATTAAATTTCAATGCTTTACGATGTGCATTATCGCTTTTGCTGTGCCATCTAGTGCCGCCCTAGGGAGCTCTGAGGCCGGAATTTTGGCGTTTGGCGATTTGCGCGGTCATTTGGAGCCGTGCGGATGCGACCCACGAACCGATGTGGGTGGGCTTAAGCGTGTTTCAGCTGCGGTTCGCAGGTATCGATCACAATACAAAAATATGCCAATCGTGAATCTCGGTAACGGGTTAAAGGCCGATAAAAATGATTCGTCAAGTGAAGCAATTGATCGGGTTCTGCAACTTATTAGCCCTGATGCATCACTGATTAATAGCAACGAGTGGGAGAGGCTTGGTCGGAGGCAGCGTCTGCCGTCTATCAACTGGGTCCTCTCAAACTCGGCAGAGCAAGGGGATGCTTCATCTTGGAGGCATAGTCTCACAGTCTTCGACTATGAAATTTTTGGTTACCTTGGTTTGAAGGCGAAAGGCCTTGAGCCATTCTCACCGGCCCTGTTGAAGTTGTGGACGCAGAGATCCCGGGCGCTATCGCCATCTAAAAGGATATTGCTATTCTCTGGCCAAGATAAAGACCTAGCAAAAATTTTGGATTCAAAGTTCTTCGGCACGATCATACGATCTAGTAAGGTGCCGATGGGGGTTGAAGTTGGTGACGCTGAGCAGGCCAATGAACGTCTCTTAGTCACGCGGCACAAGAGTCATTTGGTATGGTCCGTTCCTTTTGGAGGCGCGGGTCTGCTGCGAGTTGCAGGGCTTGAAAAAGTTCCGATACCTAAGCCCTTAAGTTTTTCAGATAGCAACACACAGGCTGCACCAAAAGGAGTCACGTTATTGGCGCCGAAGTCAGAGCAATTCCCCCAATTTTCATTGGTGAAGTATATCCATTGGCTAAGATTAGAGGAGGAATCAGCAATCCCTTCCGAGATCATTCAGCTCTATGAAGAGTTGCGCCGCAGTGAGACCGATAAGTTTAAAAGCCTTATTACGCTAAGAACAAAAGATCTTCAAGATACAGAGTTTGTGGGCGCGGAAGCATGTGCAAGTTGTCATGCGAGTTCATATGAGGTTTGGAAAAGGTCGTCGCATGCGAGTGCCATGAATACGCTTTTATTAAAGAAACGGCACGAAGACGCCTCGTGTGTGGAATGCCATGTGTTAGGATTTAAGGAAAAAGGCGGATATGTGAGTGAGGTGATCAGTCCCAAATTTTCGAATGTTCAGTGCGAGAATTGTCATGGGCCAAGAAAATCTCACATTCTAAATCCCTCACAAAAAATTACAGGTGCGCAGGCGATCGATCCGAAAAAGTCTTGCGCGGAGTGTCACACGCCGCCACACTCGCCAGGTTTTGATTCAAAAAAATACTGGAAGTCCATCGAACACAAATGACTAATCGACGGGTCTCAGGAGTGACGTTACGAGATCTCTCGCAGCTTTAGCGCAGTGCTCGGTTGAGGTCTCAACTTGATCGTAAGTTTTTTGCAGGAGACTTTCGTACCGAGGATGAGTGGTGAGACAATCTTGCAGGGCATTTAGTATTTCCTGATTAAGCCACTCTCGGTTTTGAATGGTTCGCTTTTTTGAAATAGCTCCCGAATTGAGGCGGGTCTGATAAATTTGCTCGATTTTTTTCCAGGTTGACACGATCGATGTGCCTTTGGTGGAGCTCACTGTAACGACGTCGGTTTTCTCTTCCGCATGTGCTTTAATGAGTGAAATAGCCCGTTCTAAATCTTTTTTTGCAAGATCGGCCGCCGACAGCGAATCACCATCCGCTTTGGTCACTACGACTAAGTCAGCTAGCTCCATGACACCTTTTTTAATGCCCTGAAGTTCATCGCCACTGAATGGCTGGTGAAGCTGGACAAAAATATCCGTCATACTTGCTGCTACGAATTCTGATTGGCCGATTCCCACGGTTTCAATGAGAACGACGTTGAATCCAGCAGCCTCACAAAGGAGCATCGTTTCACGAGTGTGCCGACCGACGCCGCCGAGGGCTCCAGAAGAGGGTGAAGGTCGGATAAAACATCGATCCGACTTTGACAATTCTTCCATTCTGGTTTTATCGCCAAGAATACTTCCGCCGGTGAGGGGTGATGACGGGTCGATTGCAAGTACGGCCAAAGATTTTCCAGATTTGACTAAGTGAAGGCCCATCGCCTCAATGAAGCTGCTTTTTCCAACTCCAGGGGGGCCGCTTATGGCGACCCTTATGGAGCGTCCAGTCTTTGATATAAGTTGAGATAAAAGACTCTCTGCCTCCAGCCGATGATCCATGCGAGTACTTTCGACCAATGTTATAGCTTTGGCCAACGACAGACGGGAGCCCTTTACAATTTCTGCTCTTAGTAAATCGACATTGCCTGTCATGGCAAATCTTTCTCCAAGACATCAAGAATACGTTCAGCGCAGTCTGGTATGGGTGTGCCTGGACCGAAGATGGCAGAGCAGCCTGCATCTATCATAAATTCGTAGTCATTTGAGGGAATAATACCGCCAACCACAATTTTGATTCGCTCGCCGCCAATTTTTCTTAGATGGTTTATCAATTCCGGTACCAGCGTTTTGTGGCCCGCAGCCTGGCTGGAGACTCCAATCACGTGAACGTCATTTTCTAATGCTTCTTTCGCCGCCTCTTCTGGGGTTTGGAACATCGGTCCAATGTCGACGTCAAATCCTAAATCAGCGAGTCCAGTTGCGATGACCTTAGCGCCTCGGTCGTGCCCATCTTGGCCGAGCTTACACACGAGGATTCTGGGTCTGCGGCCGGCCCGCTTCGCAAATGATTTTGTTCGATCTCTGACTTTTTCAATCACATCAAGTCCTCCGTAGGATGCGGAATAGACCGCGCTGACTGTCTGGACCTGGGCGCGATGGCGCCCATAGACGCTTGCAAGAGTTTCGCTGATCTCCCCAAGGGTTGCCCTCTGTCGCGCTGCGACAATCGATAATTCGAGGAGATTTCCAGAATTTGATTCGGCCGCTTTTTTTATGTCAGCGAGCGCTTTTGTGACCTCTGCTGTACTGCGTTTTGACTTCACGGTTTCAAGACGCTTAATTTGAGCATCACGTACCGTGGTGTTATCGACTTCTCGAACGTCGACGTGCTCCTTTGCCGCTTCGTTCTTGTATTTGTTGACGCCAACAATAATATCTTTCCCACTATCAATTCGCGCTTGTTTTCGCGCTGCACTTTCTTCAATGCGAAGTTTAGGAATTCCTTTGTTGATCGCTCTAACCATGCCGCCATGATCAGCTATCTCTTTCATGATGGACCTGGCTTTTTCAGCTAGATCTTGCGTTAAACGCTCCATAAAAAAGCTGCCGCCAAACGGATCAACCGTGTGACAGATGTCAGTCTCTTCCTGGATTATGAGTTGAGTATTCCGTGCAATCCTTGCAGAAAACTCAGATGGCAATGCGATGGCTTCATCCAGTGCATTGGTATGCAGAGACTGTGTTCCACCCAGTACCGCGGCCAGCGCCTCTATCGTCGTGCGGACTACGTTGTTGTAAGGGTCTTGCTCTGTGAGAGAATATCCTGAAGTCTGGCAGTGGGTGCGTAGCATGAGTGATTGTTGGTTTTTCGGTTTAAATGCGCTCATGCACTCAGACCATAAAAGCCTGGCGGCTCTCAGCTTGGCGACCTCCATGTAGAAATTCATGCCAATTCCAAAGAAAAACGACAAGCGTGGCGCAAACTGATCGATGTCAAGACCGCGAGCAAGGGCAGTTTTTACATATTCAAGACCGTCAGCAATAGTATAAGCCAGCTCCAGAGCGCTATCTGCTCCAGCTTCCTGCATATGATATCCGCTGATGCTGATGCTATTGAATTTAGGCATATGCTTTGCCGTATATTCGATAATGTCCCCGACAATGCGCATGCTAGGCTCTGGAGGATATATGTAGGTATTTCGGACCATGTATTCTTTAAGGATGTCGTTTTGGATAGTCCCTGAAAGATTGGCTGGAGCTACGCCTTGTTCCTCGCCGGCGACAATGTAAAAAGCCATGATGGGAAGTACGGCGCCATTCATGGTCATGCTCACGCTCATGTCACTCAGGGGGATGCCATTAAACAAGATTTTCATATCTTCGACGGAGTCGATGGCTACCCCAGCTTTGCCAACATCGCCTCGTACGCGCGGGTGGTCAGAATCGTATCCCCGGTGAGTTGCTAGATCAAAGGCGACGCTTAGACCTTTTTGGCCAGCGGCCAAATTTTGTCGGTAAAACGCATTACTTTCTTCGGCTGTACTAAATCCCGCGTATTGCCGGATAGTCCATGGACGGTGAGTGTACATCGTGGCTCGAGGGCCTCGAAGAAATGGCGAGGTACCTGGCAGAGAATCGATTACGTTATGCAGCGACGCGATATCCGCGCGGGTATAGAGGGGCTTTATGGTGAAACCCTCAGGAGTTTGTCTGTCCAGTGAGGTCAAATTGGCGCCCTGAAGTTCCTTTGCGGCGAGCTTATTCCAAGTCTCAAGATTGGCTTTTAGGTCGTGTGCCATTTTAAATTTTATCTCCCTCCATTTGTCGGTTCGGGGGAACAGGTCTATAATGTACCACATATAGAATTTCTTGAATATTGCCAATAGTTTAGACTATCTGGCGGCAATGTTTAAGTTGATGGCGGGGCAAGCCAGTGGATTTTGTAAAATTCCAAAGCAATCTGAATGAATTGACGCAAATTGCGAAGCTTATTTTGTCCGTCATGTTAGCTGCCCACATTCTTGTCAAGAAACAAGACCCAGTCGTCTGTCTAAGTTGGCTTCTGGGGGTCGCCTTGTTTCCTGAATTCGCTGCGATCTGTTATTTAGGGTTTGGCCTGAATCCCTTTGAGAAATACGCTGCACGTAAGCGGGCGTCTAAACATCTATCAGGACTAAAGCGTCCCCGAAAAAACGCTGACGTCATAGGTCCCGAAAACCTGAGCGTCATGTCTAAATCTGGATATCAGGGATTCGAGCGAGCTGCGATGTGGGTTTCAATGTTGCAAGGCCAAGCATTGCAGCAAGGTAACTCCATCTTGCCGTTGGTCAACAGCACTAAAGCATATGAGGCGATGGCGCAGGCTATTGACGGGGCAAGAGAGTTTATAATCTTTCAGTTCTACCAGATTCAAGCAGATGAAATTGGCATCTCATTTTTGGAGAAATTGGCCGCAAAGGCTGAGCAAGGTGTGAAAGTTTTTGTACTATTTGATGGCCTCGGGTCACACCGCATTAAAAATTCAATGATCGAGGCATACAGACGGCGTGGTCTAAAAATGTATCGCTTTTTAGATATTCATCCGATCAAGCGACGATTTCAAATCAACTGGCGCAATCATCGCAAATTGATTATTGCAGACGGCCAGCTAGCGATCACCGGCGGGTTTAACGTTGGCAGCATGTATCTAGAGGGGCCAGATCCCGCCAGGCCGAAATGGTTTGATATAGCGTTCCAGGTAAGCGGTCCAGTTATATCCGACTTTCTTTCGCTTTTTGCAGAGGATTGGCATTTCACAACTGGCAAGTCACTCCCGGCCGAGGTTCTCGGAGCAAAGTATATTAACGGAAATGATTCGACAGGCTCTGGATCGCTGACACAAATTGTTGCAAGTGGTCCATCGGAAAATAACGCCCCTTTTTACAGCACGCTGGTAAGTGTTCTGCACGAGTCAAGACAACGAGTGTGGATTATGACGCCCTACTTTGTGCCTGATAAGCAATTGCTTCATGCCATGCGGCTTGCAGTTGTCCGTGGAGTTGATGTTCAGATCATCGTCCCGCGGCACTCAAATCATCCAATCACCGACACATGTGCACACTCTTATTTTTCCGAGATTCATCAGTATGGGATCAAACTTCTGAGGTATCCTCACGGTGTATGTCACGGCAAAATGATTCTTGCCGACCAAGACTTGGTTTTGGTTGGGTCATCGAATATGGACTACAGAAGCTTTTTTCTGAACTTTGAAACCGACTTGTTTGTTAGAGATAAGCAATTGGCTTCGCAGGTAACAACTATTATGGACTCCGTAGCAAAGGACTGCTCTGAGTTATCAAAGAGTGATGTGTCTAACTTGCGGATTGGGCGTTTGCTTTTTCGAAGAATTATGAGACTCTTTGCACCGTTGATGTAAGTGTTTTATTTATCTATCCGCAGGTTGCGTCCTTGGGATTCTGAGGTTCATGTCGTTTAAGTTTAGCTTTCTTTGTCTGCTCTGTTGCTTTTCTTCATTTTCTACGGCGGCCTTCGGCCGGAAAACATTGGAGGAGAAGGCTGCCGCAAGAGCAGCTTTTTGGGGTTTTTTTGCGGACACCTATCTTGGATTGACCTGTTTTGATGTTCAAGCGGATGTTAATCGCTGTCTGAAAGTTCGCTTGGATCATGCTGAGCGCCACGCCATCGAGGTAGACGCGGCAGCGTCGAATTACGACCATAAGTTTTTACCTGCTGTTCGAACCGCAAAAAACGACGTACAGAGCCATAAGCTTGAGGGAGTAAAATCCTATCTTTTAGCAGTTCAAAGCAGATTAGTTACAGACTTTGCGAGTGACGCAGCCCCCGCAGTGGTCCCCGATTTTGAACTTGCAGCCATAAAATTTAAAGAGCATTGCCAGAGCTGTCATGGCTCGGTTGATGGAGTATCTGGACAGCTTGAGTCGATGCTCAAGTTAAAGCCAAAATCCTTAAAGGATGCGGCTGATAACTCGTCACAAACAGCTCTTGGTTTATATGCTGTGTTAGTTCATGGCATCGATGATTCAGAGATGATGTCATTTGTCGATGTACTGGATGTGGACGAACTTTGGTCCCTGGCTTTTTATGTGCAAACTCTTCGCATCAGCTCTGAGATTGAAGGAGTAAGTCCGGAGCTGGCAGCTTGGGTGAAGCAAAGGGGTGTTCATTTTTCTCTAGCAGACCTTGCCCGATCATCAGATCGTCAGCTTATGGAAAAGCTAAAAAATCTGGGCCGAGACTGTGGGAGTTGTACGGCTGAGTTAGGATATCTTCGCAGAGATTGGGTTAAATTCGCTCCGCGACTTGGGGAATACGCTCAAGACGAACGCAAGTACGCAGAGGCCCGGGGGCTTACAATCCTGATAGTATTGATCGCTGTGACATCGATTGGCTTTGGATTTCTGTTAACTCGACGCAGACGAGTCAAATGAGTCAGCACGGGCGGTTTTCCAAGCTCTGTCGAATACTTTTGGCGGATTTGGACCTAGGAGTTCGCCACCTTTGAGGTAGTTAAATATCTCGCCGTAGTGTTTGACTTCGAATGGGCCAAATCGCCTCATGAGATGCCACGGCTTCAAGTCAATCGTCGATTCACAACCCATCGCACCCATGATTTCTGCGACACTTTCAAGCGTCGCATGGTGAAAATTTTTGACACGAGTTTTTTTGTCTTCAACAACGAGTCCTCGTGTTAGCCATGGATTCTGGGTTGCTACGCCAGTCGGGCATGTATTGGTATTACATTGAAGAGCTTGGATGCAACCCAGGGCCATCATCATCGCCCTTGCCGAATAGCAAACATCAGCGCCCATACATATTTTTGATATGATATCGAAAGCTGTTGATATTCGACCGGATACCCAGATCTTTATATGTTGGCGGGCGTTTATCCCTACGAGAGCGTTGTGAACGAAAACCAAAGACTCGTTCAGCGGACTCCCAACGTGATTTGAAAACTCCAAAGGCGCTGCACCGGTTCCCCCCTCGCCACCGTCGATAGCGATGTAGTCAGGGTAGATTCCCGTTTCGGTCATAGCCTTACATATCGCCAAAAACTCCCTTCGTTTACCTACGCAAAGCTTAAAACCAACGGGCTTCCCACCGGAGAGATCACGGAGTTGTTGCAAGAATTTCAGAAGTCCAATGGGGGTAGAGAATGCTGTGTGTGCAGGTGGTGATAGTACATCCTGTCCCAGAGGCACTCCTCGAATAGATGCGATTTCTGGGGTTAGTTTTTTTGCCGGCAGTATCCCTCCATGCCCAGGTTTTGCGCCTTGGGATAGCTTAAGCTCAATCATTTTTACGTTCGGTAGATTTGCCCGTTCGGTGAATTTTTCGGGATCAAATTTGCCATCAACCGTGCGGCAGGAAAAGTATCCAGTGCCGATATTCCATATGATATCTCCGCCAGGTTCTAGGTGATAAGGCGATAACCCGCCTTCACCGGTACAATGAGCGAAATTTCCGAGTTTGGCCCCGTGATTGAGAGCTAGAATGGCGTTTTTACTCAGTGCTCCGAAACTCATGGCTGAGATATTGAATATGGAAGCCTTGTAGGGTTTTTTACAGGCTGGTCCTCCCACTGTAACCCTAAGGCTTCGGTGATCCACGTGTTTTGGCATGAGACTGTGATTGACCCACTCATAGCCTGTTTCATAGACGTCTAATTGAGTTCCAAACGGTAGCGTGGCGACGTCACTCTTGGCTCTTTGGTAAATAAGTGAACGTCGTTCCCTACTGAAGGGCCTGCCGTCCGTATTGTTTTCGATAAAATATTGTTGGATCTCAGGTCTGATTGATTCCAGAGCCCATCTTGCGCGTCCGAGTACTGGAAAGTTCCGTCTGATCGAGTGATGACTTTGAAACATATCGTGAAAGCCCACGGCCAGTATTGGAATCAGAAACATGAATCCGTAAAAGCCGGGAAACCAGATAAGTCCTACGGCGACGTTTACGATGACACCTGTCACCGCGAAGATAATGAAACCTTTGCGCATTTTGCTATCCTTTTGGACTTTGCCAATTGGCTTGTAACATCCTGTTATTAATAAAGATTACAGGCTCCTAACCCGGATGTAAATTACGCCCACTTGTGCCTTGGCAGGATTGTTGTTACATCCTAGGCCCGTTTTGATTGGTCCCGTGGTGAAATGGATCTCATGGCACCCTCCGAAGGTGTAGTTGCAGGTTCGATTCCTGCCGGGACCGCCATATCCGAACTTGGTCAGCTGGTTTGCACCGCGATGAACGCCTTGGTAACCTATAGGATATCTCAAAATCCTGAGGAGACGGTTCTATGGCGTTCAAGCGTGCGATCTATTTGCTTCTGGTGGTGATGCTTGGATCAACAAGCTGTAAGCCGAGACGGGATCAAGACTTAGCGAGATTAACGGCTGATTCGACGCCTCCCGATCCTTCCAATCAAGACGTCATCGGAAACGCGCTGGCTCAAACCTTTGCTGAGATTTATGCGAAGCATAAAGGTGATCTCGGAGCTGCGGTTAAGGCCATTCAAGCCGATGATCAGATGGGCCAAGCGGTTAAAAATGCTCTTTTGAAGAAAATTGAGCTTCTTAGGGGTGCCGCTGCCAGGAAAGATATCGATATTGATTTTGTCATGACTTTTGAGGAGGCGGATAAAGAGCTGCAATTTATCTCAAATATTCTTGCCGATACGAAATTCAAGGAAAATGCGGACCTTGTGAAATTTGTCAAAGAGAATAAACCAATTTTCTGCGTTTATGAGCTAGCCGCGAACAACTGGGACATTGAGAGAACGTGTATTGATGTCACGCGCATTGCAGCCGAGATTTACGGCGCCGTGAAATCTGGTGCTTTTTTCACTGACCCCAACATCATGCAGACCATTAAGGCTCGTGTTGTCTACAAAGAATTGGTGGACTTTGACAAGATTGGCAAGGTCTGGGAGGGGAAATCTCCGGACGAGGTCTACGCTTGGAGTAAGGCAAAGCTAGCAAACTTACCCATTGAAAATTCTGCAATCAGACTTGTCGGCGAGGCTATTTCTCTACGCAACGCATGGATTCACGCGATGGCCATGGGTGATGAGAAGGCAGCGATTCGCTATGAAGAAAAAATGCGAGACTTGAGAAATCATAGCCCTGATCAACGACGCGTGATTGAGTATAGCAATGTGGATAAGAGGGAAAGCTTGGTCACTAGGCTTATTCGCATCTATAACATGTCCGATAATGAATTAAAGAAGCGAGTAGAGGCTTACGAAGAGTCCCAAAAACCTTGGTGGGTTTTCTGGTAAGCTCATTAGTTGGATAAAACAAAAAACCGGAGAGGTCGTAAGACCCCTCCGGTTTTGTTTTTACTAATTAGTCTCGTTTGATGACGCAGAGAACACTGTGTTTTTCACCGGCTTGTACATCTTTCACTTCTTTAACAGAGCCATCTTTCATGTTGAAGACCCGTCCGCCGGCTAGCCAGAAAGTTTCCTCGTCGATGTTTGCTCCAAGTTTCGGAGCGGCACCTTTGCCGAGAACGTGGATGTTACGATCTCTTGCAGCCTTCATCTCTGTGAAGTATGGCAGGGTCAATTTGTGCATTTTATGCAAGTTTGTAACGGTTCCACACTTGCTGAATCGATCTTTCGACAATACTTTGCCAGTCTCGATTCTCATCCACTGCCAGCAGTTTGACGTATCTCGCCAGGTGCCTATACCAGTTTTCAGGCTCACGGCTTGTTCGACAAAGTTAGGATTAGCGCCCTGAGCCGCGCATTCTCCTACGTTGTAGGTGGTAGTGCCGTTCAGCTTCACAAAGCCGTAAGCGTATCCTGAGGAGGCCTTATCTGAAGTTGAGCTCACAACAAAGATCCGAGTCTTGGTGTCACCAGCTGCAACAGGGCCAAAGTTGAGGTTAATCTGTTTGACATCCGTATGGTAACTAGCGGCGGCCAGTTCTGATATTTTTTTGCCTTTGACGCTGGCGGTTGCTACCTCTGGAAACACGATCTTAGACAAATCAGACGCGGAGTAAGTCTTATTTTCCCTGGCGATGTCGACGGCAAATTTCATAGCCGCAACACTTTTGCCATCACAGGTAAGCGTATTGAGGTCTGAACCTGCAAATCCGTTCCCTGCTGTACATTGAACCCTAATATTTAAACCGCGCTGCAGTCCAATGGCAGCTCTCACAGCTTTTATTTTCGGGGCATCATTGTTTGATACACCTACATCTGGATCGACTTCGGCAGTCGAAGCTTCAATCGTGTCAAACTGATCCACTGCTGAGTAGGCGTATTGAACGCTCGAATCCGCGGTCAACGGAGATGGTAAGCTTTTCTTAACCGAGACATAGATGAATTCTTTGGAGTTAGCTGAATTTACTAACTTACCAGCATCACGCTTAAGATGGTGTGTAAAGCCAGAACCACCTGCAGGTTCCACATAGGTTTTGTCGCCGATTTTCATCGAGACAAGTTTCACTTTACAGTTCTTCGCTCCGACAGGCAGATCGAACTGGGCGTCTTCGACCACTTGCTCAGCGATCCCGTCACAGCTCACTTTAAGCTTAAGGTTTTGTGCCGCTGTTCCCGCTAAGGATAGGCCGCCATCGTCAGTTGCTGCGGCTTCCACATCGACTGTGGTGAACTCATTACCGCTACCTGGGCCAAAGAACTTCTTACGCTTCGCATTGTCATTGTCTCCGGCACAAGCTGTGACAAAAGCCACAACCGAAGTGACGAGACCTATAACATATAGACCACTTTTCATGATGCACTCCTTTCGTGCCAAGACATCTTTGGCTCAATTCGGAGCAACTAAGGCAAAGCTTTAATCTATTTTGTAATTATATGAATTTACTAAGTTATTGGGGCGAGGAATGGGGGCGGAATCTTCTAGGCCAGGGGCGTCTTAGGGTGGGAGCAAGGCCTAAACCGCGGGCTGCCGACAGGATCCTCTCAAAATCAAGGCTAATGGTGGCTCCGGCTTTCTGGGTCACCTCGTCCTCTGTAGGCAGGTCAAAGTCATTGGCCCCAAAAGCCAATCCCTTTAATGCGTCCTCGTTTTTAGTCAAAACAGACGTTCGAATATTTCGGAAGTTGTGAAGAAATATCCTGCTAATGGCAAGCCAGCGAAGATACTCATCTGTTGAGATCTCTTCGCCTCCCAATTCATTATTCCAAGGTTTATAGGTCCAGCATAGAAAGCTTGCCAGGGTGCCGCCGACCCTGTCTTGAAATGAACGCAGTGATTCAAGATGGTTTAAGCGTTCATCAAGAGTCTCATCAAAACCAATCACCATCGTTGCAGTAGATCCCATGCCTGCGCGAAGAATGGCCTCTTGAGCATTGAAGTAATCAGCTACTGTATATTTTCCTGGGCTATGGCGCTTGCGAAAGCTGTCATCAAGAATTTCGGCGCCACCACCGGTGATCCAGCGAGTTCCACTGTCGGCTAGGATTTTCGCACCCTCGTCATAGGTGATTTTTGAGACCTTACAGCTGAACATAAATTCCGCGACTGTCATCTCGTAAAATTCCAATTGCGGGTATCGCCTGCGAACCTCTGAGAAGAGCTCGGCATAGTCATTAATTCGAAGTTTTGGGTGAAACCCACCATTAAAGCCGATCAGTTGTCCGCCATGCCCGATCAATTGGTCTATCTTGGCGCAAACCTCATCTGTGCTCAGAAGATAGCCTTCCTTATCGTGCGGCAACCGAAAGAAAGAACAGTAGTCGCACTTAGCCACGCAAACATTCGTATAGTTAACAATGGCCATAATAAGGTAGGTCGCTTCGTGGCTTTGGTGAAAGCGTGCTTTGACCTGGTTGGCAAGTTCGCTGAGTATCGTTGCGTCTGCTTCAAGGTATAGCGTGGCGGCGTCGTTTCTGCTTATTGGCAGCCCAGCTTTGATTTTTTGTTTTATGGAATCTATGACGCCCATCGAGGAAATATGACCCTTCATAGCCTGCCACGCGCTCATTATGTGATGTTGAGTCCGCACGTTCGCTGCCAGCAATATAGATAAAAATTCGCCTTTCGCACGCAAAAATTGGGTTTTCTTATTAAAAAATAATTTCAACGTTTTAATGAGAGCTCATACAAAACGGAGCTGTTCCGCTTAAAAACTAACAAAATCATGATTTTGAACGGGAAAGGAAGGCTTGCATCTTCCACACAAACTCACTAGAAGGTCGCTCCTGTAGACGAGTTTGTCTTGCCCGAGCGTCTGAGTTTGTTGCTGCTTTTGGAGGATCACGTCTCATGGATATTTTGTATTTTATGAAAGAAGAGTACTCAGCCATTCGCTGCGACTTGCCGAAATTGGCTGCTGGAGATTTACCCGGGACTTTAGTCGGAGCACCCCTCAAACGTTTCATGGTTCGGTTGGATCTGGTCGTAAGGGTTGGTGCTGAGTTGATATTGCCTGAGGTTATGGATGCGGGTAGGGGTGCTGCCGCCGTGGCACTCGTAGCCGAGGACCAGTTGCGGTCGATTGGGCGTATTGTTGCCGGCTATAGGAAGAGTGAAGCCTTAGCTGATCAAAAGCGTACCGAGCTGTTTCGTAAGCTATCCGCGCACTTAGACCAGATGGAACGGGCTGTTTTGCCGCTTGTGCGTGAGCTTGTTGCAACGCCCGTTCGAGAGGATATTGGAGAGATCGCCTTGGATTACCGTGCTGATTACCGGGTCGGAGTTCCTAAAGCGAGCTCCCAGGGGTCAAAAGCACCTAGCGTGGCCAAAGTGACTTCTACAATAAGCGCTTGACCGGCTTGAATCTTTTGGGTTATCTATCTGACCCTCTACCGGCTGTGCGCCTCTTCTATTTGGGTTTGTTTGAAGCGTAAGCGGTTGACTTGGATGAAAAATCCTGTCTCGCAACAGGTGTGAGTCAGGGCTAAAACTGTTCTAAGGTCTCTAGGTGATTTCAATGAAAAACGTAATCCTCAACAAATTTGAAAAGCGCGTATTCAAAGACGCGAAAGCTTTGCCAGCGTTTCGCTCTGGAGATACGGTCAGGGTCCACTACAAAATCCAAGAGGGTTCTGATGCGAGTAAGTTCAGGATCCAGATGTATGAAGGTGTAGTCACTCGGTACCGCAAGGGAACAGCAGGAAGCACATTCACAGTTCGCAAGATTTCAGCTGGTGGCGTTGGTGTGGAACGTGTTTTCCCATCCTTCAGCCCCCTTATCGACAAAGTTGAAATTGTGGCTCAGGGTAAAGTTCGTCGCAGCAGGCTCTATTACCTTCGCGATCTATCTGGTAAAGCTGCCCGGGTTCGTAGTCGCTACTTGAGCGGCATTGAAGAAGAAGTAGGCAAAGAGCAGCCTGCGAAATAACACAGAAGTTTAATAAATATAAAAGCCTCGCCGATATTTGGCGGGGTTTTTTTATAGTCTGATAGATCGCGTTCTACCGCTTATAGATCGTGTAATTCACATGCATTTGGCCAACGGTACAATATTATTGAGCCATCCGTTCGAAAGTTTGCGGTAATTAGTTCACAGCTTAAACTATTAAAACTGAAACCTGCGCCTTTGGAGCGGTGCAGTACAAACTGGCAGCCACGACGCATAGCCTGAACCTTCCTTTGGTTTAACCACTGTGCTGTTAGCTCGAGATCGGGATCTTGCTGTCTATTACGAATGGTTTTAACTTCAATCACTCTTACTGCGGCTTCGCGCAAGGCTACAAGATCGAGTTCAAATCCTGTTCGCCTGAGGCTTCGATGGGTTATTGTCCATCCTGCAAGTTCCGCAGATTTACTAACAAAGTCCTCGCCGAGTTTTGCAAGCTCGGATCTCTTTAGATTCAACAAGATAGTTCGGTGTAAATTGTGAGGGAACTTTGCGCGATGATAGGCGCCATTAACGGGGTCTGTGTTCCAAAAAGATAAATGCATATCTTAATGGATATGCGTGTCTTGAACAGTCCGCCAGTGACTTTACGGATGTTGAATCATGGCGCGAATCGGCGCAAAGTTTTTGCGATGTAGTTCACAGATTCCGTGATGTTGAATAGCACTCAGATGTTCAGCTGTGCCATAGCCAACGTGTTTCTCAAAACCCCAGAATCTTAAATCTTCGGCACGGGATCGCATGTAATTATCACGAAATTCTTTTGCGAGAATTGATGCGGCTGCAATCGCAAAGCAAAGGCTATCACCTTTGACGACAGTTTGTTGATTGATGCTTTGGTCTTTTATCTTTTGATTCCCATCGACAAGCAACACGTCGGGCTCGACGGTTTCGATGCACGAGATGGCTCGATTCATAGCAATAAAGGTCGCTCCCAGTATTCCCGCCGATTCTATCTCTCGAGGACATGCTGTACCGATACCTGAATCAATGCTAATGCCGTTGATGAGTTCGATAAGTTCGCTACGTTGTATTGAGGATAATGTTTTGCTATCGCGGATTCGGGATAGCGTGCTTTGGTCCAAAGACCATAGTTTGTCGTAGTTCAAAACCACACACGCAGCGACAACGGGACCCGCCAAACAGCCACGTCCAACTTCGTCGACGCCTGCCGGCAATAAGCCTGCAGCCAAGAGTTCGCGTTCGATCTGTCCCTTGGACGGGCTATGGATCACAACTCAGTCCTAATAATTTGCAAACAGCTTCAGGTTTTAGAGAGCTTTAGCGAGCATCTCAGACAATTTGGCCTTCGGTACGACTCCGACAACACTGTCGACAACTTTACCGCCCTTCACTAGCACGATGTAAGGAATGGACCTAACACCAAACTGTGACGGCGTGTTTGCATTCTCATCGACATTCATTTTAGCCACGGTGATTCGGCCTTTGTACTCCTCGGCAAGTTGCTCGAGTGTTGGTCCAATGGCCACACATGGGCCGCACCAAGGAGCCCAGAAATCTACGAGTACCGGTACAGTTGACTTAAGTACGGTAGCGTCGAAGTTTGCATCGGTAACGTTAACGGTGTGTTGTCCCATGATCGTTTCACTCCTAGGTCAGTAACTCTGAAGGGCATTCAACCCAAGAAGCCGTAATTTGTAAAGTGCGGATATTACAAGTCACGCCAGCTTCGCCCACAACTGCTTACAAATGCGTCAGAAGGCGATTTTAAGGGTCTGAATTTACTGATGTATTGCAAATGCTGGACGGCCATTTTGGGTATGAGCTCCCGCTGAATTTTCAATTTTTAAGATTTTTACTGTTTTTATTAGGGCGAGATAAAGCTCTGAAAGCAAAGACCAATCAAGAAACTTTTTAGAAAATAACGCCTTTTGACGAGAGCATTTTCATCCACGCATGTTTGCTTCATGAGAGGGAGCCCACAAATGAAACAACTCATCACAGTTTTTCTTGGTTTATCGGCTTTGACGGCCTGTTCAACAGGGGAGTTCACGGGGACTGCTGAAACCCCCATTACGAAGAAATGTGTGCCCTCGGAGTCTAAGTCTTGTAAGGACCCGATCGAATCAATGGATCAAGACGATCTTGTTGTAAACGATGAAGGAACCATCAATGGTAAGTGCCAATTCACTAACATAACTGTACAGAGCGATGGATTCGTTATTCCTGGCGGTCCGCCAATCAAACTAAAACCTAGTGATCTTAAAGAAGGTGTACAAGAAGGTGACAATCTCTTCTTTGACTTGACTGCTTACCAAGGGCCAGCTGGGGCTGGTGGAGCTTTGCAAAATCAGAACTTTTCTGCCGAACTAAACCCCGATGGATCGATACGCAAGCAAGCAAAGATTCCTGTGAAAGCAAAATGGTCCGTACCAGCACATCTAGCAGTGGTCGGAGTCAACCATGCATCAGACGAGTGGAGCTTGCGTGCATTTCAGAGAAATGGGGGCGAAACTCCATTGGCCATTAAGCATGAGTACCGGATCCAAATAACTCAAGCTAACACCGCTAATTGTAAAGCATTAGCATATGCCGTGCGCCAGCCATATTACTCCCGAGGCCCAGCGGACTACTCTCCAACCGTTGATCCAAAAACTGGATATCCTCCTGATATAGATAAAGGCGGCTGCTTCGCGTTATCAACGAAAATCAAGCTGTTCGATGGCACCGAAAAGCTTGCGGTTAATGTTGAAAAAGGTGATCGTCTGTTAAACCCTATCACAAAAAAATCGGTGACCGTTTCCGAGGTGGTCTACGGACCTGAGGAGAATCTTGGTTTGATCATGGTTGGAGTCGGTGAGAATGCTGTAAAGGTTACAACTCAGCATCCATTTGAGACTCAGAAAGGATTGAAATCGGCTGCCGATCTGACGATTGATGACAAGATTCTTACGTCCGCGGGTAAATATCAGAAATTGACGACTTTAAAGATTTTAGCTCCAGTTAAAAATCAGAGAGTTATCAATTTCGTTGTGTCCTCTGACTCCAAAAAACCGAGGGATCACATGGTCTTGGCGGACGGTGTCGTTACCGGTGATCTCTACTTGCAGCGTAAATTAAGTCGTCAATTAACTCCGAAGCTTCAGGAAAAATCACCCGCGGTGGCTTTCAAGAACTAACGCCAGCACTTTAGACTGAGTAACGAGATTTTAGCCTAATAAGGGGGAAGGCAGATGCTTCATATTATCAAAAATCCAAAGTCATTGAGTTTGACTTTAGTTATTGCTACGGGTCAGTTGCTCATCGTGGGATGCGGCAAGTCTAACGTAACGGAGTCCAGTGATTCCCATGCCAATAATTCGATTGAGGTGATGTCAAGAAGTGAGCAGGCAGATTTGGATTTGAGTATAGCTCCGATACCCCTTATTCCAGGTCGAGTCACGACCGTGTCATTTCCGGTAGTCTCAAACCAGCCTTCTCGTAGTTGTAGTGCTGAGGTTAAAAACACAAGGTTTGTGGACATTCCAACTACCGTTGCCTTGCCTGTCACACTAACCGTAGACTGGAGCGCGGATGATGACATTAGTATAAACGGTCAGCGGCTCGGAGGCGGGTGTTCTGCCAGTAGCGGAAAAAAATTGATAACTTTTAACAACCGCAGAATCCAGGTGGACTTGGTTGATACGGTTGGTATTAATTGGGGTGGGTCTGTCTCTTTTTCACCTGCTAATGTCACCCCAACGCCGGTTCCCCCAACACCAACGCCAGTAGTCCCATCATGCACAATTGTTACGAGTGGTTTAACGTCTCAGTTGATTCCTCAGGGAGGAGCTACTTTTGGACTTTACGTGAGGGCTGTTAATGGGGTTGTTACACAAGCGCCACCTTCCTCAGTGAGTGTGCAGGCAAACAATACAACCTCTACTAGAGTAATTACATTTCAAGCTAATGTAACCAATACCTCTAGCAATAGATCATCCATGTGTAAGATTGATTTACAGCAAAGTGGAAAACCGCCTCAACCACCCCAGCCGCCCAAGCCACCAGAGTTTGTATTGAAACCCACCACGACGCAATGTGTCGCATTTAGATTTAATATGAGGACTCACTTGGGGAATTTTTGCAAAAAAGAATTTTTTGAAGATCAACTAACTTATGTTAGCCAGAATACTTTTGACTTCTGTCAGTTAGCGATGTGCGATAGCACTCTAAACGACGATACTCGTAATCTATTACGGGATTTAGCCGAAATAGCTCGTGGCGGAGGAAAACTTAATATTACACAAATGACGGCGAGAAGGACGATGACTAGAAAACTAGCTGAAACGTTTAACTGCGTGAAACCTAGTAGGGGGAGATAATAGAATCCGACTTAACTCCATTGCTAGTCTGATCGTGGTGCCGCCTCGGGGGCAGAACGACGGTCAACATGAGCTCAAGGATTTGTCGGCATGACTTTCTCAAGCGACCTTACGAATGGGACACTGTCACGCCGGGCCCACCGACAATGACATCCATCACCAAACCTCCGGCGGCAGTCATTGCCGCCGTGATGTTTTCCACCTTATCTCGTGGGCATATAACCCCCATGACCCCGCCTCCGCCAGCCCCGCAGACTCTGGTAAAGGTAGCGCCCGCTTCCCTGGCGGCGCTGTCGATTTTCTTTGTTTCGGCTGTTTCTATAGCTGGCCATAGTGCGGTTCTCAATGTCCACTCCCGCTGAGACGCCTTGATGGCTTCTTTCCAATCATTAGCCCGAATAGCCTCAGCGCAGTCAGCGGCTTCGTTACCAATGGCTGCGATTTTCTCAAGTAAGACCTTGTCGCCATCAAAGATTCGTTTAAAGATTTCCCAGTTGTTGATGGCGCTAGCTCTAGATTTGCCGCTGTAACAGCATATAAGTTTAAAATCGGCGTTGTCCCATAGTTTACCCGGTAGAGTTTTGACTACGGTTTGTCCGAAAGGATATTCCAAGATGTTGATTCCGCCACGCATGCCTCCCCAGTAGTCTTGAACGCCCGTGGGTGCGTGTATGACTCGACTTTCGACATCCTGGGCTGTTCGAACAAGCACATCTTCACTGGGAACGTCATAGGTCTTATCAAGTTGATGTCTTGCGTCAGCAACGGCTCGACAAAAAGCTATAGCAAGACAACTTGAGCCACCAAGACCAGCTCCGGCTGGTGACTTCGCGCTGGTTTTAATCGAAATCGGTGGGAGACTTTCGTGCCAGAGTGCGCTCATTAGAAGGCCAAAGAGAGACAATGTCTTTGAACGTGAGATTTCAGTAAACGAACCCGAATCACGAAGGTTTTGATCCTCGCTGTGAAAGTGGAAGAGTTTGTCGGGAGATGGTGAAACCTCAACCGTAGCGTTAAGACTGACGGCTACATTCACAGTCGCTTTACGATCCAGGAGATTATGGATGGGCCACAGGTCGATGGTTCCGCCCGCGAGGTCAACCCGTGTTGGTGCTACAGCCGTAACTTTTAACATAACTAAATGTCTCCGCTGGATATGTGCTAAGATTAACATAGCATTTCGGGGGATCATAATCTCAGTGGCGATTGACTATCTTTTTAAAAACAGAAGGATGCGCGTATGCTCTTGGGCGGCAACGCCTGGATTTGCAAGCGCGGCCTCGGCGGCATTTGATCAGCAGTTAAGGCAGTTCATTCAACTCGATTTAGTTAAAGTTAAGTCGCTTGACGATCCAGACGTACACCCGGCCGATTTGCTGATTATTTCAGCAGAAGGTCTCGATGATGAGCTTTTTCCGGAGTGGGTAAAGGGTATAAGTACCCGAATTCCCAAAGCCCACGGGATACCCGTTCCCACAATAATTTTTAGCGTTGTATCAGCTCCAACTCAAAGAGAGCTGCTTCGATGGGCGGTTGATGGTAATTGGTATTTTGATATTGTGGAGCCTGATCATTTGTCCAGTTTGCCGGTTCGCGTCGCCAATTTTCTGCGGCTGCATGACCACTTGCACGAGGTTCGCAGAATGACCGATGTATCGGCTGTTATGGCAAAAAAAGTCCAAGACATGGAGCAACAACTCCAAAAACTTCTAAAGGATGCAGACGGACAGTGAGTTTAATTGATGTCAATTCCCTGACCGACTCAGGCCTTGTTTCGCAATACGTTATCGACGTTATGGGCCACGGACATTTTTTATCTCGTGATGATCAAGCTCGTATCACTCGCTGGCTTTCAAAATGCGAGTCAGCGGATGATCTTCTGCTCATACTGAGTGAGATCCTACCCGAGCGGGTGGAAAAGGCTCGAGATCGCGGCAATAAAGTCTTTTCTCTAGCCTCAATTGGTAAGGCAGTTGATCGTCGTATAGAGACCCGTATCGCAATGACTGGGGTACCAACTTGTGGATCCAAATAATGATGAACTAAATAAAGCAGTCGAGCGTTTGCAACTTTCAAAAATCAAACGTCACATGTTTTTGTGCGCAGGTGAGAAGTGCTGTAGTAAAGAGGAGGGGCTTGCGACTTGGAATTACCTCAAGGAGCGAACCTCATCAAAAGAAGCTTTGGACGCCGGAGTATACAGGACGAAGGTCTCCTGCTTGCGTCTTTGTCGGCAGGGTCCCGTCGCTTTAGTTTATCCGGAGGGTGTTTGGTATCGCAACGTGACGCCTGACGTCTGTAAAAGAATCGTTGATGAGCATTTGCTTGGCGGGAATCCGGTCGAAGACTTTAAAATTATTCAAAGACCACTCACTCAAAACTAAAGTCTTAGCTTGATTCCGGTAAGCTACGAAGTCTTCTTGGTAAAAACGAGTCACTCACCATTGATGAGCGACCTTGGGCAATAAACTCTGCAAGTCCCCGACCAGCAGCCAGTCTGAACGATAGGCTTGAGTGCATAAATCCGCTGGCGATTAACAACCTTGAGTTTCCGAACATGGGCCCGATGATCGGAAGCTCGTCACAAGCTAGAAGTTCAATAAATCCTATCTCTGATTTGGGCTTCGAAAGGCTGACTCCCAAAAGCTTTTCAATCGTTTGTTTGATGTTAAGGGATATCGCGGGCGAGGCGGTGGCTTCTGTCGCTTCAACCCCCGCCCAAGGCCGCATAAACCTCGCACCACCTGCACGAAGCTTGTTTTTATGACTGTGCGTAAACCAGAGTTGGCCGTGTCCTGCAATGATATGATCGCCAGGAATCGTCGGTGGATTGCCCGACTCAATATTGAATTCAACAAATTGATCCGCGTGATTCACTAAGGTGGGAGCGAGTATCGGTAAAAGACTTTTGATACCCTGATGACAAGCTAACACAGCTAGCTCAGATTCGAAAATTTGACCGTTGGATGTTTTCAACCTCATCGAGTTGCCGAGTTGCTCAGCTAAAATCACGTCTGTGGGCCAGACGTCACAGGCTGAATTTGTCTCTAACTGTTTCATCAGAGCGTCAGAGTCAAACGATATTGATGCAGCCCCGTCAAATTGAATGGAATCACAGGTTTTGAGGAGGGATGGCCTTTCTACCTGATGGGCTGGATATCCGTTTTGTGACAGCCAAGTTGTGGCTATTTTCATTTCTTGGGTTTCGTGTTGACTGAGTCCCAGGCGTATGACTTGCCCGAATGCACTGTCAATATTCCAACGTTCAAGGTGACTTGTCAGTTCGAAAAGGCCAGATCTAGCCAGGAGCATCAAATCTTTTGCGACCTCCGGCCCCAAATTGTGAACGGCACGGGTGATATTGTCGTGAAGTGAGGCAAATGCGCAGCTTGCTAGCATAGAATGGCAATTATTCTGAGTCGGGGTGGGCCCTATCAGGCAGATTCGCCTAATTCCTAGGCGCTTTAAGTGCCAGGCCGTGCTCAGGCCGGCGAATCCTCTACCCACAATGATAACGTCGTACGATTTCATAATTCCTAAAAGGTTTCCAAGCCGCTATACTAAAGGGTCATCCCCGATGATAGGATATTACTTTGCCAATAGCGAAGGATTCGTGTGTAATCAACACTTTAAGTTTTACATCTTGGAAAGCAAAATGAAGGACCTAACAAAGCTCTCAGCAATACTTAACGTGGCAATCATCAGTTTAACCTTCGGTGGTTTTTATACCCAGGCGCGGGCGGAGGCCCTGATTGTTTCGGGTTGGGCTCCTGCAGCTCAAGTTGATCTTAAGTCCCAGCCGCCCATATGGCTCGGAGATGACGCAGTAATTGGACGATTGGCGTGCCCGAGCATTGTTCGCCTTGAAGTTGATCGCAGAAAAAACACACCGGCCCTACTGAAAAGCTCTCCGCAAATTGAAAAGGTTGGAGAAAAAGAAGTTTGGACCTTCACAATCCGTCCCGGTCTTCGCTGGTGGAGTGGCGTGACGGTGGACGCCGATGGCCTCGCTTCGTGGTTTAAGTCAAATCTCGCCTCAATCGTAAAAGATCGTTTAGGTGAGGATGTCGGGTCTTTGTTTGAGATATCGACATCTGGCGGAGCAACAGTCAAAGTATCATGGACAAAATCCCCGGGTTTTGGTCCCTACGTGCTGTCAGGAGCGAGTCTTTACCGACCAACAAGTAGCGGACTTTTTGAGTGTGCAGGTCTCTATTCTGCCGTCCAAGTGCCTGGGGGTATAGAGTTGTCTGTTAGTAAGGGGTACACCTCGAAGTATTCAAAAATCAGAGTTTTGGCAGCCTCTGAGGTCATTCCGGCTGGAAAAAAGGGCATCATGTTCTCTATGGCCGGCAAAAGGGCCCAGGTCGAGAGAACAAGTATTAAAACTAACTCATGTGACTCGCGACTTGATGTGCCGCTCATGACGGCGTTGATTTGGAACTCAGCCTCACCAGTGGCAGCCAAACCGGAACTAAGAGACTCACTAACTCGGGCTACGCCCAGGGGCGAGATTCTTCGTACCGCCGCGGGGGACATTGGTAGCCTCGTGTCAGCTCCAATTTTAAGAACTCATCCTGGCTACAATTCTAAACTTTTGGTTAAGTCGTATAATCTAGATACTGCGGCTCAGGGGTTTGAGAAATCGGGATTTAAACAGCAGCACATCGGGCTTCCCAGATCCCAAGGTCAAGATAAACCGGTCTTGATTAGGATTGCCCGCATGAATGGCCGCCAAGATCTGGTTGAAAAGATGATCGGTGATTCCTACGCATCTTTGGGAATCAATAGTCAGTTTGACGATGTGGGCACTCCAGGAGTGACGTTTGATGCCGCCTTAGCCAGCATCTTTATCCCGTGGACATCACAAGATCTGAGGCCGCTAGCTCACTCCAGTGTGGTTCAGTCCAAGGGTAAAAATGAGTTGCCATTTGTCCCTGTGACTGACAAAGAGCTAGATAGCCTTCTGGACGCGTACAGTCGTGAATTAACAAAACCTGAGGATCCAGATTTTGAGTTACTGCGTAAGGTCCATCAAAAGTGGTATGACTTGGAGCCGTGGACTGTTTTATTGGCCCATCAGTATTGTGTAAATGCTCGTGGCGTTAAGATTCCAAAAAAGCTTAATTCCTTGGATTCTGATTGGTTCCGTAGTGTTGTGATGGACTAATGCCGCCGAGCATGCTTTTAAAATTTATTTTAGGAAAGTGCGAAGTCTCGTGATTGTTCTTAAGTCCGACACAGAAATAGATGCCATGCGAGCAGCAGGCAGGTTGGCTGCCGAGACTCTTGCCATGATCGCACAGCATGTGCACCCTGGGGTCTCTACTTTGCAGCTCAACGATACTTGTCACGCATTCACCGTCGGGCGCGGTGCCATATGTGCGCCGCTTAATTATCGTGGATTTCCAAAGAGTATCTGTACCTCTGTCAATGAAGTCGTATGTCACGGAATTCCTGACGCTAAACAAATTCTTAAGGACGGGGATATCATCAATATCGACGTCACGCCGATCGTGAATGGATATCACGGAGACTCCTCTAAAACGTTCTTTGTTGGTGAGAACATATCGCCACTTGCCAGGAAACTTGTAAAGGTTACCGAGGAATGTCTAGAGATCGGCATCTCGAAGGTGAAGGTGGGTGCCAGAGTTGGAGATATCGGAGCTGCTATCCAACAGCACGCTGAAAGAAACGGATTTAGTGTTGTTCGGGACTTTGTTGGTCACGGGATCGGTAAAGTCTTTCACGAGGACCCTCAGGTTCCACATTATGGAGACGCGGGTAAGGGTGTTCGATTGGAAGAGGGCATGACATTCACGATTGAACCCATGATCAACGCGGGTGATTACCGTTGCAAGATTCTCAAGGATAAGTGGACCGCTGTCACAGTAGATCGAAGTTTATCTGCACAATTCGAACACACGATTGCCATACGCAGTAATGGAACAGTAGAGATTCTGACGCTACCGTGAGTCTTTCTTGTTATCTAGGTCAGCGAGTGAGAGCGTGTGAACGTACATAGCGAGCTCGTCTTCGTAGATAACGTTAGGGGTCTCAATGCGATCTTTTAATTCACGAATCTTCGCCATAGCGTTGGCAGCGATTTCAGCCGATGAGCTGGCTTCTAGAAGTCCAGCTCGCTTTAGATTTTCAAGAGCGACGCCTGGATTTTGCGCCATCTGCTCATAGTGGGCCAGTCGCAGGCTTCTCAGCATTTCAATCTCACTGAGTGTTTCAGCATCCAGCACTACATCAACAACAATTTTTGCAGCAGTCATCATAGTTTTTTTATTACACTCCAAGACATTGAGATGTTCGTCCTTCAAATAAGTCGGGTGCCTGGTGAAGGCGCGCCGCTGGGCATCTCCAAAGCAAGCCCCGGGCCAATTTATAACCACATGTAATTATTGATATAAATAATTGTAAACGCTCCCGGATAGGATGTTTGCCAAGCAGGTTGTAGCTAAATCCTACATGGACTGGCTAGTCTGCTACTTCGGTGACGCATAGAAGCATGAACCTTAACCATTCGTAACCATTACATTAATTTATTTTTTGCTCGAGAATTTTAATGGCAACTTAATAAATTATTAACAATTAATGCTTAAAATTTAGAAAATTGTCTGGTTGTGATCGGTCTGCAAAATGAGTTATTAACCTTATCATCCAGTGAGGATCTAGCCATGAGTTACGCAGCGCGAGCAGTCGAGGGTGTCAGGCAGGGGCTTGGATGGTTGAACCCTGCGCAAAAAAGCTTCGCAAGCCGGGTTCCCGTGGAGTTTACCAGGGGGCATTTCACGGTCAAGACGGTCCAGTCCAAGCGTGAGCTTTGGCAAGTGATGACGCTACGTTACGAAGTTTTTCATCGCGAGTATATGAATAAAAAAAGGCCTTTTGGCTTTGACAAGGATCGTTATGACGCCCACGCCGATCACCTTGCCATTATCGACAATCGCATCAACAGAATCGTGGGTACATACCGCTTAATATCGGATGCTGTCACGTCGGACTTCTACTCAAAAACGGAGTTTGATATCGAGGATCTTTTGCGCCGCGAAGGTGGAAAGGTTGAGCTTAGTCGAGCATGCATTCATAAAGACTACCGGAATGGAGCCGTTATCACGCTCCTTTGGCGTGGGATTATCGAGTATTTAACGCAAAGTGGAGCTCGGTGGCTATTCGGTATGGGAAGTGTGAAGACGGTTGATCCATCGAGTTTAGCGGCCGTCTATAAGACACTGCAGGAGGAGGGTTCTGTGGACTACTCCTTTGATATTCGAGCTTTAGATGGATTCCGCATTCCTGATTTTGATGCGTTGCTCAGCTCTGCGGCGGTGTCCGAAGAGTCGAGGAGTCTGGTCCCAACGCTCGTTCGCTCCTATATCAGAGCCGGTGCGGTCATTGTGGGTGATCCCGCCGTCGATTTTGATTTCAACTGCGGGGACTTGTTTGTCGTCCTAGATATTTCAAAGATGTCATCTATTTACAATCGTAAGTATCAGGTAAACTGACGGTTTTCCCATTCATTTTTGATGCCCCCAAATCCCCGCTAAGCCAAGCTCTGCGCGGGGTTTGGAGTTTTTTTACTGTGGCATTAGAATAGTAGTGAGACGATCTTTTGGTGCCGCCCGGGTCAACGGCGGGCCAAAATTTATCAGAAAATCCAATGTGTTTGTCGACGAGAGCGATTTTTTTATGGCCGTTACCGTGTCGCGTTCTTTACTCATGCATCTTCCGGAGCTGGTTGAGCTTCAGCGATTAGCTGCTCACGGTGGTAAGAGTCTGATTCGGGTGACAGAACTAGCAAATGTAAAACACGGTGAGTTGTCTCTTCCTATCCAGGCCTTTGAGTTTGGATCAACTAGACCTGAAGATCCGGTATTCTTCTTGACCGGGGGTGTTCATGGTCTTGAGCGTATCGGCACGCGGGTCATTATTTCATATCTGAAGACCCTCACTCAGTTAGCGACATGGGACCCTACCACGCGCCATCTGCTCGAGAGGGTTCGCCTATCGGTTGTGCCCATCGTCAATCCAGTTGGCATGTATCTAAGCCGCAGGTCTAATGGTAACGGGATTGATCTCATGAGAAATGCACCCGTTGAGGCGGACGATGGTGGTTCTTTAATGCTGGCCTCAGGGCATCGGGTCTCGCCTTGGCTGCCCTGGTATCGTGGCCAAGCCAGCGCTGAGATGGAGACGGAGTCGAAGGCTATTGTTAAGTTTTTTGAGGAGCAATTCGGTAGAGCTTCTTGTGTGATTGCCCTTGATGTGCACAGTGGGTTTGGAGCCGTAGATCGGATCTGGTTTCCCTATGCTCGGACTAGGCAACCCTTCCCAAATCTTCAGGAGATTTACAAACTTACACATTTACTCGACTCGGTTTATCCACATCACATCTACAAGGTGGAGCCGCAGGCCGCAAGTTATACAACGCACGGAGATCTCTGGGATTATTTATACGATCGACGACGTGAGTCCAAGGGATCTCTCTTTTTGCCGTTAACCCTTGAGCTAGGCTCTTGGCTCTGGATAAAAAAGAATCCACGCCAATTATTCTCGGCACTTGGAATCTTTAATCCACTGCTTCCCCATAGGACATCACGCATCTTACGACGCCACCTTAATCTTTTGGACTTTTTGTTAAGGTCAGCAGCAAGCCCAGGAGCCTGGACCTCCGGGCATGGCCATCTGCAAAACTCTTCGGACATCGAGCGTTTGGCGATTGCGCGCTGGTACAGTAACAAGGCAGCCTGAGCCGATCTTAGAGGCGCCCGAAATTATCCAATAATAAACATAAAAATCCTTGACACCACGGGGCGTCAAAAGATAAATACGCCACTCTATTTTTCAGGCAAGCCTGCGTCTGACAAGCCTCTGCCACCTTCCTCGTGCATGCTTCTCCAAGCGCCGACTTTCCTGAAAAAAGATTCAAGGTTTAGCTTGTGCTAATTTGATTAACTTTTTCAGGGTCGTAAAAATGAAAAAAAACATCCGAGTTCGATTACGTGGCTATGATCACAAATTGCTCGACAATGCAGTGGCGGAAATCGTAGAGCGCGTTAAGCGCACTGGGTCTCGCGTTGCTGGTCCAATTCCATTGCCGACATCGATTAGCCGCTACACGGTTTTGCGCTCTCCACACGTGGATAAGAAGAGTCGTGAGCAGTTTGAAGTCCGTACTCATAAACGTATGCTCGACATCCTTGATATGCAGCAACAGACGATTGACGCTTTGTACAAGCTTGATCTGTCATCTGGTGTTGACGTCACCCTCAAGGAACTCGACAACTAAATCCGGTAACGTTTGTTTTGTTTAACCCGTAGAAAGCAGGTCTGAGAAATGACTACTCCAAAAGGACTGGTAGCAAAAAAGATCGGAATGACACGCATGGTCGATAAAAACGGCCAATTGATTGCGGTCACTCTTCTTCAAGTTGAAAACCAAAAAGTTACGAAAGTTCTGACGAAGGAACGCGACGGTTACGACGCGTACCAAGTCGGCTTCAAAGAGACTAAAGAAAAGAATCTGGCAAAACCCGATGTTTCGCGTATGCGTAAGGTCAATGTTAGCGACAACTTCACCCAGTTTAAAGAGTTTCGCACTGAAGCTCCGGTAGCTGTTGAGTTGGGCGCGCAGCTGACAACTGAGCTTCTTAATGGCGTTACATCTGTTGATGTGACTGGTCTAACGAAGGGCCGCGGTTTCACGGGCTCTGTTAAGCGCTGGAATACGGCCGTTGGCCGCTGGTCGCACGGTTCCAGATTCCACAGAAGTCCTGGTTCTTTGGGAACTAGAACGACCCCAGGTCGAGTATTTAAAGGTAAGCCTGTTCCGGGCCATTACGGCGTTGAGCAGGTTACAATCCAGAACCTCAGCGTTGTCGACGTTGACAAAGAGAATAGCTTAATCGCGCTCAGTGGCGCCGTGCCGGGACACCGAAACGGTTACCTTTTCATCAACCCTTCGGTCAAAGCTTGATCGGCGAGTAAGGAAGGAAGGTAACAGATGGGAACTCAAATGGAAATTCAAGTAAAAGACATTCAAGGTAAAGCGGTTAAGAAAGTTTCTTTGCCAAGCGAAATCTTCGGCGTTGAAATGAACGAGCACTTGCTGCACCTCGTCGTGAAAGCGTATCAGTCAAATCGTCGTCAAGGTACTCACGCCACAAGAACTAAGGCGATGGTGTCAGGTGGCGGTAAAAAACCTTTCAAGCAAAAGGGAACGGGTGAAGCTCGTCAGGGATCTAGCAGATCTCCGCTTAATCCAGGTGGTGGCGTGTCTCATGGACCTCAGCCCCGCGATTATTTCGAGAAGATCAACTCCCGCGCTAAGCAGTCGGCTTTAGCAGTCGCTCTGAGCGAGAAAGTTCGTCACAGTCGTCTTATCGTTGTTGATGACTTCAAGGTGTCAGGTAAGCCAAGCACCAAGCACGTCGTTAAGGCTCTAAAAGCTTTGAAAGCAGAGAAAGCATTGGTTCTTGATGAGCGTAAAGACGATCTGCTGTTCCGATCAACTCGCAACATCCATGGCGCATCATGCGTTGCTCCGTCTGAGGTGAATGCTGAGCATGTTCTAAGATACGAAAATTTCGTGATTAGCGAGACGGGCTTAAATGCTCTCCAACAGCGCTTCCAAGGGGGTAAATAATGAATCCTTTTACAGTACTCTCAAAGCCGGTTCTATCAGAGAAGAGCACGTTGGTTCGTGAAAATCAAAACCAGTACACGTTCCATGTTGATCTGCGTGCAACCAAGACTAGCGTTCGCTCTGCGATTGAGTCGATCTACGGTGTGAAGGTGAAGGCTGTTCAGACGTTGATTACGCGCGGTAAGGTCGTTCGCCGTGGAAATCACGTTTCGATGACTAGCAAAATGAAGAAGGCAGTGGTCACCCTTGCTGAGGGTGCAAAACTTCCACTCTTTGAAGAGCAATAACCAGAACCAAGCTGATAAGGAAAATCAGAAATGGCAATCAAGCAATATAAACCAACAACCCCAGGGCGTCGTGGCGCCTCCGTTGTTGACTTCTCCAAGCTGGACAAAGTCAAGCCGCTCCAAACTGCCCTTGAGAGTATGCAGGAGCACTCCGGCCGTAATAACACTGGCCGAATTACAATTCGCCATCAAGGCGGTGGAGCTCGTAGGCACTACCGAGTGATCGACTGGCGCCGGGACAAGCTCGATGTCGTAGGCAAGGTCGAATACGTTGAGTACGATCCAAATAGGAGCGCGTTCTTGGCGAGGATCTTGTACGCAGACGGTGATCGTCGTTACATTCTTTGTCCAAATGGGCTTTCTAAGGGTGATCAAGTTGTTAGCTCCAAGACCGCAGACGTGAAGGTTGGTAACGCCATGCCGCTGAGCAATGTTCCGGTCGGAACGTTTGTTCATAACATCGAGATGCGCCCCGGTAAGGGCGGACAGATGGCAAGATCTGCGGGTGTCTTTGCTCAGTTGATGGGTCGTGTGGATGGATTCGCACAGCTTCGTATGCCAAGCGGTGAAATGCGCCGAGTCCCTGAGAATTGCTTTGCGTCGATTGGTCAGGTGGGTAACCCAGATCACTTCAACGAAACGATCGGTAAGGCTGGTCGGAGCAGATGGCTTGGTATTCGACCAACCGTTCGTGGTTGTACGATGAACCCTGTTGACCATCCACATGGTGGTGGTGAGGGTCGTGGTAAGGGTGGTAAGCACCCAGTGTCACCTTGGGCACAACCAACCAAGGGTTACAAAACTCGTAAAAACAAGCGAACCGCGAAAAATATTCTTCGCGATCGTCGCGTGAAGTAATAGGAGGGGTTCGCACGTGGCTAGGTCATTAAAAAAAGGTCCTTTTGCTGATAGTTACCTGTTCAAAAAAGCAGAACAGGCTAAGAAAGATAAAAAACCTGTCAAAACATGGAGCCGCCGCTCTACGATTTTGCCGGAGTTTGTAGGCGTGACGTTTGCCGTTCACAACGGCAACAAGTTTGTAACGGTTCCTGTTACCGAGCATATGGTCGGTCACAAATTTGGCGAATTTGCCCCTACCCGTACCTTCCATGGCCACGGTGAGGACAAAAAAGCTCCTAAAGTCTAATTGATAGAAGGCAGAACTTATGTATCAGGCAATACTAAAAAATGTTCGAATCTCTCCGCGCAAATTGCGTCTCGTAGCCGACTTGGTTAGGGGTAAGCAGGTTCAGCTGGCAATGGACACATTGCAGCTTACGAATAAAAAAGGCGCTCGCATACTGTCGAAGGTTTTGAAGTCAGCAATTAGCAATGCCTCCGACAGGGCGACAATTGATGTGGATCGTCTACATATTACGGAAGTGACTGTAGATATGGGGCCGGCCCTCCGGCGCTTCATTCCTCGCGCGCAAGGTCGTGCAACACCGGTTAAGAAGCGGATGTCGCATGTTACGCTGCGTGTCAAGGAAGTCTGATTAAACTAAGAAAGGAAGAGGTCAGAAAGCGTGGGACAGAAAGTAAATCCAGTTGGTTTTAGGTTGGGAATCACTCGTACGTGGTCATCCCGTTGGTTTGCAGAGAACAACTACAAGGAGTTCCTCAAGCAAGACATTGCTATTCGCAAGTTCATCCAAAAGAAGTTTGAAGCTGCGGGCGTTGCACATGTTGAGATTGAGCGTGCTGGCCGAACATTGAAAATAAAAATTCACAGCAGCCGTCCTGGTATCATTATCGGTAAAAAAGGCGCGGGCGCTGAAGATCTTAAAAAAGAAATCATTTCAAAATGCGACCTGAAGTCAGCAGACCCAGTTCTTGACGTGTTTGAAGTGAAGAAGCCTGACCTTGATGCAAAGCTCGTCGCTGAAAATATCCGCCAACAGCTTGAAAAGCGTGTCTCCTTCCGTAGAGCCATGAAAAAAGCTATGGGTCAGACGATCAAAGCAGGTGCAAAAGGTGTAAAGGTTAGCCTTTCCGGGCGTCTTGGTGGCGCTGACATGTCACGTACTGAGCGTTACATGGAAGGCCGCGTGCCTCTTCATACCATGCGTGCAGATATCGACTATGCAACTGCTGAGGCTTATACAACTTACGGCCTTACGGGTGTGAAAGTTTGGATTTTCAAAGGTGACATTCTAACTAACTGATTTATTCAATAATTTGAGAGGAAAGCGACAATGCTAGCCCCAAAAAGATTAAAGTACCGCAAGGCTCACAAGGGCCGAATCAAGGGAAAAGCCAAAGGCGGCACGGAACTTACCAAAGGTGATTACGGCCTCATGGCTCTCGAGTCTGGCAAAGTTACAGCTAGACAGATCGAAGCTGCCCGTATCGCCATGACCCGCCACATTAAGCGCGGTGGTGAAGTTTTGATTAAAATTTTCCCGGATAAGCCAATCACGAAAAAACCTGCTGAGACTCGAATGGGCTCAGGTAAAGGTGGCGTTGAGTACTATATTGCTGTGATCAAACCCGGCAAAATCCTTTATGAAATGGCAGGGGTTGACAAGGCAGTTGCAACTGAAGCTTTGGGTCTGGCAGCCGCTAAGCTCAATTTAAAGACAAAACTCATCACTAGACAAGACGATCCGTGGGGTTAAGTTATGGATATGAATAAGTTAAAAACCAAAGAAATCCGGGCTATGGACTCCAAAAAACTACAGGATTCCGCAAAAAACATCCGCAAAGAGCTTGTCGGCCTTCGCATGGACGTGTATAACGCCGGTCCGCAGGCAAAATCAAAAGCCCGTAATTTGCGGAAGACTCTGGCCCGCGTGCTCACGGTCAGTGTTGATAAGTCCGGTAAATCAAAGAAATAAACTTAGATAGTAAGAGGCAACAATGAGCCAGGCAACCGAGACAAAAAAAGCTCACAAAGAAATACGCTGTGTCGTCACGAGCGACAAAATGACGAAGTCACGCGTTGGAGTTGTGGAGCGTTTGGTGAAACATCCATTGGCAGGTAAGTATATTAGACGCCGCACCAAGTTGATGTTCCACGACGACACAAATCAGACTCGCGTCGGAGACGAAGTGATCGTACGTCCAGCGCGTCCGATGAGTGCAAGAAAGAAGTTCACCTTAGTACGAGTTGTGCGAAAGGCGTAATTTAAAAAAAGGTTCGATTGGGCATTTGTATCAAGCAAGTGCGAAACTTACAGGAGCGAACGCTTATGATTCAGATGGAAACAGTCCTCGCAGCCGGGGACAATTCGGGAGCTAAGAGGCTTAAGTGCTTCAAGGTTCTTGGAGGAAGCAAAAAGAAATATGCTTCCGTAGGCGACATCATCGTAGTCTCTGTAAAAGAGGCTGTGGCCAACAGTAAGGTCGCAAAAGGATCTGTGCACAAAGCAGTGGTTGTGCGCACGACAAAAGAAATCAAACGAAAAGACGGTTCAACGATTCGCTTTGATCAAAATGCAGCGGTGCTTATCAAGGGCAAGGACAACGAGCCTGTCGGTACCCGTATTTTTGGTCCAGTGGCGCGTGAAGTTCGGGTAGCAGGATTTGGGCGCATTGCGTCACTTGCTCCCGAAGTACTGTAATTTACAAATACCGATTGTTCGAAAGTGAGAACAACAATGAATATGCCAAGATTACAAAAACAGTTTGAAACCGAGTTTCGCGCGGCTCTCGTGAAGGAACTTGGTCTAAAGAATGTGATGCAGGTTCCTCGATTGAAAAAAATCGTGGTCAACATTGGTCAGGGTGAGGCAACTCAAAACATTAAAACTCTCGAAGCGGCAGCGGTTGAATTGGCGGCTATTACCGGTCAAAAACCAATTCTGACCAGAGCCAAGAAAAGTATCGCGACATTCAAGCTGCGCGAAGGTGCACCGATTGGCTGCTCTGTGACGCTTCGTCGCGCAAAGATGTACGAGTTCCTTGACAGATTTATTAACGTCGCTGTTCCTCGCGTTCGCGACTTTAAAGGCTTCACTCCAAAAGCATTTGACGGTCGTGGCAACTACACCGTTGGTGTTAAAGAGCAAATCATCTTCCCAGAGATCGATTACGATAAAGTTGACAAGATTAGAGGCATGGGCATCACCATCGTGACAAGCTCAGAGAGTGACACTCATGCAAGGGCTCTTCTCGATAAATTTAATTTCCCGTTCCGTAAGTAACCAGGACGCCAGAGGATAGGAGTTCACGATGGCAACGAAAGCCATGATAGAAAAAGCGAATAAGAAACCTAAGTTTTCCACACGTGGTTACACTCGTTGTACCAACTGTGGTCGTCCAAAAGCGGTTTACCGCAAGTTTGGTGTATGCCGGATTTGCTTCCGCTCGATGGCGTTAAAGGGCCTACTTCCGGGTGTCAAAAAGGCCTCTTGGTAACCGACTGAAATAAAGATTTTTGGAGATAACTAAAATGCGCGCAAATGACCCAATCGCAGATCTTTTAACAAGGATCCGCAATGCACAGCAGGCGAACCACGAAGTGGTATCTGTGCCAGCATCTATGGTGAAAATTGCTGTCACCCACATTCTCAAGGATGAGGGTTTCATCAAGAACTACAAATGTATTCGCGACCGCAAGCAGGGCGTGATTAAAATCGCCTTGAAGTACACAGACGAAGGCAAAGGTGCAATTCGCAACATTTCGCGTGTCAGCACTCCGAGTCAGCGTATTTATGTTGGTGTAGACAAGATCCCATACGTTAAAAATGGTTTGGGTATCGCAATTTTATCGACCCCGAAGGGTGTGATGGCTGATCGTGAGGCTCGCCAGCTCAACGTCGGTGGTGAACACATCTGTTCCGTGTACTGATTGGCGGAGGAGTATAGAAAATGTCTCGTGTCGGAAAAAAACCAATCGAACTCTCCAAAGGCGTTGAAGTCAGCGTCGCGGGCCAAACTGTAAAAGTTAAAGGACCCAAAGGAGCAGTCGAGCGTAAGATTCACGATTCCATGAAGGCTGTTGTTGAAGCTGGTGCCGTGAAGGTTGTGCCTAAAACTGAGGGTGCGGAATCGGCCCGTTATCATGGTCTAACCAGAACTTTGATTTCCAACATGGTTGTTGGAGTCACTCAGGGATTCTCGAAGAGCCTGACATTGGTTGGCGTCGGTTACAAGGCAGCTCAGAGCGGTAAGAATATCACTCTTAACGTCGGCTATAGCCACCCTGTCGAAGTAAAAGCTCCAGCTGGTGTCGAGTTGAAGATCGACAAAGCCGTCAATATTATTGTCAGCGGCCCGGAGAAGGAAGTCGTTGGTCAGTTAGCCGCATCGATCAGAGGTATTCGTCCTCCCGAGCCCTATCACGGCAAGGGTATCCGTTATTCGGACGAAGTCATTGTAACTAAAGTTGGTAAAGCAGCTGGTAAGAAGTAATCACTACTATCGTCCTGCTGTATAAGTGAGGGATCCATGGCAAATAAAGTCGCAAAAAAGAATGAGCTTCGTTTTCGTCGTAAGCTCCGTATTCGCAAGAAAGTCTCCGGTACGACTGAACGTCCGCGTTTGTCCGTATTTCGGTCTGCCCGTCATATAACGGCCCAGGTTATCGACGATAGCACTGGCAAGACTCTTCTAACCGTACACTCCTACGAGTCCGGCAACCGGGCGAACAAGGATGTGTGTAAAAAGGTTGGAGCTGATCTGGCGGCTAAGTGCAAAGCTGCAAAAATCGGCGCAGTCGTATTTGACAAGAACGGTTACCGTTATCACGGTCGCATAGCAGCACTTGCTGATGGCGCGCGTGAAGCAGGTCTGAGCTTCTAAAAATCATTTGCAATAGAACTAGTTCGAGGAGAATCTCGTGGCAAAAGAGCAAAAAGAATCAAGAGAACCAAGAGAGCCAAGAAAAGCCGACCAACCAACGGAAGGTGATGGCTTTCAGGATAGAGTTGTCCACATCGCGCGTGTTGCTAAAGTGGTGAAGGGTGGACGCAGGTTCAGCTTCTCCGCACTCGTCGTTGTTGGCGATGGCAAAGGCCGTGTTGGTTTTGGTCTTGGTAAAGCTGGGGAAGTGCCTGACGCAATCAAAAAGGGCGCTGACCAGGCTAAGAAAAATATCGTTAAAGTTATTTCGCTTGATGGAACTATTCCTTTCGACGTCACGGGAAAATTCGGCGCGGCAAAGGTTCTCATGTTCCCAGCGAAAAAAGGTACTGGAACGATTGCAGGGGGTGCTGTACGTATCATCTGCGAATTGGCCGGGATTCAGGATATTGTGTGTAAGGTTCATGGCACTAAGAATTATCACTCTGTAGTGCGCGCGACTGTTAACGGCCTCACGCAGCTAGTGTCCCCAGAAGACTATGCGGCCGCACGCGGAAAGACGCTTGCAGAAGTTTTGCAAGTTCGAGCTTCTAAAAATAAAAAGAAGGCTGATGCTAAGGCTAAAGCAGCGACTAAGAAGTAATTTGTTTAGAGCCCGCGTCAACCAAAGCTTGACGGGCGGAATTTGACAGGAGTTTAGTATGAGCCAGATCGTTGTAACACAGAAGCGAAGCCTGATCGGTCAGTCAGAAGCTAACCGACGTATCGTGAAAGGACTCGGATTGGGTCGTGTTGGTAAAAGCAAGACTCACAAGGACAACAACTGCATTCGCGGCATGATTAACAAGGTTACGCACCTTGTCACTTATCAATTGAAAGCTTGATGCGAGAGACGTTTGTACGGAAAAAGGGTGAATGAATATGACGGCAAAAACTGAAATGAAAAATCTTGGCAACTTGAGTCCGGCTCCCGGCTCGAACCTAAAGAAAAAACGCCTTGGTCGTGGACCTGGAAGCGGTCTTGGTAAGACGGCTGCCCGAGGTGGTAAAGGTCAGACGGCTCGCAAGGGTGGCGGCATTCGTGCTGGCTTCGAGGGCGGGCAAACTCCGCTCTATCGTCGTCTTCCAAAACGTGGTTTCACAAGTCCATTCCGCGTTGAGTACAACGTTGTTAACTTGTCAGTGTTGGACAAGCTTGATGCCGGCACTAAAGTCACTCCGGAACTATTGAATGAAAAGGGACTTCTTCGTAACCCTGCCAACCCAGTGAAGGTGCTTGGTAATGGTGAACTTAAGAAGAAATTGATGGTAGCTGTTCACAAGGTTAGTGCAACTGCGAAGTCGGCGATCGAGAAGGCAGGCGGAAGCGTTGAACTTAAGGAGAAGTGAGTTGTGGTTCAAGGCATCAGTAAGCTTCCCGAAGGAACGCTAAATCCTCTTCAGAAAAAAATTTTGTTCACGCTGCTTTTCCTTGCCATATACAGGGTCGGCGTTCACATTCCGATTGCTGGTGTTGACTCGCCAGCCCTTGGGGAATTCTTCAAAACTCAGGGCGCCAACCTTTTCGGCATGTTCAACATGTTTTCAGGTGGTGCTCTTGAGCGTTTTAGCGTGTTTGCGCTTGGCGTTATGCCGTACATTTCAGCGTCCATTATCGCTCAGCTTCTAACGGTGGTCGTTCCTTATCTGGAACAGCTTTCGAAAGAAGGAGAGGCTGGTCGTCGCAAGATTAATCAGTATACGCGTTACGCTACCATGGTTTTGGCGCTGTTCCAGGGCTACATGATCGCAGCCGGTCTTGAAAGTCAGAGCTTTCAGGGCGGCAGGCTTGTGCTCGAGGGCGGTCTAGCATGGAGACTTATGACGGCTCTGAGCCTAACAGCAGGTACGGCTTTCGTAATGTGGCTTGGTGAGCGGATCACAGAATTTGGCGTGGGCAACGGCATGTCGTTGATTATCTTTTCCGGTATCGTCGCGGGTTTGCCTAAGATCGTAGCCAACACATATTCCCAGTATGCTCAAAGTCAGATGGACATGGGGCGCATTCTGATGATTATCGCTTTGGTCGTTGTCATCATCGCTGGCGTGGCCTTCATGGAGCAAGGTGTTAGGCAGATACCTGTTCAGTACGCAAAGCGCCAAGTTGGGGGTAAGGTTTTTGGTGGACAAACGTCGTACCTACCCATTCGCCTTAACTCGGCTGGCGTCATTCCCCCGATCTTTGCAAGTTCTTTGCTTCAGTTTCCTCAGACAATAGCTGCAGTTTACCCGCAGTCAGCGGCGTCTCAGTTTGTGACGTCTGTCTTTAACCCAGGTGGCTGGTTATATAATACTGTAGACGTGATTTTGATTGTGTTCTTCGCCTTCTTTTACACGTCGATCACCTTTAAACCAGATGACATCGCGGAAAACCTAAAAAAGCATGGTGGCTTTGTTCCGGGGATAAGACCCGGTGCTCGCACCTCTGAATTTATTGACAAGATTGTGACCCGTTTGACCTTGATTGGTGCGATTTACCTGTCAGGTGTCTGTATACTACCAAGTATATTTGCTGACCAGTTTGGTGTTCAGTTCTATTTTGGTGGTACGAGCTTGTTGATCGTTGTTGGAACGGCTCTTGAGACTTATCGCCAAATCGAAACCCATCGTCAGCAGCTTCGTTATGACGTTTTTGTCAAGCGTGGCGTTATTAAGCCCCGCAGGAGCGGTGTATGATCGTCGTTCTCATGGGAGCACCGGGTGCCGGCAAAGGCACCCAGGCTGACCTGCTTGCAGAGCGCTCTGGTTATCGAAAGCTTTCAACTGGTGACGCGCTACGTAAGCACGTTAAGCTTGGCACGGCGGTTGGCAAACAAGCGGGCGAAATAATGGCGCGCGGAGAGCTCGTGCCAGACAACGTTCTTCTTCAAGTTCTAAAAGAGGAGCTTGGGTCCAATCAGAAAGAATTGATTATTCTGGACGGCTACCCAAGAAATCTCTCTCAGGCGGAGACTCTTCGAGATGTGGTGGAGTCGACCCATGCTGTGATTGGCTGTATGCATCTTGACGTAAAAAGAGACGATATCGTTTCTCGCTTAAGCGGTCGAAGAACCTGTTCCGGTTGTGGGGCCTCCTTTCATGTGACGGCAAATCCCCCTAAGAAGGCCGGCATCTGTGACAAGTGTGGGGGGGGCTTATATCAGCGGCCTGACGATGACCCCAAAAGTATCTCTGTCCGGCTTGACGTCTACGACAAGGCCACGGAGCCTGTTCTGGACTATTACCGAAAAAGGGGCTTGTACCGCAGGATAAACGGTTCCGGCGTAACAGACGAGATTTTCAAGGAACTTACGAGCACACTAGCAACCTGTCTAAATTGACGACAAAGTTGTTGAAATTGGGCCGAAAAATGTGTATGGTGCAGCCTCCAATTTTCAGGGGCTGTGTTTTGGAGAGGAAAGCATGGCGAAAGAGGACGTAATTGAGGTTGATGGGATCGTCAAGGAACCCTTGCCCAATGCGATGTTCAAGGTAACTCTTGAAAATGGACATGAGGTGCTTGCTCACATCAGTGGAAAGATGCGTATGCACTTCATTAAGATTTTACCCGGTGACAAAGTAAAGTTAGAAATCTCTCCTTATGATTTGTCTCGTGGTCGCATCACTTATCGTACGAAGTAGTGGGGTAGTTGAAATGAAAGTTCGAACCAGTGTTAAACCGATTTGTGAAAAGTGTAAGGTCGTCCGTCGTCGCGGTGTCGTACGGGTGATTTGTTCGATTGGTAAGCATAAACAGGCTCAAGGCTAAGTTTTGGAGTAACCACAGATGGCACGTATCGCCGGTGTTGACCTTCCGGGTAACAAAAAAATCACGATTGCATTAACGAGTATTTACGGCATTGGTCGTCGTCAGGCTCAGCGCATCTTGGCTGAGGCTGGTGTGAGTCCTGATCAGAGGGCAAGTGACCTCAATCAGGCCGATACCAATGCGATTCGTAAAGTTATCGAAGCATCCTTACTAGTAGAGGGTGATCTCAAGCGTGAAGTTGGTCTTTCGATCAAGCGTCTTCTCGATTTGAGTTGCTACCGTGGTGCTCGCCACAGGAAAGGACTTCCAGTTCGTGGGCAGCGCACAAAAACTAATGCTCGAACCCGTAAAGGTCCTCGTAAGACGGTTGCCAATAAGAAGAAGGCAGCACCAACAGGTTAATTTGACGCAAGACCGAAACTTGAAATAATCGGAGAGATAAGATGTCGACAGTGAAGACTGCAACAGTCGCCAAGAAAAAGAAAACCCGCAAAGCTAGCCCAGCTGGCGTTGCACATATTCAGGCGACGTTCAATAACACCATCGTTACGATAACCGACCTGAATGGCGAAGTCGTTACCTGGTCAACCTCGGGTGGTAAAGGTTTTAAGGGTTCTCGTAAGAGTACTCCTTTCGCCGCTCAGGTAGCTGCTGAGGATGCAGGACGTCGTGCAATGGACGCAGGCATGCGATCGGTTGCTGTGCTTGTTAAAGGCCCTGGCGCGGGACGCGAGAGCGCTGTTCGTGCTCTGGCTGCTGCTGGTCTTAAAGTGACGATGATCAAGGATGTTACGCCGATACCTCACAACGGCTGTCGTCCTTCGAAACGTCGTCGTGTTTGATGTGAACTGAGAGAAGAACTAAGGAGGTCAAAACAAAATGGCCCTATATCATGGTCCTGTATGTCGATTCTGCCGCCGCGAAAACCAGAAACTTTTTCTGAAAGGTGATCGCTGCTTCACTGAGCGTTGCTCGTTTGAGCGCCGCGCTTATGCTCCAGGCCAACACGGCCAAAAGCGCGGGAAGCTTTCCGAGTATGGTCAGCAACTTCGCGAGAAGCAAAAAGTACGCCGCGTTTACGGCTTAACCGAGAAGTCGATGCGTTTGGCGTTTGACGGCGCCTCTGCAACCAAGGGCGTGACTTCGGATAATTTCTTCCGCAGTCTAGAGCAACGTCTTGACAATGTTGTTTACCGCATGGGTTTTGCGCGTAGCAGAACTGAAGCTCGCCAAATCGTCCGGCACAACCACATTTTAGTTAACGGCAAGCGCGTCAACATTCCAAGTGCGCGTCTTACAGTGGGTGATGTTGTCGCAGTCGTTGAGAAAAGTCGCACTATGCCGGTTTTCCCACTTGCAGCGGATCTGTTTTCCAAGCGTGCTGCTATTCAGTGGGTCGATGTAGATCACAAGGGCTTTACTGGTAAGGTGACAGCTGCTCCGACGAGAGAAGATATTCATCTCAACGTTAAAGAGCGCATGATCGTCGAGTTGTACAACAAATAATAAGCGGGCTGCCTAACTAAGGCAGCGCGTGACTTTTAGAGACGGAGATTGAACAATGCATCGCAATTGGCAAGATCTTATTACTCCCAAAAACCTAGAGACCGAGGCGTGCTCCGAGACGTACGGTAAGTTTGTCGCCAAGCCACTTGAGCGCGGTTACGGGCTTACGTTGGGCAACTCTCTTCGTCGCGTTCTATTGTCGAGCCTGAACGGTGCGGCGATCGTAGCGGTTCGTATCGTTGGTGTTGACCATGAATTCTCAACGATTCCTGGTGTGAAAGAAGACGTCACGGATTTGATTTTGAATCTTAAACAAGTGAACATGCGCTACCGTGGTAACGGTGATGCAACTGTGAAGCTAAAGGCGAGTGGCGAAGGTCTTATCAAGGCCGGTCAGATTGAAACGAATGGCGACGTTGAGATTTTAAATCCAGAACAAGTGATCGCGCATCTTGACGCTGACGGCAAGTTAGACATGGAGATGGTCGTTCGTTTGGGCCGCGGTTATGTATCCGCAGACGCCAATCGCTCAGAAGACCTACCAGTTGGCATGATTGCAATCGATTCGATTTTTGCTCCAGTTCGTCGAGTGTCTTACAGTGTGTCGAACGCACGCGTAGGTCAGATGACTGACTATGACAAACTGACTTTGGAAGTCTGGACAAATGGCGCTGAAAGACCTGATGATGCTCTCGCTTATGCTGCCAAGATCCTAAAAGAACAGCTCACAATTTTCGTCAATTTTGACGAGGTTGAAGAAGACAACGCGGCTCGTGCGGCCGCTGCAGCTCCAGCAGCTGTTGCGATGAATGATAATCTTTACAAGGAAGTCAGCACTCTCGAGCTTAGCGTTCGAGCTGCAAACTGCCTGGAGAATGCCAACATTAAGTTCATCGGTGAATTGGTCACCAGGACTGAAGCTGAAATGCTTAAGACAAAGAACTTCGGACGTAAGTCTTTGAACGAGATCAAGGACCTGCTAGCGGAGATGGGTCTTTCTCTTGGCATGAAAATTGACGGTTTTGATCCTAGCACTTTACGTAGCCGGGATGGACATCAGCATAACGACTAATATCGCTTGAGATTCGATTGGAACGGGGACTGTCATGAGACACTTAAATGGATACCGTAAACTTGGCCGGAAGTCGGCTCACAGAAAGGCGATGCTTCGCAACATGGCGACCTCCCTTGTGCTGCATGAGCGTATTGATACAACGCTTCAAAAGGCCAAAGAAGTTCGTTCGCTTGTGGAGAAGATGATCACCTTAGGCAAGCGTGGAGACCTCCATGCTCGTCGTCAGGCTGCTAGTTTTTTCTTTGACGATGATGCTGTAGCAAAGGTCTTTTCTGGTCTTGCGAGCAGATTTAAAGAGCGTAACGGTGGTTACACAAGGATTCTCAAAAGAGGATTCCGCGTAGGTGACTCTGCCGACTTAGCAACGATTGAATTTGTTGATTTCGCCCCAAAGGGTGATGGTAAGTAAGCGAGATTACCCTGCTAAGGGCTAGAATTTTTGGCTTCATAAAGTAGGATAATAAAACTTTGAGAGCCGGGTTGGGGCAACTGTCCAAACCCGGCTTTTTTACGCGCCGAGTCTCCAAGTAACCTCATAACGATATGAGTAGCCCCTGAATTGATGCTAGAATTTAGCTCTGGTGTAATGGGTGAGGTAGACGTCTACAGGGGGTCGTTCATGACGCAGCGACGGGTGATCGTAGCTTTTAGCTTGCTGGTAGTCATGCTTTTTAGTTTTTCGTGCAGTCGCTCTGAAGGAGGACGCACACGTACTATTCGCGAAAGTATTGATCTTTGGACGTTTACGAACGTTGGGATGATGATTTTTGACTCTGTGCCGTTAGAGGAGATGCGAGGCGTCCATCTTGCAGGCGCAGGGTTGATTAATCGTGATGTGCTTGTGAAGGGTCGTGTCGAGCTGTCTGGGATCGGTGGTACTTACGTTGTGGTCAGTGATAATAGCGCCCGCATGTTGATCGATCTCACTCGTATAAGCGCGGACAGTAATAAGTCACCTCCACGTACCGGTAAATCACTATACGTCCATGGCGAAGTTAAAAACAGTGAAAGAGGTCATGTTTATCTGGTAGCCAATGCAGTCCGTGGGGGATGATGCGAGGGAATGCGTCTTTTTCTCTACATTTTTAGAGACTTTGTAAAGTATGTGATTGGCACCCTTGTGTTGTGCATGTTTCTTTTTGTCTTGTTTGACTTTATTCACAAGACGACAAAATATTTTGCGCAGTATAAGCCGTCGACCGATCTGATTCTCCAAATGTATCTCTATCAGTTACCAACGCACATTAGCCAAGCGTTACCAATAGCGTCCCTGCTAGCAAGCGTGATTACCATGGTGCTATTGAGTCGCACTAACGAAATCACGGCCATGCGTGCCGCTGGGATGGGTCCATTTAAAATAGGCTTGCCGTTAGCAGTTGGTGGAATCCTCTTGAGCATCGCGGCATATCTTATTAACGAAAAAGTCATTCCGAAGACTGCTCACAAGTTGCACTATGTCCAAGACGTTCAGATTGAAGGAGGGCAGGCCGCCGAGGTAGCCAGTCACACAAGGTGGCAGAGGCGGGGTAACCTTCTGGTCAGCTTCAAGGACTATGATATCCCATCCCAGAGAATTATAGGCCTCAATATTGTGGATGTGAAAAGTAGCTTTCAGCCGGACCGAATTATTGAAGCGTCTTCTGCAAAATACTCTCCCGAGGCAGATGTCTGGGACGCTGACGATATCTTGATCACTTATTTTGCGGATAACGGCGCTATTGATTTTTCGGAGAGGCGCAAGTCGATGACGCTCCACCTGACAGTTGATCCTAAAAAATTGATGCGTGATCGGCGAACGCCTGAGGAAATGAGCGTCAAGGAGCTGAGAGATGTAATAAGCCGCGGCGAGAAAAGCGGTTCAGATACGCTCGCCTATCAAGTCGATCTTCAGGTGAAATTGGCATATCCGTTGGCAGCATTCGTGGTGAGTCTAATTGGACTAAAATTTGGATATAGATCAGAAAGAACAACTGAAACAGCGCGAAGTGTGTTAACAGCCTTCTTGATTGGGATTAGCTACTGGTTTGTTCTGAATGCATTTAAAGCCCTCGGTAAAAGAGGTACCATCCCCCCGTTCATAGCTGGATGGTTTGCCGATTTCTTTATATTTGCAGTTGTGATTGTGCAAGCCTGGCGGTCCAGGCGCGATTAACCAAGTGATCATTCATCTATGCGCTTAACAGTGACACGCTGATGTTGCTCCGCAAGCCACTTCCCGGTCTGATTGACCAGTTCAAGCATTCGTAGTTCTTGAAGCAATCTGTCTTTTTGGGCCGTGAACTCGCGATTTTCGCCCAGTTTACGTTCGACAAGTTGGAAAATAACTAAGCCTCTTGGTGTGGAAATAGGTTGTGTTACCTCTCCTGGTTTAAGAGGTTCTATGCTTGATTTTAAAGCAGGTGACAGATCCTTTAATTTCACAACGATTGGTTTTTGATCTGATTTTTTTGCGCCTGGTTCATCACTATAAAGTCCTATTGCATCGGAAAAATCGAGCCCAGCTTTAAGCTTCTTGAAGATGTCGCTAGCAAGTTCACGCTTGGCGGCTGATAGTTCTTTGTTCATATTGGGTTCGATTTTAATCAGAATTTGCCGAATGCTGACTTCAACGAGATCATTCGCGGATTCTCCGGACTGTGAAAGATAGTAGGTTTCAACATCCTTATCTGTCACTTTGATCGATGGTGCTATAATGCGGCGCTGAAAATTTCTTAGAACTAGTTGATTGCGAAAATCTCGCCTGTAATTTTCGAGAGTCTCGCCCTCGTTCTTCAGAAGTTCTCCTAATTTATCTTTCGATATTTTTTGTTCACTTAAATGCCGATCCATTTCTTGTGTTAATTCTTCGTCAGAGATATCGATATCGAGATCTTTTGCAGCGCCTAAAATCAGTTCAAGATTGATAGCGTCATTTAACGCTCGAGTCTGGGGATTGGCATCTTTAGTCGCCGGGTACTCGCTGACAACAACAAGCGGACCCACTTGAAGTTTACGTCGAATATCACTGAAAAATATGGGCCGTCCATTAACGACCGCTAATACTCGGTCGACAAGAGCCTCATCGTTGCTCGCGACACAGACGGAATACTGTGTTGAGACCTGAAGCGTTGCCGTGATTATTGCGATAACGATTGTCTGAGTGATCTTTCTCATTTGTCATATCCCCGATGGCGTTTCTGTAACTGGTATTTCGTTCATGGCACTGCTGAGCCACTTTTGGTAGGCTTCTAGCCGCTTTGTCCTTTGGAATTCTTCCCGAATTTGCCTTGAGGCTTCTGCCAAAGTGAGCGTTTTAGCGGGATGTCGTTCCACGGGCATAATAATGTGGTAACCAAACTCGGATTTCACAATACTACTGATCTCGCTTAGGCCCATGGAAAAGACGATATCAAAAAGTGTCGGCAGTTGCTCCTTGGAAAATGGGCCAATCAGGCCCCCCTTGCTGGCCTCCGGCGTTATGGAGTGCTTCCTGGCCAACTCACTGAAATTACTTGGCTTAACTTCCTTTCTGATCCGCTGCGCTAGGCTCTCGTCAGCGACCACAATCTGGCGCAAGGTCACGCGAAGTGGCTTTTTGAACTCCTTTTCGTGAGTTCGGTAATAAGAGGCGATCTCGCTGGGGGATACGCTAATGGAATTGAAGACCTTTTCTTCCAGATACTGCTCAATAACCGATTGCTCACATAGTTTATTTTTTAGTCTTTCGCGGCTCTTGCTTGAAGAGAAAAAGTCTGGATTCTCTTTACTGATCTCGTTCATGGCGCTGACGCATTTTGTAAATCTAGCCGGATCATCGGTATTAAAGTTTTTTAGTTTTTGGGTGATATAGAGATAACCGATTTTCCTTTCAAGGACGGACGAGACCACTCGGTCTCGTAACTCCGTTCGACTTTCCTCAGTCAGTGCGAAGGGAATATCCTTGTCGCTGGGGTCCCCAGTAAACTTTAAGCCAGTAGAGTGAAGGTCTATTTCCCACTGTAAGTCGTCTGGAGTTACCGTGGACGAACCAATCCTGAGCTCTGGTAGGCTGGCGGATTTTTTTTTGTCTTCTGGTATCTGTCCTTCCGTATCAGTTGGTAGACTTTCCATAAGCGGAAGCGGTTTACTAAAGTGCTTCCATGCGAAAATTCCAGCTGCGAAACAAGTGATGGCTAGGACGATGAAACGGTAGTTCTTGTTCATGGTGTCTCCAGTCCAGCCGTGAGTGGCTCTATTGCCAATAAAAGCTCAGTAAGTATCAAAGATTCTGGTGAATTGTCCATAGAGGGACGACCTTTGTTGTTATCCCAGTATACATAGAGTTTGTAGTCTGGAGAAAGTCGATATCGACTTGGATTGCGCGTGGCCTCTTTGACCAGACGGTCTATCTGATGTTCTTTGAGGGAGCCAAATCTAATTTCAAACCATCCGGCACTACTATTCATACTGATTTGGCTTGCGCCCAACAGAGATAAAGTCATTTTTATACGGGCAACTTGGAAGAGTTTTTGTGCGGTCTCAGGGGGTGTTCCGAAGCGGTCTCGAAGTTCATCCTCAATTGCACGTAATTCCTCCAAACGATCAGCAGTAAACAGTGCCTTGTAGAACTGCAATCGAAGCCCCTCATCCGCTATAAAAGTTTGTGGCAGCAAAGCTGTTACGGGCAATTTTATTTCCGTGTCAATTTTCGGTTTCTCCACGGCTTGTCCGCGTAGCTCAGCAATCGCTTCACCAAGAAGATCCGTATACATTTCAAGACCTACTTGAGAGGCTTGTCCTGACTGCTCCGCTCCTAGAAGGTTGCCAGCACCCCTTATTTCAAGGTCGTGACTCGCAATCTGAAATCCCGATCCAAGCTCTTGATGGACGGCTAGAACTTCAAGTCGGCGGCGCGCATCGTCTGTTATCAGTGACGGGTTTTTTGTCATGAAATATGCGTAGGCCTGAATGGACGAACGCCCAACACGTCCACGCAGTTGATAAAGTTGGGCAAGTCCGAAGCGGTCGGCATCTGCAACAATCAATGTATTGACGTTTGGCATGTCGATGCCGGATTCAATAATTGTCGTACAAACCAAAACATTAAATTTATTCTCGATGAAATCGATGACTGTATTTTCAAGTTCACTATCTTTCATCTGCCCATGTCCAAATCGAACAGTAGCTTTTGGAACAAGACTTTTTATCCACAGGCAGGTAGCTTCAATATCTTCAACACGGTTGTGCAGATAGAAGACTTGTCCGCCACGGTTTATTTCATGCTCGATGGCCTCCCTAATCAGGGTTTCGTCGGCTTGCGCGACATATGTTTTAACACCCAGTCTATTCGATGGTGGAGTTGTAATGATTGAAATGTCTCTAAGGCCAAGCATAGCCATATGCAGAGTTCGCGGGATTGGAGTCGCCGTCATGGTCAAAATGTCGGCGCCTGCTCGTAGTTGCTTCAAGGTTTCTTTGTGAGCAACTCCGAACCGTTGCTCTTCATCGACAATAATCAGGCCAAGCCTCTTCGCTTTTATATCTTCACTCAAAATGCGGTGAGTGCCCACCAGCACATCGACTTTTCCTGAGGTGAGATCCTCAAGTGTCTGACGTTGTTGCTTGGGTGGCACAAATCGATTAAGCTGCGCCACTCGAACTCCGTGTCGGGATAGGCGATCTGAGAATGTTCGGTAGTGCTGGTAGCATAAAATTGTCGTAGGCACTAACACCAAGACTTGGTAGCCCTCACTGGCTACCCGAAACGCAGCCCTTAGAGCGACTTCTGTCTTTCCAAAACCCACATCACCACATACAAGTCGGTCCATCGCTTTTGATGATTGTAGATCCGCATTGACGTCCGCAATGGCTTTTAGTTGATCGGCGGTCTCTTCATAGGGAAACTCGGCCTCAAATTTAAAGTAATCATCCGACGGGGGTGTGAAAATGTGGATGTGTGCGAGGGCTCGTTGCGCCTGAATCTTTAGCAGCTTTTCAGCCATATCCTTTACGGCTTGCTTGACTTGTTGCTTCTTACGTTCCCAATGTCCGGCACCAAGCTTGTCTAGAGTTGGTTGTCCACTGCCCTCGCCGCCACTACTATATCTTTGTAATAGATTAAGCTTATCGACGGGCAAATATATTTTATCGGTACCCGCATATTCAATATGTAAAAAATCACCCGTTATACCGCCAACCGTGAGGTTGATCATGCCCTTGTAGCGACCTATACCGTGAATAACGTGGACGACGAGGTCTCCAACTTTGAGATCACGAAAGGAACTTAGAAAATTTTTTAGCCTTGTACTCGAGCTTTTTTGCTTCTTTTGTGTCACTCCGAAAATGACGTGTTCGGGAATAACCAGCGTGCGATCTTTTTCAAAAGATTGCCACGTGCTAAGAAAGCCCTCGAGAACATGAATGGTTCCGTATTCTCCACACTCGATTACGTCAAATAGCGATGGCCGCTTTCGAGAGACAGGGAGATCGCGGTGGGTGAATAGTGTTGAGATACGTTCTTTTTGCTCAGCACTAGAGGCCAATATACACACGCGACCTTGGTCAAGCTTTAAAAAATTTGTGATACTTTGCGCCCATGAGTCAAAACGCGCCGCCGCTGACGCGGTTTGATTGACGCCTTCAAAATGACTATCAGGATTTATGCGGATTTGCTTGAATCCAGGCCTTGAGACAGGGTTACTAAACTCGATAGTGGTGTGTTTACTAGTGATTTTTTCCAGGATCTCTTGGGAGCTTGGAAAGTGCTGGATTGGGTGGACGGATATTCTGCCTGCGGCCAAGTCACGGTCATGAGATGTCGCAAAGTTCTCCGTGAGTTCGTCATAGGCAGAAAATACGGCGTCGATTCCGTTTGGAAAAATGATACATGAATTTTCTGGAAGCAACTCAAACCCAGAGGCACTCCGCTCGCGCAGAATCGGCGCCAAAAGATCCCAGCCCGGAGGTCTGGACTGGGTCAAAAAGGCGCCCCGGAAACCATCTTTGTCAGGATTGGGAACCGATTCAAGTGAAAGCAGGAATTCGTGCAGTCTTTGAGCGGTTTGCTTCTTTTCTGTGGCCGAAATCAGGATTTCATTAGCCGGCCCAAGCGAGGCCTCGTCTAATGAGGTTTTACTTTTTTGGTCTTCAAAATCGAAACTGCGGATACTTGCAATTTGATCTCCCAAAAACTCAATACGTAGCGGAAGTGCGCTATTCGGGGGAAAGACGTCAATAACGGACCCGCGAACACTGTAGAGCCCCTCCTCGTCCACGATTGATGATGCGCGGTACCCGGCCATTTGTAGGTGATTGATCAGTTCATCTTGGTCAAACTCGTCATTTGTTTTGATGTGCAGGGTAAACCTTTCCAGGTCTGCCGATTCGCACGTGCTTTGGAATAGACCGGCCAAGGTGGTGACCGTGATATTACGCTCGGTTGCGGAATGTAATCGCGACAGCGCATCCAATCTTTGATTACGACTTAAACTTGGATTGATGAAACGATCAGACCCCCACATGGATAGGTGAGGAAGGTGTGAGGCGGTTACGCCGATTGCGTTTAGAGTTTCCGCATTACGATCGATGAAGGACAGCAGGGACGAAACGTCTTTGTGTGTCGGAGCAACGATAAGGACTTTGCTCCAAGACCGGCAAGTAAAAAGCGTAAGCAGTTCCGTGGCGGCCGCCGACGTGCCTGAAATTTGCGCTGTCTTAATACCTTGCGACTGGCTTGGCCACGTTGAAAGAATTTCACTCAAGGCAGCACTAGCTTGATCGGTTTTGTTTTCCAGAAAAGACAAGTAAGTCTGGCCCCTTAAAGCATTAGGCTGCTACATTATAGAGTGACCGTTAGGTTTGCAATATGAAGACGATTTGAAGCGTTGCTGTCCTGATACGATTCAAGCGACCGGGAACAAAAAGGGGGCAAATTGGTAGATCACGACATTACGATTTCGGAACTTGCCGGACAGTCATGCCCGCATTGCCTAAGAATTAATCAGGCAGAGGTAGGGACTCTGCCCAACTTAGTCCATCAGACCCCAAGTGCGATCGTGATTGCTGGAGAGCATCAATTCTTCCCAGGATACTGCATCGTGATTGCAAGAAAGCATATTCGTGAGATGCATGACTTGCCCGAAAGTGATGCCTTGGAGTTATTTGGAGATGTGCTGAATGTGGGGCGCACGGTAGCAGGGGGGTTCAAGAGTTTTAAGATGAACTACGCATCCCTTGGCAATGTGCATGAACATTTACATTGGCACGTTATTCCTAGGCAGCGCGATGAGACTGACTTCAAGGATCATCCTTGGAAAAATTCACATATTTTTTCGAAATACCCAACTTCGGCGGAAGCTATCGCAACCATGAGAAGACTATTTTCAGAGTCCTAAAAATTCCGAAAACGTGCTAGCATAAGACCTTAGAATTAATGAAATCATCGGGAGATATTGAACATGAATTTTAGATCAATTGTGTGCGCTGTCACTCTTGCAGGTTTTGCATCAATTGCTACAGCTCAAGAGGAAGTTATCGGCGATGATGGATACAACAAAACCTATAATGATCCCTCCAAGTCCTTCCAGCAACGAATGAAGGAAGCTAGCAAGCCGCCCGAAATTAAAGTTGATGATAACTCGCGCGGTGGATTGACCTTTGGTCTCGTAACCGGTTTTGGTCCTGTATTTGATACGGAGCCGAAAAGCACAGGCGGGATGGGATTCGGGCTTGGTGTCGAGGCTGGTTACATTATTCAGTCGGATTCATGGAGCCGGATGGAATTAAGCTTCGAACTTTCAAAGCAATCACTTAGTTGGAAGCGCAGTAAGACATCTACCGCGACTCTCGAACCGATGCTGGTCATGCCGAAGTTTGGTTTAGCCAATACATTAGGTGGAGCGCTTTTCGGATTGATGCGTGTTGGCTTTGGATTTGCGATGGGCGAAATGTCATTGAAGGATAATAGCATTAAATCTTCGACTGATAACAAGATGGGATTTGCAATGTCTGGTGATTACGACGTTGTGTATGGTCTAGGAATGGGGCAGTTCTACGGCGGTCTTGGAGTTCGTCATTACCGCTTCGCATTCTCAGAAGTTACTACTGGAAGTACAACTGTGAGCGACGACGTTGGTGTTGTTTTGAATCATGTTAATTTACACTTCGGCGCGCGTTTGAAAATTTGATTTGCTGCTGAGGTCGCAAAAAAGCTCTCCTTATGGGAGAGCTTTTTTATTTCAGATCTAAAAATCTAGACGTAATTTCCTTTTTTGATCTTTTCGACGATGATCTTCTCTGCGATCTGGGGATCTCTTGGGGCTACGGCATAGTAGGCCTGCTGTTCGCAGCGGCGCTTACTTTTATAGAGCCACTCTAATATTTCCGCCAAACCTTTATTGCGCTTGTCTTTGAAGAAAGGATCGTTCTGTAGAGCGTCCTTGGCCTTCTTCAAAGACCTAGCCTCTTGGGCATCTCTTTCGTTCACAGAGTAGTCGTTGAGGTCGTATTTTTTAATGTCTTCCGGCAAAACACCTAGGAATCTGACCTCAGGCGCTGAAAAGTCGCTGTTGCGAATTAAAGACGAGGCGGATCCCGCTTTTAGTGTGCGGTAGATATTTTGCAGTGTGTAGGCGTCCAAGTCGCCGAAGAAATAAAGAGGGACTTTTAACTGATCTTGAATTCTCTTGACCCAGCCTCTCACGGCATTGGACGGTACGCCCTGAGAGCCCACGACGATGCAATTGTGGCGTTTGGTGAAGCCATTCGCTACTAGAGTATTTGCCGTACCTTCGGATTCAATGATGATCCCGAAGTCAATTTTCTTTTTGGCCTTTAGCTTAAGATTCTGTGGTCTGTTTTTGGGCTGGAATGGAGAGGTGCCCAATTGGCTGAGATCAATCACTGCTTCTGTGCCATCGGAAAGGGTCTCGGTTACTACTAATTGTTGAGAGTAGGTCTGTCCGCCGCGATCGTTAGCAAAGCAATTAAGTTCTTCCCGGTAAGCCTCGATCATTTCACAAATGAAGTCAATCACCTCGTCAGACTCATCCTGATCCGCAAAGTCCAGAGGTTTTAGTATCTGATTGTGCTTAATTTCACCCTTACTGACGTAGTAGAGTTCGCGTTTATTTGCGACGTTTCCTGTTTCGAGGTTCCGGAGTAAAATCTCCAGCATGAATACAGCTCGGGACATTTTCTTGACGGAGCTGACGTTTAGTTCGGTGCTGACTTTCTTATCTCCTGGAGTCAGGAAGCCGACCTTATGATCATAAAGAGAATTATCAAGACTACATTTCGTCGCCTTTAGGATGGGTCTTTTTGCTCGCTCCAGATCGGCCAGCATTTGATCGCAAAGCCCGAAGCATTGCTTCATAATGTCGGTATTAATACGGCCCTTTCGAGGCGAGTGAACAGAAGGCATTTCAAAAACCTACCTTTCTTTCGTTATTTCTTATTTGCCGCAGATTTAGTTTTGTTGGATTTTTCTTCCGCGGGTTTTTTTGATGTCGATTTGTCGGCAGCTTTTTTGGACGATTTCTCCGGAGCAAAAACCGAAAGGATGTCATCCTTTGATTTTTTCTTGCCTTTTCGTGGCTGTGCTTCAACCGCGCTATCATCAGCAGTCGTGTCGACTTCGGAGTGTTCTTCGACGGGTTCAGACTCTTCTTCTGGCGGCGCGTGGAGTGCTTCCAGCGCGGAATCCTCGTCTTTGAATGCTTTTAGACGTTTTTTGCGAGCTAAATTGGCCTCATCAAGAGCTGTTTCTGCCGAGGCAAGTTTTGTCTGCGCTTCGTCCGTGTCTCGTCCCAGGATTTTCTTGAGTCCCTCGTAGGCGGCTGTTTTTCTTTTGTCCGGGCTTTTTGTGATGCGCACCAACGTGTCCACAAGAACTGGTCCAAATTTTTCGATGTGTTGGATTTTTTCTTCGAGATCTGCTGCTTTTGTCTCCCGTGACAAGTGGCGGGAAAGCCGCTGACCGGCCTGCATCAGAGCTCTTCGAATCTCTTCGACTAACTCGTCAGAGGCGTCTATCGTTTCTTTTGAAGCATTCTTAAATTTGATGAATGGCGAAACAATCGATACGGCAAGAATATACGGACCAGTCGGTAAAGCGTCTTTTGGTTGCCTTAGTCCGTACGATCTCCAGTTGACCGTGGTGATCGCTTTGACGATCGCACAAGCGGCTTTATCGAATTGTAAGGGCACTCTGTTGGCAAAACGAAGTACCTGCACAGGTTCGTCAGACTCACTGCTGCCGCCTTGTATTCTGGCAATGGCCACTTCAACTTGGACGGGTTTAAAGTCACAGATCGTAGGCTTTCTTGTGGCGACGGCGAAGAAGTCGATCTCGCCCAAGCGCTCAACAGATAACGACATGGCATCTTCGCCGATGCTGACGACACTTTGTGTGGAAGGGGCCATGAGAGTTGTGGCTTGCACGGCAGCATAGACGCTTTTCAGCTCTTCATCAGAAACAGCTTCTACACCTTTGTCTAAAAGGGCTTTTGTTAGCTTATGTTCCTTCCAGATGTCCGAGATGACTTTATCACTTAGTCTCGAGAAACCAGTTTTCAGCCATGTTTGCATCTTAGTTCGGCCAAAAAGGCGCCCGTGCGCAAGAAATTCACCAAGCTTCATTGTGTGCGGGTGTGGTTCTGTGGCATCGGGAACGTGAGGGACATCCTTAGTGACACGCTCATAGGTCGCCGTGCCGACCTCGGGAAGATTGTAGTTTAATGTCATGTGAGGATTTACGAGAACATTGCCACGTAAATAGGATAATAGTCCTGCCTCACCATTGAGTTGAACCCGGCCTTCCATGATGAATTCTACGGATGTGCCGTGAGGCCGGTCCCAGTCTATAGTTTGTCGATCGCGGGTTATCCCTTTATTGTTTTTTAGGTCAACCTCGACGGAGCATGTGACGGCTTTACGCTGATCTTTTGTTTTTGTGATAACTCGGACTGGAGTCGCGGTTGTTTGAAGGGCCCAAGTTGTTGCTGCGGAGATACCAATACCTTGCTGACCACGACTACAACGACCACGACCAAACTTGGAACTGGCCAAATACTCGCCAAACACTTTGGAAATGTCTGCTTCCGGAATTCCCGGACCATTATCATCGACGACAATACGTAATTTATCGGTATTTTTCATCGTACCAGCACCGAGTTTTTCGATAGAGATGCCGATATTTGGCAAGATGCCGTGGTCTTCGCAAGCATCAAGACTATTGTCCATGGCCTCTTTTACGGTGGTTAAGACGGCTTTCGTGGGCGAAGAAAAACCCACTTGCTGGAGGTTTTTTGAAAAATATTCAGCCGTTGAGCTGGATGTAATTTTCTTACTGCCACGAGGTTTGGGAGTGGACGCAGGTTCAGATTTTGATGACTTTTTAGTCATTACTTGGCTCCAAGGTCTAAAAAAATGGCAAAATAGTCCCTAGGGGGCTCTCTTTGTGCTTCAAAGTACCTGAAACAATTGAGGTTGCCATTGAAGCAGTTAAATTCACGACTCGTCAACCCCCTTGTGCGCGCGCGCTTAGATTGTCTGCCCCGGGAGTTGGAGTTTGAGATGAAGTCAGACTATGATGGAGCCAGTCGTTAACACACTGAAATTTTTGGTTTAGTGATCTACTACCGCCTCATACGGAGTTGCTCAACGTGGGACAATGGCCTAATACGTTCACAAAACAAGCCGGCATAAAATATCCAGTTATCTGCGGAGCTATGTATCCTTGCAGTAACCCAGAGCTGGTAGCCGCCGCGAGTGAAGCTGGTGGAATTGGTATCGTTCAACCTGTCTCCTTGGTGTTTGCCCATGGCTATGATTACCGCGAAGGCCTCCGCTACATACGTACACTCACGACTAAACCGATCGGGATGAACCTCCTGGTGGAGAAGAGTGCAAAGCGTTATGAAGATCGTCTAAAAGAGTGGCTCGACATATCAATTGAAGAAGGTGTCAGGTTTTTTATAACGGCGCTCGGCAACCCAAGCTGGGTTATAGAAAAAGTACGTCCGCTAGGCGGCGTCGTCTACCATGACGTGACGAGTTTAAAGTGGGCTCAAAAAGCCGTGGAATACGGGGTTGATGGTCTGATCTGCGTTAACAATAGTGCAGGCGGTCATCTTGGAAACGAGTCTCCTGAGACATTGTTTAAGGAGCTAAAAAAATTCAATTTACCACTGATCTGTGCGGGTGGTGTTGGCAGTAAATCTGAGTTTGATCAGATGATGGCCTTAGGTTATGAGGGCGTGCAATTAGGTACAAGATTTATTGCATCCGCAGAGTGCTCGGCCCATGAGGACTATAAAAAAGCGATCATTAAGGCAAGGGCTTCGGATATTGTGGCTACAGCAAAGATTTCTGGTGTGCCAGTTTCTGTTATTAAGACTCCGCACATTGAAAAGCTCGGCCTCGAAGCTGGCCCCATTGCAAAGTGGTTGCTGAGACATCCGACTTTCAAGCACTATATGCGTCTCATGTATACACTTAAAAGTGTTTGGCAGCTCAAGCAGAGTAATAAGAAAGGCTCAAGTTACAAAGACTTTTGGCAGGCCGGTAAAAGTGTGGAAACCATCGATTCGATTCTTACGGTAAAAGATATTATAACGAAGATGGTCGGAGCCTGATCTTTGCGGATCACTCAGTGACGACGAGGGCTCGCTTGATTTCTGGGAATAAAGCAGTGACGCCGTCTTTGAACACCGGATCGAATGTAAACGATAGTTTTCCAATTCGTCCGATGAAGTGTTCTGCCACAATGGCTCCTGAAAAATTACCCCCGTGGCGAGAGTAAACCACTGGTGCCGCAGCAGCAAACCTACTGTATCCAGCACTAGATGCTCCCGCCTGATTCGTTATGCCGAGTTTCGTGGCGTCAGACGTGATGATTTTATCAAGCTCGCCACCACTACCCCTGCTGACCTTCAATTGAGAGTTGTTCTGGTAAGTTAGTCTTTTCGATATATCTACGAGGCTAATATCAATCCCGACAAAAATGGGACTCATCAACTGAAGATTGGCATTAGCTGATGTATCCGTCACCTTGGTGTTACCAAATACAAAAATAGATGCCGTGCTGTAAATCCTGCAGCCGTTTTCAGTTGTGATCAAAGTATCCTTAAGAAGCACCGGCCCGTCAAATACGACAGCACCCTCACAGGTCACGTTGTTGCTAGCCGTAAATCCGTTCTGGGAAGATCCAGTAATGCCCGTTAATTTGCTGTCTCCAACTAATGCCATTCCCGAGGATGAAAGCTTTGATGATCCGACGATGGCTTTGATATCTTCAGGTTTTGAAACGGGATTAATGGAGACTTTATTCTTTACAACGATCTTCTGGGAAGATGAGCCCCATTTAAATTTTGGCTGCGCACATTTTGTTAGGCTATCAGATAGAGATCGCTTTTGTTTTGCTTCGGATTTTGCAGCGCCATCATGAGAGTAGCCACAATCAGAGGTTTTTGCGGTCATTGGTATGTCTACTTTTGGGACGATAAGATTGCCGCCAATCAGCGGCTGCGGATCACCCATGATGTCTATTGCTGTTTTTGTATATTCGAGCTGGTACATTAGTTTTCGATACGTATGCTCGGCCGTCGCATCGTCAGTGCTAGCCGAAAAGTCTGTAATAACGTTAGAAGTAACTTGAGCATGACAAAAGGCGCAGGACATATCTCGGACCGCGAGCACGGCCTGACTTTGCTGAATACCTTCGGGCACGTCTTTTCCGGGAGTCCCGGAACTCGGGCTGCAGTTTTTCGCTCCGGGAGCGCAGGTACCCTTGTTGGTCGAATTGCCGGCGGAACCAGCGAAGTCGGAGTTGGAGCAGCCTGTCAGCCAAAAGCCTAGAGCTGATAAGGCCACAAAAATTGAAAGTAAAGGGCTGTTCAAGACTCGCTCTCCTTCAAAGAATGTATCGGATTTTTTATATGAGCACTTGAAACAAAGATGCAACATGCTGAAATTAATGTATTATTTTGATTATCCTCACGCTCGTTTGGAAATGGGTTCTTTCCAGGCGTTAAGGTCTTCAGAATCTTGGCTCGTACGCAGATCAACCAGATGTGGTAACTTCGGCCAAACATAGACGTCACTATCCGCGATGTCTTTCGTTGCATAATGTCCCGTGAGAAGAAAGCGACTGCACTGCGTGGTGTCCAGTTGAATTAAATCACCTGCATCGCGAGATAAGACCAAGCGGTCTTGGTCACCAAAATCTGATCGAAGACGTTTGGCTACGGATTCTAGACGACGCGCATATCCGGGAATAACTCCAAATGCTGTGGCTTTCACACCCCCAGAAGGTCCAAATATACCAACAGACGCAATTCCACACGACATCCCGATATCGATGCCCGAGGGGTATCCATAATCTCTGGCAAACATCCGACGGTTTGAAAGTAACCAGACTCCAAAATCAAACCCTCTGTCGATAAGCTTTAGGTCTGGTTTTTCACCATCTGAAAAAATAACGACAAAAAGCTCATCGGCAATCCAGTCCATGAAGAAGTTTCCTTCAGGGATATCCTTACTCAGCCTATCGGTAATCTGCCCATAATACTTCGCTAACCGCTCGCCGAGGACCTGCGGCTCTTCATCGCTTGCCAGTGATTGATAATTGCGCCAATCCGAACAGATACATACACAAAATCTGTTTTTTGGTACGAATGTCTTCTCCAGCGTCTGCTGATCTTTTGCAGCTTTTAGCAGGACGTAACGGGGTACGTAGCGAGACTCATCCCGGTACCGATTAATAGAAGCTCTTTTAAGAAAACGTTGCGCTAAGATTTGGATATTTTGCCCTGTGATTTGAGCTACAAATAAAGACCCTATTCCCCAATATAGATCCGGATAACCATGAATACCAAAGCAGGTTGTTCCGAAAAGATAAGCAAACAAAATATGATGCACATGACTTCTGAATGGAAAGACTAGTCCGCCAAAAAATATGTGAGTGATCCATAGCCCCGCAAACCACTGACTAGGTTCACCATCGTGAATAGAAATACGGGCCCCAACAGTCCACAGAATCTGGCTCACTATCAACATATACAGCACAGAAAATCGCAGTACTGTTGTCGAGTGGTTCGACGCCAAAAAGTATATGGATATAACCGCTTGTAGACCTTGGCAGACACCAACGAAGTAAAATTCTTCTGGTCCTATCAGGCCAGCTGCCCAAAATGCGGTGAGGAACAAAGGTGATAGGATGGCCAGCACGAAGTACGCTTTCGAAAACACTCGTTCTCGGACAGCGATCGAGGTCATCGAGTACTCAAACTCAAGTTGATTAGAAAATTTTGGCTCAGCGAGTAGCGAGAAAAACTTCACAAAGTCCCCTGTAGGTCATCCCGAAATGCGGACCCTGTGGTCCTTGGGACACCGTTTTCTTTGAGTTAAAGTTATCGGAGCTAATTTCAAAAGCATGAAAGAGGTGTGGGATCGTTTCTTTAATATGAATAAAAAGTCCAAATATATTAGATGGTTGAATGACATCGGGCTGTTTGAGCAACCTGTCGTGGCATTTGTCCGTCGACAAAGCGTAGATTGATTCAACGAGCTATGTTTGGAAAAACTTCAGGCGTGGTCCGCTAGCCAATCGATGAGTTTGAGCATACTTTTTTCACCGATGTAGGCCACAAGCCTCTCGCCGTGGATTTGTCCTTTGTAGCGCGTTTGTTCGCTGAAGTTTTCGTGAGGCCCCTCTCCGGTTAAGGCGAGCTGCCAGGCTCCTGAGTCGTGGTTAGCTGAGATGGTGACCACCATACAGCCTTGTTCAACTGTGGGCATCGGGGATGTGCTGTCACTTGTGATGACGGTTAACTGGCAGCCGGGCAACAATGGTTCTGCATAAACTCGCTTGGCAAGGTAGCCTCGCGTTGCTCGATCAAGAACGTAGATGGGCACAGCGAGCGGGCAAACTTGGCGAAATTTCTCAGCCGTATCGCCGCTGTCGCGGCTGACAAGCCAGGGTGAAACGGCGGTTTCAAGTTTTTGCTGCCAAACCGTTTCGAATTCGACTTTACGATTTTCTGGAACCCAGACTTTAACATCAACATACGGCATGTGTGTTCGGTAGCCGATTAAATAAGCACTGCCTTTCAGTGCTTCTTCAACCAACTCTCCGATTTTGGATTCACTAACCCCAAGACAACGCCAACGCAGAGGCTTTTGACTTTTAGACGCTGGAGCCAAATTAGCAATGAAGTTTTTTAGGTGGTCTTTCCATAGGCCCTCGACTTCTTGGGGAGGGCCGGGAAGAGCGATAATGATGCTACGTCCGCACCTGAGACTAAATGCAGCAGCTGTTCCGTGGTGGTTCTCGTAAATGGAAGCACCCTCAGGGAAGTAGGCTTGGCGCTTGTTCGATTCTACGATCGGTGCTCCAACGCGTTGCAGACGATCTTTTATACGGTTCCAAGCGTCTTCATTCCATATGAGTCTTGTTGTTGCCGATGTGGCGATAACCTCTCTGGTGAGGTCATCAGATGTGGGACCTAGGCCGCCGGTAACGATGACGATCCCGTGGTCTTTCATCGATTCTTCCAGAGCCCAGTGCATGAGATCTCTTCGGTCGGGTACAGTAATGTGTGTATCGCAGATGAGGCCGAACTCGGTTATACGCGAAGAAATCCACGCGGCATTCGTGTTGATAATCTCTCCGGAGGAGATTTCAGTGCCGACTGAAATCAGCGCGACTTTGTCAGGTTGGTTTAAAGGAACGGCCATTTTTAGATTGTAAACTCCGCTTTCGCGTCACGATTGATCAAATCGATGAGTGCTTCTTTTACAGGTTTCTTCTCATAAAGTACCTCATAAACCTGCTCCGATATAGGCATTTCCACCTCCAGAGTCTTGGCGAGTTTATGGGCGGCCTTGGCGGTAGTGAAACCTTCAGCCACCGACCCAAGACTTTTAAGCGCATCATGAATGGAAAGGCCTTGTCCTAGTTGAAATCCCAAAGAGTAGTTCCTGCTTTTGCTTGAACTACACGTCAGCAGAAGATCACCAACACCACCGAGTCCCTGAAACGTCAAAGGATTTGCGCCAAGTTTGATGCCTAGTCTGGTTATCTCGGCGAGACCTCTTGTTATCAGGGCTGCCATGCTATTCATTTGAAGGCCAAGCCCTGCGCAAGCACCAGCGGCGATGGCGATTACGTTTTTCATGGCACCGGCCACCTCAAGTCCTATCGGGTCCTCGGACGTATAAACTCGAAAATAGGAGTGATGGAAGACTGCTTGAACGGCCTCTGCGCGGCTGAGTGTTTTGCTGGCAGCTACAACAGCGGTGGGCAGTTTTTGAGCAACTTCGATCGCAAAGCTAGGTCCTGATAAAACAACCGCCTTTTCCGCAATGTCTTCTCCGCACGTACTTGCGATAACGTCGATAGGGAAGCTTGAGCTGCTTATTTCAATACCTTTCACGGCGCTGATGAGTAAAGGTGTTGTGTTCAAATGTTGTGCAAATAGATTGATCGTTTCTCGCACGGCCTGCATTGGCACTGCAATCACGATGCCGGCGTAATTGTTTACTGATTCCGTATTGATGTGGTTGATCGCTTGTATCGTGGGTGCTAAGGTAATCGTGCTGAGATATTTGGGATTTTTGTGCTGACTGTTAATGTCATCAACCAGAGTCTTTGATCTTGACCAAAGGTCAACGCTCCATCCAAGACTGGCTAGGTGACATGCCAAACAGGTGCCGAAATTTCCAGCTCCTAGTACGAGAAAGCGACCTTTTTTTGGCGTCGTAATCATTCGTGTGTGTTGCTCCAAAATATCCTAGTTAAACTGGCAATTAGTTTACCAGATTTTCTGACAGGTGGAGATAAATGAACCCTTACATTCCGGTCTTGATCTCTTTGTCGTTCGGGCTTGTTCTCGGAGGTGCTTTGAGTGCACTTGCCGCGTTCCTTGGTCCACGCAAACCGAGCACGGTCAAAAGCGAGCCTTTTGAGTGCGGTGTTCCGATGGTTACCAGTGCTAACGAAAAGATGAGTGTTAAGTTTTATCTGACCGCCATTCTTTTTATTCTCTTTGATATCGAAACAATTTTCCTTTACCTCTGGGCGATGGCTTTTCCTCAGCTCGGTTGGTTTGGAATAGTGGAAATACTTATTTTTATGCTGATTTTGGTCGCTGGATATATTTACGTTGTTAGGCGAGGAGCACTGGAATGGGATTGACGGCCGACGAATTTACAGTTCAGTTCATTTCCACTTTGCTAAAATTTTCAATTTTGGCAGTGATACTTCTTCAAATTCCGCCAATCATGGTTTTGGTCGAGCGGCGCATCCCGGCATTTATGCAAAGAAGAAAAGGCCCAAACCGCGTAGGTCTGTTTGGCTTTCGTATTTACGGAGTGTTACAGTCCCTTGCCGATACAATCAAACTCATATTCAAAGAGGAAGTCGTACCTACAGGGGCACAAAAGGCTTTCTATCATTTAGCGCCTGTTTTTGCGGTGTTTCCAGCCCTGATGATAGCCATGGCTATTCCATATGGTCCTGATATTCAAGCATTTGGCTATACCATACCCTTGTCTGTGGTGAGAGTGGACGTGGGGTTTCTTTTTATTTTCGCGATTAGCTCCCTTGCTGTTTATGGAGTCACGATCGCCGGTTGGGCTTCAAATAATAAATACGCTCTACTTGGATCTCTCAGAGCCTCCGCTCAGATGATTAGCTATGAGATTCCTCTAGGCATGTCACTTATCCCCATTGTTTTGATCTATGGATCTCTGGATCTTAATAAAATCGTTGAGGCCCAAACCCATGTTTGGAAATGGGGAATATTTCTATCACCCATCTCATTCATTTTGTTTCTTATCGCGATGTTTGCTGAGACAAATCGAACGCCCTTTGATCTGTCGGAGGCCGAGGGTGAGCTGGTTGCAGGATTTCACACCGAGTATAACTCGACCAAGTTTGCCGCTTTCTTTCTGGGTGAATATGTCAGCATGTTTGTGTTGAGCTGTCTTGCATCGACCGTGTTTTTGGGTGGATGGCAAGTTCCGTTCTTTGACGTAAGGTCTTTGGATCAATTGGTTGGCTTTACGGGTGTTGGCGCTTTTGTCGGTTTCGGATCTCTTTTGATGAAGGCCGCCTTTTTCATGTGGTTATATGTCTGGGTGCGCTGGACGATCCCACGTTTTCGCTATGACCAGCTCATGGGTCTTGGATGGAAATTTATGATACCGCTGGGTTTGATTAACGTAGTTGTCACTGCATTGGCTTTGGCCGCGGTAAGATTTAGCTAAGGAGCTTTTAAAGCGATGTCCGAATTATCCAACTTTATGTCGCATGCCGTCTTCCATGCACTTGCCGGTCTTATCACATTGGTTTCGTTCATGGTGGTGGCATCTAAACACCCGGTCAAGAGTGCAGTTTTCTTGGTCGTTGACCTGTTTCTCTTGGCCGCTGTATACGCAACACTCGAAAGTCATTTCGTGGCGGCTATCCAGGTTCTAGTTTATGCGGGTGCGGTTGTTGTCTTATTCCTCTTTGTCATCATGCTTTTAAATCTTCAGCCAGACCAACTCCGAGGGCTTCGCTTCAACGCTCCAGAGGCCGTGACTCTGATTTTATCGTTAATTGGCATGTTTATCATGATCGGTGTTTCTGTTGCTGGTAAGCCGACTGGTCTTGGAGATGGCTCTCTAACTGTGGAGACCGTTGCCGATGGTGGCGGAAATACTTACATGGTTGCCATGAAACTGCTTACGGATTTTATTTGGCCGTTTGAGTTAGCGTCAGTGCTTATTCTTCTAGCGATTGTGGCGGCTGTTGTGATTGCCAAGAAGGATAAAAAGGATCAGCCGGCTTGATGGCCGCAGACAACATCTGGGAGTAAATCGTGGTACCTGTTGAGTTTTATTTCATGCTTGCTTGTGTGGTCTTTACGATGGGCCTCTTTGGAGCGCTTTTTCGGCGCAATATCATCATGGTTTTGATGTCCATCGAGCTTATGCTCAACGCGGTGAACCTCGTGTTCGTTGCTGCTGGGCGCTCGATTGGAAATTTAGACGGTCAAATCATGGTTCTTTTTGTGATTACGGTGGCTGCATGTGAGGCCGCCGTTGGACTCGCGATGGTCATAGCTCTGTTTAGAAAATATGGCACCGTAAATACGGATATTCTTAGATTGCTCCGTGGTTAATGAGGGGGTTCAAGTGACGATTTTGTGGATCATGCTGCTGGCGCCTCTGGTGGGCGCAGTGTTGAATGGACTCCTTTTGCGCAAGTCGCCAAAGATGATCAGTCACTTGGTCGCCGTAGCGTCCATGGCAGTATCTTTTGGATGTGCTGTGTATCTGTTTATGGACATGATGAAATCTGGCGGCGAGCCCAAAACTTATCTTGCGTTTAATTGGTTAGATGCCGGCGGATTCCATGCCCCATTCAAATACATCATCGATCGCTTGTCGGGCCTCATGATGCTTGTCGTGACGGGGATCGGCACGCTGATCCACATTTACGCTGGCGGTTACATGCACGAAGAGGCGTCTACCTCCCGGTTTTTTACCTATCTGAATTTGTTCGTCTTTATGATGCTCCAATTGGTCATGGGCGATAACCTTATGGTCATGTTTGTAGGTTGGGAGGGCGTTGGCCTTTGTTCTTACCTTTTGATCGGATATTGGTTTCAAGATGACAATAATGCTGCAGCAGGAATGAAGGCGTTCCTTGTTAATCGGATTGGCGATATTGGATTTCTGTTTGGTATCTTCCTGACTTACCGTCACTTTGGGACGGTCAGTTTCACGGAGCTAAGGGACATCATCGGCGCAAGTACTTTGGACGCTGTGAAGCTCGGTGCAATTGGTTGGATAACTCTCTGCCTCTTTATTGGGGCTACCGGAAAATCTGCTCAGCTTCCTCTTTATGTTTGGCTGCCTGACGCCATGGCAGGTCCGACGCCAGTGTCTGCATTGATCCATGCTGCGACCATGGTTACAGCTGGCATCTATATGATGACGCGTCTTAATTTTATGTTCTATTTATCTCCGATGACCATGCAGGTGGTGGCTGTTACCGGTGCTCTAACTGCTCTTTTTGCGGCGACTATTGCACTCGTACAGTCGGACATCAAAAAGGTTTTGGCGTACTCGACTGTCAGTCAGCTAGGCTATATGGTTCTGGCTTGTGGCGTCGGGGCATTCGGGGCGGGTGTTTTCCATCTTTTCACGCACGCTTGTTTTAAAGCTCTAATGTTCCTTGGAGCTGGATCCGTCATTGTTGCCATGCATCACGAGCAGGATATGTTCAAGATGGGTGGGCTTCGAAAATATATGCCGATCACCCACGCGGTATTCTTAGTGGGAGTGCTGGCGATTATTGGAATGCCGCCTTTTGCTGGGTTCTTTTCCAAGGACGAAATTCTTTGGAAGGCATTCATAGGTGGCGGACCAATTCTTTGGGGGGTTGGCGCTATTGCAGCTGGCTGCACGTCCTTTTATATGGTGCGTTTGCTCTGTTTGACATTTTATGGGGAGCATCGTGGGGCATCTGACCACGGACATCATCATGACGCGCATGCCGCCCATGCGAAGACTCACGGCGATGATCACGGACACGGTAGCCATAGTCATACGCCGCATGAGACTGGGGCGGATATGTGGGCTCCTTTGGTCATTTTGGCTCTTATGAGTGCTGGGGTAGGATTCCTGGGCGTTCCGCACGTCTTGGGTGGTCATAATATTTTTGACGAGTATCTCAAACCAGTCATGTTGATACCCGAATCAGTTCACGAGCATTGGGCGTTTTTAGAGGCGTCTTATAGTCACTCCTTGGAAATGGCTTTGATGGGTGCTTCAGTTGTAGTGATGCTCATCGCATCTGGAACCGCGATTGTGCTGTATGGTCGCGGACCCTCCAAGGTTTTGGCGAAGTGGAAAGCCTCGTTTTCTGGTGTTTATAACACCCTTTGGAACAAGTATTACGTGGATGAGTTTTACTTTGCCAATATTGTTCAACCTATCCGCGATATGGCTGAATTTCTGTGGGCGTTTATTGACGTTAAGATCGTTGATGGTGCAGTCAATGGTGTAGCCGAGATGTGCCGATTTGTAGCTGGAAGTGTCAGTTTCAAAATGACGGGATCTGTCCATCGACATGCCATGGTCTTGGTGATTGGGCTTGTTTGCCTTCTATCGGTCATGGTCATTAACTAACGCGAATTTAGGGGTTTCATTAGGTATGCAGTTTATTAACTCCCACGTTCTCTCCTTTTTGATTTTCTTGCCGTTGGTTACGGCTGTACTGATTTGCGTGTCGCCCTCGGTGGCAGCGTCTCGGTGGCTTGCCATGGGATCATCATTGTTGGGTCTTCTGGCAGGCCTACATGTCTGGTACTGGTTTGATGGATCATCGGCTGCTTTACAGTTCGTTGAGAGTTACGAGTGGATCCCCAGTTTGGGTATCAAGTATATCGTTGGGATCGATGGATTTAGTCTCTTACTTGTTGTGCTCACTACGTTTTTATTACCGTTAGTACTTCTAAGCCAGTGGTCCGATTCGGAGGAACCAAGCCAACGTCCGTTCTTAGCTCTTCTCATGGCTCTACAATCTGGAATGATTGGCGCTCTCGTGGCGATGGATCTCGTATTTTTCTACGTATTCTGGGAAGCCATGTTAATTCCGATGTACTTCATCATTGGAGTGTGGGGTGGGAAGCGCCGCATATATGCAGCTACGAAGTTCGTGTTGTACACGGTGTTGGGCTCATTGCTCATGCTGGCCGCAGCCATTGTTCTTTATCTTGCGCACTTTCGGCAAACGGGCGTTTACTCGACAAGCCTGCTTGATCTTTATTCTGTGAAGTTACCTATTGACGCCCAAATGTGGATGTTTGGCGCTTTTGCAGTCGCTTTTGCTATCAAAGTACCAATGTGGCCATTTCACACGTGGCTACCTGATGCTCACGTTGAGGCGCCGACAGTGGGTTCGGTTATACTGGCCGGCGTACTTCTTAAGATGGGTACTTATGGTTTGTTGCGTTTTGCCGTTCCCATGTTTCCAGACGCTATGGTGCAATTTGCGCCTATTTTGATTTTCTGTGGCGTCGTTGGAATCATTTACGGCGCATTGACCGCCTGGGTACAGCAGGATGCCAAGAAAATGGTCGCGTATTCATCCGTATCCCACCTAGGTTTTGTTGTTATCGGGACGTTTGCTGTGATGGCAGGCGGTGAGCTAAGCGTAGAGGCCTTGTCTGGAGCAACCTACCAGATGATTAACCACGGTATTTCTACCGGCGCGCTCTTCTTTCTCGTTGGCGTTATTTACGAGCGCCGTCACACGAGGATGCTGGCCGATTTTGGGGGGCTTGCCAAAAATATGCCTTGGTTTGCAACGATTTTAATCGTCGCAACATTGAGCTCCGTAGGTCTTCCTGGCACTGGAGGTTTCGTTGGCGAGTTTCTGATTCTCAATGGTGTATTCCAAGCGTCGCCAATCGCAGGAATGCTCGCATCACTCGGTGTATTGCTGGGTGCCGTTTACATGCTAACTTTGTGTCGCAAAATTCTCTTCGGGCCTTTGGATAATCCTGAGAATAAAGAGTTGACTGATCTCAGCGCCAAAGAATTCGGATACCTAGTTCCGCTAGCCGTGTTAGCGATTGTTATGGGTATTTTCCCTAATAGTTTTATGGATAAAACCAAGCCATCAATCGAACGACTGGCCAAGAGTTATAAGAGCTATAGTCTTGATTACCGCATGGGTCGTGACATGGGTCACCAGTCTGCAAATTAAGGAGTCACGCTGTGAATTTCGAAGTACCTTCGTTATCTCTTCCTTTTTACGGGTCCGCCTTTCCGATTCTTTTCTTGGTGGCCACAGCAATCGTTTCACTGCTTTTGGGTGTGTCAAAGCTGAACACTCCTAAAGTTAATTATGGCTTGAATTTGTTTGCAATCATTGTGGCTCTGGGTACTGCCGTTTACCAGTACAAGATATCTGGTGGGGCTGGCGAAATTTATCTGAGTGGTGGATTTACAGCAGGTCTGCTTGGTTTTTGGGGGCAGGGATTAATTTTATTCTGTGCACTAGTGGTTTCAATCTTGCTTGGTGACAGCTATATGAGTCCCAAGTTTTTTCGTGGTGAGATTATATCGTTGTTTCACATGGTTTTAGCTGGAATGCTGACCATGGTGGCAACTGATGACCTGATCACCCTTTTTGTGGGTCTTGAGATGGCGTCCATAGGAGTCTATGCGCTCATCGGATACACAAGGCCAACCAAGTTGTCGCAAGAGGGAGCGATCAAATATTTTGTTTTAGGTTCTATTGCTGCAGCGATCCTACTGTTTGGCTTCGCATTTCTCTACGCGGCTGCCGGATCTCTTCGTATAAGTGAGATCAGCAGGGCGATTGGAAAAGTTAGTGGTCACTCTTGGATTGAGCTCGGCGCCATTCTGACGATCGCAGGGCTTGGTTTTAAAATGGCTTTGGTCCCATTTCATATGTGGACTCCCGACGCTTACGAGGGCGCTCCCACAGGTCTAACGGCCTTTATGGCAACTGCTATGAAGGTTATGATCGTGGTGGCGACGATCAGGCTTTGTGAGAACGGTTTGGACGGAGTTCACGGTGTTTGGTTGTCTACAATGAGCCTTATGGCGGCGGCTTCACTCCTATTTGCAAACGTCATGGCATTGGCCCAACAAAGTGTTAAACGCATGCTGGCATATTCCTCGATCGCGCACAGTGGTTATATGGCGCTTGCATTAAGTGCTATGAGTGGGGCTGGCGGAGGCATGTCCGTGCCTTCAATTCTCTTTTATTTGATAGCGTACGTCGCAGTGAGTTTAGGAACGTTTGCGATTATTATGTGGCTTGAGAACGAGCGCTGTGAAAATGTCATTGTTGATGACCTGACAGGTCTTGCTAAACAACACCCAAGGGCCGCTGTTGCTTTGGCTGTCTTCATGTTTAGCCTTGGAGGTATGCCCCCTACGGTTGGGTTTATCAGCAAGTTGTACGTCTTTAATGCGGCACTCAGTAACGGTTTGATTGGCCTTGTCGTCATCGCAGCCCTCGGTTCCACGATTTCACTCTATTACTATATGCGGATTATCGTTCGCATGTTCATGCTGGATTCCACTCCTGTGCTTGGCGCTTTGATAAAGCCTAAGAAGTCACTAGCAACAGTTGGTATCGTTTTAGTGAGTGTTGTGATTGTTACTTTGCTCGGCACAGTATTCCCAGAGCCGGTTATGCAGATAGCAAAAAAAACCGCCGGTGAAGTTACCGGCGGTTAAACGATTTTACCCAATAGTGTGAACAGAATTTAGGCTAGTTAGAGATCGGTGGCAGGCTTAACTCGTCTCCTACGGGTGGCTTGTTTGCCTGCGGAGTGATTCCAGCTAAGACCGATTTTTTAGCCTTATAAATCCGACTCATTTCGGCTGTTTTAATCCAAACAATTTCAGAATCAGCCCCTGTGCCAAGCCATGCATCAACTGTTATTTTATTCCCATCACTAGCACGGGTCAGAATGATCTGGTGTTTGGGTGCCTTAGGTAGTTTTAGAGAACTTGGATCCTCCTTCACGTCCTCAGCCCTGGCGTACTCAAGGTCGACGATTAGCCCGCGAATGTGCGATGCTGCAGCGGGCTTGTCTTCAGGTTTTCCAGAAAATTTGCCGTCAGGGCCAAGTTTTGCGGCGTCAGACTCCGTATACCAATCACCAGCGACCAGTTTGAAATTTTGACCATCCACGGTTACAGCGGTGATTTCTGCCGACTGGAAGGAGAAGATCCGTTTGTCACGAAGATCTTTTCCAGTTTTGATAATTTTACCTTTAACCTCGGCATTTAACTTGTAGATGGTTGGCTGGCCCTCAATCATGGCGTAAAGATCTGCCTTTTGCTCGGCAAGACGTAAGGTCGTTTTTGAGGTAGTGGATTGAATGGTCATGCGTGCTAAGCCCTTACTGCCCTCAAATAGCGCGCTAAGGGTGGCATTAGGATCATCGATGATTTCCGTCGCCTTTAGTCCAGAGATGTCATCGATTAGATTATTGACTAAGACAGTGTCCGCTTTTGCCTTCGTAGGCGCGGTTATTTGCCAAGCGTTATCAACTTTATCTAGCATCGTCGCATCTTTGCCGCTACTGATCGAAACACTGCTGATCTCTGGCGTGTTGACGCCCGTTAGAACTCGCTTGTTTCGAAGGTCAAAAAGTGACTTTAATGTTGCGGTTGCTATGTATTGACTACCGCTAAAGACCTTGGTGCTGGCACTGGTCGCCACGTATGCGCTGAAGCCAACAGGCGCGTTATCGCCCACCATGAAGGTGACTGTCTTACCACTAGACGTCTCAAGCTCAACAGTCCTGCGAGGGTTTTTTAAACCAAAGTCAGCCCACTTTTCTGGTTCTCCCGCGACTTCCTTTTCCGATTTATATTCAAGGATGTTCTTAAGAAGGTCTGAGATGATCTGGGTATCAGCCGTAGTCGAAATTGGACTGGTGATGACCCACTGTCCCTCCTTACGGACCAGCTTGACGTCTACAGGCTTTTCATTGGTCTTTGAAGTGACGTCAGTTTTCGTTGCTTTATCCCCGCCGGCATCACGGTCACCTAGGGACAGGAAGCGAATGGCCACAATATCCTCGGATTTTAAGTCAGGTATGATCAAACCAGTCGTCTCTTTTAGTTTCTCATCCTTCTTAGTTTGCCACTCATCCCAAGTGGCAATCGCTCCGAGGGCGAGTAGTCCAACAACTAGTATGGTGATTTGTTTGCCCTTGTGAATCATGCTTGCCTCCTTCTCAGCCAATAGAAGGTACCAAAGGCTAGGAATAGGAATGGATAAAACCAGCTAATAAACTTCAAATTCAGCTGAGCCGCATCGGAAGTAATAGTTAACGTGCTTTTCGTTACATCGCGTGGACGAATGGCAACGAAGTCGTCGTATTGAGTTAGCCAGCTGATGGAATTGGTCACCAAATCCCGGTTTTCCGGGCTTCTTGCGCCGTAGTTATTTGCAATTTGGGCTGAGCCGTACGCGATGATACGCACGTCTTTTTCTGCCGATTTCCCGGTTGTCGTGGCCATAACCGCAAAAGCACCTTGTTCAAGTCTAGATGGCGAGACACCCTTCAGGTCATTTTGAGACGTCACGTCTTTGACGCGCACCGTAGTTGAGGCGGCTGTTTTGCCGACTAAACTAACTTTAAATTTGGCCGCATTGTCGGTGATCTCAGAAATTGTGCGGGTATTCTGGAAAAGTAGTGCTACAGCATTCTTTTTCGCGAAATCCTTCGTAATGATGTTGAATTCGTCAAACTCAGCCACCATCGCGTTGTTGGAGCCGATAAATTGGACGCGAGGGTCATCTGGTCTAAGAATCATGAAATCGTTGTTGTATTTAAGTCCATACTTTGAGAGCAACTTGTTGACGTTCTCAACGGGCGTCATGGCGTCGATCATGGTCATAAGTGCCCCGCCGCGCGTGATGAAATCGTCCAAAAACGTCACTTCGGGCTCTTTAAGATCATATTTTAGTCCAGACATCACCACGACTGATGCGTCATCTGGGACTTTGCCAGCCTCAAGAAGATTTAATTCGGCTACGTCAAACCGATTGTTTTTTAGCTCGGTTGCCACGATTTCGAAGGCGCTAGGATCTTGACCGCTCAGTTGGCCTTCGCCATGTCCTGTCGTGAAGTAAACCTTCTTTGATCCTTCTTTCAAGACTGCTACGAGAGCATTTGTAAATTTTTCTTCGTTAAACGTTGTGATTCTATTTTCTCGACCGCCAAGCCTAAAAATCGCCGTGTTTGCTGAGGTTAGTTTTTCGGCGTTCGCAAGCATCGGGTCCTTTTGTGGGTTCACAAACTTTGTGGCGATTTTATTAGTTCTGGCCGTGTAAAGTCTGAGTAAATCGCGAAAGGCTTGTTCCTGAGCGTCGTCGTCAAAGAAGGCAAGGATTGATAGTTCTCCCTCCGCTTTGCCAAGGGATTCGATGGCCTTGATAGATTGCTCCGATAACGTGTTGGTTTTGTCGCGGCTCAAGTCCACGCTTTTATCAAAGCGCGGGCGGCTCGTGATGACTCCAAGCCCAACGAAGATTCCCAGCGCGAGGAGTATAATCACGCCAGACGACGCGCCGTATCTAGCTCCTTTGCGATTGAACATGGTTTTGAAACCATTGAGATCAAGAAGGACCCATAGTGCCATTAGAAGAACGCTAACGCCAAGCCCGGTGATGCGAAGCGTTGCCGCGTGCTGCGAAAAAGTTGATGCTAATGCGGTGAAAACCGCAGCTGTAAATATTGAGAGAAACGGAAGAATTAAAAGTGCATTGCGCATAAAATCTTACCTCCAACGCTGACTGTCAAGTGTGACGTTTGTGAAGAATAAAAATAATCCGGTGAAAATTAGGAAATACGTCGTATGGCTGACGGAGAGTGTGCCCTTAAAAAACGGTTCAAGATGCTCCGTGTTAGCAATGTACTTCAGCACGGACTCAAACAGGCCGCCGCCGCCAATGTTTGGTGCCATCCAGTTAAGGATGAGTAGCAGGAATAATCCAAACATGGTGAACACAAACGCCAAGAATTGATTGCTGGTCAGAGAGCTGATCCAAAGACCAAATGCAATCTGGGACATCACCAGTAAGGTGAGCCCTAGATAGCTGGTAAGAATGATCATCTTGTCAGGGTTACCATAAAAGACCGTGTAAAGCGGATAAACGGCGGATGCGATTAATACAATTAGCATCAGCGATGTCGCTGAAATGAATTTTCCAAGCACAATTTCAAGGGACGTGCAGGGAGCCGTTAGCAGGAGCCGCAACGATTGATTACGGCGTTCTTCGCTGAAGCTAGCCATAGTGACCGCTGGTATAATCAGCAAAAATATGAAGTTTTGATTGTAGAAAAGGGCTTTCAAAAGTTGCTCCACGGTGGGAGCTTGGCCGCCCATCATTGGGGCTTGGTTGGCCATTCTCATGAACATGCTGACAAAATTATTGAAAAAGAAACCCATGAATAACAGGAAGAACCAAAAAATCGCCGCCGCCTTTGGGGAGGCGAAGTAAGCTTTCAAATCGCGTTTTGCAATCGCTAAAATACCACTCATGACTACGTGTGCTCCTTTGGGTAATTACTTGGTTAATTGGAGGAAAATGTCTTCAAGGGACCTGGTCTTGAGAGTCAGACCGCGAAGGCCGAACCCGCCGTCTACAATGGCTTTGGCTACGTCATCGAGAATATTATCCCCAGCGGCGTTACTTATGGCGAATTCAATGTCCTCTGGTGTGCTGCCCGATTTTACGTTGCTAACACCAATGCGGCCGAGAGTTGTCAAAGCATTTGAACCGTTACGGGCCACTTTTAGCTTGTAGATGTGGCCTGACTCCATCGATGCGGATAGCTGGTCATAGGTGCCTTGAGTGACGATCTTGCCCTTATTAATGATAATGATCTTGTCGCATGTATTTTGTACTTCGCTCAAGATGTGTGATGACAAGAGGATTGTGTGTTGGCCGGCTAGCGATCTTATGAGTTTTCGAATTTCTATGATCTGGGTTGGGTCAAGGCCCTCGGTCGGCTCATCCAAGATCAGAACTTCCGGGTCATGTACCAGCGCCTGTGCTAGGCCCACACGCTGTCTGTAACCCTTTGACAGATTGCCGATAAGCCGCTTTCGAACATCGCCAAGTGCTAGCTTTTCGATTGTTGAATCAACCCGAGACTTCAGCGCGTTAGTCGGTATCTTTCGCAGTTGACCCGCGTACTCGATGAATTCCTCGACAATCATATCGTCATGCAGCGGAGCCACATCCGGCAGGTAGCCTAGCCGTCTCTTCGCCTCAAGCGGTTGTTCGGTAATGTCATAGCCCGCGATTTTCGCAGATCCATTATCTGCGCCTATACAGCCACAAATAATGTCCATGGTCGTAGACTTCCCAGCGCCGTTGGCTCCGAGAAAGCCGAAGATTTGTCCCTTCTCTACGGAAAACGAGACTTTATCCAAAGCCCTGAGTTCGCCGTAATTTTTCGACAAAGCTGATACCTCAATCATGCTGTTCCTCCGCCGCGATTACAAAAATTCGCATTACTAGAATTCGAAATGATCCTTGGACAACAAAGATACCGTAATTAGGATTGCTAACAACTGTTTTAGCCGCTGATTTCTGAGAGTTAAATTAAAAAAAGGGGGTTGTCAGCCTCGCCTTGGGCAAGGAGCGTGGGCTTCGCTCGATAGAGGAATACATCCGGTTTTTGAGGGCACGAGGGCTTGAACTGTCAGGACCAGCTAAATTTAGAAAAGTCAAATCTTATTAGATGCTTATCGAGCACCCCGGCATCTGGAGTCGGCGCTCTCATCGAGATCTCGTAACCAATTGTAATTATTGAATAAAAATTTAGACTCAAACCAGTATGAAGACGGGCTTGCATGTGGCTAGGACAAAGTTGCATAATATGTTTAGTAACTTACGTCGTTAATCCTGTCGTTAAAATAAGGCTTTGTCGCCGAACTGAATTTAGAGGAGATGTTTGAAATGTCTACGCTAACCAAAGATGCGCTCATCGAGTTGATTCGCGACAAGGTCGGATATCCTGTCAAGGAAGCGAAAGAAATCCTCGAGATGATCTTGGAAGAGGTCAAGGCGAAGCTCGAAAAAGGCAAAGAAGTCAAGATCAGTGGCTTTGGCAAGTGGATTGTTAAGGAAAAACGTAGCCGCCCAGGTCGCAATCCGCATACCGGTCAAAAAATAGAAATCACCGCCCGTCGAGTCGTGACATTCCATCCATCAGATAAATTGAGGGATTGCGTTAACCGCCAAGTTCCCCCCACGGATCTTTTGAAGTCCTCCGGTAACTCGGACGATTAATTCATAATCAAATATAGTGACTGTAAGACTCTCAAAAATTTATACGCGAACCGGTGACAAGGGAGCGACCCTCCTTGCAACCGGTGAGCGTGTGCTCAAAAGTAATGTACGTATTGAGGCTTACGGCACAGTCGACGAGCTCAACTCAACCGTCGGGATGCTACGGGACACCATCGTAGTGGATTCTCGTCTCCAGGACCTCTGTGAAAAATTGTCTAAAATTCAAAACGAGCTGTTTGATATTGGTGGCGAGCTATCAGTGCCTCTCGATGTTTTGGATACCGAGCGTCAGCAAGTTGTGTCCATGAGGGATGTTTCCCGATTAGAGAGTGAAATGGATGCATTCAATGAGAGCCTTCCTCCGCTTGAGAACTTTGTTTTGCCGGGTGGTCATTTGGCTAATTCCACCGCGCACCTCGTAAGAACTGTTTGTCGCCGGGCTGAGCGGGCCGTTGTCAGAATGTCAGAACAAGATGCTGTTCGCGATGAGATCAGGATTTATCTCAACCGTCTGAGCGATTGGTTTTTCGTTTTAAGTCGCGAATTATCCAGGCGGCTAGGGGTGCCTGAGGTGCTATGGGCACAGAACAAAAAAAAGTAATCCTATCGTGGTTTTTGGCGGCGATCTTCATGCTGATCGTATCAGCGTGGGATGTGGTTCTGGTTGTGTGGGCGGTCGTGAGCCATCCGACCGTTAAGATGTCAGATATTCTGAACTCCGAACCTGATCGGTTGTCCCTACGGCGGAAGGAACAGCGCTATTTTTTAGATCATGGTCTATACATCCCATTAGAGGATATAATTGTTGGAGACAGCCTTAGCCAGATGGATAAGCAGTCCTTTGCGAGTCTAGCCAAGTCTTGTGGGGGTCTAAAACGAGATCGTGATATTGCAATTTGGTTACCTCTAAGAGTGAGAGTTCCTTTTTTCGGAGAAAGGGTTCAAGAATGGTGTTGGAAACCAGACGTCAGTTCGTGACAGATGCTTCGCGAGATCGTTTCAAAAAAAATTTAGAAATTGATGGGCAATGTAACAATCAGCATAGCCTAACGGTAGACGATTGCGTTGAAACACTAGTTGGATGGGTTGAAAACACGATCGGCAAGGGGTACTTTGCAGGCTTGCTGGAAGACTTTCAAAACAAGTATGGCAAGGTCAACCCAGAGGACGAGTTTTATCAATCTAGGATGAACTATTTTATTGAACATAGTGTGCTGGAATGCCCGATGATCACACCGACGGGGGCTGGACTAGCGCCAGTCTCGCGGTTCTTGGAGGTGAACCCTCATTTGACGGCTTGCTCCCAGGATGGCGCAGATGTGTGGATGAGTGTGAGTGGTTTTTTACATGGTGTATTTGAAGTAAAAAAAGAAGGTGACGACGTCATGATTGTGCGTGACATGATTTCAGACCGGTCGTTTAAAGTTGCATCCAAGGCCGGTGAAACCTTGAAGTATCTAAAGCGGAAATCCATATTTCAGGGTTTCGTTTTTGGCAATTTAGAGCGCCGAGTCCTAGGGCAAGGTCTGATTGTTCATCCAGATCGGGCGAGTAAAGAAATTCACAAATTTATAAAAAGATTCCGGAAGTATCCGACAATTAAGCCTAACGATGTCTTGAGAATTCTAGCCGCGACTAATATGCGGTTTCTAAGGATGCAACACGTTAATCCTGCTGTTATTTATAGCAATATTTCGTCTTAACACTTATTGAATTAGCCGCAACGTCGTGCTCATAGGTTGCCGTAAATCTGCCGAAACTCCCTACTGTGTAACCTGCGATATTCTTAGGGGGGCTCGGGCTTTTTATGGGTGCGCCAGCTCGTGACATTACAGCAGAAAAACTGATTTCAATCGGATTCACCGATGATGACTTGGTGCGGGCCAATCAGGCTGTCAGTAGCCAAAAAATAAGTTTCGTTCATGCTTTGGAAAACTTAGGCCGCGTTGGAACTCGCTTGCTACTTGAGACCTTGGGTCCGGTCTATGGGTGTCCGGTGGTTCACTTGGAAGATCGCGATTTCCCTCAGAGCATTATTGACCTCATACCGAAGGATGCCGCGACGAAGCTTCGCGTAATTCCAATCGAACGGAGTGCAAATAACCTGATCGTTGCGATGGGAAGTCCAACCAACCAGGAGACGCTGAAAGCGCTTCAGAGGCGAACTAATTTCTTTATAAAGCCTGTCCTCGCCAGCGAACACAGAATCAGTGATGTGCTCCAAAAGTTCTATACAGGAAGCCTCGACATCTCGAAGCTAAAAATTGATGAGGCCGTTGGAGATGATTCAAACCGCGTAGAGATACTCGGGCAGCAAGGAGACGACAACGGCATTCACAGCCTTTCAAGTTACATTCTTCAGCAATGCATGGTTCTAGGGGCCTCAGATATCCACGTGGAAGCCTATGAGACCGAATTACGTGTTCGACTACGGATTGATGGCGCTTTGCGAGAATTAACAAAACTCAAAGTTGGTTGGAGAGAGCCACTCATCACCAAGCTGAAAATTATGGCTAAAATGGACATTGCTGAAAAGCGACTGCCACAGGATAAAAACATGAACCTTCTTATCGGCGGTCGTCCGATTGATTTTCGCGTCAGCTCTATGCCGACTGCGTTCGGCGAAAAGATGGTTTTGCGTATACTCGATAAAGGCAGTCTTCAGACCGACATGACAAAACTAGGTTTCGAGCCAGACGATCTAGAAAAATTCAAAAACAGCATCGGTCAAGCCAATGGCATGGTTTTGGTGACGGGGCCGACCGGCTCGGGTAAAACTGTAACGCTTTATTCTGCATTGGCTGAGTTAAATAAGATAACTGATAACATCGTCACCGCGGAAGATCCTGTTGAATTTACACTGTATGGGATAAATCAGGTTCCCATCAGAAATGAGATTGAATTTACGTTTGCAAAAGCGCTCAAGGCCTTCTTGCGACAAGACCCAGATGTCATCATGGTGGGTGAGATAAGGGATTTTGAAACAGCAGAAATAGCAATGAAAGCCGCACTAACGGGCCACATGGTTCTTTCCACCCTGCATACCAATAGTGCTCCCGAGACAATTACGCGACTTTTGAATATGGGGGTCGAGCCATTCAACGTTGTTTCTGCTCTAACGTGCGTCGTTGCGCAAAGGCTAATACGGAAGGTCTGTACAAAGTGCGCCGAGCGAGATCCGGACGTGACGATGGATGTGTTAGTTGATCTCGGTTTTCATCCAGAATATGCAGCACAAGTCATTCCGCTAAAAGGAAAAGGGTGCCCGTCTTGCAACAACTCAGGTGAGAAAGGTCGTACCGCTATTCATGAGGTTCTTGTATTGACTGACGAAGTGAAAAACGCCATCGCCAAGAGGCTTCCTCCCATGCAGCTAAAGACAGTTTGTATGGCGTCCGGAATGCGGACACTGCGGCAGGCGGCTTTGATGAAGATGGCGAAAGGGATGATCTCGGCAAAAGAAGTTGTATCGATGACCATGCCTGATGACGACAGGGAATCTGTCGACGATGAAGTGTGAGGTCGTAGTATGAATTTCACTCTGCCTCAATTATTAAAAGCATTAATCGATCAGAACGGGAGCGATCTACATGTTGCTGCGGATTCACCGCCGAGGCTTCGCATTAATGGGTCTCTTCTTCCTATCGATGTTCCAGCGCTAACTCAGCAGGAATCGATGCAGTTGTGCTATAGCATCTTGACCGACGCACAACGCAAAGAGTTCGAGGAAAATCATGAAATCGACCTCGCATTTAGCGTAAAAAATCTCGCTCGATTTCGCGCTAATATCTACCTGCAAAAAGGTGGAGTTACAGGTGCGTTTCGAGTCATTCCCTTTAAGATTTACGGTCTGAAAGAGCTACAACTTCCTTCGGTGGTTGAAAAACTTTGCGCCCTGCCAAGGGGGCTGGTGCTTGTGACTGGTCCGACCGGTTCAGGTAAGAGCTCAACATTGGCGGCTATGATTAATCATATAAATGAAACTAGGCAGGAACATATCCTGACTATCGAAGATCCTATCGAGTTCCTGCACGCACATAAGCAGTCGATGGTTAATCAAAGAGAGGTGGGGCAGGATACTCTTTCTTTTGATAGAGCGCTCAAAAGCGCGCTTCGTCAGGATCCCGATGTGGTATTAGTCGGCGAGATGCGCGATCTTGAGACGGTGAAACTTGCGGTGACCACTGCCGAGACGGGGCATCTAGTCTTCGCTACGCTGCACACCAATTCTTGCGTTTCCACCCTTAGTCGTATTATCGATGTTTTTCCGGCTGAACAGCAGAGTCAGATTCGTAATCAACTAGCGTCGGTTCTGCAGGCGACTATGTCACAGATGTTACTACCTTGTCTTACTGGTGGGCGTGTTTTGGCGTTGGAAGTTATGATTCCAAATGCTGCGATCCGTAATTTAATACGTGAGGATAAGTTCAATCAAATCTACTCATCCATGCAGGGAGGCCAGGACCAGACGGGAATGCAAACTCTAAATCAGTGTCTGCTTGGACTAGTTGAGAAGAGACAGATCACACCTCAGCTAGCTTTGGAGGTTGCGAATGAGCCTCAAGAGTTAGAGATGCTATTTTCAAGCAAACTTGGCATTAAAGTCCAAGCGACATTGAAGCGATAGGAAATTGAGATATGGCAGAATTTATTTACAAAGCGCGTAATGCTGCAGGCAAGACCGAAGAGGGCAAGATCTCCGCCCCTTCGAAGGATATGGCGCGAACGCTGCTTGCCAGGAAAAGGCTGTCTGTCGTTAATCTCAAAGAGGCATCACTCGACGACGGTGATGGTTCTGCCGGTGGGATGGTATTGCTCGGTGGGAAAATTAGAATCGACTCCAAGGGCAATATTACGTTTGGATCAGTAAATACATTTAAGGTTCCTGATAAGGACTTGGTCATCATGACTAAGCAGCTGGCGACAATGCTCGAAAGTGGGATTCCTTTAAACCAGTCACTTGATATCTTGTCTAAGCAGCAACGTTTGCCGTTGTTTGGCGGGGTTTTAGCGGGTGTTCGGAAGGCGATTGAAGAGGGCAATAGCTTAAGCCAGGCTCTCGCGAGGTACCCGCTTTGTTTTGATTCTCTTTACCGCTCGATGATTAAGGCTGGAGAAGAGAGTGGCCGCTTGTCGAATATTATGTTGAAGCTTCTCGAGTACATCGAGAAATCGTCTAAAATAAAATCTCAGCTCAAGTCTGCCATGGTTTATCCTTCGCTCATTATTGTCGTGGCACTTCTTGTGGTCTCAGGCTTGATGATCTTTGTTGTACCTGCATTCACTAAGCAGTTTGTCGATGCAGGTAAGCCACTACCAGCTATCACTCAGATGGTGGTTGATATCTCTGATTTTTTTGTAAACAGTTGGTATATCTTGATTGGTGCGATTGTAATCGCGGGATTTGGACTTGTGCAGTATACAAAAACACCTAATGGCCGCTATCAGTTTGATATGTTCATGCTGAAAGTGCCGATAATCGGCGATGTGGTAAAGAAAATTTCGGTTGGTCGATTTTGCTCAACCATGTCGTCTATGCTGTCCTCCGGTGTAAACCTTCTGCAGGCGTTAAATATCTGTGCGGCCTCTTCCGGAAACGCCGTGATGGAAAAATTCATTTTGGAGTGTCGTGCTCGAATAGAGAAAGGCCAACAGATGAGTGTGCCTCTCAGTGAAAACCCGATTTTTCCTAAAATGGTGGTATCTATGATCCAAGTGGGAGAGCAGGCGGGTAAAACAGATGAAATGCTTATGAAGGTTGCAGCTTTTTATGAGGACGAAGTTGATCAGGCCATAAAAACGATGCTGGGAATGATTGAGCCGATTCTGATCGTAGGCATTGGCGGTTTGGTGGGCTTTCTCGTAATCGCGATGTATCTTCCAGTATTCGATCTCGGTGGAACCATCGGAAACTAATTTTTGTCGACGACGGACCAGTGGTGTTCGCAATCACGGCACGTGTAGTGCCATTTGTTTTCACGCCAGGCTACTTGCGCCAAGTCGGTTGCTTTGCATCGCGGACAGATAACATCTAGGTGGTTTTGTTTGCATGAGCTATTGCGACAGCGAATGGTGTTATTGTTATTCGGATCGCTTTTGACCGGCCCAGAACATATCGGACATCGTGATACAGCGCGCCGCTCTTCTGTCATGATTCGACCTTCCCTTGGACGTAAGATTGAGCTTTGGATAAAATTAACAGCGCTATGCAGCTGATCATTGTTAGGGCTTTGTATTGGTCAAACGAAACGCCCAAAGCGTGGTTGATGACCGCGCACCCAATACTTGCGCCGGCTAGAGCATATCCGGCGACATATAAGACGGATGCGGCAAATATTCCGGCTAGAAAAGATGCTGGAGCTAGATGTTTCACGGTCACTCCGATCATTAAGGCGAAAATGGGAAGAGGGGCTTTTGCGATGATGCCTTGCGAGGCGACCCAATGAAATCCGGACGTTGAGTGTTGGTTCATGGCGTTTTGAAACCAAGCTTGAGACGCCATCTGCTGTTCGATAAAGCTTTGAGTCCAAGGCATATCTCGAATTTGCTTTCCTATCGACCAGAGTAGGGCCGAACTAATGAGGATGGCCAGAGACGCGAAAGGCCCACCGACAGCCGGCCCGAATATCAGACCAGCTATCAGACCGCTTATGGCGGCTGGCACTCCCAAGCTGGATAAAACGATTAAGCCAAGTAATATTTTTAGTGCTCCTGTGTGACCGCTACCGCGTAGGCTGTCTTGCATGGTTTGACAGTCAACGGTGGCGTAGAGCAAGGCCAATTTGTAAAAAATAACTCCAAGAGCAACTCCGAACACGATGCGAATCAGTCTGATAATCGTTTCTTGATTTTTGCCCGTCACGAGCCTAAAACTCCTTTTCGTAACAACAGTTGTGGTCTCATCGTATCTGGGGCCAGTTCGCAAGTCTTGTAGAGCCCTGATGGTCACCATGTCCCAGCATAACGTCTTCCAAAACTATGCTCAACTTTTGATGAAGGTGGATGAGTTTTTTAGCTCAGTATACGCTCGAAACTCCGCAAAATTTAGTTGCGCGAAGGGGTGCTACGGATGCTGCCGCGGGGGGCTTTCTGTCGCTAAAGTAGAGGCTGATTACATTAGGCGTTGGTTGGACTCGCATCCCAGCGAGAGGGACAAAATTAAAGATCTATCAAGAATGCGAAATGATCCCGATTTTTGTAGGTTTTTAGATGCTGACGGAAGTTGCAGTATTTATGAGGTTCGGCCGATTATTTGCCGAACACATGGGGCTCCGGTTTCTTGGTCGGAAGAGGAAGATGATGGGAACGGCAATAAAGAGGAATCCCGGGATGTCTGTCCGCTCAATTTTGAGGGTGTGAATCTTAAGGAACTCCAGGCTCAAGACGTTATTTCGCTGGATAAATTAAATACAATTTTGAGTGTGGTCACACGTCATTACGCTCAGTCAAATGAAGTCATTCGAGAAAGTCTGACATCGATTGCGGATGGGGTTTGAATCGTCGGAAAGCTATTCAATTTGGTGCAGTCGGTGGGACTTGAACCCACACGAGTCGCCTCACATGCCCCTCAAACATGCGTGTCTACCAATTCCACCACGACTGCTTATCACTTAAGGCATCGGCTGTTTTGAGAGCGCTAATGCCTTGGTACGTTTAATACTACTTCTTGGGCTCCCCTGAAGGTGCGGGAGCGGGAGCTGGATTCGCGCTTGGCGCGGCTGCAGGAGTTGTTGCCTCTGTCGTCGCCGCTGCTGGGGCTGTTGGCGCCGCGGGAGCTGGCGTTTCCTGCAACTTTTCCATCAAGCCCGTTTTCCCGGCTCTTGCAGCAACGACTGTTAGCACAAGTGACGTTGTCATAAATACTGCTGCAGCACCGTAAGTTAGGCGGCTAAGCAGCTGGTTTGCTCCGGAAGCGCCAAACACACCTGATGAATTTCCACCACCGAAGGCAGCACCAACTCCACCTGCGTTTCCGGCTTGAACGAGAACAACGAGAACCAAAAATAACGACACTATAACGTGAATGACAGTAACGAAAGTTTCCATTTACAACCCTTGTCTTAGAAAAGGAGGGGAAACGTGGTGGCTCCTCCCAGAATCGAACTGGGGACACATGGATTTTCAATCCATTGCTCTACCGACTGAGCTAAAGAGCCATCGCGCACTTAGAGAAGCGATTTTGTAACTGTGCTTAATCATTTAGTCAAGGAGCTTTAGCCGGTTTTATGGTATAGGACATCGATGCGGGGGTAAGAATTATGCAAGTGTCAGAAATCACAAGGCCAATTGTCTATGCCGGGCCGTGCGTTGCCGAATCCTTAGGCTTGCTCGAAACCGTGGTGGAGCCATTGTTGAAACTATCCAAAGAGTTGAACTTTGAGCTTACTTTTAAGGCAAGTTTTGACAAGGCTAACAGGACGGCCGTCGATTCCTACCGAGGTCCTGGCCTCGAGCAGGCTTTGGCATGGTTTCAGTCCATAAAGAATAAATATAAAGTTGGTATTCTTACCGACATCCATGAAACCTACCAGGCATCTGAGTGCGCTGGTGTCGTGGATGTGCTTCAGATACCAGCCTTCTTATGCCGGCAAACAGATCTTATTGTAGCCGCTTGTGAAACCGGAAGAATGGTTAACATCAAAAAAGGTCAGATGGTAGCACCGGACGCCATGCTGAATGCCGTGGAGAAAGCGCGTGCAGCGTGTGAGCGTAAGCACTTACCGTTACGTGTCGCTTTGACCGAACGTGGGGCAAGCTTTGGTTACGGCAATTTGGTTGTCGATATGAGGTCGTTTGCGATCATGGCGGAAGCCCAAGTGCCGGTCATCTTTGATATCACTCACTCAACCCAGCTACCAGCTGCGGGTGACGGTGGCAAGAGTTCTGGCGGTGATAGGCGCTTTGCTCCGCCGCTTGCGCGGGCTGCCACAGCTACGGGTTACCTTCAAGGATATTTCCTCGAAGTTCATCCAGAGCCTGCTCGCGCTAAGAGCGATAAATCCGTTCAACTTTCAATAAGTCAGGCTGAGCACCTGCTGCGGCAGATTATTCCATTGTGGCACCATGCTCGAGGGTTTAAGGCAATCGACAGGGCATTCAAAGACTAGTCTGCGTTGTTTGGGCAAAGCTAAGGTAGTCTGGTACTTGCTTTGCCGTATCAACGATCACGGCGTCCGGATCATTTTTTAACCTATTCAAGTGTTCAAAAATTCGCGGATCATTTTTTACCACACTGGCAATGAGAGCATTTCGTCTAAGGCCAGATATTTTTGCCCGAGTCATGGGTGTTCCACCAAAATTTTCCTCATAGAACCGCTGATCCATTTGAACCATGCTGATCAGATCTGGGGTAGATTCTATCCTCGTCAGCTTTCTAGCTTCTTCTGATACGGCTAGGTCCCTGTTGTAGGGGCACACTAGTTGGCAAATATCGCAGCCAAATAGATAGTGACCGACCCAACTCCAGTAATTTACTGGAATTACGCCGCGATGCTCAATCGTCCAGTATGAGATGCACTTTCTTGCATCGATTCGGTAATCCTGGTCGAGTGCTCCCGTCGGGCAGTGGACCTGGCATCTTCTGCAGGTTCCGCATCCGCCTTGAACCGTTCTTTCGCTATGTTCCGAAGTTCTGGAAGATTTTCGGTCGTGCGCGATTGGTAGCGTGGTGAATAGCTCTGCAAGAAGATAGAAGCTTCCTCGCGCAGGATGTATGAAGCAGGTGTTTTTGCCGATGAAACCTCCACCGCTTTTAAACGCTAAAGCGCGTTCAAGCACTGGCGCAGAGTCGACGGTGACCCTCCACATAGCATCTGAGCCAAAGTTGCTCTCGATTTGTTTTTGAACTCGGGATACCTTTTGGCGAAGGAATGAATGATAATCTTTAAGTCTTGCATACTGCGCAATAAATGGTTTTTGCCCCGACAGAGGACGATGCCATCGATCGCCGAGGTAATATGGGAAGCCGAACATGAATGCAGAGGTTGCTTTCTGCAACAGCAGATCCGGTTTTTCTCTAATCTCCAAGTTGCGCTCCATCCAAGCCATCGATGCGTGACGTTTTTCGTCTAACCAGGTTCGATAGCGCGAGGCGTCTACCGCCACATCCAGATCTGAAACGCCCAAAAAATGAAGGCCCTCGTTGTCGGCAGCTTTGCGGACAAAGTCGTAAATATCAGCAAATTTTATGTGTTGGCTTTGCAACCTGACCTCTGGGCTGAAAATTGACCATATTCCTGATGCTGGCGTACAATTACCTGATAATTTTCCAAAAATTCCAAGCAAACGACCAGCTAAATCAGCAGTATTTATTAAAAGGGAGTCATAATGCCAAACTATGGATTTTCAATTGTTTCGCTAGTAGGTCGAATGACGCTTTTTGCATGCTTGCTTTTAAGCTTTGGTCACACGTCCTCCCCAAAGGTGTTGGGCGTCGAGAGTGAGAGGCACAAAATCGTCACAATTCGTTTAAATGACTATCACTCGGGTCTTGGTGCCCTTGTTGCTGAAGGGTTTGATGTTGCCGGTGTCGATGTCAAAGCTGGAACGGCCGACGTGATTATGGCGGAAGGCTCTATTCTTAAGATTAAGAGCCTCGGATTGGGCGAGGTGCTTAATGTAAAGGATGCTGATCCAGATGTGGCTCCGGACGCTAGGTACACGACATATGCGGAGCTGACCTCCATACTGCAAAATTACTCAAGCAGATTTCCCGGATTGATGCGTGTGGAGTCCGTTGGGAAAAGTCATGAAGGTCGTGATATTTGGGCTGCGAAAATCAGTGACAATGTGGATCAGCACGAAAATGAACCAGCGGTATTTTTTAACGCCATGCATCATGCGCGTGAAGTTATGACCACTGAAGTCGCGATTGATATGATCGATCAGTTAACGGCTAAGTATGCAACTGACCAATCTGTGCGGAATTGGGTTGATTCAAACGAAATTTGGATCGTTCCAATGGTGAATCCGGATGGTAACAACCGGGTTTGGACGTCAAATAGCATGTGGCGTAAAAACACTCGAGAAGGATACGGTGTCGACATCAATCGTAATTACCCCTACGCTTGGGGCTCTTGCGGTGGAAGCAGTGGCAGTACATATAGCGATACGTACCGTGGGCCCTCAGCTGGTAGCGAGCCAGAAACACAAGCCATCATGGGTTTGGTAGCCCGCGTTCAGCCGGTTATTTCAGTCAGCTATCACTCATATAGCGAAATTGTGATTTATCCATACGGCTGTGACGGTGAGCGTGCCGAGGACCGAGATGTTGTCGAAGGGCTCGGGCGTGAGCTCGGCCGCAAACTTGTCAAGGATAGTGGGTCGGGAACGTACGAAGCAGGAACGTCATGGGAGCTTCTTTACTCGGTTGATGGTGGTGATATCGATTGGTACTACGGCACATATCGAGTATTGCCTTATGTGATCGAGGTGAATTCCGGTAGTCAGGGCTTTCAGCCACCGTTCAGCTGGCGCCAGTCAACGGTCGAGCGCATGCGTCCAGGTTGGGCTTTGATGCTAGACCGTCTGAGTCAAAGTGGTGTCCGTGGTGTTGCCACAGTGAATGGGCGACGAGCTGCTCAGGGTCAAGTTAGAATTACATCAATGGGTCTTGACAGCCAAACAAACGAATCAGTGCAGACGTATCCCATAAAAGCGGACGGGACGTTCCATGTAATTTTGAAGCCAGGCATGTACAAAGTTAGTTTTGCCGATGATGATGCTGAAATATCCGTGGATGTTACTGTCGGCAGTGAACGGGTCGATGTGAACCTGGACTTAGTGGATTAGGTAGTCGGCGGGCGGCCAAAAATCAGGTCTAGCGATTTGGCCAGCCCGAGTTTTTTATTGCAAATAGCATATCGTCGTAGGATGCAGATTTTTTCCACCACAGAAATTGACTGAGACGCGCTTGTTCAATCAACATAGGCAGGCCGTCCAGGCAGTTTAATCCAAGGCGTATGGCTTCGAAATAGATCTCACTTGGCTGGTCGTAAATTATGTCGATCAGTAAATCATCGGGACTTAAAAGTTTAACTGCCGATGAATAATCTTGAAGTCGATCGCCGTTTTTTGGGGCACTAGTCGCCTGAATAACTAGCTTTTTGATGCCTTGTAGATTCTCAAGCGTATCGGCGAATGCCTCTGGAGTTAGCCCTCTGAATGTTAATATTTGTACCGGCACCTTACCGACGGCTTCATGGATTTGAGAGTCGTGATTTTTTGACCTGCGATGAATAATCGTAATCGGTGGTTTTTCAGTCGTGGCTTGAGCAATCGCTCCAAGGATGGATTGAGCCGATCCGCCGGAGCCAAGGATGACAACAGCTTCGAAATCTATGATGCTTGCTTTTGCTCTCGAAAGGCCCCGGATAAATCCTTCTCCGTCAGTGGAATAGCCAGTCCACCCGGCTTCGCTGCGAACTAGAGTGTTCACCGAGGTTAGGCCGTCAGTTTGTACCATAGAAGCCACCAGAGATTTGTGTGGTACGGTGACGTTTAAACCAAGACCGCCAAGCTGCCAGAAAATTTCCAAAAATTCTTTGACGTACTCAGCTTTCAAATCAAAATTTACGTAAACCGCGTCTTTGTGAAGAGTCTTGGCAGCGTGATTATGCATTGCCGGAGATAACGTATAGCTGGTTCCATGGCCCAAGAGGCCAAGCAGTTTAGTATCCCCGGTTATAAGTGCCATATCGTTTTTGCCGGTTTAACCGTGCAGTTGTCGTAAATAGTCAGATAGTTTAAGAGCAACTTCTGCAGTTTTCGATGGGATCTCCAGCGAGACACTCACGAGAAAGTTATGGTTATTTTCACCGATATTTTTAACTCGGCTGACTTTACCTGTAACCATTTTTCCTTCACCAGGAAATCCAGGCAAAGACGATAAATCAAACTGCAGTGCCTCGCCGCGGCGAGGTGCGACCCCCATAACTAAGTTCATTTCATCGAGATCAAGCGAACGGACAAAGCCAACCAACTGCTCATTGGCTCGCTTCAGGGCGATTTTAAGAAATAAGTGGTGGACGCCGAGGCCGCGGACCCGAAATCGTCTTGACGAGATCAGGCCCAAAATAAGAACTAACGCCAAGATTCCAATAACTGCAGGGATGCTCAGGCCATGCACGTCCCCTGAAGAGGCCGTCGTCGCTTCAATCCCGATACTATCCATCTGCAGTCTCCAATAAATTGCATTGACCAAACGCTTTCTGACCGTTAATTGACGGGGTCACACGGCGTCTAAGAGCGAACCTCTTAACATTAAAAACTGTATTTTGACTATGGAATTTCCAGGATTTTAATGCATATATTTAACTCATTAGAATCATTGAAAGAATTCTTTGGCGTCGCCGATTTGTATATGGCTTTGGGTAACTTTGATGGCGTCCACTTAGGGCATCAGAAGCTGATTGAGGGAGTCGTTTCTTCTGCCAGAAATCGGCGACAAGTCAGTGTTGTTGTTACCTTTGATCCACACCCCTCGCAGTATTTTGCCAAGGTTGGGGACTTCAAGAAGATCGATAGTCCAAGCATCAGGCGTCGTCTTCTTGCGCAGCTGAACGTTGATGCCATGCTTGAACTTAAATTCGATAAAACTCTGGCAGAGACGTCAGCTCGTAATTTTTTAGATGGGCTCACCAGTGCCGCTTCCGTGAGGCAAATATGTGTTGGAACCGATTTCCGGTTTGGAAAAGACCGTCTGGGAGATGCGAATTTTTTGAAAGAATTTTGTGCCGAGAAAAGTATCGAATGCACCATTGTCCAACCAGTTCATGTTGAGGGTGTTGTTGCGAGCAGCTCGCAGGTGCGATTGTGGTTGCGAGACGGTCGGGTGGACTTGGCTAACAAGATGTTGGGTCGACCTTTTGCTCTCACGGGCACGGTGGTTGAGGGTAACAAGGTCGGCCGCAGCATTGGTTTTCCGACAGCAAACCTGGACCACATGGAACAATTGATACCAGGAACGGGCGTCTATGTAGGGTTCTTGACGGTCAAATCCGATATCTCTGCAGAGCTTAGGGGATTAGACCAGATGAGGGCCGTCGTAAACGTTGGCCTGAGACCGACCTTCAATTTACAAGGTAAGGGCCTAACGGTCGAAGCTCATGTCTATGATCAGGCACAGGGTGACTTGGATTTTTATGGCCAAACTGTTGAGCTGACATTTTGCGATCGATTGAGGGATGAAAAAAAGTTTCACGACGTCAAGGATCTACGTGATCAAATTCAACGCGACGTAGACATGGCGAAATCTAAATCGAACTTTTGTTGATTGAAGACGACAGCTCGGTATACTGGTGGGAAACCATAAACTCGTCAGGACCTATCGCCATATGTATGTTCGCTCCAATACCGGAAAAGCCACAACGGTCGCGGCCATCGATATTGGTAGTAATTCAATACACTTAATTGTTGCCAGAATGGACCCTAGCGGTCACTTGGAAGTCTTAGACACAGACAAAATTGGGGTGCGTTTGGGTGAGTTTTTACTTCCAGACGGAAACATGTCTGAAGAAGGATTTAAACGCGCGTTTCATACGGTTTCTCATATGGTGAAAATCGCCTCAGCCTACGGCGCAGCTATACGAGCCGTGGCTACGCATTCGCTACGGGAGGCCAAAAACCACCAACTTTTGATCGATGAGATTTATAAGAAAACTAAAGTCAAAGTCGAGTTGATTGACGGGGTGGAAGAGGCACGCCTAGTTTTCCTTGGGATGCGATACGCGTTGCCTTTGGAGACAGCTCCATGTCTGGGTATTGATATCGGCGGTGGTAGTACAGAGATTATACTTGCGCGTGGTGAAGAGATTAAATTTGTAACTAGTTTGAAACTGGGTGCCGTGACTTTGACCGCAAAGCATCTTAAGAAAAAAAGTATATCAGCCTCTAATATTAAAAAGATGCACGAGTACATAAACTTGAGGTTACTGCCTCTGGCAGGAGGCGTAAAAAAAGGTTCATACAAAAAAGCGATTGCATCCTCTGGCACAGCCAAGGCCCTGGCGATGTTACATAGTAGGTTTTTTAGGAAGCGTGTTCTGATAGATGAAAATGGTTACCGATTGCCGTCGAAAGATCTTCGGGTCATTTTGGGTGTGATGGAGAGACTCAAAGATCCTAAAAAAATTCGTGAGGTCCTAGGCGTAGATTCATCGCGTGCGGATATTATCATGGCTGGCGCGGCTGTGATGAATGAGATCTCCAGGTTGTTTGGGGTACAGGAGTGGACGATATCGGCATTTGGTCTGCGCGAGGGGATTGTAGTCGATAGCTACAGAAGGATGTCCGGAGAAAAAGTAGGTCGTGCCAGGGATATACGGTGGGATAGTATAAAAGCACTCGGTGAGCAGTGGATGGTTGATTCCAAACAGGCGGAGTGTGTAAGCAGTTTGGCTTTAGAAATTTTCGACAAGCTTGTGAATCATTTGCACCCGTCTCAAGTTAAGTCGCAGTGGCTTGGTGATCGCGAACTACTGCATGTCGCAGCGTGGTTACATGAGTCTGGTAAGTTTATCGCGCAGTCGTCCTATCATCGTCACACATATTATTTGATTAATAACGGAAGAATCTCTGGTTTCACTCAAGACGAGCGTCATCTCATCGCGTTGGTGGCCCTGCATCACAGGAAAGCCTCGCCAAAATTTGAACAAGGTGAGCTTTGTGGCTTGCATAAAGATGAGTTTGAACGGGTGGAGTTTCTTGCCGGGATATTAAGACTAGCCGTCGCTCTCAATCGCTCTCGCCGGGGATTGGTCAAAGGAATCGCCTTAAAAAAAGGCAAATCACCAGAGTTACGGCTCATGGTCAAAGATAAGGCTGACCCGCTTGTTGAGCTTCAACAGGTCGAGAGAGAGCGTGAGGCGCTTGAAAAAGCAATAGGTTGGCATTTTGTGGTGGACTATGAACGCTGCTCTGTGCGAGGACTGAAGCGTCGGTCATCCAAGAAAAAGGCAGTAAAAACCAAAAGATCCTCTGCCAAATTAGCTGAGCGGTTACTTCGAACGAGCAAGCGCCGCCATTCAAAAAAATCTTGGATGACATAAGTGCTTCTTTTAACTGAATTGAAACGGGTTGGTGACGCGTGACGTGGCAAAGCAAAATTTCGGGCAGCCCAAGCTACGACGACTACCTATCCGAGATGCGAGCTATATTAGCTGCGAAATCATCTCAAACATTTCCGCGAATCATATGTGTTGTAGGCCCGTCAAATTATCTCCATGGAAAAACCTTAGACAGCATCAAGAAATTTTGGCTTCAAAATCAACTTGGTGAGTTTAGTTCAATTGAGTGTGGCGAGATTGAACAGCGTGATTTTCAATCCATATGCATGCAGTCAAGTCTCTTCGAACCGGCAACGCTTTACATTCTTCGTCGCGTCGGCGCCTTAAAGACTTTTGGTACTTGGCTAAGCGGCGTGCCTGATGTGGGAGTCTTGAAATCTTGGTTGGTGATCGACGCTGGCGAAAAGTTAACTGTAGACATTCAAAAGCAGATGAAAAGACTAAATGCTAAAATTGTTAACTGCTTCGAGCCGGAGAGCTTTGGCGGGTATGTTAAGATAGCTTCTGCACTTGCGACTCGTTACCGCATCAACTTGTCATCTGACGCTCTGAATCTGATCTTAGAGTCCTCCGGACTGGACTTGATGAAGATTGAAAACGAAATTTTAAAACTCAGTCTTCAGTTCAGCGATACGAGTCGTCAAATTGACAGAGAGGACGTAGCGCCCTCGCTTGGTAACATTAGAGATGATGATATTTTTGATTTATTCAAACTTTTGAGAGATAAAAAAACAGCTAAAGCCCACCTGTTGACGGAGAGTTTTCTTAATCGCGGTGAGTCAGCTATCGCAATTAACGGTATATTTTCCCGTTATTCAAGAGAGCAAGTGGAGCGTGGCGCCCGCGCCAGAGGGATTTCAGGTCTGAGTGCATGCATAGAGGCAGATCGCAGGTTGAAGTCCTCGGGGATTGATGAATCACTCATTCTCTCCCAAGTCATCGAGGCTCTTGCAGGAGCTTGAGGTTAGCTTTCATGCTGAAACAGGCGTTTGCCATTTTGTTGCCGCTTGCTGCTTTGAGTTTGTTCTCTGGTCAATCGAGCTATTCAAACATAGAAATAACAGAGTTAAAGCCAGCCACCCTACAGGGCGAAGCCATGATTTCTGATAACTTGAGGGGACGACCTTTATATCATGGTGCTTCGAGGGAGCTCTGGTTATCCGGCGCCAAAAACATTTGGCGCTGGAATCTGGACACCTCTTCGGTGACCCGCTACGAGATGCCGGTGTCAGCTAGGTCTCCGTTCCGAATATTAGGTGTCACTCCAAATGAAGTCGTGGGTTTTGACGAAGGTGTAATTTGGATTTTTGAGCATTCTGCTAAAAAATGGAGTGCTCTTGAAACGAAGTTTGACGCTAAGTGTCCGGCAATAACGTCGGCTGCGACGGGCCTACTGGATGAAGGTACCTATTTCATCTTTAGTCGATGTGGCATTTACCTGTTTTCCATGAAAGAGCGAAGTGTCATTTTACATCGTGCGAAGTCCGATCTGGATACAACAAATACGGCAGTTGTCCGCACAGACAAACCGGGACACTTAGCTATAGTATTTCCACACAAACGCGAGCTAATTAAATTTACAGTGTCAGGATCGCTTGCGAACTATGAATCGGTATATTCTGCGAAGTCGGAGATCCGGGGCGTGGCGTGGGATGGTGACGCTTTATTTGCGTGGACACGCAAAGCTGTCGTCGTATTTGACGGGAGTTTGAAACGTCGACAGGTGGTACCAGTAACGGGCCAAAGAAAGATTGCTACATTCGGCGCCGCCAAGGCAGTCCATGTGCTGACGTTTGATGACGGGGCTGTCGAGTTTATGGATCTTGCGTCGAAGCGGAAGCTCTACAGCAAGGTTCGTTTGAAGCATGTCCAGAACGTTGATTTTATTGAAGATGATCGCTTCATGGTGGTCTCTTCGTCGCTAGTCAGCCCGCGGGTTTTTCGTGTGACGCCAGGAGGATAACAGGGTATCATGTGAGCTGTATGCGATGGATCAGCTTTAAAATTATCCTGACATTCTTTATTTTCACCGGATTGTGTGGTTGTACAAGCACACTCCGACCCGTAAAGGTTTCTCTTGATGTGTTGTCACCGTCTCAATTGGTTGACGACGATTTTAAAAAAAGTCGTGACTTATTAGACCAATATCTTAAAAAAAATCCATCGGATCGCGAGTTGTTGGCAGACGTTGAGTCCATGCTCGATGCGATTAATGCTGAAGCCAAGGGAGATAGCGCTGCCGCCTCGGCCGCTTGGTTGAGGGCGGTGTCGACGGCTAAGGGGGCATTTGGAGAACGCGCTTTTTCTGGCTGGCTACGAGCTTTCGCAAAATCAAGATTTACGAGCGGAAAGCTTGATCGTCGTGAAATAGCTCGGACGATCCTGTCTGAAACAAGAGGGGGTAGTCTGGGCCCTTGGATGCTCAGTCGATCTTTACAAACTGAGGATAAAATTCTCCCAATATTATTGAAAGAGATTCCAGAGTTTTTGAATGGAGTTACACCTGATGCTACGCTTGATCCTCCAGAGACCGAAGGTGTTCCACCTGATGATCCAGTCTTAACAGCCTTGGCCGAGGAGTATTGTAGGTACAAAGGCCACGTGTCTCCAAGCTGGCAAGCTTGGAAAAAGACGTTATTAACAGATGTTGCAAAATACTTTGATGCCCTGGCGGAACAGTGTTCCGGTCAGCCTGCAAAAGCTTTAGCGGCATTGTCAGAAGTGGCGCCACGCCTTGCATCCCAGCCGTCTTTGATGCCTTTGGCTTTGGAGTCATATTCACGCATGATCAGGATGCGACGTGATCAGGGCGAACGCGATTCAGTTGCTCCACTTTACATGCCGTATATGCAACTTTGGAAAAATCCCGCAATTAACGAATCCACTCTTGCTGTGTCGAGGGTGGCTTTCGAGCAACGCAGAATTGAAGAAACATTATGGGCGGCGAGAGCTCGGGCAAACATCGGTGATGGTGATTCAGCAAGAACGTTTGCTGACGACGTGTTGACTTATGTGAATTCAGCGCTACTACAGTCATTTACTTTAAGCGTGGAGCAAAAGAGCAACCTCATTGCGGCTGCAGCGGAGACCTATCACATTCTTGCCTTTCGATTAGCTGTTGAGGCCCGTGATTGGGAGAAGTCATTTAATATAGCAGAGCTTGCTTTGCGGCAGGCAGGACTTCCAGATGAGTGGTCGACTCGCTTTCGCTGGAGCCAGGGTCTTTACCGATTCTTGGGCGGTGATTTTGATCAAGCTCGAAGAATATGGGAGCAGCTCCTGACGGATACAACCGATGAAAAAATTCGTCCGCAGGTTTTGTTTTGGCTTGTTCGCGCTCATGAGAAGCTAGGCAATACCTCCGAGTCCTCGTTTTACGCTAAGACGCTCTCGGAAGATTACCCGTTGAACTTCTACAGCGTAGTCGCGCTGTCAAAAATTGGCAGTCAGCAAGCTAAAGCTTGGGAAACGTCTTTTGAGGACGTGAGTGAACTTGTGGAAACTCTGTCGGATTGGCAGCGTATTGACATAGATGATTTACGTGAAGATAGAGAGCGCGGTAGACTCCTGCGCCGCGCTGAGGTTCTTGCGTCTTTGAAAACCCCCCAGTTATCCACGCTGGCGATTGAAGAGCTACAGCGCTCAATCGAGCCTGCAACAGGTGGCGGGTTTAAAAATATAAAGTGGGCCATCTATATATCTAGATTGCACGGGTCCGTAGGTAATTGGCTTGGTTCAATATCTTTGACAACTAAGATGATGAAAACCGCGGATTTTTGGCGTGATTGGCCTGAGCAAATTCTGACTTATTTTCCTAGGCCCTATCTTTCAACCTATGAAACCGTCGGCAAGGAACTCGGTATCGATTACAACGAGCTGTTGGCGATATCGCGACAAGAGTCTAGTTTTAAGGCCGATGCAAAAAGCGGGGCCAATGCGTACGGTGTGATGCAACTTATGCCATACACGGCAAAAAGACTTTTAAAAAACTCTCAATTACCCGAAAAAGAAAAGCTCAGCATCCCTCAAGATCTTATGAAACCAGAGCTCAACATTAGGCTTGCGGCCGACTATGTTAGGGAGCTACACGCCAGGTTTAGGAACGATAAGGCCCAATCTTATGCTGCCTATAATGCTGGCGTTCAAACGGTGGACTCATGGCTAGCCAGGCGTATGTTTGACGACCCCCTGGTTTTCATTGAGTTGATTCCCTACCAGGAGACCAGAGATTATGTTAAAGGGGTCTTGAGAAACCAAAGAGTCTACGAATATCTTTCGCGTTAGATTTTGACTAATAATTAATCAGACCCCGAGTCTTTATGCCGAGTAATCGAATTTGCTTTTTTCCCAAGAAACGTCCATGATAGGCGTCTCAACAAACTTGATTGCTTCGGGAGCAGTGCTGCCATATGACTACGAAAAATGCGCCTGTGCGTGATCTGGAGAGAGAAGGTAAGGGCTGGCTGGCCATGATTCTAATCATGTTCATGTTTCCGGCGTTATTTTATCTCTGCGTGTTCTTTCCTATTTGGGTCGGAATGACTCCGCGTTGGTAATTGGTGAACTATGAGTTCAAGTGTGACCGCTTGCCCCCCATCGGCGACTAGCGTTGCTGGAGCCACTTGGCGGGACTATTTTAATCTAACAAAACCGACTATCACGCTACTTGTCGTGGTCACTGTTTTGCCTGGCATTCTTTTGGCCGTAGATAGTGAACTACCTAAAATGAGTCTTATTGTATTTAGCCTCGTCGGGACGTGGTTAGCGTCGTCATCTGCCGCCGTTTTTAATCACCTAGTGGATGCAGAGATTGATAGGCACATGGTTCGAACGCGTCGGCGTCCGGTCGCAAGTGGACGGGTACCCAATTCAAACGCCATGATCTTTGGTACCGTGCTTGGCGTGATGTCTTTTTTGGTCTTAACGTTTGGTGCTTCGCTGTTAGCAGCTATGATTGCGGTGTTTGCTAATGCATTTTATGTTCTTTTTTACACGATGTATCTCAAGCGGAGAACAGAGCAGAATATCGTCATCGGTGGTGCGGCTGGAGCTGTTGGTCCGCTTATTGGCTGGGCTTCGGTAGATGCAACGATTGGTTGGCCGGCTGTTGTTTTGTTTTTAATTATTTTTCTTTGGACGCCACCTCATTTTTGGGCCTTGGCATTGAAGTACAAAGATGATTATGCAGCCGCGGGAATTCCCATGATGCCAGTGGTCCGTGGAGAAGAGTCAACAAGATGGCAGATTTTACTCTATACGCTAACCCTATTTCCAGTGATCGCTAGCTTGACGTTATTTGGCGCAGCAGGGATCGTGTACCTACTTGGGTCGCTCCTTTTTACAGCCTATTTCGCCTGGATGGCTTGGAAGTTGTTTCGGTCGCGTGATAACAAGTTCGCGATGCCATTGTTTCACTACTCTTGTCTTTACTTGTTTGGGGTGTTTGGAGCCCTAATCGTAGATAGACTCCTGAGCTTAACGTGATGAGGTTTTCCCATTTTGTCTCGGCCTCCAATCAATTCTGAAGAAAAAAACTGGGTGACCAAGAGTCGAAGTTTTTGGCTTGGAGATGAGTCTACGTCACTCAATACGAATCGCTTTTGGGTCTATTTGGCAGCTATTTGCGCTACGCTGTGCTTGGTTTGTCTGGTAAAGAGTCTCAGAACACCCTGAGAATACGGTCATAGTCCAGGGTGGGGACGTTTAAAAAAGTCTGGTAGATTACCGGTATTTTAATAGATATTGACATCGTCTTAAAAAACATTAGATTGCTGAAGAAATAGACAAAACAGGCCCCATAGGCCTGTGGATATCTTGTGAATTCGGGGTGACTTTTGATAGAACAAGTCAAAGAAATTATTGAGAAAGATATCAATCCTCAGCTGGCTTTACATGCTGGCGGCTGTGAATTAGTTGATGTCGAGGATGGTATCATTACCATTCGCCTATTCGGTGGGTGCTCGGGTTGTCCTTCAAGCCACATCACGTTATTCAACGGCATTGTGCCGATTTTCAAAGAAAAGCTTCCAGACATCAAAGACGTCGTTCTTGGCTAAGCCAGCCTGGGAGGTGTTGGGCAGGTTTTGCCGACATTGAGGGCTTTACTGCGCCTAGATTGCTCCGATAATCCCAGCGTCTAAAGACTTTCAGACGTGACCAGAAAATGGGGGTCGGATTATGAATTGGTTTGAGCTTAGGCGCTATCGAGTGGTGCTTCTGTGTTGCTCCCTGCTTCCGGGTCAAATTTGCGTGGCTGCTGACAAAGGCTTGCAGTCGAAGGCTGGCTCCTCAAGTCGTAAAAAAATCGAAGCATATTCACCTGAAAATATTCACCCTGACAGCGAGGTGCCGCTAAATCCAGAGCGCTATATTTGGAAACTATCAACCAAGCGAGCCACGCTCGATAAAAATTCAAAAGAGGTTCCCATTTATATGTTTGATGGGGATAGTCGTGAAAGAGTGGCGGTTGGTGGTGCGCCAATTGGTGAGACGATCACATTGGACCGCATAAGGCTATACGGTCATAGGCATTTTTACCGCTACAACTGGGCTGCGGGTGCGAAAGAATCCGGGAAATTTGGACCAAGCGCCACTTTTTGGATAGACGGTATGAACATCGACTACGCCGGTAAGAAATAGTCCTGCGTTGCAGTCTAGAAATATTTAGCTAAACCTATCCCTAAAGTCAGATCACTACCGGTAATGCTGGCAACAGTCGCTGGCTTGGTTGCTTCACTTTTCCTCTCACCAGAAAAAGTCATCTGGTATCTTAAAAAAGGTTTCAAAGCCAGGTGGGCGCCTAGAAAGTACTTCATGCCGCCTTCTATCCCGAAATCGGTCATCTTATCTGTTACTTTGCTTCCAGAGTCGGTGGTTTCCGAGGTTGTTAGTAGTTTTACCCCGGCATATGGAACGAATTTATCCGAGTGAATATTTCCCATGTTGAAGAAGAAGGCTCCGCCAAGTCCAAATGCGCTGATTTTTGTGGTGCTAGATCCGGTTTTCTGATTATCGCTTGAGAAATTAAATATAGGTCCTGCCTCCATTTTCGAAAATACAAATAACCAGGCAATATCAAATCCAATGTGAGTTGACGTTGTTTTGAAAGTTTCGTTTGTATACTTCAGATTTTGGCTTTTCGAAGAAAAATCAAATCCAAGTTCAATATTTGCCCTGTAGGGAGCTCCAGAGTCTTGTGCACCGTGACCAACCACGCCAGCAGACGTGACAGAGCCATCCGCTCCGATGACTCCAGATTTTTTCTTCTTCTTTTTAGTCCTCTTCGGGGGTGTGGCTTTGGTGGCTGGCTCGGTGGTGGGGGTAGCCTCAGTTGCGGTATCTGGTGGAGTCGTAGCCTCGCCCTCTGCTGGAGGCTGGTCTGCTGTGGATTGTGCCGTCAAGGGTCTGTCGACATCGTTTTGATTATCTATACTTTGAGTCTCAAAGTATGGAGCTAGTACATCGTTAGAGCTAGATGTTTCGGCATTGGTTTCAGGTTCAGTTGTTTCAATATTCTCATGTGTTGAGTCAGTTTCAAGATTTTCACCCTGAGCAACACCGTAAATATTTAATACGACCATGGCGGCTAGAAAATGGTATTTCATTGCGCGATCTCCTAATACAACGTGTGGGAATTCCTACGCCTTAATTCTATCAGATCTTATCGTTGAATAAAAACTCTGCAAGTTTCACAAAATCAGCTGGCATGAGGGTCTCGGCCCGCCGGTTCAGGTCAATCGGACAATCGTTTTCCAATCGTCCATGTAAGAAGGGTTTTACCGTGTTGCGGAGCTTCTTTCTGCGTTGTGTGAATGCTATACGGCAGATGGTCTCTGTATATTGCAGGAGTTTTGGGGGTAGTGATAAGTCTGGACGTGGTCTTAATGTTAAGACGGCGCTATCGACTTTAGGTATAGGAGTAAAACAGGTTTTTTCCACCTTGAAGTTTAGTTCGCAGATTGCTCGGAGCTGGCAGTACACGCTGAGGCTGCCATAGTCCTTGGTGTCAACGGCTGCAGCGACACGCTGAGCGAATTCAAGTTGCACCATAAAAATTGCAGCTTTTAAGCTAGATAAATGGGGCAGAGTCCACATAAATATGGGTGTAGAAATGTTGTACGGGATATTGCCAAGCACCGCAGATGATGTGTTGGGTGAGGCGTTTATCCAATGCGCGAGGTCGAACCGCAAAATGTCAGTATTTATGATCTCGACGCCCGGCAATTCTCCGCGGCTGATCCTCTCAGATAGCCGGTTTGCGAAACGATCGTCTTTCTCGATGGCGGTAACCTTGATTCCGGCTTGGCTTAGAGCGTCCGTCAATATGGCGTTTCCAGGGCCAATTTCGATGACGCGGGTGATACCAAGTTCAAGCGTGTTTTCTACGATACGACGTACTGGCCAATCAGTATTCAGGAATACTTGTCCAAGGCTTTTTTTCTGTTTTATGCGGGACTGATCGCTATCATGTTTTCGGATCTCGTCTGAGTAACTTCGTCGCATGGCGTTGGTTTCTTTCTGACTGATAAATAGGTGATCAGCTTCTTAGTTATCCGTGGTTAGAAATTTTTCGAATGGGTACCGAGAAAACACGTCCCAACTAAGGTTGGTCTCGTGTTTGTCCTGACGGAATGTGTGAAAACCAAGTGCAGCGATCATAGCACCGTTATCAGAGCAAAAATGCTGTTCTGGAAACCAAACTGGAAGTTTTGTCGATTCTTTTACCAAAGATTTAAATCGCGAGTTGGCGGCGACCCCGCCAGCGACGATAATGCTTTTCGCCTTGGGCCGCATCATTTGGGCTATTTCAAGTTTTCGAACAATCTGGCCCAGTGCTTCGTCTTGAAACGCTGCTGCAATGTCGGCATGTTGGGCAGCAGTCGTTTTTTCATCCCTGATGACGCGAGCCACAGCCGTTTTTAGACCAGAATATGAAAAAGCCATATGACTTTTGCGTTCGATCATTCTTGGTAGCGAAACTTTGGAAGCATCGCCAGACTTGGCTAACATTTCCACGTGTGGGCCACCAGGATAGGGTAAACCTAACATCTTGCCCACCTTGTCAAAAGACTCTCCGCAGGCATCATCGATGGTGTGGGCTATGAGTTCAAATGCGGTCGGTGATGACATGTAATAGAGATTTGTGTGGCCGCCACTCACTACGAGTGCCAGGGTCGGGAAGATTTGGCCATATTCAGCGTCAATTCCAAGCAGCGCGCCATGCACGTGCGCATGCACATGGTTCACGGGTATAAGGGGTTTTGAAGAGCTTTGAGCCAAGCCTTTAGCGAACGACACCCCTACTAAAAGACAGCCTATTAAGCCTGGGCCCTGGGTGACGGCAATCGCGTCAATGTGATTTGGCGAGACTTCTGAGCTTTTTAGTAGGTTTTGATACATCGAGCCAAGAGCAACTAGGTGCTCGCGCGCAGCGATCTCTGGAATGACGCCGCCCCAGCGTTCGTGAATCTTAGTTTGAGAGGCAACGTGAGATGCGATGACTCTTCGGCCATCTTGAACGAGTGCAAGAGCGGTCTCGTCACAGCTGGATTCAATACCCAAAAAAAGCATTCCGGCAGTTCACCCTTCAATTTTTATCTTTTTGATTTAAGGGCCTTCTTAGCTTTATCAGCTTCTGGGGTGCCAGCATATTTAGTTGCGACTTCATCGTAGAATAATTTAGACGTGTCTTTGTCCCCCATGGCTTTAAAGGCATCACCGAGACGAAGTTTGGCTAAAGCCATTTGTTTCTCGCCTGGTTTTAGTTCGATAAGTTCGTTGAATTGCAAAGCGGCTTCCTTCGGTTTTTGCAGTTTCATCAGACTTTCGCCGTACATCATGAGTAGATTGATTTTATCTTTGCCTTTGGATTTACTAATAGCAATTGGAGCCAGCTCCGTTACATCCTTATACTTTTTTTTCTTGTAGGCTGCCTGCACGCTATCGAAATCTGAATGTCCGACTCCGTCCGATTGCGAATCTTTCTTGTCAGCGGCTTTTTTCGCTAAAGATCCTCCGTGATCCATAGCATATAGAATTTCTTTTTGCTGATTTTCAACCGTTTCAAGACGCGTGCGAATTTCGGAGAGTTGCGCTCCTATGGAGCCTTCTTGTTGAGCCTCAACACCCGGCATCTGCCCGGTTTGAACGCCAATCTTTAGTGCATCAATGTCACCTTTGATTCTTTTGACTTCGATACCAATTCTCTCAACGTCGGACGATGTCGCAGCGATCGTTTTTGAATGGACCTCTCCTGTTTTCTGATCAGACGTGCGACTATTGGCAAGATTTGACTCAAGTTGAAGCAGCCGGGTTTGTAGCCTGAAAATATGGTCATCCATTTCGCGCTTCTGCGCAGGCGTAACGCACGATACCGCTACCGTCATGATGATGGATACGAGCGCGGCTAAGTGAAAGTCTCTTCTTACCCAAAGTAAGCCCGTCATCAGGTCGTCCCCCCAAACTGGTTATGGACCACGTTTTGCGACGTGGTTCGGCATAAGCAAATAGCTCTCTTAAAGGCTTTATTCTGCCATTAATTGCCGATAAAGACTAGTTTTTGTGGGGGCTTAGGCTGCGGTGCTTATTTTTTGGTCTGACGTAGAAGCTGAGCCTAGGCGTCGTCTGAGGTTCACCATGAGGATCATGTGTTGCCGGGATTCCCAGGTCCACTCTCGGAAAAACTCGGGCCGGGTTTTAATACTAAGGGTTTTAAGTTTGAGATTTTCCTTGCTAGCAAGGACCGCATTAACATTATCATGAAATCTTTTAAGTTCCTGTTTCCACTGGCGCGCGTTGTCCTCAACACCCACTTTTTCGCGGGACTCTGAGTGTGCTTCTGCTTTCTTTGTGGCGGCTTCTCGGCTATCCTCTGGCGTCCCTGATTGGGGTGCGGCGGAGGCATGATTGGCCGTGGCTTCTTGCGATGAGTCCGATGCGTCAGCTGCGCTATTTTGGGAGGCTTGTTCGTTCATCGTTATGTTGAAACCTCTAAATCAGGGTGAGTCGCGTTTCAAATGTAATGAGTGTATCGGTCAAATGTCGCCTCAATTTAATATGAATAGTCATGTAATGCTTGATTGAACCAAGCTCAAATGGATTTGTTGAAAGACAAAGAAAGTAGATAATGAATATTGAAAATAACGGGTTAGAGCCAACGGAATTGGATATGGACGGCGAGAGTTCATCAGTGGTGCCTCTAGCCGAAGTCCTGCCCTCAGCCAAGACATTTGAGGAGGCAGGAGTCTCATCAGAAGTCATCTCGGCTGTACAAAAGATAGGTTGGCAGCAGCCAACGCCTGTGCAGGGTATGTGCTTGCCTCTCACGATCAAAGGACGAGATGTTGCCGGATTCGCTCAAACGGGTACGGGAAAGACCGGAGTATTTGTAATCACAGTAGCAGAGCGACTCAGTCATGAGCCGCCTCCCGCTCGAGCCAAGCGTGACGTCGCTATTCCTGAAGTGCTGGTGCTGACCCCAACTCGTGAGTTGGCGATGCAAATCGATGATGATGCTCAGAACGTTATCTCAAGCCTTGGCATATCTTCGGTGCCGGTATTTGGTGGAGTGGATTTAGATAAACAGGCGGCCGCCTTTAAAGATGGTCCACGAATGATTGTGGCTACTCCTGGCCGTTTAAAGGACTTGTATCAACGTAAATTAGTTGATTTGTCGAAGGTCAAGATCTTCATTTGCGATGAAGCCGATCGTATGTTCGATATGGGATTCATTGATGATGTTGAATTTTTCCTGGATAAAATTCCGGAAGAAGCGCAAAAATTACTTTTTTCAGCAACGACGAACGATAATGTTAAAGAACTCGCATTTGAGTACCTCAATCATCCAGCATATATTTCCGTCAATCCCGAGGTCTTAACGCCAGAAGCTATAGAGCAACATGCTATCATTTGCGATACGTCCAATAAGCTCCGTGTCATTCTTGGGCTACTACGCGAGCATAACCCAACATGTTCAATCATATTCGCCAATACAAAGATGACGGCCGAATGGTTGCATTACAAACTGAGTGGTAATGGCATTGATGTTGATCTAATAACCGGAGATTTGCCGCAAAAAAAGAGGATTCAGCTCATTCAGCGTATAAAAGAGGGTAAAGTAAAGGCGCTTATTGCTACTGATGTGGCAAGTCGAGGCCTGCACATTTCAAAAGTTAGTCATGTGTACAATTTTGATGTGCCAGATGACCCCGCAAACTACGTGCATCGCATTGGTCGTACTGCTCGAGCGGGCGCGAAGGGAAGTTCATATACCTTGGTGTGCGAGGACTACGGAGAGAATATTCGTGCGATCCAGGACATGCTAGGCGCGCAAGTTCAGTTGCGCGGTGAGTGGTTCAATCAAGACTATCTTGAAATCAACGATCTTGCCGGAAATCCCTACGCAATCGGCGGAGCGCTATATCGCGAGCCAAAAGAACGTTTCGATAGAAAAGGCGCAGTCGGTCGAGGCGAACGAGCTGCAAAAGGTCGCTCTGATATTTCAGATAGAGATATGAAGACTAGAGAGCATGGGCGCCATAAAGGGCATTTGAAGTCCGAACATGCTCCGCGTCATCATGATGATAGTGGTTCAACTCCGCATCGCAACCCGGTTTCGACACGAGGTCACAAGCAGTTCTCTGATCGCAAGGGTAAGGATTTGAATTCCAGACCTCCCGAAAAGCCAATAGTCTACCGGGCGGAAGGAACCCCAGTTGGTTTAGTAGGTTGGATGGTTAAAATTTTTAAAGCTTTATTTGGTGTTAGATAGTTGCTTAACGGCAGCAAGACTCGGTACACTCTATTGAAGTGCGTTTTTTGATTCAAGAGGTTTGGAATGTCTCAAGTTGTTGTTACGGACGATAAGCTGAAGTCTAGACGAGATCAAAGTGCCAAGAAAGAACTTCAGATCGATCGTGAAGGTCAATTTGCAAAGTGGAGAATGTCCGATATCACCAAGTTTGATCCGATTGCCGCAGCAATTGGCATTGCATTATTACCTGTGTTTTTCAGCTGGTATCTGATCGGTTTGCTGGTTAAGGTCGCTGTGTATGCTGGCGCGGGCTTCAGCAAGCTTATAGGACTGCTGATTGGCAAGTCAAAAACAATCTGAATACCCTTAAATCGTCTCCAACCATCATCGTTGTCCCCAATTTTCAAGACGTAGCTTTATCGCTTTTTTCGCGAGTTGCTATTTTTTAACTGACTATAGAAACAAAATCACCATTGGCACGTTAGTTGCTCTATAAATGTGCGGCTTATCTGACATTGTAGTCAGCTAGCGGTTAATTCAGCGGCGTGGTTAAATTTTGGAGGTTTTATGGGAACTACGATTGTACACGGTGGTACTGCCGTTTCGCGTGACGTTACCGGAGTGAAGCGCCTTGGTGCGGTTGAGCGTTACGCCGTCCGTAGTTCACATCCAATTTCAATATATTTTCAGGTTATCGGATCCATTTGGTTCGCATTTTACTTCTGGAATCATTTATGGGCGGAGGCCATTTTGAGTTACCTTGCGAGTCGGGCGATTGGTGCATTAGCGGTTTCACGTCTTGACGTAAAGATGTTAGCCCAAACCCTTTTGGGTCGGCTCGGTTTGTTGCACCTTGAGGGGTCGAACTTGGTGCTGCAATTGGCTGGTCTGATGGTGTTGCTTTATGGACTCTGGAGTCATGAGGTCCGCATGCTTCTAACTGGTGTTTCCGTGATTCTACTTGGACACATGCAAGGTTGGTCGAGGATCGACCCCCGGCTTGGCGGCGTGTAAAAGCTCGGGCTGCATTTAAAGATTTGTCCTGATGACTTTCATCGCTTCAGTGATTTCGGCCGGCGTCATGGCTCCTTGCTTCAGAAAAAGAGGCTTTCCATCGCGTCCAAAAATCACAAGATTCACCGAGTCGTCTTTAAGACCCCACTCCTTCACAAGCGTTTTTTTCATGTCTTTTACATAGGTCGTCCTAGGGAATTTCTCCTGTTTTTTCTTTAGCTGACTAGCGATCATAGAGTTTGGATACCAAGCAGCAGCCATATTGATCACGGCGATACTTCCGTGTTTATCAGCGGGAAACTTTTCGGCTTCGTAGGCAGCTTCAAGTGGTTCGTTTAGTTTTTTTTCCTCTGGATCAACATAAAATAGGCTTATAATTTTTCCAGTTTTCGAAATGTCCTCAGAACTCCAGGCTTCTCCGGATAATTTACCGCCTAGGTCGGCATCTAATTTAATATTCGCAGGAGGCTGGCCAACGACCAAAGGGGCAGACAACGCTGTCGAAAGCATCGGAAATAGAGCTGCTAAAACAAAAGATGCTATTTTCATAATCACACCTCATGAAATCAATGTACATCGACCTTTCCGTATCGTATACCCCTAGACGCTTAAAATCAAAACTAAGGATCGAGTCACTTGTCAGAAATACGATCGCAAAATTCAACGCAATTCCTGTTTGTGGCGGGCCGTAAAGTGACAGCCGTGTCTTTTATTGTCCTGATTGTTATCGCGAATGTTTGGTTTATCTACCGTCTAACGGGCGAAACCATGCCAGTGTGGACAGCTTTTCTCTTTTTACCAGGCATCATGGGCGTTTTAGTTGGCTTTTTTATGATGCTACCCGGTTGGCTCAACCCATCAAAATTACATAGAGAAGAAGCACAAGATGTGGATTATGATAAAAACGCTGATTAAGGGAGGCGTTTCTGCCCACCGATATCTTTGACAAGGTGCAGTAATATAAAGTTAGAGGCACGGAATCTTTAGGGGAGTAACCCGATTGAAGCGTTCGAAGTCAGATAGAGATAAAGCTATGCATCCATCCGTGAAAGCTGCCACGGCTGTTTCTGAGGCCAGTCGGCAGATGGTGGATGGTTCGCAACTCGCTTCCATGCAGTCCGCTGGCCAGTCTTTTGGTCGTCGCACCAATGATCCGGGTTCGCAGTTAATTCCCGCCAGGCGAGTTCATCATGTGCTGGAGCGCGCGAGGGGCAAGAATCTTTTAATTTGCATAAAAGGCTACCCAGACCCAGACAATATTGCTGCGGCACTTTGTTTACAGTGGTTGGCCAAACATCACGATATCCGGACCAAGATTTTGCATTTCGAGGAGATCTCTCACTACGAGAACAGAGCTCTTGTAAAAAAACTTGATATCGAAATTGAAGAATACGATCCGTCCTTGGATTTATCGCAATGGGACTATTACGCAGTGAATGACGCTCAGAGTTGCGAATTACCCATAAAACTCCCGTCTTCTTGCCGATTACTAATTTTCGTTGATCACCACAAAGCTCTAGGCACGGTCACCGGCGAGTTTGTGGATATTCGTGAACATAGCGGTTCAACATCAGCGGTTTACGCCGAGTATCTTATCGATGGTCCTGCGAAGTTTGAGGGTTCCTCAACGGAGCAGACCAAGATTGCAACCGCCATGATGCATGGTATTCGTTCTGATACGGATAATTTCGCAAATGCGACTCCCATGGATTATCGCGCAAGTGAGTTCTTAGCCAAACACATGGATAAGGACCTGCTGAATCTTATATCTCGCCAATCCATACCAGCCAAAACCATGGATCTGACGCAGATTGCCTTGCAGCGCAAGGATATTAAGGGCACTTTTATGTTTGCAGGTGTCGGTTATGTGCGCGAAGAGGACCGGGATGGTATTGGACAGTGTGCCGACTATTTGCTGCATCGCGAGGGAATTGACACGGTCATAGTTTATGGTGTTGTCGGGAATGAGTGGATTGATGGATCTTTGAGAACCCGATCACATACTCTGGATCCAGATAAATGGATTAAAGATGTTTTTGGCCAAGACAAAAGTGGGCAATTTTATGGCGGTGGTCGCAAAGATAAAGGCGGCTTTCAAATTCCATTAGGTGTTTTCGCAAACGTATCTGACAAAGAGCTACTCTGGATTCTGATCAAAAAGACTATTGACGAACTTTTCTACGATAAAATTGGTGTCGACGGTAAGCCTGGTCACGATGACGGTCCCCCAGGCAAAGTTTGACGAGCCAGCCACTCAATATAGTCATTATTTCCAGATCCAATATTCAGCTCTAAAATACAGGGTGTTGTGTAGCTATGGATTTTTTTAATTCGAACCTGGCAATCCTCTGATCGCGCAGCCGTTGTTTTTATTAGCAATAAAGTCTCCGTGTCTTGCTGGAGAGCTCCATCCCATTCGTAAATACTCTCAATGACGGGTATGATGTTAGCGCAGGCGGCTGTTTTCGATTTGACTAGATCTTTAGCGATTTGGCGCGCCTCCTCAGTGTTCTTACAAGTTACATAGATCAAAACAATATCTTTCATATTTATCCGCCTCCGTTTTCGGGCAAACTATGCCAGAACAGGGGCTCCTTCGAAAACCAATATCGCAGGGGGTCTTTACTTGGTTGTTTTAATCCTAACATCGCGAAAAAAATGATATTAATCTGATATTCCTAGATTTTCTGTATCGCGATGGCGGCACCGGCAAGGCGTTCGGTCATGCCGGCTAGCTGATTTGACGTTGACCAGATTTTGGTGCCGTCATATCAAAGCCACCGATATTACTGCGGAGAGTCAAAGCCATGGGTTTAAACCTCATTTTGCCAGATGCATCAGAGATCTTAGAGCTGTCCCGTCAAGTGGGCGGCCTTGTTACCGGAACCTATAGTTTCCCCGCATTGACGCGGGCAGATTGCGAAAAAACTGCGGTGCAAATCGCGACAGGTCAAACCGTGGGCTACCTTCCGCAGGACTCTGAGACGTACCGTGAATTTATTGGACGAGTCACTCGCATTGAATTGCATGAGGGCAGGGGTTTGGCGGAAGTTTCATTCCCGGCCAAGCTTTTCGGGCAAGATATGGCGGGTCTTTTAACCATTTTGTTCGGAAAAATATCTTTCTATCCTGGCATCAAACTGGAAGCCATTTCAGCTGATACAAATTACTTATCAACGTTGCAAGGACCAAGATTTGGACTTGACGGTATCAAGCAACTTGCCGGTAAAAGTGGGTCAAAGACTCCTCTGTTAATGGCGATTTTAAAACCAGGCCTCGGTCCATCCGATGCTCCTCTTGCGGAACAATTTTCACAGCTTGTCGAGGCCGGTACGAATCTTGTTAAGGATGATGAAACCCGCATTGATGTTACATTGGATGAGGCTCTTAGGCGACTTGAGTGCGTCAAAACCGCTGCCAAGGGAAAAGGTGTCTACGTCACCCATTTGACTGGGCCTGCATTTGAATTACGTGCTCGTGCCAAGAGTCTTCAGGAAAACGGCGCCCAAGCGTTTTTATTTTGTCCTTATACGTATGGTTTATCCGTTCTTCAGTCCTTATGTAATGATCCGGACATCAAGGTTCCAGTCTTTGCTCACCCGGCATTTACGGGTCCCATGACGAACGGAAATTCTGCTATCGCTCCACAAGTCGCTCTTGCGACTATTTTGCGGTGGAGTGGTTGTGATGCGGTTCTTTATCCAAGTCCCTACGGTACAATCGCGCTGCCAAAATCTGACGCAATATTAGTGCACAAAGCCCTGACAAAAGTTGAGGGGTCATTAAAAGTCGCAGCATCCGTACCCTCGGCCGGAATTATGCCAAGTCTTGTAAGTTCGATACGAGAAGATTTTGGTGAGAACGTCATAATAAATGCGGGAACCGGTATGGTACGATCCAAAGGTTCTGTAGGCGAGGGGGCTCAGGAATTTATCAAAGAAATTAGTCGTCACTTTTCAGGCCAAGACTGATTTTATTAGCATGGGAGTTCTGCTTTGTTGACGCGCCGAAATCCATTTCCTTTTCCTACGCCTTTGGACAAAGTCCTGCTGGACGAGATGGTCTTTGTGGCCAAGCAGTGCTATGAGCGTGGATGGTCTTGGGGTACTGCTGGAAATTTTAGCTTACGGGGCTGTGACGGCCTCATTTGGCAGAGCCCAACCGGTATCTGTAAAGGTCAACTTCGCGCCGATCTTTTTATACCGATCGATCTGGAGTCGGAGTTGCAACTAGAGTTCTCGCCGCACCGTCCGTCGGCAGAAATGCCGGTTCATGCGGGTATTTACAAGTGTGTGAGAGAAGCGCGTTGTGTCGTGCACACGCATCCTTCAGCCGTGGTTGCCTATAGCCGTGGAAAAAAGTCTATGACATTCACAAATGAGGAGATGATTAAAGCATTGGGTGTTGAATCTCATGAGCAAACCTTATCGATTCCAGTACTGCCAAACGCAAATCCCGAGGACATGAAATCATATTCCAGTAAAATTCAGCCCGGGATTGGGAAGGTTGCCAAAACGGTAGTCCTTGATGGACACGGTGTATGGGCTTGGGGTCGGACGCCGATTGAGGCGTTAGGATATATCGAGGCACTTGATATTTTATGTCAGCAACAGAGCTAGATAGTCTTCGAACCATTGATCTTGGGCGAATGCCTTACGGCTTGGCCCTGCAGCAACAGCTTTCTTGGCACGAAAAAGTTCAAAATGGCGAGCCTTCGGTCATACTGACAGTGGAACATGAGCCCGTTTTAACCTTGGGTAAGAACTCCGATCCTGGGCATCTTCTTTTGTCGCGTCGATCTTATAGTGATATGGGAGTTGAACTGTTTGAAACTGAGCGGGGCGGTGAGGTTACCGCGCATATGCCTGGACAGCTTGTGGTTTATCCGATTATAGATGTTCTCAAATTCAAGTTAACTGTTCGAGAGTATATCAATGGCCTCGAGCAATCCGTTATTGAAACGTTGAAAGACTATGGTATTGCTGCCACCAGAGACGCCCGTTTGCCAGGTGTTTGGGTTGCAGGTGAGAAAGTTTGCGCCATTGGAGTTCGTGTTAAGTCGCGAATTACTATGCACGGTTTAGCTTTGAATATTAATAACGATACCGATTTATTCGAAAAGATAGTGCCGTGTGGAATAAAATCTAGAGGAGTTACAACTCTCTCAAAGCTTGTCGGCAGACGTCTAGAGGTCTTGGCGGTGAGGGATATTCTTCTTGGAAATCTCAAGAGACAACTGATCCACGGCTAGTTTGATGAGCGCGGTCATAGCAAAGCATCTGCTCTATTTCGGATTTTGTCGTCAAGCCGAAATTGATAATTTGGCCTAGCTTTGACGGTAGAGTCGATTTAGGGATGCCGCAGGACTGGGCTAGTGAACGCAGCGAAACACGTCCTTTATTTCTAAAGTCTGACTTTATTAATTCTAGCAATAGCATGGCACAAAGTTTTTGAAATTTCGGGCGTTCCTCATCCGTCCAGGCTACGTATACATTCGCCTTATGATCGGCCTCGTTTTTGATATTTTGGATGTTAACGTTAGAGGCGGGCTCTAGATAAGCTTTCCAGATATGAGGAGGCAAGCAGTTTGGAGTCAATATTTTATTAGACGACTTTTCCGTCATAGATCTGAGGCAGTTTCTCAATTCTCGTGCATTTCCATCCTTCCAATCAAATGCGGTTAAAATCTCGAGAACGCCTGGCGCGAGTTTATAGGGGCCCCCTCGCATGGTTTTGCAGAAATATTGTACTAAATCTAGAATTTCATTTTTCCTCTCTTTAAGCGTTGGTATCGAGATTTCGGTTTCGCGAATTCTTTGCCAGAGGTCGTTACGAAATATGCCCTGCAAGACGAGGTCGCTAATTTTTTCATTGGTTGCAGAAATGACCCGGACGTTTACGGCGGTGTCTCGATTAGATCCAATGCTCCTGACTTTTTGGCATTCTATGACTCTCAGCAGTGCTATTTGAGCCTCGTTTGGAAGCGTTGCTATTTCGTCAAGGAAAATCCACCCGTTATTTGCAGCCTGGATCAGTCCATTTTTATCAGATATTGCACCTGTGAATGAGCCGCGAACATGTCCAAAAAGTTCACTGAGAATGAGTGATGGTGTTAGTGCACCGCAGTTCACCCGTATAAATGGAGTACCGCGCGGCAGGTTCGACTCGAAGATATCTGCGACGACCTCTTTACCGGTACCAGTGGCGCCGAATACGTGTACACAATTTACAGCAGATTTGATGATGTCCTGTGAGCGCTGGTTTATTTGCGACATTATGTTTCCGCAAAATAATTGGTTGACGGGGTTTGTTTTTTTAGTGACGTTTCTTACGAATATTTTATCTTCAATAATTTTTTGGATAGTTTTTGCATCGATATCTTTTGAGATAAAGTCATCAGCGCCAGTTTTGATGCTGTTATAAACAAGCTCGGGGTTTTTTGTGGCGGAGGATACAAGTATGAGGGCCGTTGGATATAGTTGACGGCATTGCTGCACGATTGATAGGCCAGTATCACTCCCGCCGTCGAGATAGAGGTCGATAATGAATGCATCAACATGCGGTCTATTCCGCAAAACGGCGTCTAACTCATGACGATTCGAAAAACTGTGGATTTGGGTATTCTGATGGCCAATATGGGAATTTTTGAATGTTTCACAGAAGACATCTAGAGTCTGTATATCGTCATCAATGTGGAAGATTGAAGGGGTCACAGTTCACGCCTTAATAATTTGACTCCGAAAACACTTGGCAATGGCGTTTATGCAATTTTTGTTCATAGCGTCATGTTGGCGCAATTGGTTCAGCTTTCGACGTTGACGATCGTCTGTGCTGTTCTCTAGTTCAGAGGCCATCTGATCTACCAAAAATGAAAATGCATTAGCGGCACTATTTAGATCGTGAGCAAGTCGCTCAAGTAACGTCGGATCGATGCCTTCAGGCACTTGGGCCGAGAACTTGATAGTCTTAAATATGTCTAAAACATTAGCTGATCCAAGGTTGGGCGAATTCTGGCCCGGCCGGATTTTCTTAGTTGATTGAGCTTTGTTTGAGTTACTTTTCATGAAATTTAACCGGGCTTCAGGGGTGCGGCGAATCGGCTCTCTGAACGTCAAACTGTGTCGTATTAGCATGAAATAATTGAGGATTACACACAAATCTGGCCCTGACCCGGCCATTCTGACTTCTATTTCCCGTATATTTTGGGATATAGTGCCGATTCTTCGGTTGTGCGAGCGCGCAATAAAGGCAAGAATCTGGGGCTACCAAAGCCCCAACGCAATATTCAGATGTGACTATGAGCAAATCGTCAGATGACAATTTAAAAAGTGAAGACCAGAGCCTGGAGTCTATCGCGCGGAAGTTTGAACCGCTGATGGCTTCCACCGCTCTCGTGGGACTGTCGCCTTGTTGCCGGCAGACTGTCCGCAGTCATGTGGCACACAACCCGATGATGGTCTGCCCCGATTGTAAGATGATGATTAAGTGTTTTTCCGACGATAAGTCTTTTAATAATTATGTAACCTTTTGCCGAAGTCGAGGCCGGCGAATTAAGACGGCGCAAGACTCGGGTTTTTATTTCGTCATGTATAACAACTACCCGATGTCGATCGGTAGCGGTTAAGCAGACTGGGCTATTAGATTATTTGCTTGGCATGCTGCGACGTTGAAACATCGCGTAGCTTTTCAAATATGTAAAGCCAGTGGTTAGCTGGAGATCTTTCTGCATCGCTTCAGGCCATGATCTGATTGCGGTCGTAATTCCCTGGTTCGCAGCGATGTCGCTTAGATCTGAGCTTTCGATATGTCCCTTGAGATCGGATTCTTTTCGAGGTCCGCTAGTTTCACGAGCGACCGCATTTTTTTCTGAAACGATAATGTCAGGTCGGATTCCCCTGGCTTGGATGCTGCGGTCCTTGGGTGTGTAATATCGTGCTACGGTTAGCTTCAAGCCGCTGCCATCCGGAAGTGACAATAGCGTTTGCACGCTTCCTTTGCCAAAGCTTGTAGTTCCAACGAGTAGTGCACGTTCATGATCTTGAAGGGCTCCCGCCACAATTTCCGAGGCTGACGCAGAGCCGCCGTTGATGAGCACGACAACAGGAAATGGCGAGAGGGTTCCGCGTTTTCTAGCGAACTCTCTTTCTACGCGATTTTTATCGCGGCCGATCGTGCTGACAATGATGCCGCTTTCGATAAAAAGATCAGTCACGGCAACGGCCTGATCAAGAAGTCCGCCGGGGTTATCTCGAAGATCAAGAATCATACCAGTCATCTTTTGCGGATTATTCTTTTGAATCAATGCAGAAAGTTCTTCGGACGTGTTTTCCTGAAAGCTGGAGATCCTGGCGTAAAGGGTTGTGTCCTCGAGCATCTGTCCTCTTACAGATTTCACTTTTATGATTTCTCTGACGAGTTTGAACTTTATAGGTTCCTTGACGTCTTTGCGCGTGATGGTGAGTTTCATCAGGCTTCCAGGCTCGCCTCGCATACGGTCAACCGCATCCGCGTTCTTGAATTTGCTGATAGGTTGGTCGTCAATTTCCGTAATTTCATCTCCAGCTTTTATACCAGCCTTGTGAGCTGGAGTGTCTTCAATGGGTGATACGACAATTATTTTTCCGCGTTCTTGCGACACGATGATGCCAACGCCACCGAATTTACCCTGAGTGTCCATGGTCATTTGTTCAAAGGCTTTGGCTGGCATCAGTAACGTGTGCGGATCAAGGTGGTCTACAATGCCTTTAATAGCATGTTGAATCATTTGATCCTCTTTGACTTTATCAGGATCAACGTACATGGTTTCCAGATAAAATAGACCTCGGGCTAGCGTTTCAAGATTCTTGTAGCGATTGTAGGACTCATCTTGGTGAGGTCCTGGAGGTTGCTGAGCTTTTAGTGGTGAAAGTGAGATTAAGAAAAAGCCAAGGCCCATCAGCAGTGTAGAAACGACCAGTCTCTTATTTTTGTATTCGGATGTTTTATCGCTTTTCTTCAAAATTTAAATATCCCACACAGCTTAGTATCGAGTTTTAGACTCCGAGGCTTCCTTGACAATTTTGGAACGCTGGTTATTTAACTCAGCCTCAAGTTCAAGTGCGCGCTTGGCTTCGACGGGATTGATGCCCTCAATTCTTTTGAAGTCGACGATGAGACCCAAAGCCGTCTTAAGATCTCCCTTGACCTGATAGTATCTTGCGAGATTTTCAGTTGGTTCAAAGCATCCTGGGCATGAGTTTCGAGCTAATTCCCACTGTTCCCTGGCCTCCTCCACCCGCCCCTGCTTGAAAAGCATAAGAGCCAGCTGCTGACGGCTTAGGTAAAATGTCGGGTTTTCCTCAAGGGCTTTGCGTAGGGACTTTTCTGCGACTTTATCCTTGCCTTTCATCTGGGCCACGAGGGCCAGATTGTGAAAAAACCGCTCCTTATGCGGGTAGGGCGGCGTTTCCTTGGTCGCTAAGCCTTTCATGATTATTTTTTGAGCGATATCGGGTTGCTTAGACTGCAGATAGGCTGACGAAAGATTCAGGGCATTTTGGGCCTTGGGCTCTAAATTCCAAGCAGTTTTAAGATGTTCAATACCCTTATTCGGGTTTTTTAGAGCCATCTGCGTTAAGCCCATCAGGGTATGCCCAGCAGGGTCCTTGGGGTACTTGTTGATATAGGCTCGCAATTCGTAGAGGGCCTTGTCTGGTCGACCATCCTCTAAGTAGGCTCGAGCCACCGACAGGGTCGTGGCCGAATCAGCCGTGGCCGTCGTGTCCAGACTGTGTTTCAGCGTTTGACACCCTGACATTACCAGTATTAAGCTTAGAAGCGCCTTTAAAGAAAATGATGTCTTCATGATCTTAGCTCCATGACTGAACAGCCGTTCTGAAGTGGAATTAAGTGTATCACGAAACAGCGAATTATTTCGCTCTTAAATTGGGAGCAGGATAAATGAGTGATACCAATGTTAACGAGCCTCAGGCAACGGCCTCCGAAGGTTTGGATGACGCCAAAGTTCGTTTTGGATCCTGGCTTCGTGCGGTTCGGGAAGAGGCAGGACTTTCTATAGATTCGGTCGCATATGAAACGAAGATTGGTAAAAATTATCTTTTAAGTCTTGAAGCCGGTGATTTAGATGCTTTGCCCGGGAAAGTTTTCGGTCGGGGTTTTGTAAAATGTATTACGCGACTTTTGAAAACAGATGGAGCAGAGGGACTGCGCCTCTACGATGCGTGTTGGGGTAGCAATATTATTTCCATGGGATCGGATGCTGAAGATACGGCGGTCGAAGTGCATAAAACTCGGTCCGTGATGGCCCGAATTGCTGAGCCGGTGAACACATCGTCTCCGGTTACAAAGCGGTTGATGGGAGGTGGTTTTTCTCCTGTCGGCGAAAAACCGCGCTTACCGTCACTTTCTGGCGCTACTCCTGGCCCTCTTAACTTTCAACTACCGACAAGCGTGGTTAGGGGAGTCTTAAGTCCCTATGTGCGCATGTGGGCGCTGGTAGGTGTTTTGACGATTTTTGTTGGCCTTGTGTTCGGTCGTTGGGCTGCCAGTCACTGGCATAAATCTCGACTCGCCGGCACAGCGGTTGAAGCGACATTGCCCGTTGCGACCTCGTCTGGTAGCCATCAATTGGCGCCTCAGGAGCAGACTGATCATGCAGAAGTCCCCACGGCGACGGATGTCGTGGAACCTCTTGCGAATAAGGTTACCAAGTCTGCAGTTACGTCCACATCACTTGGGCAGTTAGAGCAGCTTGCTCTCGCAAATCCCGCATTAACACCCAAAGTTGTGACCAAAAGTCTTGCAAAAAATGAAGATGCTCCCCTGTACATGCCGTCCGATTCTGTGGGTGCGTTTGAGCAGGTACTTGAGATGAAAGTCGCCAATCCCGTGGAAATCCGGCTGACCATTGATGGAAAGAAGATTGAAAACACCTGGTACAAGTCTGACTCCTACCGTTTCACATTCAATTCCTCGGCGGAGTTATACTTGTTGGATGCGAGTGAAGTGGATGTCGTTTATAACGGCAAGTCTTTAGGTGTGCTCGGGACAAAAGGAAGAAAACGACGAATCCACTTTCAGGCAAAAGCTTCCGCATCGGACTTTCCTCAGTAATATTAATATTTTAAGCTATGTAAAATCTGCCCAATAGAGATCCTGTCTGGGAGCCCTAAAGTTTTTCTTACCATGTCCGAATCCCTACATGTAAGTTATGAACTTACGATGATGTCCGACCGGGATGAGTCGTTCTTCGCGAAGCGATGGGACTCTTACGAAGATGGAAGAGGGCTGCCTTTAGGGTACTCCTCAAGTGTGCAGGGCCTAGGATGGGCCGGATTGCCAGGATGGCGGTTCAATGGTCTTCTTACCTGACGGATCTCAAAATAAGGTCGCTCTAAGCCCCTCTAAGACCCCCCTTTGCGTGACCGAACACGGTCGACATCTTTATCCTTCAGTTTATCTATTTTTTCCTGTAAATTTGCTACGATAGCCTTCTATCTGATGTTGATAAGTTGAGGAGAAGCGTTAGCGTGGCGGTTGATCCCGTTTTAAATATTTCAGACATGCGATCTTTAGTGGCTAGCTGGAAGTCTGCGGGCCAAAAAGTGGCGTTCGTACCGACTATGGGAGCATTGCATGAGGGGCATTTGTCACTCGTGCGAGCTGCCAAATCTGATGGCGCGAAGGTCGTGGTTAGTATTTTTGTAAACCCTCTACAGTTTGGGCCCACTGAAGATTTTTCCAGGTACCCCAGGACGTTAAAGGATGACATAGAAAAATTGCGAAAGGTGGATGCCGATGCTGTTTTTGCTCCGTCTGCCGCAGAAATCTACCCCGATGGATTCCAAACCGTTCTGCTGAACGAGAAAATGGCCTCAGGCCTTTGTGGGCGTTTTCGACCCGGACATTTCAGCGGTGTACTTACAGTCGTGGCAAAACTGTTCAACATCGTTCTGCCCGACGTGGCCTACTTTGGTAAGAAAGACTATCAACAATGGCGTCTCATAGAGCGCATGGCCCTTGATCTACAAATGCCGCTTAAGGTGGTTGGTTTTGATACGATTCGTGAGAGTGATGGTTTAGCCATGAGTAGCCGTAACCGTTATATGAGCCCCGAGGAGCGTGAGCGAGCTAGCCTGATTTATCAGGGGCTCAGTGCCGCGAGGGATAAATGGCATTCTGGCGAGCGTTCAAGTGTCCACGTGATGTCACGATTTACGGATATGATTGCGCAGTGTGATGGCATGCGTATTCAATACGCCGAAATTGTCGATTGTCATACTCTTGAACCTTGCGGCAGTCAGCTTGCAGATAAGAATCTCGTGATGATCGTCGCCGTCATGTATGGCGATGTCCGTCTTATTGACAATTTGGAGTTTTGAGGGCTTTGGCAATGAGACGAGGGCGTTCCCGAATTTATCTTTTTCGCTGGCTAAGGGCTGCGCTTGAATATTGGGTTCGAGTGCGCATCATCCCCGAGGGTGAATTGTTGGGAGAACTCAACATAGACCCCAAAAAGCCGATTTGCTACGTCCTGAAATCAAATAGTATCTTTGACTTGCTTGTTTTGGATCTTTTCTGTGTGAAAAGCAAGTTGCCCCGTCCGATTGCGCACCCTGATGATCTGGGCGCTACAAAGGACGCTGCCAGTGTGTACCTCAGTGAAGTTGGTGTACTTCGTACCTATGGTGCATACCGAAATGAACCGCCATCTCCATTTTTTAAGCTACTGCGGCGGGCGCAAGCGGAGCAGAGTTTCGACGTTCAGCTGATCCCGGTCAGTGTTTTTTGGGGGCGTGATCCCGGGCGTGGTGAGCCGAGTGTGTTCAAGCTTCTCTTCCCGGATGATGATCGCGCGGGTTTTTTTCAAAAGCTCCTTATTGTTGTCGCCCAGGGTAAAGATGTCGCGCTGAATTATTCGCGTCCGATTATGCTGCGAGAGCAGTTGATGACGTCGCCTAATATTGAACAAACGGCAAGAAAGATAACAAGGGTTGTACGTGTGCATTTTCAAACCTTACGTACGGCAGTCCTCGGTCCAGGTCTGGTGAGCCGTAATCGTGTGATTGAGTCTCTTGTTAGAACCAAAACGATGCGCGCTGCAATCGACGAAGAGTGTCGTAAAAAAAATACGTCACGAGATAGTGCCGAGAGGTTAGCTCGGGAGTATATCTCTGAAATTGCAGCTGAGGTGTCGCTTCCTGTTATTGGCGGGATGGCGATCATACTGAGGCGTCTTTGGAGCCGACTTTACAATGGTGTGCAGGTAGAAAATATCGAAAGGTTGAAGGCATTGCCAGCCAATGCAGAGATAGTTTACGTACCTTGCCATCGTTCTCACATCGACTATCTACTGTTGAACTACGTCCTCTACGAGCAGAGAGTCCTCACCCCGCATGTTGCGGCAGGTATAAATCTAAATTTTTGGCCAATTGGTAGCTTGTTTAGGCGGCTGGGTGCTTTTTACATTCGTAGGACTTTTAACAATAATCGCCTATATTCCACTGCTTTCAGCGAATACGTGTCATTTTTGATTCAGCGCGGGTTTCCGGTGCAGTTTTTCCCCGAAGGGGGACGGAGTCGGACGGGTAAGTTACTCCGCCCGAAGACAGGGATGCTGTCTATGGTTGTATCGAGCTTCTTGCGTAATCATGATCGGCCGATATTTTTTGTGCCGATTTATATCGGTTATGACCGTGTCGCGGAGGTTATAACCTACCGCCGTGAGTTGGCGGGTTCCAAGAAAAAAAATGAGAGCTTAGGTCAGTTGGTCCGAGGTCGTAAGGTTTTGCGTTCGTCGCATGGTCGAGCTTATCTTGCATTCGCTGATGCTATTGATTTGCAACCGTTTCTTGATCGCCTCGAACCGAATTGGCGCAGTGATCAACTAACTGATGACTTAAAGCCGAAATGGTTGAGCCCGATCATTCAGAGTTTGGCCAACCAAATCATGACATCAATAAATCAGGTGGCCGTGGTGGGCCCCGTTGCTATAGTGTCACTTATACTGCTAGCAACGCGGCAGCGTGCGTTACCCGAGGACGAGCTGATAGCTCATATTGAAGCGTTTATTAAGTTGGCTAAACTTCAGCCCTATACCGCAGATGTTAAGTTTCCCGAGCTCTCGAGCAAGGAGATACTAGATACTGCCGAAAATTTAGCGGGCTTAGTCAGATTTTCGCACCCGGGGAGTGATGTTGTTCACGCGCCGGAGCCAAAGGCTAGCTATATGGTTTACTACCGCAATAATATAGCTCACCTCTTCGCGATTCCATCTCTTATCGCTTTCTTTCTTCAACACAATGATTCGATTAGCGAGCGTGTCATAAAAGATGGGGCTAAAACAGTTTACCCAGTCTTGAAGAAAGAGTTTTTTCTGCGTTGGAGAGATGATGAAATCGAAGGTGTCATAGATGCCTATTTGAAAGTTTTTGTGGACGTCGGGCTGTTTGTAAGATCGGGCGATGGGGTTTATGCCCGCCCCCAAATGACAGCCGTAGAATTTAATGTGCTTCGAACCTTGGGGTTAGTTATAGGGCCTGCGATTGAGCGTTTTGCGATTGCAACACAGCTTTTGAGTCAATATGCCGACGGTGGCGCTTTTGGGACGGAGGAATTTCAGAAGCGCTGCGTCATGATGGCCCAACGTATCAGCCTTCTAACTGGGGCAACAGATGTCGAGTTACCTAGCGCCCAAGTCTTTGGCTCTATCATTGAACAGTTACACGAACATGGTGTTCTTTTAAGTGCCGGTGAGCAGAATTGGAAGGTTTCTGAGGGCTTCGAGAGAATTTTGCGGATTACATCAGCGCTTCTTAGTTCAGATATGCGTCAAAGCATTGCTAGGACAGGGGGCTGAGTTTGGCAAAGAAGGGTTCAAATTGGCGGCAGTTTGAGCAAGACGATGAAAGATTTGATCGCGTCACGCGGATGAAGCCTAGAGAGAGGAAATCTTCGAAGGCCGCAAATCTCGACGAAGAGTTTGAAGTCGAAGAGTCTAAATGGGCCGAAAAGTGCGACAATGGTTTTGCAGCCAGGGTCGTTGAGGTTCATAAACGTTACGCGTTCGTATCCCCAGAGACCGACGAAGGAAATGTAAAGACGCGTGATGTTTGGCTAGCGACGATAGCCAGAAAATTTATGCAGGCAAAACGCCAGCAACGTAATTTTATCGTGGTCGGTGACCGCGTGCTATGCACGCAGACCTCCGAGGATCATGCCGGTGTGGTGACCGATCTGCCTCAGTGCGTCATCCAGAATTTGGCGCCGCGACGAAGCCTTATAAAACGCATAGATCCTCAGCGTAGTGATATGGAGCATGTGCTTGCCAGTAATGTTGATCAGCTTCTGATTGTGGCGAGTTATCTAAGTCCTACTGTTAAATGGGGGTTGATTGATCGCTATCTGGTTCTCGCAGAGCTACAAGGCATAAGGCCTATCATAGTCCTCAACAAGAAAGATCTGTTGAGCGAAGAAAAACAGCCGTTTAAAGACGACTGTAGGACAAACATCGATGTGTACCGATCCATGGGCTATAAGGTTTACAGCGTTCAGGCGAATGCCTCGCTTGCAAAAAAGAACATCGACGTACAAGAACTCAAAATGGACTTGAGAGGTAAAATCTCCATGCTATCGGGGCACTCTGGCGTGGGGAAAAGTTCACTTGTGAACCTTTTTGAGCCAGAACTTGTTCAGGCGGTTGAAAAGAATGACGATATTTTTTACAAGGGTCGTCACACCACATCTTATGCTAGCTTTATCAAGCTCGGCACTGGAGGGTACGTTATTGATACGCCGGGAATTCGAAGTTTTGTGTTGCAAGAGGTCTCTCACAGGGAGTTGGCATCAGGCTTCGTTGACTTTAAGCCATTTTTAGGTGGGTGTAAGTACCAGGCATGCCGTCACTTAGATGAGCCTGGCTGTGCGATCAAACAAGCTGTTGAGGACGGCCTGATCTCAAGTAGGCGCTATGAGTCTTACAAGGGAATACTGCAGGGAACTACTGGGCGCGAAGGGCGCACACGTGATATGGATTTTCAATCATTTGAACAGTGAGGTTATGTTTTATGGCGTATGATTTTAGCGAAAGTGAACAACTACAATTACTTCGAGAGACAGTGTCCGCATTTGCGCGAACTGAAATCGCACCGTTAGCTAAAGATCTTGATGAGAAAGAAAAATTCAGTGTTGAGCTCACGCAAAAGATGGGCGAACTAGGTTTTTTTGGTACCGTCGTGCCTACAAAATACGGCGGCCAGGGGATGGATTATATCTCATATATCGCAATTGTTGAGGAGTTGGCGAAAGTAGACGGCAGTCAAGCCGCAACTGTAGCAGCTCACAACAGTCTGGGTGCAGCACCTCTTTATTATTATGGTACTGAGGAGCAGAAGAAAAAGTACCTACCCGATCTTTGCACGGGACGCGGCCTTTGGGGCTTTGGGCTGACCGAACCTGAGGCTGGAAGTGATGCTCAGGCGAGCCGCACGACAGCAGTCTGGAATGAGACAAAAAAATGCTGGATTCTAAATGGAAGTAAGATCTGGATAACCAATAGTGCCTGCGAACTGACGAAGGGTATTACAGTTCAAGCGGTGACTGGACGCCGACCTGATGGCAAAGCCGAGCTCAGCTGCTTTATTGTTGAAGCGGATGCGAAAGGTCTGACCCGGCGAGCGATGAAGGACAAAATGATGTGGAGAGCTAGTAACACTGGCGAGCTCTATTTCGATAACGTGGAAATTCCTGGCGACCGAGTTCTCGGCAAGGTTGGTCAGGGTTTCAAAATGATGATGGAAACCTTGGATAATGGGCGTTTGTCGATAGCTGCAATGGGTCTTGGGCTTGCAAAAGGCGCTCTCGAGCTGACTGTGAAGTACGCGCAAGAGCGAAAGACATTTGGTCAGAGTATCGGCAAGCATCAGGCAGTAGCTTTCAAACTGGCTGAGATGGCAACCAGAATTGAAGCGGCACAGGGTCTTTTATACAAAGCATGCTGGTTGAAACAAAATGATCAATCATTTGGAAAAGTCGCCGCTATGGCAAAACTCTACTGTTCGGAGGTTGCGGAGTACTGCGCGAGAGAGGGTCAGCAAACTTTCGGTGGATACGGATTGATGAAGGAGTACCCTATCGAGCGTCATTACCGCGACGCTGCTTTGCTGCGAATCGGTGAAGGAACGAGCGAAATCCAGAGAATCGTTATTAGTAGGTTGATCGGTTGCTGAGCTTTTTATGAACCTATTTTTCTCAATTTTTTTGGCGGTTAGTACACTCGTACTTTTACCAGGATGTATTACCGGCGATGGACCGCGCGGGCACAGCGACCGCGTGGTTTCAGTGGCTTCTTTGGATATGTTTAGCCAGCAAGAAAAGCCCGCGGTCGGAAAATCATGGAGCGGGGATTGGCAGTTTAGGCGCGATAGGCTTGAATTGATTGATGCGTCATTGCGAGATGTGCGGCCCGATATCGTTATTCTTCAAGATGCCATGCGAAGGGCGGGAAGTGTTTCGGAATCCGATGAGCTGATTTTAAGTTCTGGGGCTTTGAATCGGTACGATTGGCGCTCCGTTGTTGTCGAAAGTTTGCCCGAAAGTGGTGAAGAACGACTTTTGGCGGTGGCAGTCTCGAAGCCGTACCGTCATCTGCCGTTACCCGATGGTGTCAAAAACCACTCGCAATTCGGGATTGACGGCCACATGGTCTTCTACCTTGTCGAAGCAGATGGGCAGCCAATGGTTATTTTTAACGTGCAAATGCCTTCTAAGATGGAACAGTCGGGACTTTGGTACTCGTTTTTAGAGGATAAAATAAGAGATGCTGTGACGGCTTTAGGGTCTTGCCTTGAAAGGGTGATCGTGGCTGGCTACCTTCCTTTTGAGCAAGATTCACGGCGTTTCCAGGATTTTTTATCTGATTTAGGGCTAAAAGATACAGGGACTGGATTTTGTCAGAATGCTGAACGTTGTCAGACGGCTAGTCCTCAAAACGCAATCTTCGTTTCAACGAGGGGTAATTCTACACCGGCTCAGCTGGACCGCATCATGACGCACAGATGGGCCCACGTTTTCTCCGCAGGGGCCTCTTTTACCCGTACAATGGAAACAAGCGAATATAAAAATAGCTACGGACTTTCGCGGCTATGGGCTGCTCAAAGATACGGTTGGTTTACTCGCGCTCGTATTCCACTTTGTTCCAAAAAATAATCCGGAGTTGCGGAAAACTAGCGTAGCGGCATGAGTAGGGTGAAAATGTTGCTTAAACCTTGATTTTTACTAGTTCTAAAAGATGTCCACCGGTGCGTGCTGAGCATCACGGTCAGTCGCTCGTTAATAATAAATACGGATCCAATTGATAGTGCGCCACCCGTATCCATATTCCGTTTCGGGTCACGTTCATATGGGATTGAAATTTTTTTTACGGGTACCAAATAAGATAATCGTCCGCCAAGAGTTAGATACCACGGATGATAGAGTCGAACCAGTCGCATGGTCTCTTGGGAAATGTTGAACGTTGACTGCTCCTCTTGAGCGATATCTTCCTGTCCCTTGAATTCTCCAGTAACAGAGAGTGTCCATTGGTCTTTGTAAAAAAATCTATACTCTGCGCCCCACGATAATTTTGGTTCAGTGAATTGACCGCTTTTGGGCGATAAAGAGTACGTCTGATTTATTAGAAGACCGGCGTAACTTGCTCGGAATGCCAAAGGTGGACTTTCAGACGCCTCAAACGTATTTTTAGTTTCAGCAGATTTAGATGGACTGCCGCTTTTCACTGATGGCATAGGAGATTGAGAATATGCGGGCATAGATGAAAGTGATATCCATACGATCGCGAGGGTCGTGATAGAATAGAGAGAGCCTGATCTCATCAAGTGAGATTCGATGCCGGAGAGCTTTTTAGTGATAAATAGTTTTACTTTCATCATATGTAGTTTATCGGCCTTCTCGCTATTTGTGCCAGTGTTTTCTGGATATATGCTAGCGCTGTTTATGATGATTCTATCAATTGCTTCGAGTTTACTGTCCAAGTCCTCGGACGATATCGAGGCGAAAAAGCGATTCAAAGAGCAGTTGATGCCCGTGACCCGCGCGGTGTGCATTTTTGTCATCCTTTGCACTGTGGCAACCTTGGTCGTTGCAGTGGGGTCGGATGTAGACATCCGAGGTCTTGGACGAGGGATTAGTAGTCTCATAATTAAACATATTATTTTATGGACGTGGTATCTGACGTTTTGGTGGCGCCTATCGCAAAGAGCGGCTTACCGGCAAGTGTTTGCATATACCTTTTTATCGCTAGCTCTAGTTAACCTTGCTTACTGTATTCTACAGAGACAGTTTGGCGTGGACTGGCTACATGGCTTTGAAGGTCGTCTGCCGGAGGGGAGATTTTCAGGTGGTGTTTTTCGAGTTAGCGGATTTATGGGGCATCCGCTTACTTTGGCCTATTGTCAGGCGTTAGCGAGCGTGGCGGCTCTAGGTCTGTCACGCTCTGTCGTTGAAAAGTGGGAAAAATTTGCCTGGCTGATAGGTTCCATCGGTTGCGCGGCTGTCGTTTTGATTTCCGGATCCCGTGGGCCGCAATTGGCACTGATTTTAGCATTTTTAATTAGTTTTCCTGCGCGCAGTCTTGTTGGACGATGGAAATTAACTTTGCTGATTACCTTCCTAGTTGGTTTTTTGGCTGTAAAGTATGACATCTTTGCACGTTTTACCGAATTGACCCAAAGCGGTATGGGGGGCGATGCTCGCTGGGTGCACTGGCAGGTGTTTTGGAAGATTTTTACCGACAATCTCTGGGTTGGCATCGGGCCAGGTGGTCGTGATGCGGCAATTTCAGCCTATTATTTGACTTTCGGGCATAGTGATAAAATTATGTTAGCGCATAATGCCTATCTGCAGTATGCGGCCGAGTATGGTGTCTTAGGTTTGTTGGGCCTAGGTTACTGGATTGTTTCATGGTGTCGCCTTGCTAAGTCGGCGCCACGTGTGGGACGGGTGCTTTGGGCGCTAATTTTTCTAATATGTTTTGGTGCGTTAACACAAAATAATTTGCAGGATAGTGAATTTGTTTTGGCCTTAACAGTTTGGATGATGTTGTTAATAACGGTCGAGGTAGAGCGCGGTGAGCCAGCAGCAGGGCGAAGAGCAAAAGCTCAAGATCTCCTCTCCAGAGAAGGTCGCAAGAGTCCTTGAAAAAGCGGGTCAAGTAGGACTACCGCTTTTGATTCGCGCTATTTCGATGCCATCGCTCGCAGTAAAAGGTCGTGCTAAGGCGTCGCCCGGTCCGATAAACAGTCATGGTTTCAAGATTTGCAATATTAGCGAGCGTGGACTTGAACACCTATCTCAGCACGGAGATGGTGGTGTGCAGATCGAATTTTCCCTGAGTAACGCGAAGCTCATGTTCTATTCAACTATAGCGCATTTTTCTGCGGATCATTGCACATTCTCCGCGCCCGATTATCTACTCAGTATCGAGCGCAGAAAAAGCATTCGCCACCCGGTTGTCGGCAGCCAGCGTGCTTTCCTAAGGGTTTGTAATTGGGCGCCCAAGATCTTTGATCCTGGAGTACCGCCATTCATGGAGTCAACAGCAGAGATGGTGTCACTTGTTAGAGTTGCTGACGTTAGCCACACTGGTCTCTGTATTGAAGAGCGGTTTCCTGCCGTTTGTAGAGTTCTAGATAGGCCCTTGGAGCAATACGATGTCGAGCTATATTTGCCAATGACTCGACCGATTGCGGCCTCTGTCTCCCTGCGCTGGCAGCGAAAAAGCAGAAATGTCGTCAGTGAGTTAGATGGCGAAAACCGTATTGTCACTAGTTATCGTTTTGGTTTGCAGTTTATGAATCCTAGTGTCGAGCTTATTGGTGCGGTGAAATCTTTTGTAGGTATTATCTCTCAAGCCGAGGCGATTTGAGAAGATTAGGAGGACTTAATGTTTAACGCGTGGAAAATGTTGGCGTTGCTGGGGTTGATCAGTTTGACGGCGGGTTGCACCAGTTTCTGGTCCTCTGACGTCGATCAATCGTCAAAACCAAGAGAAACGGTCTCCGCCGAAAAAGATGTCAGCCAAGCAGCCCCCGAAATATCAGTGAAATCGGCTGATAAAGAGGTAACTGTAGCGCCAGCCGCAGAGCCTTCAAAGGGAGCCTCTGAGATCCAAGCTGCGCAGATTGCGGAGCAGATTAGTTTGTCACAGGCAAGAACTGTGGAGCGAATGGCAGAAATTGAGGCGGAATTGCGGAGGCAGAGGGAAACGATAAAGCTGCTGGAGCAGGGCCTATTAACAGGTATTGCCCCGGATGATTTGAGACGATCTTTAGACAAAAAATCGGAGAAGACACCCCAGCAGGCTTCTAACGCCGGAAGCGAAGTTGATGAAAATATTGACTTGGCATTGGGTGTTGTAACCTCATCTCCGCTTGGCGAGCCAGTTTTGGATGCCGATCTTTTGCGCAAGGTAAATCATGAAGGTGAAAATGCCGAAGTCACGTTGGCCACTGCGGGACAGTTCGAGTCATCATTGGCAAAAGCGAAAGCAAAATACCAAGCGTCAGATTTTTCGAGCGCTCTCGCTGATTTCGCTGATTTGGCTCGCAAACACGGTGAGAATACACAAGATGGCGTGTTACGGTTTTGGCTCGGAAAGTGCTATGCCGGGTTAAAAGAACACGCCACGGCGCGTCAAGAGCTTGAGGCATATCTTGCGAGAGCTCCAAAGAGTTCTCAGGTTGCCGAAGCGAGACTAGAATTGTCCAAAGTCCTATTAAGATTAGGTTTGAAAGAAAGGGCTCAAAATCAGCTCAAAAAAGTTATCTCAGATTTTGATGGGCAGGAACCGGCTGAAGTAGCAGCTTATGAGCTCGGTAATTTACAGGGATCTCTATGATAAAGATTAGTAAACATCTTCTTGTGATTTTTCTATCTGTATCGACAGCGGCTTCGTTCGCTGATGACGTAGATGATTTTAGTCTTGACGCTGGTGGCGGCGAAGACGGGGACGACACTAAAACGTCGTCGGGTGGCGATGTTCTCGATGACTTAGGTGGTGAATCAAACCTGTTCGGCGACTCGATCCCTAATGTGCCTATAACCAATTCGGGCAAGTCAAAGCTTTCCGACAATCAAGCAAATCCGAAGGTGAATTCGCCGGTTCCAACAAATTCGGTTCAGAATGGAAAAACCTCTCCTCAAAACTCCACATCTCAAAATAGTAAATCCGCTTCCGCCGTGAACCCGGCTAAAGTTTCGGCGCCGCCGGCCGCTAAACAGCCCGACCCGCAGTCCCCGCAGACCGTACAAACACCCAAGGCGCCGGCTCCGACTGAGCAAGCAACAGACAACCAGGCGACACCTGATAATCAAGAAGCTGGCATCTCCCCACAAGCCCCCCTTAGCGGTGATGGATCAGCTGCACCTGTAAAACAAGTCGAGTACTTGCCATCCACGAATCAGTTTGGTGGCGTACCTCCTTTGCCCGGCACGCGCCGAGACATGGCGCCGGGAGAAGCTCCTGAGTTTTATGCCGTCGAAGAGGGTGACACGATGTTTGATGTGTGTAGTCAGCTTATCGACGATGGTAATTACTGGCCTAAACTTTGGTCGCTGAACCCGGAGGTCCGCAACCCTCACTTTATCTATCCTGGTATGAAGTTAGCGTTCTATAGCGGTGATGCAGAGACACCGCCATTTATTGAAGTTGTAACGGAGGATGAGGTTGTTCCGGTTGAAAAAGGTGACGTTCAGGAGGCTGAGCTTGTCGTGGAGGCGGAAGAAGTTCCGATCGGTGGAAAAGAGGGACTAAGTTCCGCTATCGTCCCTGCTTTTTCGAGGGCAAGCGTTCCACCTCCACCAAGTGCAGATGATGAACCGCCTGCTATTGTTGGTGCATCGGACGTAAATGCGGATGCAGATTCGTTAGATGGTTTTATATTTTCTGGAAAAATTTTTAGTCGGGATGATTTGGATTTCATAGTCCCTGCATTTGTTTTTGATGACGAAAAAGAGCCTTTGGCAGAGGTTATTGAAGGGTATCAAGGACAAAATATGGCGGGTGATGATCAGGTTATTTTGCTGCGACCAGAAGATGAACTAGGGGTCGGTACTTACTCTGTTCTGCGACCAACAGGAGACGTCCGAAGTCTTCGTAGTGGAGATTTTGTCGGATATCGTTACGATTTTGCTGGGCACATTAGAGTCACCCGAAAGACGAAAACAGGACTACTTGAAGGTATTGTTTTTGATTCGAGAACTCCGGTCAAGTCGGGGGATATTGTCGTAAACTTCATCGCAACGAAGCGTAACATTCCGTCAGTGAGTGCGGTGGGGGCAGTATCGACAGCAAAATCTAGCGTCATTGGATTTCAAGATCCTGACAAGAGTATGGGTGGCAAAGGTGACCTTGTTTTCCTTGAGAAAGAGGGCCTCTCAGTGGGTGGATACTACGCGATTTTTCGAACGGAACAAAATCGTTCCGTTAGTCATGCTAGCGACGACGATGTGTCAGAAGATGCGGGATCGATCGCTGTTGTGCGAATTTTGGAAATTGATGGTGAGTCAGCGCTTGGTTACATTGCCACTGGGAATGCCGAGGTCAAAGTCGGAGATTCACTATCACTCTGATAATGTGCGTGGCTGACATTATATATAATCGCATAAAACCCCGTTTGATCATTCAAAGGGGGTTTTTAAATGCATTCCAAAGAGATACTCTCAGCAATCGCGCACGTTTGCAGTCAGATGATAGGGAAGTGGTTGCCTTTGCCGGCTCAATTACAAATTGATCCGGGCAAGACGACATCGCGAGCCGAGCAGGTGTTCAAAGATTTAGGATTTGCTGGGCTCGATATTACCGCATGGACAGAGATTCTTGTTAATGAAATTAGCTCTTTTCAACCGGATCTGCCATGGTTGAGTTTGATCTTGCAACGTAGAGATGTTTCTATTCAGCAGATTGCTGAAGCAGCTTTTCAACACTTTAGCGGAATAGAAAAGAATCGAGCTCGATATGTTGGTTTTTACGATTGTGATTATCCCCCGCTTCTAAAATACATAGCTAGACCTCCGCTGGGGCTTTCAATACTTGGAGACATCGAACTGTTATGCGCTCCCTCGATCGCTGTTATAGGATCCAGGCGTACAACTTATGAAGCATTAAGAGCGTCCGTTGACGTTGGTGTCAGTTGTCAACGACACGGTCTAGCGGTTGTCAGCGGCGGCGCACTTGGATGTGACATCGCAGTTCATGAGGGGATGTTAGTTGGTAACAATGATCAAGTCAGAGCGATTGTTGTTCAAGCCGGAGGCCTGACGACTATGTTCCCAAGAACTAACGAACGAGTGTTTTCTGAAATATTGTCACGTGGCGGTAGTATCATCTCTGAACGATTATGGTTTCAGGAGGTGAGACCGCATGACTTTCCATCTAGGAATCGAATCGTGAGCGGATTATGCAGTGCTACTGTCGTCATGGCGGCAGCCGTTCGGTCTGGCTCACTCATTACAGCGACTGAGGCCTTAGAGCAGGGTCGAGATGTTTATGTCTTTTGTCATGACGCGTCGGATGTGAGATTTGAGGGTTCAGTAAGGTTAATCGAAGATGGGGCAACGCCTTTTTTCTCGGCAGAGGAGTTGATGAAAAATTTGTCTTTTGATTACAGGGCTTTGACGGCCCCGAACGGGTGTCGAGAGAGCGACTATTGCCAAGATGTTCGAGAAGTTGATACCTTTATTAGAGACTCAAGTTAATCATCGTGGTTCTAAGTGCAGTGAGGTTGCCATGCCGCAACGTTATCAATTTGACGAGATTCGCCCAGTAATTGAGGTTATGGCGGATTTAGTTTGTTGTCATGGCGTTGCCACAGAAGAGGATGGACTTATCCGTGGCATATTGCTTGGTCGAGGGTTTGATTTGGAATTAATCAAAGCGGCTGAGGATTGGTGTGATTCGGCTCAGTCGACCGGTTCGATTATGGACGTGCTGGCAACATTTGCACCAATAGGACAAGGCACTCGTGTGTCCAACCCACTCGAGCGAGTCGCGGTATCAGATGATGTGTGGAAAGTAATCGAAGATTGTCGTACTCGTGGTCTCATCACGCTTGATATGGCTGAAAGAATGCTCGAAGGAGCTAGGGCCATGGATACCCGGGATTGGGATGATGAAGATGTACTGAATTTCTTAGCGGATGCCTGCAAGGCAAATCATAGTGCTTCTAGTCGTCCTATAATAGAGCAGGCCCTTTTCGGCAGTCTTCGTAACTATCTCAGTTAAATTTCGTGGAAAAAATTTCTTGCTGTTAATTTAACAGCTATTCATTTTCATAAGAGCAAGCCTCGTGTTGGGGAAATTTTTTTCTATATTTAAAGTTGGACAAAATCTGTTGTCGACGGCAGAGCCCGATGACAGCGATTTGGACGGCACAGAAGACGATCTGGGAGATCATGCACTTTTTTTGCAGTTACTAGATATTTTTAAGAAACCAAATGTCGTTGAAGTCTATCTGAATAGCTTTGGTTGTCTAACGTGGCTAACAAATCTAGGTCATATAGAACAATCGAGCGTCAATTATACAGCTGATGCTTTAATGAATTTAGTGTGGTGTCTTTCTTGGAGGTCAAAGACTAGGCTTGATCCCTATAGACCCTACGGTGGTGGTGTCATACCCACTTTTAACTTGAGATGGCACGTGGTTCTGCCGCCACTGTCACCGGATGGGCTTCATGTTGTTTTTAGAAGACAGCATTTACTCCAAGCAAGCCTGAATGATTTCGTTTTAGAGAACTTTTCACGCGCGGATCTGTTAGCATGGGTACAAGAGGGTACTTCCGTTGTTTTTTATGGAGCAACAGGATCGGGCAAGACTACGGCGCTCTTTGCTAGTATGTGTTGCTTTTTTCAAGGCGTCCGGCTCGGTATTGTCGAGAGTATTGCAGAGCTACCTCTTATATCTAGCTCATGGTTTCGTTTGGTGGAGGTGCCCATCGATGTGGCTGGTAAGGGCGGCGTATCTCTAAATCGCTTGAAATGTGAAATCCTGCGTTTATCACACCAAAAAATTGTCATTGGTGAGGTTAGAGACTCTGAGGCCCAGCTTTGGGCAGAGCTTTCTAGGACGGGGCACGGTGGAATCATGACAACACTCCACGCCGGTACTCACGAGGACGCTTACCGAAGAATTTTCAATCTTTTAGGATCAAATAATGATCAACTACCAGAAATTATTGGGATTCAGGTGTTTCGAGACAAGCAAGGTCAGCGCCACTGCAAGGCTGCGAAGTTAAAATAGTCGGAGATTTTTATTAGTCAAGGCAGTGTTTGTTTAACTGCGTTTTGACGTAATTTAGACCCTGCGACGTTAAGCTTCGACCGCGAGGAGTTCGCGCTATGAAGCCGCGATAAACTAGGTAGGGCTCGTAGACGTCCTCAATTGTGTCGCGATCTTCATTTAGAGTCACCGCTAGAGTTTCGATACCAACGGGTCCGCCTTCATACTGCTCAAGCATAGTCATCAAGATTCGCCGGTCGACTCGATCAAGCCCAGACGCATCAATGCCTTGCCTCACCAATGCTAGATCAGCTACCTTGCGATTAATCTCACGAAGATTTTCTACATCGGCGAAGTCGGCAACTCGTCTGAGAAGACGGTTGGCTAGTCGGGGTGTTCCACGACTGCGATGAGCTATTTCGAGAGCCGCTTCATCTGAAAGCTTAAACCCCAAAATATCTGAAGTTCTAAATAAAATTTTAGTCAGCGCAGGCGCATCATAAAATTCTAGCCTTTCTTGAATCCCAAAACGCCCTAACAGAGGACGCGACAATAGAGATAGTCTGGTTGTAGCTCCCACTAAAGTAAACGGTGCAATATCCATACGGACGCTTCGAGCAGCAGCACCCTGCCCGATAATTATATCGATGGAGAAGTCTTCCATTGCGCTATAGAGGACTTCTTCGACTTTAATATTTAGGCGATGAATTTCGTCAATAAATAGAAGTGACCCAGGCTCTAGTCCCGTCAATATCCCGGCGAGATCTCCAGATTTATCAATGGCCGGACCGCTGGTCGCAACAAAAGGAACGCCCAGTTCGTTGGCTATGATGTTGGCTAGTGTCGTCTTACCCAGGCCCGGAGCTCCGTGTAAAATCACGTGGTCCATTGGTCTTGCGCGCTTTAAAGAGGCGGCGACATAGACTTCTAGATTCTTTTTAACATCTTCTTGTCCAGGGTAATCGACGAATTTAGTGGGCCTAATGGATGGTGTCCGTAAGTCCAGCTCTTGATCCTCAATGAGTTCCGAAGCTACTGAGAGTCTCTCAATCACCGGTTTTGTTACTTTAGTCGGCTCAACCATTTGGATCTCTCTTTATTTGAGTTAATAACTGGCTCTTAGTGACTTCAGTGCAGATTTCAAGACGACCTGAAATCCGTCCTGCTTACCAGTCTCAGGGTTTCGAAGAATCTCTGAAATCACGGGATTAATCTCTTTGTCTTTATATCCAAGATTTTCAAGCGCGCTTCTAACGTCTGCTAAAACACTTTCACTCACGGTGTCTTCTGTTAGGCCATCCACGTTGTCGACGTCCTGAATCGACGTATTGCCGGTGGCGCCAGCTTTTCTGGCTTTTGGTAATGTCCCAGTTAGGCCGAGTCGCTCAATTTTACTTCGAAGTTCTAAGACGATTTTTTCAGCGGTCCTACCGCCGATACCTGGGACGGATTCCAATAAAGTCGCTTTATTTTGTAGGATGACTTGTCTGAGTGACGAGGCATCGAACGTCGAGAGTATGGCAAGCGCGATTTTGGGCCCAATTCCTGACACAGATCGAAGCATGATAAATGCCTGCCGATCTTCGAAGGACATAAAACCGAATAGCCGCAGAGCATCCTCTCGAACATAAGTATCAATCCAGACCGTCACGCGCTGTCCATTTGGGGGGGCTTCGCACAGAGCGCTTAGAGGCATCTCAACGCCGTAGCCGACTCCATTGACGTCGATGATAAGGGTGGTCGGTGTTCGTCTAAGAACAGTTCCACTCAGGTGCTCGATCATATGATGCCTCCTTGGGCGGTGATTCGTTTTTCAAGCCTTAGCTGCAAGGACTTAATCGCCTGCAGGGTCGATTCGATGTTGTTGGGGTCTTTTTTCGCATCCCTGAGAAGAGATTCCACTTGGGCTAACACCTCGAGATCATCTTTTACAGCTTTGGTTAAACTCTCACTCATTTCGTTTACGTGTCTAACCACCATACCGAGCTCATCATGACTTCGCTGATTCATTTTGATGCTCCAGTGACCGTGGCCGATCATACGAAGATAACGTACCAAATTGAAGACAGGCCCTGCGATTCTGTGGGTCAATAAAAGGCCAAAGATGATTTGTAGTACACAATTTACAACAATAGCCGCCGATATTGTTACTACTATCGGCCAGGGTAAAAAAAGTCCGATTGTTAAAATTTTGAAAGCAAATAAAGGGTAAATGATGAGAGTTGCTGTGATAATCGTAGACGATAAACCTGCGACGAGGCCAGCGGCTGCATATCGAAACTGAAAATCGCGATTAACTAGCCATATTCTTTTTGATTTTCGGCCTTGATTCATCTCATTATTATAGCGATTCGGCTCTACGAGCCCAAGCGGAATGTTTGCCAAAATCTGGGTAAAAAAAACCGGAGCAACTGCTCCGGTTTATGTCTAGAAACGCTCTAATCGATCAACTTAACGCTGACTTTAAGGCGTCCACTTTATCTAGGCGCTCCCAAGGGAATTCGTCCCTGCCAAAATGCCCGTAAGCGGCAGTGGTTCTGTAAATGGGCCTTAAAAGATCAAACGTCTCAACGATTCCGCGTGGTTTACAGTTGAAAACCTTGCGTGCAGCAGCGGCAAGAGCTGATGTCGAATGTTTTCCAGTACCGTACGTATCGATGAAGATAGAAACAGGTTCTGCAACACCGATGGCGTACGCCAATTGTACGAGGCATTTTTCGGCTAGTCCTGCGGCAACAATGTTTTTAGCCATATAGCGAGCCATATAGGCCGCAGACCTATCAACTTTAGTGGGGTCTTTACCGGAGAAGGCTCCCCCGCCGTGGGCTCCGTGTCCACCATAGGTGTCGACAATGATCTTACGTCCCGTAAGGCCACAGTCACCCTGCGGTCCACCAATCACAAATCGACCCGTTGGGTTAATGTAGTACTTTGTATCGCGCAGAAGCTCCGCTGGAATTGTTTTCTTGATGCAACTTTCAACGACGTACTCTTCAAGTTTCTTGTGGTTTACATCGGGTGAATGTTGCGTTGAGATAACGACGGTCTCAATCCTGGACAGTCGTCCTGACTTATATTCCGCTGTCACCTGACTCTTGGCATCTGGTCTCAGGAAATTAACGTCCTTGCTTCGCCTGAGGTTGCTCAGGCGTTTTAGCAACTGGTGACTATAGCTGATAGTCGCAGGCATGAATTCTTTTGTCTCATTACAGGCAAATCCAAACATCATGCCTTGGTCGCCAGCACCCTGTTCCTTGTGCAGTCCTTCACCTTCAGTTACGCCCATGGAGATATCAGGTGACTGCTCTTCGATAGCACAGATTACGCCGCAGCTCTTGGCGTCAAAACCGAGATCTCCGTCTGTATAACCAATATCAGCGATCACCTCGCGAGCAATTTTTGCATAGTCAACTCTGGCTTTTGTGGTGATTTCACCAGCAATCACGACGAGGCCGGTCTTAACCAAAGTCTCGCACGCAACTCGGCTGAATTTATCCTGAGCCAGTAGGCCATCAAGAATACCATCCGATACCTGGTCAGCCACTTTATCTGGGTGTCCCTCACTGACTGATTCAGATGTAAAAAGGTAGTCAGAATTATTCATGCTTGAAGACATTATAAACCTCTCTTTAAGTGGAGTTTTATCTGGCCGTTATCCAAGAAAACCGTTGAAACAATACCCGTACTACTGCCGTCTGTAGATTTTAATAGTACATCGGCATTTGTAGCCAAAGGCGGCAAGCCTAACCCGGCGATTTCGCCGACAACAGTCTGGCCGTCGACCAACCTTTTGTGCAGCACCATATCATCAGGTCGCCAGGTGGGCAAACCAATTGCAAGCTGGTCTAGGGGGATCAGAACATCCTCCAAAGTCGTCGTATCACGGGAGAGCTGCTCAATAGTTGCGCAGTCGCCGATGGCAAAGCCAGCGCTTTGTAGCCGCGTTAATTTCGTAACATGAGCCGTCGTGCCAAGTTGTTCGGCTATGTCCAATGCGAGCGTTCGAACATAGGTTCCCTTGCTGCATTCTACCGACATTCGGATGATTGGGAGATCGATGAAATCGATGGAAAGCCACTTGATTTCGACCCCACGCGAAAGATCAGTCAAATTCAGATCGTCAGGACTAGAGCCATTGCGAGCATATTTATAAAGTTCTTTTCCTTTGAACTTTACCGCAGAAAACATAGGTGGTGTTTGCCGTATCACACCATGGAATTTGCGAGTAGCAGCCTCTATCATGGTCGGCGTGACGTGCTCCCAGGGCAACTCAAGTACGATCTTTCCCGAGGCGTCCAAAGTGTCTGTGGCTATTCCTAGTTTGAATTCAAAGCTGTAGGCTTTGGTCATCTTAAGAAGATAGTCTTGTAACTTCGTTGCTCGGCCCAAAAGAAGTGGAAGAACGCCATCTGCATCTGGATCGAGAGTGCCCACATGTCCGAGTTTTAATCGACCAAATCGCTTAACAAGGAGTCGGCTAACGTCCTTTGACGTCATCCCAACTGGTTTATTAACGGGTATGAGTCCCGATAAAGCGCTCGGAAAATTGGCGTCCATGTAAAGATTCACTCACTGGTTTTTGCGCTCGTTTCGAATCAAATCAAGCATCGCATCAACGGAGGCGCCGCGTTCTGCAGACGTATCGAAGAAAAACCTCAGGTCAGGGACTCGCCGGATATCGAGTGCCTTGGCAAGTTTAGTCTTGAAAACCCCAGAAGCCCTGTCGAGGGCTATCCTGGTTTCTTCCTGTTTTTTGGGGTCGATAACGCGAAACTGCACCGACGCCAATTGCAGGTCTGGACTGAGTTTTACGCCTGTGATTGTAACGAAGGCCAATCGCGGATCATTAAGCTGGCCCCCCGTCAGGCAGCTAGCGATGATGTCCCGTATTTCGTCGGCCATCCGTTCTTTTCGCAGTCCCATAATTTCGCCTCTTTGTTCAGCCTATAGTGTTGGGGCAGATTCCTGGAGCTCGTAAGCTTCAATAACGTCGCCAACTCGTATATCTGCGTATCCATCAATACCGATACCGCATTCGTAACCTTGAACGACCTCGCGGACATCATCTTTGAATCGACGAAGTGACGAGATTTTTCCATTGTAAATGACAACACTGTCACGGATGAGTCGCAGTTTTGATTGACGCGTAATTTTGCCGTCCAAAACAGCAGATCCAGCAATGAGCCCGATTTTTGGCACGCTGATTGTTTGTCGCACCTCGGCGTGACCAAGCACGCTTTCGGTGACGATCGGCGGTAGTTTACCGGCCATAATTGCTTTTACTGCGTCCACGAGCTCATAAATGATCGAGAAATATTTGAGAACGACGCCGTTCTTGTTGGCGACATCGTCTAGCCCGCGGGCTGCTCGAACATTGAAGCCGACAATAACTGCGCCGGTCGTTGTTGCGAGAGCAATATCGCTTTCCGTGATTCCGCCGACTGCGCGGTGAACAATTCTGTTCTGGACCTTGTCGCCTGACAGCTTGTTGATCGCTTCACACACGGCTTCAAGAGAACCCTGTACGTCCGCTTTAACAATGATCGCAAGTTCTGGTCGCTCGCTTGTCTGAACCTTGGCGAGGAGATCTGCAAGGCTTGCAGCACTTGATTTGCCAGCATGACGTTTGCGTTCCTGCTCATCTCTTAGAGCGACTACTTCGCGGGCCGTACGCTCGTCGGCCACGGCATTGACTCGGTCGCCGGCACCAGGTACGCCGCCCAAGCCGATGACTTCGACAGGGGTGGATGGTCCAGCGGTTTCCAGACGCTGACCGCGATGATCGGTCATGGCCCGGACTCGGCCGAACTCACGACCGGCTACAATGTACTGGCCTACTTGTAGTGTACCCGACTGAATCATGATCGTCGCAATAGCGCCTCGCCCTTTGTCAAGGTGAGCTTCGACTACGGCTCCAGCTGCTGGTCCCTCGTGGCTTGCTTTAAGGTCGAGAACCTCAGCTTGAAGCAAGATCGATTCAAGTAGGTCCTCAAGACCAACTTTTTGCAGAGCAGATGTTTTTACGAATTGATTATCACCGCCCCACTCTTCGGATTGAATTCCGTGCTCCGCCAATTGGCTAAAAAGACGATCCAGCATGAGGTTGGGTTTATCAATCTTGTTTACAGCAACGATAATGGGCACGCCCGCTGCTTTTGCATGGCTAATGGCCTCCACTGTTTGCGGCATAACGCCATCGTCTGCAGCGACCACAAGAACCACAATATCCGTAAGGCTAGCCCCCCGAGAGCGCATAGCCGAGAAGGCTTCATGTCCTGGCGTATCGAGGAAGGCGATTTTCTTGCCGTTGTACTCTGCAGTATATGCACCGATGTGTTGGGTAATGCCTCCAGCTTCGCCCGAAGCTACACTCGCGGATCTAATAGCATCCAGCAGAGAGGTCTTCCCGTGATCGACGTGGCCCATGATGGTCACAATGGGGGGACGTTCTTTTAACTCGCCAGTCATTACAGGAGCGGACTGCGATAGCACATCATCAACGGTTTTCTCTTTGTTCTTCGTTTCAAAACCAAACTCGGATGCGATGAGGGTGGCTGTGTCGAAGTCTAGCTCTTGATTGATTGTCGCCATCACGCCCATCGCCATGAGCTTTTTAATGACTTCTGTCGATTTGATAGCTAGCTGTCGTCCAAGTTCGGCGACCGTGATCGCGCCTTCCATTTCAACGACGCGGTACTGAGCGCGTGGGGTTGTTATTTGAGTTTTCTTTAGATCGCGTCGACGACGCATATCTCGTTTGTTGCGTAGCGGTGCAGACGGCGTAAAGATCCTTGTTTGAACTTCCTCTTCCGGGATCTCTTCCGCAAGTTCATCCGTTTCTTCAACCTGACTTAATAATGTCCTCATGTTCAGGTTGGCGCGTTTTTGCTTTGCGATCTTAGCAGATGGTTTTTGCTGCTCTTCCTCTTCACGCTCGTCAAAACGCGACTTCTCTTTTCGAACTCCCCATTCGTCCATCTCTGGTGGGAACGCGGAGATCGTATCGCTGGGCGCAGTTGGGCCTGTTCGTGGTCCCGGGCCGCGCGTCTGAGTTTGCTCTGTACGACCTCTTGAGGACAACAAACCCATACCGCTAACGCGAACGCCGCGGTTGTCTTCTCGTCGGACGGTCCGGTTGCCTTGGGCGTCGGCGGCTTCTTGTTCTCTGCGGCGCTGTGCCTCGATTTCCTCAGGAGAGGCCCTACGGACGATGGTAGCACCACCAGAACTCACGGGTTTTTTACGCACGGCATCATCGACGGGACTAGTCGCCGGCTTGACGGAAACAGTCTCCGCAGCGGTCCTTACGACCTCTCTGGCTGCAATAGGCGCGACATCGCTAGCGGGTGGTGGTGGTTGGGACACAACATCCCTCTTTTCAGTCGGCAGTTCAGCGGGAGCTTTTTGTACCACTGGGGCTACCGGCGCTGGTGCAGCGGTTTCTTGCACCGCGGCTGGAGTGACTGACTCCACAGAAGGTGTGGGGATGGGTTCAGCTGGCGTTGCTGGAGCAGCATCGCTGGCAGCTGCGCCAGCGCGTCGTCTGATAACCACTGTTTTCGCGGCAGACGGAGCCGCGGCTTCAGCGGCTGTGCCTTTAACAGCATTTTTTAGTTTCAAGGCCTCGTCATCACTTAGGGTGTTCTGCGCTGTGTTAATCTCAATACCAAGGCTTTTGCCTTTGGCTTGCAGAACTTTCCATTCAACGCCAAGGTCTTTGGCTAATTCATGGACTCGTTTTTTTGACATGCGTCATTCGTCCTTTTAAAAAAAATCACTTTTCACGTTCCACACGTTTCAAGCTCAGCGCTGTAAGTACCTATCAGCGGCCATTTGAACAGTGCGAGCTACGCCAATAGAGAGTCCCGATCGTGACGCCACCTCTTCGGCTGCGTCGGCGACAAGATCTCCGATGGTCCCGTAACCTGCATCGGCAAGTGCGTGCGCAGTGGCCTCGCCTACACCGTCAAGTTCAAGGAACAGAGTAATTCGCTCGTTGCGAGCCGAGTCGTATCCCGTTGTCTCACGGGCATTATCTTGACGTGTCGGGTCAGCGCTTGCGTTGGCTAGGAAGTCGTCGTGATCTGACTCTGATTGAGCTTGTTTTTCTTTCGTGGTGCCGATGCCTTGAGCCATCATCTCTTTTGCAGCTTCAACGACAGCGTTTGCTTCTGTTTCATCCATATTCAGTAGCCGTACAAAACTACGCGCACTCATCTCGGCGACTTCTGGAATGGTTTTAATACCCTCGTTGACCAAAATTTCGGCTCTCATCATGCCGACTCCAGGAATCGATGCGATAAGTTCTTTGGATCCAACAAGTTCCTGAGCGAGGCGAGCTTCACTCTTAATATCAAGTCGCCAGCCTGTAAGCTGTGCTGCAAGTCTGACGTTCTGACCACGTTTACCAATTGCAAGCGATAGCTGGTCGTCAGCAACGATGACTTCCATGCTATGATTGTCCTCATCAACGATAACTTTTGTGACCACGGCTGGGTGTAGTGCATTGCAAACAAATCTGGCAGGGTCTGCATCCCAAGGAACAATGTCGATTTTCTCACCTGCAAGTTCTTGCCTTACTGACTCAACCCGCGCGCCTTTAAGACCAACGCAGGCGCCAACTGGGTCGACGGCGCTATCCCTAGAATGAACGGCAATTTTTGTTCGGAAACCTGGATCACGAGCCGCACTCTCGATGGTTACGATACCATCGTAGACTTCGGTGACGTTTTGCTCAAACAAGCGAATCACGAAACCAGAGTGAGCTCTGCTCATGACAACTTGTGGGCCACGAGAGGAACGCTTTACTTCAAGTACGTAGCCTTGAACGCGATCTTTAACTTTGTATTTTTCAGTTGGGATTTGCTCGCGGTAAGGAATGATCGCTTCAGTTTTTCCTAAGTCGACGACAATATCGCTGCGCTCAAACCGTCGTACAGTTCCCGATAGGATTTCGCCCACGCGATCTTTGAATTCCTCGTAAACTTGTAGACGTTCTGCGTCCCGTACTTTTTGTACGATAATTTGTTTAGCTGATTGAGCTGCGATGCGTCCGAAAGCCGATTTATCCAACTTAACGCCGATAGAATCTCCCATTTGTGCCTCGGGATCGAGCTTTGCAGCTTCTTCTGCGTCAATCTCAAGGTCTTCGTCGGCAACGTCGTCAACGACTTTACGAAACTGAAAGAGCTCAATTTCATCGGTGTCGGCATTGTAATGGGCCTCAAGGTCAGCTGTCGGGCCATGATTACGGCGTGCTGCGTGAATAACTGCTTGCTCAAGTGCATCGATGATAACAGCTTTATCCACGTTCTTCTCACGGCTAACAGCCGTAATCACTGCCTTCAGTGCGCCTTCAATTTCATTTTGTTCAGTAGTGCTCATAGTTCCAACCTTTTGCTCGATACTCACCAGTGGGTGAATGTTAAACATTGCCGTTATCGAACCGCTGTCCAATCAACGACCCTATTTGCCTTTAAAACCATATTCCAAGGAAAGCTCCAGGCCCCCTCGGTTGTGGACATTGAAATCATATCCTTGTCATCAATTGCTGTGACTCGGCCTTTACCCTTACGGCGATTCATATACTTCTCTGTTAAACCAACGTTGATTTGACAACCTTCATTCTTAGCTGCGACAAAGTCAGACAAGGTTCGCACTGGGCGGTCAACTCCCGGAGAGCTGACTTCAAGATTAAATTCACAGGGGATCAATTCATCGAGCTCAACACGTTCGACCAGCATATTGGAGACTCGCGTACAGGCGTCGATATCAACGCCGTCCTTATGATCAATATAAAGTCTTAGGGTTCTAGTGTGTGCCTCGAATTCAGCATCAAGACAGACAAAGCCATCGCCTTGGAGCATGGCTGTAACCATGTCAGCGATTTGGTGAAGTTTGTCTCGCGCCACTTTCAAAAGTCTCTACCTCTTAGCCAAAGTCTTAATAAAAAAACACCTTCCACATCCGGCCGTCGATGACTTCCCCCGAAAAACTGGGAGAAGTCCGGTGGAAGTGTCTGGTGCAGCAAATCTGTGCGGTTTTTATGACGCTGGAAAGTTGCTAGCTTATTTAGCCAGACGGTTCAGAAGCAGCCTCTCATGACCCAAGGGGTCTTAATCGTTGCACTTTCAAGGCTGCTCCGCCGGTCTCGAATACTAAGTCGAGTGGCGAGGTTGTAGCACGGGGGTGGCACTCATGGCAACAGTTTGCTTGTCCTAGGCGCATTTTGTTGCAAGGGGTACCCCGATTTTAGCAGTTTTGGTAGAATGTTAGCCGAAACGACGGCAGGTATTCCATGGCCTACTTTCATTTTATAAAGCGGTCAAATTTCTATGAGTTTTTTCAAAAAACTATTCAAAGCGGACTCGGTCGTCACTGCCTCTAAAGATGCGCCGGAGCAGGTCCAGCGGCGATTACACCAACGCTATCCTTTGAATGTTTCTAGTTTATTTGTCTGTGAAAGTGACCTGCTCGGAACACTTCCGGTATCGAATATCTCCCATTTTGGCTGTTTTGCCTCCGTCGACAATCCGGAAGCATTGTCGACGGAGGTGAGCTTGCCGACCATGGCCAATCTGAGGGTGGCTGGATTTAGCAAACCAATAGAAATTGTGAAGATTTTGCCGAGGGCGGGCGGCGTCGGCATCGCCTTTAAACATGGTTCGATTGAGGATTTTCATGCAATGCGTGATTTGATGGCTCCGATCCATTGGGGCCATACCGCAGTAGCCATAGGTGAGGAACCACTGGCTCACGGTGGCGTTCGCTCTAAATTTAGAGGCGAGGGCCCGTTTGATCTTGTTTTAGAGAGAGATGGCTCAGGCGCTATCAGAAATTTGATGCTGACCTTTTTGACTCCTGGCGGCGTGTACGCAAATGTTTCATTTGACGGGGTCGATGTGGTGACCAGCTGGGCCATAGATCAAGTCGGGGTTGGATCTCGGATGGAACAAACGACAAATGTTGATGAGGGCTTAGTCAGGATGGGAATCATAGCTTTACTTGGCATGCCGCAGGCCTTCGGCCAGGAATGCGCAAGCATGCTCTTCCAGCATCTTAAATAGTATTTTTAATTCACAAAAACGAATTACTGGCCGCAATTTTTGCCGCTATAGCATAGAAGCACTGATGCATCAGCGCTACCCGCGACCTTATGCCACCAAATAACAAAGTCTCTGATCGAGTATACGGGCTGATACTGCGTATTTTCGGCGTTAGCCCTTGTACCGAGAATGAGTTTACCTAGAAAATCTTCGGTTTGAACGAAGTTTGACCCCGCCTTCAAGATACGGACGCCCTTACTCACCATGGGTCTAAAGCTATCAGGGTTTAGCTTGAAACCGCCTATCATCTCAGAGTTGTTGATGAGATCGATGTTATTTCGATCAACTACGAGCTTAGTTCCCCGAATAATAGCGTGACCATTTATGATGGCATGCCCGTTTATGATGGCGTGACCATTTATGATGGCATGCCCGTTCATCAACCAGTAGGCGTTTGCCACGTCAGGGATGTTAGTGCCATTTTCGTCCGCAAACCCAAATACTTCCTGAAACGACCACTCACCCGATAACGATGCAAATCGCTGTGGGCTTCCAAAGCGCCCGTATGAACAAGAGTCGCCGTTTTTAAATATCCGTAAAACGCGGTCGAATGGATTAAACACAACCTTGCAATCAGAGTTGTCGCTCTGCCAGTTTGACGGCAAGTTGGTGAGACTCGTTAAGTCGACAGCAACGAGAGAGTTGGTGTCATTTGGACGCTCCATGGAAAGTCCGACGACTTCGCCGTTTAAGTTAATGATCGGACCGCCGGAGAGACCTGCCTCGGCTAGGTTCACCGTAGTATCGATGGCTTGCAGTTTAAACTTGATGAGGGGACCGAAATTAGATGTGTCGTCAGTGGGCCATGCATTTGGTGCTAAATACCCGCGACGATGAGTAATGACACCCTTTCCTGAAACAGGGTAGCCAAAGACATCAAGAGCGACGTTGTTGTTCATGTTCCTAGCGATATTTAATCCTAGCAGGTCAACTTCTGACATAGTGCCGCTAGCAAGTACTTGTGTCTCGGCCTCGGGTGATAAGGCAAGAAGGGCGATGTCGCTCTCCATATTCGTTACTAATAGGCGACCGGCCCGTTCATAGAGCTTACCGGAGATCAGAAGATCATAGGTCTCTCCGTCGTCAAATAGACTTTCGGCATTGTCTAAAATGTTTTGGATTTGACCTCGAGGAGCAAAGCCGTAGCCGAGCGGAAAGAGATGGGCAGCCGTCACCACAAAGCGAGTGTTCGCCGGTAGTGCGCGGAGTTTTTCTGACATCTCAGATCCAAAAACTGGGAAAATGGTCTCAGCATTAGAGACGAGAAAACCTGAACCGAGAGAAAAGTTACCCTCTAGCGTTATCTGTACCGTGGCGCGCTTGGCTCTCTCTCGGTTGAAAACAGAAAGGGCCGGGTAAGGAGATTCTTCTGTGCGGTTTAGGGACGCTTTAACAGTTGCAGGCAAAGCATTACTCACGAAAGGTCTCTCGTAATGAGGTGCTGACATTTCCGGAAGTATGATCCAGAAGACACCATTTTGATGCCCATAGTTTCGTCCAAAAATATTCAAACGCGTGCTAAGACCGATAGTACCCGATGGAGTCGAGGGGGAAACCTTGACGTCCATAAAACATCGAAAACCGCCAAGTGTTTTGGTGTCGTCGCAAGTGGGCGCCGAGATACTGACAAACCGGCCAGTCCAGCCGCCCCGGGTGTCGGCTTTTAAAGCATTTTCAGGCGTTTCCGGCCAGGTTCCGTGAAGGTCCACAGCGATGCTGTCGGCTGAAATAGGATGAGAAAAATATTGTTCAATCCGTAATGTCCGGTCTTCAGTGGACGGACGCAGCACAGCTGGTACTCCAGGGGGGTAAACAAACCGTTCATCCGGCTTTTCACTTGTTTGCCACATCACCGAGCTTGTCAGGCGCTGTGGTCCGTCAAAAGCTTGCAAAGCCGTATCATAAATAACTGCTGAAACAAGACATACCCCGACGGCTTTCAATGTGCCGCGGCCTGGGCGCTTAACGAGGTTAAGTAGTGAACGTACAACGCTCATCATAGGACAGATCCTTTATCCTGACTTCACGTAAAGTTAACCGGAAACTAATGCCCAAGGTTATAGCCCTTATTTTGCGCGCAAAGCAAGCAGATTGGCGCCTTAGGGTCCTCTGGCCCACGGTCATCCTCTTTTTAGGCCATGGGTGATTATTTTTGATTCACAATCAGGCGCGCCTAGGTATATAAACTTCGATATTTCCTAGGGGGATTAATAAGTTTTGATAATGTCGGAACGTTTAGATCAAGCTTTACGGGCAATAAAAGACTGCCATACGAAAAGGCACTGGGATGATTTTTTTGCCAAATATTTTGACGTGCTCTCATCTCATGCAAGTCCAAAGCTGATCTCAGACATTTTTCGCAAACTTGAAAGTGATCCCCAATCATTAAACTATGACCCTCGGCTATGGGGAGCTTTATTGGTTGGCGCGACGTCATGCTGGAACCTCGAAGCTGGTGTGAGTATTGCTGAGTTTTGTAAGAAATTGACCGTTCCCGTCGTCAGTATCCCAGCCGCTCAGGTTTTCCTTGAAGCTGGCAAACCTGGAATCAGTCGTGATTACGCACAGCGATCTCTTCGTTTGTCCTCTATAAGCGATCTCGACAGAATTAACCTTGAGCTCTTGGTGGCTTCTAGTTTTGCAGAGGAAGGCAAAACGGACCATGCGGTCCGAGTCCTTTCAAAAGTTGTCACCCTGGTGCGCTCTGCTCAAATGTCGCATCGAGAACGAGCTGATTTTGTGATGCGGATGGGTCGATTACAATATTTCATGGGCCGTTACCCTGAAGCAGCTGCTGCGTTCGAGGAGGCGGCTCCGATTTTGTTGGAGTTGCAAGATTGGGAGGGTGCAGCCAGGGCACTTTTCAATGCGGGCGCCTGTATTCAAAATAGCGGCGCAGAGAAGACAGAAGACGCTACGGCACTTGTCGAAAAGGCACGTAAGCTTAGTATAGAACACAATCTTCCCGGACCTCGCTCACACTGCGAGGCATTCTACGGTGTTGAGGCATTTAGCAAAGGCAACTTCATTGGGGCTCGGGAGCATTTCCGACGGGCTATGACGGTATTACCAGCGAGCGATAAATCGTTTCGCAGGCTTCACATCATGTCGTTTCTTAGTTTTACTTATTTTGCCATGGGTAAGTATGCTCTCGGTATTAAATTTGGCCGACAGACCATTGAATTGGCGGCGCTCGATGCTAGCGAAAGGTTTAAGACTAGATATCAAGCCCTCGAAGCTGAGATCCTCTGGGAGGAAGGAAAAATACCTGAGAGCATGCAGGTACTTCAATCGGCGACTCATCAATTGGCCCTTCACGGTGTGCGCAACCTTGAGGAGCTTTCAACATTAAGTCGCTATCAAATACAGTTGGCGGCGATGGGTGAAGCCTCATCGGAGAAATTCAAAGTCGATGAATCACTTCAAAAGAATCAGACGCAGTGGCTCGAGTATAAATACTCTCACGTCCTCCTACTCGCTAGTGCAGCTGAGACATCTGTTGATTTGCTAGTAGAGCTGGAAGATTGTCTTGGAATGGCGCGTAGTTTAGACGCCCTAAACCATCAGGCCTATATTTTGTTGGCGATTATCTCGCAACACCTTCAAAGACATGATTTGGATAAAGTTCAGCAGAGACTTTCGTCTTTGGAAATTGCGATATCTCGTTTAGGTGACACACCACTTGGTGCCAAATTACAATTTATTTACGCGGCGATTGCATACCAAAAAGGTGATTTTGACCGAGCATTTAAGTTGTTACACGCGGCTGAAAAGATGGCTGCGGTAAGTTGGCCTGATCGGTTTGCCGCCCATGCGTGTTTAGCGACTCTTCGCGGCGAGAGTCCCCGCTTTCAGTATGATTGGCAGGAAAAGTTAGTTGCTAGGTTTGTTCGGAGTTATTTTGCGCCAACATTGAGGTTTTCAAATGGGAAGTCGTTGATCGTTTCTGACCATTACTCCGTCAACCTCGAAAAGCACCCGGCGATGGCTGAACTTATCCAGTACCTTGTCGCGGCACCTGCTGGTGGCGTCACCTTGGCCGAGATTCAAGGAAATGTATGGAAGGAGAGCGTCAATGCTCAGGGTTGGCAGCAAAAGATCCGTAATGCAGTAATGAGGGTTCGGGATCTATGCCCTTATACGATCGCGCCGATCGTGATCCATAACGAAAAACTTCGCTTTTTTGGCGAGGCAATCGATATTGTTAAAGATATGTCCGATGAGCCCTCAGTGGATCGACGTATCCAGCATCTTCTCTCGCAAAGCCCTCTCTCGAGTCAGCAGCTTGCCGAGAAAACAAACGTGTCGCTTGCGACTGTTAAGCGCCTATTAAAACGCATGACCGACGAGAAGCAGATCGCTGTCCGAAAAGATGGGCGAAACGTGGTCTATCAAGCAAACGGTATGTCGGCGCATTGATTCAATAAACTTGCAAACATTTTGGTCAGTCATTTGATGGGACTGACGTACGAAAGAGAGTGGGGTGGCTGATGGGACTTGAACCCACGGATGGCGGAATCACAATCCGCTGCGTTAACCACTTCGCCACAGCCACCGCAGAGCGAGAAGGTTGGTAAATTACATGCCTGTGCCAAGGAGTCAATGTTTTTTTGCCGCCACCCGCCGAGCTGGTTTGGCACTCTAGCGGGTTTTCAGCTCGCCGCCTTCTATCCGAAATTCCAAGCTTTTTTCGTCACTCCAGATCAATCCATTTGCTGAAATGGCTAGGGTTAGCCGGAATTCTCCACCGCTGGCAAGTGACTCTTCAGACATCACGTTGGCCAGAAGGCTACCGGGGCCAGATAGCTTAATAACAAAGTTAGCCCGGTCCAATGCCGCAGCAGAAGAGCCTTCGATAGCTACGGGCACGTCAATGACGTCTTCGATCAATTTTAATTTAGCTAGTTGTAAGCGACCGGCTTGTTCCAGCTTTACATAGACATTGAGGTGGCTCTTTCCGCTGATTTTAGAGACCGCAATCTTGGTTGAAAGTATTGGTGCAACGGCAGGTGACTTTTGGGGCGAAGAATCACTGGGCGTCGTTATTCCTGGTTCTTTGAACAAAGTGATTTTCTTGACCCTTGGCTTAGTACCCGTCAAGGCAAGGTTGGCAGGGTCAAATTTCCGCTCGGTGTCCTTTGTGGAGTCGTAGCGGACTGGCGGAGGAAATGCTCGCTCGCTCGTAAAACGATGTCCATCCATCAGTTTGAATCGGTCTTTGACCTCTCGTGATGCATTACCTTTTGGTTTAGTTTGAAGTTCGCAGGAGCGCGGGATATCCCGGAGATCTGATAGTAATAGTAAGGCCTCCACAACCTCAAGCGGGTATTCAGTCGAGAAGAGTCGGCGCAGCGCCGTCTGTTTTTCCACCGGTGTTTGGGTTCTTGCAAAGTCACGAAGTGCTGCCACAGCGTTTTCGATCTCATCAGCAGCATCTGCAAAACGGATTCGGTAGTCAATCAAACGTAGCGGCTTTGTTAGTAATCCATTCAAGCGGTAAAGATTTCGCCAAAATATAGAGTTTTCCCATGTCAGACATAGCTCTTCGTCACTAATTGAAAAAGACTTACAAAACTTTTTCCACAGATCAACGCGCGGTAAGTTGGCTATTGCTAGTAATTGATCATTTGTCATTCTTATACTTGCGTACCCCTCAAATCGTCCCAGGTGGGTCGGGGTGACGTGTAAACGGTGTTTGTCGTCAGAATCGTTATTAAAATATATTTCGCGGCGTCTTTTAGATAGTTCCTCGTCCTCTCGGGTTGTGAACTCGGGTAGTCCATTCATCTCAAGTTGAGTGAATTTGGATAATAGCGTTAGATACGCAGCCAAGTCTTCGGTCTCAACGAATTTATCATTTAGAGAAAGACTGAAAGTCAGTTCAACGGGATTTCCCTCTGCAATAAATTCATATCGTGATTTGATCGTGTCTTGTCCGAGTTCTTTTTCAACCACCTTACGGACCATGAGATCGGCTTGTAATGTGATATTAGTCTCAGCACGGCCAGTAAGCATGTCCCACCGTCTTTGATCAGCATCCTCTTTAGCTTCGAGAATATAGTAATTACCAGACGCGTCGTTAATTTCGATTTCGGCATCCGAGTGACTACGATTTGTTCTACGACTTGTAAGATAAATGTTGTGACCGGTGGCCACTGACGTTTCAAAACGCTGCTCTTTTTTGGTGTAGAAAAACTTAACGCCGGTGTCGTGCCGATCCTCTTGGGAGCGTAGCCATGAGATTTGCGCAGCGGCAAAATTGCCATGAACAGCCTCTACAAATGCCGTCTTTGCCTCGTCATTTCGAAGGTCGAACGAGTAAACGCGCCCGAAAATATTTCCGATCGTTTCTTCAATCGCAAAATCAATAGGGAATATGGGTGCCGGCATTCCGCGCCAGAGTGGAATCGTTTTTGCCAGTAGAAAGTAGGTTTTACCGAGCTTAGTTTCCACACGGTGTCCCAGTCTGTTTGAATCCATGACGCCGACCAACACGGTGTTGGTGTCTTTTTTGAGTACATTGATGCGGTATTCACCCGTCCTAAAAACTGTGTACGGTAGCTTTACATCTAGCGCCGTGGCTCCGGTCATGACTTGATCTTTGAATCCTCGAATACCCTGGGCGGCCTCTACGCCAAGATTAATACCTCCGTTTATTGAGTAGCTTTTGATGCTTCCGATATCCATAGCCTTGGCGGACTCTACGGAAAGAGGAAACGTGAAAGGCGTTTCAACGAGGTTGATGGGATCATACATCTCATTGGGGTTAAAAGATGGAGGTAATATGGCTTCAAGTAATGGCAAAGCGCCAAACCAGTTGTTGAGTGCCACTCTCCAAAACGGGAGACTTTTATTTTCTGTTACACGCATCGGATCTGTACGCAGATAGATATCATAGACATCACTCGACTGACTGGCGCCCAGATTAACGGGGATGCCGTTATACCGGTAAAGCTCACGATTATAATCAGGTCCGATTCCAAATCGATCGATAACAACGTATGCACCGTCACGTGCGTTGTAGAGGTCTCTGGTCAGGGCTAAGTTTGTTGATGTTGGTCCGGCCAATGGCCACTTAAGGCGGTTGTCTAGCAGGCTATAGAACAGTGACTCCATGAGGTTGTCTAGTTCTTTGTTGATAGCGTCTGCGCCGCTAATTAAGCCTGCGGCAAGGACTGGATTTCTAAAAAGACGGTCGATGGGGCGATTAGAAACCTGTTCGACCTCGTCAGGGGTTGAGTCGCTGACCTCGATTACGGTGTTCGTTTGATCAGCTCGTCCTTGTTTGCTTTTGTCAGGTGGTGGGTTGGTCTGTGGTGATGATTGAGATGCCTTACTTTTTGAGCGCCTGGGTTTTTTTGGCGCTGCCACGGCATCTAGTGAAAAGATGATAGGCAAGCACAGGATCATGCTGATCAGTGTAGTTTTTTTTCTACGGGATTTCACTCTAGATGCACTCCAGCGTTTAGCCCGGCAAACCAGTGGCTCAATTTCTTATTATCCTCTCGCTTGGCGTATCCGAACATGAATTCAATATGGGTATAGTTGTATGGCTCATAAAGCGCCGCCAACCCGCCAATCCGTATTTGTTTGAAAATATCGTCGTACTGAAATTTATAGCGAAATTTTCCCTGCAGGTGGCTGATGTAGCTAAGCCTTATCAGTTGATTGAATTCGGACGGTTTATATGGGTTGAACGAGAATGTCCGTGTGAATTCCAAGGCCGTCTCATCGCCTTTACCGTTGATGTTGAGAATCCCGAGAGCCACCGCTCGGCGCACAAGTCCGTCGTTGTAACCGCCAAGGCTTATTCTTGTGCCCTCAAGGGCAGCTATATCGTGCATTACGCGACCGCCAACAAACATTTTTTGGTCTGGACGCAGCGTGTCGTCATTTAGTTGTCCATAAGTCGCCTGTACGGTCCAATCCAACTGGTTATCATATGTGTAGGTTCCAAACGTAGACCTCGGAGCAAGGAATCGCTCAATGCCCCAAGCGTATTCAAGGCCGTGTCGTTGATTGTGATCTAGGCGGTAGGGAACGCGACCTCGTCCAGCACTAAGCCGGTGGCGGCTCAGAGCGCTATTTCCGATCTGAATATTTGCCAGATCATTTTGGTTTTCTTTGTTCACGGTTTTCTGGGTCTGTCTATCAACGAACACGTTCGAGTGTCCTTTGGCGTGAAGACTTACCCAAGGAGTTACCAAAATCGATATTTTACCATCCGCTCGGTGCATGATTGGTGGTTGATTTGAATCGGCGACCTTCGATTGTTGAATGATCCATGAGCCTGCTGAAGCGTTGATGCACGCATTCAAAATTCCAGGCGACGTTTGTGCTGGATCGGCTTTCAATACACACGGACCCGTTAAAAGAGCCTCGTCGGCCAAGACGGGACTGCTGAAACAAAGTATTCCGAGCAGTATTGTAACGCGATGTCGAAGTGTCACGTTTGTAGCTCACCATAAAGTATTTTCGATGAGCGATTTTATCAGAGTTGGACTGGGTCGTCAGGGCTTATTTTACCAAGCATCTGACTAGGGCCTGGAAGGCGTCACTGGAAACTTCTGAGCCAACGAGCCGATGTTTTATAAAATCCAGGGCCTCATATCGAGACCGCTTATTTTGATAGCTTCGAGACGATGTCAGGGCGTCAAATATGTCAGCAAGCGTAGCAATCTGAACTTCAATCATGAGCGAATCTTTATCAATACCATGTGGATAACCACTTCCATTGAGACGTTCATGGTGGTGGAGAACGATCTCCTTACTCACGTGACTTAGCTTGGTGTGCTCCAGCTTTTTAAGACCTTCGGTAGGATGAGAGCGCATGGCCTTCCACTCGTGATCAAGCAGAGGTCCGCGTTTGTTAATAATCTCCATACCCACATTTGACTTCCCGACGTCATGGAAAACGCCGCCTAGGGCAATTAGCTTAAGGCTGTCCGTGTCTTTTAACCCCATCTCCTGAGCGATTGCTGTGGCGTATGCGGCAACTCTTACGCTGTGTAGGTAGGTGTAAAGATCATGATCGGCTAAGCCGGTTAGAGCTCGGACGCAGCCGGGATCTTCTTGTACGCAAGAAACAATGTGACCAGATAGTTCCTGAGCCTTACCCACAGCCGACTCAGTGATGTCGCCTTCGAAAAGATATTTGGTGAACACCAGACCAACATCTTGCACCTTGCCGAGACGTTCTTCGGGGCTCAGAGTCGTCGATATTTTTGGAAGCGCGGCCATTTTTTCATAAACAGCCGCCTTGGGGCGATCTTCTGGTCTGATCCATAGATGTGTGTGGCCGTTACCTATAAGTCCAGCCAGTTCTTCTCGGTCCCACCGGTATCCGCTTTGGCTGTATAAAACCAAGTGTGAATTCACTTCGGCGAATAAATCGAAATCAGTGACCGAATTGTCGAGTATACTGTCGACAGGGAAGCGGCAAAGCGAGAACTCGGCGCTTTGATGAAAGCTTGGTTTTTTTGGAAGCTCTACCGACATGGACCGCAGTCTCCTCTAAGTACCAAAGATGACTATCGGATTTCAGGTGGAATTATTAAATAGCTCCATAATATACTGATTTTATTGATATTTTAATCAACCTTCACGCTAGCGAGCCATCCCCATCGCCATCATCGGGCGAGTAGGTGTCCTGAAATGTAAGATCCACCTGCGCATCCTGCTCGCCTGTTTGTTTGGCCTGGCAGGCTAGGCGAACCTCTCCCGTGAGTGGTAAGCGCATTCTCTTAAGCAGTGCGGCTTCATCAGGCGACATCGGATGAAAAGCATCAGCCGGCGCGACTTTCACCCCGCATGTACCGCAGCGGCACGATGCACAGCCAAATCGGAGGGGGATCTGATTTTTCCTAGCGGCAATCAGAACCTTTTGGTCGGGGGTTGTTTCCACCGTTTTATTGGATGGTAGAAAGGTTAACTTTGCCATCAGACCGACACCGAGAAATCCCGCAGTGCGGAGTTGAGGGACGTTTTGAGATCTGTGGATGCTTTCCTTTCGCCAAGAATATAGGCGCATTGTGTGTGGATCTTGCCGCCGCCGTGAGGCGCGTCTTTTTCGAGTGTACCGGGGACCACGACGCATCGTTCTGGTACAACGCCTTTTGTGATGGTCTTGCTGGTGGTTCGCAAGTCCACGATTGGTGTTGACGCCGTGAGCGTAACATTTGCTCCCACTACCGCTTGGCTGCAAATTCTTACGCCTTCGACAATGATTGCTCTCGATCCGATAAATGCGCCGTCTTCAACGATCACGGGCGAGGCTTGCGCCGGCTCCAAAACACCGCCTATTCCAACGCCGCCAGAAAGATGAACGCCGGCACCAATCTGAGCACAGCTACCAACGGTGGCCCAGGTGTCGACCATCGTTCCGTTTCCAACGTAGGCTCCGATATTCACATAGGACGGCATCAGAACGACGCCAGAACCCAAGAAGCTTCCGTATCTGGCAACTGCGGGGGGTACAACGCGAACATTTAAATCTTTATAGTTACGCTTGAGAGGAATTTTATCCCTGAAAATGAAAGGGCCTACCTCCATCTCGCGCATCTCCATTATTCGAAAATACATCATGATCGCTTGTTTGACCCACGCGTGAGTGATCCATTCTCCGCCGATATTTTCAGCCACTCGAATAAGCCCGCGATCCAAACCATCCATAGTCTTTTCAACCCATTGACGGCCGTCACGAAGAGCGATTTCATCACCACGTGAGAGTTTTTCCTGAATGGACTCGATCTGGCTTTTTATCTGCGTCGTCTCCGACATGATTTAGTCTCCCAACAGTTAACTCGTTTTATTTACGAACCGAGATAGGATTTCCATGGCCTGCACCGTGTCTTTAGTATCTGGAACCATGGCTAGTCTAAAGTATCCGGTCAAACCTTCACTGAGCCAAGAACTTGGGCTCGTGATAATACCTTGCTCTGCAAGGTCGAGGATAAACCTCTTATCGTCTCCGCTGTATGATTTTGGAACTTTGCACCACAGATAAAATGTAGCGTCAGGCATCGCGTCTAAGAGTCCAAGTTTCATCAAGTAAGGAGCGGCTACGTTGAGTCGTTCTGTGAAAATTTTTCGGCGTTCAGCAACGTGTGAGTCGTCATTCCATGCGACGGCAGCCCCCGCCTGAATGAAGTCAGGTGATCCGACGCCAAAATTTGCGCGTGCTTGAAGTAGCGAATTTACGATGCGCGCGTCGCCGGCGATCATACCGCTTCGGTAGCCCGTCAAACCCGAGCGCTTCGACAAGCTCATGAATGTCAGGACCCTGTCACAACTGAACTGCAGTGGTGTCAGAGGCCTTTTGTCGCGTCGTGGATCAGCATCGATTGCGTGATCTAACTTGCTATCATAGATGTCTACGTAGCAATCGTCGGAAAGCAGAATCGTGTTGGTCTTGTGACACCAAGCGATTATTTCCTGCCAGTAGTCATAAGTGGCACTTGCGCCGGTCGGGTTGTGCGGATGATTAATCCAGATGGCAGCAGCCGATTGCTGTACGTCTTTGGGTAGCTTCCATGGCTCTAGTTTAAAGTTTGACTCAGCCGTCACACGGACCGGGTACGGAATTCCACCGGCGTATAATGCTGAAGCTCGGTAAACAGGGTAGCCAGGATCCGGGTAAATGAGGTGTTTCTTGCCTTCGCGCCCAATCAAACATAGGCCGATATTAAAAATAGCTTCCTTCGTGCCTTGAGCTGGTATGACCGCAAGCTCAGGTGACGGCATGATTCCAAAGCGGCGACTGAGGTAACCCAGTTGAGAGGTACGCAGTGCGTCGCTGCCTTTGACGCTTGGATATTGACTAATTGTGGGGATGGCATTCACGATGGCGCTACGTATAGGCTCCCATGTTGGAATCTTTGGATCCCCTGTGCCGAAGTCAAAAACGGGCTTTCCTGCTTTAACCAGATTGGAGCGAATCTTGGCCAGCTCCTCCATCGGGTAGGGCCTCATGTTTGCCGTGATGTTATTCACTAATTCCATAAGCTTTTACTCCCTTCCCGATTGCTACCGGGCAACTAGCTTTGCGGCTGTCCGTAATTATGTCCTGAGCCAAGGCGGCTTCGAAGGCTCCAGATCTCGGGGAAAAACCTCTTAGATAACGTTGCCGATAGATACTTGACGCCACTCGAACCGCCCGTGCCGATTCGTGAACCGATCATGCGTTCTACCATAGCCACATGCCGGTAACGCCATAGGGTGAATTGCTGGTCTAAATCGCAAAGAGACTCCAAAAGCGTGTAAGCTTCATAGTGCTTAGCGTGATTTTCATAGATGTCGGTGAGGATATCCTCGAGTTCTTTGGACGGAGTCCATGGGCTAGAGACGTCGCGAGAGAGTAGAGCTCCAGGGACCTTGTAGCCGCGCCTTGCCAAAAAACCCACGAGATGATCTTGAAAGGTCGGTTTTTTTAAGGCTTGTTCCATGGCGGCGTGTGATGACGGATTGGTTTTGAAAAACTTTAAAAACGCGGGATCTTTGAGTCCCATACGAAACTCGAGAACTCTGAACTGGTGGCTTTGAAACCCAGAGGCTGGATTCAGCCTTGCACGAAATAAATTGAAGTCATTTGGCGTCATCGTTTCTAAAATACTGACTTGCTGGGTCAAAACGCCCATGATTGTTGAAACGCGCTTTAAAGTCTTTAGAGCTCCCAGCGGATTGTCGTTGTCCAAATCCTTCTCGGCAAGATCGAGTTCGTGGAGGATTTGCTTAAACCAAAGCTCGTAGGTTTGATGAATAATTATAAAGAGCATTTCATCATGCTCTTTAGGGTTCGACAGAAGTTGCTGAAGGGAGAGTAGCTCAGTAATTTTTAAATAAGACGAATAGGTGACCATTGAGCCCTCAGGCGCAATTATTCCCTCTTCAAAATTGCTGCTCATCTTGTGATCACCCCATAAGGTTTACCGGCCGTAACTCACAAAGATCCCGAGCATAACACCTTTTATAAGCGTGGGGTAGATCCCATTTTAAGGTGGTTCAGTGTGCTTTTTAGGCTGTTAGAACGGCTAGCCACTCTAATTTATCAGTTTGGGCAAACATGTCGAAAGCCTCTACTTGTCGGACCGTGTGGCCAGCGGCGGAAAGGGCTTTGAGATCTCTGGCGAGTGTTTGAACCTCGCACGAAACATAGATGAGTTTTGCGGATGGGTTACTTCTTAGGATATGAGTTATGTGAGCTCGCGCGGTTTCGTGAAGCCCGCGTCTGGATGGATTCACGACAATAACTTTGGGATCCTTGGCCCAAGCAGGAAGACGTGATTCACTATCTTCGACTCGTGACGCAAGGAACTGTGCTTTGTCAGAAAGTTTATTTCTTTGTGCGTTCAAGGCCGCATCGGAGGCCGCAGCCTCGATTTCTTCAATGCCCAGCGTTTTAAATCCAGATCGAGCAAGCATGAGAGCAATCTGACCGGTGCCCGTGTAGAGGTCCCAAGCTGTTTCGCCAGGCCGGGCTCGTCCAGCGTGAATCTCAACGCGACGATACAGGTTATTTGCCTGCCAGGGGTTCACCTGAAAAAACGCCAAAGGGCTAATTTCGATGTCAAGATCACACACCCTTTCGCGAAGTCCTGGGGTGCCAGCAAGTAACACGGTTTCGTCGCCGAAAATGGCATTGCCTGAGGAGTTATTGATATTCATATGAGCGCTATTGATCTTGTGGCCTAGACGACGAAGTCGATTGACCAGTCGAATCAATTCAAACTTCTGCGGGTTCGTTACAACGAACGTCAGCATAATCTCCCCGGTTAAGTGCGCAGAGCGAGCTGCCACATAGCGAAGATCACCAGATTTTGCCGCCTCATCGAATGGGTTCAGCACCGAAGCTTCAATTTCTGTTTGTAAATCCGCCAGTAGGCTTGAGAGCGGTTTGGTGTGTACGGGGCAGTTAGTTAGATCTATGCTGACTTTATGAGTACCTGGCTCAAAAAGTCCGATGGCAAAGCGCCGTGTTTTTCCTTCTCTTTCAGCGGCAGCTACTTGGCTTACCGAAGCGGGTCTTATGGCAAGTTTGAAGTAAGATCTATAACCAAGTGGTGTCGGGCTTGGCATGGGATCAAGAATCTGTGAGTTTTTAATAACGCCGGCGTCTTGCAACGTCTTTACGCCAGCTTCAAATTTATTGCGTAGTGATTCACCGTAGTTTGTGTTTACGTATTTACAGGCACCGCATTCCGCCTTAATGGCGCAAGTCGTTGCAAAATCTGTCGCTCCATCCACGACGTGACCGCGATGAAGCTTTCCACTAAAGCCGGCTTTTCGCATGATTTTAGTGCTGGCGGAACTTTGGCGAGTTTTCGCACCCTTGGTTCCTAGCAAGGAGTCTTTAGAATTTGGATTGAATACAGGACCTCGTTTACCCGACGAGGTTTTGGGTTGAATTGGCGCACGCGGGGATCTCGCTTTGTTCTTCATAGCGGTGCCTAGGTCCTGTGTTTGATGTCAAAGATGCTAGTAAACCCAGTCGAGAGGATCCACCAGCGGGCCCTTGGTAACATGTTTGAGGTTTCTTCGAAAGACTTTTACGCCAAGTTTTTTGGTGTATCTGGTCCAGGTGTCCCACTCATCGCCTAAGGTGCCGACTATATAAGGGCTATTTGCGCTCTTAGACCCCTTGGCGAAGACGTAACCGCCAACCAAATAGGTGGCGGCGTGCCTTAGGGTCTTAAAATCGATAGGCCCTGGCTTCTTATCAGCGATGTCGAAGAAAACAATCATATCCCCATATTGCATGGGTGATTTCGTGGGATCAATCTCGTAGAAAGCCAGCTGGAGTATGCGCCACAGTTCATCGTAGTTGACCATATTTCTGTGGTAGCCCGGCTCTTGTCTTACGTTTACGAGGCTGCTTGATGCCAGCGCGTCACTTTGGAATGCTAGGGCTGCGTGAAAGCAGTTGGGTCCCTTATAGATGGTATGGCGACCCACACGCTTTCGAGCAAATTTCGGCAAAAGCTCTTTGTCGATTCTTATGCTGTCTCCTGCCTTGATCTTGGACCTTAGATTACTGAGTTCAGATTTACCTAAAAACGGTTCAACCTGCTTTAGCAGATCTTCGCGAACAGCCGGATCGTTTTGTAGGAGTGACCCGGAGATACTCACGACATTGTGTTTTTTGGTAAACAACGCATCAAATGCATCTGGCTTTAGTTGGTCAATGATCGATTGATTTAGATTCACTAAGCGAAGCGACGTTCCAGGGATGGACTCACTTGTCGGAAAGTTTTGTTTCAAGTAATTGGCGACAACTAGCTTTGACTGCGGCTGCGCAATTTTTTCTACAAGAGCTAGGATCTTTTCGTCGTCATTGCTCACCGTCAGTTGGACTGGCTCAATTCGGTTATCAGTCGTGGTCTTCTCTAGGCGCGCCTTCACTTGTCTTTTTGGAATGCTTATTAGTTTTGGCGTAACGTTCAGAGGGACGTTTAGACTTGATCGAAGCTGGGAGGCATTGAAAAACGTTTCGCTGCTTCTAGTCTGCCGAGACCTGATCTCTGGTTTTACGGCTGCATGGAGAGTGCTGGCGCAAATAAAGCTCATGGAATAAAGCCAAACAAAGGCAGTAATTCCTTTTAAGCTCGCAAGTTGCGACGTTCGTTCGAGCATAAACCCCCAACTTTAAAAACTAAACTGCTCGATATATCGGACGACTGGAGCATTTCTTTAGAGGGTGGCTTTGTCAGTGCTGGTCTGGGCAAAAAGTGCCGATTTCTGCGCTCGTGAAGTGGCGGGATAATAAAGGGTGTGTGAGGCCTTTTATGGCGAAAGCCCATGACCCTAAACTGTCGACGAGGAGCAATCTGTCATGTCTATCAAAGTACATATTATCGACGCATCCAAGGCGAGTTTGGTCATGAGCAGTGAAGCTTTCAAAGACAAAATTCCTGGATCGATCGTTAGTTATTCACTCACGGCCAAAGACGGTCTGATGAACCTGCAGGCCCGCGAAGATAAAGACACTCCCGATGCGATCGTGGTGGACTTTAATCTGCCAGATGCCGATGGTGTGACGCTGATAAAGGAGCTTCGGAAGTTCTACAATGGCCCCATTTTCATGACGGCTCACCCCGATAAAATCGTGGATTTCGCCGTCTCTGAAGAACTTTTCCACTATCACGATGCCTGCTGTTGGATCCCCAAGCCCGTACGATATGACGTGCTTGAAAAGCGGATTGAGCAATTCGTCATAAACCGCCATCGCCTACTAAGACGTTTTGATGTGACCTACCCGTCACTCATGGTCGGTAAAGGTGAGGGACGTGGTAAGAGAGCTCCGAAGCACGACGGCCATTTGATCAATATCAGTATTGGTGGCGTGTGCATGGCGGTTAATAATCCTGCCAAGCTTCGCAAAGATGAAGAGTTTGTTTTGACCCTGGGAGTACCCAATGGTCTTTTGCAAGGAGCAACTGCCATTTCAGTATTAAAACCAGTGATCAATGCCGCCAAGTCTGGCGCGAATGCTGCCCAGAAAAAGACGGCCGTTGCATCATCAAAGAATGCCAAGCCCGTGGCCAAATTAAGTGCGGCCTCGAAGTCAAAGCCGGCACAAAAGTCTAAATCTGCCGCTAAGAACGCAAGTTCCGCGCGCTCCGGTGCATCTGTTGAGGAGACACTTCAGGCCGAAGTCGTCGCAGTTCCAAATCCCTTTGAAAATCTGGATCTTAAAAGTCTTCAAGAGTACAAAATCAAAGCCACGGTTGCTTGGAGTAGTGATGGCGGGCGTAAGGTCGGTCTTAAGTTTGCCAAGATCCCTGAATCCCAGCGCCGTAACCTTGAGGTGTTTTTGAAGGGCCTTTCGACTTAGGTCAAGGCGCACTACAACAGAAGCTTGGTGATTCGATGAGAGCTAATCAAGGCGGTTTTTGGGGCACTTTTTTGGTGACTCTAGTCGCTCTAATGATTGCAGTGGCCTTTGGTGAATTATACTCGCTGGTGATTAGTTCTTTGAAAGTTTCACCGTGGATTGGGGTTATCCTTGCACACGGTGCTATTTCGGTGATTCTTTATGTTATGAGTCACGCCGTTCGCTCCTCTCTTAAACTTAGCGGTACAAGTTATTTTTCATGGACACCTTCGGTTGGTATATTGGTTGGGGCTTTTAGTCTTGCCTTTTTGACCAGTCAGACAGGGCCCTCTTACGCGGTCCAAGGCTCTAATGAGCTGGTTTACATATTAGCAACCTTAACCGTGATCCCTGTGTTTGAGGAAATTGTGTTTCGAGCTGGGGTGACGCCAATCCTGAGTCGGCTTGCGGGCCCTGTGTGGTCGATTTGGTTTTCGGCGCTGATTTTTAGTGTTGCACATACCCATCCGACCTGGGAGCGGGTCGTAGGTTTCAAGGCTGGGTTTATGTTGGGCCCATTTCTGCTAGGAATTTGCTGTGATATGATTGTTCGTCGTTGGGGAAAGTTGTGGCCTGCCATAGCATTTCACAGCAGTTGTAACGCAACGGTTTACATTTTTTCGACGTTTAACCCGGCTTGGTTGGCCAAGCTTGGTGTTTTGTACATGTGATATAGCGTGGAGATAGTTTTTTGAGCGACAAGAGTCAAAAAGAGATTCAGGAAGAACGCGCCAAGCAAATGGCCAAAGTGGTTTGCATTTGTAAGGGGATAAACCTTGGCCGTGTGTTAGCCGGAATTGAGGGTTGTCAGACGGTGCAAGATGTTAATCGTAAAGTCGGAACAGGGACTGGTGGCTGCCAGGGGCAGCGCTGTGGTCCGCGAATCAAAGCTCTTTTGGATAAGATCAAACAATCAAAGTGATTGTTTGACGATGATGTCAGCAGCCTCTTTTAGAGTCGGTACGATCGCCAAGGCCTGTTTGCTATGAGGGTACTGTTTGCCACCGCGTACGACCTGAATACCGGTGAGGCCTGCGTTTATGGCGCATTCAATGTCACTGGCTTTATCACCAACAAGCCAACTTCTTTTAAGATCGATATTTAATCTAGCGGCTGCGTCTGTAATGAGCTGGGTGCCGGGCTTTCTGCAGTCACAAGCCACAGAATATTCCGCAACCTTACCTTCCGTATGATGGGGGCAGATCATAACAGCGTCAAATTTGAATGACTGGATCTGGGTCTGAATGGCCTGAGTCAAAGCGTTGTTGAACTGGTGGACTTGATCTATAGAGAAAAATCCGCGCGCCACCCCTGACTGGTTGGTGATCATAACGATCAGATATCCAGCTTTTTGTAGGGTTTTGAGGCCATCCACGGCGCCATCGACTAGCCTTAAGTCACTCAGCTTATAGGTGTAGCCAAGATCAACGTTCAAAACACCGTCGCGGTCGACAAAAACGGCTTTTCTCGATGCTTTTTCCATTTCAGGAGATCTTCTCAAAGACGGCGAGGCGATCTTTCTCAGACGTGCAGTGGGGGGCGAGTAATTTCAAAACTTTAATGTACGACTCTTTGACCGTTTGTGGGTCTTCACCTGAGGATAGCTGATATTCGGCATGCTTCAGCATCTCCTCGGCTTTCCAGAAGGTCTCAATCGGCAGTTTTATTTCGATTGGGTGAACGCTTCCGTGGTCATCAGAGACCACGTGCTTGGTAGAGCTTAGCTGAATCTGCTTTCCAATAATCAGATATTTTCTAATCAAGATGGACCGCCTAGCCGCATCGCAAAGGGTGTTTGGATAGCGCGAAAGTTATTTCTTAGAAGACTTCTTTGCAGCTGGCTTTGCAGCAGCGGTCTTCGCAGCGGGTTTTTTAGCAGCCGACTTAGCTGCAGTCTTTGGAGCTGCTTTTGCAGGTTCGGCTTTTGAAGCTGCCGACTTTTCCTTTTTGGCTGGTTTGGTCTCAGTGGCTTTTGTCGCAGTTTTCGCTGCAGGCTTAGCTGTAGCCTTTTCTTCGCTTACGGTCTTTTTAGCAGCCTTAGCCGGCGCTTCTTTTACAGTCTCAGCAGCTTTTGCGCTTTTAGCTGGCGCTGGGCTTGGCTTCTCGGCGGCGGGTTGCGAGCTTGAGCCACTTGACTCAATCGTTTGAACGGTTTTGTAGATGCGAGCCCAAAGGGAGCCGTCTTTGCGAAGCCAGGCTTCGAAAAGTTTTCGGGCTGGTCGATTGACCAGGGCTTCGTGAAGGAAGTAGCGCGAGAAATCGCCAGCTGCCTTAAGTTTCTTTAGTTCTGCAACGTGGCTCGACAAGATCAGAAGTTCGCTACCGCGAGCTCTTAGTACGATGGCATCTTGAATGGGATGAATTTCAACAGGAAGCACGTGTCACCTCGTTTGCAACGTTTCTGGGGCCTGTAATTTCAGACCGACAGACGAATTCATGAACGTTTGATAAATACATGAAAACCAGTGGCGTATGCAATCAAAAAGCCGTAACAACTCTGCCTAAACCTTGGATTTTGTTCGGCAATGGGCGTCATTGCCCATGAAATGCCCTTCACTTTCAAGCTGGGCGACAGCCGCGTGACGGGCTCTGAACGTCCTAAAAGGGTAGTTCTCGCGGGCCTCTGGTGCTGGGCTATAACCCACAACCACTTTCATAAAGAAGCCTCGAAAGTAGGTCTCAAGCTTTGTCCATTCGCCATTAAATTCAGGGTTAAAACTAAGACGTGAACAGTCGATGAGAAGGCTCCACTTACTGTGCCACTGCATCAGGTTGTTTGTTAGTTTACTTTTTATGGCCGCAATTTTGTCTTTTGAATCGATGACGGCGTCGTCCGAGAAACTCATTTCAATCACGTGTTGAGCAAAGTGGTTTTGAAATTGGATCGAGTCTCGAAAATCGGCTGGTGCTGTCGCGGATCTTAAGCCCCGCACACCGGCTTCACGCTGGGCTTCTTCAAATGATTGAACGACTTTAAAGCCAAGTTTGTCGTGGCCCTGGTCAGCATTGAATCCAAAACCAACAACCGATTTTAGAAAGAGACCTTCAAAGAATCGAAGCATTCTTGACATGGCGTCAGTCGATTCAGCAGAGGCCACGAACGTAAGGTTTGTACAGTCAACGATAAGCTTATAGGGCGAATGCCAAGATTTTAGTTCCTGCATCCAGGCTGAGCGCCATTTTTGAACGGCGGCTGCAGAGTCGAGCGTAAAGTGCTCTTCAAAATGCTGCTGCATTATTTTTTGCTGAAAATCGTGCTCAAATCTGAGTTTCATCGGACTCTTGTTCGCCTCACAACGACTCGGCTGCTGCGCGAATCAGAGGGGCTGTGCGCTCGCCAAGATATTTTCGGCCGTTAATAAAAATAGTTGGAGTTGCATTAACGCCGGCCTTGTTGCCAACCTCCACGTCATCTTTGATTTTAGACATAATATCTGGACTCGATAGACACTCATTCATCTGAGCGTCTGTTAGGCCGACTTTCTTTCCCCACTCTTTGGCTTTCTCGCTTGAAGCCAAAGACTGCTCTTCAAAAGCTTTTAAGTGATAATCCCAAAATTTGCCGTATCTGCCCGCACACCTTGCCAGTTGTGCGATCTCACAAGAGTAGGCGTGCATGTTGCCCTGAACGGAGGAATTACAGACGTTGGAGAGTGGGTAGTTTTTAAAGACGATGAGAGCTCTTTGGCCGAGCTGCCTGTGAACTTCTTCGATGACGGGAGCTGTCTGAGCGCAGGCTGGACACATGTAGTCGGCAAATTCCACAATTACAATCTCAGCGTCATCCGGGCCCTTTCGGTAGTCTTCTCCGAGGCCACTATAGGCTGACTTATTGATGGGAATATCCTGCTGTGTCTTTGAGAGGACCGGTGGAATACTAGGTCCGTCATGCTTACCGGGAAGATCTTGCAGCTCACTTGGAAGTTGTGCAGTGGGCTTAATAAAATTGAAGCCAATAAACGCCACCGCAGCGGCAATCGCAGCAGTGAGGATGCCTGATCCCAAGTTTTTGATTGAGAAGTCCAGGGTGGTTTCTTTGACGGCAAGCTCGGTTGAAATACGAATAGGCGATGAGTCTTGCGCTGCAAAACTCGCTCTCCAAGCCATCCAAGCGACAACTCCCTGCAGAAGACTTGCCCCGTAAACAATAATACACACGATACAAACAGTTTTTAAAATGCCCAGGCTGATAAACCCTAGACCAATTGAGCTCACAAGGCCCACGAGAGATAGCAAAATCCAGCTAGGCGCGTGCTCCTTAGCGGATTTGTGGCCCGCTAGAACCGTGAGGGCAAGAATAGACATCGCAAAAAAGTAACCAAGTCCCCATACGCCTAGCGGTGCTCCTAGAAGTTCACTGTACTTGCTGGCAGCCACGGCGTCGCAGCTGATCTGGCTATTGATATTGCAGGCAGCTTCAGTGTGACCATGAAGCTTTAGTTCCATGTGATGTTTGATGGAATAAATGGAGGCGCCTGCGCCGACGAGGCCTGCGATCACGGCCGTTGTCCAGATCCCTTTGTTCGGGGTGGGTTTTGTAGTTGAGGTCATGGCAGTTCATCTCCTCTATTTAATCCTTTGATTCGCCTAGGATAACTGGGCTTTCTAAGGACTGCAAGCAGCTCCGCTTGAAAGCCGCTCAAAACACAGCTTCGGTAGAGGAAAAATTCGAATTGACAATTAGGGGCGGAATATTAATAACCCCTATCTGGCCAGCGGCTGGCGACGAATAAATCGCTTAGAGCTGGATCTTGACCTAAACGGGGGTATAGCTCAGTTGGTAGAGCGCTTGCATGGCATGCAAGAGGTCAGCGGTTCGACTCCGCTTATCTCCACCAAATTTTTCTACTGCTTAAATCCCACTGAAATGGACTCGACATTCAGTAATGTCGAGTCGTTGTTGGTTTGGGTTAGCTTAACGTCAACAAACTCGTATTTTCCAAGGCCGCATGAGGACACGTTTAAGGGAGTTCCTTTGTCAGATGAGTTGACCTTTGCTACTTCCTCATATGCAGGTTTACTTGCTGCGTTCGAGTAACACCGCGCTTCAAGTTTAATGTTTTTCCACTCCACGCTTAGATTTCCAGCAGCGGCGGCGAGAGTCGGTATCCATTTGAACGCGGCCATTTTGATGGGTTGGCCGGCATTGTATTTTGGCATCTCGTTCGGTTTGAATGTCTGCTCTGACTCATTGATATACAAAGTAGCGCCAGTGAAATCCGTATACATATAAGGGTCACCGCCGGCGGATCCAATTTTTACAGCGTCTATTCCGCTACCGAGATTTGTCTTGTCGCGCAGTTTCATTAGATAAATGTCACCTGTTCCTCGCACTAGTCCCACAATACGACCATCGCGCAAAGCACTCATGGGTCCAATTTTAATACCCATAGGGAAGCTCTTGTACTTCGTGCAGGTTGGTGATGTTGTTAGGCACTTACGGTCGACGACAACGATCACAGGACTCGTGTGACTAGAAAACCATACTGAGTCAGAGGCTTTATCGTAGGCCGAAGAATATGTTTTTTCAGCTCCCAGAGCTTTACCGTTGTATATGTTCCCGTAGGAATCTCCCGACATTGAGTATGAGCCACCTCTGGCGCCATTTGTGAAGGTTTCAACACCCGGCGTCGAAGAATTAAAATTAGCGTTTGGAACTGTCTGAGAGACGTCTACGGCTTGAAATGTCTTAAGGTTCAGGCCAGCAGTTTTGGGGCCCCAATACCACTGGGAATAGAAAATTTTCTGCGTTTGGTCGATAAAGCAGCTATAACCCCATTTTTGTGGCACTGGAATTGACGCTTGTTTAGTCGGCGAGTCCCACAGGGGTTTATAGGGAGGCTTGTCGTCTAGCAAATACTCCGCGTACTGTCCGGTACCCCAGGCCGCGATCATGTACCGTTTTCCCTCTTTCATGTATGACGCAACGCAAATTCGACTGTTTGCACCAATGTTTTTCGAAAAAACTTTGTCTGGCTGGTCGGGGTCCACAAAGTAAAGATTGGGAAACCTTGCGCCAATAAAACCGCCTTCCGTGATATAGGACCGCATACCGCCCGTGCCAGATCCGCCGCCATCCCAGGTTTTCTCTTCAACGACCTTATCTCCTTCGATCGTGAACCGTTTAATCACACCGAGACCAGTCGTGGCAGTCCAGATCTTATTATTCTGAATAGGTTCAATTTTTTTATCGCCGGCAAATTCAATATCTTTCAAGTCGACGAACGGTGGTGTCTTTGCGGGGGGCTTCTTCTTTGCGTTTACAGACCTGGCGGTGCCACCCGAAAAGTTCGCGTCTGTGCAAGAAACAGAGAAGACTAGCGCCGCGCATAAGACTGCGCCAACACAAGCGTTCACCTTGCTGCGTGAATTGATAAAACCTGTCAGACTCATGGTCGCACCTCACAATGCTAGAGACTGTATAACGACCCTATATCCACCAAAGTCGGACCAATGCGAGCTCCAACTTGTAAATTGTCGTTCAAGACCATCCGTGGTTTTTACCGAAATGCCAGGAGCTTCTTGGAATATTCTTACGAAGTCTCGCCCGCAGACCAGCGTCATATTGGGGTACATCATAAGCATGTCTTTAATGTCGCTTTGAATCGAGCGGCACTCAGCGTTTTCATTCATGCTGTCCAATTGTGCCTTGCCGTAAACGAGTTTCTCGTCGTTTTTACCCAAAAAAGTTATTGACTCGAGTTTTATCTTTTCACCGGTGCCAAGGCCCAGCCCACCAGCTCGAGAGCTAGATAGATCTGAATCGCGACTTAAGTTGATCAGAGTTGCCCGCGTTGTTAATGTTTCCGAGCTCTTGCTGAGGGGGAATTCGCTATCAGGATTTGCAGGCACGAAAAACCATTCGCCCACGCGTCGCGATGCGAAAGGATCTGTCCACGTCATCTCGCACCCAGTGAGGAGCGTGATAGACAGCACAACTGTCAGCTTGATCATATTAGAAAGCTTTAAATTTTTTCCTACCACATGGCCTCCCCCGATAGATGGTTCCGACCGTAGGATGACGTCGGCGAATCGGGCGCGCCACTTTAGAAAGACCAAAAAAATCATTTATTTCAAAACCTTGCGAGCGTAAATGCTGCCCCCAAAATCCTGTCCATTTTGATATTTTCAAGATTTATCCGATAAGCATGCGCCCAGCTGCCACGAGTAAAAATATACCGAATGCTCTGCGCAGCATCACGGGGTTCATCGCAATGGCTAAGTGACTTCCGAGGTAGGCGCCCGCTGCAATTCCTAAAGCAATCCAAAGTCCCCCGCGCAAATGCTCGGCGGTGATTTTTCCGGCTTGCCAAAAATTCCAAACAGCAAAGATCCCTACGGGAAGAAGCAGCGCAATGAGAGATGTTCCCACGGCGGCGTGCTGATCCATCCTGAGAGCGAAAACTAAAATCGGCATAATCACGAGACCACCGCCGATTCCAAAAAGCCCGGAGGCAATACCAGCGATAATCCCCGTTGTTAAAAATGCCCACCAAGTTCCAGTCACTTCACAAACCTCGCATGAAATCTTGAGTTTAGTTGCCCTTTATTTTCGCATATTGTGTAGATAACTAAAAATTAAACTAGCGAAAGACCTACCTTAAATGACGACTACGTGGCACGAACGCTGGCAGGAAAACAAAACCGCTTGGGACTTAAGTGGCCCCCATCCGCTAACCGAGGAGCTTTTAGAGCTGTCGGTGAGGCTTGCACCAGGGTCTTGTGCTGGCAAATGGCTCATTCCGGGCTGTGGGCGTGCTCACGATGCTAAAGCACTTCTTAAGCATGGCATCAAACAAGTCGTTGCCAAAGATCTCGTGCCAAAAGCCATCGATGAAGCCAGACGTCTTTATGGTTCACTGAGTGGACTGACCCTTTTTTGTGGCGATGTAACAGATATTTCAAGGACCGAAGAATCAAGCTATGCAGGAGTCTTTGACCGCGCCATGCTTTGTGCCCTAAACGGTGATCTAAGGATCAATTATGTTAAAGCTATGACGGTATGTCTTAAGCCGGGAGGGATTTTTGCATCGATTCCTTTTGCTGAGACGGGCAATCCGGACTCAGGACCGCCCTTTGCGGTAAGCGAAGCTGACTTACGAGAAGTTTTTACGCCTCACTTTGAGATTCTCTATCTTGAGCCGCGCGTGTCGCCGGCTTGTGATCAAAAAATACTCAAAGAGTACCTGTTTTTAGCCCAAAAACGGCTCTAAGATCCAAAAACCTAACTGGAACTTGCACCTAGCAGTCTGTATAGTCTTGAACCCCAGTAGTTGATTGGGATCGTCTTTTAAAAAGAAGGTTTTTATCATGACAAAAAAACATCGATTTCTTGAGCAGCTTGGCCATGACCCTTTTGTAGATGAGGATTCAGATGAGGCCCAAGATCAGGCCAATGAATTTGCGGATCTGATTGCTCATGAGGCGGCCAGAGGATTTGCTCAGTTAAAACAAGGCGACAAAGTCGATGCGAAGGTCATCGGAATAATCGACGGCAGCATCGTTTGTGACGTGGGGCAGCGTAGCGAAGGCGTTCTTCCCACCGAGTCTATGTCCAAAGAAGAGATCGAGCGTTTTAAAGTGGGCGAGACCTATTCGCTCTACGTTAGTTCCTTGCGTAATGGTATTGAGCTTGCGACCTCTGTATCAGCCCGTAACGCTGGCCTTGATAGTTTAAGAGATGCGATGAATTCGGGGCTGCCGGTTGAGGGTAAAGTCACAGGCGAGAACAAAGGTGGCTACACGGTCGAACTTCCAGGTGCTAGAGCTTTCTGCCCCTTCTCTCAAATCGATGTCATCAGTGGTAAACCAGCTGCAGCGTTTATCGGTCAAACATTTAAATTTAAAGTCATCAAAGTTGCCGGTCGTGATGTGGTCTTGTCGCGGGCAGCCCTTCTTCGCGAGGAGCAGGCCGTTGAGCGAGAGAAAGTCCTTGCCAAACTTCAGGTGGGAGACACTGTGCTCGCCACTGTGGTTAAGATTGAGAGCTTTGGAGCATTCGTCGATATTGGCGGGGGCCTTAATGCCCTGGTACCGATGAGTGAGCTTAGCTGGAGTCGTCCCGCTTCGGCGCATGCCGTGGTCGATGTGGGTCAGAAAGTGACCGTTAAGATTCTAAAAATTGATACCACCGGAGATCGACCAAAGGTCTCGGCCTCTATGAAACAAGTCGAGGGGGATCCTTGGGACGTGACGGTGGAGAAACTAGAAAACGGCGCTATTGTTGATGTAACGGTGACGAAGCTCATGCAATTTGGAGCTTTCGCAGAGATTTTACCAGGTGTTGAAGGTCTGATTCACATTTCAGAAATGAGTGCAAAAAAACGGGTGAATACGCCCGGAGAAATCGTTCAAGTCGGAGCTAAGACTAAGGTGAAGATCATGGGGATTGACCGCATCCAAAGACGGATCAGTTTATCCATGAAAGTTCTCGATGCCGACTACGTGGAGCAAGAGGGCAAAAAACAACTAGAGAAAGCCCAAGTCGAAGCCGACGAACACCGTGGCGTTGAGCTGAGATCAAGCTCTACGTCCAGCGTCATGGGTGACGCTTTCATGCGGGCGGCTGAAAAGTCCAAACGCCCACGCTGAATTTTTTGAAACCGCTCGTCACTTAGCGTGCGTCTGGCCACTGGTTTTGTACGTATCGATTTGCCACCATGTAGATCATGTTGCAAATGTCTTCCGTGTTGCTACCACGTTCCATGACTGATGCCGGATGCTGTGGTCCAAGGAGTACCGGTCCAATGCCGGTACTTCCAGAGATAGCTGCAAAGATCTTATAAGCGATATTGGCACTCGTCAGATCTGGGAAGATCAAGACATTGGCCTGGCCCTTTAGCTGACAGAACGGGAAGTCTCGTTCTTGAAGCTTTTCGTTAAGCGCCACATCCGCTTGAATCTCGCCGTCGAATATAAAATCAACCTCTCTGTCGTGGAGTATCTCCACGGCTTTGGCTACGCGAAGACTTTTCTCATGGCGGTTACTTCCAAAGCTTGAAAAGCTCAGCATGGCGACTCTGACCTTCTCGTCAGTATATTGCTTGGCGAAGTTTGCTGTGTTGATGGCGATATCAGCAAGTTCTTGTGCGCTTGGCTCGATACAAACTGTGCAATCGGCTAAGAAGTACATTCGCTTGTTCCATGAGAACATGTAAAGACCATTCATGATGCGACCAGGCTTTGTTCGAATAATCTCCATGATCGGTTTTAGCCCATTTACGTACGGCTCAACCACACCGCCAATCATACCTTCGGCAGCACCAGTTCTGACCATCATCGAGGCGAAGTAATTGTTATCTCGAAGCATCTGTTGGGCGGCTGATTTTGTGACGCCTTTACGTTGGCGCATTTTATAAATCAGTTCGGCAAACTCGCCAATGCGGGCGTCTTGAGTGGGATCGATGATGGTCGTCTTGCTTCCAAAGTTATGGATACCAAGGGACTCAGCTTTGGCTATGATCTCATTGGGAGCTCCGAGCATGATAGTTGCCACATCACCTTCGTAGTCCATCTGGGCCGCTGCTTTGATAACTCTGTCGTCATGGCCATGCACCATAACGATTCTTGGTTTGCCACCAGATTTGCGGCTCCATCCGGCAATGTTATTACGCATTTTTCGAATTAACCGTTTCGTTGGCCCAAGGATACGCTCAATGTGCTGCGTATACTGAGGAATATCGACTTTTTTTCTGGCTACGCCGGACTTCATGGCGGCTTCAGCGACAGCCGGTGCAACATAAAGTAGAACCCTTGGATCCATTGGCTTTGGGATCAGGTAGTCACGACCGAACTTATAGCCTTCGGCTGTGTTGTAGGCTCTTAACACCTGTTCTGGAACATCTTCTTTGGCGAGTTTTGCGATACCGCGCACGGCTGCCATCTTCATCTCTTCATTGATGGTCGTGGCTTGTACGTCCAGTGCACCTCTGAAGATAAATGGAAATCCCAAGACGTTATTGACTTGGTTTGGATAGTCACTTCGTCCGGTAGCCACGATGCAGTCAGGTCTAGCTTTGCGAGCATCGGCTGGTGTTATCTCTGGATCTGGATTGGCTAGAGCAAAAATAATCGGATTATCAGCCATCGGCATAATCATTTCAGGCTTAAGAACACCAGCTGCTGACACTCCCACAAACGCATCAGCACCTTTCAGGGCCTCGTCGAGAGTTCTGACTTTTGTGTCGAGAGCAAATTTTTCTTTGTATTTGTTCATTCCGTCTGTGCGACCTTTGTAGATAACGCCCTTACTGTCACACATCATGAGATTAGACGGCTTGACGCCAAGGGAAATAAATAGATTCGCACAGGCCACAGCTGCCGCGCCGCCTCCACTGAATACAACTTTAACGTTTTCGATTTTCCGTTTTGTGATCTCTAAAGCATTTAAAAACGCAGCCCCTGCGATAATCGAGGTCCCGTGTTGGTCGTCGTGAAAGACCGGAATTTTCATGCGTTTTCTTAGTTCTTCTTCAATATAGAAGCACTCAGGAGCTTTGATGTCTTCTAAGTTGATTCCGCCAAATGTGGGCTCTAATGCAGCGACGGCGCTGATGAACTGGTCGGGGTCCTTGGCGGCCACCTCGATGTCAAAAACATCGATGTCGGCAAATTTCTTAAAGAGTACCGCTTTGCCTTCCATTACTGGTTTTGCCGCCTCTGGGCCAATATCACCCAGTCCCAGAACGGCCGTCCCATTGGAGATAACTCCGACCAAGTTAGCGCGGCCCGTGTATTCGAATGATAGTTCACTGTTTTTTGCGATTTCGCGGCAAGGTCCAGCCACGCCTGGAGAGTAGGCGATGGAGAGATCTTTTTGGCTTGAGACTGGTTTGGATAAACCAGTGAAAATTTTCCCGCGGGGCTCCCTCGCGTGATACTCGAGTGCCAGTTTTTCGTAATCAATAGTCACGATCAGATACCTCTTATGAGACGGCTAGTTAGAAGGGAGATGATACCAGCCAGCAGAGAAATATCAAATAACTGACGCGCAGCCTTGTCACATGAAATTTAATCGGATTTCATGATTAATATGCTAGTTAATTAGGCTGTCAAAATGGATGATTTACGAAAAAATTTTTTCGAAGATTTCTATTTTTTCTTGGTAGAAAAGCCGCCAGAAAGCTGGCCAGAGTTGTTACTCCACTCGTAGCCGTCCATAATCCCTAAAAATAGTCTTTTTGCCCCGGCTGGAACTACAATTTCCTGAAGCGCTCCATTGCTGCGCTTGCCATCTCCGATGAAGAAAATCTGGCCGACACCAGGGGTTAGCTTTGCGTAGTCTCGGCTTGAAGCTGAATGGAAATCCATCGTCGCTGGACTACCGTTTGGCACGCCGTCACCCAGGAACACTCCAACCATCGAGTTCAATGGCGCGCGAATACTAGATTTACCCAGAATTCCATTTTTCTGGTGAAACTTGACATCATTTTGCTTGCCGTCTGCGTTAGTGGCTTTCGAACCGCCGTGGGAGATGCGTCCTGAGATATTGAACGTGATGCTTTCGCCTTCTTTGAGGCAGTCGGGCTTTTCAGGCACCAATTGCACAGGAGATTCGGAGCCCACCGCGTCAGGTCTTGCGGCCCACATATACGTGATCGACGTTCCGGCCGGCATGCCCGCTAAGTAAGGGTTGGCCTTCCCGGGAACGCTTAGTTGTTTGGTGCAGGGCTCCCACTGCTGACCGCCGTCGTCCGTTATGATTGTGCTGTCATCAGACGGTGGCGTGTTGTTTGTCGGCGGGACGGGTGTTTCGGGCGTCGTTGGTTTTGTTGGTTTTTTAATGATCCCTTGGCGGTCGGAGTCACCCGAGAATGATCCCTCAGAGCAGCTGGTGATCAGGGCCGCTATCATAATTAGATCTTTAAGACTGGCGCCCAAAGTAAACCTCCTAAGTAAGTTTCCTTTTAACGACATTTTTCAGAGCTAACTTTAATCCCCCTCGAAAAGTGTAAACAGGTAGGGTATTTAAGAGCAGTTTTTATGCTCGAAATTCATGACTTTGATCACTTGAAAGACAACGCTAAATCGATGTGTTAGGCACTTTTTATTTTGACATAGGCTTGGGGTGCGGGCATTCTTGGCCTTCACCGTAAGTAGGGCAAGAGTCTTTTATTTATGTCACAGGCAAAAAACCAAGCTAAGCAATCCCGCGGCAATATACTTGTAACCGGCGGCGCTGGTTATATCGGGGCCACCGTATGTTCTGCGCTTTTGGATGCGGGTTGGACGCCGATCATACTGGACGACTTTTCAAGCGGTCGTCGTGAATTTACTCGGGAGAGGATCACCTATCAGGGAGACGTAGGTGATCGCAATCTCATCCAAAAAATAGTAGCCGCCGAAGGCCAACTTTTTGGTGCCATTCATTGTGCTGCTCGTATCATAGTCCCCGAAAGTGTCACGCAGCCTGAACTCTATTACCGAGAGAACGTCGCTAAGTCCGTTGAGCTGTTCGGCGCTCTTCGAGATGTGGCATGCCAACGCATTGTGTTTAGCTCGTCAGCCTCGATCTATGATGTTGTTGATGGTTTTATGGTGAACGAATCGGCGCCCCTAAAACCGTCCAGTCCCTATGCACGAACAAAATTCATGATGGAAATGGTACTCAAGGATTTTTGCGATGCGTACGCTATGAGGGGTATCGCACTTCGTTACTTTAATCCCATCGGCGCTGATCCTGAGATGCGTACTGGGGCCTACGTAAAAGAACCGACCCATGTGCTTGGGCGCCTGGTCAGCGTTGCTCTTGGTAAGATCCCGTGTTTTGAAATAACGGGAACGGATTGGCCCACCAGAGATGGAAGCGGAATTAGAGATTATATTCACGTCTGGGACCTAGCCCGTGCCCACGTCAAAGCCATCGAGAACTTTGACCATGTTTTTAGCTCGGGTTCTTTGGTCGACAATCAGTCGATCACCCAGTCACCAAACTACCGTGTCATTAATCTCGGTACCGGTAATGGCGTGACTGTTCGCGAATTAGTTGCAGCGTTTGAGCGTGTTTATAAGGCCAAAATTAACAAGCGCGAGGCGCCACCGCGGCCCGGAGATGTGGCCGGCAGCTTTGCCAGTGCTGATTTGGCTTTGAAACTCATTAATTGGCGAGCAGAGTTGTCCATCGACCAGAGCATCAGTGATGCGCTCAGTTGGGCAAAAAAATGGAGTGCTGTTTAGCAGCACTCCAAGTTTAGTCTCGTTCCAAGAAACGTTCTTATTGCACCTTGATCTCAGCGCCTACGTGGGCTGGATGAAGATGGCAAGTCACTTTTAAAACGCCTTTTTCCTTCGGCGTAAATGTGAACGTTTTAGTTTCGCCAGCGCCGACGGCGGTCTCCGGCACATAGCCCTCAATTTTAAAGCCATGGGGTGCTTCCAACGAATTGTGGACCTCAAGTGTCACAGGCTCACCAACTTTTGCGGTAGACTCTGCTGGAAGCCAGACTTTAGCGCCTTTGACTTCCTTGGCGTCAAATTTGATGACTGTTGCAGCCTTTATTTGTGGAGTCGTTTGCGTAGCAGTCGCAGGTTTCGTTTGTGTCTTAGCCGCGGGTTGTGTGGCTGTCTTGGCTGGGGTCGTGGAGCTTTTTTTAGGCTTTGCGCCTTTCTCGTGGTGTTCGGCAAAACCAGCGTTACTGGCGATGCAAACCCCAAGCGTAATTTTCACGATGGCTGAAACGACGTGTTTTAACGTGACCTTCATAAATAATCTCCCAATGAATCTAGATACATGCAAAACCATATTGCTTGATATAATACGCCTAAAACTTGCTCGATCCAAAGGATTTGATGGGTTATGCTTATGCTTGTGTTTAATTTTTACCCATTTGGTTTGGTGGCTTTTGAATCTTCGAATACTCCATGAACAATTGGTTAAGCGCATTCATCAGTTTGCTAGTGATGCGCGCGAGCATCGTCAGGTGTACCAGCGACTGTCTCAGCTACTTCCGGATCGACTAAAGGCCTTGACCGTGGCCAGGAAGTCGCGAGGAGTTGGCCCATCAGAAGCCACTCGCGAGGCGTTTGCTTCAGACGAATTTGTTGCGCACATAGAAGATGTCGTGCGGTGCGGAGCTGCAAGTCGCGAGGCTAGAATTCAGTATGAGACTCATATGATGCTCGTTGATGCGAGACGAAGCCTTCGTCGGCACTGATACCAGAATTTTCTATTTCGATAAATAAACGAGTATTTTTGAGCTTTAGTGGCTGCTTAACTAAGAAGTGGTTGGTGGGTTTTTGACTCTGTGTGATCAAACCCCTTAGACTTACAGTCTGTGCAATACAATGCCAGGGCTATATCTACAATTTTTTCGCGCTGAAACAACTGGAGGAACAATGAAGATTATCAGAGGTCTCGTTCAATTTGGACTCGTGGCTGGGCTTGTCGCGACGGCGTGCGGAAAGAAAGAAGAAAAGAAGGAAGAGCAAAAGCCGGAATCAGTTGCTGACCTCAAAATCTCCACGGCTCTTGGTCTGCAACTACCGTCCTCGCTTGTGAAAGCTACGGGTGGAAACACCGCATCATTGAACCTCTCTTCAAATTTAGTTGGTAAGAAATCATCAGAAGCTTGCATGACCATGGAGCAAACCAAGCGGGTTATAGAAAGACTCTCCGAGGTCGGCAGTATGTTTTGTCACCTTGAGGCAGAGTCATCAAAGATGAAGTTCGGAACAAAATACCACGTTAATGTAAAGTCCCCTCAAGGATCGCAGGTCCTCAAAATATGGGTTGATAATTCAGACTCTGCTAATCTAAAGCTCTATCAGTGTCAGGATTCTACTCTTGCTCAAGTGATTAATATCAGCGGCTATGCTGGGTCCGGTAAAGTCAAAGGTAGCGTCATTTCGATGCATAATGACAACGGTCATTCGGGTGGATCAAATCTTGAGTTTGATATGACACAAGATGGAATCAAGCTTCTCAAAGCGTCAATGAAAGATACAAGCTCTGAGCAAAATGGCGGTACGTTTAGAAATTTTGTTGACATGATGCTCGTTGATCGTGGTGTCAGCGTCATTAAGATGTCTGCTGTTGGGGTTATGGGATCAACAAATGAATTCAGTGATCAAGGTGTTACCATGTTTAATGGCACTATCGGACAAGCTTTTATCAAGGGTAGCGGCAAGTATAATGGCCAAAACTACAACTGGAACAGCCGATCAACATTTGGCGCTGACGGTATCACCGTAGACAACGCCACGGCTCCAGATGCCGTTAAAGTGGCGGTGGCTTCTCTGCCAGATAAGCTTCCAGACACATTTAGCCCAACTGCGCCATCAGGCTGGGATTGCTCAGGTACTACCGAGACCATCGAAGTTGATATGACGACGTCTGCCGGTACCGGTGCTGCGCATCAAGCCTGTGAACAAAATCGAGACCGCAGTGCGTTTACTGGCTGTCACGGTAGTGACTTTGAACGCGGGACTCAGGAATAATCGCTGACGGTTTCCAAGATTTTTCGATAGGCCCCGGATCATGCATCCGGGGTTTTTTCATTTCTCGGTATGTGACTTGAGATATTCAAACCAGGGTTGTCCTTCAATCAACAGCTCCTTGACCTGAGCTTTACCGCTTGCAGAGACAGACAGCACCACAGAGCCTCGCTTATCGATAACCAGTCTTTCAAGTGGCAAAGCGTGCTCTTGAGGTATGTAGAATCTCTCAACGCCTGCGATAAATCGTCTACCCTCGCAGCGTCCAGCTATAAAAACAGTGCATCCTCTTGGCTGGGAGTCGAAGTGTAGTATTCCCTGCTCTGGACAAACGTACACGGATCGTTCGCTTTGCATGTTTGTAGCGCATAGATCTGGGGTTTGATAGTCGATATTGTAAATTAAGTAGTGTCCGGATAATAAATCACGAGGGTCGTAGCCAGTGATATTCAGAGTTATTTCTTGACCCGTCTGCCTGATCGATGCTTTGTGAACAGCGAGTCCTGCTAAACAAACGATTGGCAGTGCTAATGCCGCGATGACAAATTTCTTTGATGAAATCATTGCGTGATCCTTTCCGCCCATTGAGCAATCTTATTTCGGTGTTTTTGCCAGACTGTAGCTAAGCCGATCAAAATAGCACCCGATAAAATCAGACCCAGGCCAGTCATCGCCAATCCCTGAAGCGCCTGAATAAATAGGGCGAAAAATCTAAGACCCATCAAAATCAACACGAAATTAAACCGCCGGCGCGCTTTTTCAGACGCAAAAAACGCTCCGATCAACGCGAGTTGTGCCAACGTTATAAAGGCGAATAAAATCTCGCCTTTTGCGGACGGGACGTTGAGTTGGGAGACGAGGCCGTAAATGCAGATTATTGCTGTTACTAAAATTTTTTGTAAATTCGAGTAGTTTTTGTTTGCCCACGTGATGGCCAGAATGAGAATGGATAGTAAATAAAACACTTGAAATAGTGAGGAGCTGATTGCCGTGGGCTTATAGCGACTGACACCGAAAAATTCTACCGCCGCTAATCCGATGCAAACGCCAACGAAAAGCCAGACTTGGCACGCTTTTAAAAATCCTTCAGACGTACGCAAGAATCTCGCAGATATGGCCAGAAATGCAGCCATCAGTGGCGCTAGAAGGATGATGTATTCACTCGTTCGAGTCATCACATCGTCTAGAAAGAACATGAGAGATCCGAGTAAACCCCCGGCGCATATGAATGGTACGAACATAAAATTTGTGGTTAGCGCGGCTGGAAATATCATTAAAGACCAAAGTAATATGGCCTGATAAGGTTTGCCGCCAGTATGATAGATCTGGGCGATCAGTCCGATCGTCGCCAGGGACATCATTTGCAAAGCGAGAATAGATGCGTCGTAAATAATCGGCTTCTCGGAGCCGTGATTTTTGTAGGCGAATGCGCCAATGAGCATTAAAAGAAGGAACGCTCCGCCGAGTTTTATACCGTCAGGTATCTGATGCCAGTTAGCTGCAATGAGTGAAATCACACCTAGCCCCACCACTGTGACGCCTAGTGTGAGCATGCCGTACATAAACCATGAAGCCTTGGGCTTATTAGCCTCGTAGCTTAAAATCTTAGCGCTTTGCTCTTCGTTAATCAGACCTTTGTCAGCCCACTCTCGTAATTGTTTATTCAGATTTGCCATCTCCGAAGCACCTCTTGTCTTGTGAACGAACCTATTAACGATTACAAATATTATGGCTTATTTAGGGCTTAGATGACAGTTTAACTCCAAATAATTGAACGCACGATATGCCGAATAGCTCGATCAACTAAATGTTTTGATCCTTCAGACGAGAGATAAGTCTATGACTGCGATTGAAGATGTATACAGCCCCCAAACAGCATCAGAGCTCTTAAGTGATTTGGCTGATTGTATCGGTCGCTACTACTCAGAGTGTCAAAGTATGGCTAAACCGACCTTGCCAGAGCTGACGCCTGAGCGTTACGTGGAGCTCGCTAGCCAAATGCTCAAACACCCACAAAAAAAGTTTAACGAGCTCGCCGATCTTACTTTGAAGTATTCACACCGACTCCATGATCCTCGCTACATGGGCCATCAGGTCCCACCTGTAATTCCTGCGGCGGCGTTCTTTGATGCCATCGGTAAAGCGACCAATCAGGGAGCTGCCGTTTTTGAGATGGCGCCTTTTGGAACAGCTGCCGAAAGGGCAGTCATTCACGCGATGGGTAAACTGATTGGTTGGAAGGTGGGAGATTTTGCTGGTATAGGGACTCACGGGGGTACCCTTGCCAATGTGACAGCCTTACTGGCGGCCCGAAACATTCGCTATAAAAACTTCTGGCAAGACGGTCACAAAGGCGACTTAAAGCCGGCGATCATGACAAGTGCTGACAGCCACTACTGCATCGCAAGAGCTTGCGGAATATTGGGAATAGGCACTGCGCAACTGATCAAAGTGCCCGTTGATGCAAAACGCCGCATGGATATATCTGAGGCTAGGCGCATTTTGGCTGGAGCTAGATCCAGGGGGCTTGATGTGTTCGCCATCGTGGGTTCTGCCTGCACAACGCCAACTGGATCTTTTGACGATCTGCGTGCGTTGGCAGAGCTGGCAACGGAACATAAGCTTTGGTTCCATGTTGACGGTGCTCACGGCGCAAGCTTTCTGTTTTCAGACAAACATCGACATATACTTGATGGGATTGACCAAGCCGATTCAATCGCTTGGGATGCACATAAAATGCTGTTTGTTCCGGCGCTGTGTACATACTTATTCTACAAAGATGCCCGGAACAGTTGGGATGCGTTTTCACAGGATGCGCCTTACCTGTTTGATCCTTCGGATCCCCAGGGTATGGCCGAGTTTGATGGAGGTCTCAGGACCTTTGAGTGCACAAAGGGTGCTATCTCGCTAGGGCTGTGGGGCGTGTGGAGTCTTTACGGCCGCGAATTTTTAGCTAAATTGATAGACCGAGCAGTTGATCACACTCGTCTGTTGTATGACATGATTTTGGCATCTGAAGATTTTGAGGCAGCTCATGATCCGCAGTGCAATATTTTGTGTTTCCGTTACGTCCCGAAAAATCAGCAAAAAATCTCCTCATCGGATCTTTCTAATCTTCAACAAAAAATTCGTCAGAAACTTCTTAAAGAAGGTGATGGTTATATAACAGCCACCAAAATAGAGGGTGAGGCATGGTTACGGGTTACGATCATAAACCCTTTGACCACAAAAACTCATCTTGAGGCCTTGTTGGCTAAAATTCGCGCCATTTTTAATTAAAATAGATTTATTTTAGTCACCGGTTTTACATCGTTTCAGACGCGTGGTAACCTACTGTCACTTCACCTTTTAAAAGATATCCAAAGGAGTCTTCTATGAAACGTTTCAATACGGCATGTGCTCTTACAGTTCTGCTTGCGTCGACCTCACTTATGGCTAAGACCCATCAGCTTGACGTCAAAAAAAGCAAATTAAATTGGACCGGTTCAAAAGTGCTGGTTGACAGTAAGCACACTGGCACTGTCGATATCAAAAGCGGGCAAGTCGAGTTTGGCAAAGATGGACCAACATCGGCGTTGGTTATAGTCGATATGAAGACCATTAAAAATGAAGATCTAAAAGATGCTGGCTACAACAAAAAACTTGTTGGTCATCTCAACTCGCCAGATTTTTTCGACATTGAGAAACATCCAGAGGCGACTTTGAAGGTTTCATCGTTCAAAAAGTCAGGCCCAAATGCATATGACTTGACAGGCGATCTCACAATCAAAGGCACCACGAAGCCTGTATCGTTCAAGGCGACCACAGTGTCAGAGAAGGGTGGAGTGTCGAAAATTAGCGCTGATCTTGAGTTTGATCGCACTGAATTCGGTGTTCGCTACGGCTCAGGCAAGTTCTTCCAAAACCTTGGTGACAAAGTGATTTCCGACAAAGTTCAATTAAAAGTTGAGCTGGTTGGAAAGTTGCCTTTACAAGTGGGCGCTAAGTGATACTTGCGTTTAACGTTAGTGCTTAAGTCAATTCGCCAGCTCTGCGCCGTTCGGCAGAGCTGGTTTTTTTGGGTCAGTAGATGATGTCGAAAGAAAAACATGTGGTCATTGTGGGTGGAGGCTTTGGTGGGCTTGAAGCCTGTAAAACTCTCGCCCATACTCCAGGCATCAAGATCACGCTTATTGATCGTCGTAACCATCACTTGTTTCAACCGCTTCTTTATCAGGTATCCATGGCCGGGTTATCTCCAGCGGATATTGCCACTCCTATTCGAGCTGTCGTCTCTAACTTCAAGAACACGACCGTTTTGCTGGGTGATGTTAGATCTGTTGATGCCGAACACAATCGAGTGGTTTGTGATTTTGGTGACGTGACATTTGATTATTTGATTTTGGCATGCGGAGCATCTCATAGCTACTTTGGGCATGATGATTGGGAGGATTTTGCTCCAGGTCTGAAAACGTTAGAGCAGGCCACCGAAATTCGTCGGCGAGTCCTCCTCTCCTTCGAGTATGCAGAGCGAGAAAGAGATCCCGTCAAACGCAAAGAATTTTTGACGTTTGTGGTTGTCGGTGGTGGTGCCACTGGAGTGGAAATTGCTGGATCACTTGGCGAGATCAGTCGTTTTACACTGGATAAAGACTTTGACAATATCGACCCGGCGAGTACTCGTATCGTATTGATTGAGGCTGGAGAACGGATTTTATCAGGATTTGATCAGAGTCTTTCAAGGCGCGCCATGCGCGATCTTGAAAAGCTCGGCGTCACAGTTTGGACGTCGACTCGCGTGACAAATATAAACTCCCAGGGAGTTTTCCTTGGTTCTGAGGTGATTAAGGCCAACACCGTCATTTGGGCGGCGGGGGTGAAGCCAGCCGCCATTAATCAAACTCTTGGTGCACCGCTTGATTCAGTTGGTCGAGTGATCGTGGAAAAGGATCTATCACTTCCTGGACGGCCGAATATTTTTGCCGTAGGTGATCAGATTAGATTTGAGGACGTCAAAGGTGAGGTGTTGCCAGGGCAAGCACCGGCAGCTATGCAACAGGGACGACATGCGGCTCGTAATATCAAAAGGCTCTTGAAAGGAGCCCAATCTCGGCCTTTCAAGTTTTTTGACAAAGGCCAGATGGCAACCATCGGAAGACGACGAGCAATTTTACAATACAAGGGCATCAAACTTGCTGGCTCTTTAGCGTGGTGGGGCTGGGTCTTCGTTCACATTTATTATTTGATCGGATTTAAAAATCGACTTTTCGTCATTATTCAGTGGGCACTAGCTTATATGACTTGGCGCAGAGGCGCCAGACTGGTGACCAATGCTGGCTGGAAGCTTACGTCAAAAAGCTAACTTAAAGCTGCTTGCGTTCCGAAAGCCCAAACTATCAATTGCAAGTAACCTTACGCTTGTCTTTAATCATGCTTAAAGGCTAGCAGCGGATCGCCGAACAAAATATACATTTTGTTGTTCGATGGAACGCTGCCTCCTGCGTCGCGAACTAACTGATTCGCAGCAAGCATATTCACAAGACCAACCGAGGCCGACGCTGTGGCCTGAAGATGGGTGAACAAGTGTCTGTTGTATTTGTGATTCACTGCGGTCAAGGACGGCTCTGTTGCTGCCAGCACTGCGATCGCACCACGGTTAGGGTTGTCGCCCTGAGGCCAAAGAAGCCTCTCAGCCATTGACTTTGAGCTGGATTGGACAGCTCCGTTACTACACGCGATGTTAAAGAATACAGCCATTTTTGTGTCTGCGTTTTTTACAGAATTTATTTGTGTCGTTCCAAAAGACGAACCATCAGCCCCCCAACCCGACCACGACTGGGAGCTGCCATGTCCACGGTAGTTGATCACAGAGAAGTTTTGCTCGGTCAGATCAATGACACTTTGATTCTTTGCACCGCGTCCGCCGTACTGTATCGAGAATTCGAGGTTCTTTAGATTCGGGTCGGTTCGCACACTCTCCAAATTAGCCGTATATTTTCCCGGGTAACTTTCCCGGTGGGCAACGAGCATGATGTTTTTAGATTTAGATGTACCGCTGCTCAGGCCAGCCTCATAGACCGAGGTCTTTTGGACAAATACGTCAGCCTCAGCAATGTTTGAGGCTGGAATTCGTCCTATCAAAATGTCAGCTAACCCGTCGTCTCCATCGACCATACTATAAAAAGAATCGCCAGGAGTTCCACTCCAGCTATAAAGAGGAACCTTCGTCTCATCTCCAAAGAGAAGCACGGCCTCGAGATTTTGTGTCTTATAGTAGTTTTGAATGAGATTTTTGATGGCGGAAGGCCCTGTAGCCGGCTTGATGGTCTCATAATAAACTGTCACGCCCTGCTCCCTGTGGCGTTCAGCGAAGTTTCTAGCGGCTGGTAGAAGATCATCAGTTGTAAGGACCAAATAAGCACCGTTTTTACGCGGAATTGATAGATCTGCAATTACAGAGTCGCCGTTTAACGTTAGCTGCTCAAGAGCAGTTAATTGACTAGCCGTAACGAATTGGGCGTCCGCAGTTGCCAGAGCGTCTTTTGCAGAAATCGTGATTTTTAGATCATTAATATATCGAAGCTCTTTTTTTCGAGGGTTGTACTGGGCTAGATGTATTTTGATGGGCATAACGGCAAAACGTCCCATCCTTTGAGTTTTTCCAATCTCAACCCAAGGAGCCCCGAAATTTTTATTGAGCGTATAAGCTTTTCTGTCGATTGCAAATTTTGGAGATGGTGAGCCCTCTGGCGCGTCTGGCTGAACAGGATAAAGGTTGACGTCACCTAGTAATGAAGTCGAATCGATAGTTAAAATAGTTTCGTAGACCTTTGTAGGATCGACCACAATAAGTCTTTGGAGTGTGGGGATATCTGGCTTGCCAACGTCACCTTGGTTGATGTGTTCAGCCTGACTCCATTTGAGATAGGTCACTCCGTTTGTTTGCACCGATTCAAGTTCTTCAGCAAACGTTGAGTTATCGATCTTTATGTTAATCAATTTCACCGATTCAGCTTTTGTTTCAATTGTGGCCGCATTTATCTGCTTGCTAAAAACGCCCATTAGTAAAACGAACGATAAGAAAGACAACCGCGACCGAAAGCTTTTCATAAGAGCTCCTTTTGATGAATCGATAAGAAATAGTAGAGGGTATTCTTTATGAATGACTAATCAGAAATTCTTTTCAAAACGACCAGCCGAATGGCTCCACGTAATTAGGCGAGCTCTTGCCTTATAACTAGCCAGAACTAATGACATTTATGGCATTAAGAGTTTACTGTAAAGTTGATTAAGTCCAGTGACGATAAGAATCGAAGCAGGGGGTTACCATGTTGAAGCATCTTATATTGTCTGGGTTTATAGCCGCCGCCTTTTTGGGAGCCTGCTCGGATGCTTCCTTTAATGGTTCATCGGGTGTCGTTCGTAAACCGGGTGGCCCAAAAAAGCCGAAGCCTCCCAAAGAACCACCCTCATCTGATGCTAATCCAAATACAGTCAAAGTTCGCTACGGCCAGGGTATCAAGCCAGCCGTTGCAGATTTTTTATTTGTCCTCGATAACTCCGTTTCAATGTCTGGTGACGCGGCCCGGGTGAGTCAAGGCCTTATGGCGATTCCCAAGGATACGTTTCCTGATTCGACTAGATTGGCCGTGATGACGACGATGGCAGCATCAAACCCAACAGCTGCCTCCTTGACCGTGCATCAGGACATCAAAGGCTACGGTTCATGTATTAATAAAGAGCCTGGTTTTTTGTCGTTTGTTGATAAAACGTCCTATGATGCTTTTAAAAAGTGCCCCGGATTACCCCTTAAGCAAAATCTCGCCTACGGGACCCCCGCTTGTGCGTCTGGTTGGTTTGAGCCTTTTGCGACGAATGGAGATGGAATTAGGTGCTTTACTGCAGCACTCCAAAATTCTTTTCATCCGGTTAAATGTGAGCCAGGTCTATTAGCTGTTGAGCAGCTACTGCAGAGAAACGTCGGAAAACCTTTATTTCGAGACAATGCAGCGGTCAGTGTAATCTTTATATCTGACGAACAAGAGGGCTGCAATGCCCCCGATACGCGCGGTAATGTCGCTAATCCAGGGGCTACAGCAGATCGGCTGAAAGATGCTATTCAGCGAAACAGTAAGGTTTCTGCCGTTAAGTTCAACGCCATCGCCCCGCCTATTGGTACGAAGGATACTCCAAGTGATACGCTGACTTATCAAGCCGTCGTGCAACATCTTGGTGGGACGTTCTTCAATATACAAACCCAGACTAGCTACAACACAATGATTAACAAGTTGATCACAGACACGGTCGATAAGCTTGAACCTGAATTTTTTGTTCCAGCGACAGCCAAGAAAATTACAAGCGTCACCGTAGACGGCGTTGCTACTACAAATTATCAGTTTAATGCCGAGTCATCGAAGGTGACTGTACAAGGTCTGGACTCATCAAAACAGGTAGACATCGAGATAAAATACGAGTGATTACGTAGCGCGAAAGGCTAACCGCTGGATCCCAGGAACGTGGTGAGAGATAGCTCATACCAATTGAGTCTGGCCGTGTTTTTACCCGAAATCGTTCTAATTGACGTTAAGCTGAGAATTGTCGGCATAAAAAATAAACCTTCTTTGAATGCATCCACACTTGAAGCGGTTATGCCGAGTTCCTGCAATAGGCTTTCGCGACTCGAATCATTAGCTAGGGCGTCATAATTACCCTCGGCTGAGCCTTTGTACTTGTCTTTAAAGGTTCGAGTGAGTGCATGGGCAACATGCGCGTTTAAAACCCTAAAATTCGAGCCCACTTGCCCTCGAACGTTCAACTCATCACCTGGATCAAGGTTAACTCGCACCTTTCTATCGGCTGCTACCAGCTGCTCATCTTTGACGGGTAGCCGCCGTTCTGTTGATATGGGTAGTCCAAAACTGTAAATGGATTCGAAATCAAGTTTTATGAGGCCTGTTGTTAGGCCACAGTTTAGGCTAGGGCTTAATTGATAGTGTCCTTTACTAATTGGGATGTCTATCAGGTTGTCCGGGTCGTCCGTTTTGCCCATGGGTATAAGGCCCTTCAAGCCATAGTCGAAATAAGATCTTACTCGTCCACGAGTGTCTTCAAAGAGTCGATATCTAGTGCCGAGCACGAAGTCACCTGGGCCTTGATACTGCCAACTGTCCACTGATTTATAGGCCAGATCATCTTCGATGGTCTTCTTGATCTTTGCCATATCGAGTCCCACTCTGTCTTTAAGGCTTCGATAAATACTCGTGTAGACGGAAGATTGAAGTTGGGACTTGCCGTTAATGGCGTTGTTGCCGTCCTCAAATGTTAGGTGAGACCGAACTGATGCGTCGACTATGGGAAGTCCTCCAAACAAAAAAAGCCTTTTCGTTGCACCGTAGCCTACGCCAACGAAAGTGGCTTTTATACCGACGTCGACAGAGCCGCGAAGCCGGCCAAAATCTAGCTGATCAGCAACGGACTTATCGGTCGTAGATTCGACGCCGTCATATAATTTCTTAAATTCGTCTCCAAGCTGCCCATCAGCCATTTTGGGGCCAACGAAGTCCGTATCAAATCGACTGCCATAATTTTTTTCGGATCCCGTGGCGTCAAAATATTGTTGTGATCCGTGGTACTGTCTCTGACCAACAGAAACAGCAAAGATGCCTTTTGGCAGAATCTGCGATAAGGCGGGTTGAGGAAAGACGATGCTACATGAAAATACAATAAACAACCCGCGTACCACGATCCCAAACACGGTCGGATGGTGGCGATCAATCTGAGATTGTAGTGCTTGCCAATTCATAAGCTATTCATATGGATAAGTTATTTCAGGCTATTCCAGTATTTTTAAGCAAAATTCAGTCCAAGCCCTTGAGCAGCTTGAATTTGATTTGAAGGTGTTCTCCCTCCGTTTTGTGCTCAATCCTATGTAAAAAAAATTGACACCAGACTATCAGCCGTAAGCCGATCATCATGGGTTTGATAATTTTTTTGAATGACTTACTGACATTAGGGGAGATGATTGGTTGAGAGATTAGTCTGACTGTTAGCTTGTCTTATACATAATTTTTTTTGGGGGTTTTCATCATGAAGAGGCTTTTAAAGATTTTACTAATGGGCGTGCTTGTATCGACGGATTTGTCGATGGCAGAAGAGTACGCGACCGGATTAATTGTTCCAGATGATGCTCAGTATGGTGTCCCGTTTCTAACGTGGCCCACGGCAACTTATGATTTGCCCGAAAAACTTGATCTAAGAGAAGAGGGCCTTATTACAGGAGTTAAGAATCAAGGTTCATGCGGTTCATGCTGGGCGTTTGCTGGAGCGGCAGTCATGGAGTCTGCTGTGCTGAAGTCGTCTAATGGTACATTTGATTTGTCGGAACAAGAGCTAGTTTCCTGTGACCGCAGTGCAAGCGGATGTGGTGGCGGATGGCAGCCATTTAATTACATGGTAAAAAACGGTATTGGTCTTGAAGAAAGCTTTCCATACCAAGCAAGAAACCTTTCATGTAAGAAAATACCACCAGCCACGAAAGCCCTACAATGGGGTAATATCGGTGCGCCTAACCGGAAACCAACCGTCGAAGAGGCTCGTAAAGCTCTCAACGAGTTTGGTGGCCTTTGGGTCACAGTTGCTGCTAACGGCTACTGGAGAGGGGTCAAGGGAGACGCCATTGATCGCTGTTCAAATTCACAAATCAACCATGCCGTCACACTTGCAGGATACGAGCCAGTCTCGTCGCCGACACCAACTCAAGAAAAAGATGCGCAGTACAAATTCCTAGTTAAAAACAGCTGGGGCACAAAGTGGGCTAGTGAAGGCTACGTGAAGACACCACTTGGTTGTAATAACCTTGGCCGCCATATGTCTTTTGTAGTCCCGGCAGATCACGTGTGTACGCCACCTGATTTTGGTCTGCCAAAGGCTGTAAAAGTTAAAAGTCGTCTGGAGCCAATCAGAGCAGCCGGTCTTGAGCTAGCAAAGCTAGACTATACTTGGCGAAAAAGTGACGAGACGACCGAGCGTCATGGGCCCATTCGCCTGCTTGGTTCAAAAGCAGCTGATATCATCGTGACGACTCGCAACGAGTGCGGCATTTGGACACAGATGATTCGAGTAGCTTCAAAATAATTTTCGCTATTTTAGGCACCAAAACCAAAGATCTGCTTATGGTTTTGGTGCCTGTTTTTTTAATTTTTCATGGCATGAATGTTCTGGCGAATAATTCTGATCAAATTAAATCACAAGAACACTTCGTTATCGTTTTCTCTAAAACCGAAACGTGTTTTTACCGATAGACGCGTTCATCTTGGTTGGATAACCCGGTTATTAGAGGAACTTATATGCCAAAACAAAGTAACTTTACAAAAGTTGCTCAACTGATCACCTGTAAATCTATATGCCTGACCGCCTTTGCATGGTTTTTGACAGGCTGCGACTACTATTTGTCGCAATCAGCTGTACAAAAAGGATTCGCCGCAAGTGGCGGCAGTAAGAATGTCGCCGTTCTGATGTCCGGGTCAGGAGAGCAGCACATACCCAAAAACATCGCTATGATTCGAGATGTCATGTCAGATCCTCAGGTAGGTTATAACTTCACGATTATCGAGCGTCAAAAGGTCACGGCTGAGCAGGCCGTGCAGACCACGGCTGAAGCCGCGAAGCAGGTGGGGGATGGTGGTACGCTACTTTGGTACTTCAGTAGCCATGGAGCTCCCAATGGCAGTCTAACAACTTATAGCCGTATGCTTAAGTTAAAACAAATCACCGATGCCATCAAAAGTGCTCGGGGTGGTGTGCCATTGAAACGTTTGGTTATGATTGTTCAGGCTTGTTATAGCGGTCAAATCGTCAATGGTTCAGCGAAGGTCGGCAACTCGAGCTATTCGGCTGCGGCCGATGACGCAAGTTCCATACCCGATCAATTTATGAATGAATTACTTGCCAACTCCTCTGGATCAGGAGGTCAGCGACCACTTGCTTATGCCTCAAACGACTATACACAGATTGCCGAGCAGATATTGGTCCTATCAGCGGCCTCAAGGTCGGAGATGTCTATGTATAGTGGGGATGGATCCCACTTTACGAAAGCTTTACATAAGACATTCAAAAGCTTTGGCAATGCCCCCACGACTAACATGAAAACCTTTCTTGAGGCGGTCCAGAAGAACGTCAGGAGTAGCCGGCCGCAGTACCGAGCCGAACCAGAGGACGTGATTCTTCAAGAGCCTCTAAACAAAGCCCTGGGGTTGCCCGTTCGCAAGATATTTGCAGCCATCAGTGACCGAGGTGATCTGTGGGTTCAGGGGTCGGAGCCGATTCGTGATGTGGAATTATGTTTAGCGTCAACCCTAGAGGCATCCAGACAATGCTCACAATACGTAAAAGCTACATCAAATTCTGGCTTCCACGTTCTTAATCTAAAAATACCAAGCGAGACCAAAGAGTTTTTTGTCAAAGTCCGAGCCCGAAAGAAAGCCTCAGATCTGGAGGTGTCCCAGTCTCTGAGGCTTTCTAGGCGAGTCGGGCTACGATGAGGTGATCAGAGGTCGCGGCTCGTGGTGTTTGGATCAGTGTCAATAACAGAGGTTTCAAGTGAGTTATCAATATAGACGCGGCTTGTTCCGTCATCATTGATAGTTAGGTTATAGCCAGGCCAAGGGCTGGCGGCGTTAAGAGAGGCTTCTGGGTTAACCGATGAGGCCCACTCTGGAGGGGTGAGTTGGCTACCGAAAATCTTTCGATAATTAGTTTGGATGCCTGCCACGTCATCTGCCCATAAAGAACTCCACTTTTCGGCGTCTGTTCTTGGGCCATATGCGCCCCAGCACATAAGAGATGCTGGTTGTCCGCTTATGCAGGCCCCTGCGGTGCGGCCCGAGTATGTATCACTTAGGCCGGCAAATGCATGGCCAAGCTCATGGGTCCATGTTCCGTAAGGTCTTGTCAGGTAGATGGTTGAGACGGAGGGGCTTGCAAACGAGGTTCCGCCGCCTTGGCGAAGCTTAATAGTCAGGTTAGGTGTCGAGCAGGAAAGGGAGAGTTGGCCGGAAATGCGGTTGTCGATCAGTTTAACGGCCCGCATCCAGGTCAAAACAGCCCTGGTTGCCCAGGCCTTCGCACGTGCCGAGTCTTGAGCATTCATGGTTCCCTCAAGACAGATCTTGAAGTTTGATTCCAACGATTTTGCAATTGCCGATCGCTTGACGCTACTTTCACCCCACGAGATGAAGTGATCTTCATTGGTATCGATTTGTCCGCAGCTTGCCATGACAAGCATAGCCATGGCAGCCATAACGGCCCGTAATGAGATTGTGTGTCGCATAGTGGTTCCTTTCGTTGGTTTGGAAACATTTCATTCAAATCAAAATCGAATCGAATCGAGATGTGTAAAAAAATTTTATGACGGCTGGTCTCTTATTCAAAATTTTGATCCCTCATATATTCTTATGAATGATTTCGCACTTTTCATAATTCAAGATTTTCGGTAATCACACGCAGAATCCGAATCCCTAATAAAACTCCTTAAATTCGAAAATAAATAGCGATGTCAAAGATCACAACGCTGCACACGTTCCAAGATGGCTCTCGTCTCATCTATGGAGATTTCTTTCTCATCAAAAAACAAAATCACGACACGAGACTGATTGGATGCTCCGGCGTTTTTCACATTTCTAAATCAGGCCGTATCTTGAATCGATTTGATGATTCCGACTTAGACGGCTTCTCATTCAAGCTTTTCAAAATTCTTACCGATGATGGAATTATACTTGTATTTGCGAATGAACTCGATTGTGCTGAATATTATCTTGATCGATGTGGCTACGTGATAAGAAAGAATATCTTTAAAATCACGCGACATATTCCGCATGCTAGAGATATTTCAACGCCGCGGGCACTTGATTAATAGGCTTGATCGGTGATTGTTCTCATATTTCAATTATCGTGAAAAATATCTAATTCCCCACCTGATTTCATCGTGCTACGCGAACATGAGAGACTCTCATAATTCGTGGATGCATTAGATATTTTGATTTTTACGAAGAATTTTTTGAAATATTTGCAAGTCGTGAAACAATATTTCTTATCAATCAAGTGAGACAAGAAACGATATGAAGGAGAGAACCATGGTAAAGCGTGGCGTGAAGAATGTTGTTGTTCCTGTGCTCCTGACATTAGGTTTTGTTAGCTGCGGCTCTAGAGACGATTCTGCCACCTTGAAGTTTCGACCATATGATCCAAATTCAAAAAACGTTTTCCTAGTTATGGGTGCGCCTAATGGTTTGGCCGGCGTGCCGACTGATATTCGTGAAATGTCGGCAGTATTGAGTGATGCATCGAATGGCTACAACTGGAACGTTATTTCAAACGCTAATGCATCTAAAAAATATATTCTCGAGCAACTAACGGCTCAATCAGCTGCCGTTGGTGAAAATGGCACGCTCGGATTTTATGTCAGTGGTCACGGTAGTAATGACGGTAAGTTTATGACAGCTGATGGCATGCTTGGATACAGTGAAGTAGCTCGTGCGATTGCCGCAGGCCGTGCGCAGCCACTTCGTCGCTTGATGTCGTTTAATGATTCCTGCTTCTCTGGTCACTGGGTGGACGGCAATGGCTCTCTACCAGAGGATATGGCGACATTAAATGAACCAGCAGAGTTTTTTGCTGATCCAACGCCCGAAGAAGCTCAAGCCTTAGCCGAGAATCAAGCTCAACTCATGACCGATGAGCTTTCGGTGTCAGTCGGTAAGACAAAAGCTGACAAGATTGAGCAGTTTTTGACATTTGCAGCATCAAAAAAATCTCAAACAAGCCTCGACTACGGGCGTGCTAAAGGCGGGGCTTTCACGTGGTCTCTGCGCCAAGTGTTTGCAACACTCAAAAAAGAAAATCGTCAGGCAACCATGGGCGAGTTTGCAAAAAAGACCGTCGACAGCACCTGGAAGGATACAAGACATCACTTGCCAGTTTACAAAGCTGTTCCTGCTGCCATGCTTGACGAGAAAGTTTTCGAGTTTGCTCAGTAATTACCTGTATTGATACGGGTTAGCTGTTGTTGAGTTCTAGTTCTGGCTCATGTTGTCGTGGTAAAGGCGAGGTCGCATCCAGGTGCGGCCTCGTTTTTTTATCGGATGTATGATCTGAGGTATTTTAGAGGGTGATGGTAACTTGCCGTAATATATACAATTAATGGCATTCTTAAAGATTGATCCAAGCGCAACCGATAGACATAGATCCTTGGAGGTACCAACTATGTCTAACCTAAGACTCTCGGTTTCTTTGGCCTTTAGTGGACTTCTAGCCCTTAGTTTTTCCTCCTGCCGCGTTGCCTCAGATGATTCCTATGCCAGAATTAAGACCCTAGATTCGATCGCCAATGGCACTCTTAATCTTGATGCCTATCAGTGTAAAGGCACAAGCAGCGTCCAGATAACCGACCAAAAAATTATTTTCGACCAGTTAGATACAGCCAAAGTCAGTGTCGCAAAACAAGCTGAGTTGCGCACTGCCGTGAAAGATTATATTTCCGCATTACCACCGTCTGCTGAGACCTTGTTTTTGCAGATGGGTGGACAAGTGCTGATTACCAGTCGTGCCAGTGAAATCTGCGCCGCAGCGCACTACGGTCGAAACCTAGATGAGTCCAAGGGTGAAAAGACAGACGGCTGTTTTCAATTTGCAAATGACCCAGCCGGCCGCCAGGGCGCCATCTTCACCATTATCCACACCCCAGACGCTAAGAAGATAAGATACTATGGCCCGCAGATTTTTGGATACATGTACGCACAGTTTTATAGCCGCTTGACTCTGACAGCGGATAAAAAAGCTCTAGATGTCTCCGAGCAAGAATCTTTGCAATTAATTGCTCTAAAGGAACGAGTTGCCAATGCGTTCTTGTCAGATATCCTCTCGACTAAAGAATACAAAATCGAAGTCATCAAAAATCTTCTCGGAGAAAAGAGTGATCAAGAGCTTAAAAACAAATCTATCGACCAGCCGCTAGAGCGCTTGTCAGCTCTCAAAGATGCAAAGCGCCGAAGCCAGTTTCTTGATTATGTCTATGCAAACTCATTCCAGTCGGCGCACTGTAATAGTAAGTCTCTTGAAGTCGCTAAGACAAAATTCAAAAAGTCCACGGCACTATTTCGTGAAATCGATGCAGCGGTCGTGCAAGTGTCGGCTGTTTTGACTGGCGCATCCACATCCTTAGCGGCTGAAAAAGCATCCGCTCAGCAAGGATCGTTCTCGCTTGCAAACGAAGAGCTGTCTCTAGTCGGCGGTGATTTTTTATCCTCGATTATGCCGATGCTTGGAAGTCTATTCGGCATGTCTGATGGCGCAGGTAGTGCTGGGGGAGTGGGCGGTATCGCTGGACTATTTAGAAGCCTCATGGGTGGTGGATCTGGTAGTGCTGCCGGTACGATTACTCAAACGAACTCCCAAGCCCCTAAATTTGCTAACGGCATGTTCACTCAGCTGTCCTCTGCCGGCTGCAAGGGCGGTAGTTGTAAAAGCTGCAAGGGCAGCTGCGCAGGCGGCAATTGCTCCTCATGTGCAAACGGAAGCTGCGGTCCGAGCGCCGGTAGCTGCGTAGGCGGCAGTTGTGGGTGAGTTTGCCCAATAAAATCTGATCCCCTTCAGAGGCGTCCTTTCGAGGGCGCCTTTTTTATTTATAACCTCACGATTTAACGAGGCTTAAGTGGCTTATTTGTTAAATTTTCTAAAGCCATCCTAAGCTTGTCCGATGACCTCTGTGGCGTGGTCTTGCCGATGCCCTGGGGAGCTGGCTAAAGACTTGCGCGTCGATCTATCAGATGCCCAAGTCGTCGACTCTGACTCTGACGTGGTTGACACGATTCACGCTGTAATAGGCGAGGGACAGTGCCTAAGACTTCACTATAAATCCTCAAACTCCCAGACGGACCGGCAACGTGAGCTTGGACCTCATTATCTTTACTTTAGAGAGCGCAGTCTTTATCTCGTGGCAGAAGATCTTGCGGATCAAACTATCAAAACCTTTGCGCTGCCCCGCATGTCAAAAGTAGAAATGATTGACAGAGCCTACACCGGAGAAGTCTCTTCTCCTGACGAGCACTTTAAATCAAGCTTTGGTGTCTGGCGGGCTAACCAAACAGAAGCTGTGGAAATCTTGTTTATAGCTTCAAGGTCTCAATACATCAAAGAGCGCACGTGGCATCCAAGCCAAGTTCTGACAAGTAACAATGACGGCAGCGTAAAACTAAAACTACAAGTGGGCATCACTCCGCAGCTGGTCTGCTGGATCTTGGGTTTTGGCAGTGACGCCAAAGTCCTCTCACCTCCTAAACTTCAAGATCTCGTCTGCAAAGCTGCTCACGACATCACATCCAGCTATCCTAAGAAGGCTAGTTAAGAGGTCAGTTAACGACCCGAATCACCCCACAGCCGGCAGGCCTCAGACCAGGCCAATCAATTCAACTGCTTGCGAAATCCTTGACGAAGTTTTGAAATTTCAAGGAACTTTCCGGTGTGAAAGATAGACCGTGCCGGAAACCCTCCTCGGATTTTCGCCCCCATTTTACGGTGGCGTGAAGATAGCTCACTTTTCCCAGGATCTTTCCGTCTTGTGCGGATTTTATGGCCAAATCAAAAGTTAATACGACTTTATTGCCGTAAAATGCCTTTAAATCAGCGCACACGCCGTGGCTTGAGTAGTCTACGACTTGACCCGCCAGGATGTCACCCTGCATGAGACTCCAAACTTGTTTTGGATTAATAAGAATGCGGTCTTCAGATCGCGACGCTTTCGAAAAGTCTCTAAAAACTTTCACGGCCTGATTGTAGATTTGAGGTTCCGCGTGAAAGGGATCCATCTCGAAGCCTTGTATGAGCTCTGCATGATGCTTGATCTGGATATCCCGTTTCGTGAGAAGGCGTCTCAAGTTGCCCGGTAAATGACTTTCGGTATTTGGTCCTAAAAGTATTTTGAAGGGTTCACAGGCGTCTTCGTAGCGCTTTCCCATATTGACTGTGTGACCTATAACCGTCAAATCAAGTCGCCCTTCCTCGCCAATATTTCCGATAAAAACGGTCCCCGTATTTAAACCAACGCGGGATGCAAAAATAACTTTATCATCGTTATCTGCCGCGTTACTGAAAGCCGAGCATTCCCTGGCGATCAGTTTTTGTATTTCGATAGCTGCCAATACGGCGTCTTCAGCATGCGTATTACTGACATCTCTTGTCACAGGGTCATATCCGAACACCCCAAGAAGCCCATCACCCAGTGATTTATCAACGATTCCATGATGCTTGTGTATGATGTTGCCAAGTTCTTTGAAGTGTTTCTTCAAACTTTCAAATACAACGCGCGACGCCACTCTCTCTGCCACAAGTGAAAATCCTACAAAATCCACAAACATCACCGTGACAACCTGTTCGACTGCCGATAGCGAAAAACCCTCAGGTGACTTGTTGATCTTCTCAAGCATTTTAGGTGACAGCACACCAGATAGCGCATCGTTGACTCGGATAGAGCGGATCTCTTCCGTGATCTCAGAGAAAACAATGACCGGGATCAAAATTAGATTAAACGCCAGCAAACAGTTAAGCCACTCGACGAGCCAGCCCTTAACTATGAATAAGGCTATGCAGCTTAGGAAGAACGCAAGGTTCAATCCGATCGTGTAAATAATCATGACGTAGTTTCTGCGGATAATTGAGCCCATAAATCCAGCAAACACTGCAATAAAAAGTCCCCAGTATGCCGGATCAACAACCCTTATCCATTTGTTGCTTAGAACAGAGTTTATGACTGTGGCATGGACGAATCCGCCTACCAGTTGTCCTACAAAAGTCTGCTTGAAATCGGCATTTCCAGTAAACATGAGAGGCAAAAATAGGACGATTGAATCTTTCGTTATGAGGTTTGAATATTGCCCGGCGCGTCTGGACTCCACCAAGTCAAGAATGCTGTAAGTGTTTTTGGAGTAGGTTGCTCTAGTGCTCCAGTCGAGAACGGCTTCACCGTCTTCATTAAGAGGAATTTTAGTTCCATTGAGAAAGAGCTCAGCTCCATTAGTCTTGATATTTGATAGTTCATGATTGGATAAAGCTAGGTGCCTAAGCATTTTATCTGGAGGGAATGGGACCATTGGCATAAAAAAACCAGGGACACGAAAATTAATGTGTCCAACTCTCCTGTGAAGATCCTTTAAGTTCTCGGCTGGACCATAGGCCGTTTTGGTGGGATTACTTCCCTGGTATTTCTTCAAGAATTCCAAGTCTTCTGGGTTTGCTGCGAAGTCTTTGTAGGTCATATTGAGCGGCTTTGCTCGTTTAACGGGAGCCTGCGCAACATAAGCACTTGTGTAAATAGGAACAGACCTCTTGAATGCACGGTTCATGGCCGCCACGTCGTTGGGGTCTTTTCTTGGGTTTCCAAAAATCATATCGACAAACACGGTTTTTGGACCGTGGTCGGTGATCGCGCCCATAATTTCGCCCCATTGTTTACCACTGAGTAGTTCGGGGCGGCCCCACTCGCGAACGGCCGCATCATCATAAGCGTAGATGAGTATGCGCGGATCAAGCTTTGGTGCTAAACCAAGTCGATCTCTAATATAAAAGAACGTGGGCCGGCCTATCTGATTCTCAAGCGCTTCAATAGAGCCACTTCTTTGGAGGCCTACGCATACAATAATTGAAATCAAAATCGTTACGACAATGACTCGACGGCGTGACCGAAGAACGCTTTTATATGTGTCCCAAAGTGTAGTCGTTTGGGCTTTTATCGGCATTAGACACCTTTTCGTATGTGATTACAGGCATAATTATAACGGATGTCTGGATGTAATTCACTGGGCAATTGGGTACATATAAAATGTGCACAAATATGACGCGATTGCTAAACCCGAATCACCCCAAGCCTAATCCCAGCCCGCTGATTGCAGTGAAAACATAAAAGCCTTAAATTCTCAGCTTTAGACTCTCCGCCGTGGGCCACGGGAATAATATGATCAAAGTTAAGTCCCCTTCGCGTGTCGCACGACGAGCAAGCGCCTTTATCGCGCTGCCATACAAGATGCTTCAATTCTCGGGAGATATAGTGAGGATTTGATTGTTGTCGTGACTCCGACGTCGGAGTCGGGGTTACACGGCGGACACAGAGTCACTCCCACTCCTTGAAAAACGGCAAGTGTGTCGGAGGTCCGTTCTCGCCAAAAGCCACGAGCTTATCTGTGTAGATGGCCAGTGATCTCAGGCACTGCAGTGTTATCTTAAACTCGGCCGCGTTTTTTGTTATTTCTGTCATGTCGTCTCGCAGTAGGACCAGACATCCGAGGGCAGTCAGTCGGTGGGTTTTGTCATGGCAGCTCATGTGGTTAGGTCCTCCCTTTGTGCTGAGCTGACTTGTCGGCTGGACCTATGTCAGGCGGGGACGTGGGTGGAGGGCTCATTAAATCGCACGCGGACACTCTAAGGATCATCTACCGTGGGGTGTGGGGGGCCAATGAGCTTCATCTTCTTGACAAGTACGTATTATATACGTACTAATGAAATGGCGGGTCTTCGGTGAAAGTTATTCTGTCCAACTTCGCCAGAAAGCAATTAGATCACTGCCCGGATCACATCGCGCGGAAATATGACTACTGGGTTGATTTGCTCAAGACGGTTGGACTTCGAGAGGCTCGCAAATATAAAGGATTTCACGACGAGCCTTTGCACGGCAGTCGTCGCGGGCAGCGTTCCGTCAGGTTGTCGAAGAGCTACCGGATAATCTACCGTGAGCTAGATGCCAACCGACACGAAATCATCGAGATTTTAGAGGTCAATAAACATGAGTACTAAACGAAAAGCTAACTCGCTGGGCGAATTTCTTCGCCTACACCGCCTCGGGGAAGAACTGTCGCAGGTAGAGTTTGCCAAGTTTCTGGGCATATCCAAGCAGCGTTTGTGCGACATTGAGCACGACCGCTTTTCGGTCAGTATTAAATTGGCAAAAGAATTTGCAAAAAAACTAGACCTGCCTGCCGAATGGCTGGTGAAACTGGCCCTACAAGATCAGATAAACAAAGAAAAACTAAGTTTGAAAGTCAGCTGAACGCTGAGTCCTAACTTTGTCGTGATCGCGCTGGTAACGAGGTTTGTCCGGCTTGTCGGATTTATTGGGTTCGTTAACGGACAGGGCTAAGGGAGGTATGCGAGATTCCGAATCCTCCGAGACAACTCGAGGTGATCTATGCTCAAAAGTCAGATGATTGGTATCTTGCTAGTTGCGGGGCTTTTGTCTTGCCAGAAAAAAAGCTCTCCGGGCTCTGGCGGCAGTGGGCCAAATATAGATAATGAAACAACAGATGAAGGCAGCAAGTCTGGCAGCACCGATGACGGTAGTGAAATTGCCATCGTCAATCTCACGGCTGATTTAGGTGCTTGTAATAATTCTAGACGCGGCAAGAGCTATTACGTGTTGGCTGAGAAGAAGTTTCGCTACTGCGCAGACAGCGACCAGTGGGATGTGATTGATCTGAAGGGATCAGATGGCCGTAGCGGTGCGGCTGGTAAGAATAGTCTTGTTCTGACAACTCCAGAAGTAGCCGGTGCCAACTGTGCGACCGGTGGACAAAAAATCCAAAGTGGTCTTGATCAAAACAACAACGGACAACTTGACGGTGCCGAAGTCACCGCCACAAGTTTTGCATGTAACGGTTTGGTCGGAGCTACAGGCGCCTCTGGTGCTATGGGTGCCGCCGGACCTAACGGATCAAACGGCAAAAATTCTCTGGTCAAATTGTCATCTGAAAGCGTGGGATTGAACTGCCAATTGGGTGGTAAGAAAGTTGAAGTCGGACATGACATGAACAGTAACGGCGTCCTAGATGCTGGGGAGGTTTCTCAGACGTCGTATGTTTGTGAAGAGGGTAACCTGCCACGACTGAGATTTACCAGGGCAACTGTCGCGTGGGATGCGTCTGATGCAATCAAAAGTGCTACATGCACTACGGAATTTGGGGATCGATACACAGGCGCGTCAGAGCTCGATATTTCTATTGCAATGCCCCCAATCGTCACCAGTAAATTTCACGTGGTCGGCACGAGCGGAGCTGGATATATCGAAGCGCAGTATAATAAAGACCAGTATTATTTCCTAGCTGGCAGTCAGGCGGCAAGACAGATGGCCTGTATTTTGAAAAGATATCCGATTCGGTTTACTGCGGGCAAGTACGCTAGTAGTGAATTAACGGTTAACGACCTTGATAATCACTGTGTCGCAGAGTTTGGATCTGGTTTTCAAGCTGCAACTTCGCTTGAAGTGGTTGGATTTATGAACCGTGTACAAACCTCCGGATTCATCACTGCCGAAGGAGGGGTTACAAATGTGTACTACGTAAACCAATACGGTGATTACGCTCTTTCAGATAACGTACCATCCACCGTACCTCGACCGATCGCATGTATCGTTAAAACACTTTGAAATATTTAAGTCATGTCCGCCATAAAACACTCACTCCGACGTCGGAGTGATTGAGACTTTGAGATAAAGATCAAATTTAGAGGGACTTGAGACAACTTGGGGCATGGCGTAAGGCTTGGAAACCGCAGCAAATAAACCCCTGGTTTGGACCCTGCGTCCCCGTATGTCGTGGGCTCTGGCGATAAGGCTTTCGTGAGTTCTGAGAGAGTGACGTTTCCAGATGAAAGGCGGGAGGAGAGGCATGCGGGTTTTTTTGCAAACGGTTCTTATAGGTGTGGCTTTTATCGCTGCTGAAACTATTCCTGTCAGACAGGTTGTGCTTGCGGCTACGGCGACTGGATCAGGTGGTCGTGGCAAGTCAGTGACGCATCAATCAGAACTTCATGGGACGTGGAGTCTCACTCGTGTGTCCTTAGAAGATCCAAAAATTGGGAATGTGTCTTTTTCTGGCCGCGCCCATATGCGATTTAGAGTCGATGGTGTTGTGATGGCGGAGTTTTCAAAGTATTCGCTCTCTTTTGGTGATCACACAGTTTACGGCGACTGCACCGGCTATGAGAGTGGGTTATTTTCCGTAGCAAGTGGCGTAGTCACTCGGACGGAGATGATGATCGTCGGCCTCAAGGGTCATTGCTACGGCGTAAAAATTTCGCCGGCGGTCAAGCTGTCCCAAGATCAAACGCTTAAGACTGTCATACGCGGCTCAACTCTCACGATCTCCGTTGACGTCACAGTCATGCAAAAAGGCGTCAGCAAAAATATCACCATCCTTAGCACATTTATTAGAAAGACAAATGATTCTTGGGACGGCTCTGGAGTTGATCCGGGCTTGGTGGGACGTTACCGATTGTCAGGCATGTATACAGAGTCCAGCTGCAAAAGTTCGGACATGAATGAGCTTAAAGGAGAGATCCCCATAAGTGGATCTTGGACGTTTCAGGCTACCGGTAAGCAATACACGTCTAAGCAAGAAGCCTTTAGGATCGGGCCTTCTGAAGCTTGCACGGGAACATCGCGAGGCCACATGACTGGAGATCGTTTGAGTCTCAAGTGGACCCAAGTCAGTTCTAGTAATACGTGCATAGAATCAGCGTCATCTGATGATGATCAAATTAAGGTTAAAAGAGACATTATGGGACTTCCCAGCCGTAACTACGTCATGGTCACGTCCATGCGGTTTTCTAACAAAGACTGTGATGACGGTTACTCCTACCGAACACTTATCAGTGTTTTCGCGCGGAAGTAAGTGCTCGTAACTGAGGAAGGTGGCTTATGCTTGAGATGCTAAATGATCCTGTATTTTGGATACTTCTAGCAATTTGGCCTGCATCGGCAATGGTGCACTTGATGCTCCTAGTCTTTTGGGTCAAGCCTCCTTATTAGTGCTTTTTTTGGCGATTTAGAGGCTTTGCGATTTGGGTCGTAAGGTCCCGTAGGTATTAAATAATTTAGCCAAGCTCAAGGACCTTTGGTGAAACGTCGATCCCCTTTCAGTTACGGAGGAAGGGGTTGTTATTTTGAGAGTTTTAGCTGCCAGTTTAATGATGGGATTTTTTGTAATGAGCTGCGGCATCGAGCCAGCTCAGCAGAAAAGCTGCGAAGTCACCCCGCCGACTTCGCAAAGTGCTCTGAATATCGAAGATGGCACGGAGACGACCGACTTTGCTAGCACTGTTCTTATCTTCTCTGGGACGCCGGGCGGGATGATGGGTAAATGCACGGGGACTATTGTTGGTCACAATGCGGTGCTGACAGCTCTGCACTGTATGCGAAGTGATGTGGGATCGATCTATGTAATTCAGACGAACCGACTCACCCGCGAGGAAGCCGGGCAAGCATTACGAAGATCTGTCTCGCCTAAAAAAATGATTTCCCACGCCGGTGTATCACCGACCTCCACTGCTAATTTGGAATTTTTTCCCAACGACTTTGTGGTGTTGATTTTTGCAGACCGAACATTTAGTTCGGCAGCCGTGACAATTCCAAGCTTGGCCGATATTGCAAGGCCCTCGCAGTTTACGCCGGCCATGATGGTAGGTTTTGGTAAAAGCTCTCCCACCGATATAGGAGACGTCAGTGTAAAGCGACTTGGTACTGGATTTTATCTCACCAAATCAAGTATCGCTAAAGACCTGGTCGTCACCTTCAACCGTGCCCTTGATCCCCAGACGTTACAGCCTCAAGGGCCAAAGAAATATAGTCAGACCCTTCAAGGAGATTCTGGAGGGCCTATGTTTATTAAGCGTGATAATCGTCTCGATATTGTGGGGGTGTTGTCAGGTGGTAGCTACTACACTGATGGAACAACCAGTTCAAGTATGTACGTCGATCTCTACAGTTCACGAAGCCTTGACCTGATGCGCCGGGCGGTCGGCGAAGGTGCTGCATTCACAAAAATTCAAGACGTAAACCCAAATGACGTCATGCCCAGTCAGGCCGGCCAGTCCATCAATTGTATTAACTAGCCTAGCAACTTTTCACTACTGATTTTTCTTTGAAAGAGCCGCCACACCCTTCCAGTCGATTAGATTCTGGTCAGGTTTTTCCGCGCAGTAGCGTGAATAGAGAGCAATACCCGCTGTGTCGTTTAAATTCACGACGTCAATGCCGCTTTCACGGAGATAGCGCTCGTTGTGGTCCTTGTGAGGGGTGTTGCCAATGACCACACGCGCGACGCCACGTTCCACTAGGAGAGTCGCGCAGACCTTGCAAGGAGTGAGTGTGGTAAACACGGTCGTGCGACTAAAATCAATCGACCCAGCATCACGCATAGCAGAGGTTTCGCCGTGATTGTAGGGGTGGTTTTCTTGAATGAGTGTGTTGTGGCCCTTACCAAGAATCATTCGAGACGAGTTATCCATGACGACAGCTCCGATGGGGCAGCCGTCTTCTTCGTAGCTTTTTTGAGCTAATAGCACGGCAATCCTCATCATGTGAGTATCAGTTAGCCTTGGCCAAAAATCAGGTGAGGCGAGCTTTGCAAAGCTCTTGGTCGGAAGCCATGCAAGGACCGACAAGGTGCGATCGTCGATGAGTGTGTTTCGGTCAAATACCATGCCAGATGACATGCCAAACCTCCCAAGTGTCTTTGACTCTTGTAAATTCTAAAAGCCGTGGGGAGTTTAGCATGCGTTCTCAAATCAGACCATATGCGCGCACTGGGATTATATTGGCACATTAAAAGGCCTACTTCGAAGATTCGGACAACATCGGCTAAATCAGACGTGCAAGCTTTTGGGGCTAGTATAACTTATCGATTTTACCTATTTTAGTGGAAATACTATCAAGTTTGTTGCTTTCTGGGCCGATAGCAAGGCCAAAATCTGGGGGGTTTTTATGAAGAAGATATTAATATGGTCTACCGCAGTTGCTTGTGTTTTTGCTGTTTCATGCGGCGAGAAGAATGATTCAGATGGATCCGGCACGGGGACAACTGGGACTTACCGAAGCGATGAAGTCAACACGATTCGATATTCGGGTAGTGTGGTTGTGGCTGATGGCGCCATGAACCTAGTTGCTGATGGGCCATCTGTTTATGAAATCTCAGCTCCACTATTTCCTTTGATCGACAAGCTATATGCGAATGAGGCTGAGAAGTATCCTTCAACGTCCGAGGCCAAAACTAGCCTGGCCAAAGAGGGATTTATGACGTTCGAGAAAATTCGCGATAAGTGTATCTCAGAAAAATATGCGGGTATAAAGGCAGAGACTAGCGGTGCATCTCTAACGCCCAAAGAGCGCGCAGATAACTACTCGAAGATTGCGAGCTGTGCATATGAAAAGTACACGTCTAAACCCTATTCCATTCCACAGCTCGTCTCAGACGTGGATCTTTGTCAGTTACACCTTGGCTCTGACTGGAATATGCTCAAAGATGCGGATATTCAATCCTTCACTAGCAAGATGTTTAACAATATTAGAACGACTTATTCGCAGGTGAACAGTGAGGAATTCAGCTGGAGTGCTTTTTATTTTTCTCTGGCGACGTATGCTCGTGGATCTGATGGTAAGTTGAAAGTGGGTAGCTTGTATCCGGAAGCAACAAAGCGTGTTGCCGACATTGATTACGCTGCTGGTAATGGTAGTGGTGTCAATGATCCAAAGCGTCACCTGGAACAACAGATAGTCGACGGTGGCTCGGCAGGAGTCTCCTCAGTGCCTGTTTCACTTCGATGTGTGAGAAAACTAAACCCCGCACCACCGACGTTCAAGTAAATTAAGTGAAATACACGCAGGGCTAAGCAGCAGTTTTTGGCGTCGATTCCCCTTTTGGATTGGACTGTCAGACTAGGTCAGATATTAATGTTGGATGTAATGGGGGCATTGGAAAATGCTATTCAAAATCTGACCTGACGATGGACGTTCTTCGTCTGTACCGGCACCGATCCAGGAGAGAATGTCAGCTCTCAAGATTGAAATAGCTGATGCAAATTTTCAATAAACATCTGATTTTATTGAATATTTTAGGTCTTTCATCATCGCTTTCAAGTTCTCCGATGTTTCTGTCGACCACCTTAAAGTTAACACCTCTTGTTCGGGGCCTCTATGCTTTTAAAAATCTACTTAGCCCTTTCGATGGCAGCCATGTCACTGGTCAGCTGCGGGCAGCAAGAATTTGCAGGCTCATCGGGTCAGGCTATGGCCGGTGGCAAAAAGGGCGGCGGCGGAAAAAAAGGTGGTGACGAAATCACCAATCTTGGTAAGGGGCAAAAGTCGTTTCAACTGGAAGCTAACCGCGGTGAGGTCGATGTTCTTTGGCTCATTGACACATCCGGTTCGATGACCGATGACACTTTAATTGTCAAAAACAATTTTGACCGGTTTTTAACAAATATTGCCGAAAAATCACATGCTCGGCTGACGCTAGTAGCCAAAACGAGTGCAATCAGCCTAACGCCGCAAGCCAAAGCTGCGGGTCACCGCCAAGTCGATGAGACGATCGGTAGCACGAATGCTTTAGTGATCGCTCAGAAGCTCCTCAATAACGGAACGATCACGCTACGTGCCGGAGCAAAACTTGTGATGGTTGTGGTCACCGATGATAATGCGATGAGCGTCACTGACCTGAATTTTATTTCAGGCTTGAACGCAGCGATCCAAGCAATTAAGCCGACACTCTTCGCATTTCGTGGTGTAACCGATCAAGTTAGTTGTAATATAACGAGAGCAGGTCTTGCTTATGACAATCTTGCCAGGGCCACTGGTGGTGACGTTTTTGATATTTGCGCGCCAGACTGGACACCAAACTTTAATAAACTTGCCGAGTCGGTAGCGATGATTGCCGGTACGTCGTTTAAGATCGATGATCCGACACTCGACGTGGTGACCCAGGTGACACTTGATGGCGTCGTACTTGACCCCGCCGACTTTAGGGTCGTTGGTTCCACCGTGCAGCTTGTATTAAAGGTCGTTAAGCCGACTTCCAAGGAAGTGGGCGTTCGCTATAAAACCAAGTCCACCAGCGCAAATGCCGTAAAGCCCTGAGAGCACGCTCGGGACCTTCCTAGGTATTTGTTCGCTTTGGTATAACGTCACGTTTTTAGCAAATGACCAATTACAGACCGGACGTGTCCATGTCCCTACTGCCGGACCATGTTGCCGCCCGGCCGGACATGCCTCAAGCACCCCATTTAAGTGCCGATTAACACTCTAGATATGAAACGTCTGGCCTTCAAATTTCTGCTGGCAGGAATTCTGCCTGTTTCGGCTGCCTATGCGGCGGACGCTCCGAGTCAATCCGGATTTTTTCGGGTTGGGGGCGGCCGTGCGACGTTTTCGTCCCCCGCATCTGGTAGTAAGACTATTCCCGAGCTCGGACAATACTCGTCAATAAATCTTGAGCGTTGGTCGGCAGAGTTCTTTGACGAACAAGGCGAAAGAAAAAAACGCATCATCGCTGGCCGCACCGACGTGAGGGCTGGCTATAGAGTTTTTGCAGGTCCCACCATTGATCTTGGGGCTGCAGGCAAAGTGACCAAGATCGATTCGAAGGTCTACTATTCAAAGCCAGAGACGTTCTTGAAAGTTGATCTTCTGCAATCAGAGCTACTTGATCTAAATATCCAGTCTAAAGTCATTTTCCCCATGAAAGAGTCCCTCCTTGATCCAACGTATCTTTCGGAAGGTGGACGACTTGAAGCCGACATGGCAAAAGCCGTGGATAAGATCATCATATCCGCCGCTGAGGCCAAAGCTAACGTGCAGTTGTTAGCTCTAAATCTCTTTGCTGCCGGAGATGGTAGCGCTATTCAATACACTAAAAGTCATCACTACGAGAGCGTAGAAGGGCGAGCTGATTTAAACGATAGCACCTACCGGTATTCTAACAAGTGGACCCTTGGTGCAGGACTTTCCATGGGTGCCGTGAAACTAGAGGCCACGGGTGCCTATGAGACTCGATTTGTTCCAGAGCACTACTTCAATGCGCGCAATAAAAAATGGGAATGGATCTACGACTGGGAACGGGTCAGCTACTCGACCATCAAAGCAAGTATTACTCCTAAAAAATCATTTAGCCTTGTCGGTGAAGCGACTGTGATTCGCAATGGTTTCTTCGAAGAAGAGCGCGTGGGTGACGAGATGCGTTTAAGAACGAGTGTTGGGCTTAATGTGAAATTGTGAAAATTTGAGGATAGTTGCGTGATTCAGACAATCGTAATTTTAGTCCTGATAACCGTCACCTCAGCGTGCAATAATTCGACGTGTGGACCAGAGTGTGCTGACACAGAAAGCTCGGGAGAGACGCCCGCGCAAACGAGCACTGGTGCGAGCTCATCTGGTGGATCAGGCGGCAGTAGCCAGGCTGATAGCACTCCGCCCACACTCAGTTTCCTCTCGATTTCACCTGATTATTCTGGAAGTGACCTAAATCCGGTTGTCAAAGGCGCAACGAGCGAGGCCGCCACTGTAACGCTATATTTTGACTCAGCTTGCTCCGCACCAAAATCAGCAGCCCAGTATAGTAGCATATTCGCTTCAACCGGAATTCAATTGACGGGCACGGTCACAGCTAACGGTCAAACAGAAGTGTTTGCCCGCGCGGTCGATGCAGCTGGTAATGCGTCAGTCTGTAAATCACTTGTGATTTATACTCATTCGTCAAGCATACCAATGATCACGTCCGTTAGCTCCACAGCGGCAAACGGAAGTTACCCGGCGGGTTCTACCATTCCAATTACCATCACGTTTTCAGAGATTGTCACTGTAACCGGCAGTCCACAGTTAACTCTGGCCACTGGTGGTGGCCCGCTTAATAAGGTGATTAATTACAGCAGCGGCTCTGGAACAACAACGCTCACATTTAATTACACAGTGGGGTCAGGGGAGAGCTCAAGTGATCTTGATTACATGACAACAACTGCTTTGTCACTTAACGGTGGCACAATTCGTGACGCAGATGGAAACCTCGCAACGTTAACGCTGCCCCCGGTGGGTGGATATTCCAGCATCGCCGGTCAAAAAGAGATTGTGATCCTGACAATGCCACCTACCTTGACGTATGTTTCCATGGTGCCGTCCAGTCCAGGGAGCACACGAACCCCCTCTTTAACACTGCTTACGTCAGAAGATTCTACTGTGACACTTTATTCAGACGCGAGTTGTGCCAGCGCGATTAGTGCTCCAGTAAGCTTCTCTAAGAACACGCCTGCGGCTATTTCGACCTACACGCTAACCTCGAATGCGTCGACGTCTGTTTTTGGCCGAGCCATGGACTCCGTGGCGAATATCTCAACTTGTACCGCGCTTGTTACCTATACACACGATAATGTCGGTCCAGCGGTGAGTTCTTTTATTAGAGCTGCTGGTCAGCCAGCAACTGCAAATAGTACACCGATTAACTTTACGATCACGTTTAGTGAGGCGGTTAATGCGACCACATTTACGGCAGCCGATATCTCAAATAGTGGGACTGCGTCGGGGGTTAGCTGGCAGGTTACAAATTCGGGAGATAGCCAGACATTTACTGTAACGGCTTCAACATCCGGAGCGGGCACTCTGCTGCCACGGATTGTTACGGGAGCGGTGACGGATCTCGCTGGGAACGCAAATGCCAGCATTTCTGAGGCGTCGCAGTCGGTGAGTTACTTCGATGCCCCCTTCACGGTGACAGTCAACCAAGCCATAGGACAAGCTGACCCGACTAATGCCTCGCCGGTCAATTTTACGGTTGTGTTTTCGAGTGCTGTCGGTTACCACAGCTTTGCCAGCGCCGATGTTATCCAAAATGGTACAGCAACGGGTATCACGTGGTCTTTAAGCACGACAGATAATATCACATGGAATCTTCTAGCGACGTCAGTCTCGTTCCCCGGTACAATCATTCCTTCCATAGCAGCCGATACTGTCATTGACCCGTACGGAAATGGTAATAGCCCATCAGTCGCAACAGATAATATAGTGGTCTATGACATCACGGCCCCCATTCTCACGTTCTCTTCGATTAGCCCTGCAAGTATAAGCTCTTCTTTGAGACCCACTGTTTATGGCGCCACTTCTAAAGCCTCAACTGTTATCCTTTACTATGATGTAGCTTGCGTAACCCCAAGGTCGTCGTCGGTATCTAATACGATTTTTACCTCTACTGGTATTACGGTGACTGGGAATGTGAATGCGAATTCATCGACCACAATTTTTGGGCGAGCCATTGACGCCGCTGGCAATGAGTCACTATGTACCAACTTAGTGACGTATACGAACGATACTGCGCCTCCTTAAGTCATAAGCGTCAGCTCAACCATTGCAAATGCCACCTACAAGTCTGGGCAGGTAGTACCCATTCAATGGACATTTTCAGAGGCTGTCACTGTTACAGGTACCCCGCAGATTACGCTCGAAACAGGTAACCAAGACGCAGTCGTTAACTATACTAGCGGATCCGGTACGACGACTCTGACATTCAATTACGTCGTGTGGGACGGCGATAACAGTCTTGATCTAGACTATGCTTATACTGGGGCGCTTACTTTGAATGGAGGGACGATAAGAGGCAGTGTGGGTAATAACGCAACATTAACACTGCCAGCTCTAGGATCCGCATCAAGCCTTAGTGGCCAGAAGGCGATCGTTATTGATATAACGGCCCCATAAACGACGTTTACAAGTATTTCACCGGCCTCCCCTGGGACTAGCCAAACGCCTCAGGTGACCGTGAGCGTGAGCGAGGCTTTACCAAATCTTCGTCTTTACTCCGACGGAACCTGTAGTGCCGCAATTTCATCAAGCGTAGTTGCAGTTGCGGGGTCAAACACCGTCACGGTCTCCGCACTAACGCTTAATGCCACAACGTCGATTTACGCACGCGCAGCCGATCTCGCGGGCAATACGTCTCCGTGTACATATTTGACGTCCTATACTCACGCGAACTAGAGGCTATACTGATTGCCTGGCTCCAAACCCCTACTCCGACGTAGGAGTGGGGGTTTGATTGATGGGGTGTTTGGGGTGTTGTTATAGGATGTTAGGTCAGACCACGTCCCCGGATGTCACGCCTATGTGCGATAAGGCAGCCATTAAGGGCTTAAAACCCATGGGGGACAAGGCTTATGGGGGTTAGTGAGTTTAGACTTAGGCATAATTTAGCGGCTGTGCTGCGAGCGCGGTCGATGACAGCGGCAGAATTGTCACGCAAAACAGGCGTGGCCAAACAGGTCTTAAGTGATTGGATGGCTGGCGTGCAGCCCAGGAAACTCGAGCAGCTATATTTGGTGGCCATGACCTTGGGTGTCTCGATGGAGCAGCTTTGTTTTGGTGAATCAGATGCGGATCTTATATATAGCGTAAAACCCTCGAGTGCTGCGAGTTTTGATCAGTTAGGCGATGGGGCCGAGCTTCAAGAATTACGTGGTCGATACGAGATTTACGTGCGGCGTTTGTGAAGAACGCGGGCCTTTAGTGGAGTCGATAGAAATGCCCAAGAGCGACGCTGTCCGGAATATCGGATTTTAGGGTTGCTGGACCGGACTTCGGTTATCAAAATCGGCGTTTAAGCGCAGTCTTTTGCGGTGGTTGCTTTTTCTGTGAATACTCCGTGTTCTAACCTCGCTAAAGGAGCTCTTTCCTTTGTCCTTGGATGTATCGTTTCGACTTAGACAAAATCTTGGAACCTTACTCAAGGAGCGAGGCCTCACGGCCTCCCAGCTATCCCGTAAGACAGGTGTTGCTAAACAAGTCTTGAGTGACTGGATGGCTGGCGTGCAGCCGCGCAAGCTCGAACAACTCTACGTGGTCGCGAAGACTCTCGGTGTGTCGATGGATGAGCTGTGTTTTGGTGACCCTGGCAAGAGCGTGCCAAGTAGTATAGTAGATCAGCGAGTGGGAACAGTCGTGCTGCCGAGTGGCGGCGCAGGCCCTGAGGAAATCAAGGGCCGATTTGAGGTCTATCTCAGGCGAATCAGTGACGAGTGATGTTTATGCCCTATCTGGTGAGGCGTCGAATCATAAAAGTGACTGTAGCTAGTGCCATTAATCCAGCCAAAATAAAGTAGCGTCGTGCGCTTTGATACTTTCCTCGGCTCTTCTGAGTCAAGCCAGCCCACCCAAGTAAGCACGTCCCGTAGAAGAACAAACCGATAAAAAACCAACCCAAGTAAGGCGGCATCATGCTTGTCCTCCATCAGATTCCCCTGCCAACCGGAATTGCGCGTAGAATCGGTAAATAAACCATATGGCGACGGCGTTGAGGAGATGCCAGATTGCATGACCAGTGACCAAATGGTTTTTTGGATCACAAACGATGCCGTGAATATCCAGGTTCCAAATCGTAAAAGCTAATACAAAAGCAACGATAAAATATTTTGCATACTTGAAGTCGACAGGGTCTTCTCTGAGATCCATAAGGATCTCAAGGTGCAGGGCAAGAGCTATTTGAATAGCGAACAATGCAATTCCAATTGATCTAAAGTTTAGCAACATGACGAACGCTAGCGCCGTCATACCGATGAATAGCCCGATGAGTTTACGTAGACTTTGATTTGCTGAGTAACGAGATATGTTAAAGCTCAGCATCAACCCACTAATCATAAACATGCCAAGTAGGTCCCAGGCCTCAAATACAAAACTCGCCGATGCGTGAAACATAAATGAGCCCAGTCCAAGAATCCATGCGCTATGTCCAAGAAGTTTCAGCAGCGGGCGTCCTTTGCTCGCACGAACGATCATGATACCGGCAACTACAAACGGCAGATTAGACCAAGTATTGGACGGCTGAGCAATCCAGGAGCAAAGATTTTCTTCGCAGAATACTGCTGTCGCCGGCGAAAAATTCGACCAAGGGCAATCACCGTGAGGCATCCATGTGTTTAGGTGGGTGGACATTTCATTCCTATTAAGACGGCAGGTTGGCGTTGCTGATTCTTTCAATATTGTCGCTTAGATGAGCAGCGAAATCTAGAGGGACGCCAAGTCACTGACGTACCCGCACTTTAATGGATTTCTGAAGCTTCTACTGCGTTATATGAACTCGGATCTTGTTAATGTCGCCTAGTGTTTCTCCTGAAACCTGACTGATTCTGACATCAATAGACTCCACGTACTTGTCCTTGCAAGCCGGAATACTCATCTTCGTTTTCTCGCCGGCTTTAGCCACTGACTTGACCTCTTGATAGTCACCCTTACTGCTTGCGTTTTCATAGCAGCGAGCCTCAAGTTTTAAGCCCGTCCAATCTGCAGGTGTGTTGGGCGCATTAGTCCATTCAAAGAAGGCTTCCTTGGTTTTTTCCGCGCGGTCGTCGTTTTGTCGCTGGCGTTTAACGTAGTCAGGCATCTCTCTTACTTTGAATGATTGTTCGACCTGCCTCGTGTATAGAGTGGCACCTGTGAAGTCTACGTACATGTAGGCGTCGCCATCGATATCCGTTAATAGAGTCGCATCAAATCCTTTCGTTATGTCGGCGGCGTCTTTCAGTCCTAGAAGATAAACGCCGGCGGGATGGCCCCGTGTCACGCCAACAACCCGTCCGTCTTTAAGAGCACTGATGGGTCCAATAGCAGCAGCTTCTGGTCCCTGTTGAAACTGGAAGTCCTGGGCGCTGCAATTGTCGTCTGTTGTTAGGCATTTGCGTTTAATGACGCCAATCTTGTTGTTGGTTCGTGAAACCCAGATCGTGTCAGATGCCTTTTGATAAGACATCGTGTAAGTATTATTTTTTTCTGCGCCCGTGATAATCGCGTTGTGATCGGCATTGTAGACATTTCCATCGGGATCCCCGGCTACCGCGTAAGACGCAGTTGAAGCGCCGACGCTTTTTGCAAAGGAGCTGAGAATCGAATTCTTTTGTGTAAACTTAGCGTTTGGTATTTTTGCATCAAGATCAACGGTGCTGTAGTCGTTTAGATCAACCGCTCCGCCTGAGCTCGTTGCCGAGTTTCCTGCCACAGCTAATAATTTTGGCCCGCGATGAGCCCACTGGGAGTAGAAAATCTTGCGTTTCTGATCAATGTGACAGCTATAACCCCAACCAAGCTCGTCGTTATGGAAATTAACGTTATTGATTTTGCGTGGGGTCGGAAGTGTGTCCCACAATGGCTTATAAGGCTTGGTTGACGACAACTCGATCTCGTAATATCGACCCGCCCCAACTGCAGCAACCATATAGCGCTTATCGTTTTTAAGATAAGAAGCTAAACAAATACGGTTATGCATATTCATGGCCCGCTGTGGGTCGAAATTCTTTCGATTTGCTTCAGGTAGGAGTCCTTCGGGGGTCGTTTCGGGGTCGATGAAATATACATTGGGGAACCGCCCAATTAGAATCCCGCCTTCAGTGACGTAAGTTCTAAATCCCAAGTTGAAATTCCCCTCGATTCCAGACCACTTCTTGCGCTGTACTATAGTATTTCCCTCGACGCTCAGCCAGTGAGCGACCCCAGTGTATGCCACATATGTACCCGAGGCAGGTGCGCCGGATGCATGCTTGATTTTAGAGTCGTTTTGCAGTGTTATGGTGGTTCCGCTTATCGAGCCTATCGTGGCAAATCCAGGGCACTGAACGCCTTCGGTATTTGTATCCATGTCTTGACAAGATTCAGTGAGACCAGGTCCAGCAATCGCCATCCCAACGCGAAGTCCAGAAATATCTGATACGGTGATAGTAGTTGCTTCATGTGCCGTATTTATACCAGTCCACCTCTTAACTTCATTATCCTTCGTAACTATCCAGATGTTATGTCGGTTGGTAATCTCCACGGGTCTTTCAGCAGCAGAAACGTATTGCTGCTTTCGTTTCTTCATTTTGCTTTCGCCAGCAAATTTACCAGCACTACACCCGCCACCGATCAAGACCACCGATACTAAACTCAGTGCCGCGAATCGTAACTTGATTTGTGAATGAATATTCATAATAGAGCTCCATTAAAATTCATGGACTACGACTCGGGCGCTGTCGTAGTCAAAGCTGCTTCTAGGCCAGCTCGTAAACGTTCGCCCGTCGACATTTAATTCAGTAGCATTCTGCAACGCTTCAGCGAAAGATTTGTCACAAATAATCACGGCGCCGCTATAATGCTTGGCCACGTCAGCTAAGTCATTTAGCTTTTGTGCACATCCATCGGAGGCATTAAAGGAAAGAATGGCTTCTATGCTTTGTGAGACAACGGTCATCTTGGATGGCTTACTTGGATCGCCGTAAGAGGCCACTATATGTGAAACGTTTGGTCTACCTGGAGCTAAGTAGAGATTATGCGACGTATCATCTAAAGTTGACGAACCTTGGTTTACTTTTCGGATGAACGTATAGACTGGCAGAATTGATTTTTTCTGGTAGGCGGCAGATCCGTAGTCGATCAGTGGTGGTGTGATGGACGTTCCAACAGGGATACGTCCTTTAGGTCGGTCAATGCCGATACTGTAGTCCGCGCAGCTGCTGAGAGCGCAGAGCAAAAGACCTGAAAAGTATAGCCATTTCATTCCCACGGTAGAGTCCCCCAATTTTAAATATCGTCGGCAAAAAAGTGTGTTCGCTTGAGTGGCCCGTGAGGGGGGGGTGGCTTGGGGCCTTCCACGAGGCCGATATATCTATAACCCATTGAAATAGTGGATTAAAAAATGGCCGCCCTAAACACCTTGATTTAAGGTATTAGTCCCAAATTAGCTTCTGATAGCCCAATTTGGAGTGGGGGTGATCTGCCAAATATAGAGAAGAGTTTGAGTAACCCCCCATGCCTCGATTAAACTTTTTAGATCTTACATAGGAGGCGTTGAAATGAAGTCTTGCAGGACCATTTGGGGGATTGGCATTTTACTGGGCTGTTTGATTTCCCAATCGGGGCTGGCTTGTCTGTATTTTGATAAGTCGATCGCCTTACACTCGTTCGACGAGACTGATCGCGAGGCACTTTTATTTCATGACGGCGACGCGGCAAATCTAATTCTTAAAACTGGATTTAGCGGCCAACTTCCCAAGAAGCTAGCTTGGGTTTTTCCCGTGTCAAGTAAGCCATTGGCCTATCAAGTGACGTCTCCTGAAATATTTAAAGACCTCGCAAATATAATCTGGTCGAGGTCAAAAAGTTTACGGAAGGGTAAAGTGTTGATGGGAGCGTCCTCGCCAGCTATCAAAGTGCATGAAGCTGAGCGAGTCGGAAACTATGAGATTATACCAATCGAGATATTGTCGGAATCAAGTGGCTCAGAGCTGAATGGCTGGCTTAAAAATCAGGGCTTCATTGAAAGTCCTAAACAAATCCAGACGCCCTATCTTAAGAAGGGCGCATTTTTCTTGGCGATCAGAGCTAACTTGGCGGGTGAAGCCTCGGAGCTTCAGCCGCTATGGATCCGCTATAAATCAAAGTCACTAGGTTTCCCGCTAAGGTTTACTCACGAGTATAGGAGCTTTAATTCTAAGGTATATTTTCTTACTCCAAAGAATGCCAAAATCAACCTTCCCTCAGGTGATGGATGGGCTATTCGTGATCAAAGAGCAGAGTCGGGGCGGGTCGAGCAAGTTGACCGATACAATGGATGGAGGACCAAAGACCCCAAGGGTAAATTCATCATTCAATACTCTGATCACGACGCATTTTCTACTCTTGTAAATCACCTGACGGAGTTTAATGATGTTCGTGCGGTGGCGGCTTTTCTTTCAAGAAAAGATCTCAAGCTTACAATGATCAGCATCAAGCAGGTTAATTCGAAGACTAACGCCACGGTGTTTCAGACAAAAAGTCTAACAAATGACCCAGAAGTGATTCTATAAATGAACACATTAGCCCTATCGCACTTTAAATATGTGGGTAGTCAGATGACGTCCCTCATGGAATATTATAAAATCAGGGGCTGGAGATCAGAATAAAACAACAGGAGTCATCTGATGAGCTTTACGACCCGCTTGATTCTGAACATTGCTACCATGAGCGCTTTTTTGATTCCATCTATTGGTATGGCGCAAGGGCCTTTTCAATCTAAGTCAGACCAAAATCCTGATGTAACGATTGAGCTTTTGGTTGCTGAGACTGATGATGCTGCGCGCCAGGCGGAAAAAATTCTTAAAGACGCCGGTGGAAAAATCGACAAGCGCTCCATAAACCGTGATCAATACGATAATCAATCAGCGACGTTTAGCGCATCAATCCCGATGGAATCAGTAGATGGCGCCATGGACAAAATCCGAAAAATCGGAAGCGTTCGAAGTGAAAATTCAGACTTTGATTCGTCGGTTAAGACGGTCCGCGTTAGGATTATGATATCTGACAAGCGAATGGACTCCTACGGAGACAGCAGAAGTCAAGGTCGGCTTTTTGCTGGTGTAGCAGCAGCTAGCTTGAATCTGAATTTAAGTAATGACAAAGCTCGGTCCATGAACGGTGCGGGTATAACGCTCAGTCCGCGTGGTCAGTGGGCGCAGCTAACGATAATCATGCTGAAAGATGCCAAGAAAGATTCTAAGAAGAGTACGACAACTGGAAGCTCTACTGATGATGAACCGAGTTCCGCTGGGTCGTCGTTATTCTTGATTGGACATAACTTCTATTCCTCCATCTTTGGAGGCGGATATCGACCCTACTTTAATCCTTATGCGGGTTTGACCTATGGTTACTCACGTCTGTTCAATCGATCCCTATTCGCTATCGGCGGCACCATTGGCCTAGAACTCGTGAAGCTTAAATGGTTTACTTGGAGTGTATCTGGAAACCTCATGGGTCTTTACAGCGGTAAAGACGGTGGTACGACGAACATGTATGCCACGCACCTGTTTATTCCGTTTTAATTGATGTGCGCACAATGTGCGGACTATTTGATATCTAAGACGAGGTTCCGTGATTTTATTTAGACGTTTCAGTTGGACGATTATTTATCCAGTCCTGCTGAGCTTTGCCGTCTTTAGCTGCGTCACTGACAAAGTCGATAAGAATCAGGCTGCTGTCGTTAGAGACCTGATCTACGCAGAGCGTACGGGGGTTCAGTTGAGAGCCGATTGGCATCCACCAAATATGGATGGACAGAAAGCAGGATCAAAAATGCCTGCTTGTATTGCCATACATGGCGGCGGTTGGTTCAAAGGCGACAAAAAAGACATGGAGTCTATTTCAGTTCGCCTCGCAGACTATGGAATCGGCGCCTTAAACATCAAGTATAGGTTAGCTCCCGAATATCGATTCCCAGCACCTGTCATTGATACAAAAGATGCTATTCGCTGGCTGAAAGCAAATGCAAGTCGTCTTGGTGTTGATCCTGACCGAGTTTGTCTTATGGGTTATTCGGCTGGGGCGCATCTTGCCCTGATGGCTGGGTTTACGCAGCCATCGGATGGACTTGATGACACGACTCCGCCTGGGGCCAAAATTTTTAGGTTTCCAGACGGGAGCGTTTTAAAAGATTTACCTAAAGACCTTCGCGTCAAAGCCATTGCTGCAGGTGGCACACCGGTCGATTTGACCGACGGTAGCTACAACAAATATTACGAAAAGTTTTTTGGAAAGCCTCCCACAGAGATACCGCAAACCTACAAAGCAGCATCCCCGATCACGTATGTTCGTAAGGGACTGCCGCCGGTGTTTCTTTATCATGGCAAAAATGACTGGATTGTCGAAGTTGAGCAGTCGAGACGTCTTGTCGACAAGCTGCGCGGCGTCGGTGTAGACGTGGAGTACCTGGAAGTGACATTTGGTCACGTGGCGACGTTCTTATTTGATGATAAAGAGGTTGGAGCCGCCATCAACTTTCTGAAGGCTAGGCTTTAGATCTCTCGTCTTAAAGACGAATATCGCCCGTAAAATCTTTGGGTCCAAGTCCAGTAATACATAGCTTTTGCGGTTTGAACACCTCAGATGCGACCTTTCGAAGTTGCTCGGCGCTGACGGAATTGACCTGTTCTGCCAACACAGATAATTGATATTCGGTTTGCGACAATAGGCCCCATGCACCCCGCCAAGCTAAAGCTGTGGGTTCAGATGTTGTTAGTTGTAAATCGGTGATCGCGCGCAGCTTGTGACGTTCAAGTTCATCGGGTGGAACAAGATCTTTTGTGAGGTTGGCTAGAACTGATAAAACCTCGGAAAAAAATGGCTGCAGGTTCTCCTCTGTGACGCTGGCGGTAATGTTAAATAGTCCAAAGCCAAGATATTGATGGAGATTTGCGCTAATGTCGTAAACGAGACCTAGTTCTTCTCTGATGCGCTTTGTGAGTCGACTGCTGAAACCGTCAGCTAGAATTCTAGTCAGTAATTCGTAGATGGGAGTTTTAGTACTTCCGGTCCCGTCGCAGAGGTAGCTGAGCTGTACTTGAAATTCATTATCGCTGTTTTCAACCCAGAAAATCTGCGGGCCTTTATATTCAGTGTCAAGTTTGGGACGGTTTGTTGGCGCGCTGGATTTAGCCCACCCACCAAAGTTTCTTTCGACAAGTTTTTTAATGTGGTCCGTATGACCACCAACCACACATAAAACGGCGTTTTGAGGTATGTAATGCTTTTTGAGCCAGTTCTTAACATGGTCGATCTTGATCGAATTTAATGATTCCATGGTCCCAATAATGGGTTGTGCCATAGATGTGCCCGGCCAAATGCGGTTAGCGATGTGAAAATCAGGGTCTGTACTAACGCCTTGTTCGTTGAGCTCGCCTTCGAGCTCTCTTTGAACAATGCGACGCTCAGTTTCAAGGTCGTTGAGCGTTGGCTTCAAAATAAAATCAGCAAAAAGCGCCATGGACTCTTCCACATGACCCGAAGGGCCGTTGTAGAAAAACTCCGTGTACTCATGCCCTGTGGCTGCGTTCCATTCGCCTCCCAGGCTTTCAAAAGCCACGCTGAGTTCAGAGAAAGACGGGTGTTTGGAGGATCCTCGAAACATCATGTGTTCGAGTAGGTGACTAACTCCAGCGATGTTGGCTGGTTCGTCGCGACTACCCGTCCCAACCAGAAGCGTCACCTGGTAGCGAGGATCGGTGTCGGGCAGCGGTATGTGCAGGCAGCGCAAGCCGTTACCGAGCTCCCAGCGTTGCCACCGGGAGTCGAAGGTTTTTAGATGTTGAAGTGAGTCGCTCACGACGTGATTTTTAATCAACGTAGATCGCTCCCTATGGTTTCAGTTGAATCGCATCAGTAGACGTTGCGCGAGTGTTTCCAAATCGGTCCGACTTTTACTTTCTGGGAACGTGCGCAGCGCGGCCAGAGCTTTGTCCGTCCATTTTGAGGCTTCTTCTAATGTTTTGCCAACGGTGTCGTACTTGTTGACCAGATCAAGAACTTTGAGCATGGAGTCCCTTGAGATCTCTTCACTGTGGATAAGATTCTCAACAAACGTCAGCTCAGTGGCCGTGGCGTGCTGTTTTAAAAGGATAATTGGCAGGGTCACCTTGCCCTCGGGCAAATCGGCAAGGGTTCTTTTGCCAAAGATCTGATCACTGCCTGCGTAGTCTAGAGCGTCGTCTAATAGCTGAAATGCAAAACCAACGCACCGACCAAAATCCTTGAGAGCATTCTCGGCTTGTGCGCCGGAGCCCGCGAGTAAAGCAGGTGCCTTACAAACGGCTTCAAGCAAAACGGCCGTCTTGTTTTCAATGATGTCGTAGTATGCTGATTCAGGCATCGAAGGATTATAAAGATGCTCAAGCTGCAAGAGCTCGCCATCACTCATGAGGCGGATCGCTCGAGCAAACAAACGAACGATTTCGAGACTTCCCGTTTCCGCCATGAGCTCGCTAGCCCTAGAGTAAATTAAATCACCGACGAGAACAGCAGACTCATCACCCCAAATTTTATTGGGTGTCGGTTTGCCGCGACGTAGGCTGCTGTTATCAATGACGTCGTCGTGCAGAAGACTTGCTGTGTGAACATACTCACAGACGGCGGCCATGGGGATGAGGTGTTCCCCCGCATAGCCAACAAGTTTACACGCAAAAAAATACAAACCTGGACGAACTCTCTTTCCACCAGCGCCAAGGATGTGATCGATGATGTGGCGACCCGAGATAGTTTTCGCTTGAAGAAGACTCGTCAAATGAGGTGTGAGCATGGATAACTCAGCTGCGACCGGCTGCATTGCTGAATCAATCAGCTGCTTTTGATCAACAGTCGTATCGGTCGTGGTCGCCGTGACGTGTTGGTTGGGTTGTGGACTTGTGACTGTCGCCTGCGTCAAGTTCGTAAGGTCTCCCGAAAAAGGCTAGGGCCGATGTATCGTGCCGGGTTATAACTCGAATTGGCAATTTTAGGGAATCACTAATTCATCCGCCCCCTTACAAGTGATTAAAAAAGTTGCGATTAGGGTCCTATTCTGGTAGAAGCACCCCTCGCATTGGCACACCTGAGGGAGGTTTTTAATCCATGGCAGACCGTTTATCAGAAGATGCCCTCATTCGCTCCCTGGACAGTGGCTGGCGTTCACTCGTCTGGAGAGATCCTTTTTCCAGTAAAAACAAATTGTTAGCTCAAACAGTCGACTTGAACGCAATCCTTCACGCGGAAAACCCAGAGGCCTTGGCCCAGGCGGTTCCCAGACGGGACATGTATCTGGCGCTTGTAGCAGCAGACCCCGAAGAGGCTCTGGAAGTCTTGCCTCTGTTATCTGATGAGCAGTTTGTCAGTATCATCGATAACGAAGCTTGGAAAGACGGGCACCTTGCGGTCCATCAGGCGATTCGCTGGCTTGATCTATATAAGCACCTAGGTGCTGAGCAATTATACAAACGGTTCAGGCAGCTTGATGAGGAGTATCAGGTCGCCCTTCTCAATCCCTATATCGAAATGGTCGACGAAGATGCTTTTGAGAAATTACCTCAAAACGAGCAGGATACGTTCTCGGCTTTGCCGTGCAACACCTTGTGGTGGAAGGTCAAAGGCGGTGATGACAAGATCCAAGAATTCGTTACATCTTTAGTTTCGGCATCGATGTCTGAGGACGCCGCCTACGTTTACTCGCTACTAGGCATGGCGTCCATGCTTCCTCCTAATGAGCAAGAAGCTCTGCTGAAGCAGTTCCGTGATGCTCGACTTGAGGAAGATGGTTTTGTTTCGTTAGATGAAAGTCTCGAGCTTTTTTCTCCGTTTGGAGCCGGAATCGACCTTCTTAATAAGTGGTCGTCGTCTCAAAAAGTTGAGTCTGCAGCACTGGCAAAAAATGATTCCAGTGGCGTGCTTTTCCTTGACGCTGTTTTGCGTAAGGCTTCTAGCTCGGGCGTTGCCGACTCTGAAGCTGTTGAAAATGTTCAAAAAGGTTTTGCCTACCTGGCAAACGCCGTTTCTGCTGCGTGCCAAGTTGAGCCTGATGATGTTTCTGGTCTCAAGAGCCTTCTTCAGCAAGTGAAATGCATGTCCTCTTTTGGTTTAGATGTTTTATCCAAAGGTAACGACGACAAGGCTGTTGAGATTTTGTTTACGGAGTTTCCGAAAGTTGTATTCAGATTTGCGCTATCGCTATTTGACGGAATAAGGCTTGAGGCTATTTCGAGTCTCAAAGCTCAGGATGAAAAGCTGGCAAATAAAATTGAACTTTACTGGCGATCGGGAAAATTTGGGGCAGCTCTATGGCTTATCGAAAAAAATCTGTCAGGTAAGATCGACCCTGAATCCGTTGAAATTTTGAAAGGTCTATTCAACCGCTTTCCTATGGTGAAAGACGAAGTTATGACTGATGATAAAGTCTGGCGTTTGCGTTTTAGACCAGTAGCCACTGTGAGTGACTATGAGGCACTTGTAAGTGATGTGAGACGAATCTTTTCGGTCAGTGAACAAGAGGCTCTTCAATGAAAACAAGTCAGCAAACCCACGAGCAAGCGCTCGTTGAGAAGAATCAGGATCTAGCCATTTTGCTGGAGAAAAAGTACGGTCAATGGCTAGGGCAGCGTTTCTTTGAGGTGTCGTCTAGCGCCCAATCGTCAGTAGTTCATGTGAAGGTGACGATTCGTAACGCTGATAAATCATTCTTCTACCCTATTGAGGGTCGGATCAACTTTGAAGACCAGGACCTGGGGCAACAAGAGGCCCGTGACTTTATCCTCGACTATATCGATGCGTACATTGAGGAGTTTCTCACCGGTGGTGAGGAAACATACTTGCCTATTGATTGGGCTAACTATGATTGCGAAGGTCTCGAGCTTCAGTTGCGTGGACAGATTTTAAATGTAAAGCTTGAAGAACTTGCAGATCAACTCATGGGTCAATCATTCTTGAAGAATTGATGAATTGCCTCACAAGTAACATAGATATTGCCCGAGTATTATGGACACAAAATTCAATAAGCTAGCCGAATCGATGGTGGCATCGTTGCGTCCAGATTTGCTGGCTGGTTTTGTGGTTTTTCTCGTCGCGTTACCGCTGTGTCTTGGTATTGCGATTGCGTCTGGTGCGCCGGTTATATCAGGCATCGTGAGCGGCATTGTGGCTGGAGTCGTTGTAACCTGGTTTTCTGGTAGTGAGATGAGTATCAGTGGGCCGTCAGCAAGCCTGACCCTGACGATTGCAGCTGGAGTTTTGACAGTGGGCTCTTGGCAGGCTTTTTTGGCTGTCGGAGTCATCGCAGGCGGTATTCAGGTGGTACTGTCGGTTTTCCGCAGTGGCGTGATTGCTGCGTTTTTCCCCAATAGCGTCATTAAAGGAATGCTTGCTGCGATTGGTTTGACCATCATCTTCAAGCAGATTCCTCACGCTCTGGGTTGGGACTCGGACTACGAGGGTGATGAGAGTTTTTTTCAGGTGTTTGATCATAGCAACACTTTCTCTAACATCATCGAATCTTTAGAACACGTCTCGGAAGGGGCGATATTAGTTACCCTTGCAGGATTTCTGGTCAATTGGTTTTGGGCGACGCGGCTCATAAAGTCAACGTCGTATCTAAAATTTGTGCCTGCACCACTAATGATTGTGGCTATTGGTGTGCTAGCTAATTTGTCTCTACACAGGTGGTTGCCGCAGTACGCGCTACAACCGGGATCCAGCCATATGGTCAACGTGCCAAGTCTTCTCAGTCCAACAGCAATAAAATCGGCACTAATGTTTCCTGATTTTTCTGTCTTAAGCCATAGCAGCGCATGGATGCTGGCCCTTACGGTGGCTTTGATAGGGACTATGGAAACACTCCTCTCCATAGAGGCTCTAGATCGTATGGACCCTGAGCATAGAGTCTCCGATGGAAACCGTGAACTTCTCGCGCAGGGGATCGGTAATATTCTTTCAAGTTTGCTGGGTGGTTTGGTGATGACGTCAGCTATTGTTCGAAGTTCTACAAATATTTACGCAGGTGCTCGAACCCGTATTTCATGTTTTGCCCATGGTGTTTTCATGCTCGTTTTTTGCGTGTTGTTTGCGTCCGTACTTAATCAGATTCCGCTCGCAGCACTGGCTGCAGTATTAATTACCGTAGGTTATAAACTTGTCAGCCCGGCTCTTGTCCGTTCTGTTTGGAAATTGGGTCTTGAGCAGTTTATTCCTTTTTGTGTGACGTTGGTGGCGGTCGTTTTCTCGGATTTGCTGACTGGGGTTTCGATCGGGCTAGCCGTTGGATTCATGGTTATCATTCGAATGAATCACCAATCAGCAATCACAGTTGTCAACGATAACAATCAATTTTTGATTCGATTTGCAAAAGATGTAACATTTGCGCATAAACTCCGATTCAAGCGCGCACTGGCAGATTTGCCAGATGGATGTTATGTGATCATCGACGGAGCTGGCGCGCAATTTATTGATTTTGACATTTTAGAAGCTATCAAAGATTTTTTGGACGTTGCAAAAGGTCGAAATATTACTGTTGTATGGAAGAATTTGCGTTCGAAACGATTTAAATTTGGTGGTGCCCATGGAGAGTTACAAGACCCTGCTTTTAGCAAATAAAGCTTGGGTCCAAGAGCGAATACAGATCGATAAAGAATATTTTACCCAGTTGGCAAAAGATCAGCAGCCAGAGTTTCTTTGGGTCGGTTGCTCGGATTCGCGTGTTCCTGCAGAGGAAATAACCGGAACAAAGGCGGGGGATATTTTTGCTCACCGAAATATCGCAAATTTGGTTCTTCATACTGATGTGAATTTGCAGAGTGTTCTTCAATACGCAGTTGAAGTTTTGAAAGTCAAACATATTATTGTGTGTGGCCACTACGGTTGCGGCGGTGTGCGCGCAGCTATGACCCGTCAGCGTTACGGTGTTCTTGATGAGTGGCTAAGAAATATCAAAGACGTTTATCACAGTCACCGCGATGAAATACAAAGTGCTGGCGATCATGAAGAGCAAGTGAATAGGTTGGTAGAGCTGAATGTCCTGGAACAGGTCAAGAATATTACTAAAACAAAGGTGGTCCAAAAAGCTTGGCACTTTGAGCAAAGACCGACCATCCATGGATGGGTCTTTAATATGGCGGATGGCACATTGACGAATCTTTATAAAGTTGAGCCAGGATCTCCAATAGAAGATATCTATTGCTACGACCCAGAAAGCCTTTGAATTAAGTCTATGAGGCGGCGTTTACTTGATGGCTGCCTATGATGGTGATCCCGGTATGGGTGCTCACTTGGTTTCGTCCGTGTTGCTTTGAATGGTAGAGAGCTGCATCTGCTCGGGCAATTGTCTCTTTGGACGACTCTTGGCTGACTTGCAGCTGCGCAACCCCTAGCGACATTGTAACTGGGATGATGGTTCCACCGAATTCAAACTTTGTATTTTCAATGGCTGCGCGCGCCTTTTCAGCGGCGATCTTTGCGCCAGGAAGATCGCTGGCGGGCAATATGATAAGGAATTCTTCTCCACCGTAGCGACAGATAATGTCCGTCTTACGGAAGCTCTTCGTTAGGATCTGAGCAACGGTTTTGATCACGTGATCGCCCGCCGGATGACCGTACTTGTCATTAATTTTTTTGAAGTGATCGATATCACCCATAATTACAGAAAGGTTGCGGTGATCATTTCCGACTGGAAGATTACTAATTCGCCCTTCCTCAACGCGCATGTACTCTTCAAAGTGCGCTCTGTTGAATAGGCCTGTGAGCTGATCAGTTATCGACTTTGACGCTTTGTCCTTATACTTGCCCTGGAGTTGAGTTTCGGCTGTGACATCGCGAACTAGTATGAAAGCCCCGATGACGCGGTCATTTTCAATAAACGGGAAGTAGCCGATTGTTAAATAAAGTTCACCTCCCTGAATTGTAGCTCCGGCGATATCGTCGATTCTAGTTGGGGCGAGGTTTTCCAGGATTGAGGCGGTTTTAAGGTCTTTACCGGCAAGATTTAGGACAATGACTTCGTCAAAAGAGGAGGCGCGTAGTAGGTTTTTTGAAGATATTCCAGTGAGTAAAGCGGCGGCAGGATTGGCTTTAAGGATCTTTCCGGACGCATCGACCAAAAAGTACGCGTCTAAGAGTGCTTTTGAGAAGTGCTCAAAGGGTTTAAACGCCTGAATGGTTTTGTCCATCGAATCACTCATAATTTCATTCCTCAAAAAACATTAGTGCTGATGCAGTGTGAAATCTATTTAGCCTTCAACCCAAGCAAAGAACTCTTCCTCAATTTCATCCATTTCTGATGGCTTACCGCATTTGCTACAAGGGATCTGTCCCGCTCCAGATGAGGCAGAGGTCGGCAGATTTTTGCCCTGAACAAAAAGTTGTTTTTGCGCATTGCCGCACGTCGGGCAAGTGTATCCAGCGTACACTGATTGGATCGTTGCTTTACCCCGGAAGTTTGGAATCATATTTATCTGGCTGACAATATCAGGCGTGCATTCCTCAAAGACAATCTCACGACCTTTTTCGAGCTCACGCATAAACGTGATCCATGCCCTGACGCCGCATGAGTTCACGGAGGCGACTTCACGGAAATTGATGATGATGTTTTTTCCAAGCGCAGAGACCAGTTTTGGCAAGTGTACTTCGGCATCCTCGTTGATCGGGCCGAAGATGGAAAGTTTCTCCCAGTCCCCATTCCTTGCGATCTGTGTCGTGATACTCATAGCAGACAATAGCTCCCGCATTCTCAATTAACGTCAAAATAGACCTACACACGAGGCCTATCGGATGCTGCGAAGAGAGCTTAAATCCGGTCGTCGAAGTACATAAAAACGGGCTCGGTAAGAGCCCGTTTTGCATGTGCATTTTTAAATTTCTTGTAGTTTACCAAAATCCTTAAGTATGGATCTAGGTTAACTCTCTAGAAGGTATGGGTAGCCTTTGGCGAATTTCGACAATTTATCCATGATCGGTGCTTTTAGATCGCCTCCGATATGCCCACGGTCGGCTGCCGCATCAATTTGTTTTTCATAAGCGGCTAGGATTTCGCCCATGTCGTAGTTCCGACTGACCAGAAGTTCATCGATAGGATCGCCCTGGGTTAATTTGGTAATCTCCCACTCGCCCTCTGCGTTCACGTGCACTTCCACCTCATGGATCGCCCCGAATAAGTTGTGCTCATTAGCCAACGACTCTTGATAGGCGCCAACGAGGAAAAATCCGATGTAGTACGGAGAATCTGTGGGCGGGTGCAACTCAAGTACCGTTTTTGTATCGGCTCGGTCGATAAATGTAGTCAAGCAGCCATCGGAGTCGCAAGTGATGTCGACAATTGTAGCCTTGAGGTTTGGTTTTTCATCGTGCCTGGAAAGGGGCATCACGGGGAAGAGCTGGTTGATAGACCAAGAATCCGGGATCGACTGAAAGATTGAAAAATTCGCAAGGTACTTGGAGACCATGACTTTCTGTAGGTTTTCGAACTCCTCCTGAGGATGCCGTTCAAAACTGGAGAAGTATAAAGCTTTTCGGCAAATTCTGTGGAAGAGCTCTTCGGCAACAGCCCGATCCTTAAGCTGCAAGTAGCCAAGGTTAAAGAGCGTAAATAGCTCCTCCTGATAAACGATCGAGTCGTGATAATACTCGACGTAGTTCTTGCGATTCATGTTGTTGACAATATAGCGAAGCTCATTGAGCGCTTTATGAGCGCTTTGATCCACATGCTCCAAATCAAGAATGTCGTCCGCTTCAACGTTTACATCTGCGCCTTGAACCTCGCGAATGTTTGTGACAACAACGCTGTGATAGGCGGCAATTACGCGTCCGGACTCCGTAACGATGGTGGGATGAGGCACACCTTCGTTATCGCAGACTTCCATCAAGACGTAGACGGCATCGTTGGCGAATTCCTGCAAACTATAGTTAGCGGATGATTCGAAGCTGGTTTTGCTGCCGTCGTAGTCTACTCCGACGCCGCCACCGATGTTGAGGTAGCGTGGCTTAAAGCCGATTTTTATGACCTTCGAGTAGACTCGAGCGGCTTCCTTCAGTGCACCTTTGAAACGCTTAATTTCTGTGATCTGGCTGCCAATGTGAAAGTGCAGCATGGCCAGCTTATCGGTTAAGTTGGCTTTTTCAAGCATCTGTAGAGCATGGATTACTTCGGTTGTGGTGAGTCCAAACTTTGACTGCTCTCCGGAGCTTTTTTCCCATTTTCCAGAGCCCTTGGAGTAAAGACGCACGCGAAGCCCGATTTCGGGGCAGTGCTTGTATTTACTCGCTCTGTCGATGATCATCTGTAGTTCGTCAGGCCCTTCGACGACCATGACGACATTTTTACCGATCGATTTCGCCAAAAAGCCCATTTCAATAAATTCGGCGTCTTTAAAACCGTTGCAAACCATGAGCGCGTTATCTTGAAGTTCGTATCCAAGAGCAGCAATGAATTCCGTTTTACTCCCGACCTCAAGACCGTAATCAACTTTTCGACCAGCATTAACGATGGCATCGATAAATTCCCGACGCTGGTTAACTTTGAACGGAAATACTCCGACGTGACGGCCTTTATAGTTGTTATCAGAGATCGCGTTTTTGAAAGAACGGTGCATCCGATCCAGTTGACCTTCGATGATCTGTGGGAATCGAATAATGAGAGGTGCCGTGAGTCCTCTTTTTTTGACCTCTTCTATGACATCGGGTAGCGAGACGCTGATGTGTTCTTCGCCAGTGGGATTGGCAACGACGTGGCCTTCGTCATTAATGCCGAAATATCCGGCGCCCCACCCATCAATACCATAAAGTTCCCGTGCTTCCTGAATTTGGCGAATATTCATCTGGCGGCGTATCCTCTAACTGAAAAAATAAAGTGGCCATAAGTTTTAAGTTTGAGTTTTACTCATATGGCAACTGGGCGAAATTTCAAGTGCAAATTATGCCAAGGCGAGATAATAAAATTCCGTCAAATGGACGGAGATTGATTGCTGTAAGGTGGTGTGGTCGTGAAAATTTCCTCGGGCTGGAGCAAGGGCCTGAAAATACTGACACCGGCGGGCTTAGAGACCCGGCCTACCCGGGAGCGGATCAGACAGTCAGCCATCAATATGCTGGCACCCTGGATTGCAGAAGCAAAAGTTTTGGATCTTTTCGCGGGTAGCGGCGCTATCGGAATTGAGCTCGCCAGTCGGGGAGCGGCTGGGGTTGTTTTCTGTGAGGTCTCACGATCTGCTCTGGATTGCCTTCGCAAGAATGCCCAGGAGGCTCGAGCCAGAGCCGGGAAACAGGGCGTGACTTTAAATCCATGGGTCGTAGAAGCCACGGATGCTCATGTTTTAATCAAAGATTGCCCTCCGTCTAGTTTTGATCTGATTTGGGCAGATCCCCCCTACGAATTAGCTGAGCGATTTGTCAGGGATGTTGGGAGCTATCTCGCTAGCGCCCTGTGTCCAGGTGGTGTGTTTGCCCTTGAAAGTCATTCGGATGCTGTGGAATGGCTTCCTGATTGGGGTGAGACGGTGTCGCTGGAGCTAAAGAAGCAGCGTGCTTATGGAATAACGCTCATATCTGTATGGCAGAAAAATTAATGATTTGAGAAACTGTCCACCCCCGAGCCCACTTGCTAGTGGGGTCAGCGGCGGCAGGGTTTTATAATTTTAGGACTCCGGAGGGCGCAAATGCCAACGCGAGCTTTATATGCTGGAAGCTTCGACCCAATAACATTTGGTCATGTTGACTTGATTAAGCGCTCCGCCGCCATCTTTGATCATGTGGTTGTCGCCGTTGGACACAATCCTGAAAAGCCCGGACTTTTCTCCATTGATGAGCGTCTAAAGATGATTCGAGAGTCTTGTAAGAGTGTCAAGAACTTCTCGGTGACCTCCTATACTGGACTGACAGCGGATTTTGCGAGACGCCAAAAGTGTGGGGTTTTGGTGCGGGGGCTGCGTGATTCCCGAGATTTTTGCAGTGAGATGCAAATGGCTCACATGAACCATCGCTTACAAGAATCGATTGAGACGATTTTTCTCCCCGGTCTTCAGCAGTTTTCCAATGTGAGTTCAAGTCTTATGAAAGAAGTCGTGAGTCTCGGCGGTGATATCTCGGGTCTCGTGCCACCGATTGTTGAGAAAGCTTTAAGAAAGAAAATGCGAGAATGACCGGTAAGCCGGCATCTCTATTAATTAGCAGCCAACTGGCGTTTTATGCCGCTTTGGTCCGGAGGTGCGAGTGTTGCGTACGAAGTTAGAGACATTTCCGATGATACGGTAGGATCTTGGAACCGCCTGATTTATGGACTTTCCTTATTGACGGATCTTTGAACTATATTGAACCAAACCAGCATGATTGACTCAGCTAACGTGTCGTTTTTCTTCCTGAAAAGTGGACCAATGATGGGCATGTCGGCGATGAACGTTAGGGTTTCTCCGTTTGTCACAACTGACGATAGGTTCATGACAGCAGCTAGGATGTCTTCATCACCTGGCATGGTGAGCGTGGATTGAACGTCACTCAGGCCGTACGTGCCTTGTCCTTTTGATGGCGTTCTTAGGGCGACGGAAAATGGGACGCGGAATTGACCGTTTTCCAAGGGGAGTATCTTGAGTTTGAGTTCCACCCCATGACTTTTCCATACAGTCGCAGTCCGACCGTCGTCCGTTTTAACATCAATACTATCTTCGCCACCGCTGCGAAGTATCACATCATTACAGGCGCGCGTGATAACCATGGGGTTGGCGATAATATGTCTTTTGTGATTGTCTTTTTTTGGTTTTAATTCGAGCTTTAAGTCAAAGTCTGTATGTCGTAGCCCAGTTGAAAACGTAGCGTCATGATTCCAGCCAAATAGTTCACTTTTAGATTTGTCGGCCAACTCAATTGAGGCACGTAGCGTGTATAGATGGTTATCGCTATCCTCGGCGCATTGATCGTCTTTTTTCTGCGTCTTCGCAGACGGTGCGATCTGTGTAAACCCGGAGCGAGGCGACCTTGGAGTTATGTTTACGTGCCAGACTTTGATTTGACCTGATTTAGCTGTTCCTTGAATTTTTACGAAGCCCGCTCTTGTGGCAGACAAAATCCAACGATCACCCTGATCGTGGGTCAAAGAAACAAGGCCCTTTCGGGACACTGAAATTTTTGAAAATCCTGATAGGTCAATGCTTCTTATCTCGCCGGTATGCATTGAAACGTTAGATTCATTTGCTATGAGATTCTGACTATATATTAATGCAGCAAATAGAATCAAAACAGTAAACTTCATGGGTGAGGTCCGTAGGTAATAAGTGACAGCTCCTGACACGTTGGCAGACTTCGTGCGTCGACTTGCTGGGCTACGTTCAATTGGCCAGCCTTAATTCCGTCCACAATTTTGACCGCAGATTCTAAATGTTCGATATCGCCAAGTAACTGGATAGATTGTTCGCGAACTCTTATCACTGCGCCCGAATGCCGCCAATTGCATGACTCGGTTGTATTCTGGCTAATCAAGGCTAGGTTTTCCGCATTATCTAGATCGCGAAATTTGAGATTTTCTTCGTGATTTTTGAGCGTAATAGTGAAGCCGGGCTTAACTTTCCGTTGACGTTGGCCAGTAATGGTTGTCTCTTGGCACCATAGAGCGATCAAAAAACCACAGACGGTACAGCCCGTGTGGCTCAGAACTTTTCTGGGAATATCTTCAAGCTTCAATGATGATCATCCTCTAGAACGTGACTCAAAACATCTTGGAACAACTTAAAGGAGCGACTTTGACGTTGTTCCCTTTGGTCATAGGTGTTGGGGAATAGGCAGGGCGTGTTTGATGCCGCAAAATCAATTGTAGAGGCTCTTTGGCCTAGTAAGATATCTGAGGCGTTTTCGTCGCATTCAAATGAATTGTTGGCGGATGAAAGATCAGAATAAATCAATATACTTGCCTTTATGTTGATTATAGACACGGCGATTGAAGAAAGTAGTGTCACGGCAGCCAGCATCAACGGTCCAAATTCCATGCGGCACCTATAAAAATCTGTAGGAGAAATTAGGTGAGTCGAGTTTGTAGTCTGGTCCGCGACGGTACGCTTTGACAACTGGTCGCCGAGTTTTTGGGTCTATGCAAAAGTCTCCTTGCACCTCGTAAATGTTACCGTAATTTGTAATCAGGCTAGTTTTAATTAAAAAAAATGTCTTTGTTATGGCATGCGCTGGGTTCTGCGGAGCCTTATGGAGTCTATTTGCGATGACGTTAAAGTTGTTGATGGCAGCGATCGCTCGACCACACGCGTGTCGATGATATTCCGCTTTAGCACGATCCGATATATTTAGGGATGTTTTAGATGCTAGACCCATATTTGAAGCATGAATTGATAAAGAACTCAGAAGAACCGTCGTGAATATCAAAATACTGCTTACCATCTCGTCCGCTCCGCCAGATTTGCTGTTTAGCTCGCGAGACTATGGGTAAAGAAACATAGAGGTGTCGTCCAGCGACATCTTGCGTGTACTCGAGTGGTTGGCTCTACGGACTGCCTGCGTATTATTCTGTCGCGAGAATGACGTCCTTAACGACGTCTTCACCGAACCGTCCCTGTAGTTGGTCACGGACGCCATTGAATAGTGTTATTTGCGATGATGGACAACCCTTACAGCCACCGCCGAGCCGAACATGAGCGATACCGTTGTCAAACCGTTCAAGGCGAGCATATCCTGAATGAAATGCTAAAGATTCGGATACTGGTCCCTCTAAAAACGTCGCAACAACTTGCGCAAGACCAGTAAACTTAACGCTGGTCAGTGGCGCATCAAAAGTGCCGTCATCTTTGATACCAAGCTCCTTTTTCATGGTTTCTTGCGCTTGATCCATCGTGTCAGCCTGGACACGGCGCCCCGATGGAACGTGATGTGCTTCCCACTTGCCGTTTGAAGTCTTGGAGATTACGACGCTAAATAAATCCTTGATCACAGGTGCTATCTCCTCGATTACGGTATACGATCAGATATCAGCTTTTTACGTTGTTTCGTTGCAAAATAAACACACTAAAAATATACTTGCAGTCATGGCCGCGTAGCAAGAAATACTGCCGTCCAGGCATATTGATCGGAGTCAGAACATGCCTCAAAAATCCCCGGGTGAGCGCGAACTACAAGCCATTAGTGGCAAGCTCGAAGAACTCATGCAAGTCGTTATGCAGCAGTTTGTTGGCCTAAAAAGAGGGCTGGACGGAGCAGATTTCGCCCTTTTGAAATCGATAATCGCTGGTGATGAGAGAGTCGATGCGATTGAGATTGACCTCGATGATCTCTCGATGCTTTTCGTTGCAAACCGTGCCCCCATGGGCCCAAGTCTTCGGTTTATGTTTGGCGCGATAGACGTTGCGTCAGCACTTGAAAGAATTGGCGATTGCATTGAGTACGTAGCGCGGCATGCAATTGACACTAAGGATTTAAGAGTCGATTTTCCTGAGGGCTGGCATCTTCTCCAAGATGTTACCACCAAGGCATTTGGCGTATATGAGCGGGCCATGACGTCGGTCAGCAATAGGGATCCTCGCCTAGCAAAGACGGTTCCTGGTATGGATGATAGCGTGGACGCGCTTCAGGACCAGGCTTACAAGTTAGTTATTGAGAAGGTTCGCACAGGCAGTTTAGATGTCGAGATGGGTATTCACCTTATTCTTATGGTGAATAAGTTAGAGAGTATTGCCGACATTGCGTGTCATGTGGCTCAAACGGTGGTTTATATTGTTGACGATGAGAGAATTAGGCACCGCAGTGATGTCACGTTGTAGTCAGGTTTTTGTTCATTTGTCCTACTAGCTTTTCCATTTCAATTTTGTAAGCGCTTAATGTCTTCTTTAGGGTGAGCGAAAGTTTGGAGTCACCAGTGGCCAGTATCTGAGTGGCGAGAACTCCGGCATTCCATCCATTCCCGATGGCAACGGTTGCCACCGGTACGCCTTTAGGCATCTGTACAATTGACCAAAGAGCATCTTCTCCCTGCATCGGACCAACGGGGCAGGGCACACCAATGACTGGTATTGTAGTGTTTGCAGCAAGCATACCAGGCAGGTGTGCCGCGCCTCCGGCGCCTGCGATTATAACCCGCAGACCGCTTTCTTCGGCTGATGTTGCGTAAGCTTCAACGGTCTTAGGCGTGCGATGCGCCGAAATAATTTTGACTTCAAAGGGCACTCCAAATTTCTTCAGAGCATCACAAGCATCTTGCATCCATTTCAGATCGGTATCGCTTCCCATAACGATTCCGACTAAAGAGCTTTTTCGATTGGATGCTGTTAGGGCTTTTGTTTTGACTCTCTTCAATGTTGTCTCCAGAGCGTGAATTAAACTTTAGCAAACTCAGATCGTTGCTGATCCTGCCAGCGGCCATATGTGCTCTGAACGGAGCTTAGGGCATCGCCCTTGCTTTGTATGTCATGACACACTGATGTGATGTGACCCAGTTTTCGACCGGGCGCGATACCGCGCTTTCCGTACCAATGAACATGAGTGAATTCTCCTGGGGCTGGAGGCGTCGCACATTCTTTTGATGTAATGTCTGGCACTCCTAGAATATTTTGCATAACAAAAAACGGTGCGGTATCTGTACTGCCCAAAGGTAAATTCAAAGCGGCGCGCCAATGATTCTCGAACTGTGACGCACAACCTGCATTTAGCGTGTAGTGGCCGCTATTGTGGACTCTTGGAGCGATCTCGTTAACAAGTAACTTGCCATCTTGAGTTTCGAAAAACTCGACGGCCATCACGCCTACAAGTCCAAGGTGGCCAGCGATTTTATGGCAAATGTCTTGCGCCGTTTTTTCAAGTCTTTCATCGACGCCTAGATTTACTGCTGGTCCCATGACACGGTCGCAGATCCCCTGCTTTTGTTCGCTGACAACTAAAGGCCAAGCTTTTGTTTCGCCTGATTTGGCCCGAACGATGACCATGGCTAACTCTTTTTTGAAGTCGACTTTTTCTTCGGCATAGACGCTGATTTTTCGCTTTCTTGCGCCGATTAAAAAGTCTTCTGACCTGTCAAGATCACTCCGACCCTCGCCATTTAGGATTAAAACGCCCTTGCCATCATAGCCAAGCTTTGCAAATTTGATGACAAGCGGCTTTTTACCGCTATCCGTCAAGCGGCTGACCCAGTCAAGATCAACTGCCAGATCTTTTTCGTATAACTGAGGACTGGGAATCTCAAGCCGTTTCAGTAGTCGTTTTTGTTCGAGCTTGTCTTGAAGTGTTCTAATGCAGGTAATCGGTGGGATGATTTTTTCGGCAAGACCTGTGGCTTCTAGGGCGTCACAGTCCACAAACTCGCTTTCAATTAGGGCGCCGTCCACCTGACTTAAGATCGCGTGGAGGTCGTCGCGACTGTCAAAGTGCCCTCTTACAATCAGGGGGCTTACTTGCCCGGCAGGACTCGAGGAATCGCCAGTGAGGATAACCGGACGGACTCCTAGGGGGTAAGCTGCCATTGCTAGCATGCGGGCCAGTTGCCCGTCACCCAGAATGCCCCAGCGTTGCTGCTTTGTGATGTCGGGAGTCACCTGATGATCCTCAAATGTTCGGCTTTAGCGCCGCCTTCGTAGTCCTTGGTCCAAGTTTTAGGGAATTCACGCGTGATTGTCCAGCGGTCTTGAGGTAACATGTGGATCTTATCCGAATTTTTACCTTAAGGACCCTGGCCATGGCGTTGCCGCAAACTGTTGAAGCATTGGTGAATGAGCGGACCGGCAAGTTTTTTGTCGTGTTGGAATGGGGGGGCTCAGACGAGGGTAAGGTCAAGGTCATCAATCCCAACGGTGATGTGTTAGATGTGCCAACTGTTATTTTCAAAGTTGATGATCCGAGGACCATCGATCAATCGAAGTTTTCGGAAGTTTTCACGCCACCGCAGATATCCAAGATCGAAACTTGGCAGACCGAGCAATATGCTGAAGCCGAGCGCCAGAGACTTCAAAAAGCAGCTCGTTCGAGTCAGTCACCATCCAGCAAAAGTCCAAGTCCCAAGCCAAGAGCTGGATCGAGTCGCAGAGAAGGCTTAATCGATCGCAATCAAGTGTCGTCAAATCGACGGCCGACCGTCCAATGGTCTTCAGAATCTTTAGTGTTCTACAGACATAAAATAGAAAATCTTAAACCAAATGATGTTTTTGCAATTGTCATCGAGGGTCACGGAACGCTTCAGATGACCAAGGCCGAATTTCAGAGGACGTTTAACAATATCATCATGAGTTCTGAGTATAGAAGCCAGGGAATTTATCGGTACAGTGAGATGCCCGAGGAAGCGTGGCCGTTTATAAGGAAATGATCTGGGCCAATACATCTCTGACCTGCCATCGGACTGATGAAGTCACCGATCAAGGCCTCCGACTTGAGCCAGAGCTAGAGCTTGATCGAGGAATAGACTGGCCCGACATGGTGCCTCCACCCACCACTCCACCCATCAGGGCTGGGTCGCCGACGGGCCTGAAATTTCCCAACAACTCCCTGTTCGGTACAAAGACCTGTCCCGCTCCGCCGGTGCGCGGAAGACCTGTTGAAGAGGTAAATTTAGGCATCCTCGCTACTCCACCTTCAACCATTGTTGTTGCCGGACCCGTATACACCATTTTTGTAACATAACCACCTGTACGTCCAGGAGGCAGAGCCAGCTTGTCGGCAGTATTCGCGACAGTTGTGCGGGTAAACCAGGATGAGACGGGTTCTGAGGCGCTATTTGAATAACGATATAATACGTCACCTGACTTTAGAGTTCCGAGCCGGGCTCCAGGCTCAAACGCGTCACTGATTTTATCGGCATATTTTACTGCAACCCCGGCTTTCTGTAACACAGCGGAGTTCGCCGCAGCATCAGCGCCGTAAGTCAATGCACCGTTACGATTTATACGTGTCCCTCCCCCGACAACGGTGTTTCCATATCGAGGGAGTACTCCGACCACCGATGCAGTCGTACCAGCCAGAGCGCCAACGCCGCCAAAAAACTCTGAAGCCCTTTGCGTGCCATCTTTATAGGTCGAACCGTCAAAGCGCCGACCAACAGCCGTGGTTTCCGCAATTGCAGTTGCGCCGGTAGGGCGTAGCAACTCAACTGCCAATGTATTACGGAAGGCGGCATTGATGTTGCCCCCATTTCCATTTAATTGATCCTGAAATACTCGGTCTGTGCGTTGCGATACTGGATTCCACACCTCGTCTCTGTAGGTGTTTGATATTCCTGACGTGGTTCCCCTAACTAATGCTGCGGGCGTTGAATATCCGCTGGAATACGCGGCGTCCACACCTTGTCGTACTCGTTCTGAGTAACGTGAGTAGGCCCTGGAAGCAGCTCCACCCGTTGAATCCCAAAGTGTGCCGAAAAAAGCCTTGGTTCCTGCCCAAACGGGTGAATCCAATTGCTGCTGCGTACGTCCTGACGGTCCAAGAGAGAATTCCGCTGGTTCATCTGAAAGAGCGAACGCTGCAGTTTTTGAGTCGTTGGAGTCATCCCCGCCTAATTTTTTGAGCAGAGCAGACATTCCGGAGTCGAATGTTTTATAGGTTCGCGGAAAAAGCTTTTGCATCACGAGGCGCGTGTTATCCATCTTGTTCAAATCAGTTAGAGGACTTTTCTTGGTGAGAATTCGGTCCAAGTCTTCTGGTTTTGTTGGTGACCAGTTATTACAGAAATATGAATCAAAGCTTTCAATGAATGCCATTTTCTCGAATTGAGTTCGCAGAGACGAACCATTTTGCAACATTTCGAGGTCAGCAAAAAGTTGCTCAGCTGTTAACTCAGGGTCAGATTTCGCTCGGCTCTTTAGCTTTTCAATATCTTTTGGCGAAAAGAAGTACGTCAAACTGTTGAAGTCGAGCACGGGTGATCTAGCAATATCTAAAACAAGGCTTTTGCTGGTGTTTGTCATAAGCTCGCGTATCAAAGAGCTAGCCTCCGGCCGGGCAGCAGGAAGTAAGTCTGCAACAAAAGAGCCGAAAACCCTCATCGAGTTATGATGAATATCACGAATGTCAGGTGGAAAATTCACGTGCACAATTCGACCGTGCTCGGATGTGGCTGGAATTGATATTAGACAACTGGAAACTTCGTTTAAATCCTGAGCTCCTTTAGCATTCGGAACCACGGCGTAGGCGACATCCGCACACGTTGCAGGCGCATCATCGGATATTAGAATTTTGCCGTCGATCCCATTAAATGCTGTCTGTATCGGCTTGGGGATATTGACGATGACATTGCTCATAAGATTCATAATTGGCAGATCCAAATCAGTTGCCGATGATCCTAAAAGACTTATTTTTTCGAGGAGTGGGTATTCTTCGCGATTAAAAGTCTTAGATGGGTCGGCCATGCACTTGTTTGGTCGATTGCTTGCACCAGTAAAGTTGTCCAGCGATTTTAAACTTGAGGATGAAGAGCCCGGTTTACATGACATAAAGACATAAATGCTGATCAAGGCGCACATGAAAATAGGTCTCATGTCTAACCCCCTATATAGATGGTTGATTCGGCTTTTTGATCTACAAACTTGAATCCCAAGCTTGACGCGACTTAACATGCTGATTTTAAGAGATAAAATACCACCTATCTTTGGCTGTAGGAAGGCATCTCAACACACCAAGATGAAGCTAGGTTTAGCTAGCAAAATGGTTGGCTATAATCTCGGGCCTAGGGGCTCGGCCAATTCGGATTTGCTTTGATTTTAAACCGCATCGAGAACGTTCTATCGTAGCTTGGGAACTCCTTGTTCATGTCTTTACACAGATTAAAATTCTGCTTGTCCTGTGCAAAACAGCGAGAAAAATCTCTCACAAGAATCTTTACGGCGGTATCTTCAGTTGTTGTGTCAGGTTTGCCAAAAACACGTAAGATTCCGTCACTCCATCTGACTGACGGATGCATCCACTTCGGTTTCTCTTTGATGGCAAAAATGACCCTATCCCGTTTAATGGGTGATTTAAATTTCATAGCCCAGTCGACTAACTCGTTGACAGTGCCTTCGAAAAACTGTTGACCGTCAGCAAGTCCAGTGGCCGGTACTAGTGATAGGTCAACCTCAGGGCATTCATTCTGTTTACAATTTTCATCAAAATATTTGTTGCCAGAGGATTTGGCAATTACCCTCGGAGGTGATTGGTTGCCATTGTCGCTAGCTGACGCTAATACTGCATATAGAACATAAGTCACGGCCGGCGATGAAGCTCCGCAGCTACTTAATAAAATCGTGATAATCAGTAGATGACATCTCATTCACACCGCCTTTTGGTGCCGGTAGGGATCGGCAAAATACTTGCCGATTTTGAGTGCTTTGTATAACTGGCTATATTTTTTTAGTTTTTAGGGATCGATTGAATCTTTAGTCAGAAGGCTAGGATGAGCTTGCAGACGCAGGCATGACCATGGGCTTTACGAACATTGCCAGTGTAGCCGCAGCGCCTAGCACCACAGCAGCGGTGTAAAAAGGAAGTCCCTGATTGATTTCAAACAAAAACCCGCTCATGGCAGGCCCCACTACGCGACCAAGTGCTGACATGCTTTGGTTAAGACCTAAGATTCCACCTTGCTGATCGACTGGTGACGCGCGCGATACGAGGCTCGACTGGGATGGGTTGTACATGCCAGTCCCGATGGCCAGAACCACTGCCAAAATAAGCATGTGGTCATAAACGCCAGTTTTGACGGTTAGAGGAATGGCTCCAATAGATAAAAGCATCAGTAATAGGCCAGTTCTACACAGCTTGGTTTCTCCGAAGCGTTTTGTCAGGCGTCCGATAAGCCCGCCTTGTACAATCACTGCTGTAATACCAACTGCGACTAGGAACCAGGCCGTCAACTTGGCAGCCGCGGCGATATGTTCGGGCGTTTCGCGACCCACGCTCGGTAGATAAGCTCTCTCCATAAGAAGTCCGACGATCACCTCAAACATGCTGAATGCAAACGTGCTGAGAAAGCTAATTTGTAAAATCACTCCAACGTTTGGTAGTGTCACAGCCTGGAATAAGGCCTTAGGTGAAAAGGTCCGTTTGTGGTGGCCAGAATTTTCCGAGTTCTCTTTTCGTGTTTCGGGTAAAAGCGCATATGCTACAAAAAAGTTGACGGCGGCAAGTGCTGCAGCAACGAGGGCAGGTGCTTGTGGGCTAATTTGCCCTGCAAAACCTCCGATGGCAGGTCCCAATAGAAATCCCAAACCAAAAGCAGCCCCTATCAGGCCCATTCCTTTGGCCCGGTTTTCTGGTGTTGTCACATCAGCGATGATGGCCTGTGCAGTTCCCAGGTTGGCATTACCGAATCCAGCCAAAATCCGCGCTGCAAATATCGTAAAAATCGTCGATGAAAGACCAAATATCAGGTGCCCGGCGCAACTTGCGGCCACTGAGATAAGAATAACCGGCCTTCGACCAATTTTATCGGACAAGCGCCCCCAAAACGGGGCAAACAAAAATTGCATGAGAGAGTAGGAGGCAGACAGCAGGGCTATGACTGCCGGGCCAGCACCAAGGCTTTGCACGTAGAAGCTATTGACCGGGATGACGATGCCAAAACCAAGCAGGTCCAAAAATATCGTAAAAAAAGCGATAAGCATCGGACTAGTTTGGGGTTTTTGCTTCATGAAATGGTATTTTCCTGTGGAATATTTTGCACCGGTATGTCAAAAGCTATCACCTTCGGCAAAGGCTTGCAATTGTTGCGCTAGATGGCAGAGTCATCAGTCGCATGGAACCAGAAACTGAGCTAAAAAATGAGCAACCTGATTACAGACAAAGAAATCGCCAAGCGAAGAACGTTTGCCATCATCTCCCACCCCGACGCCGGTAAGACGACGACGACTGAGAAGTTGCTGCTTTACGGCGGAGCCATTCAGATGGCTGGAACCGTGAAAGCAAAGCGAGGCAAGAAATTTGCTACCTCCGACTGGATGGAGCTTGAGAAGCAACGCGGGATCTCCGTCACCAGCTCCGTTATGAATTTTGGCTATGATGGCTGTGAGATCAACCTCATCGACACTCCAGGTCACCAGGACTTCTCAGAAGACACGTACCGAACACTCACGGCCGTGGACTCGGCCGTCATGCTGATCGACGCAGCAAACGGGGTGGAAAGTCAGACTAAAAAGCTTTTTGAAGTCTGCGCCATGCGAAAGACACCCATCATCGCATTCATCAATAAAATGGACCGAGAGGGTCGTGAACCTTTCGACTTGATTGACGAGATCGAGAAAGTTTTGGGAATCCAATGTTATGCAGCCACTTGGCCCATCGGCATGGGCCAAAATTTTCGAGGTGTATATGACCGATTCAAAAAAACTCTCCTCGTGTTTGATAAAGGGGCTGATCGTGCAAGGCCTGTAGCCCTCAAAGGCATGGGAGTCGATGATCCTGAACTAGAAAAAGAGATCGGATCAGAGCTTGCCAGCCAATTACGAGATGAAATTGAAATGCTTGAAGGTGCCGGTGAGGTTTTTGATCGAGAGAAGTATCTAAGAGGCGAGCTTTGTCCGGTCTATTTTGGCTCTGCCATGAATAATTTTGGGATTCAAACCCTTCTGGAAGCTCTCATTGAGATTGCACCAAAACCTTTGGCAAGGCCAACGAGGTCCAGGCCCGTGGAGCCCAATGAGTCAAAGTTTTCTGGTTTTATTTTTAAGATTCAGGCCAACATGGACCCCTCTCACAGGGACCGAGTTGCTTTTATGCGCATAGTGTCAGGTAAGTTTGAGCGTGGCATGAAGGCGTGGCACGTACGGATGAAGCGTGAATATAGACTAGCAAGACCCACGCAGTTTATGGCTCAAGATAGATCCTTGGTCGAAGAGGCTTTTGCCGGTGACATTGTCGGTATCCATGATCCGGGAATTTTTAAGATTGGTGACACTCTGACAGAAGGTGAATCTTTGATTTACACAGGTATACCTGTGTTTTCTCCAGAGAACTTCGTTCGCGTTCAGTTGAAAGACCCGCTTAAAAGTAAGCAGCTTAACAAAGCTCTCGACCAGCTTTCGGAGGAGGGTGCTGTTCAGGTGCTAAGGCCTCTCAATAGTAATGATCTCTGGCTCGGGGTAGTCGGTGTTCTGCAGTTTGACGTCGTCAAGTACCGGGTTGAGAACGAATATGGTGTTCGAGTGGATTTCCAGCAGCTTCCTTATTCTGTAGCTCGTTGGGTTCACTGTGACGACGAGAAGGTCTTAACGCAGTTTACTCAGGAGCAGAGCCAATTCCTTTGTCGTGATCAACGCGGTGACCTTGTCGTTTTGATGGAGCAAATTTGGCGCATGAAAGTTCTAAACGAGCGCTACCCCAAAGTTTCTTATACTGCAACCAGTGAAAACCTCAGTGACTCTGAGATTGTGTCGTGAGCTTCGATAGAAGTCCGGCCATCTTCGTTAGTCACGGGGCTCCCGTGGAGCTTCTCAACAAGGGTCCCTGGCAGTTTGCGATGGAGTCGGTGGGGCGCGAGATAGCGCCCCGCGCCGTTATCGTGATGTCGGCTCACTACAAGAGCCGTGCAGGATTTGATGTCGGTTATTGCCCAACGTTTGAAACGATTCATGATTTTTCAGGATTTCCCGAGGAATTAAATCGATTTACGTATCCTGCCAAGGGTGATGCGGACTTGGCTCAGCAGTGCGTCGATCTTTTAAATGGCGCATCGATTCTCTCCAATAAAGATCAATCCCGCGGCTTAGATCACGGCAGCTATGTCCCACTGTTTCATATGTGGCCCAAGGCCAAGGTGCCCGTTATTCCCGTTGCTATGTACTCGAAGGCGTCACCTCACGATATCTTTAGGGTGGGAGAAATCCTGGCTCCGCTGCGTAACGAGGGCGTCATGATTTTGGGAAGTGGCGGAATGGTGCATAATCTTGGAAAGCTGGAATGGGATAAACCTAAACTTTCTGCGCCGCAAGATTGGGCCATACAGTTCCAATCCTGGGTTTTACACTGCCTAAAGTCGAATGATTTTGACGCGCTGTGTGATTTTAAGAACCAAAGTCCCGATGCTAAAGTAGCTCATCCCACATGGGAACACTTTGCGCCACTTATCTTTGTCGCTGGTGCGGCGAGTGCTTGGGGTGAGTCAGTAACGGAGCTATACTCTGGATGGACGTACGGCAACCTCAGTATGGAATCGATTTTTTATGGAAAGATTTTTAGAGATTCCTAAGTTTAAATTTAAAACGTTGGACTGATGTAATGATTAAAAGCCCTGTTCATGAACTAGCACCTAAGAAAAACAACGCAGTAATCGGTATGCTTCATCTGCCGCCCTTGCCGGGATCACCGCTGTCTAAGCTTGATTATGCAAAAATTAAGGATTTCATATTAAAGGACGCCAAAGCTCTAAGGGATGGCGGCGTTGACTGTCTGATGATGGAAAACTTTGGAGACGTCCCGTTTTTTCCCGGCAGAGTGCCCGCCCACGTGGTGTCTTTTATGACCGCTCTGGCCTGCGATATTAAGGCGGCTGTGCGACTGCCACTCGGTATCAACGTGCTTCGCAATGACGGCATAAGTGCACTGGCGGTCGCTATGGCTTCAGGGGCTGAATTTATCAGAGTCAATGTACTATCAGGCGCTAGAGTGACCGACCAGGGTGTTATCCAGGGTATTGCTCACGATCTTTTGCGCTACCGTGCGGAACTGGGCGCATCAAATATTAAGATTCTTGCGGATGTTGATGTCAAGCACTCGGCTCCATTGGCGCCGAGATCTCTTAAGGATGAAGTCGAGGACACGATTAAAAGAGGGCTTGCAGATGCGGTGATCGTATCTGGTGCCGGCACTGGCAAACCAATAAGTCAGAGTTCACTCTCTGAAGTGATAGCAGCAGCTAGTCAGACGCCGGTCGTTCTTGGAAGCGGAGTTAATGCTGCGAATATTCGAGAATTCAAATCTCAGGCGTGGGGGTTTATTGTCGGTACATCACTCAAAAAGGACGGCGTGGTCTCCAATCCGGTTGATGTGGGGCGGGTCAAAGAACTTATAAAAGCTCTGAAGTAATCTTGGAGAACAAATCGACATGAAGCTAAGACATGTAATTTTTATTTTTTTATTTTTTATTTATGCGAGTAAATCGTTGGCTTATCGGTCAGAAGACATTGTGCCATTTTTTGGAGGAAGCGCGACGGCTGGCGAGCGAGTTGGCCTTGGTGCATTCGTCGGCGCAGCAAATATGACATGTGATACTGGTCTATACGGATGCTTGGGGTATGGCCTCAGTGCAGGGCATAGATTTAGCGACCCCTCGGCTAGTTTTATAGAAGGGGGCGGTGTGTTTCTTTTTACAGTGGTTCCCGCTTATGCTGGGGTTGGAATGCGGTTTAAAAGCCAGAGAATAACTGGCGGCCAGTTATCAATTGCTACGGGCATTTTGCCCGTATTTCTAGTTCTACGCGCGTACAACGAGAACTCACACATTTCAGGGGAGGCGACACTTGGGTTTCTCTGGCCTCTAAAGAAAATCTATTCAAGACTCTAGGCTGCAATTGACGTTAGATCAAAAAAGGGGATTTTCTCGCTAGGGAAATATCAATATTTCCCAGTGAAGTTTTTAGTTTGCTGTATTCGAGCTGCGCTTCTTTTAAAAATGAGCCTCTTCGTACGGCGAGAATAAGTGTATTTTTTGGAGTTGCGTGACTCATCGTAAATTCCGTCGTCGTGACCTCGTAGCCGTGTCCTCGGAGTATTAAAACGCGTGCTAGATCTGTGAAGTGAGCGGCTAGTTCCCTGCGAAGATGTGGATTTTTGAATGCTGGATTTAGTGGGTGTTCTAGATTTTTATCCCCTAGATCCTTCCATTGTCTTGCCAGCTCTGCCTGGCAGCATGGTGCTACGGCAATAAAGTCAGCTTGAAGCTTGATGCCAAGCGCGATGGCGTCATCAGTAGCCGTGTCGCAAGCATGGAGTGCGACCACGGCGTGCGGTCTTGATTTCTTTGGATCGTCCGGGACATCTTCACTAAACTCTGCAACTAGATTCATCCAGTTGATGTCTGAGATGGGTGATTGGGCAAATTTAATGAGACCGTCAACGCCCATACTGGAGGCTGAGGTTTTGTTCTTGTTGATCAGGTTTTCATTGGTATCAACGCCGATGAGGAGCGCGTCATGTTTCCAAAGCTCCTTGTAGGCCCAAGCCAGAATGAACGTTAAAAACGAGCTACCACAGCCTGCGTCGAGGATGCGAACTCGCTTGTGGCGCTGATTTAGATCCTCTAAAAATGGCTTGAACTGCGTCAGTAAATGATTGATCTGGATGAATTTTCTGGTGCTGTCAGCCGACATGGATGCGTCGCTGTTTAAAAGGCCCAGAGTCCTTAGAAGTAGGGGTGCGTTCGTTGGAAGAACGTGGTACTTGTGTTGCCCGACAAGCTTCGTTAGACGCTCTTTAGTCCAGTGGGTGATGCAACGCGCAGCGAAGTCGTCATGAGGGTTTTTGTTTGATAAAGGTTTCATCGATGGATGCCCCGATATTTCCTGACGTGTTAAGAGCTAAGCAGCTGACTTTACTAGCCCGTGTTGGTGTAGACCCCGCTGATTCAAGAGCCATTGCAGCCGCAGTCAAACGCCTGTCCGACTTCTATTTGAAGCACCCGGAAAAGTCTACACCTTGGCATGAGATTTGGGCCCAAACTGCATATTTGACTTACTTTATGCCACTCAATTGGTGGCGGGTCGCGGGCGTCATCAGGCGCGGTCAACAGGTTAATTTTTTTGATGGATTTGAGCACTACATAGACTTCGGAAGTGGGCTTGGCAGTGTGTCTTGCGCATTCGATGCGGCAGGCTTGTCTTTCAAGACGGGTTTGTGCATGGAAAGAGGTCTTGAAGCGGTTGCGATGCATCGAGAGCTTGCCGAGGGCTCTTTGACTAGGCTGTCTTGGCAGACCAGCGGCGACGCTGCGGGCATTAACCATAATACGTTAGCCATATTCTCATATTCTTTTACGGAGCTCTCACAATTGCCCTCTTGGGTCGCAAATTGTGATGGTCTCATGATGATTGAGCCATCAACCCGCGACGATGCAAGGCGCCTCCAGGCGCTTAGGTCATCACTTATGGAGCAAGGATGGTATGTTTGGGGTCCATGCACTCACGCTATGGATTGCCCTCTGTTAGTGTCAGGTGAAAGAGATTGGTGCCATGACAGATTTTTGTGGGATCAGCCCAATTGGCTGAAGGCGATCGAAGATCACCTCCCTATGAAAAACGGGACGCTTCCATGTGCGTGGATGATGTTTAAAAAAACGCCCCCGCCTACGAGCGGCTATGCCAGGGCTAGGATCACAGGCGACATGCAGGAATTTAAAGGATACGCCAAGCAGCTTGTTTGCCGGAGCGATAGGCGGGAATTTCTATCCTGGCAAAAAAAGATTTTTAAAAAATACCCTCAAATGAATCGAGGTGAGCTGGTGACGATTCAGCGTGATATTCCCATGAAAGGTCAAGAGCTTCGCCTGGAAAATATATCGGATGTGGTTATTGAACCTCACTGAAGCAGTGCTAGGATGAGGAATCGGCAAAAAAGTCATTTCCCTGTTGAGTTTGAGCCGCGTAATTGCGTACTCTAGAAAGCCATTATTGAGACTTAAGAAGGTAGCAGTCATGACGGCCCCAAACTTCGCTGGAAACCGCATTACTAAACTTTTTGGAACTAAAACTCCGATTGTCCAGGCCGGAATGGTTTGGGTATCCGGCGGCAAACTTGCCGCAGGTGCCGCCAACGCAGGAGCCCTTGGTTTGATCGGAGCTGGCTCTATGAAGCCAGACTTGCTAAGACATCACATCCTGAAAGCTCAAGGGCTGACCAAAAACCCCATCGGCGTAAACCTCCCTCTTTTGTATCACGGCATTGAAGAACAGATAGCCGTCTGCCTTGAACTGGGGATCAAGATTTTCTTTACCTCAGCTGGAAGTCCGAAGAAGTTTACTGGCATGCTTAAGGCTAATGGTTGCACGGTTGTCCACGTGACATCAACGCCAGAACTTGCCAAAAAGTGCGAGGATGCAGGCGTAGACGCCGTTGTGGCTGAGGGTTTTGAGGCGGGTGGTCACAACGGCCGCGATGAAATCACGACCCTCGTGTTGATCCCCCAAGTTGTGGATGCGGTTAAGATACCTGTGATTGCAGCGGGTGGTATTGCGGATGGCAGGCAGATGGCGGCCGCCATGATGCTTGGTGCGTCAGGTGTCCAAATCGGCAGTCGTTTTGCTGCGACTACCGAGAGTTCAGCTCACGAGAATTTCAAGAAGGCGATTGTTTCGGCCACACCCACCTCAACGATGCTCAGCATGAAGAAGACTGTCCCCGTACGCCTGCTGAAAAACAAGTTCTTCGAGGAAATTTCTCGACTAGAAAATCAGTGCGCCAGTGCGGAAGACTTGCAGGCTCACCTGGGTAAAGGTCGTGCCAAGGCAGGCATGCTTGATGGAGACTTAGATAACGGAGAGCTTGAGATTGGGCAGGTGGCTGGCATGATTAAAGATATTCCGTCGTGTAGCCAACTTTTAGACAGGATTCTTTCAGAGTATTCAAAGGCAGTCTCGTCGGTGCCGAGGTAGGAGGCCATATGGATAATACGAACCGCCGTGTCAAACGCGGCTGGATGAATCTTAAAGTCATCAAAGTTACCCAGGAAACCCACGATACGAAGACGTTTGTCATGGTAGACGCTGACGAGGGCGGTAGGCCCTGGGATTATTGGGCAGGACAGTATCTGACCTTTAGATTTGACAATATTGCCGATAAGCCAATTGTTCGAAGCTATACGATGTCATCGTCTCCCAATCAGTTAGAGACCTGCGCGTTCACAGTCAAGCGTGTTGAGAAGGGGCTCATTTCAAACTGGCTTTGCGACCATGTCAAAGTCGGTGATATTTTGAGGGCTAGAGGCCCCATCGGCCGATTTATCTATGAGCCCGAAAAGGATTTAGGTCACTTGGTCATGGTGGCCGCTGGCAGCGGTGTCACGCCATTTGTCAGTATCATGCGCGAATTTGCGGATAAGATGGGATCCAAGGGCTCTCCAAAGAAAATGTCTCTGCTCGTTTCATACCGTAGTCGAAAGGATTTGATCCTCTGGGAGGATCTTCAAAATTTTGCAAGTAAGACAGGCTGTCACGTCTATGTGACTCTCTCTCGTGACGAGGCTGCATCAAATGAATTCTGGCAGGGACGGATCAATCAAGACATGATTGAGTGTGTCGTTGCTAAGGATTTCGCAAATTGCACGTTTATGAGCTGCGGTCCCACTGCCATTATGGATCTCACAGGTGATGTAGCTCGAGCGCACGGCGTGCCCTCTGAACAGATAAAAACCGAATCCTTTGAGTCCTAGTACTTTTCAGCCGCTTCTCAAAAAAAAGCGGCGGCTGGGGGTTTTTTACCACCAGCCGCCAAAGAGAGAAGGAGAACAATCACCCTCGAAAACAGGATGGTTTTGCCATCCTGGATAGAGGCACATCAAACATCGGGTTTATTAGAACCCGAGCACGCGCTGCGTCCAAGCAGCTCCCATCAGTTCCTTCACAGCCGCTCTGACCTGGGCAGCGTCACTGGCTGTTTGAAGGTTTTGAACCTTCGCCCAAGCTTTTGAGTTTTGCCAGATAGATTCTTTTCTCGCTTCATTGACCCACTTCATACTTTCTTCCATGATCATGGCGTAACCAGCTTTAAATTGGGTATTCTGGGCAAGATAATTGGCGTCTACGTTTTTGATGGAGATGATAGCAGCCGAACAGAAATACATGAAATCAGCAATACCCTCAATCGGATCAGAGTTTCCGGCTGCATTCCATTTACCTGCTCTGAAGCTTTCAACTGCTGATCGAGTCGTAGCGATGTAAGCAACCCATTCGTCGAAGATGTAAAGTGTGTTGGTCCAACTAACGACTTGATCAATTAAGTAAGTCTTATAGCGCATGGCCGCCATTTGCCGAAAGCTTGCCCCGATGTGGTTCTTTATATCTTTAGCGTTCTCAATTGGTTCAGCGATGTAAACGCCTTTTCCATCACGGTAATAGAAAAAGGCATCTTTTTCCCGCGTGATGTTGCGCATCGCCGCATGAAGGCCGTGTAGCGACTCATGGGCTTGGGTGGATGAGACGTCAGTTAGATAGCGATCTCTTGGGGCCGTGTGATTCATAATATCGCGGTAAAACTCGCTACCATAATCATTTCCGCTAAAAGGATATGTGGGAACTTCGGAAAGCTTTGCAAAAGCTTTCCAGTCATAGTCACCCGTTTGAGACTGGTTGTTTTGTCCAGGAAGTGGGGTCGTTGAGCCACTCTGCTGTTGTCCCTGGTTTGTGCTATTTCCGCCGATATCGATTTTAATGTCGAGATCAGTTTCATTGCTTGATGGAACAACGACAGCTTGATCATCGATGCCAAGGTCTTTTTTCGCAGCATCGGTTACGAATACAAGAGCTGTCACTTTGATCTTACTTGTTCGCGTTTGGTCAGCGGCGATTTTCGTACGCTTGTCCGAGGTGTCATTGGTCAGATAGATTTTTTCAAGTTTCGTTTTTTGAGTGTCTGCTTTACCAAGCGAAATAGCTAACGTGTATTCACATCCTTGTTTGATCGTCTCGCTAGCAAGTGTGGCGCCGTTAATATCTAAGTCTTCCGCGATCTTCTCGATTTGTGTTCCGGTTACGCCACTATCACAGGTTCCCGGTTTGATGGAAAGGCTGTAGGCATTGATCTTGTTAGGACCGATAAGAGACTTAAGTTTATCAGGCATGGGCATTGTGATGGAGGCCAAGCGAGCGCCGCTGCGAGCTTGAACAGGATCCACCATTTGGCGCTTACAACTCGTGGATAACAAAACTAAAGCCGCTGTGATGGTGAGATATGTCGTGCCTGATTTACATCGCAATTTCATGAGTTTTTTGACCTCCCGTAACAGGGTCTAACTTTTCGTCTCGAGGCTCTCTTAAATTTGTTTCATCCCTTATCATGCAGCAAGTTGTGCGCCAATCTAGCCCTAATTTTAAACCTATGAAATTATTGAATAAAAATAGGCATAAAAAAGCCCCGGGCCGTTTAAAAACTGACACTGTTTAGATACTTGTCAGTCGTTAGGTGCCCGGGGTGGATTTACGTATGGATTCTTACTGAACTTTGGTGGCTTCAATACAGCGATCCACGCTTGGGAATGGGCCAGCCAAGGATTTGCCTTCACGGTCAATTCTGCCCGCAAACCACGCTGAACCGCCCCAGTAGCACACGCCTTTTTCCGATGATGCCGCGGTAGACTTTAGGCAGTCTTCAAATTTCATGATCGACGATCCTCCAAGATAGCCAAAATCGGCCCGGCCCGGGACGGTGCCCGTATAGAGCGTGGGCTTCCAGCCGTTGAGCCCCGTGCGGCTACAAATGACGCCGTATTTATGGTTCGCGTTTTCCAGGGCTTTTGAGCACTCCTCAAGACTTGTCATGGGGTGTTGTCCGAGTAAACCCTTAGGAGTTTGGCTGAAATCTCGGAGTTCTGCGGCACCGTCTACAGCTTGAAGATAGTAGGGACGGTAGCGACCGTTGCCGAGATCTTTACATTCAAAACGTGACTCAAGACTTGGTGCACTTGGTTCGTTTTGAACGCCTGTGGTGATCGTGGAAAGACGGCTAGCTTTGCCGTCACCTTGACGCATGAGTGATACCTGAGAGCAACTTGCCGTGGAGACGATAAAAATCAAACAGACCAAGGACATTGGCGCAGTTACTAGGCTTAACGATTTCATTGTTGGCATCCCCCAGAGGCATCACTTCACGTTGGTTTGCAAAATTCAGACAACGGGCTAGGGCGAGCAATTAACAGGCCAATCACGAAAATAGCCCAAATATTTAATATTATTATGAAAAAAGACGAAATTCCCCTCTCCGATAGCAACCGTTTTTAGACACTGTAAAAATACGCGTCACCTCGGCCCCGAAGAAAAAAGACTGATACGTGGGTGAGTTGTGTGGATTTTCTTAGTGCAACGTTTCGATCTTCCCCGGGTTCTTTGTGATTAGAGATTCTAATTCGTCCAGAATTTTTTTGGGGCCATCCATCTTTGGGACGAACTTTCGAAAAGCTGGCTGTGTATCCAAAGCATGTCGAGCCCCTTCGTCAGCACTCACAAGCAGTACTGGCCGAGACGAGAAAAAAGCATCTAATCCGCTGATATCCTCAGAGGCAAGACGTTCTGCCAGATGATGATCCAAGATCATTCCATTGTATGATTCAATTTGCAGAAATGTATCGAGCTCCTGAAGAGATTCATAAGCATCGATGTCGATATTTCGTGCCTTAGCCAGTGCAATCATTACACCGCGAAATACTGGATCGTCATCAAGTAGAAGTATTCTCTGCCTCGAGGTTGTAGTCTGAGATCTCGAGCTTGTTCCACTAGCTATTTCGTCGGTTTGATTTATGTCCATATGTTAAGCTATCGCCTCGATGAGTCAGTGTGTTGAACGCGATTATAAGCCTGCCTCTCCTGCCTTATGCCAACAAATAAAACGATTTCTAAAACTAATACTGCCAACAGTGCAAACGCGACGAACCAAATCATTTTTACAAATGGACCCATGAGCCCTCCTTGCTGCCATCGCGTAGTATTCACTTATCTCTTAACGTGTCTCCGCGTTTTAGTATCCTATTACAAGGCAGTTGCTATTGATGAAGCAACGGATGTGCCAAAAAGGCAGATAGGCCGTCACGCTTGAATTTGAAGGAATGTTGTGAATCGAACGAAGTGTTCGAAACCACGTGAGTTGAGTTTAATTGCTACGGTAACTGAATCAAAGTGAGGCAGGTCAATCGCAAGGAATTCCGCTGCCCTGGATGGTGAACTTTATTTTTGGGTTAGTCGTATAAATTGTCACGTTAAGATCGTTCCAGCTATTATCAAAATTGTCATTTGCATTGATCTTAAACTTTCGGGGCTCAAGTTTTTGGATCTGAAATCTGCTTATTGTTCCGACGGTACTTAAGTTTGGCGTCGTGGTAGCCTCTCCGTCCCGCTGAGTATGCAAAGCGAGTCGAAGTTGGTTGCATTCATTTGTTTTAAGTTTGATTTTGGCGGTTCTTGGAGGAAGGCGATCCCCCCGGACGGTCACTCGATTACATCCTAACTCAACATCCGGTTGACCTTGGATTCCCGCATATAGGCAATTTTTCCAAGCAGCTGTGTCTTCACTCCTTGAAACTACCAGATCAGTGTCGATAAGCTTTATTTCGCCACTATCATCGACGACAAGCTGGTTGTCACCAGGAGTTTCATTTTTATCTTTGTCGGTCGTCGAATCATCCTCGGGCGGCTTGGTCTTGCCTACCACTCCTTGTCCAGAATCACCGGCAAATTCCGACTGGGCGCAGGCCATCAGAAGGCCTGCCACGGCGATTGAACTCAGGATTAGTTTCTTAATGTCCACAAGAACGCCTCAAGTTAGAAATAAACAAAATACCCTCCCACACGCTAAGTTTCATCGGACGTCATCGGGGCGGTCTTTAAAATGGCTGATTTTCATAATAATATCGATAATTTGACCGATCTAAAATCGTGGTAATCGTCACAATCGGCTCGCACACTATCTGCCAGTGTTATTACACTGATTCTTATGAACTACAGCCCAGGTTTGATTGGTGTGCTGAGTTGCTTTATGCGCGATCATCACCTGAAGTTTTGAACCTTTCTTGAAGGTTAGAGGAATCGTTCCCATCAGCTCTGTTCTCTTTTTCCCTGAGAGAACCTGTGTAAACAAAACCGTGCCATCAGAATCGGAGATTTTGACTGTTGCAGTGTGGGATATCGCAGAGATATTACCCCAAGATGCTTGGACGGTTTGATCTCGATTTGAAACGATATCACGTCCGGCGACGTTGAAATGCCCCTGAAAGCAAATGTAAAGGTCGTTATAATCTGCATCGACCCCATCTTCAAAACCAACGCCAACTCGTTCCACAGGATCGCCTGGAAGCTTAATCTGATTGCCGTCGTCGACCACGAGTTCATTGTTTGTAGGAGTGTCGGCGGGTGGCTTCTCAATGCTAGTCGGCGGGGGTTTTGGCGGTTTTTTCGTTGTGCGAACCGCTTGATCTGAATTTCCAGCAAACTCAGGTTGGCTGCAACCGACAGCCAAGAATGACAAGAAGGCTGCTATGGTAATTTGACGCGACACGTTCAATCCAAGCTCCTTTAATTTCTCCCTTCCTATCGGCTAAGATCTTAAGCATCTTGAGCTAATCGGTTTATCTATTGTGAATCAAGAGGTTCTAATGTCAAAAAACCAACGGAATTCGCGGGCCGGTGCTTCTGAGAGGTCGACTTTAAAGAGGGGCAAATTCGACAGCTGCAAGCAACGTTTTTCTGATGGTTGGCATGCTGGTCTCAACGGCCTTCAAAACATCACTATGATCGGAGCTCGAGTCGCCGGCCATATTTGTCACAAAACTGCACGCAAATACCTTCTGCGCATTCATGCGAGCAGCGATCGCCTCTTGTGCGGTACTCATGCCGGCAAGATCGGCACCAAGAATGCGCAGCATTTTTGCCTCGGCAGCTGTCTCAAAAGACGGACCGAGCATGGCAGCATAAACACCCGTTTTAATTTGAACAGCATTGCATACTTGTTCTCGCCAGGTTTTGTCATAAGCCCCATCCATAGCGACAAACTGAGCTGGTGACGTCGATGAAGCGACGTTATGTCCAGATAAATTTAGGTGATCAGAAATCGCGATGACACTTCCGGTAGGTGTGTGAGCTGCAAGTCCACCAGCGGCATTCGTGAGTATGACGTTTCGGATGCCAAGCTCGTGGGCCATAAATACTGGTAAACTGACATCAAACGCCGACCTGCCCTCATAGAGATGAGTGCGACCTGTCGCAACCAATACATCCTTTTGGCCCGAAGGCGTTTCAAGTCGAACGGCAAGCAAGTTTGCACCATGCCCCTGGACGCCCGGCTGGGGGTAGCTCGGTATTTGGGCTACAGGAATATTTAAGAGAGCGCTCCAATCTTTTACCGCATCCCTAAACCCGGAACCGAGCACCATGAAAATCACGGGCTTGAAGTTTATGCTGCTAAGTTGCGCGCCGACGAAACTAGCGGCCTGCTTTGGTTTGTAGCTCCAAGTATGCGTCATGTAGTCCTCCGCCTGAGAGCACATCATAGCACTGGCTAAGGTGCCTGCCCACCACAAGTATCGCTAGTGCCTGTTTGGCTTGAAAGGGATCATTGAGCGCTACAACACCTTGGTTTATGGTGCGCCCTTTATCTGTACCACTAAACTCGAGAGGGTGAATTTTCTTGAGGTCCTCAAGTAATTCCACAAACGATTGGTGCTTGCCGGCCTGAGAGTCCTTTGCTGAGACATGGATCCAAGTTGCACAGTGCTTAGCAGTGATTCGCGGCATAATGGCTAGAGCGATCCGTCCCATGGAATAGCGAGGGTTAATTTCAACCAGCGGCCGTAGTTTCAGTTCGCCGTTTTCTCGATACACGAACGCATCAACACCCATTGGCCCGTAATAACCTAATTTATGGATTTCTCGTCCTGCTGAAAGAGCCGTAGCCTGAAGCTGTGATTTCCAACCGCCGTCGCGATGCCAAAGTTCCAAAATTTCTGGCCCACAATCGTCAAGAAGGCGGCCGATAATATGTCCCTTATATTGTCCTCGGATATCCGTCCAAAATCTGGTGAAACCCACGAACGTGACAACTCCGTCGGAGCTGATGTCAACGTGTGCGCTTAAATCCAATACTTTTTCGAGCCAGGGTTCGACCAAAACGTGGCCATTTTTGTCGATGGTGGATCTAATCCAGGTGTCCTGTCGCACGTCTATCGTTTCGTTTTTAATCCTGACCATGCCCCGGCCGGATGCACTAAAACTTGTCTTTAAGACGACCGTCGAGGATGGAGAAAGGTGTGACACGGCCTTGATAGCGTTTATCGCCAACTCATAACTGTCAGATTTTATAGTTGGTGGATGGTTTAATTGGAGGGTATTTCGAATGTCTGAGGCAACTGTTTTGCTGAAAACACTGGTTGTGGATGAGTTGTGTGACTCATCTTGTTCTTTTCGCTGTTGTAGTAAGTGACCTTCAATTGGTTTAAATAATTTGCGTACTTTTGGTGACCATCCCCAAGGTTCAAAGCTCCAAAATTTTCTAACTTTTAAGGCACTAATTTGCGACTTGAGAACGAATTCTGGATTAGTAAATCCGGCATCCTGCAGACTTCTTAGATGTTCAACACTCGGAAGTTGATCAACTAAGACTACGTCACTGGCGTGGCCAAGTAGACCCATCATTGAGGCGTAATCAGATTCTAGTTGCTGCATTGGTTTGGGTGCAGTCCAGTTGTTGGCTTTCGCCTCGATCTCCTGTTCACATCCTGGGTTAAACAAGAATAGGCGTGGAGGTCGGCCTTTAGACTGGTTGTGAACCTCAAGCTCATCGATAAAGTCCAGCGGTAATCCTGCGCGAATACGGCCCTCCCGGTCAAAGCAAATACCTTTGGCCCGTGCAGGAGTTATCGGGAACGTTAAATGGTTTTGCCATTCTCGAAACAGGCTTTCACACTTGGGGCGCCAGCGTTCAAACCAGACGACGCCATGTTTAACGTGACCGATCTCCTCGTCACGGACCTGCTTCATGATGCCGGCAGAAACTAAATCACCTTCTTGCCTAAAAATATTTTCATAATGAAGTGCAAAATCAATGTTAGCTTGTTCAAACGTCATGGCCATTGCCGCAGAAAACTCTGCCGGAGATTTTAGGTCTTTGAGACAATCCCAAAAAAATGAATTGAGCCTCGCCTCACCAAACTCAACTCCAAGCTCCTTCATGCGCTGAAGATAAAGACGCATGTGAGACTGTTCTTCGGTCATGGTTCTGACAAGACCACGTCGGAAGCCTTCCGGTGCGTCGGGCCATTTCAAAATCGCTAGGGCCATAAGTTCGAGTGCCAAAAGCTCATGGTTAGCGAAAAAGTGTAAAACAAGTCCGCGCGATCGTTCTGAAGCTAGGCTTGCTCGTGACGGAAAGGACACTTTCTCAGAAGCTTCGTTTGAGGTTTTACCGCGTGAAAGATTGAGTCCAGCAGGCCTGCCCGGAAAGTCTGGAGTCTTGAAATAATCCAGTCGTAAAGCCTCAACGTCATCCGGCAATTCACCCGGGGACGCCAGCTTTAAGGCGAGTGAGTCCGAAAATAATATTTGCTCAGCAAATTGATTGATTGTGCCAGGTGCTAGAGTCATGATGGCTGAAAAATATTAATAAAACCGTTAAAATGCAAATGAAAACGTGCTATCTAAATACCCTCTCATAACTGACTTGTGAGGACGTAAAGCGACTGTGATTCGAATCGAGGGTTTAAAAAAGACGTTTGGCGTTAAAACCGTCTTGGACGACGTCTCATTTCACTTCCCTGAGGGTGAGCGCATAGCTCTGGTGGGTGCTAATGGTGCGGGAAAAACCACACTGCTTGATATTTTGACGGGCGAACAGGATCTAGATGCCGGTCAACTGATTAAACCGTCGCGCCTTAAGCTTGGTTATTTACCGCAAGAGCCTAACCCGGACCCTGAGTCGTCTGTCCTTGAAGAGGCTCTTGCAGGTGGTCCAGGGTATATTCAAGACCTTGTCAGACGGCATCGACGCGTCTCAGAGGCCATGGCAAGTGACTACTCCGAGGACATTCACCGAGCTTGGGACGCAGTTGACGATGAGTTTCGTCAGCAAAATGGTTATGCCATTGATGGGATGGCTAGGTCGATTTTAAGCGGACTAGGGTTTCGTGAGACCATGCTAGGCCAGTCCCCTAAAAGTCTTTCCGGCGGTTGGCGTATGCGCCTTGAACTGGCCAAGATTTTTCTAAACAAGCCCAATTTTTTGATCCTCGACGAACCTACGAATCATTTGGATTTACCGAGTTTAGTGTGGGTTGAAAATTGGCTTCAGAGTTTTGATGGAATCCTTTTATTTGTATCGCACGATCAGTCTCTTCTCCGAAGACTTCCTACGACCACCCTTCATTTAAACTCTGGTCGTCTGACTGGATATAAGGGCAATTTTGATCACTTTCTCGAAGAGCGTGAGAAGAGGCTCAATGAGGAAGCCGCAATGGCCGATAATCTACGGCGGCGTCGAGAGCATCTCGAAAAATTCGTGGAGCGTTTTGGTGCAAAAGCTACCAAAGCGAGCCAAGCTCAATCAAAACTTAAAATGATCGCTAGAATACGTGATCTCGAATCAGGTGTAACGGGCGAAGCGGCTCTTGATTCCATGCATCTGTCAATCCCATTGGGTCCTGCCTCAGGTCGAACGGTTTTATCGATCGAAGATGGTGTTATTGGTTACGGCCATCCTCTTTGTGAGGGGCTTGGTGTTTTGGTTGAACGCGGTCAAAAAATTGCCGTGATCGGAGCCAATGGCATTGGTAAATCAACTCTGCTCAAAACAATCGCTCAGAAAATCAACCCTCTGGCTGGTACATTTAAGCTGGGACACAATGTTGCATTATCCTGGTTTGCCCAAGATCAGCTAGAAACTTTGGAATCAGATAAATCTGTTCTCGATAATGTCTTAGCTAGCTCGTCAGCAGTGACTAATCAGATAGCTCGTAGCATCTTAGGCGCGCTTCTTTTTAGCGGTGATGATGTTAATAAACTAGTGAAAGTTTTGAGTGGTGGCGAGAAGGCAAGGGTGGGGCTTGCGCGACTCCTTGCGAATCAGGCTAATTTTCTTGTTCTCGATGAACCGACCAACCATCTTGATATTTCCAGCTGTGAAATTCTATCCCAAGCGATTCGAGACTACGAGGGCACGGTCATGTTCGTAAGTCACGACCGAGAGTTTATCGATGGTGTCTGTACCCATGTGTTTGCGATGCTTCCCGATGGGCGAGCGCGATTGTTTGAAGGCTCGCTAGAAGACTATCGTCGCCAAGCAAAACTGTCAGGATTTCCAGATGTCTTAGATCCCGTTACGGGTTCACAACCAGCAGCTGCCGCAAGTAACAAAAACGCGACGCACGTGACAAGCAGCTCATCTCGTGATCTGAGTGAATCAGATGTAGTGTCGTTAAGGCGTGATTTACAGAGACTTCAAAAGAAAATAGACCAGCTTGATCGTGATATTGAAAAAGCTACTCTTGAAATCCAAGGATTAGATCAAAAGTTGGCTGGGTGTGGCGGTGATTTTCAAAAAGCGGGTGAAATTTCCACGATTAAACAGGACGCTGAGTCGCGTTTGGCGGCATCTGAGCAGGAATGGCTTGAGATTTCTGAAACAGCCGAAAAAATCCGGACCACTCTCAAAGAGAATGGCAGAAGCGTTTAAGACTATATGAATTATTATTTTAAGTCTTTGCCCGTAGTTGCGCCGGCTGTCCAGTAGTTTCCAGAACATTAAACCAAAGTTCACCGGCAGGGTTTATGGTTTGACGTCCGGTAATGGCGCTAAATGGGACGTGTGTCATCTTACCATGCCAGTAGCCAACCAACATTCCGGTGCGGCCGGCCATCGCGGCGTGCACTGCATTTTGAGCAAGTCTGGCACAAAAGAGCTGATCACCTGCGTTTCCGCAACTAGTTCGGATGATGTAACTAGGATCTATATACTTCAGGCTCATGGGTATGTCTTTTGATTTAAAGTGATCTTTTATACGGTCGCGAAGTAGGACTCCGATATCCCCTAATTTTACGTTGCCGCTAGCATCTTTTTCATTAAGGCCAGCACCTTTGAAGAATTTTTGACCCGCTCCTTCAGCAACGACAATCACCGCGTGCTTTCGATCAGCGAGACGGCGCTCCAGAGCTGCAAACAGCCCGCGATCTCCTTCCAGGTCAAAATCAACTTCAGGCACTAAGCAAAAGTTCACATCACCAGAAGCAAGCGTGGCATTCGCGGCGATATAGCCGGATTCGCGGCCCATTAACTTTACAAGTCCAATACCATTTGTAACGCTCTCGGCCTCAACGTGTGCGGCTTTCACGGCCTCAACGGCAACGCTGACAGCAGTTTCAAATCCGAATGAGCGCCTGACCCAGGGAATGTCATTATCGATGGTTTTAGGAATGCCAATAATTGCGACGTTGGTCCCGCGCCTACGAAGCTCAGCATTTATCGCTGCGGCACCACGCATGGTGCCATCCCCGCCGATGGCAAACAGCATATTTATATTTTTGTGAATGATCGTGTCGACGATCTCAGTGGTCGGAGGTGTTCCGCGTGAGGTGCCAAGTATAGTTCCGCCTTGCGTGTGAATATCTTCAACATCATCGGGACTGAGGCCGCTAAAATGATTTTTCGTTGAGGCGCTAAGGCCGTGATAGCCACCACGGATACCTTCAACGTATTGGCATCCATAGCGGTGCCAAAGCTGCAACACAAGACTACGGATAACGCTATTGAGACCTGGGCACAAACCGCCACAGGTCACGATGGCCGCCCTGACTTTATTCGGCTCGAAATAAATCTTTTCTCTGGGGCCAGCGATTTCGAAGGCTTCTGGATCTTGATTGTTCTTCACCTGGTCTAAAAGAACCTTGAGATTTGGTTTGACGACCATGAGTTCGTCATCAGCCGTGAATGCGCCAGAGTCGGCCAAATTAATCGGCGAATCCCAAAGGCATGGCCCCAGATTTTGTATGACCAGTCTCTTAGTGCTCGTCATGGATGGCAGCCTCTCCGTTTTATTGCAAATTTCACTAATAAATCAGTAGTGTAGCACGCCTTGAGCGACTGTTGAAGGCGTGTGGACAACTCTGTCGCTTTGATGGTAGATAACGCCCAATAAGAGGGGTTTTATCGTGTTACTGGACGCATCTAATTCATCGACGTCGAGCGCTGGCTTGCCTAGTTTTTTTGGCTTAAGTCGTGCTGAGCTGGAGCAAGACTGCCGCCACTTTGGCGTTTCAGGCGTCCATGCGACTGACCTATATAGATCTGCTTACAAAGAATTCAATTCTAAGCCCTGGACTCGTCCTAGTTTACCGAAGTCGTACTCAGAGGGTTGCGAAAGGCGTTTTAGCCATATTTTGCCAAGTATCGCGAGCCAACAAGTCAGTCAATACGACGGCAGTGTGAAATTTGCCTTGCAGTTACAGGACGGGAGTCTTGTCGAGGCTGTGTTGATGCCTGAGTCTAAACGACTCACGCTTTGCATAAGTTCCCAGGTTGGCTGCGCCCAGGGATGTGTATTCTGCCACACAGGTCGTATGGGCCTGATTAGAAACTTGGATGCTTCAGAAATAGTTGGTCAGGTATGGCTTGCTAATCGCTGGATCAAGGACAACCCTGAATGGTTAGTAGCCAACCGGCTTCCGACGAGTCAGCGTGTTACCAATATCGTTTTTATGGGTATGGGTGAGCCTCTAGATAACGCTTTAAACGTCGCGCAGGCTATCACTATTATGACTGATCCTTTCGGTATGAATTTAGCTAAAAGACGCGTGAGTGTATCTACCGCAGGGCATCTTGATGGTCTTGATCAGTTGCTGGACGTTCACTCCGACGTTCGACTAGCTGTGTCTGTTCACTCTGCTTTCGATTCAGAGAGATCCAAAATTATGCCGATTAATCGTAAGTGGCCCTTGGACAGCCTTTTTCAGAAGTTAAGATCTATAGATAGCCTACAAAAAAATGGTTTGCTCATTCAGTATACTTTGATTCATGGCGTTAACGATTCACAGGCGCATGCCGACAAGTTGATTGAAATGACCGATGGTATGAATGTAAAAATAAACATCATCCCTCTAAACCCGGTTGGGCCATCTCGTCTCCGGGGACCCGATGTCGAGCGTCTCGAGGCTTTCAGGGATCATATCTTTAAATCTGGTCTTCGAGTCATGGTGCGCTACAGCAAAGGGCAGGATATTGCTGCTGCATGTGGTCAGTTGGTTTCAGCCCTAGATTCCTGAAAAAGTTCTTTTATTTTAGCTGGTTGTGATTTCGCGCGGACGCTGTCGGATCGACAAATCCCGGATATTTATAAAGAAAAGTCAATGTCATGGCGATAAATGAGCTGAGGATCTCTGTTCATAATGGGAGACGTTTGTCGTGACATCTGGTCGCTCGCCAGTATTATCCTACAACGCACAGCAGCACATAGTGCGCTTGTCGCTTACGCGTGCGGCCGCTCTTACGTCTATAACGCCACCCGAAGATTTAATTGAACGCGTGAGATCGAAGTTTGAGAAAGTCAAAGACGAGGGCCGTATTGAATTTTACCAAATTTATGAGGAGTCTCTTGAAGCTGCTTGGTCTGCATTACGTGAAGCTCCCAAAGATCTAGATGACGTAAAAATTACGTTTATTCTTGGTGCGGGTGCTCCTCAAATTGAAGGGCTCACGGTGACCAATTCCGATGTGCAGAACCCTGGAGTTTTGGTCACTACGACAGGTCCCATTGACACAAAAAAATTCAATCCTGAATGGATTCGAACCGCAATCTTGAAAGTTGCACGAGATCACCAAGTATATGATGGACTTTTCTTGCCGCACATAAATGCGGCGATTCAAAGAATCCTAGCTGGCGATACTTTGAGTAATTTTTTGATTGAAAACAGAAAAGCTGTACCACCGTTTCACCATCCAGAAAGACCCTTTGCGGTCTTCGCTAATAAGACACGTTTTGAAGTCGTTGCTTACATTCACGAGCTTTCTAGCATGCAGTCAGAGCCCGCCATAGAGCGACTTTGTGATTTGGTCGCAAAAGCAGTCCAAAAGCTTGAGGCGGCTGGAAGCCCAGATTTATTGATTTTACGTAGTGATATGGCTGAGTCAATCAGAGCTGCTATGATGGGGCCTGAGCGTGTAGGAGTTGGGATGCCGCTGACTGTGCTTGCGGCTATGGAAGATTTGTCGAAAACTCTTGGTAAGAAATTTCTTAACTTTATTGTCTCTGATGACAAGATGACCGCAAAAATCAATGACTTCGATATGGCGGTCTATGAAGATGCAGAGTTTAAAATCTCCAAAGACTTTATTATTAAGCAGCTGAGAATGTCTGATCTCAAAGGTGATATTCCTGATGCAGACCTGACGTTGTTAGCAGAGGCGGTCAATAGACGCGAGAACCTGGATGGGAAGGTGGCTGGTCGGGGGCAGCAGGCGGTGTCTGGCGTAGATCCTTACATCCACTTAGTTTTTAAAGATGCGCCCAAGCCTGTAAGTGATAATGACATCATCAATATCAGAGATTCGCAGCAGAGATCTATTGTTCAGGCTGGGCAACTTATCGCTGAGATTAGATATCTTAAGCCTGAAGTTATTGGGATGAATATGCTCGGAGAGTCCTTGCAGCCAGAGCCAGGTCCTCAGATGGAGGTCGTGCTTGGCGAGGGAGTTGTACAGTCTGTCCCGGGCAAATTTTTTGCAGAGTTCGGCGGCGTGCCAACAGTTGAGGACGGCAACAAAATTGGACTAATCAAGTCGCATGTGCATGAGGGTGATGTAAACTTGAAGTCAGGGAATATTTACTTCGATGGTCCCGTCGAGATAAAAGGATCCGTTGATGCAGGGGCATTAGTTCGGGTCAAAGGTCCCCTGAAAGTATATGGATCTATTACCGGGGGCACCGTCATATCGAGAGAGCCGATTGAAGTGGTCGAGAGTATTGTTACCGGCCAGCAGGGGAAAGTCATCTGCAATACTCATATCAAAGCCGATTTCATCGAAAACAGTAACATCGAGTGTGACGGGTCTTTGGTCGTCACAAAGTCGCTTATTAGTAGTGATGTCGTTGCCGGAGATTACATTCAAGCTCTTGCGCCCGACGGTGTTATTGGCGGTGGTACCATCATGTCACGAAATCTGGTTGCTGCAGCAAATATCGGATTTACCAAGGGTGCCCGCACAAAATTTGTGGTGGGAGTTGATCACCGGGTTATTAGGCGTACCAAGATACGTGAAAAGCGTCTGAAAGATCTTCTGGATGCTCAGGAACGCTACAAACTAGAATTTAGAGAGTTGGCTCAGAAGAAAGATAGTCAGCTCACTCCGAAGCATAAACAGATGAAAGAGATTTTGAAGGGGAAAATGGCAAATGTTCGGCCGCTGATTGAGACGGTGTCGGGTCAGTTAGAGGCCATGAAGTCGTCTATGACGTTTGTTGATGACTGCTTAGTTGCAGCGACCAACGTGTTTGCGGCCAATTGTAGCATCGAGGTCGGTGGGCAGGGGGTTGTCATGGAAGCCGATACCATGGCGGTTGGAGTCTCTGCTCGTAAACGTCGCGATAGTCACCTTTGCACCTATGACGAAATCAAATCAGAAATTGAAAAAAAACTGGCGGGCTCAGCGCAAGCTCCAGTTGTTGTGGCGGCACCAGAGGTCTCGACTCCAGTTGTTGTAGCAGCTGAACCCGTGACAGCTGAAAGCCCGGCTAGTCAGGAGTCCGCGCAACCAGCGGCGGATGAAAACCAAAAGCAAGAAGAAACGACCGATGCGCCATCCAATGCTCCTCAGGCTGAGGATTCGGAACAAGTGCAATCGGCCGAGTCTACGCCTAAAGCTAGCTAAATTTAGTTAGTGATGGTGATGATGTCCGTCGGCTCCATGGGCGTGTCCATGAGCGACTTCTTCCTTGGTGGCTTCTCTCACCGTGTCAATTTCAACATCGAAAATCAACTTTTGTCCCGCTAGCGGGTGATTTGCATCTAAAGTGACTGAGTCGATTGAAATCGCTGTTACGGTGACGACTTCTCCGTTTGGTCCGTGGAACATATCGCCAACCTTGACGTCGCCTTCGGGCAACTGGTTGCGTTTGATATTTAAGATTTTCCCGATATCGCGTTCGCCGTAGGCATCCTTTGCTTCAACTTCAACGCGTCGTTTTTCACCCTTGCCCATGGAAAGCAAGACTGACTCAAGGCCAGGGATGATTTGACCAGCGCCAGTCATAAATGCCAGCGGCTCTCCGGCATCTGATGCGTCAAGAGACTTGCCGTTGGTGTCAGTTAGTTTGTAGTGAAATGCTATGACTTTGTGGGACATGCCGTGTCTCCTTAAAATAAAGATCGGCTACCCTAACAAATATTTCCTGTGTCAGTCACCTAAATACGCTTTTCTGATTTCATCAGACTTTAAGAGCTCGTTAGCTGGCCCGCGGGTTTTGATTTTGCCGGTCTCAAGAACTAGTCCATAGTGGGCGATTTGGAGTGCTTGGAGAGCGTTTTGTTCAACCAACACAATCGTCATACCAGTTTTATTAATATCGGTTATGATTTCAAAGATCTTTTCAATAATTTGCGGAGCCAGCCCAAGACTAGGCTCGTCCAACAACAGCAATTCAGGCTGGCCCATGAGGGCTCGAGCGATGGCTAGCATCTGTTGTTCGCCACCAGATAGGGTGCCAGCCAGCTGTTTTCGACGTTCTTTTAGTCGGGGGAAAAGTTGAAAACCTTGATCAAGATTTGCTTGAAATGCCCCTTTGTCCGGTGCTGCCCATGCGCCAAGATCCATATTTTCCTCAACCGTTAGATTCAGGAAAATGCCACGTCCCTCAGGAGCTTGGCAAAGGCGCTTTTTGACAATTTCATGGGCCGGCATCCCAGCAATATTTTCTCCCTTATAAATAATTTGCCCTGATTTTGGTTTCACAAGACCAGATATGGCCCGCAGTGTCGTGGACTTTCCTGCGCCATTGGCGCCGACCAATGTCAAAATTTGACCGCGCTCAACCTCGAAGCTCACCGAGTGCAGAGCCTGGATAATCCCGTAATAAACGCTCAGGTCCTTGAAACTCAAGATCGGATCTTTTTGGGTCGTGCTCATTTCGTGGCTGCCTTACCTAAATATGCTTCTATGACCCTAGGATTTTTTTGAATCTCCGCCGGCGCTCCTTCTGCAATTTTGACTCCGTAATCAAGCACTGCAATACGCTCACAAATGCCCATGACAAGTTTCATGTCATGCTCAATTAAAAGAACGGTCGCATTGTATTGTTTGCGGATGTCTCTGATGGTGTCCATCAAAGCGGTGGTTTCGTTAGCATTCATTCCTGCCGCAGGTTCATCAAGGAGCAGGATGCGAGATCCTGTGGCGATGGCGCGGGCGATCTCGAGTCTTCTTTGATCTCCGTAAGGTAGGGAACTAGAAAGTTCATCAGCTCTGGACTCTAGTTTAAATATTTTTAGAATCGCGAGCGCGTCGGCTTTTTTGCGTGATTCAGCCTCAAGGAGGGTTTTAGTGTGGAGAAGGGTCGATATCAAACCGAACTTGTGATTGCTGGGGTTTTGATCCATGGCAACGAGAAGATTTTGGAGGACAGTCAATTCCTTAAAGAGTCTGATGTTTTGGAATGTCCGAGCGATTCCTGATCTTGTGATTTCAAAGGCTCTCAAGCCAGATATTTGTTTCCCTGATGCGCCTAAGGTTATTTTGCCTGACGTGGGTTTATAGACGCCGGTGAGCATATTAAATAACGTAGTTTTCCCAGCGCCGTTAGGACCGATTAACCCGAAAATGGCGCCCTGCGGGATTTCGAGGTCGACGTCACTGACGGCTTTGAGCCCCCCGAATTTGATAGATAGTTTCTCTGTTTTTAGCGCTGTTTGGTTCATGCCTTCGCCCTCTTTTTGGACGAAAGAAAGTCAGATATTTCGCTAGTGCCGAATATGCCTTTCGGGCGAGCTAGCATCATCAAGATCAAAACCAAAGAATAAATGACCATGCGAAGGTCGACGCCCGTATAATTTTGTAGTGGGCGCAGGGCTTCTTTCAATACGGTGAGCAAAACGGCGGCCACGACGCTACCTGAAATGGATCCCATGCCACCAAGCACGACCATGATGATGACCTCGAAGCTTCGATTGAAATCAAAAATTTGGGGATTAATCGTACTAAGGTTATGAGCAAATAAGCCACCGGCGATGCCGGCAAAAAATGCGCCCAATGCAAAGGCTCTGACTTTTCCTTGGGTTGTATTTACACCCATGGCCGTTGCTGCAATTTCATCCTCGCGGATTGAAAGTAAGACTCGACCATGCGCAGAATGTACAACACGCCAAACTGCAAATACGGTGAATATAACAAACGTGAAGATCCAGCCAAAATTCGTATACTGACTGATTCCTGAGAGGCCCCGCGCTCCACCAACGGCTTCCGTGTTGAGGAAAATAACTCTTATGATTTCACCAAAGCCGAGTGTCACAATAGCTAAATAATCACCTCGAAGGCGTAGAGAGGGTAATCCTACGATATAGCCAACTATCGTAGCGGCCATACCACCAAGTAGGAGTGATCCAACGAAGACTAGAGCGCTTGAAAATGAGTTCTCCATCACTTGCGGATTGGATGCAAGCATTTGGGTGGTGATGTAGGCGGAAAGATATCCTCCCACACTCATGAATCCGGCGTGCCCCATTGAGAATTGACCGGTGAATCCATTCACCAAATTAAGGCTGACCGCTAAAACGATATTAATCCCAGCCAGCATAAGAATGTCGAAGTAGTAGCTACTCATGACCCCTGGAAGCCAAGCATTTAGAACCCACGCGACAGCCACAGCTAATAACCACCACTTGAGGCTCATGATGCCTGAGCTCTGGTTTTTATCTTCTGTTTTGTAAGCGGGCGTCATAGAGTCCTCAATTGGCTATACTTTTTCTGTGCGATGAACGCCCAGAATGCCGGATGGTTTGAACAGAAGAATCAAAATTAATATGGCAAAAGCCAAAGCGTCTTTGTATGTGGGTGTGCCGTATCCGGAAAGAAGTGCTTCAGCAAGTCCAAGAATAAAAGACCCCAAAACGGCACCAGTCACATTGCCGATTCCTCCCAAGACCGCTGCGCAAAAGGCTTTCAGTCCGGGCATAGAACCCATGAGTGGTTCGACCTTGGGATACGTCATGGCAACCATCACTCCAGCAGCTCCGGCAAGGGCTGAACCCATCATGAACGTGGCTGCAATGATACGATCTGTAGGTATGCCCATCAGACTTGCTAAGTCGTGGTTAAAGCTTACGGCGCGCATGGCACGGCCCAGGCGGGTATGGAAAATCACGTGACGAAGAATAAGCATCAAAAGAATTGCAGTCGCAAAAACAAACACCTTAAGGGGTTCAATGTAGAGCATATTGTCATCTGATCCGATAGTCCAAGGTTCAAGATTCTCGAACAGATCCGGAAACGCTTTGGGGTCCGATCCAAACAACAACTGACCAGAGTATTGAAAAAACAGCGAAACACCAACGGCTGTAATCAACAAATTGATTCTTGGAGCTCCGCGTAAGGGGCGGTAAGCAAGTCTTTCGACCAAAAACCCAATCAAAGCGCAGATCACCATGGCAACCACTATGATACAAACCCCCGTTACGATCGCGGAGGCTGTTGTTGAGTGATCGGCTGCGCCGTTCATCAGAGCATTGATCTTGCCGTTGATCTGGTGGGATAACACGAAGTTGGACGTGTAATATCCGGCAAAGGCTCCGAGCATATAAACTTCACCGTGCGCGAAATTGATAAGCTGAAGAATTCCGAACACCATGGTGTAGCCAAGGGCTATCAGGGCGTAGGTTCCGCCCTGAGAAAGACCATTAATGATGTACTGAATAAATTCTGCCATATCGCCAAATACCAGGTGTTATGGGCTTTGTGAGTGAATCAAAAGCCCGAGCCCGTTTAGGGGTTAACGGTAGACTTGTAGAGGAACTTGCCGTCTTTCACTTCCAAGACAACTGCGGGCTTGCTTGCGTTTCGTTTGTCGTCGATGGAGATTTTTCCGGTGACGGCACTGAAGTCTTTCGTGCTCGCGATAGCATCGCGAATTTCCTTAGGTGTTAGGTTTTTGGTTTTTTCCATGGCAGCGATCAAAACTAAAGCGGCGTCGTAGCCCATCGCGGCTAGACCATCTGGAGTTGCCTTGTAGGCAGCTTCATAGTTTTTAACAAAAGTTTGTACGCTAGGTGATTGATCGTCTTTGCTGTAGTGATTTGAGAAGTAGCCGTTGTTGAGCGCTTTACCGCCAATTTCATAAAGCTTCGTCGAATCCCAGCCATCACCACCGAGGAGTGGAACTTTAACACCGAGTTTTCTGGCCTGTTTTGCGATGAGGCCGACTTCTGTGTAGTAGCCTGGAATAAAAATGGCTTCGGGTTTTTTCGAGCGAATCGATGTCAACTGACTATTGAAGTCCACGTCACCCGAACTGTAGGTTTGGTCCACAACGATCTCTCCACCACCTTTGGTGAAGGCTGCTTTAAAATAATCCGAGAGTCCAAGAGAGTAGTCACTTTTGACGTCTCTGAGGATCGCGACTTTCTTAACCTTTAGAGTCTCGGCAGCGAACTTAGCCATGACCTCACCTTGGAAGGGGTCGATAAAGCAGACTCTAAAGATATAATCACCGATTGTGGTGACTTTGGGATTTGTTGAGGACGGAGAGATCATCGGAATTTTATTTTTTTGAGCGATCGGCGCCATCGCTAAGGAACGAGACGAAGCGACCTCGCCAAGTACGGCGATTACCTTGTCTTGAGTGATAAGTTTTGTGGTACCGATGGCTGCTTCTTCTGGCTTTCCTTGGTTATCGACCGTAATGAGTTCTAGTTTTTTTCCTTTCACTCCACCTTTCGCATTTTTCTCTTTAATCGCGAGCTCAATGCCTTGGTGCGTCGATATTCCAAACGTCGCCTCAGATCCTGTCATCGAGCCAACCTCACCAATCTTGATTGTTTGAGCATGAGCAGACGTTGGACAAAGGCCTGCACACAAAATTGCGGAGATGGAAAGTACTCGCAAAAACATCAGCTAAATCCTCCAGTTGGATCGGTGTCCAAAAAAGATAGCACAGCATCTTTAACGTTCGCACCAACAATTTCCGATAGTTTCAGGGAAATTCGTCAAGAGCCACGAGGGACAAGTTGGTTAAATATTATGCATAACGTTGCCCCGACCATTAATCGTAATGATTCTTTTAATGTATGGATGGTTGCCCTGGCCGTATCTGTGGGTTTCCATATTTTATCGGCCGCCTGGCTTTTGCGTATTGAAGAGGCACCGACCTATCAAGTGTCACCACCGATTAAGGTCAAAGTGGCTTCTGCACCCACCGTCGAGGCTCCACCAAAGCCGCAGAAAAAAGAAAAACCAAAACCGCAGACACTCGCGCCTAATGCAGAGGCAAAGCCGGATCAACCAGTCACGGATACGCCGGTCCAAGGTCTCACCAAGGACTCGATGTCGGACAAAGGAACGATGGCGGCTCCGATTGGGAATACACTGATGAAAGAAGATGAGGGAAAACGACTTGATGATGTGCAAGCCCTGAGAGGAGATATGTCAGCTCCGGCTCGGTTAATTGTAGAGACCCTAGCGAGACCTCCCTACACCGATCAAGCGTTGGATATTGCTTTAGAGGGTTCATTCATCGTGGACGTCTTTGTAAACCTTGACGGCTCGGTTCGGGATGCGGAGCTTAGAAAAAAAATTGGATTCGGAATGGACGAGCGCGTTTTGACAGCGGTTCGTGGTGCGAAATTTATTCCTAGAAAAAATAAGTTGGGCGTCTCCGAAGAGGGCTGGACTGAGCTGAAGTTTACGCTCGTGATCCCATAATTCTTCTGTGAACTAGCTGGCAACAAAAGCCAGGTAATAGAAAATCCAACCTGTCGTAGACGTCAGGGTAAGCCCGATTGCGGAAAGCTTCCCGATTTTTTTATGCTGCCGAGAGTAGGGGCCGGGTTGCGGCGGATTTGGAAAGTTTTTGAGAGCCCGAATCACAGTCATAAAAAGCAGAAGACTTGTCGAGATGGCAAAAGTTAGGTGCACCAGTAGAACCGGAGTCACCAAGGTGTCGTTGTAGGGGCTAGCTGCTGCCAGATGCTTCCAGCCAATGAGTCTCATTTCGACTTCAAATAAAACGACAGCAATCAATAGAATGCTGCTGAGACTGAGCATAACTTTTTTGTGGTTGGTGAAGTCTCGCTGTTTTTTGGCCAAAAGAATACCAAACGCCATGAGCGGTAGGAGCAAAAGCATAGCAATAGCTACCAGATCCAACATGAAACTACCGCGACTACCAGGTATAAACCCTTGCATACCGTTTAAAACTCCTCGATTCCCGCAATTGGACGAAGGCAGAGTTTACCCCTGGCCCGCCGTGAAATCTAACGAAACAATTGCTTAAATAGGCATCTTCAACAGCCCAAGGACTAAGGGTTTCCGGGGTTAAATTCCACTTGCAAAGAAACATTCTTTTGGGCAAAGTACCCGCCTCCCTTGATGAGGGCGCTTAGCTCAGTTGGTAGAGCACCAGATTTGCATTCTGGGGGTCAGGAGTTCGACTCTCCTAGCGTCCACCAAGTCTCCCCCCGTTGCCCTAAAGCCAGCACCCAAAGTTTATGAAGCGTTTGTTCGGTTTGTTTTTTGACCATTACCACAGAGCTATGTTATCCAAAGCCGTTGATTTGTTTCGGATCTTCAGCTCTAGAAAATGCTGACAAGATCAGTCGGGAAATGTCGTTTAATCTTGATCGAAATGGTCAGTAATTTCAATATATTATATGAAAATAAGGGTTGCCATATTTCAACATCAGAGCGATACTCTGGTTCGTGTGAAGAAACTTTTTTGGAGGGTCTAAAGATGAAAGTTCTGTTAACACTCGCTGCGGTTGTAGGGGTTTCAGGTTACGCTTTTGCGGATGCGAATAATCCTGTTTTGGTGACGGCTCCTGTCGAGAAAGTTTATGTGCCGGCCGGTTTCGATGACAACGACAAGGTTGAAGTCATTGTTCATGGTCACTTTAATAGCAGCTGTTACAAAATGGGACCGGTCAGTGCCACAGTTGACGAGCAGACCAAACGCGTCACGGTTAGCGCTCAGGCGTTCTATTATGCGGGCGAAGCTTGTGTGCAGATGATCACTCCGTTCATCAAGAGTGTTGAGCTTGACCGTCATCTGTCGGCTGGTACTTATAAGATCACCGTTGCAGACCGTCCTGATGCTACCGCATCCGGTCTAAAAGTTGTCAAATCAATGCGTCCCGACGCCGATGACTTTCTGTATGCTAGCGTGAATAACGCCACTATGGAGACGACTGCAGACGGTACTCGCGAGCTCGTTTTGAAAGGTCAGCATCCATACCTGTTGGATGGCTGCGTGAAAATCGATGATATCAAAACCAAGCTTGGCGAAGATAAAACGCTAGTCGTTCAGCCGATAACATCGATTGTTTACGGTGACGAGTGCAAGGGTGCTGTGAATAACCGTTTTGAGGTTCGCAAATCTCTCAATGGTCAACTGACCCAAGGTGAGTATCTGATGCACGTCAGAGTTTTGGATGGAAATGCGATCAATCAGCTTGTGAATCTTGACTGATTAACAATCGTAGTTGTGCTTAAGGAGCCAGGGTTTAAGACCCTGGCTTTTTTTTGTTTATGGCGGGACAAAAGAGGAAGGGCCGGTGTTCTGCCCTCTAAAAAGCAAAACAACCGGCCCCGGCTACTGGCATCACCATGGATTTCGCAAAGTTGGTCGTCGTCGGCTAGAAGTTGCCTTGTGAAATAAATCTCACGAGGCTTAAAGTGAAGGGGCTTTCCATTTTGAAAAGTCTTAAGGAAGCGGCAAACGAGCAAAGAAGCCTCGACCAACATTGGTACTGTTACGGCGCCGGGTTAGGGCAACCGTGACTCGATACTATCGAAATCCAGAATGACAAAGATCCGCTTCCTATTGTAGGTACAACAGGCGCAACCAAAGCCGTGAAGATCTTCTGAAGACTATTTCAATATGCTTCGATTGCTTGAGAACCACGGTAGCAACTGCCGGGGGCCAACTCGAATACTTTGGGCCACTTTTTTAATCTACTGTAATTACAGTGGGTTAGATTAATAAGCTCAGCCTGAAAGCAGGGCCAGAGCTGATTAAAATTTATTTTAACTAGTATTTTTAGGCAGTTAAAGAGACCACCGATCTGGCGTCAACCGGGCATGAGCTGTATCCGCGGGTCCACTAAATGCGGACAAGGCGCTCCCTTAGATCTTGTCGCAACTTGAACTCGCCTTCATATATGACCGCATCAAGTCCTGCGGCTCTGGCGCCATCTATGTTTTCCTTCACGTCATCAACGAAAAAAATTCCACCAGGTTCACAACCGATTACTGTTAGAACGTGATCATAAATTTTTCGTTCAGGCTTCAGTGACTTCACCTCGAAAGACAAAACACGATGATCGAAGAATCGGGAAATAGACCAATTTTGCTCGATATGCTGCCAATGTATTTCATTTGTGTTTGAGAGAAGAACAAAGGGGATCGTTTTCGCGTAGGTTTTTCGCAGTTGTTCTAGAATATCAATCGTCGATTGAATAGGTGAGAATATATTGGCCGCAGCCAATCTCAGGCGATCCGAGTCAACTGGCTTTTTAAAATGACGTTCAAACTTTTTGTGCAATTCGGGGAAGGAGAACTCTCCGGCTTCGAAGCGATATTCTAATCCATCATCAAAAAGAAAACTTCGGATATCTTCGGGTTTGACGCCCGCGACGTTTGCCACCTGCAAACAAGCTTTTTCAACGCTGAAATCGACGATAACCTTGCCTAAATCAAAAACCAAAGCCTCAACAACTGGCTTGGTCATGAGCCTCGAACCTCGGCAAAGACAGAGACGAAAACCTCGCTACCCACTTTAGATTTTAGGTAGCAAAAATGAAGTTTATCTTCTTTTTGATAAAGACACTCGCGGCTAAGAAACTCCGTATTGGAGTCATCCATCGGGCGTATGCGAAGCACGTGGAACGGCTCATCGACGGATATAAAGAAGTTTACAGGCCTCTGGCGACCTTCCACTTGTTCCAAACGTACCTGCGCGCCATCTTGAATGATGATTTCTCGGAATACCTTGCTAGAACCACTGGGAAAGGAAACCTTAAGAGTTAATTCTGCTTTGGCGGGAGACACACGACGAACATGGCTAAATGAAATGCGTATTCCGTCTTCATTCTCGAAAGTCTTTCCTGCCACTATTTCCTTGGCTGCCCCAACGATCGAAAGAAAGTCGTTTGCTGCATGCAACGGGCAAACCGCCATCAGAAAAAACAAGACTGGAAAAACAAGTTTAATCAAACGAATAATCCTCACCGGCTTAGCGTGACAGCGTCCACCGAGCAGTAAAATTTATGCGTGTATTAGTTTAGCCATCCAGTGGTGGCAAGCTAAATGAGATAAACCTATTAAAAACAGTTAGTTATATTCAAGCTTCAAGTAGCTTTGTGCGGGTTAGGTAGCATGTAGAGCAGGCAGGCAGGTACTTTTCTTCAGCTCCCAGCTCGATCTTAGGTCCATCGAGGGTTGGTTGTCCGTTGATAAATTTTAAATTGAAAATAGCCTTGCGGTTGCAATAGGCGCAGGTGGTTTTAATCTCCTCGATCGAATCAGCTACTTCGAAAAGCCTCTGACTGCCTTCGAAGAGTTGCCCGCGAAAATCGGTTCTGAGGCCATAGCATATGATTGGAATGTCGTTTTTGGTCGCAATCGTTCGAAATTGATCGATAACCCTACGGCTTAAAAACTGAGCCTCGTCGACTACTATACAATCAACCCCGTCAAATTCATCGGGGCCGAATGTGGTATCGGCGTCAATGAGACGATCGGCGGCCATGGCTAGGCCCGCACGAGACTTTACGTCGTCGGCACTAAATCTGACATCGAACTTAGGCTTAAGGACGGATACTCGTTTTTTTTGCTGTTGATAATTATGTGCGACGGCGAGAAGGTTCAGCGTCTTTGCGCTACCAACAGTCCCATACCTGAAATACAACTTTGCCATTCTAGGTTGTGCCTCTAGCGAAGGGGGTTCAGGCGTGACGGAGAGCGTTCGCGTATCATCTCATAAATCAACTCAAATACGTCCTCAGCGTTAGGCTTTGAGTAGTAGTCGCCGTCGGAAGCGTAAGCCGATCGGTGCGGTTTTGCAGTCAATGTGCGTGGAGCGGCATCGAGTACTTCATACCCACGTTGCTCCTCAATAATTTGCTGAAGCATGTATGCGGCTGCTCCTCCTGGAACGTCCTCATCCATGCAAACGAGAGCGTTTGTTTTATTGATGGATTCGCGAATCTTATGGAAGCGGTCAAACGGCAAAAGAGTCTGGGCGTCTATGAGTTCGACGCTAATTCCTACATTTTCAAGAAGCCTCACAGCATCCTGAGCCACTCGAATGCAGGCGCCGTAGGTGACGAGCGTTATGTCCTGTCCCTCTTGCAGTACTTCTGGCACGCCAAGGGGAACCGTGTAATCTCCGATATTGTCGGGGAGAGTTTCCTTGATGCGATAACCATTGAGTACTTCGATAACTAACGCCGGATCGTCGCCACTTAGTAGTGTGTTGTACATTCCAGCTGCTTGGACCATATTTCGCGGCACACAAACGTGGATGCCTCGCAGTCCATTAATGATCGTTCCCATCGGTGAACCGGTGTGCCAGATGCCTTCGAGACGATGGCCTTTGGTTCTGACGATCAACGGTGCAATCTGCCCGCCGGCGCTACGGTAATGTAAGGTCGCAAGATCATCACTCATGCCCTGAAAACAATAGAGTAGGTAATCTAAATACTGAATATCTGCGATGGGGCGTAGTCCCCTCATCGCGGCGCCAATGCCTTGGCCAAGTATGGTCGCTTCCCGAATGCCGGTATCTGTTACGTGCAGTTCGCCAAACGTCTCCTGTAGTCCTTCAAACTCAAGATTGACGCCGCCTAACTGGCCAACGTCTTCGCCGCAAATAAAGATCCGGGGGTCACGCTTGATAGCCTTCTCAAAAAACTTCTGTATGACCTGACGACCATCGACTTTCTCGCTCTTGTCCGAGTAGCTAGGGGGTATCTCATTTGCAAGTAAAGGAGAGCGGGATGTTTCGCTCAGGAGATAACTGGAATAGCGTCTTTGGTTCACCGACTCGTAGCGTTCAATAAATCTAATTAGCGGCATTTTGCTGTCGTGATCCAGATCGGCAAGCTGGTAAAGAAGTCGTTTTAGGCTACTTTGGACGCTTCGACGAAATAAGGTTGGCGCTCGCTGCAACTCCTGACTGATTTTGTTGCAAATATCCTGTTTCCCGACGGAGTTCCCGAGTTTCTCTAGCATCGATATGGCGTCTTGACGCTCCCGTTCGAGTGGCTTCAGATAATCGTCCCAAGCTTCGCTTTTAGCTAACTCGGCGGCTTTCAAGGCTTCATCTTCAATGGCCTTGAGTTCATCAGCTGACGCGATCTTGTTTTCAATAATCCAGCCTCGAAAGCGGTTAATGCAGTCAAAGTCTTCCTCCCACTTGAGGCGATCCTTGGTTTTGTACCGTTCATGGCTTCCTGATGTTGAGTGACCTTGTGGCTGTGTCATCTCGATTACGTGCACGAGTTGAGGTATGTGATCCATCCGACAGGAGCTAGCGGCGCGCTGGTAGGTGTTCATGAGCGATTCATAGTCCCAGCCTTTGACAACATGAATCGCGATACCTTTAAGCTGCTGTTCGTAATTAAATCCAGCCATGATCTTTGAAATCGATTCTTTGGTGGTTTGGTACCTGGCGTGTACAGAAATACCGTACTCGTCGTCCCAAACACTCATAAGCACCGGCACTTGAAGCACACCGCAGGCGTTCATGGCCTCCCAGAATAGTCCTTCGGCTGTGGATGCGTTACCGATTGTTCCAAATGCGATCTCGTTTCCGTTTTTCGTAAATTTTTTAGCGTCTTTCAGACGATTGTTTTGGCGATATAGTTTTGATGCGTAGCCTAAACCAACCAACCTCGCCATTTGACCCGCTGTTGGCGAAATGTCTGACGAGGTATTTGGTTGGGCTAACTGATCCAGCCATTCGCCTGTTTCCGTTATGAGTCGAGTGGAGAAGTGGTTGTTCATCTGCCGACCAGCGCTGGCAGGCTCATTTTTGACATCTGTGTCCGCGAAAAGCTGGGCGAAAAACTGCTTGAGAGTGAGCTCACCCAAGGCCATCATCACGGTTTGGTCCCGGTAGTAACCTGACCTCCAATCCCCCTTTTGAAAGGCTCGGGCCATAGCTACCTGAGCGACTTCCTTGCCGTCGCCAAAAATTCCGAACTTTGCCTTACCGCTCAATACCTCTTTACGCCCAATCAAACTGGCTTGGCGGCTTTGGCAGGCGATGGAAAAGTCCTTCAGGACTTGATCCTTGTTCCAATGATTGTTTGGTTTGTCCGTTTTGTTGGCTAGTCTCTCAGTCACAGTTGTGCCCTTTAGTGCTGATGTTTTATCTTTTCACCGGTCAAATACTGCGATGACGGGTGCGTGATCGGAAGGTTTCTCTCCACGCCGCTCATCTCGGTCCACACTCACAGAGCTGCACCGACTCGCCATAGTCGCAGTTGAATAAATCAAATCAATCCTCAGTCCCTTATTGCGCGGAAAAGACAACTCCCGGTAATCCCACCACGAGAATATGCCAGGCGACTGGTCGATGACTCGCAGTGTGTCCACGAGTCCGAATGACACAAAATCGGACAGTGCCGCTCTTTCGCCCGACGAGCAGTGAATATGCTCCTTCCACGCCACGGGATCGTAAACGTCCCGGTCATCGGGTGCAATATTGAAATCACCAACGACCACAAGTTGATCCGAGGGTTTCCAATGCCTCTGCAAGAACGCTTTGCCCCGCTTAAGCCAATCGAGTTTATAAGCATATTTTTCCGATCCGATCGCCTGCCCGTTGGGCACATACGCGCAAATAAGATCAAATTGGTCCGCTGTTCGGACGGTGATTGTTCGGGAGGCGTCATCGGCGTGTTGGTCGTCGAAGTTTTTAAAGAGAATTTCGACGGGCTTTCGGGAGAGAACGGCGACCCCGTTGTAGGCCTTTTGACCGAAAAACGCAGCGTGGTAACCCGCATCGTTTATAGCCTGCAAAGGGAACTTCTCATCGCTACATTTTAGTTCTTGAAGGCAAACGTAGTCACAAGAGGAGCGTTTCAGGAAAGCCAGTAGGCGCTCAAGACGCGAATTGATCGAGTTTACATTCCATGTGGCGACGGTAACCATAGGCGCCAGACTTTAGTGTCAGGCGCGTCTGAGGTCAAAGCAATTCCATTTCCGCTAACGGGGTGCCGCTTAAAGAGTCAGAATACTGGAAGTCACTTGTGGGTACGCAGTCGTTGCGCTGACCGCTACTTTTGAACGTGATTTGATAGGTATCGCACTCGACGTAATTAAAACCCTTCTGAAAGGGTACCTTGTCGCAAGATTCTTCTTTACCTTGCCTCATTTTGAGACCGCAGCGATCTTTGAATTCAATGGTTTTCTTGTCAGCGGCTAGATTACCGTGACGCACGTGATGTGGGCAACGTGAGCAGAGCATTCTTCTATCCCTTCCTTGGGTTAAAGAGTTCTGAGAGACGATGTCCGCATTAGCTCCGAGCTTTGCTTTTGACTCGCCTGCCGGCTTCCGCGCTGGGTTGAACCTTCTCAACGCCTTGCCCGCAGATTTAGGAACTCATGCTTCTCTAATGTTGTTTAATTGGGATCATAACACCAATTTCACCGATTGCAATAAAATTTATTTTCGATGGTTAGCTTGCCTTTCCAGATCCCATTAAAAAGGCCGTCCAATTCTTTGAATTTAAGCCTGCAATCCGCCGTCGGCGGCGCAGTTGACGCAGTCTTTGGGACGGGGTACCCTCTTCGTTCATCGCTTTTTATTTTTGAATTTTAGGCTGATGCGGAGGCTGTTTCAGATGGCGTGGTTAGATAGAGAGAAGGCACCGATAGCCAAAGGTGATCGAATTGATACACCGGATGGTTTATGGGAGAAGTGTGAAAAGTGCTCCGAAATCATATTAAACAAAGAACTCATGGACAATCTGAACGTTTGTCCGAAGTGTGACTATCATTATCCGTTGCCTGTCTGGGACAGAATTAACAGTTTGATGGATCCTGGATCCTTCGTCGAAGAAGATGCAAATCTTAGAAGTAGTGATCCGCTAAAATTTGCGGATAGTAAACCCTATGCGAAACGTCTTGAGGAACAGCATAAGAAAACAGGACGTTGGGATGCTTTCATTTCAGTCCGTGGCAAGCTAAATGGCCGTGCCGTGCACTTGGGGGTATTTGACTTTCAGTTCATGGGTGGAAGCATGGGATCCGTTGTTGGGGAAAAGATCTCTCGGTTGTTCTTGCGAGCGGCCGCTGCCAGAGAGCCGGCCATTGTCGTAAGCTCATCTGGTGGAGCGAGGATGCAAGAGGGGCTAATCAGCCTTATGCAGATGGCCAAAACCTGCGCGGCCGTCTCAAAGCTACGCGAGGCTGGGATTCCGTATGTTTCTGTTCTTTGTCATCCAACCACGGGTGGTGTAGCCGCAAGCTTTGCGATGCTTGGTGATATCAATATTGGTGAGCCAAATGCGCTTATTGGGTTTGCAGGGCCGCGAGTCATTGAGCAGACGATCAGAGCGCAGTTGCCTGAAGGATTTCAGCGGTCAGAATACCTTCTTGAACATGGCATGCTTGATTTAATTTCGCACCGCGACTCTCTGCGTATGACCTTGTCGAGAGTTTTGGATATTCTTGCATCAAATGTCGTTAAGGCCTGATTCCGAACCTGAAGAAATACTGGCGCTGTTTGATAAGCGGCCGACTGTGATCCGTCCGGGATTGGACAGGATTGAGTCGGCCCTTTCTATGTTGGGCCGGCCTGCAGAAAATACGCCGCGAATCGTGATTGCAGGAACCAATGGCAAGGGCACGACCAGTGGGATGATTTGGCGTATGTTGAGCTCTTTAGGTCTGCGCGCCGGTCTATTCACGTCACCTCATTTAGTGGAATTTCGAGAGCGATTTTCCGTCTCCGGTCAAACGATCGGCACTGATCAGATCGTAGATTTGATTCTCAAATTAAAAAAACAGATCTCTCCCGCTCTTTGGTCTGAGTTAACATTTTTCGAGATAAATACGATCCTGGCTTTTTTACTTTTCGAGCAAATGAAAACCGACGTCAACGTTCTTGAAGTTGGTATGGGCGGGCGGCTGGATTGCGTCAATGTCTACGACCCAGATGTAGCGGTTATAACAAGTATCGGGTTTGATCATATGGAGTTCTTGGGTCATACCCTAACGGCGATTGCTCGAGAAAAAGCAGGTATTATGCGGGCAGGTCGACCCGTGGTTTGGTGTGCGAAGGGATGGGCTGATGATGAAGCAGACGATGCAATTATGTCCTTTGCCCACAATTTGAAGGCTAAGTTTGTCCGAGCTGAGCAGCCGTCCGATAGCCACATTCCCCGATCTATGAGGAGTCGCCCACTTTTTTTCCACAGGAACTTTCAGTTGGCTAAAGCCGCGCTGCAAGAGTTCTTTGCTGATAGTAGCCATAAGGCTATAAAACGCCAGGATCATATCGATTATGCCCAACTATTTGACCGAGACGGCGCGCCCTGGCCTGTGACGTTTACGGGGCGTTTTGATTCTCTGACCGTGGCAAAAGGTGGCGAATCTGTCAGCGTCCTCCTTGACGTTTGTCATAATCCCCACGGTGCATCAGCCTTGGCATCCGAAATTTCGAGGACTTTTGGAAAAAAAGGCGGTTTAAAGTGCCTCATTAGCGTGCTCTCGGATAAAGACGCCGCTGGCATCTGGACCGCTTTAAAGGGTAATATCGACGAAGCAATTCCATTTCGAAGCAGTGCGCCGCGCTCCTGGCAAGTTTTGCCAGTCGGGATGGGGGATGAGAAAGTTGGGTCGCTTCGTGAAAGTTTTGCGGTGGCATGGAGTGATGCATTAGCTAACCACTCATGGCGAGAGCGCTCTCCTTGGCTGATTTGTGGTTCGGTGGCTGCCGTCGGAGAGGTTTTGAAATATTGGCACGATCATGGATGGATAGTTAAGAGGATGTTGTCGGATTGACATGAATGTTTCGCGGTCGTTTTTTAGCGTCAGACTTACAGCTTGGGTGGCAACACTTTCAGGCGGCTTCAGTTTCTGTCCCGTTCATGCCCAAGTATCTAATGTAACTGTTCCTGTGCCGGGGCAGATTGTCCCCGAATCATCGAATGGAATACCTCAATTATTTTTCGATGCAAGAACTACCGGATTTACTCGTGACGGGAAGCAGCAGATTTTTGATGGCGACGTGATCGCCATAGGTCCCAAGAGTATTATCACTGCTGACCGTGTAGTGATCGATCAGGAGAAGAAATCTCTTATCGCAGAGGGTCACGTGGTCGTATTAGCGGCCGATCAGATTTTAACGGGCGATCGAATCGAACTAGCGACCGAGACGGGGGATTTTAAGATCACCGGAGCTAGGATGATTGTAAATGATAAAGCTGAGTCGGAAAAAATAGCGAAGGATGTCTTGGGATTCTCAGCGCCGGAACTTAGTTTTGAGGCTGAAAGAAAGGCGCGACTTGATGAGGTGAGCAAACGCAAAGACGTCGTTAAAGAGTCTGTGCGGCGGAAAGCTAAACTTGGCCAAGGAGCGAGTGACGGCGACGTTAGTGACTATTCGAGACTACTTCAGCAAGAAGACATGATCCGTTCACAGGAGAACCCTGCTTTTGCACAGATGACCGAATCACGTCGTAACAACCTGCGAAAGCGACGTGATTTTTGGGAAACATCGAGAGTTTCGGAACGAGTCCGACTTGATTCAACCAAACAATCATACTTTAGACTTGAGGGTGACGAGTTGGTTAAAACCAACGGCAATGACTTTGAGGCTAAACACTCTCTGTGGACCCCATGTAAGTGCGACAAAGACGAGGCTCCAGCTTGGGGGTTTAGGGCTTCTTCAACATTTGCCCAAATGGGAGGGTACGCAACCTTTTATGACGCGATGCTCGAGGTCAAAGGTGTGCCTGTACTTTATTTGCCATGGATGATGCTTCCCATCAAGGATCGCCGCCAGTCAGGACTTTTGATGCCATCGTTTACAGACGATGTCGTGTCGGGTAGTGGTTACAGTCAGCCATTATTTATTGATCTTGGTCGGAATAAAGATATGACGCTAAAGGGTGATATATTTGAACGGCGCGGGCTTCGTGCAGGAGCCGAGGTTAGATGGAAGAAGTCAGAGTATAGTGGGTTGCAGTTAAACGTCGAAGGTATGCGTGATAAGGTTTGGCTGCGGCAGCGATCGTCTCGAAATGAGCTCTCAAAAATGTTTGCAGACGGTCTTTCTATAGCGAGAAAGCAGGACCCTGGGACTCCCGCTAAAGATATAGGGTCTTTAAGTGGTCGAGACTATATGGCCCGCAGGTTGGCGCAGCGGGATTGGTGGGAGAAAAATGCGCCTGAATGTTTATCAAGCGATGTAAGTGAGCGTCGAGCGTGTGAGGCGGCTGTATTGGGCAGCCTTCGTCCACCCACGAACTCCAATCGAGGGTTAGCTCGATGGCGCGCATCTGAACGACTTAGCGAACGATTTTCTTTTATTACGTCTGGTGAGATTTATTCAGATCGACAATATAATTCCGACGTCTACATCTCTGATGCGACTCAGCCTGGTTTTGACACAGGCAATGGCGAGTGGTCCATAAACCCGATCCGCTCCAGGCTAAACTATGACGGATCTGGATACTTTCTTGGCATTGGATCGTATATTGGCGATTCAACCATGCTAAATGATAGGTTTGAGGGTTATCAGACGCCAGTTGCCACGCACCTTAAGACTCGGTGGTACCTGTTGAAGCCTGATGGCTTACCTATTTATGGACGAGCGACTATGGACAATTACCGAGTTAGCTTCGACACGGGATCAAAGTCGGACATGGAATCTGCTTCAGATTGGTTACCCGGTGGGTATTGGCATCGTGCTCAGGGGTCTTTTGTGGCTCCATTAACGACGCGAACCGCTGTCCAAATTGATCAGTTCACAGATTTTGACGCAAGGTTTGTGACGTTTGATGCGATGTCAGACAACAATAAGCACACACAAAGTACCATGCAATCCTGGCGAACCGGTGTTCGATTTAATTTACCGCTTGATGGTAAAGGTGCAGTTCCAACATGGCTCGGAGGTTTCGATGACGAGACCGGAAAACGGTTGATTCAACATGTCATGAATTGGTCTATGACATTAGCAGCTCGTCCAGTTGTGTTTAGACGAGGGTCATACGGGGAGCCTGGAATAACTGCCACAGGTCGTCCATCCACGTGGTTTGCTTCGGATCGACCTGGTCTCGATGACAACATTCAGCCTATAGATTTTATGAAGCAGTATGAGATTGTTACATTTTCAACGTCCCATCGTTGGAAGATATTCAGCGAGCTTTGGAAGACTCTGTATGGGGAACAGGCCGTAGAAAAACCGGAAGAGAACTCAAAAATGTCGTTTCAGGAGAAAGCTCGACGAGAGCTACTTTACTCCATGGATCGACCGGTGCGAGACGCGGGCGACTTATTTTCAAATGATCAGTCTAAGTGGTTTGCAAACAGATATCAGCTTCTTGAAACTGACTATATTGAACCAGTTTCTTTTGGAGCGTCGATTTCCTACGACCGACTTAATGATGTACGGAGCCGAAAAGAGGGGAGCACGCGCGAGAATCGGCCTTGGAGTGACCTTGACTCAGCTCTCGGGGTTTCGGTCGCCGGTTGGTCCATCACAGGCAGTTCCAAGTACAATATCTATGACAAACTTCAAACTCGATTTGCTTCTAATTTGGTACCACCAACACTTTGGGATACTAACTTAACCCTAGGGTATACAATTGAGCGAAATCCTTACCAGACATCGACGGGGAATATTGTATTTTCGTCAACTCGAGAGAGAACAACGACGATTGTCACCTCGCTGATGAGACCATTTGCGGCAAGCTGGAGTTATTCCAACAAGGAATTAGAGTCTGCAGACTATGTCTCTGAGGATTATCGCCAAAAGCTTGGTTTATCATATGCTTCTCCGAGTGGGTGCTGGGGGGCAAGTTTTGTTCGCGAAAAGCCTTACGGTTCCGAAGAGAGGGCCGCGACGTATTTGCTCCAGCTAAACGTAACATTTATGGGCCAAACGCGAGATCTGCCGAATATGTCGCCACCGTTGGAACGTCAAATCAAGAAAAGCTGACATTGTTTGAAGATTAGACCGAGTTTTTACTACAAAATAATTTCCATGATTGTCCCCGAATTCTTCGGGTCAATAGAGCTAGCTACTGATTGTATACTCAGATGTCCGCCCAGCTTTTCAACGAAGAATTTCGCAACGGATAGCCCGTGTCCGGCTCCATGTTCGCCCCCAGTGCCTGTGCGTGCGGAGAGGCTTTTTTGCCGTCTAATGCGCCCGAGAATTTTTTTAGGAATGCCGATGCCGTGATCGGTGACCTTGATTAAAGATTGACCTGGATTAATTGATTCAGCCGATATTAAAACCCGAGATCCTGTGTGAGAAAACTTTATAGAGTTTGTGAGAATATTGACGATCACGTGATCACGAGCGATGTCAGGATCGGTGAAACTAAAGGCGTTGGAGCAAAGGTCAAAGTTGATCGAAATCTGTTTTGAGTCGAGTTGTTCCTGAACCATTGAGACTGATGAGTGAATAACATCGGAAACCTTGACGGGGCGTCGTCTCATGTTGTTGGTAGCCCGACGTTCGTGGTCAGTTTTGTGAAATCGCTCCACCATTTTTTTTGCCTGACACAATGACCACGCCAACTGCTTTGTCGCTTTTTCGTCGGTAGCAGCAGTCCGTCTATTTAGATTTGCTATGGCGAGCTGAAGTGGCGTATTCAGATCGTGGCATAGCGCTCTGAGTTTTATTTGATGCTCGCTAACTTGTTGCTGTACGACTTTGTCAACGTCGCGCTTTAGCCTGGTGATTTCATTTTCATGGCGTTTTAGATCGGCAATAATCGATCGGTCCGTGGTGGTGAGACTTTGCTTCCAGGGGTCGGCCTCTGGCCCCCACTCATTCCAGGGCCGAATTTCCCATTCGCAGTAAGGATCTCCACATGCAATGCATTTTGTTTCGATTTCGAGCAAATCCATTCCAAAAAATTGACTACACCAAGCGCTTCCGTAACCAGTCAATGAGTAGCAGACCGGCTGTTTACTTAAGCCAAATAGTTCTTTGTGAGACAACGCTTCGTAGCTGTTAAGCCAGCGACCACTAAAGACAAATAATCCTTTACTGCGATCAGACTGGAAAGCCTCGGGCACGACTTTTACTAGGCCGCACCAGCCATGCATGATGGGTCCAAGGTCCAGTTTTTGTTGACCAGTCAGTCCAGGAAAAATTTCATCCATAGCCCTGTAGTCGTTGATTGCACTTTCGTATCCGAAGCGAGCAAAAATCATCTGAGCGACAGATTGTCCAACCTGTTCGATCGTCGCTTTGCGAAGAATGCTGACAGCGGCGTGATTGAACATCAGCATTCTGCTATTCGAGAGCTCGATTAGACCATTCTTTGGTGAAAACCTCAGATGGTTATCAAGAATATCCTCGATGGTACTATCACGCACTCACGTCCTCCACGCTTATGCAAGTCGCCAAGCATTCTCCACGGCTAATCTTAACTCATTATCATCGACACTCAGGGTGATGGCACGTTCCCATGTGTTCAACACAACCGTTGGCATGTTAAAGCCGTTAAGATCTGGTCCCGCAAAAAGTCCAGTATCCATTCCGTGCAGGGTGTTTAGAAAATCCCGCATCCGCGTCTTGTAGAGCTTTAGCTGTAATGGTGTCATCGTCGATATGAGTTGCTCGCGTTCTGCGAAGGACAGTGGTTTAGCTAGGGTCTCTTCAAAGAGCCAGTCAGGAGGTGCTTTACCGACTATTCCTTTGACCCATTTTACGACACCCTGGATTGCGGCAGGTTCAGCAGTACATAGATAGAGATTTTTAAAGCCTGAGCGAAAAAGAAACTTTGATAGATCTAAACCGGTAGCTTTGCCGCTGAAATTTTTATCAATAAATAAAGTTGCCGAGTCGTTAATATTAAGAATATTACGCATGAGATCAGAGCGTTTGCCAAAAGTTAGGATTGATTTACTGAGCGCATGACAGCGGTGTTCCCAGTAAGATCGTACGGTTTCGTCATCGTCTATTAACACGATTTCAGTGGACGTCATTGCAAGTCTGCTCCAAATTGCCTCGACATTGTGGCTCGCTGAGCAATAAAAGCAAAGAGCGTGCCATGGGGCAGACGAAGCCAAATTGGCTAATCTGGTCTATTTTTATCTGGTCAAAATGTCAGTGACGACCTTTTCCGCGACTGATCGTGCAGAATTTCCAAACGATGCATTGAAGGATTCTTCATGCCTAAGATGATGTAGCTGAGCACTTACGTCCCCACGGTTAGCAAGCACTTCTCCCGACATGGGGTACTCTCTTTGCAAGATGAGCTTTTGATTTCGGAGATCCCATAGCTCTACTCGAACGAAACTTTGCCAGCGCGTTTTAAGGTAGTAATCATCAGCCACGCTTAAATTTCTAACCTGGCCTTTGGTCGGCGGGGGTGATTGTCCAACAAAGTAATCGGGTTCTCTTGTTTTTCGATTATTTTGGCTAACCCTTCGCTCTCCGGCCTTTCCCGTCTGAGAGGAAATTATTTGGGCTCGCAGGATCGCGTCAGCGCCGGAGGGCTGAGCGAGGTGTAATTGCCCGTTGGCTGCAATAGCTCTTTGTAGTTCGTCCCATAGAAGCTCGTGAGGCACTACTTCAGACCCTGTATCGTAGACGGCCTCGACAAACACGGTTTTAATACCATTCGGGGCCGCGGTGTGGAGGTTTGTCAGTCGGTAACTACAGCTTGCAACCGTAAAACACAGACTGGCGGCAACTAGAAACCAGACGACTAGTTTGATTGATTTTTTTCTGGACTCTAGCAATTTTGCAGTCATAATGAGCATAAACCTCAACATAACCTGAACAAAGAGAGGCTGCTATGGAATTTGATAGTCCCCCGTCCAGGCCTGTCGTTAAAAACTCCGTAAGTGCACAGGCTGAGTGGGAAAATTGGCTTTATCAGAATAGTTTTGAACACCTTCGTGATGCGGATGGCCTCGATTGGTCGGTCAAGATTCGGCTGGAACAACTGCCAAGTAACCTTGATCGGCGAGCCGGACGATCAGTTGCAACCGTGGAAGTGGCTCTTGACGTGTCCATGGTGGCTCTTATTGAAACGGGGACATTTGATAAGGATGAGGACGCGCGCCTCATTGATTTAGTGGGCGAGGGCTTAATACCTTTGCGTATGAGGAAAATTCAATACGAAGCCACGAGTGAAAATGCCATGCGCGAAACGATGGCGCAGGCTTTGCCAGAACTGCGCGAAAATTTTAGGAAAACTTCCCTGCATGCCGTAAAACGGACCTTGGTGGGGCGCTGGCTCGAGGGTCGAATGGTATTCGGCAAGGGGGAGTTAGACGCTGGATTTGATCCGCAATTGACTAATTTTTCAGTATCAAACTCCAAGGAATGATGATGAGGCCCCTTGACTCGGACCTCAGGTTTCACTAAAACGGTCGGTTCATTGCGTCCATTGTGAATGATGGGGAGTTTTTGGCGATGTTAGAATTTGTTCCAGAGAGAATTGACCGGGCAGTGGTGATGAACGTATTTCAAAACCAGCAGCCGGCAGCCGGCGCGCTGACGGCGGCTTCGGTGGTCGATAGTTTTGTAGGCGCTGATTTTGTAGTTGCGGTCCATAACTGGCTTATTGGTACTCAGCTTCGTTATGTGATTTTTGACTTCCAGGATGAGAAGGAAGTTCCCGCGGACTTTGTCGAAGAGCTCATGCAGCTGATGAAGCGGGTTAGAATCCCGTTCCTCTTCACAGGGGTCATGGATCGTCCTCGGGCCTTACTGAAGTCTTATGATTATACCTCGAAGTTTCCGATCTTCGCGTCAATTGAGGAGGCAGTCTCCTATCTTGAGTCCAAGTATCCTAATCTTCTTATGGTGTCCCACGACGGAATTGTTTTTGGTTCACCTATTGAGATGGTTCGTAGCCGCTTGAACGGTAAACCAGGCGAGGAAGACGGCGAGATGCCGGCTGAAGATGAAGACTAAAATCAATTCTTCTATGTTTATGAACTAGTCGAGATTGAGCAGACCGGTCCGTTGTCAGGGCCGGTTTTTTTTAATCGAGCCGATTTAGTTCGCCGTTGATAATTTCCAGATTTTCTTTGATGGTCTCCAGGTTTGAAGACTCAGGATAACGCGTTAAGGCTTCTTCTAGAAGGCTCCTGGCTTTCCCCAGGTAAACTCGTTTGCCGCTAGGGTCGTTCGTGGCTGAGCTGGCACGGTATTGGAATGCTGCCTGCTTCCTTAGATCCTGAGTCGCTCGATCCGACCAAATCTTGATGTTTTGTCGGGCCGCTGAATAACTTTCAGAATTCTGAGGGATTTTTTTCGCGGCCAGGATTGCTTGTTCAATTTGCTCTTTTGCAGCGAGTTCTTGCGCTTTTGCTAGTATCTGAGCGCCCTCAGCACTGGGTTCAGTTAATCCGCTCGAGCTCGTGTTAACTTGATCCAGGCTCATGTTTGGTGAGGTCACCGTAGGTGACGGAATCGGTGGTTTGGCATCGACACGAGTATCAGATGCGGAGTTCTGTAGCGTCTCGGTCGTGGCCGAATTGGGTGACTGGGTCGTGCCAGATAGTTTCGTCGCGAACTGCTCCCAATCAGAAGTTTCTTTCCGAAGTACAGAGTAAAGATTCTGGACGAAACCTGAGCTGTTTCCGCCCTTTTGTATTGCGTCGTGAGCCATGAGGTAAACAGCGCGGCCTTTGAGATACGGATTGCTTGAAAGGGCTTCAATAAGATCAAGGCCCTTTTCCTGCGTTTTTGACTGTAGGGAGTTACGCGATACACTGGCTCCAGTAGAGGCACGAGCGAGTTCACGCTGAGCGCCTATGGGTGTCAATATATCCCGTAGAACTCCAATCACAAGAGCTGCTTCGTGGATTGTGCCGCCGCTGGGACTGGCCGGGATACTGTTGAAAATTTGTCGGTCATTTTCCGTATAGTCATTCTCAGTGACGACCATTCTTGAAAAAAACGCAGCATACTCTGCATCTACGGAAACAGATGATGGGCGCTTAGCTCCGGATTTCGTCAGGACAGGATCTTTGGTTTCGGTAACATGGATCTGCCGCGACTGCGTTTTATGCGGTTCGACGATGCTTTTCTTTGTTGCGGTTGAACATGAGATAGGGAGTGTGACTGCAGCCAGAGTGGCAAACGTGAGACAGTTTTTTCTCATCTGGAAATCTTCCTAGTATGGACTTAACTTACAAGACTTATAGCGCCATGCTGAAGGACGTCAAGTAGCGACGATCCTCAACTCGCTTAAGCGTGCTGCTGACGTCAGCAGCATAACTCGCAAATTCAAGGCTACCAAGTGTCGAGTTGATCGTAAAGCCCCAAGAAACGAAACCCTGGTTTGCTCCCACTTGCAGTGCAAACGCGCTTTGCTCAAGAGGGTTACCACTAAAAATTTCCAGGCCGCCGTGAAGCATTTTGGCTAGGTCAATGCCAGGAAGACCATAATAGGTAGAATTGCGGCCTAGATAGATATTTTGGACGTCAGCACTGAAGCGTATACCGTAATCCGAGGAGACGCGAGGGCTTATGGACATTCCGACTCTGGCATCTGTTGGGTCAACAATTGATAATGCTTCTGAGTTGCCCTCAGAGCCGATAAACTTGGTGCCGCAAATGTTCTGACGTTTTTCCGTAAATGGGTTGAGATAGTCCTTCTTGCAGCCGGTGGGTAAATTACGAAGAGTCAGTCCCAGTGTGGGGAACCAGTAGTCGGCCAACGTGTAAAGTAGCCCGACATCAGCTCCCATTCCAACTCCGCGATTATTATCTGACTTTATTCGTTCATAAAGCCCAGTGCGGCTCTTTAAGTCGCTGCTTGGGATTGTGTCCTCAAACGCATAACGGTAGGTGGGGCGCAGAGTCAATCCTAGGGTGATCCGATTAGAGGCATCTGTCATTGCATAGCCAAAACTTGCTCCTAGGTCTGACACTGAGCTAACTCTCGCATCTGTGGGCGTGTCTTTGTCAATATAGACGCGCATGGACGAGTTCTGAAAAATGCCAAAACCTGCCGGCCGATTCTTGCCCATATCAAATAGAATCGATGGGAATGCGGCAGCTCTGGCGTAGAATGGCTTATCGGCGTCAAAGTCAGATTCAGCGATCACATCGGCCACCCCTCCACTGGTCGTTCCGGCAATCGCGCCGTAGAACGAACGGCTGGCTGCATTTAGGCCAACCGTGACATTGGGAAGCTTCAGAATGTGAACCGTTTTTCGGCTCCTAGCTTTTCTTACCCTGGCAATGCCTGCTGGATTAGTCCAGAACGCTGACTCGTCGTTGGCGATGGCCGTGAAAGCCCCGCCAAGCCCCATAGGTCTCGGGGTCGGGTATCCTTCAGGAACTTCTGCTAAAGCGTCACTGACGCTGACGAAGCCCGTCGCTGCGACTAGAGCCGTCTTTGTTATGAGTTTCCAGAGACTTTTAGGAGACCTTAAATGCATAACATGCTTATTCTGTTGATTGATCTATGGTCATCATGATGCAATCAGCCGACATTGGCAAGAAGAGAGCTCAGTACGTAGGCTAAAATTGCGACCCGAGGGCCTCTTTAGGACTTTTGAAGAGCCTCTGTTAAGGTCTCCAAATCCTCTTTTTCTCGCAATACCTGGCGTAGTTGCTCGGTTTGCTCGGCGAGGCGCTGCTTTAGTATCTGCATTTGCTCGTCTTTTGAAGAAATGATGGAGTCCTTCATGTCTAGCATCTTGTCAGTCATCTCCGACAAACGGCTCATGGACTCATGCGTTAGTCGTAGGATCTCTCGGTTTTCTTCTTTTGCAAGACTCAAGTGATCAATCAACAAAGCGACTTCCTGTCGATCAGACGAACTAACTCGCTCACCGAGTACAGAAATTTGGTTATATTCCATATCGACTGATTTTGAGTCGTCACTGTTACTCGACGATTTTGTCCATTCTGGCGTGTTTGAATTGGGTAGTGGCGGGAGACCTTCCATCGTGACGACTGTGGATGCATCGGTGTAAACCATAACCTGTCCCCGATTCGTCCTTGCAACGAGTTTACCATTGCGAACTCGTCGCCAAATCTCATCAATTGAAACACCCAAGTGCCGCGCGGCTTTGGAGAGCTCCATCCCATCGATATCGTCGTCGTCCGAGGATCGCCCTACGAAGAGCTCCTGAGTTTTCTCGGATCCGGTTGTCTTGGTGTCTGAACGGAAACTTTGACGATTTAACACGATTGGTTCAACTGTCATACCAGCCTGCCGATTTATTAAACAGATTAATTAATGCACAGATCAGATAGTTAAGTTGTATCCCATCCGAGGGTCTCGCTGCAAGCTTTAGGCGGTAACTAGGCGCCTTTTTTTTGGGTTTCAGTCAGGAGGTCGTCGTCATCTGACTGAATAAGGAAACGAGATGGTTCATCCTTGATCGTCAAGCTGCCGATATTGGCCAATTTCTTTTTTGCTTTTTCGAAGCTCGGATCAACTGCGGTGGCTCTTAACAAGGATTCTCGCATGGATGTCTCATCACCTTTTTCTTCAAATGCTAAAGCAAGGTTAAATAAGACCCTCGCGTCACGAGGATTAATTGAAAGAGCCATACGGTATTTTTCAATGCCGCGATCGATTAGCTGCATTTTTACGTAAGTAAGGCCGAGCGAGTTCAACGCTGAGATATCGTGACTCTCTAGGTCTAGGGCCTTTTCGAGGCTTTTTTGTGCGTTATCGTAGTCGCGCTTTTGTAAGTAGAGGTTGCCCAACCCGCGGTGGGCCGACGCCATCTTTGGAGATAATTTGATGGTGATCTTGAAAAAGTTCTCTGAACCGTCCACGTCTCCTGAATTGAGAAGCAGATTAGCTACGATGAGAGGATATCTTGGGTTTTCAGGACTTAGTTGATGAAGCTGTTTTGCGCTGTCAAGCAAGCTGGCGTGATCGTCCATTTGTTCGGCTAGATCAAAAAGATACTTGTACGTATCAACATAATCAGGATTCATAACCATCGCGGCACGAAACTTGTCTCTAGCGCCGGAATAATTCCCGCTCTTGAGATCAACTCTACCGAGACCACACATGGCTCTTGCCGAGTTGCTCTTTATGTTTTGTGCCTCGAAGAAAAACGATTCGGCTATCCATAATTCTCCAGCCTCAAGGTGCTCCTCAGCTCTCTCGAGCATGGAGTGCAAGTTTGATGGAGTTTTTGCGCAGTTGACGAGGCTATTCAATTGGCGAGAGAAATCTTCAAATGAAAATGGCTTAACTAGGTAACAGTCAACGCCGCCCTCACTGGCTAAGACAACATCATGGCGCAAAGCTTCCGAGGTCATAAGAAGAAAAGGAGTCAGCTTGTATGTAGATTTTTTTCGAAGATCCCTGCAAAATTCAAGTCCGTTCCTTTGTGTTAATTGCCATTCAACGACAAATAAACCGATCTCATCGATACGCATCTGTCGTTCGGCCTCTTCGATGGATAATACGATCTTCACGTTTTTTACCCGTAGAGCATTGAAAAAATTCCGAAGGGTAGCTCTATATGTTGACGACGGTTCCACTACGAGAATTTGTCGTGAGCCAAGGAAGGTATTAATTTTTTGACCAAGGTTTGCTTTAGACATCCCACAGTTCCTCGGTTTGAGGTTTCGGTGCCTCTGAGGGACTCTTTAAGATCTATCTAAAATCAAATAATTATACCAATAAAGTCAGCATCTTAAATGGCAATGGCGCCGCCATCTGAGTCTATGCTAACATGATTCGTTTGCAGCTCAATTCTTCGAAAATTTGATTATTGTTGAGGCAAGTCATGAACCTGGAGCGTTCGGTGGCGAACCCAAGGCTTATTTGGTGGCGTGATGTATTTCGGCGCTGGCCTGTCTATTTGGCGGGACTGGTAGCCATGTTCGTCACCAATGCCACTGAGGTTTTGGCGCCTAAGACCATTCAGTGGATGATTGACGCGCTCATTGCAGCCTCCAACCAGAGTTCAGATCCGCAGTCTGGTACGCTCGCTTTTCAAAATATTCTGAATGCCGCGGCACTCTTTGCCCTGGTCGCACTGGTTGGCCTCGCAGGCCGGATCTTCTGGCGATTCACGCTCGCAAGAATGACCCATGTCGCCGGGGCATCCATGAAACAAAATATTTGGAGTGCTTTGCGTTCCTCATCACTTGAAAACGTGCAGCGATTCACATTGGGTGATCTCATGAATCGGGCCATCGGGGATGTAAATTCAGCACGCTGGATTTATGGATTTACGCTCGTGCTGACGTGCGATGTGATTTTCTTCACGTCACTTGGCGCGATTTCGATGCTGCTGATTCACCCTGGCCTCGCGCTCGCCTGTCTATCAACATTTGTTATTTTTCCGCCGATCATTATGCAGCTGGCAAAACGTGAGTACATGGCTCATGAATCGGCCCAAAGTGAACTCACCACGTTATCCGAGTACGTCAGCCAGGCCATCCGAGGCGTCAGGTCTCAGAGGGCCAGTAACGCCTTTGGGTCGTGGGTTACCTGCCTCACGGATTCAGCCGCACGGTATGCAAAATTACGTTTTAAAGCGCAAACGATTGCTATTAACAGTTTTCCTGTCTGCAGTATTCCCACGATGGTGTCTTATGTCATATTGTTTTTGTGGGGCCCGCAGCTGGTCACATCAAATGTGATCACGGTCGGTGAATTCGCTGCCATGGCGTCTTATGTTTATTTGCTTCAAGGTCCGGTTGCAGATGTCGGGGAGCTTGTCGCAGAGTGGCAAAAGGGTTTTGCATCAGTCAATCGCATCGCTGAGATAACACATCTTCCCGAGCAGAACACTCTAGATGAAACATTAGCAGATGGCGCGCGCATCAAAACTATAGTTGTTGAGGCGCAGTCGATGGATAGACATCAAGACGCCTTGATGATCAAACAATACGCTGTAGATGTCAGTGGTCTCAAGGCGGTCCGCGGCGGACGAGTTTTATTTGAAGGGGTCTCCCTGAAATTGGGGCGCTCGGAATGGCTTGGCATTTCGGGAGACGTCGGCTCTGGCAAGTCTACCTTGTTGCAGAATCTTGCCGGGCTATTACCGCCAAATGAAGGGCGGATTCGATTTAACGGACATCATCATCTGGCTGAGCGACCAGGGCAAACAATCTCCGATGGCTCATGCCAAGTTGCTTATGCGCCAGAGAAACCATTTGTTTTCGCGGGAACGATTCGCCACAACTTAGCGCTTAATCACTCTTATTCAGATGGGCAACTTTGGCGCTCTCTTGAAATCGTGGGGCTTGATGCTGAGGTCCGAAACATGCCGCGAGGATTAGACGGCATTGTAGGAGAGGGCGGCGTCTCTTTGTCTGGTGGGCAGAGACAGCGCTTAGCACTCGCAAGGATCGTGCTTCGCGCCTCAGGGGTTGTACTTTTGGATGATCCACTGAGCGCAGTAGACGGAGAAACAGAGTCAAAGATCATTTCAAACTTGAAGCAGTTTTGGTCCAGTCACTCGGCCATTTGGGCGTCTAATAAGCCGTCGACTTTGACTTGCTGTGATCGTGTTGGGCGACTGACTGTGCGTGGTCTAGAATTTATTGATGGACCGGACGCGTTCGTTGCTGGAAAGACGAAGGAGGAACTGCATGTCTAACGCTGCGGTTCACAGGGGATCCGCCGAAAAAAATTTATCGACTCGTTTAAATTGGCGAGTGTTTCTTCCTCTTCTCAAGTCATCCTATAAACCTGTTGTTGTAGGATTGACAGCTTTAATCGCGAGTACTTTGTTTGTCGTGTGGGCGTCTATACTCTTGGGTGATCTATGCGCACAGATGGGTTCAAAAACGTTTGAATTCCGCAGTGGGCTCACTCTGATCGTTGGGTTTCTGGTATTGGAAGTCATCAGTATTTTAGCTCAGTTTATCGGCCGAAAATTTTTAGCTGATGGTACAAACCAAGTTCTTTTGGATCTACGTAAGGCTTTATTTACGAAGCTTAATACACTACCCATGAGCTATTTTGACACTCAGCCACTCGGTCGAATTATCACACGGGTTACAAATGACGTTGAAGGTGTGGAGGGTTTTTTTGGGGGCGGCCTGGCCAGAATTTTAACGGCCTCCGTGCAAATTATTTCTGTGTTGCTTGGTATATTTTTTATTGCGCCCTCCTACGGCTCCTGGGTCGTGGCTTCCGCCTTGCCGTCTCTTGGATTTAGCTGGTTTACAAGAAAGCCCGTGCGGTATTGGCTCAGTGAGAACAAAATTCGCAATGCACACGTTAACTCCACTCTGGCGGAATTTATTCAAGGCTTGCCCGTTCTCAGGGTGCTCGGTCTAGAGGCTTGGTCGGTCGAAGAATTCGGCAAAGATACTCGTCACCACTACGAATCAAGTATTAAGGTTCTTTCTTGGAATAGTTTTATTCGGCCGGTGACCGTATTTTTGAGCGTGATGCCAACGGTCGTGGCCGTTGTTCTGGGGGGTGTTTTGCTTGTCGATGGACACGTGGAGCTTGCGGCTATTGTTGCAGTGATCCGTTTGACGGAACGATTTAGCAATCCCGTCCGTACGCTCACGCAGGAAATTCAGGTTATTCAAGATGCTACAGCCAGTGCTGCGCGTGTTGCAGAGATGCTGGCTGAGCCTTCCGAAGAGGCTGCCAAATCCTCAGTGGTCGATAAATACATGGCCGCCGCATCTGGTGCCATCGAGTTCAAAGACGTAAATCTGGCCTACAAAGCAGGTCGAGACGTGCTCTCTGAATTTAGTCTGAAGATTCCGGCAGGACAAAAGCTTGGCATCATCGGTGCCACGGGTGCGGGTAAGAGTTCTGTCATTAATTTAATTCCTGTACTCTATCGACCTCAAAAAGGATCAGTTCTTGTGGACGGCGTTGATGTTGCAGACTGGAATCTTGCGTCCCTGCGGGGACAAATTGGATACGTGGCTCAGGAGCCCTTTCTGTTGAGAGGAAGCCTTGGTGACAATCTTTTGGGGCTTGGTTGGAAAGATGATCCCAAGAAAACCAAGGATTTTATGGACGCTGTTGCTGCGTGCGGTCTCACTGAGGTGGTCAGCCGTTTCCCGGGAGGTTTAGATTACGATGTACGAGAGGGCGGTGCCAATCTAAGTAGCGGCGAGAAACAAATGATTTCCTTTATGCGCCTTATCCGTGAAGATCGACCGATTTTACTGATGGATGAAGCGACATCTTGCCTCGACAGTCGATGGGAGACCGCTATTCAGCGTGCGATTTTAGTACTCATGGGCCAAAGAAAACGCACCTGTGTGATTATCGCGCACCGAACTGAGACCCTAAGATCCTGTGACCGAATTATTAAAATTCGCGGCGGCACCATCGTCGCCGATGGGACGCCTTCGAAAGTTTTAACCTGAGCAGAGCATTTGATTGTTTTTCAAGCAAGTCGGATACTCCTCGTAGATTAAATTACATGGTAGAATTTGAGCCGCATTTCGTTAAGGAAATAAGAGGTCAAAATGTCTTGGGCTGACAATCCTACAACAGCGATTCTCATGCAGTATGCCTACGAGCCATACACCGTATATGCGTTAATTATTGCTCTTTTAACGGCTAGTAGTTTTGGTCTCCCATTTCCAGAAGAAATTGTCTTGCTAACTGCTGGCCTTCTTGCCCACATCGGATCTAATCCGCATCTCTATCCGCCACCGACTCCCGATGCTGTTGGCGTTAGCGTACCCGTTACTGCGATGGTGTGTTTTTTTGCAGTTTTTTTAAGTGACTTTTTAGTTTTTTGGCTTGGTCGGCGCTACGGCACTCGGATGCTCAATCATCGCTGGACACAGAAACTGATTTCTCCACAAGGCTATGAGAAAATTGCCGACTGGACCAAAAAGTTTGGCCCTCTAGCGTGCGGTGTTTTTCGATTCACTCCCGCACTCAGATTTCCTGGACACTTCGCCTGTGGGGCGACTGGGATAAAGTACTCCACATTTATTTTGGTTGACGGCACGGCTGCGCTAGTATCGGTTCCTACGCAGGTGCTGCTCATGGCGTATTTTGGGGAGCAGATTTTAGGTCTGCTTAAAGACATAAAGATCACATTACTTGTTATCATAAGTGTGGTCTTGGTTATCTATATTGCAAAGCGTTTGTGGGCTCGCCGCAAGGCGGCTCGTGTTTGAGCTGTTGAGGCATTATCACTAAAAAAACACCCGCCAAGGTTTCTCTTGGCGGGTGAATTAATTTTCTACTTGATCAACCAAAGCGCTTAGTAGCGGCTTGGACGTGGTCCACGGTTCTCGCGAGGAGGTTGAGGACGAGCTTCGTTAACTGTCAGGCGACGGCCTTCGAAGTTTTGACCGTTGAATTTGTCGATAGCTGCTTGAGCTTCACCATCGGAACTCATTTCAACGAACGCAAAACCTTTGCTGCGACCTGTTTCACGATCTGTGATGATGCGTGCTGACTCGACTGTCCCTACTTCGCTGAAAAGGCTAGCAAGCGCCTCTTGCGATGTGCTGTAAGGTAGTCCACCAATGTAAAGCTTCTTTCCCATGTCCCAAAACCTACTCATAATTTTTGCTCACCTTTACAAGCGGACTTCCCACTTTTCCGGTGACGCTGTTGATACTGCACCCTAAAAACCAAATAGTGTGCTCTATAAGAATTTATAACAGCTGGCTTTTAAAAATGCCACAAAAAGAATCAATTGCAGTCTTTTTTTAAGGAAGACCGCTATTTTAACGATTTAACGTGAGTTTAAGGACTGGGCGGGTTATAGGTCTCCATCTAAACGATTGTTATTTCAGTTGGTTGGAGGATCCCGTCATGCGCCGTTCAGCTCATAAAAGAGCCCTGACTTGGGCCGGTTTGGCTCTTATGGTTTGCTTGGTTCCGTTAGCAGCGCGGGTCTGGCTGCATTTCAACGGAGCAGTCGAATCGGTGACACTGGGAGTTGTCGGTGAATTTGTGATGCGGGATGAGGGTGGTCGTCCGTTGACCCGCGATCAGCTGCGCCGATCAGTGACTATTGTGGTGAATTGGCCGTCCCAATGCGCGGGGCCTGAACAATGCTTATTGGCGAAAGAACAGCTACCGAAAATCATGACTTGGGTCCGAGAGTCGTTAGAGCCCAAGTGGACTGAGGAAAAAAACCCCCTCAATCTCCTGGTTGTCGGAGAAGGCGCAGCTAGTGTCAGTACTGATGGACGCTGGCGTCGTTTTCCGGAGGCAGCTCAGTCGGGTACCATACTGCCAGCATCTGCTGAAGTCGATCAGCCGACTCTCGTCTTAGTCGACAATATTTTGCAATTTGCCGCCATGGAAACGCTGGACAGCGAGGTTGATTTTACCCGTCTTAGTCGAGTGATCAGTAAGACGGCTTTTGACCAATATTTGGGTAATTATCTTGCTCGCCGTACCTTCATGGGGCCTAAAAGAACTCAGAATTAGCCTCACTTAAGCATAAGTCCCATATAGTCTTTGTCCTAGAGCTCAAGTTCCCCAGCTAAGATGCCGATCCGCTTTAAGATTTGTTGGAGACGCTATGCTCAAGCTAGTTTCATGCCTAACACTGCCGGTGATGGTCTTGTCTGTTGCCTGCTTGGATAGTTCAAAAAAAACAGAATCAAATCGGCAAGCCCCAAAACCTCAAAGCGGTTCTGAACAGACTGCTACCGTTCCTAATAACGAAAATCTAGACTGTGACGCCCAATGGGCTCTGGCAACCCGTCAACAGCCAAAAGGCGCTCAGTTTGTGTATGACACGAGCCTGACAGCATCGATTTTCACGGATCGTTTTGACCGTAATGTCGTCATTTCGTCGTCATCGTCGGAGGCGATCTCTCAGACGATTACAGTGACAAGCCAAATTATTCAGCAGTTTTCCTCAAGTCTGAAGCAGCAAACCGTAACGCTCCAGAAGTCAAAGTTTTTGCAAGGCTGCCAGAAAGAAATTCCGCAGCCTATAGCCATCGCAACCTTGGGGGGACAGCTTCTTGTGAAAGGCAAGTCTAACGAGATCGTTGTATTGCAGGGTAAATCGGTGCCCACACAGCGCTACGATATGCAGCTAAATAATGTGTCTTACAGCGGATATCAGATTTCCGCTGACGTTCAAGTATGGGTGTCTCCAAGGTATCCAGCACTGCCTCTTAAACAGACCATGACGATCACAGATTCTCCAAAATTGGATCTCATCAAGGGGGCCAGTTTCGTCGATATTCTGAAAAGTCCCTTGCCGTCGGCTCAATGAAGACCTCCGGCGTATGATGCTGTGGATTTAAATTATTGCGCACTCAACCCATGCGACTTATGATGCTCGGATCATAAGCTGAATGGTCGTGGAATTTTTTTAGATTAAATCTGCCGAGGAGAGAACTAATTATGCGAATAAGCTATCTGTTGGCGGCGTCGTTTGCGCTTTGTTTGAATGCGCAAGCAATGGCCCAAGAGGACGTATCCACAAAAAAATTATCCTATGCACTGCTGCCAGAGGGTAAGACCCTTCCAACCGGAGTTGCCCGGTTTCGTTTGCCGTATCAGGTAGCCACAGGTTCAGAGTCCTATGATAAGGACGGCAAAAAGTCAGATTCGATTGTTAAGTTCAGCGCCGCTGGCGGTGCTTTTATCGCTGAGTACGGTCTGACTGATAAAGTGTCGCTACAGTGGCGAACAGACTTTGCGCGTAGTCAGAAGACAGAGGTAAATAAAAGCTCCAAAGCTTACTCGGATGCTAAAGGTGCAGCTTATAAATCAAATACGGCAGCCCTCGCCACGGCTACCGGCACCACGATTACAAGTGAATCATCGCTATCAAGTGCTATTGCGACGGCATTTATTGGTGGGTGTGTTAAGTCAGGTGGAGGAACTGCGGAGACATGCGCGTCCGCATACCAAAGCGGGGCTTTAAAATCGGATAAAGCAAGTGATCTGAATCTCGCAACCACTTTTGGACCGGGAAGTTCTTCGGTCCCTGCAAAAGATTATGCTTCGAAAGCGGCCGCCGTAACTGAGGCCAAAATAAGCTCTGGCATCGCGACGATCGCTGAAGCCAAAGGCGGAAGCGGCATGGGTGACACAACTCTAGGAGTGCTGTACGAAGCCTATGATTCAGGTGCTGTTTTTGTTGCTTTGGCTGGTGGTGTGCGTATTCCAACGGGAACTCGGGATTTAGCCAGCAATGAACTCGATACGACTCGTGGCGCTTGGGAAGTGGGTGGACGTATAAATGTCGACATGCTGCCACTTGATTGGTTTATGGTGTCTTGGCAGAACCAGTCAGAAGTTGGTGTAGCTGGCACAACGCGGAAAAAAGGCGGCGTAACCATTGATACCAAGCATGACGGCGTCCGAAACGTGGGTTTTGTTTACCTCAAGCCATCCCTTGAAGCGTTAGTACCCGGACTTGAATCGTTACGCGCTAGTGTTGGAGTCACGTATGATTTTGACTCCGCTGAAAAGACAACGATCGGTGGTGTTGAAACCACCTCGCCCCGATCTGAGATGATTTGGAACTATGCGTCTTTGGGCTATAGCCTTCTAGCCAGCAAAGTGCCTCTTCAGTTTGATGTTGAGTATGAGATGCCAAATCGTGGTAAAAATGCACCGATTGCAGCAACTAAAACGACATATACCGCCAAGGCATTTGCTCGTTTTTAAGGGTTGAGTCTATCGATTAAGGCGTTGCTGTTTTCGCAGCAGCGCCTTGATTTTTTTAATCAGACTTACTCGTTTGGTGTCCCGGCAAGCTTAAAAAGCATCTGTGCTCTAATCGCCTGCTCGCGGTGCTTAACAATCGGTAAGGGGTAGCCCAGCTTTTTTCTCGTGTCATCGTCCGGGCAATGAATATCGGCGTTCTTTAGCTCTCGCAACTCTGGTACATAGCGTCTGATGTAGTTACCAGACGTATCAAATCGTTCGCTTTGTAGGACCGGGTTGAAAATTCTAAAGTAAGGCTGCGCGTCACACCCTGTTGAAGCCGCCCATTGCCAGCCTCCGTTGTTGGGCGCAAGATCGCCGTCAAGAAGTTGATTCATAAACCATGCCTCACCCCATCGCCAGTCGATCAAAAGATCCTTGGTCATAAAGCTTGCGACGATCATGCGCGCCCTGTTGTGCATCCAACCAGTGGTTTTCAGCTGGCGCATAGCGGCGTCTACGACTGGAAAGCCAGTCATGCCGTTCTTCCAAGCTTCAAATAGTCGCTGGTCGTTGTCCCAGGCCAAGTCTCTGTACTTTGGATTAAACGCCTCTCGTTCCGCATTCGGGAAATGCCACATGATGTGGTAATAAAACTCCCTCCAAATCAACTCTCGTATGTATTTGGATGCTCCACCTTTTGCCTTGAAGTCTTGAGCTTCAAGGCCGTGTATCGCGATGACTTGAGGTACGGTGATGGAGCCATTCTTGAAGAACACAGAAAGACCAGACGTTCCGTCTTGATCAAGCAGATCCCTGGTTTCTCCATATTCGTCAATTTTTTGCTTGAATGCTTTGGCGCGGCGCCAAGCGGCAAGACTGCCTGCTTCTGGGATGGGTACGGTGACGCGCTTTTTATTCTCATCGATAAACCTGTCCAGTTGATCGGCGGGGGTGTTACCTCCCAACAGCTTTTTCCAAGTAAGATCAAATGTTTTGTTAATCTCGCCACGATCAAGCTGTTGCAGGAGCTTTAGTCCAGGTTTTTGAATAGCCACACGTTCTTGAAATGTGCGACTTGCAAAAAGTTCGAACCAACGCCGCGAGAACGGCGTATAGACTTTGTAGGGTGTTCCTTGATTGGATGAAAGTTCCTCTGGTTCAATCAAAAGGTGATCTCGCTCTATAACGGTTGACCATCCCCAGGAGTCCAAAAGTTTTTTGATCCTTTCGTCACGCTCTCTGGCAAATGGCTCATAGTCCTTCGACCAAGACACGGCGGCCGGTTTGATTTTGTTTGCTTCAAAAATATTTTTTAAGCTCGTGAATGCCTGATCAGGTCCGTGAGGTAATACCAGTAAGTCCCCGCCCATCGCACGAAGGTCGTCGCGAAGACTTCGCAGGGAGTGGAGAAAAAACTGAAAGCGATTGACGCTGAAGTCTGGTCTGGATAGGAATTTGTCATCAAACGTAAAAAGGCCGAGGACGCGGCCCTTTAGATTTTGTGTTTGTGTTCGAAGCGCGCCGTTACCCGCGATTCTTAGATCGCGCCTAAACCAATGAATTCCAAACTCGTTCATCTTAATTCCTTCCGCCTCTCCGGGTTTGTTTTGAACCGACTGGGATAGGCTCATTTCGGGCGAATGTCTTGAGGCAAGTCTTAACCGGATGATATAACTAGTTTATTTGCGGATTAAAAGCCATTGAAAACTAGTCCTGTCCGTTAGATAATGCCGTGGAGTCAAAGCTGCGACTGGTTTTGGGGGGTTGACGCCAGTGGATCTGGTTCGGCAAGTCGTCGATATTTTTCTGCATTTAGATCAGCATCTTCGCGATACGGTGCAGGCCTTAGGGCCATGGACCTATGTATTGCTATTTTTTGTGATTTTTGCAGAAACCGGTTTGGTTATTATGCCGTTTCTCCCTGGCGACTCGTTGCTGTTCGCAACTGGAGCAGTTTTAGCCATCGAAGGAACGGGGCTCAATGTGTGGTTTATGATTGGTCTGCTGTTTATTGCGGCAGTTTTGGGTGATGCGGTCAATTACGCTATCGGTCGTTATGTTGGACCGAGAGTCTTCAAGAAGGATTCGGGTCTGCTCTTCAACAAAGAGCACTTGATGCGCACGAAAACGTTTTATGACCGTCATGGCGGTAAGACGATTATCATCGCTAGGTTTATTCCCATTGTTAGAACATTTGCGCCCTTTGTGGCAGGCATTGGCCATATGAACTATTTACGTTTTGCCAGCTATAACGTTGTCGGTGCTTTTTTCTGGGTTTTCCCGTTCATCATGCTTGGATATTTCTTCGGAAATTTACCGACAGTTCAGAAGAACTTCCACTACGTCATCGTCGGAATCATCATCTTGTCGGTCATGCCTATTGTCATCGAGTTTTGGAAGGCGCGTGTTGAGGCGAAGAAAACATGCAAAGCCTAGTTCTTATTTCAATCGTTTGTTTTAATGGATTTCTGGCTTTGTCGGAGATGGCCATTGCGACTTCTAAAAAGCTACGTCTTCAAAGACTTGCTGATCAAGGCCATGAAGGTGCCAGCGTAGCCTTGGCTTTGGCTGAATCTCCCACCAGGTTTTTGGCGTCCATGCAGATCTGTTTGACAGTTCTGGGAATTATGGCCGGTGTCCACGGAGGGGCCACACTCGCAGACAGCATCGAGACATGGCTGGTTCGAGCAGTCCCAAGCCTGGCTCCTTGGGCGCACCCAATTGGAATGACCGGTGTGGTCGCTTTTGAAACGTTCGTCATGGTCTTTTTTGGTGAGTTACTCCCCAAACGGCTAGCATTAATTGCGCCTGAGGCGATCGCAGTCAGAGTTGCTCCGGTGATGCATCGACTCGGGCAAACGCTATCTCCCATCGCCGATATATTGGGTCGAATGACAGACACAGTGCTGTCCAGATTGCCAGCTCTTGCTAAAGCAGAGGATGAGCACACGGTCACCGAAGATGAGCTCAAGATGATCGTTGAGCAGGGCGCAGAAGAGGGCATGCTGGATCGTAATGAAGAGACCATGATCAAACGAGTCCTGCAGTTTGGTGAAATGCAGGCTCAGGATCTGATGACCCCAAGAACAAAAATCGTGGGTATTAATTTAGATGATCCAGTTGATGCTAACATTGAGAGAATCTTTGAGAGCTCTCATTCGACCTTCCCTGTTTATCGTGGATCAGTTGACAACCTCGTCGGGGTCGTTGCGGCCAAGAGGCTTTTTGAGCAGCTCCATCGAGAGGGATCGATTGATATTTCCACCTGCATGACAGAGGCCTTGTTTTTGCCCAATTCTGCCCGGGCAGATAAAGTGCTTGATGCCATGAAACAAAAAGGAACACACATAGCCGTTCTCATCGATGAATTTGGTGGTACGGCGGGCGTTGTGACGGCCACAGATATTATTCGTGCCGTCATGGGCGATGTGCCTCAGGACAATGGGGAGAGTTCTAATAAGTTTGTTCAGCGCGACGACGGGTCATTTTTGGTGGACGGCATGGTCTCCCTTTTTGAGCTTAGTGAGCGACTGGAGCTTGACGTGTCGGACGTTGAGGATGTGGGTCAAACTTTGAGTGGGTTGGTTATGCATCTCGCCAAGGACATTCCAAAAGAGGGTCAAAAAGTTCAATTTAAAAATTGGATTTTTGAAGTGATTGATATGGACGGAAATCGTATTGATAAAGTTTTGGCCATGCTTATTGCGTCCGCAAGCATGGACGCTTCGAGTTTATCCGATGAAAATACTAATCACTGACGATGAGCGCGTTCAGCGAGAGACTTTGTCCGCAATTTTGACGGATCTTGGTCATGAGACGGTCACGGCTGCAAATTTTGGAGAGGCATGCGTTGCCTTGAGTGGATCCGTATTTGATTTGGTACTGACCGACTTTAAAATGCCGGACGGCAGTGGTCTGGATGTTGCGGCTAAAGTCAGACAACTTATGCCTGAGACGGCTGTGTTTATTATGACAGCCTATGCTGATGTGTCGAGCGTGATTGAGGCGATGCGAGTAGGAGTTGTGGATTATTTTCTTAAGCCCCTAAACGTGGAATTACTTCTCAAAAAAATCCGCTTTTTGACTGAGCATAAAAACTTGCTAGCTGAAGTGACCGATTTGCGAGCCAGGTTGGGTCAATCAGCTAGCGCGACCTTGCTCGGTGAATCCAGGCCGATCGTAAAGGTCAGAGAGATGATTCAGCAAGTCTCAAAGACTAAGGGGACGGTGCTCATTACCGGAGAGAGTGGTACTGGTAAGGAAGTTGTTGCACGATTAATTCACACCAGTAGTGCGGAGTGTGAAAAAAAATTTGTGGCAGTTAACTGTGCCGCTATTCCAGAAAATCTTATCGAGAGTGAGCTTTTTGGTCATAAAAAAGGCTCATTTACGGGGGCTGTTTCGGACAAAGATGGGCTGCTGAAGGTGGCGAGCGGTGGGACCGTGTTCCTCGACGAGATCGGCGAATTGCCGAGAGGAATGCAGGCTAAACTACTTCGAGTGTTGCAGGAACGCGAGATAACACCAGTAGGCGATACAAAGCCGATCAAAATTGATGTTCGGTTGATTGCTGCGACAAACATGGACCTAAACTCAGCGGTGGAAAGGGGCGACTTTCGTCAGGATTTATTCTACCGAATCAATGTTGTGCATATAAGGATGCCAGCGCTGAGAGAGCACGCCGAAGACATTCCAGTTCTGGCACAACATTTTATAGATAAATATACCAAAGAATTTTCCAAGAAACCGCGTCGACTTGGGAACTCGGCAGCTCGAAGGCTCATGGAGTATAACTGGCCGGGTAACGTTCGAGAGCTAGAGAATGCAATTGAGAGGGCGATCATCTTGAGTTCCACTGACTCCGTTTTGGAATTGGCGGATCTTCCGGAAAATTTTCACGGATCTCAGATGGATGGTGGGCCAGGTTCATATTCAGATACATCCTTGCTTAATCTTCAGATGGCGATTGATGTTTTTACTAAGCATCACATTGAGCGAGTTTTGACGGCAGTCAATAACGACAAAAAAGAGGCGGCTAAAGTGCTAGGTCTTGGTCTTAGTAGTCTCTATCGCAAGTTAGATGACCTAAGTATTGGTCGCCGTAATCATTAGCAGGGCTCTTCCGTGATAAAATTCATATTGGCTAAACGATTAAGCGGACGAATATTCCGCTCATTTGCGATCTCAATGGCCCTCCTAGCGGTGTCATTTGGATTATTTACGACGCGCTATGGTTCCGATCTGATTGTTAAGTCTTCGGCGAATGAGTTGCGTGTCTTAAGCGTCGTTCTCAGTCAGCTCATCCAAGATCAATTTAGTGATCTTGAAGAGAGCCTTGATAACATCGTTATGAATGAGACGATGCTCGCGCAGCTAGCGTCTGTCGATCCAAATCGGCGATGGTTTGAAGCGTACTTAAAAAATAGCCTTAAGCTATACCCACAATTGCTGGACGTTATGATTTATGACTTAGACGGCCGATGTGTGGGTAGTACAGATCCGGATTGGTATAAAATTGGAGGCCAGTCTTGGGGGTTCTTTACCAAGGGGCTTGAGGGGTTTAATTTTCCATCGATTTACGCGACAGAAAGTTTGGGTCGAGTTCAGCTTGTGTCGTCACCAATTATTGGCGATGGCGAAGATCCTTTGGGTGTTGTGGTCGCGATTATTGATCTGGAACGAATCTATGGGCTGATGGATCGGAAAATAGGTCTTTCGGAGACAACGGATGCATTTCTGCTTGATCGCGATTTGCAATTCATCACGGCAGGTAGATCTGGAATTAAAGGATTAGTCGAAAGCCATTTGGCATCGACAGCTCTAGCATCTCACATCCGAGATGAATTTTGGGTTGGCCAGTACTCCGGTGCAAATCGCCGAAACGTTCTTGGCACCGCGCTCAAAATACCGGGATATAGTTGGTATGTGGTGGTTGAGCGCGATTACAGCGATGTGATGCAGCAAGTGGTCGCGCTACGGCATTGGGTTGTGCTGATCACAATCGGTTTGTTGTTGATATTTATCGTGGTGTCACTTGGATTAAGTCGGTCTATCACCAAACCGATTTCACAACTGGTAGAATCAACCAGGAGAATTGCTCAAGGTTTCTACAACGAGCCGGTTCGGGCATCCGGTGACATTGAAGAGTTGAATTTCATTGGACAAGAATTGGATCGCATGCGCCGCCAAGTCGCCACTTCGGAAGCAAAGTTAAGGGAGCGTCTGAGCGAAAGTGAGCAATTGCGAGTAGAGGGCGAGCGGCTGGCGGCAATAGGAGCACTGGCCGCGAGTCTTGCTCATGAAATTCGGAATCCTCTGAATGCCATGTCCTTACTACTGACCAGACTGCAAGGTTTGGGAGATGAAGCAAAAAAAACCATGATTTTTCATGATCTTTTTGGCGAAGTTGCTCGATTAGACCGGCTGGTTTCCAGTATTTTAGATTACGCTAGGCCCGTGCAATTAAATCTATCCTCAGTTGATCTTAAAGACATCCTCAACTCAGTGGCAGATTTGTTTCGCACTTTGGCTGAATCCAAGGGGCTGTCTATGCAAGTGGTCGAGTCGCCCTCTGTTAGCGTTCGCGGTGATCGAGACAAACTCAAGCAGTGCTTAGTTAATCTTGTAAAAAATTCCTTCGACGTTTTGGATGAGGGCGGCGTCGTTCGATTATCATGCTCACAAGAGGGGGATGTTGCTCAATTTATCGTCGCAGATAATGGGCCGGGAATTGCTCCCGAAATCATGAAGAAGCTATTTAGCCCATTTTTTACAACTAAGGAGCAAGGGACTGGGCTTGGTCTATCAGAGGTGCATAAAATTATTACAGCACATGGTGGTAAGATTGAGATCAGAGCGCCTTTGTGGATTACCTCTGGACAGCTAGTTGCTCAAGGCGTTGAGTTCGTCGTTAGGATTCCTACAAACTAAAATTGATGTTTTAGAAAATATTCCCGAATCCGAGAAAGTTGAAATGGCGTTTCTCAGATTATAGAAAATGAGCAGCATGAACGGTCGTTAAACTCATAGTTTTCAGCAGCTTAGAGCTTTCTTTGGCGCTTGGTTCTTGGCCCGCTTTATGCAATAACTGAAGTGCGCACATAGTGTGTGCAAGCAATCAATCGTTAATGAATTGGAGTATCCTATGAAACTAGTTCGCGTACTTGTCGCTCTTTCTGCATTTGCTGCTTCTGCTGCTTTGGCTGGTGAGAAAAAACACGCTGGAACACCAAACTGCGAAGTAAAAGGCAAAAAAGTTCACGTTAAGAGCCAAGCTGCTTGTGAAAAGAAAAAAGGCACATGGCTTGAAACTGCTGCTACTGAAGCTGCTGCTCCAGCAGAAGCTGCTCCAGCAGAAGCTGCTCCAGCCGCTGCTCCAGCTGCGAAGTAATTTCATGCCTGCTTTATGCAGGTTTTGACATTATGAAGGGATCTTCGGAAACGAAGATCCCTGTTTTTTATTCCTTACTCAGGAATATGCGACCCAGTACTCTGCCGGACCACACTCGAAATCTCTCGACGTAAGCAAACGCTGCGGGGACAACGACCAGGCTGAGGAGCGTAGACGAGATAAGCCCTCCGATAACTGCAATCCCCATACCTGTCCGTTGTTTTGACGCCTCGTTAAGCCCGTAAGCTACGGGAATCATGCCCGCAATCAGTGCAACTGACGTCATCAATATAGGACGTAGTCTTGTTTTGCCCGCCTGAATCATCGCTTGATCTAGGGATACTCCATCTGCGACTTTCTGCGCCGCATAATCTACAAGCAAAATAGAGTTCTTCGTGGCGATCCCTAGAAGAAGAATACATCCAATCATGGCGAACAGATCAAGCGGTGCTTTTGTAATGAGAAGGGCAAAAATGGCTCCGCTAATAGCCAAAGGCAAAACCAGCATGATGGTAAAAGGAGTCACAAAAGACTCGTAAAGTGATGCTAAAACGAAATAGATAAAAATGATGGATAATAAAACAGCAATCGTCATGTTGACGATGAGTTCCTGGAAGCTCTCAGCTTGTCCAACAAACTGATAACGCATGCCAGATCCTAGTTTAATGGTTCCTTCATCAAACAACTGTCTTATGTCCGCCATCGCTTGACTTAGGCCAGGTCCGCCCGGCGCTACGTCGGCTGCAATTTGTACATAACGCCCGCGATCCTGCCTGTTGATGGTGTTGGGGCTGATGGCATCTACCATATTTGCCACGTTGGAGAGCTTTACGGTTCTGAAGTTTATATTGGGAACATACGTTTCGTTGTATGCGGACTTTAGATCACGCTGATCTTCCTGCAGCCTAACGCGAATATCGTATTCTTTACCATCCTCTCTAAAAACGGCTGGCGTCGCTCCCTCCACTAGAGTCCGAAGTTCAAGGCCAGCAATATTTGGCGCAACTCCAACTTTCTCAGCAGCACTTCGGTCGATAACAAACTGAACCTCTGGCTTGCCTGGGCGATCACTGATGTCCACATCTTTAAGGGCTGGGTGATCTTTTATTTTTGCGAAGAGTTCTCTGGCTACCTTTCCTACGTCCTCAAGATTATCTCCAACGATATTGACGTTGAACGGCCGCAGCCCGGCTCCAACTTGGTCGAAATCTTTGACCAAGGGATTCGCATAAGCGAAAGACTTTAAATCCTCCCGGATGGTTTCCTTCATTTGTGAGGTGTTTTTGGATCGTTTTTTTGCCGGAACTAGATGGATATAAAACTCTGCAACATTCGATCGGGCATCACTTGTGCCAACGTTCAGTAAACTAACTTCGACCTCGGGGTGACGACGAATGAGCTCATCAACAGACCTTGCGACTTCATCCATCTTTTTCAAGCTGGTACCAGCTGGCATATCAAGACTAACGGCGAATTCGCCTGTGTCCTGCGGTGGGAGAAATGTCTTGGCGACCCACTTGGTGGAGTAAATACTGGCGGCAAACAAGCCGATTGCTAGCATGATAATCGTAATGGGCCGTCGCATTGTGAAGCCAAGGACTCGCTCATAGCCAGAATCAAGACTCTGCTGAAACCTTTCAAACGCATTGAGCATGGGGGAAACGATCGCGCCATAAATACCCGTTTTAACCTGGCTGTGTGAGCCTCCAAAGTATGCGGACATCATCGGTGCAATGGTCAGAGCGTCAAATAGTGAAATGGCCATGGCAAAGCAGATTGTAAGGCCGAACTGCTTGAAAAATTGGCCGACAATACCCTGAAGAAATCCAATCGGACCAAATACGGCTATAACAGTAAGCGTTGTCGCTATGACTGCCAATGCCACTTCGGACGTACCCTCTATAGCTGCCTGGGTAGCAGATTTTCCCATGGCGCGGTGTCTGAAAATATTTTCACGGACGACAATGGCGTCATCGACAAGAAGGCCAACAGAAAGACTCAAGGCTAGAAGCGACATAACGTTAATAGAGAAACCAGCCCAACTCATGAGAATGAAAGCACCCAAGAGAGAGTTGGGTAAGGCTAGTCCTGTTATTAATGTAGACCGCCCACTGCCAAGAAAGAAGAACACAACCATGATCGTCAAGATAATTCCGATGATTATAGACTCTTCGACGTCTTTGACGTTGGCATCAATTTGAAGCGCAGTTTTGCGAACTAACTGCAATTTAGGACTCCCAGCTGCGCCCTTTAGTGTCTCTTGGATGCCAGCCAGCTGTTTCTCAAGACCTTGGGTGACGGCGATTGTGTTTGATCCCGATTGTTTATAGACCATGAGAGCTAGTGTAGAGGAGCCGTTAAAATAGGTCCGGTCAGTTTCATCAGTCAGAGAATCCTCGACACTAGCAATATTGGATAGGGTTACCGGCACATCATTACCGATAAAGTTGACTACAACATTTTTAAGATCATCCAGAGATTTGAATTCCCCCACTGTGCGAAGTGAGAACTCCTTTTCACCGATATCTTTTCTACCCACAGGGATATTTTGACCGCTGGCTTCTATACGCTGACTAACGAGAGTAGCAGGAAGTTCGTACTCTTTCAGTTTGCTACGATCGAGGTTGACGTGTACTTCTCGCTTTCTGCCTCCCGTAATTGAAACAAGACCAATTTGGGCAACTTGTTCCAACTTTGGTTTGATTTGCTGATCTGCAAGATCGTAAAGCTTCGCCATGGGTAGATCAGCACTTAAGGAAATCACAGCAATTGGCTGATCAGATGGGGATATCCGCCTAATGCTTGGTTCTTTTACATCGGAGGGTAACTTGCGCTTGACGCTGGAGATCCGGTCTCTGACCTGTTGTTCAGCGTACTTAACGTCTGTCTCCAATGTGAACTCGACAATAACGATACTTGCACCTTCACGACTAACGCTACTGACCTTTTTGATGCCTGAAACTGTCGTGACTTCTTCCTCGATAACTTTTGAAATATTGACTTCAACTTCGTTAGGCCCCGCGCCAGGATAAACCGTCGTGATAGTGACGATTGGGAAGTTGATATCGGGAAATAAATCAACTGGTAGTTTTCGAATTGACAGGAGACCAATAGCGAGCATCATGAGAACGACACACGTCAAGAACACCGGTCGCTTGATTGAAAGTTCCGCTAGCTTCATCCCTCACCCCCAAAGGTCTTGATGCGGGCAAGAATGCCCAAGATCTCAGCCTTGTTGCGTATGACATTTAGTTGTGCTGACGCGTAGTCCGTCTCAGCTTGCATGACCTGAAACATGGTTGATCTGCCTCGACTTTGTCGATTTCGTTCGGCATTCAGTTTCTTGAGTTGGGTATTTTCTATTTTTTGTGTCAAACCAAGGCGAGACCGACTTTCCTGGAGTTTTAGATTGAGATCAACCCACTCTCGGTCATTTTCGTAACGTCTCCTTGCAGCGGTAAGTGTAGAAGCTTGGCGCTCTCGACTTACTCCAGCACGGAGTCGAGAGAACGATTCCCCGCCAAGAACGGCAGAAACCTTAAGACCTAAAGCGTACGTTGGATGCTTAGCTTTCAGAGCATTCGAGTTCGCTTTTGAACTTGACTCGGTGTCCCGACCATTGAGTGTTCCTGCAGCAAAGATATCAATTGATGGTTGATACTTTGCATTCGATAGATCTGCGACAAGTTCACCTAGTTGAGAGGCTTTTTCCGCTGCTTTGACGTCTTCGCGGTCGCTTGTCCGCTTGGGTACCTGCAAATTGCCAAGGAGCTCAGGCGTTAGTTTTGTTAGCTCTTCTGCAACGTGGGGCTGTGGGTTTCCTCGGATGGTGTTAAATGCGAACGCTGCTGATCGTTCCTCGTCAATGGCCATGGTTAGTTCAATTTGCCTAAGCTCCTGGAGGGCCTCGGCTTGGATGAGATCGGCATCGTCGGCGAGCTCTTTGCCTACGCGGCGTTTTGTCCATTCCACAATCTTTTTTACACGATCGAGATTGTCTTTTGAGACTCGTAAGCTTTCGCGGGCAAGGACCAGTCGCCAGTATGAGCCTTCGGCTTCTGCAAGTGTGATTTTTCTCTTGAGGGTTTCATTTAGTTTAGTAATTTCTGCTTGACCTTTTTGCACCGCGACGCTTTTTGCGACGTCTCTACCTAGTGCATTCTTCCAAAGCGGGTGCGATATCTCTAGTGTTGGTGCCGCCTCCCTCCATTCGGGTTCTGGTACGAATTGAGGTGAAGCTCCCAATATTTTCGTATGGGACGTTCCATAGGTCAGCTTGAAGGCAGTTCCGAAAGACGACATTTTACTAACACCGATCTGGCCACTCACATGGTCGGTTTCAGTGCCGCGCTGAGCCGCAGGTTGCACATCTTTTTTGTCGATGGCACTTTGTGCGTTGGCAAATAAATTTGGCGCATAGGCCATCTCGGAGTCGACGGCTTTATCTTGGGCGGCGTCTTCAATAAGCTTACCGGCTTTGTAGGTGTCGTTACCCGATTTTACCTGTTCAAGAAAGCTATCCAGACTGAGTGCAGCAGCGGAGACTTGGCTTGTGAAGCAACAAGAAATCACGGCAGCAGTAACTGTTAGAATTCGGCTAAATTCAAGTTTTTTACCCATAGTCGACTCCAGTTGTGGGGAACGAAAATAAAAAATAGTCCATAAAATTTGGTGGTACTTAACGATTGGCAACTCCTTCCAAAAAAATTCGGACGAGATAGTCTCGGGTCATGGCTCGCACCGATTGATCTCGAATCGATTTCTTGAAAATCTTTGAGCGAATATCATCCGTGCGAATCGTGTGCATCGCTGATCCGATCAGGTGGACTGCCGTGAGGTTTGGGTCTGTCCAAGAGCTCAAAATTCCACGATCTTTGGCAACGGAGATAAATTTTGTTAGAAGTTCGAATGTCTGCAGAAATGTGCCTTTAAATGTATCGCCTAAAATATCGAATTCTGCGGTTAGCTCCCGCTGGATTATCGAGAAGACCTCTGGATTTTGGATTCCGTCGAGCATAATCTCATCAATAAACATGCTCAATCGAACGCGAACCTCATCTAAAGAACTGGGTTTACAGTTTAAAATTTTTTCTGCCATTTGAAGTCGATATAAACCAGCTTGAGCAAAGCACTCCTTGAATAGCCCCTCTTTGCCGCCGAAGTGGTAACTGACAAGGCTCACATTCAAGTCAGCATCTCGTGCTATGTCGTGTACGCTCGTGGCTTTGTAGCCGTTTTGGCCAAATAATTTCTGAGCCGAGCTGAGAAGAGCGCTACGACTGTCGCTGGATTCATTACGTGGGCGTGCCAGGATTTTTTTCGCTTGGGCCTGTCGCTTTATTTTGGGGGCGGGCATGGTCTACCTTGCTTGATAGGGCTACAATACCAGAGATCTTAACCCGAATCCGGAATTATTCAAACGTTTGTTTAAATTATGCAAACAGCTGTCCAACAAGTGTCGTGGTCTTGTCTGGGTGCGCTTGGAGGTTAAAAATGGATCATGGAGTGGTTGTCTTAAAACCTGGAAAAGAGCGGGCGGTTCGGCTTGGCCATCCTTGGATTTTTAGTGGGGCTATTGCCAAGGAGCCATCTGGGAGCGCTAGCGGCCATTTAGTCGACATTTTGGATTCAAAAAAGACGTTTTTAGCCAGGGGCTATTTCAATCCGCTCTCACAGATCCGTGTTCGCATTTTGACCACAGATCAGACTCAGATGATCGATTCCAATTTTATAAAAAATAGAATCAGGAACTCTATTGATCGTCGGACTCGGATATTTGAAGGGGGTCATACCAATTGCGCACGGTTGGTGGCTCACGAGTCAGATCTATTACCTGGTTTGATTGTCGATAGATATGGTGATTGGGTTGTCTTTCAAATTGTGACAGCTGGCATGGAGATTTGGCGCAAAGAGATTATTGAGGCCCTGATCGAGATATGCAAGCCTGCCGGCGTTTACGAGAGGAGTGATGACGCAGTTAGGGATAAAGAAGGGCTTACGATGCGCAACGAGCTTGTTTTTGGTAAGAACGAACCTTCGCTAATTCCGGTCGTCGAAAAGGGCATGAAACTGCTTGTAGACATTAGCCATGGCCACAAAACCGGCTTCTATCTGGACCAAAGAGATAACCGCGCTCTCATTCGAGATTATAGCGCAGGTTTAGCCGTGCTTAATTGTTTCTCGTTTACCGGTGGATTTTCGGTGGCTGCTATGATGGGCGGTGCGAAAAACGTTATTAGTGTTGATGAAAGTTCTCCCGCTCTCGATATTGCAGCGCAGAATCTATCTAACAATGGATTCAAACTTCCAAAAGAAAACTTCATAAAAGCGGATGTTTTCCAGTTTCTGCGAAATCTGAAATCGAGCGGTCAAACATTTGATCTTATTGTGCTTGATCCGCCTAAATTTGCTTCGTCTAGTGCACAGTTAGACCGAGCATGTCGGGGTTATAAAGATCTTAATCTTATAGCGATGCAGTTACTACGCGAGGGCGGGATGCTTGCCACGTTTTCTTGTAGTGGCCTCATCAGTCGTGACTTATTTCAAAAAGTTGTATTCGGAGCTAGTGTCGACGCAGGTGCTCAGATGCAAATAATCAGGCACCTCAGCCAATCAGAGTGTCATCCCACGTTATTGACATTCCCCGAGTCACTCTATCTTAAGGGGTTTCTTCTTCGTAAAATTTAAAATTTTAAATCAATAAAATTAGATGGTTGTAATATTTAATTGAATTCTTTTCAAACAGATGCCGAAGACCCTGGCGTGCTCGTGCTCTGGGCGGTGCTTACTATTCTTGGAGGAACCCGGTCATGTTTAAGAGGCTTTTATCAATTTGCTACGTATCACTTAACGTGACGGGCTGCGGTTCAGATATGCCTGACTTGGGTGGATCAAAGCGAGGCGATGATGGCAAGGCTATTGTAGCTGCTGATGAAACCGTTTTTGATCTTTCAAAGTGCGGCTTCGACATGAGTAAGCCCAGCTCTGTATTCGAGTCACGACGCTTGAGTATGGTGCCTATGCCCATGACGATGACAACGGGGGAGATTTTTACCTGGCAAGTTCAAACGACTCTGACTGGAAATAGTGTTTTTGAGGAATCGTTGACGAGGAGCGTGGGTACTTATTCTGCCCAGTTTTCGCCGACCGTGCAGTCATCTCAAGCCAGCGGGATTCTGGCAAGACATTCTGCCGGCTTTGCAGCGGATCTTCTCCCGCCCGCGGAGAGAGCAAAGGTCGGCGAAATCTACCCTGACTGGCGTGGAGTTTTTTGCAGCTTCCAACCTGCGATCGAAATTAATCGTGGTTCCACAGAAAAGGTCTCAATTAGTCTGGACAAACCGTTGCCGCTTGCTCCTGTGTTGAGGGCTGATCTCAGTCGTTTACAATCTGAGATTGGTGTAAAGAGGGTTTGGAAGCAAATCACAGCGAAAGTTACTGACTCCACTGACCCTAACGTGCCGAATGGATCCACCTGGACCGGGGCTGTCACATCACAGCCCGTGGCGAGCTCGATTGCAATTATGGGCGCTAATGGGAAAACAACCATAAACGCCGAAATGGCTGTAAAAATGTCCTACGATTTCGGCGGCGAGGCGGCTAACGACGCCATGGGGCTACCGAAGTCAGTTATCTGGTACATTGACACATCGACAAGATCATTGAAGCTTGTCCAGGCTGACTTTGGTGATGGTGTTCTCAAAAATTACTTGCCGTAACTCAATCGCTAATCGGCAAAATAAAAACCCGCGGGACAAAGATCTCGCGGGTTTTCGTTTTTTAAAAAAGCTGTTACTTCTTAAAGTAGGACTTCAGACCTTCTTGAGTGGCCTTCATAGCAGTCTCGCCTTTTTTCCAGTTAGCAGGGCACACTTCGCCGTGGGTTTCAGTGTACTGGAGGGCTTCCAGAAGTCGGATCATTTCATCAACGCTCCTGCCCAAGGGCAAATTGTTGATAGTCTGCTGTTGGACGACGCCGTTTTTATCGATGAGGAACGTTCCTCTAAGGGCAATTCCAGCCTCAGGGATCAAAACGTCGTAATCGCGACTGATTGTTTTATGAATATCGGCGATGACGGGATAAGTCACACCTTTGATTCCGCCCTCTGAGCGTGGAGTGTTAAGCCAAGCCATGTGAGAGAAGTGGCTATCGATGGATACGCCTAGAACTTCGCAGTTTAGCTTTTTAAAGGTATCCAGCTTTTCCTGAAACGCATGAAGTTCCGTTGGACATACAAACGTGAAGTCCAATGGGTAAAAGAACATAACAACGTATTTGCCCTGATAATCACTTAGTTTGACTTCTTTGAAATCACTACCGTTGACGACTGCTGTCGCTTTAAAATCTGGCGCTTTTTTACCGACTAAAACACCCATTGTACCCCTCCTGGAATCTAAGTTCTGGGACATAGATGGAAACATATAAGGGCAAGGTCGTCAACTCTTAAGGCTCAAATGAGCGAATACGGTCACTTCTTTGCGATCGTGATAGAGCTGCTTGGCTTTAACGTGAAGGGTTAGACCTTCTTGTGCACAAGTTTTGCGAAGATGATCAATGCAATTATAAACCTCTTCAAACCGCTTCTTCATAGGTAGCTTTAAATTGAAAATAGAAAATCGACAGTAGCCACGAATAAACCACATCGCAATCAGATCGGATATTCTGGAAGGTTGCTCAACGACATCGCAAACAAGCCAGTCAACGGGTGATTGCGGCCGAAATTTAAATGCATCTTCTGTTAGATGGGTGACAAGACCAGTTTGCATCAACGATGGTGATATGGAGCCATTATCAACCGCAATAGTACGGATTTTCCGTTTTACAAACTGGTAGGTCCAACCGCCCGGGCAAGCGCCTAAATCGACGGCGATCATGCCAGCCCTGAGTAGGCTAGTTGCCTGTGATTCAGATATGAAAACATGAAAAGCTTCTTCTAGCTTAAGAGTGCTACGACTGGGTGCATCGCTCGGGAATTTCAACCGCGGTATGCCCATAACCCAAGGACTTGAATTACCAACATCAGAAAAAGCCAGCAGCGCTTCTGAGCTTGAAATCAAGATAACGTGAGCTCGGGGTAAGTGAGCAGCCCCTTTCCCTTTGGGTAGCAAGCGTAAACGGTTTAGAGCATTTTCCAATGGTCTGGTTAGTGATTTGCAAAACCGGCTGAGTTCTTTGGATTTATCCGTATCCGGTGTTTCGATAGACAAACTTGATAGAGCGTTTGCGCCAGTCAGCGGTATAAGTCTTTGCGAGATGGCTTCCGCTAACGGTGTGACGCGGTCTCCCTCGGGGATATGTACCTTTGACACAACCCACAGCAGCTGTCGTGCGAATATGAGGGACTCAAATCGCAGAGATTGCCGCGTCTTTTCGTCTGGAATTTTATCGAGCGGACTCATGACGTAGCCGCTATCGTCTCCAGGTTTTTCAGCGTTTACTTCTGAATTGAGACCCAGCGTTGTAAGTTGAACGCTGAGCTCCTGGTGGGCCTCAGATTCGAAGCCCTGACGAACATGAAGGAATACTGCGTTCACGGTTCAGCCATAAACGGGTAGCGATAGTCTACAATAGGCAGAAAGTTTTCTTTGATGGTTCTATGATTCACCCATCGCAGCAAGTTATAAACTGATCCAGCCTTATCATTGGTGCCCGAAGCCCTTGCGCCGCCGAACGGTTGCTGGCCAACTACGGCGCCAGTAGGTTTGTCATTGATATAGAAGTTACCGGCGGCGTTCTCGAGGGCTAGACTCATGCTGCTAATTGTATGGCGGTCTCTCGCAAAAATGGCACCGGTTAGTGCATACGGAGTCGCGCTGTCACACAGCTTCAAGGCATGATCAAAATCTTTGTCGTCGTAAACGAATACTGTCAGAACCGGGCCAAAGATTTCCTCAACCATAGTTTTTGACTTTGGATCACTAGTCTCAATGACGGTCGGTCTAATGAAAAAACCTTTGGACGAGTCACATTGACCGCCCGCGATGATTTTGCATGAGTTATCGGCTTTGGCGTGATCAATATAGCCTTTAATTTTGTTGAAAGAGCGTTCATCAATCACGGCGCCAACGAAATTTGTAAAGTCCTCAACATCTCCCATTTTCAGTTCTTCCGTCATGGCGACAAGCTTTTCTTTCACTTTTGGCCAGATGGACTTCGGGATGTAGGCCCGCGAAGCTGCCGAGCATTTTTGTCCCTGATATTCAAACGCGCCTCTCACCAGAGCGACTGCTAGCATGTCAACGTCGGCCGAGTGGTGGGCAAAAACGAAATCTTTTCCTCCTGTTTCGCCAACGAGTCTTGGGTATGCGGCATAGTTTGAAAGATTTGATCCAACACTTTGCCAAAGCATGTTGAATGTCGCCGTTGATCCGGTGAAGTGGATTCCGGCTAGCTCTTTGTGGCTAATGGCAACTTTTGAAATTTCGGATGAATTACCTGGAACAAAATTTATCACTCCTGGGGGTAAGCCGGCCTCCTCAAGGACTTGCATTCCTATCCAAGATGATAATGTCGCCGTGGCTGCTGGTTTCCAAAGCACAGAGCATCCCATTATTGCGGGTGCAGCGGCCAGGTTAACTGAGATAGATGTGAAATTGAAAGGTGCGACGGCGTACACGAATCCTTCAAGTCCTCTCGCGGTGAGTCGGTTCCACTGACCAGCGGGAGAGTGGGGTTGTTGGCGATATATTTGTTCTGCAAAGTGAACATTAAATCGAAAAAAATCGATAAGTTCACACGCGCTGTCGATTTCGGCCTGATATATGGTCTTGCTTTGACATAACATTGTCGCCGCGTTCATCTGAGCTCTGTATTTCGTTGCCAGTAGGTCTGCGGCTTTAAGGAAAACAGCCGCACGGTCCTCCCAGGGCAGTGCTGCCCAGCTTCTCCTCGCCTTTGCCGAAGCCTCGATAGCGAGTGAGGCCTCCTTCGCTGTTGCTCGAGCGGTATCTCCAAGAGTCAAAGATTTGTTGTGCGGACAAACGATTGGCTCAGCGACTGATGTGAAGATGTGTTCTCCACCAATCACCAAGGGTATTTTCGTGCCTTTGCTTTTAAGCTCAGACAACGCTTTTTTGATTTCAAGCTTTTCCGCGGATTTTGGGGCGAAGGATTTGACTGGCTCGTTTGTTGGCTGCGGAGTTGAAAATATACCGTTTGACATGGCAACCTCTGTGCAGAAAAAGTTATGAAATCAGGATAAACGTTATAACCTTTTCAAGATGCTTTTCGCAACAAGTCTGCGATTATAGACGGTGTTTTTGGGCTTAGCATGATGGAGAAATGGTTTTCTCTAGGAATAATTTGTCGTGTAAATCCCGGTTTTCCCTCCAGAGCGTCCAGAAAATTGGCAGTACCACGTTGATAGCCTATAAAATCGAGGCTTCCGGCTAGGTAGTTTATCGGTATTTTAACGGCAGTAAGCTGGTATTTAGGGTCGATGCGGCGGATGAGCCGGCCCGCAATCTGCAGGTAATTGGCACTCTCTGCTTCCCTAAGGCGAACCGGGTAACGTCGTCTTAGAATTGGTCCCAAAGCCGGTTGAATTCCAAGTGGGCCGTAGTCTGGCAAAGCAGAACGAAAGGATTTCAGCCAGGGTGTGAACGTTTCACAAATCATCCCAATGTCGCCCTGTAGAATTAATGGCATGCCGATTGTTGAGACGCTTTTTATACGCGTGGACTGTCGCGCCGCATAATCTAGAGCTAATACTCCACCAAGACTGAAGCCGCATAAGTGAATGTCGCGCTCGCTTTGCGCAATCCATCGAACGTGTCTGATGATATCATCAACAAGTGATGTGAGGTTCTGTTCACAAAAAGTGGAGGTACCTTCTCGGCCATGTCCATCCAGATCTGACGTTATGACATTAAATCCTGCCCGTAACATGTGCTTATAAAAACCAATATTCGGAAAGAACAAGTCGTTTCCAAGCCCGTGCAGGAATAGAACGGTGGGTCTTGCCTCACCGGAGCGCTTTCCCATCGCCAGTGTGTTGGTAAGACCGTCAGATCGAGGCAGCTGCTCAGATTCAAACTCAAATTCGTTACGTTCGAGAAATTCTCTGAACTTGGCTGCAAATGGATGTCTCTGAAAGATTGACAGTTTTGACTCCTTCTTAATGTTGTCAATAGTATGAAAACTCTAGCTTTTTATCCATAACTTGCAAAAAAAATAATGAGTCTCACTAGAGTTTCTCTGGCTAAAGGCCGATACGGAAGCCATCACCCCGTGTTTTTGGGCTTTCAAAAGGAGCGGTTTAGAACGTGTCTCAGTCGAATCAAGCGGTAGAATTGCCAATTCAGCTCGGGCCGTATCGCCTCATTCAAGAGGTTGGTGCTGGCGGCGTGGGGAGAGTTTTCCGTGCGATCGATGAGCGTAGCGGCAGAACTGTGGCCGTGAAACTTTTGCATGACTCACTTTTAAGGGATCCAAAACGGTTGGGCCATTTTCATCGTGAGCTTTTGATTATGGCTAGCTTTAATCATCGTCATATCGTTAGTTATCTAGACTCTTACTTTGATCCACCCAACTGCTATATCGTGACTGAATTTATTGAGGGTTGGTCTGGTTATAATCTCTACAAAAAAACAGGCCGGATGCCGCCCATCGTGGCTCTTTGCGTACTCATCGATATCTTAAAGGGTATCGATTATCTTCACCTTCATAACACGATCCACTCTGACTTATCTGCGGCGAACTACCTAGTCGACATGAGTGGCAGGGTGGCGCTTACGGACTTTGGTCTGTCCATCAAACAAGAAGTTGAAGATTATAAGAATTACTCGCTGGGCACGCCAGGATACTATGCGCCTGAGCACATTACGGGTTCGGGCATAAAGCCTGAGACAGATCTTTATTGCGCAGGTCTCATCCTTTACGAATTGTTGGTTGGACAAAAGGCCGTCGCCGCGACTAAAGACAGTGCGAAAAATCTAGCGGCCATGAAAAAAATCAACTTTGCAATTATTCAGACAAACGATCAAAAGATGACAAAAAGAATCAGATCATTTCTAGAAAAGGCTCTGGCATTTAATCCATCGAAACGATTTGCCGCGGCCGACGAGATGATGTTTGCAGCATATGAAATTGTAAAGCTATACAACATTAGATTTGCGCGGTACGCAATACATCAATATCTTGCTGACAAAGGTTTAACCAAGGGTAACTTTAACGGCCCACAACAAAATATCTATCACGGCTTTTGATTCGTATACTCTGTTATCCACCACTCTCTAAGGCCTTTTTCGCAGGGAAGTCGAGGATCTGCTTCCGAGAAAATCCCAATTGAACCATCTGAGCAGACTCGAATACCACGGAATGATGTGGCTTCAAATCCTGGTATTGTCATCGGAGTGTCACTGGTTGAAATAACTGAAATGTTTTTTTGGTCGCGAATCTTCCGTTCTAGAGCCATATCGATATCGCGTCCGCGGGTATATTCGGAGTCTCGTGTAAATCCAGGCCATTGAAGGACTTCCACATTTGGGGCGTGAAAACGTAGGGTTGATTTTAGCTGGTAGCTATCAACCGCGAGCACCATTTGCGAGGAGTTCATTTGAGTCCACTGTCCGAGTGACTGAAATCCACGTGATTCGAGGAGTAATCGGTTGTTTCTGGTTTGTGGAAGCAAGTCTGGCTTAAGGAGAATCAAGCCCAAACTTAGGAAAAGGGCGACGTGTAAGACAAAAGCGCTGCAAATTAGTTTTGGATTAATTGGTCTGCTAACAGCGATCCATACGGCTAGCCCCATCATGTGCATCGCAGGCCAATTTGCCTCAATTTTTGTAAATGGGCTCAGTAGCCCAAAAAAAACAAGAGGTACGAGTACGCTAGATTTTATCAGTGCTAGTGACGCTGAGTTATGGCCAGTGTTTTTGTTAGGCAAGGGGCGAATTCTCTTTAAGACGAAAGATATCAAACCCACTAGAGCATAGCCTCCCCACAGAGCAGCAACGCCTCCAATATAGTCACCGATATATTGCCAGGCGCGTTCGAGTCTAGATATTTGACGTTTAGGCTTTTTGATTGCCTCTGCAAAGCCCTGCACATCATTCATCGCTGTCATGAGCCGATCCTTCGCTGCGTAAGCACTTGAGCCGATGAGGGCTTCATTTGCTCGCGGAAGTTCGGACCGAGAGTAAACTTGATGGTGGATGGATAAACCATGCCGAAGTTGAAACCGGAAGGTGATCCAATCGTTGTTATGCTGCCACCATAAGTGAGGTAGTAACACCGTGAGGCACGCTACACCCCCAAGGTATGGCCAAATGCTCTTTAGCTGTTGACGAGGGCTTCTCAGAAGCGCAATGAGGAACACGGGTCCAATTAGCACCATCGTGTATTTACTTAGAATTCCAAAGCCAGTGGCCAATCCGGCGGTTAGCCAGCGCTTTGGGTTAGCATGCAGCGCGCAAAATCCCTCGTGAAGTGCCAAGCTCCAGGCGAGCATGAGACCAGCGTCGGGTGTTAGTAGGAATCCGCTTGCTAGTCCGCCGATGGAAGACGTGAACAATGCTGCTGCTGTAGATGCGCTGCTTGGTAGGATTTTCTTTGCAAGACGCCACGTAAAGAAAGCTGTTAACACGGCGCAAACCCATACGCCTAAACGGGCGGCAAATATGTGATTTGAAAATCGGCTTAAAGCGCCAATCCAACTAACTACTGGGGGATGATCGAAAAAACCAAGGCTTGGCCAGTCTGGTGCCCGGGCCCAATCTATGTAATAAGCCTCATCGGTAACCATAGGAAAACGTGCAGCAAAGAGTAGTGAAAGTGCTAGGGATGCCATGGCGACTTTTAGCGCGAGATCGCTTTTGAATTGTGTCCTAATCATCAAACGATATCCTGTTGAATGCGAGCGCTGAGATTCGTCTGGCGTGCGGTGCTGATATTGTTTTTGATGGCGAAATTAAGTGCTTTGCGAGAGCCTATAAAAATAGCGAGTTTCCGAGCGCGAGTCAGGCCGGTATACACCAGATTTCTTTGGAGCATAACGTAATGCTGCATTGACATAGGTAGTATAACGACGGGGAACTCGCTGCCTTGAGACTTGTGTATGGTTATGCCGTATGCGAGTTTCAAGTCGTCAGCCTGTTCTCGGTCATAGGTGACGACTCTATCATCTCCGAAAATTACTTTAGTTTTCCCGCCATCCACATTTGTAGCTAATACAAAGCCAATATCGCCGTTGAAGACCTGTAGTTCGTAGTTATTAGCTGTTTGAATTACCTTGTCGCCGTCCCGGAGCTCACCCTCAACAGGTTTCTGGCTTGACTCTCTTATGTGCTCCCGTGGATCAGGATTTAATATTTTTTGCAGTTCTGCGTTGATATTGATGGTGCCCAGGTCGCCCCGGTTCATGGGCGAAAGAATCTGAACATCTCGTGCAGGATCGAAATTGTATTTTACTGGTAAAATCTCGGTTACAAGTCGATGTATGACGCTTCGAATTTCATCAGAGGAATCAACGTCGATAAACTGGCAGTCTGTGGGGCTATCTTTGGAGAAAGTCGGTGTGATGCCTTGATTTATCTCGTGAGCATACCTGACGATATTGCTTGCTGAAGCCTGTCTAAATATCTCGTTTAAACGTGCACAGGGTATCCTTCGCGAGTTGATAAGATCTCGCAAAACGTTTCCAGGGCCCACAGAGGGTAGCTGGTCCACATCACCAATTAGGACTAGCTGAGCATGTTGGGACACTGCGTTCACCAGATGTGCAGCAAGTCGAACGTCCAGCATGGATGCTTCATCACAGATCACGACGTCGGATTTTAGAGGGTTCAGCTCATTTCGTGAGAAGGCAGCATCTGCGGGTTGCCACTCTAAAAGCCTGTGAATAGTCTTTGCTGGTTCAGTGCTAACTTCGCTGAGGCGTTGAGCCGCACGCCCCGTAGGTGCGGCTAGCAATACGGATTTTCCCATGGCCTTGAACAGGCGGATGATGGCGTTAGCTGTAGTTGTTTTTCCAACTCCTGGCCCGCCTGTCAGAATAAAAACTTTGCTGGAAGCGGCCCGTCTTACCGCTTGAAACTGAGACTCAGATAGAGGTGTGCTGGAGGCTAAATTATACTTTTCAAGCCAGTGATCTATACGCGATTCATCGATTTGAAGCTTCTGCTGCATTAGCTTTGCAAGTGCGCGCGATATGTCGATTTCGGCAGTTAAAATATCGGGGCGCCAGAATGTAGTCTCTTTTTCGGAATCAGTACTTATGTGCTCAGATAACAGAGACCCCGCCTCGCAAAGCGTATTGAGTTGAGCCGGTATCAGGTCCTCGAGCTTTTCCAGCGTGAGTCCGAGTGTCGTTAGAAGCTGATCACAAAGCTGTTTTGAAGTCAGATAACAATGTCCGCGCTCTTCGCTCTGTTGCATTTGGTATATAATCGCGGCGCGAACGCGTTCTGGGGAATCCGGCGCGATTCCAATACTTTTTGCGATACTATCAGCCTTGATAAAGCCAATACCAGCGATATCCACCGCCAGTTGGTACGGGTTGGCCGAAACTAGCTCGATTGCCTGATCCCCGTAAAGCTTCAGTATCTTTTGTGAATAGGCTAGGGAAATGCCATGAGTGTTCAAAAACATCATGACATCAGCGATTGATTTTTGAGCCTTCCAAGACTCGATGATTTCAGCCGCCTTTTTACGTCCTAATTTCGGAACCTGCAGCAAGCATCCAGGGTTTTCGTCCAGAACTTTGAACGTATCTAAGCCGAAATGTTCAACGATTCTTGTGGCCGTCTTTTCACCTATTCCCTTGATAATTCCGGACGCTAGGTAGCGCAAAATAGCTGCACGTGTCGTGGGGCGGATAGGTACGGCCCGTTCAGCTTTAAACTGGCGGCCATAGGTTTGGTGGCTTGACCATGAACCGACAAGCTGAACATGTTCCCCCTCTTGAAGAGGTGGCAAACATCCGGTGACTGTTACGAGATTGTGATCGTCGATGTTACGAACTTTAAGCACTGTCCAACCATTCTCATCGTTTCGGAATGTGATTCGTTGGACTTCGGCCTGAATCTGCTCTTTGCCGGCGGGCAGTCCCGCGGCTTGATTTAGAGCTTGTGTTGATTGGTTTATGTGTAAATCCATAGCGGGGGTGAGTCTAGCATGTGGATGACTCGGACCACAGCCTTTTATTGACTGTCAATCATGGGGATAAAACCTATTAATTACAGTGGGTTAAATATTCCAAAAAGGTTACTTTTTAAGAGTTTTAGGGACAGGCCGAAGAGAACCAGGTCGGTTAGTTTCGGTCCATAAGTGGAGGCTACTAACTTGCCGGCGGTCGTTAACTATAAGCAAGCTTGCGGGAGGACTTAGAATGCGATTTCAGTTTTCATTCAAACACATGGATTCATCCGAAGCCTTAAAAAATTATGCAGAAGTGAAGCTTCGCCAAGAGATTCAGAAATTTGCAACAAAGCCAGTTGATTGCCACCTGACGTTTGCAGTCGATCGTCACAATCATACAACGCACCTTTCGTTCAATGGCGGTGATGGATTCATTTTTCAAGTTGATCACACCTGTACGGATATGTACGGCAGCGTTGATCATGTTGTAGACAAGCTAGAAACACAGCTAAGAAAGCAAAAAGAAAAAATAAAACACCATAAGGGACAAAAATCGAAGAGAGATCTTGTCAGTATCGTTGAGCGTAGTTTCGACAACGCGGAAATAGATGCTGCAGATATACTTAAGTTTGAAGCTGCCAAGAGAAAGGTTTCAGGCGGCTGATAAAAATCACTTGGCAATCATACCCCTTCAACCACGATGCACGTTGGTTGAGGGGGTTAAAATTTGGCTTAAATTGAGTTTTAATTTTAAATGAGCTGATTTGCCATTCTTGGCCTAATTGTCCTGGGATAGTTTGTCTAAAACCGCCGCCTAGGCGGCCTTTAACTATGCAATAATACATATAAAAAATACAAAATTAGCCGTAACCTCAAGAAAACTCAGGAAATTCCGATAGGACACTCGGGAGGCACTGTGTTGAACAGCGGCTTATTATCACGATTTTTGCTTGCGACCGCGCTGCTGACGTTATCGTCATGTGGAAATATTGCGCTCATGATGGTTTCGGGAAATGGCACAGAAATTGACGGTTTGAATGCCACAGGTGACGGGGCATCCTTTGCGGAAAGGTGCGGCGCTAAGGCATCGCAATTGTCTGACCCGAGTTTTATAGTCATCGATCAAAAACTTCAGTCGACACCGATCGTGGTTAAGTCGACGCGTGGTGGTATAAATGTGGAAGTGACACTCCAGGGAAACTTGCAGGTCCGAGCAACAGCAGGTTTGTCGACTCAGGAGACTAATGTAAAAGTCGTCAAACTCGTGGCAGATGATCAAACGCCAGACCACCCTGAGGGTTTATTTTCTAAAGCGGAAGCTGAGAAGGCAGCTGCCGAAAATAGTCAGCGCCTTACCTCATGGGGCATGAGTTCTGGTCTTTTATTGTTACTTCAGAAGTCTGATCCAAATTTTAAGAATGTTTTGTGTTCCGTTGGCTTTACATCCAAGCAAAAAGTCGAATCAATCACCGGAAATGGTCTTATTACGTTTGAACCGGGTTTGCCGACTTCTGTGAATCCTAAAGCTTCTGCAGCGACTCTCGCGTCTGAACTGGGTGATAGTCGTAGTTTTTCCGCGACAGCAACCATCAAACAGGCTGCGAAAGATTGGGCTGGGGCTGGTACGTCGGCAAAGGTGACGGTAACTTTCAGAAAAATCAGCCCTGATCCAAAATCAGTGAATGGCATGCCGACTAATGCGCCTGCGATCAATCCAGATTTAGCTTATGAAGCCACGACAGTGGTCGAGGGGCACGATGCTAAAAAATTTGGTCTATCTCGTCGTCAGGTGTTTTTTATTAATACGTCTGAGCGCCGCCTCGTGGGTGCCTTGGATGACTCCGGCCAGTTGAACCCAGCCGATAAAAAGGAGTTGCCGCCTAATTTTGCCTATCCTGTGGGAGACTAGGTCAGTTTTACTGACTTAGCGATCAATCCGGTAGGAAATAAATTCCCAGCATTTTTAACAAAATGCCGCGGTAAAATATTAGTAGTGGACCATGGAGGCCTCGCTATTGAAATCCCATTTCAATTTAAATAGCAAACTTAAAAATTCTTTTTGCTTTCAGTTTATTTTTTTGTGTTTTGGTATCGCAAATCATGGTTTTGCACAGTCATTTCTTTTTCCTGGAGCATCCACAACTTTTGAGTCTGGTCTGTCACAAACCAATACACGAGGGTCGGTAGCACTCGCATCCAATCCGGGAAATGCTCTCCTCACCAAACGAATTGAAACGTATGCTGATTTGACGATCGTGAATTTTTCTTACACTTATCAGATGCCAGGACAAGCTCCAGCCAAGATTGCACTGACGGCTCCGCCGGTTAATTTTGGTGCCATGTTTAAGCCCAAGTCGAACATTGCATTTGGTTTCTTTTTTACCCCGAGGCCTGGCATGGATGCCATGAAGATAAAAGGAATCCCCTTTGATATGGACCAGGTCGTTCTACCGGTTGATATCGAACAGAAAAGCTCCACGTTTTTGACGGCATTAGGCGGAGGCGTGAAGGTCAACAAAAGCACCTCATTTGGTCTGGCATTTCTAGAAAACGCCGAGGATTCACAAATTATTGTCCGAAGAGAAGGCACGACGTCTGATGAAGACGCGCTTGTAGGTATGCGATACAGAGGGATTTCCACGCAGGTATTGCTGGGGTTTAGGCACGTGCCAAATTCAAAAACGATTCTTGCAGGCAGTATTAAGACGCCCGTTACCCGCTCTTACAAAGGATCTGAGATCATCCAGGGTGATAAGGATAACTCGATTCGAAAAAAGACTTACAGTCCCGCCGTCTTGGCTCTGGGTTCTGAATACAAGCTCGGAGCACCAATCGCATTTGGGGAGCTTCGATATGAGGCTTGGTCCCAGGGTAAAGACAAAAATAGCTCAGGATTGCCTGGTGCAACGAAAAGAACGGCATTGAACGATTTATTTATTTTAGTCGCTGGGGGGCGGTTGCGTATGCCTGGCGGGCACTCGGGAAGCGTGTCAATCGGGATTTATCCGCGCAACGTGGGGTTGGGGTCAACTAAAGAAGATATTTCGTCACCCGAGGCCGCCAGCGGTGTTGGATTTGGCGAATTCGACGCTTTAGATCGGACAATGTTCTCCGCAGCCTATCGGCTGGCAAGAAAAAAAATGAATCTAACGGCCGGTTTTAATGTGATCAATGGAACTCGAAGCGTCCCTGAGGATTATCCGGGGAGTGGTAAGTATACGCTTACGGTATTCTCGATTGGTGGCGGCGGTAGCTACTACTTTTAGCTATAGCGCAGCAGCCTGATGACTCATTGCGGCAGCATGACTATTGTTGGCATTTTAAGTTCCGTTTCGCCTGGTTTTGGTAGAGTCTCCTGCGTTATCGCCAGGAACTTTTTATCCTTGTGACTTAAATAAAAAGTAATTCGGTAACAGAATTCATCAAACTCGCCATTTGTTGTCGGAAAATTCGAAAGCACCTCGTAGGCAGAATCGGCTTGAATATTCACAGACTGTTTCGTCAAAGGATCGGTGGCCTTAAGCTGAGAACTAACAGGTTTGATCTCTACGGTTCCATTAGCAGTTGTGATAGTTCTCTTGCTAATCGGATTTGTTAAGGTCGCTTTGATGTTAAACTTGCGTCCGTTACCTATTTCCTTTTCACGTTGTTCAGAGGAAGCCTTCGGATTTATACTAGCGACAAGAGCAGGAGAAAATTCAAATAATTTACTTTTATCCTCCTCTTTTTTAGAGTTGGCTTCGCCTGTAACTGCGCAGAGAAGTCCTTTGAATTCTGGATTGCCGCCATCCACTAGTCGTAACCATTCCTTAAAAGGTATAGCGCTCGACGTCATCGTGCCGCCGCGCGACCTTGCCACAATTCGAGCGCCAATTCTGGTAATTAATGTTTTCATCCCTGTAGGATTATTAGAGAGATCAGTGACCTTATTGACCTTGACGTCAATTTTTTGTGAGCCACTGTTGGCTTTGGAGTTGATCGCTAAAGTCGCTTCCGCCTCCACGCGCGCCTTGAAGCCACCCAAACCTGCCTCGACAACAAAGTTTTGGCTCTTCAGATTTTGGGAGAACACGATGGCGTCATCGGCGGCGTTGGTATCGAGGCCGCAATTCTTAGAAAAATCGAAAGCTGTAGAACTTCCTTCGCCAGGACTCCAAGGAGATTGCCTGCCTTGCTTTCCGTCGTTTTTTTGTCTGATTGCGCAACCCGCAGACACGACTACCAAAGATAAGATGATTATCCCGATTCCTTTTGGGCTTTTGAAGCGAAGGTTTTGTAGTATCTGCATTTAGTCACTTACTAGGCAAACGGGTGGTAGAGTCTTTTTCAATTGGGGATCTACTTTGTCGTCTTCGTTAATTATAGCAACAAATTTCTTGTTCTTGGAATCGATATACATCACTTGGCGTTTGGGTAGTCCAACTTTGTAGGCGCCGCCTGGAAAATCATTCAAAAATTCGTAAGCAATATCAGCTTGCTTGGTAGTGCCTTGGCATTCGAAAGCGGGACTAACCTCACGGACAGTGGTCGACCCTTGGACTGTTCCAGATGCGTATCCTGGGCTTGAACTCTGAACGGTTACGGTAATTTTGAAAGTCCTGCTTTTGCCCAACTCTTTACGTAACCTCTCAATTGGAGCTAGTGGGCTGACGCTACTAATGACCGCCGGAGAGTATTGAATCACAGCGTTGTCTTGGCCCTCTTGGATAGTGACTGTTCGTCCACCCTGACCCGCACACAAAAGTCCCTTATATTCAGGATTACCGCCGTCCACCAAGTGCAGCCATTCCTTTTGAGGTAGTGCTTCAGATATCCTTGTGCCAGAGTTCGCTGAAGCCTGCTTTTCCGCTGTGTTTTTTACAACTCCTGGTGCAAACCAACCTATGATTCCCGGAGCGTTTGCAGATGTTTTTAGAACATTTATCTTTACAGCCTGGGTTGCTCGTTTCGAGGTTGACGAGATGTTTAGCTTTGCTTGGGTGGTTACTTCATAGTTGGCGCCCATCTGGGTTCCCGAGATATTTATCGGTAGACTCGTGAAGGATTGCTCGAGCATGACGGCATTATCATCATCAAGTTTATCTGCCGGAATTCCGCATTCCTTGGTGAAGTCGAACACACCAAAATCTCTAGCCCCATCACCACTACGTTTTGTCCTGCTTACGCCTGAGGCGGCGTCAAACCCCGCTTCCATCGAGCAAGAGCTCGTTGAAATAGCTCCAGCAATAGCTATGATCCGCAAATACGTGTTTTTAAAATCTCTGTTCGACAAAGGTCAGAAGCCTCCCCTTCTCCACATGGAATTATCGGCATTGGCCTCTCGTGGCTTTAATTCGCGCTAATTACCGCCTATTAGGTTAATAATTACGGGGTGTTAAATTGGGGGTTAGGTGGGGTTTTGAGTGCGAAAAATCCCTGTGTGATTGGCGGTTTAGGTCGGCTGGCCAACTTCATGGTAATCTTTAAAGAATCCATAGCTTCAAACGTTTCGTCTGAAGTCCGGCCAGAAATGCACTGCAGCCCAGGGAGGGGTCTATGAATCGATGGCAAAACGCGTTCCTGTTTTCCAGTCTCTTGTTTAGTAGTTCAGTTTTTGCGAATGCATTGAACTTGAATTACGAGCATGTTCCTGGGGAGCTCATCGTGAAGTTTAAAAATTCACGTCAAAGTGCCAATTTTGCTGCGTTGGCTGCAATGGGGGGGGCCGTAAAATATCAATTTAAATCTCGTGGTGCAGCCGTCGTTAAATTCAGAGGCGTGACTCGAGACGAAGACCTCTTGGCCAAAGCTAAAATCTTAAATGGAAGGCCGGACGTTGAATACGTCGAGGCAAATACAATTATTAAAATTAACAAGACTCCTAATGACGCCGATTTTGCAAAGCAATATGGCATGCACAATACGGGTGATGGTGGCGGTGTAGCAGGGGCAGACATTGATGCATTGTCGGCTTGGGACATCTCGACAGGTTCTAAGAATGTTGTGGTCGGTGTTATCGATACGGGAATTGATCACTCGCATCCCGACATTGCGCCTAACTACTGGACGAATCCTGGTGAATCTGGTTTGGATGACCAAGGTCGGGACAAGAGATCTAATGGCGTTGACGATGATTCCAACGGTTATGTCGATGATTTTCGAGGTTGGGATTTTGTTAACAACGATAATGACCCAATGGATGATCATGCCCACGGCACACATTGTGCTGGTGTAATCGGCGCAAGAGGTAACGATGGTGTTGGTGTTGCAGGAGTAAACTGGGATGTGTCATTGGTGGGGATCAAGTTTCTATCGGGATCCGGTAGTGGTACGCTCGAAGACGCTGTTAAAGCAATCGAGTACGGTACTTCAGTCGGCGTCAGTTTGACTAGTAACAGCTGGGGCGGTGGTGGCTATAGTCCCACGATGTTCGATGCTATTACAGCTGCTCATTCGCGCGGAATTTTGTTCGTAGCAGCTGCTGGTAACGATAGTAACAACAATGACTCACGGCCGTCTTATCCAGCTACTTATCAAGTCCCTAATGTTATCTCGGTCGCGGCTTCAGACAATAAAGATCAAATGGCATATTTTTCAAACAATGGCGTAAGGACTGTCCATGTTGCAGCACCTGGCGTAGACGTTTGGTCATCGGTACCCGGTGCTCGGTACCAAAAAATGAGTGGTACGTCGATGGCAACGCCTCATGTTGCGGGTTTAGCGGCGCTGATAAAAGGCGCTATTCCAGAAGCGACGCACGAGCAAGTACGTGCGAGAATTTTGAATGGTGTGGATCGTTCACCTTATTGGGCAACAAAAGTGTCATCTGGCGGCAGAATCAATGCTCTTAATTCATTGGAGACCGATAGTATTCCGCCTGCCGCAATTACCGATCTTCGAGTTGTTGACTCCGGAACCATGTCGGTTTCGCTGGCATGGACAGCGGTGGGAGATGATGATTCGGCGGGAGATGCCAGTGCATATGAAGTTCGACTTAGTGATCAGCCGATCATTAGTGATGATGATTGGAACAGAGCTTCACGAGCGAGTGCTTCTTTTTCGAGGACGGATGATGTGATCACGTCAGTGATCAGCTTTGATGATTTTGGCCAGCAAGGTTATGTTGCGGTTCGAGCCGTAGACAATGTTGGTAATTCGAGCCGAGGCGGTGCATCCGTTGAATTTGCGACGAGAGCGGTAAACCGCTTTTTTGACCGCAATGGATCGAGTATGGACGGATTTCGAGGCGATGTTCCCTGGGGTGTGGAGCAGCTCTCAGGGAGCTTGGCTGTGCTTTCTGACAGTCCGGGCGGTCTCTATCGAGACGATGTCAATGTAGCTTTGACGTCTGATGCAATTACAGTACCGTCGAATGATATTTCTTTGTCTTTGGACTTTAAGTACGATGTGGAAAGTTCATTCGACTTCTTCAACATCGAAGTATCCCAAGACGGGGGTGCAACTTGGCGCGCGGTTGATCGTTTAACCGGTGTTAGCGGTGGGTTTGTTCGCAAGCTTTACGCGCTGCCCGGAATGAATGCCGGTGATCGTGTGAGCCTGAGATTCAGGGTGGAGTCTGATTCATCAATCAGTCGTGATGGTGTTCAGATTCGAAATGTGTCGCTTGTTGCGCCACTGTGAAATTGATCCGAACAGGGTATAACTAGTTATTATTTCAAATGTAATTGAGCCCGACCGTATCTTGGTCGGGCTTTTTTACTATTAAAATATCGTATTTTTATATACCGTTCGCCTCCCTTTTTTAGCGGAGTTTCAACCGTGTCTAGACCGTTTAAAATGTTAGTTGGTTTTTTTATAGGCGCTATTTTGGGGCTGCTTGCGTACCGGTTTTTCTCGGGCGTTGTTTGGTTGGAAGTTCTGACCACCTATGTTCTGCAGCCAATCGGTCAAATTTTCTTAAGAATTATCTTTTCGGCTGTAGTCCCGCTCGTATTCACGTCCATTGTTTTGGGTGTTTACGAGATGGGTGACTTCAAAGCACTCGGTCGAATTTCGTTAAAGACGCTTGTCTATACAATTTTTGCTAGTTTGGCATCGGTCGGCATCGGTTTGGCTTTGGTATCCTGGTTAAAGCCAGGAGTTGGTTTTGATGCTTCGATTATTGACGGTATGACGGCGTTGCCTCAAAAAGAAGAAATCATTTCCAACGCCGGCCGTGCAAAACCTTGGATTCAGAGTCTTGTCGAGCTAATCCCTCGAAACCCGATTGAAGCCGCCACCAAGGCTTTGGAGGGCGAGATGCTCTCTTTGATGGTATTTGCTCTGATATTTGGATCCGCACTTTTATCTGTTCGTGGTGGTCGCTCTGGTGACCCTCTTGTGCGCGTCATGGAAAGTCTCAGGGACGTGTCCATGAAAATTGTAGACTTTGCGATGAAGCTCGCTCCGGTAGCTGTTGGAGCCTTAACGTTTTCACTATGTAGTCGTTTTGGTTGGGGATTGCTTTTAAGTCTAGGCAAGTATGTTTTAGTCGTTATTTTGGGACTCAGTATCCAGCAGTTTATTGTATTTGGAGTTCTGCTGGCTATTTTCGCAAAGAAAAGTGTTTGGTCCTTCGTTATTGATATTCGTGAGGTTATTGTTACCGCATTCTCCACGGCTTCTAGCAATGTGACGTTGCCAGTCTCTCTGCGAGTTGCTGAGCAGAAGCTGCGTTTAAGCAAAAAAGTTTCAAGTTTTGTTTTAACCGTAGGCGCCACAGCCAACCAAAATGGTACGGCTCTTTTTGAGGGAGTCACCGTACTCTTTCTTGCTCAGGTTTTTAATGTTGATCTAACGGTTTCGCAACAAATTACCGTCATGCTCATGTCAGTCATGGCGGGAGTTGGAACCGCTGGTGTGCCCGGGGGTAGTCTTCCACTAATCGTCCTTGTTCTTCAGTCCGTTGGTATACCAGCAGAAGGAATAGGGATTGTTTTGGGGGTTGATCGTTTCCTGGATATGTGTCGAACGGTCCTGAATGTCAGTGGTGATCTTGTAGCTGCTACCATTATAGACGCATCTGAGAACTCTGAGACTTAATATAAAGTTGCTCTAGGGTTTTGCGACCGAATTTTGGGCGTGCGATGCAAGGCATTCGTCGGCTTTCTCTTTGGTTGCGTAAGTCTTTTTACAGTTCTCGCATGGATACTCAGTAACTTGGTTTTGAATCTCCGGAGCCGCAGTTTTCGGGTTTTGTTTTAGCTTTTCGTTTTCGAGTCGTGCTTGAACAGTCGCGTCTGCAAGTTTTCTGCGGGCGATGAGATTTTTAAAAGCGAGCTTGATAGAAGCCTTCGTGTTTGGCTTGGTCATGGGGCGATTGACTTTAAGGTTAGGCGTAGATATGGCCGCTGAGCTCGATTTCATAATTTTAGTAACACAGTCCTGCGCACAGGAGTGCGCTTGTTCGACAGTGGGATAGCCCCGTTGACAGTAGTTACATGCGAAGGGCTGCTTGCCGATACTTCGAACGTCGACGACCCATGGAGCCCGTTCTAGGAGTAGGCGCCAGCAAGTCTGTAAACAACTCAGGGCATGCGCCTGGGACGCGTGGTTGGACCGGCAAATGCCACAAGTGTAAAAGTCGCCATTTTTCAGGATGCGGCGCATCATGAGCTGGGTCGCATTAATAGCAACCGGTTTAGCTGATTTTTTCGGATCTTGACTCGAGCTCATGGCAACTCTTTAGAAGCTTAGTTACGTGTCAGAGGCTTAAACTTGATCCGATGTGGTTGATCGGCAGCAATACCCAATCGTCTTTTCCGATCAGCCTCATAGTCTTGATAGTTGCCCTCGAACCATACGACCTGCGAATCGCCCTCAAAGGCAAGAATGTGTGTAGCTATTCGATCTAAGAACCACCTGTCGTGACTGATAACACAAACACATCCAGAGAAATTGAGTATGGAATCTTCAAGAGCCCGCAACGTATCGACATCCAAGTCATTCGTCGGCTCATCGAGTAGCAAGAGGTTCCCTCCGCGCTTAATACACTTTGCCAAGTTCAAGCGGTTACGCTCGCCCCCCGACAGCCAGCCCACTTTTTTATTCTGGTCTGTGCCCTTGAAACCAAAACTAGCGACGTAGGATCGAGCCTGAATTTTTTGTCGTCCCCACTCGAATACTTCTTCGCCCTCGGAAACGTCATCAAATACAGTTTTTTCCCCTTCGAGTGTATCCCTTGTCTGATCAACGTATGCAGTTTTCACAGTGTCGCCGATGCGAAGCTCGCCGGAGTCAGGTTTTTCAACGCCTGCAATCATTTTGAAGAGAGTGGACTTACCGGCGCCGTTGGGGCCGATGATGCCGACTATGGCGCCTTTAGGGAAATTGAAGTTAAGCTTTTCAAATAGCAGTTTATCGCCAAATGCTTTGGTAATGTTTTTAGCTTCCACAACCAAATCACCCAGGCGTGGCGCGGGTGGCATTTTGATTTCGTTGATTGTCTCATAAGTTTCGGCCTCTTGGGCGGCCATCTGCTCGTATGCGGCGAGACGAGCCTTGCTCTTGGCCTGACGGGCCTTCGCAGATTGTCTCACCCACTCAAGCTCTTTTGCGAGAGCTTTTCGTCTGGCAGATTCTTGCTTCTCTTCTACTGCGAGACGCTTTTGTTTTTGATCAAGCCAGCTCGAGTAATTTCCTTGCCAAGGGATGCCCGAGCCCCGGTCAAGTTCAAGGATCCAGCCTGCGACATTATCTAGGAAGTACCTATCGTGAGTTACGGCCACCACTGTTCCGGGATAATCGTGAAGGAACCTTTCCAGCCAGGCGACACTCTCTGCGTCCAAGTGGTTGGTTGGTTCGTCAAGTATGAGCATGTCTGGTTTTTCTAGTAGCAAGCGACATAAGGCGACTCGTCTTTTTTCTCCTCCGCTCAAGACGCTTACATCAGCATCAGGGGGAGGGAGTCTGAGGGCATCCATGGCGATTTCTAAGTGACGATCCAGTTCCCAAAGATTTTTGGCGTCAATTTCGGCCTGTACTTTACCTTGCTCATCGATGACTTTGTTCATTTCATCGTCAGAAAGGGGCTCGCAAAGCTTCATGGATAGATCTTCAAATTTTTTCAAAAGAGCTTTTTGGTCTGCTACAGCCATTTCCACGTTGCCTAGAACCGTCTTTGATTTATCGAGTTCTGGCTCTTGAGCTAGGTATCCAATTTTAAGTCCTGGAGCGGGAAAGGCTTCTCCTTGAAAATTCTTATCAACTCCAGCCATGATTTTTAGCAGTGTTGATTTTCCGGACCCATTTAGACCCAGGACGCCGATTTTTGCACCGGGCAGAAATGACAAATAAATGCCTTTGAGCACTTCTTTTGTGCCGTAGACCTTACGAAGATTGACCATGTTAAAAACGTATTGAGTCAAGATGAGCCTCCGGGCTTGCAGTCCGCCGCAAATGGGGAAAAACGGACAACAAAACTAGCAATTTGCCCGATTAATTACAAGGTTCCATGGAGAGAGAGTCGCCCTTATTTTAAGCACGGGCGTGCAAATCCCGATCATTGTCCATAAGTTTTAGTTTTTGACGTCATGGTGACCACGGGTGTTTTTTAAATGCCCAACCAGATGGTCACGGAGGAAAATAGCGAATATCCGCGCAAAGCCCCCGATCGCGTTATGCGCTGAAACTGTTCGTTTGGTCCTGCGTTGTCTGGTTTTTTGTTAACGCTGACCCGTGCCCTTGAATAAAGCGGAAGAATTGCTCCTAGTTTTATGTTGGAAGACTCTACCCTTGTCTGTAAGAGTTCTTCCTCATTTCCCGTAGGCCGTGATGGGCGAGTCCAAGACCAGCCAAGGGACGGCGTAACTGTTAATTCGCCAAGATTGGTTCTGAAATCCTGTTCAAGGCCCTCGGAGTTGGACGCTTTTAGGTTGTATTGATACTTCTTGTTGCCGCCAATATTGCGGCCACTCATATCAAGATAACCACCTGCAATACTAAGAATTGGGCTTGACCCCGATCTTAACCTCAATCCGGGGAACGCCGCGCCGTATTCTATGTCGAACATAGTGCCTGAATAATCGCTGTCGAATGTTCCATCCCGCGCAGTTCCCCAGGGGCCCGAAATAATATGCAGTCGAGCTACGAGCCAGGCGTTTTCGCGTGTACGTCCATATCCGACCGCGAATGAGCCGGCCGATCCATCGAGTTCCGATGTATCGGGAAGAGTCATATTAAAACTCAAAAGACTTGATTCAAAAGACCAAATGACGTCCCGGGCTGGCCTTGACGAGTATCTCTCGTTACCTGCATTTTCAGCCATAACATCGGAAGGAGTCAGTATGTGAATCCAAAGCAGGACAAAGGCACTTCGCAATACCGGTAACATTGTTCTATAGGCCAATGTCAGGTTCATGGTAAGGGCTGTTTTTTCCCGATTCTTGGGCATTCGATGAACTCTTTATGGCTGCAGCCCGCACGGCCATCGATGGCTTGTCCCCAGGCTTAATCCACTTGATCACTAAGATTGATAACTCATACATAAGATAACACGGAATGGCCATTCCAAGCATAGAAATTGGATCTGGTGGCGTGATAATAGCGGCCACGACTAAGATCAGTACAAATGTGACTCGTCGTTGCGCCGCCAACATTTCAGCCGAAACAATTCCAAGCACTGCAAGCAGAACTAACAGTACAGGCGTTTCAAATACTAAACCGAAGCTCAATAAAAGCACCGTCGTCAACGAAACGTAATCTGTTATGGTGATGATTGGAGCTGCTACTTCCATACCAAGCCCGACAAGATAGCTAAGAGCTAGGGGGAGCATGAAGAAATAACTGAACGCAACGCCTGAGAAGAAGCAAACAATTGTCGCGGTTATGAAGGGCAAGACGTACTTTTTCTCGCTTTCATTGAGAGCTGGCTCAAGAAATTTCCAAAAATGATAGAGCCAAGCGGGAGCGCCAAAAATGAGCGCTGCTAGCATGGATATTTGGATGTTGACCATAAAAACGTCCATCGGGCCCGTGAAGTGAAGGGCTGCTGTACTGGCTGGAAGTATTTTTTCCAGCGGTGCTTTCATGAAATTCAATATGGGTTTGCTAAAAGCTAGAGCGAATACAAACAGTATGAGCAAGGTCAAAACGGATCGTATAAGTCGAGTTCTTAACTCGTCGAGATGATTCCAGAGACCCATGATGGCCTCATTCTGGTTTGATGTTTTAATCACAGTCATAAGTGAGCCTCGAGCCAGTTTTTTCCGCTGCCGACCTCAACCCTTAACGGGACCGAAAGCTTCATAGCGCTCTCCATGGAATCTTTTACAAGCGTAATAGTTGAGATTACGTCAGAGTCTTTGCACTCAAAAACGAGTTCATCATGCACTTGTAACAACATTTTTGCGTCTAGGCCAGAGGCATCAAGTCGTTTCTGAGTTTCAATCATCGCAATTTTTACAAGATCAGCCGCGCTTCCCTGAATCGGGCTATTGACCGCCATATTTTCCCCATTGATCATAACGCCTCTCTCCTTTGAGTAAATCTCAGGAATGGGTCGCTTTCGCCCGGTCATTGTGATGCTGTATCCCAATGCTCTGGCCGATGATTTTGCGCTTTCAATGTAGTCCCGAATTTTAGGAAATCCAGCAAAGTACTTGTCAATAAAGGCCTTTGCCTCGCTCATCGATACACCGGTTTCCCTGGCAAGGCGTTGCGCCCCCATGCCGTAGATGATGCCGAAATTGATGGCTTTAGCGTTTGATCGTAAGTCTGCTGTAACCTGTTCTGGCGGCACGGCAAAGATTTTGCTAGCCGTTGCGGTATGAATATCCATTCCAGAGGCAAACGCCTGCTCAAGACCTTTATCCTTTGAGATATGAGCCAGTAGTCTCAATTCAATCTGGGAGTAATCAGCGGATATAATTTTGCGGTCAGGGCTTGAGGCGCAGAAAGCTTTTCGGATTTCGCGCCCCTCTTCCTTGCGGATTGGTATATTTTGGAGATTAGGCTCACTAGAGCTTAGTCTGCCTGTAGCTGTGCCGGTCTGATGAAAGTTTGTGTGCACTCTACCAGTCTTATGGTTCATGAGTTGCGGCAGGGCATCAACGTACGTATTCTTCAATTTTGTGACCGTTCTATATTCCAGGATTGCTTGCGGCAGCGGATGTGCGGACATGCTCTCAAGCACTGACACATCTGTCGAAAATCCTGATTTTGTTTTTTTCAGGCGCGTCAAGCCTAGCTGGGTATGGATAGCTAGTTTTTCGAAAAGGATCTGCTGTAGTTGTTTGGGGCTATTAATATTGAACGGTTCACCCGCGGCTTCATGAATAATTTTTTCAAGTTGTTTGGCGCGAAGATCAAGTTTCGTTGAGATGTCTCCTAAAGCGTCCGCATCAACGTAAATGCCGGTCTGTTCCATTCGCGCTAGAATGGGTGCTAGGGGCACCTCGATATTGGTGTAGACGTCCGTAAGTCCTGCATCGGACAGTAAGTCTTTATATTTATAGTGCAGCTGTAAAACCGCATCAGCATCTTCACAGGCGTAAGCAGTTAGCTGATCCAAAGGAGCATCCGCCATAGACCGTTCAAATTTGTCGCCCATGAGCGCTGTTGTTGGTGTTTTCTTCATGCCGAGCTGCTCTAAGGCGCAGAAGTCCAAGCTATGTTCCCTGGCTATGGGATTTAATACATAACTCGCAAGCATGGTGTCGCCAAAAGGACCCGTAACGCTGATGCCAGCATTTGTGAGCATCTGGAGGTCAAATTTAAGGTTGTGCGCAACCTTGGTCTTGCTCGGATCCTGGAAAAACGGTTGAAGTTGACTCTTGATGACATCAGGAGTTAGCCAGCCGGTTAGGTGCTTTTGAAGAAAGGGGACGTACCAGCCACGGCCGGGCTTAGTGCTAAAGCTAAATCCGATAGGCGTATCAGATATACGGTCCAGACCCGTCGTTTCAGTATCAAAACTTAGTAGTGATGCATTGCGCAGTTCTTGAGTCAGGCGGATTAGTAGTTCAGGGGTGTTAGCCAGAATATAGTCGGTGCCTAGCTTTTTAAAACTCGCTGTAGGTGTAGGTTCGTTAGATTCATGATCGGGCGTCGGCGTACCATTTGAGATCTTACTCGCGGTCATTACGGTTTTTTCGCGAGAATTAGAGATGTGAACGCCTGCCATACGATCTTTTATTTTGGTTGTTAGACCCCGAAATTCTAGCTTTGTAAAAAGTTCTAACAGTTGCGGATTGGCTAAAGCATCAGGCGTTAGACGTAATTCATCAGGTCCGACATCAAGATTTATATCAGTCTTAATTGTTACAAGATCTCGGGATAAAAAAGCATTAGCACGATCAGCTAAAAGCGCATTTCTCAGCTTTATGTTTGAAATCGAATCAACGTGCTTATAGATCCCGTCGAGACTATTGTATTCGGCGATGAGTTTTGCGGCGCCTTTATCGCCGATTCCATGGACCCCTGGGACATTGTCAGACGAGTCGCCGATAAGTGCTAGGACGTCGATGACTTGGGTCGGTTTGCATCCGAATTTTTCAAAGACGCCTGTCTCATCTATTATGAGGGCAGGCTCATTTTTTTTCGGTGCGTACATATACACCGTTGAGCCCACTAACTGCATAAAATCCTTGTCACCCGAGACAATAAAGCAGTGGACATCAGGTGAGGCGAATTTTTTACATATCGAACCAATAAGATCGTCGGCCTCAACGCCGGGCTGTCTTAGAACGGGTATTCCCATGGCAGAAAATAGTTCAAAAAAATAGGGAAGTTGGTCTGCCAAGTCCTGCGGCATTTCCGTTCGGTTTGCTTTGTACTCCGGGTAAAGATCGTGTCGAAACGTCTTTTCTTTGCTGTCGGTGGCAACAATGATCAGATCTGGCTTTTCGTCCTCGATCAGTTTCGTCATAAACATGGCGCTACCGAAAACGGCAGAGGTGGGAATGCCCGAAGAAGTTATAAGTGGGCGCTGTCCAAATGCGTGATAATTTCGAAATGCCATCGCCATAGCATCTATGATGAAAAGTCTTTTAGGTTTGCTCATGCGGTCTGTTCTGATTGAGTTATTTTAAGTTATCGATATCTTTGTAGATGCTATGACTTTCATTTCCACCTGATTCAGACCTGGTAGCTCGCGCACACCAATCGTGGTTCGGGTAGGCGGCGGATTTACGCCGCCAAAGTATTCGTCCCAAACCCTATTAACCGTTGGAAATTGTTTTTCCATGTCGGTCAGAAACACGTGAACATCAACGACGTGTTTGCGTGAGTATCCTTCAGATATAAGCACAGCCTCAATATTTTTAAAAACACCTCGAACCTGAGCCTCGAAGTCGATACCGATCAATTGACCCTTGGCGTCAAAAGAAACCCCAGCCCACACGTTTGTTTCCGGGTCGCGGCAACCCTGACCAGCTAGGAAAAGTAGATCACCCGAGCGGCGGAGGTGGGAGTAGTTCGCCAGAGGCTTTGTCAGCTTTTGCTCGTGACTCATTTATAAATGATCCTAAGAATGGAGATTTTGAATGGGGCAGCTCACTTTGAAGCGCTGCCAGGAGTAAAAGCTCTAAAGCCTCGGCTGTCCACTGAAAAAAACCAATCTTTTTTTATAAACCGGCAACCTAAATTTGACAGTTGTGGTCTTATTTGGTTTTAATGCAGGTCAGTTTGCAGGTGTTTAATTAATAATCAAGAGGGGTTGTTGACATGGCCAGCACAGGCTCCCATCTGATCAAGATTTTTGCTCTTTGGGCTTCTCTTGGTTTTTGCTTCAACGCACCATCGGCGTTTGCGGCAGTTTCGCCCACTTGGACTGATATTAGTGTGGATAAAAAATGTGAAGGTTTACTTGAGTTTTTCAAAGCGGCAGTACCTAAACAGGTGCCTGGCTGGATACTTAGAAAACCTCAGTGCGTTATCAGTGGAGTTGCCACTGGTGATGCGAAGTGGATATTTGATGTCATTCTTGTTCGGACTAAAAAATCGTTACAGCTTCGCTACATCGTTGAGGAGCCGCGGGGAAAAAAGCCGAGTGTTCAATGGTGTCAATTCAAGGGTGATTTGTCGGGCTGTGCTCATCCTTGGGACAGCTCTTTTGCCGTTGGTGATCTCTTCAAAACACCGGCGGCCGCTAAGGCGGCCTATGATCAAGCGCTCAAAGAATCAAGCGGTTTACTAACGCTTGTGACGACAATTGACGCATGGGTTGGAAAGCCTGGTAAGAGTGATCTTATTTTTGATACGGATTATCGAACATGGATTGATGAGTGGGTTAAGACAGCACAACGTCTTCCGACAAAAGAAGGTGATGTCACTGTGGATTTCAATCCTGAGCGCGAGAACTCGAAAGTCGGCTTAGTCGAATTTAAGGGACCGATCCCGCAGTCTATTCGTGATTGTCTAGGGTGCGGGAAAACTCCTTGCGAGAAGTCTCAACCAAGCTACGAGTTTAATGGTATTGGTTTGTCCTTAACCAGACGATTGACGCCTGAAGAAATGAAAACTAGTGACCTTAAGGTGGCTCGAGCGTCCTGGCTTCTGCTCGAACCTAAGGCATACTCTGGCAGTCAACCAAAGTGGCCATTTCTATGTGGTGAGCATCGATTCAATATTCAGAAGCTCTAAGCTATTCGAATCATCGAGAGCGTTGACCGTCTTTCTAAAATTTTAAATCGCTAACAAGGTAAACAATGAGTTTAAAACAGTTGTCTGATGAGCAAATTCGTTCCATGTCGCTTGAAGAGAAGGATCGTTGGTGGCTAGAAAACTGTTATAAGGGCGATATGCCACAATTGACGCTCAGGTCAGCTTTCACCGGAATGATCATTGGCGGGGTGCTAAGCATCACCAACTTATACGTTGGTATTAAAACTGGTTGGACACTTGGTGTTGGTATTACATCTGTGGTGTTGGCGTTTGCTTTTTTTAAGCTTCTGTCACGCTTCGGTGTTGGACGCGAAATCAGTATTTTAGAGAATAACGCCATGCAATCGATAGCAACATCGGCTGGGTATATGACGGCTCCGCTTGTGTCCTCCATGGCCGCTTACATGGTCGTCACAGGCCATATGGTTCCCCAATATCAGACAATGATCTGGATCTCGCTTCTGGCGTTGATGGGTGTGTTCTTTGCTTTTCCCCTCAAAAAAAGATTTATCAACGATGAACAGCTGCCATTTCCCGAGGGGCGTGCGGCAGGGGTTGTGATGGACAATTTGCACGCAGATGATGGTGGGGGAGACGGCATTCTTAAAGCAAAAATACTTATAGCGGGAGCAGCTCTTAGCTCGGCGGTTGAGCTATTTAGGAGCGAGAAGGTGCTGGGACGGCTAAGTTTGAAATCTTATGTGCTACCGGAGCATTGGGACGACATCATTTATAAATGGTTTACACCGTCTATTATGGGGACTCCTTTAAAGGATTTGAGTATTCGATGGGATAGCTCTGTGGTCATGATGGCGACTGGTGGATTGATGGGAATCAAGGTCGGCTGTAGTTTGCTGGTCGGCGCCATTTTCAACTACTGTTTTTTGGTGCCTTGGGCGATTTCTTCCGGGGTCATTGCCAGCGCGAGCTGGAAGGCTATTAACATGTGGCTTCTTTGGGGTGGGGTCGCCATGATGACGACGTCATCTCTTTATTCATTCTTCGCCAAGCCAGATATTATCTTTGCGGCATTTAAGCGTGTGTCTGGAAAAAAGACTTCAGATATTCTAGAGCATATTGAGTTGCCGCTTTGGGTGTCTATGGTCGGCATTCCCGCAACGGGATTGCTTCTCATGTTTTTTGGCCATGCCTGGTTCAATATCGATTGGTGGGTGACACTCATCGCGATTCCTTTGGTTTTCGTTTTTACCTTGATTGCGGTCACGTCAACTGGACTTACGGCAATTACCCCAGGAGGGGCTCTTGGTAAACTGACTCAGCTGACCTTTGCCATCATAAAGCCCGGGGATATGGGGACTAACGTGATGACTGCAGGTATCAACGGTGAAGTGGCTCTTAACGCCTCAAACCTTCTGATGGATATAAAACCGGGCTATATGTTAGGCGGTAAGCCCCGTCACCAGGCCGTCGGCCACTGTTTGGGTATTTTGGCAGGAGCTCTCGTGGCCGTGCCGGTTTTTTATTTACTAATCAAAAATGACGTTTCACGAATTACCTCGGAAGATCTGCCCATGCCGGGGGCCCAAATATGGATTGCTGTCGCGCAAGTTCTCTCGTCGGGCCTGAGTGTGCTGCCGCTGTCGACTCGCATAGCCGTCTTAATCGGTGGTGTTTCTGGTGTTCTTATAGAATTCTTGAATCGGAAGTCGCATGGTCGCTTCCCTGTTTCAGCCATGGGACTTGGGCTGTCATTTGTATTGAAGTTTTCCGACTGCTGGGCGATGGCGACTGGAAGTCTTCTGTTCTGGATCCTGGGTCGGAAGATCAAAAAGCCCGAAAGTCTCGCCGCAAAGGTTTTTGTCAATAATCAGGAGACGGCCTGTGCTGGTATAATTGCAGGGGGCTCGATCATGGGAATTCTCATTATTATTCTGGAAACCCTTGTTATTAAGTCATAATGCTTTTTTTTTCAGCAGGCAGCGTTCCTTTATTTGCCCCTGAAGCTAATTTCCATTAGGCTAGACGCCGAGCTTTTGGCTCGGCATAATGCTGGTGAACTTATTTAAATAAAAGAAGAAAAAGTTATTTTCGTAATCATTTAATTTGCAAGTTAGAGGTTGATCATGGGTGCGTCTGGCGAAATTATTCTCGAAGGTAAATCCTACAAACTGCCTGTTATCGAAGGTACTGAAAAAGAAAAGGCCGTTGATATATCCAAGCTACGCCAGGACAGCGGTTACATCACGATTGACTCTGGCTATGGCAACACAGGCGCTTGCAAATCGGCTATAACCTTCATCGACGGTGACCTGGGTATTCTGAGATACCGTGGCATCCCCATTGAAGAGCTTGCTGATAAGAGTGATTTTGTCGAGACGTCATATCTTTTGATCTACGGCCACCTGCCCAATCGTACGCAAAGAGAAGAGTTCCGTAACCTCCTCAGCAGTCACGCTATGATTCATGAAGGCATGATCAAGTTCTTTGATGGTTACCCTAATACAGCCCACCCTATGGCCATTCTTTCAGCGATGGTGTGCTCTCTATCAAGCTATTATCCTGAGCACTTGGATCCAAATGACATGACTCAGGTTAACCATTTGGTGCCGCGATTATTGTCAAAAATGCGTACCATTGCCGCGTACTCATATAAGAAGTCAAAAGGGCAGCCGGTCATCTACCCTAAGTCCGATCTAGACTATTGCTCGAACTTTCTGAGGATGATGTTCGCAACTCCGGCCGAGGAGTATCAGATCGATCCCGATATGGTGAAAGCGTTGAATGTTCTCTTGATTCTGCACGCAGATCACGAACAAAACTGCTCGACATCGACAGTAAGACTGGTTGGTTCTTCTGACGCCAACCTTTTCGCCTCTATTGCGGCTGGTATCTGCGCTCTGTGGGGGCCAAAGCATGGTGGTGCGAATCAAGAAGTCGTAGAGATGCTTGAGTTGATCCATCGTGAGAAGTTACCCGTCAAAGAGATCGTTCGACGTGCAAAGGATAAAAATAGCGGCTTCAGATTGATGGGTTTTGGACACCGTGTTTATAAGAATTTTGACCCGCGCGCGAAAGTTATCAAGGCGTACTGTGACAAACTCTTAGCTAAGAAGGGTATCTCTGATCCGCTTCTAGACATCGCCAAAGAGCTTGAAGAGGCCGCTCTTCAGGATGATTTTTTCAAAGAGCGTAAGCTGTATCCGAACGTGGACTTCTATTCTGGTGTTATTTATCGGGCCATGGGAATTCCGACCGATATGTTCACCGTTATGTTTGCACTCGGACGTTTGCCGGGCTGGATTGCCCATTGGATCGAGATGCATCGGGATGGGGATGGTCGTATTGGACGGCCACGACAGGTATATATGGGTGAAACCATTAGGTCCTATGTCCCCATGGATCAGCGTAAATAATCGCTTAGATCAGAGTTGGACATGAATTATTGGCTGATGAAGTCTGAGCCTGACGTTTTTAGCTGGGATGACCTAGAGAGGAAGCGTCGGGCCTCGTGGGATGGCGTTCGTAATTTTCAAGCTAGAAACTTTATGCGGGACCAATTTCGCCTTGGGGATTGTGTTCTGTTTTATCATTCGTCGTGCGCTGAACCTGGGATCATCGGCATCGCCAAGGTTGTCAGAGAAGCCTATCCAGACCCCACGGCGCTCGATCCTAAAAGTGATTATTATGACCCCGCAAGTGCCAAGGCGGGGGCCTCACGGTGGTTTATGGTTGATATTGAGCCGGTTCAACGGTTCAAGCGCTTGGCCAGCCTTGCAGAAATTAGGGGTAACAGTGGCTTGCAAACCATGCTCCTGCTTCGAAAGGGCCAGCGTCTTAGTATCCAGCCCGTGACGGAGAAGGAATTCAAGACCATCAAGAAGACTTGGGGCTGAATGGGGGAGTTTCCGGACGAGGGTTTCGTCCCCGGAATTCAGCCTGGCGTTTGGCTTTTAGATTAATCAAATAGTTACGGTTATTTAAAGAGGCGGTCCGGTCGTTTCGAGGACTCTTGGCTCAATTTTGTAAAATACCAAATCAGCTCTGTCTTATATCTAACCATAACCGAGAGTTCGTCTCTTGATTGACACATGGTTACGAACGTACAATTTTGGAAGGTTACTGATGGAGTCGTCGTCTGAATAAGGGCTCGTCGGGCTGCAAAAAAATGGAATTTGACTAAGGGGTTACTGTGAGCTGGAAGGTTTATAACATTCACACGGGCAAAACAATCAAGGCAGGTTTCGACGAAGAAGAGATCGCGAAAGAATGGTTGGAAAATCGACGTGACCTCGACATTGAAGATTACATTGTCGAAGAGATGGACGAGGAAGAAGAAGAGGCTCTTGAAGAAGAGGACGAGGACGACGACACCCCTCGTACTTGGTCTCGAGCAAATGATGAAGACCAAGATGACGATGAGGACTTTGGATCATCTGCGGCCACTGATGAGGACGATGACTACGGTGATGACCTCGAGGATGACGATGAAGACGAAGATGAAGATGAGGATGATGACGACGACAAAGACGATTACTAAAACCCATAATTTTGATATGTTACAGGAGCCCCGCGGTAGCGGGGCGTTCATTTTGTGATAGTCCGTCAAACTTGAAGGAGTGCAGAGGTTTTTAAAATGCCCCAAACGAGTTTGGAATCATTGCCACCATATCTGCGTCGTTATTGCGCCGTGCAGGATTATGAAAAGTATACCAGTCGAGATCATGCGGCGTGGCGTTATATCATGCGACAATCTCGCGAGTATTTTCGAGATCATGCAGTTAGTGTTTATCTTGACGGACTAAAGAAAACAGGTATCCCGCTTGATCGTATTCCGAGAGTTTCCGAGATGGATCAGGCTCTCAGAGAGTTCGGTTGGGGTGCAGTACCAGTTTGCGGTTTCATACCGCCAATTGCGTTCCTTGATTTACAAGCTCGCGGTATTTTGCCGATTGCCACCGATATGAGATCAATCGATCATATTGCATATACTCCAGCGCCCGATATTGTTCATGAAGCAGCAGGACACGCTCCGATCATTGCTGACCGCAATTACCGCGAGTACCTTAAGCAGTACGCTAAGATGGCTGAACGAACAATCATGAGTAGCGAAGACCTCGCTTTATATGAGGCAATCCGAGTCTTGTCGGATATCAAGGAAAATCCAGACACCAAGCCGGGCGAGATTGCTGCGGCACAGAGAGCTCTCGATAAGGCTGTTCAAAACGTCTCGTATGTTTCCGAAGCCGCCATGGTCTCCAGAATGGCGTGGTGGACGGTTGAGTATGGATTAGTTGGTGATTTGAAATCACCAAAGATTTACGGAGCAGGACTGTTGTCCAGTGTTGGTGAAAGCCAAGCTTGTCTTCACCCAAAGATTCGAAAGATTCCACTCACTGTGAAGTGTGTCGAAGTCTCCTACGACATAACAGAGCCGCAGCCGCAGCTTTTTGTTGCAGAGTCATTTGCGCAGCTGGCACACGTGCTTAATGATCTCGAGGGTAAACTGTCATTTAAGATTGGTGGCGTGTGGGGTTTGGAACAAGCGCGAAAAGCTAAAACGGTCAATACCGTTCAGCTTGATTCTGGCATCCAAATCAGTGGTGTTTTGTCTAGGTACGAGGCGGCAGTCTACGGTGATCGAGGTGAGCCTCACTATATAAAATTCGATGGCCCCACTCAGCTTTGTTTTAATAGCCGAGAGCTTTCCGGACAGGGGAGGTCTCGGCACGCGCATGGATTTTCAACACCACTCGGTCGTTGGGCGTCTATTCCCAACCGATCGCCCGTGGATTTATCGGACCGAGATCTGTCCGAAGTCGGCATTGTTCAAGGCAAAAGAGCCAATCTCGAATTTATAAATGGGTTTAGAGTTCAGGGTAATGTAACGAATATTTTTCGCCAGCAGGGAAAACTACTATATCTGACCTGGACCGATTGCACGGTGTCACGCGGCGGTCAAATTTATTTTGAACCCGCATGGGGCGAGTTTGATATGCCCGTTGGTGAGGGTGTTACGAGTGTTTTTGGTGGGCCAGCAGATCGCGCGTCCTACGGGGATTATCATATGGGTGGTATTTCGACCCAGCCGGGGCGGCAAAGCCCTTACACCACAGATGAGCTTAAAATTTTTGACTGTTACTCGAAAGTTCGTGATATACGCCGAGGCCTAAATCATGAAGCCTACGAAAGCGTTGTGAAGGCTGTTTTAGGAGACTATCGAGACGAATGGTTATTAGCGCTCGAAGTTTGGGAAATTAGCCAGAATGGTAATATATCATCGGCTTTATCCAATAAAGTGTTTGAGCTTTTAGTGGGTGACCAAAGCTCCAAACATCCTGAGCGTAACGAGCTTATTGCAAAAGGTGTGAAGATTGCGAACGTGCCTGATTAAAATTATTTGTGCGGAAAGTCACACAGAGGGGTAATGTCATGTCGTCGATGCAAAAACTGAAAGAGATTCGGAGCTTTGCGGGGCCCCGCCAAACCGTCGGATTAGACGACGCGATTATCGAGAAATTTCTGCCAAAGTTCCCGCAGCTAGTGCAAGCCATCGACGATGCCTATCAGTGGTGGTCTTGCCTTAAGAATGAGTATCCGGAGTGGTTTAAAAAATCGGAAAAGGATCTGATTCATTTTCTTCAAGACGAATTCGTCAATTTCTACAAAGACGTGGCAGTGAATCCTTATGTTGCGTTCACGGCTAAAGGGCCTTGGATTATCACAAGTCACGGCGCAGTCGTTCATGACAACGGTGGATACGGCATGTTGGGGCTTGGGCACGGCCCTGAAAAAGTTATTCGCGCGATGTCTCAGGACTTGGTGATGGCCAATGTCATGACGGCTAATTTTTCACAAAAGCGATTTATCGATAGAATGTTCAAAGAGGTTGGTCACAATAGACCAGATAATCTTCGTAGGCCCTTCGCTAAATTCTTATGTTTGAATTCCGGTTCCGAGTCGATGACGGTTGCTTGTCGTATCAGTGATATCAAAGCCAAAACCATGACCGATCCCGGTGGCCGATATGCTGGACGTAAAATCAGGTTTTTATCTCAAATCGGAAGTTTTCATGGCCGAACTGAGAGACCTGCCAAAATGTCTCACTCGTCTCGAAAATCATACGATGTCTTAGCGAGCTACCGAGACGATACGCAGCTTGACGTCATTGAGCCCGGTAATCTTGAACAGCTTCGTGCAGCATTTGCTAAAGCTGAAAAAGACGGTATTTACTATGAGGCCATGTTCATTGAGCCAGTCATGGGCGAGGGAAATCCCGGTGTCGCAACGACGCGGGAGTTTTATGATGAGGCAAGACGACTAACCAAGGAACATGGATCCATGCTTATTATGGATGCGATTCAGTCTGGACTTCGGACTACGGGTAACTTGAGTATCTGTGATTATCCGGGTTTTGAAACGTGTGATCCACCTGATATGGAGACGTATTCTAAGGCGATCAATGCTGGTCAATATCCGCTATCTGTGCTTGCGATGACAGCGGAGACGGCTGCCTATTACAAGAAAGGTGTTTACGGTAACACGATGACGACAAATCCACGCGCTCTGGAAGTTGCTTGCGCGGTACTAGATTCGCTAACTCCTGAACTTCGTAAAAATATCGTCGATAAAGGGAACGAGTTTTTGCAAAAATTTAGGGCTCTCATGAAAGATTTTCCCGGTGTGATCACTAAAGTGCAGGGCACTGGGCTGCTTTTTTCCGTGGAATTGGCTCAAGACGGTTACACCGTGCTAGGCAAAAAATGTGTAGAGCTTGATATGCGCCTGAATGGGATAGGAGTGATTCATGGCGGTAAAAACGCCCTACGCTTCACGCCACATTTTGGAATTACCTCAGAGGAGGTCGATTTGGTTGTTGAAGGCGTTAGAAAGTCACTCGCCAAGGGACCTATATATAAAGACTAGTTTTGGGCGCGAGACTTTAGGTTTTCAATTGCATCCCGTGCAGATGGATCGACGTAGCGTAAACCTTTAGTGCAAATATCAAACGTGACGTCCCTTGGTAGACTTTCGAGGAATTTCAGTATTCGAGGAAGATCCATAAACGTCGCGATACCGTGAAGTTCGACTTTTGAATCGCTGCGCCGAATTTCTAGTGAAACAAAGCGTCGAAGTAGCCAGAAAGCACTTAGAGCAAAGCCTACTGCGACTCCGGTTAATACTCCGAAGCCAACAACAGCCACGGTGGTGGCTGCAAATGTCACGGCGTGCCTCTTGTCTTCGGCAGCCAACGCGCGCACTGACTTAATATTGATTAGTTTGAGGGCTGCGTGAACTAAAATAGCAGCTAAGGCGGCTGATGGTATAAAGTGTAATGACTGTCCAAACACAAGCAATGCGCCTAGTAGCAGTACTCCATGAAATATAGTTGATACACTGTTGGTGGCGCCCGACTGTAAGTTGGCCGTGCTACGAATCATGACGCCCGTTATGGGTGGGGCAGAAAAAAGCCCGCACAAAAAATTACCAAAACCTTGGGCTATCAATTCTTTATTGTAGTTAGAGGAGCGACCGTCGCCCGTCATTTTATCCAGAGACGCAGTAGACACCATGGTCTCAATACTTGCCAAAATCGCAATTGTTATCGCAAATTCAAAAATTACAGTCAGCGCAGCGGCGTCCTTGGCAATAAGTGCGTATATGCTGGCAAATCCTTCGTCCAAATCCTGGCTGAGGGTTTCTGGAAGAGCTACAGTCGCTGATTGGAGATCCAGAGAAAAGTGAATAGCCGTACCTAATAGTATTCCAATCAGGTATGCAGGGATTCTCTTTAACAAAACAATCCACCCACGTTCCGACGCGTTTCTTTGCTCTAGTTGCCCAACAAAGAAACTCCAAATTAAAATGCCGGCCAGTGTAACTGTTGTAACGATCAGGGCGTGCAAAGAGGCAGTGGAGCTGAATATTTTTGAAAACTCTCCGGGAATCGCAGTCAAATTTGCAAGAAACGTGGCTTTTGGCGTCCCGTTTAGTGCGGTCATCAGCTGGCTGCTGAAAATAACGAGGCCAAAGCCGGCCATGAGGCCGTAGATCACACTTGGGCAAAGGGCGCGAAAGAAAACACCAAGCCGAAATATACCTGCGAGTGCCTGCATGACGCCGGCTAGCATTACGGCAGCTCCCAAGATAATGATTCCGTGCTCGGAGGCTAGTTCGGCAATAACGGGAATCAGTCCATTGGCAGGTCCGCTAACCTGAAGCGGAGCGCCTCCAAATAATCCAACAACAATACCACCAATAGCTCCAGCGACCAGCCCCTTGTCAGGGGTCAGGCCGCAAGCTGTAGCAATTCCAATACAGAGAGGGAGAGCAACAAGAAAGACAACAAGAGAACTGATCACATTTCGCGGAATTGAGTTTAAAAAGCTTTGTCTATTGGATCCATTCATCCCAGGTACTTGTCTCCTCGATTAATTCTTTTGTTTGGGCTTGAACACAACGGATGCCAGCATCGAAAGAAGAAGTATGGTCCCAATAATCGCAAGTGACCAAGAGATCGGGAACTTACCTCCAAAGGCGTCATTTAGCCAGGCCATCTTTAGACCCACGAAAATGAGAATGAGACCAAGACCATACTTCAAATAGGTGAACATGGGCATCAAACCACCCAGCATGAAGTACATCGACCTAAGGCCCAATATGGCAAACATATTGGATGAAAACACGATAAATGGCTCTTTGGTGATCGCGAAAATAGCGGGTACTGAGTCCACGGCAAATACTATATCCGTGAACTCGACCACGATCAGGGCTAAAAACAACGGCGTCACGAGCCATTTTCCTGATTCGGATTTGACAAAAAACTTAGACCCTTGCAAGTCCGGGGTGGCTGGAAAACGTTTTGTGACCCATTTCACGAAAAAGTTATCGCCAGGCGACTTACTCTCATCGGGCTGTTTGAAGAGTTTTAGACCCGTGATTATCAAAAATGCGCCGAAAACATACATCACCCAGTGGTATTGCATCAGCCAGCTACCCAGGGCGATAAACAACGCTCTGAAGAAAATTGCGCCTAAAATGCCGTAAAACAGAACGCGGTGTTGTAAGTGTGAGGGAATAGCGAAGTAGCTAAAAATAACCGCGATAACGAAAATGTTGTCTACGGCAAGGGATTTTTCAACCACGTAACCTGCTAAAAACTCTCCGGCAAATCTTTTAGCGAGGTCAGGGTATTCCGTAAACTGCTGCTTAACCCAGATGTAGAGTCCCAGATTGAAAAGCAGGGATACCATCACCCAGATAATGCTCCATACGGTTGCTTCTTTGAATGAGACCGTGTGCGGCTTTCTATGAAAGACACCAAGGTCTAACACGAGCATAAAACCAATAACCGCGAGTAGGGCCAGATAGGCCCACCAGTGATCGGCGACGGTAATGAACGGACCTAAATTCTGTACGGCATTTTCAGCTAATTGCTCCACGGTGGTCTCCAAGTCGGCCAAATTGACGAAGTTTCAGTATGTCGGAAAAATGCGCTCACTTTAAAATCAATAAAATATATTTTAATTATTGTATAAATGAATATATGCTATTTTTGTGTATCTAGCGAGAATAATTTAAAAATTTGAGATGCCACCGGGTTTTGGAAGCGGCGTTCACCGGCCGTTAGCCATAAATCCTCGTAAACATCATCCACGGAACCGAGAATGACCATGGTTTTTTGGGCAACGAGCTCGGCAGCCGCAGGTTCTGGGAGGGGAGCGATTCCTAGGTGGTGGGTGACTAGGAGTTTTTGAAGACTCGTGTCTTGGGTCTCAAACACGACATCGGCCGCAATTTTTTTGGTTTTCAGCCAGTGGTCCATGTCGAGGCGAAGCTTACTGTGCGGTGTTGGTAGGATAAAAGGTTGGCCTGAAAGGGAGTTCGGGAAACCTTTCTTTAGATGGGCGTACTTTTGATCTCCACAGATCACACAAGGCATCCGTGCCACCCGCCTTGCCCTAAGACCAACTGATTCAGCTGGTGTTGGCCCATGATTGGCAACAATGATATCGATGCGGTGCGCCTTGGCTTCCCGAAGTAACTCCTCGTAGCGCCCCTCTAGAAAAGACACACGGCAACCTGCTGTTTTCTGGGCGAACGCGGCAATCATCATCAGAACGTATTTTGGAACACTATCCAAGGCCCCAATCGTAACATCGATACGACTTGACGTGAGGCGGTCGTTGATGGCTTCAACCATTTCGTCGCCTAGTTTGAAAATTTCGTTAGCGTAGTCGAGAACCATCTGACCAGCTTCCGTTAGCTTTAGTGTTCGCGCTTCGCGATCAAATAACCTTTGTCCAATATGGTCTTCAAAAATTTTAAGCTGCGTACTAAGGGTCGGCTGCCCAAGTCGAAGGCGTTTAGCGGCTTTGACAACGCTACCCTCTAGGGCAATAGTTCGGAAATAATAGAGATGATGATAGTTAAGCCATTGTTTCATTGTGTTCAGCCCTTCATAAGACTCTTACAAAGTCTTTCCAATACTTCCGTAGATCGCGAGTCCGCCAGAGCCTTCGGCTTTAGATGTGAAAAACAAGGGTAGTTGAACCTCGCCCCCAACAATAAAAGAACCCATTTTCTTTTCGTAGGATGCTCGAGCTTCGGCATAGAGAGACATAAGACTTTTACTGACTGTCGTGGGAGGTTCTTCCTCGAACTCTGAAGGGACTTGGTCGCTAGTTGAAATGCGAGCTAACCCTAAACGTCCGCCAGCCTTCATGCTGGATGTGGGAGATGTACTTACTATGTACATTCCCCCGCCCCCAAATCTCATCATGGAAATACTTGATGTCGCATTGCCGGCTTTCACGTAATCAAAGCCGCCGTCCAGTCCGATTTTATTTGAGTGGGGCATACTAAAAGCCGCGCCAAAGGTAATGGCCATGCCTTTCCCCATAAAAAACCCCAAGAGACCACGGTAGGCCTTTGCCGAGGCTAGGTCGCTGGACGTTGCGCTCGAGTCACTTTTTGGCGATTCATCAGGTGCAGGCTCTGCCTTTTTCTTGTTTTTAGTCTTGGATTTGCTCTGGTGATTTTTCTTCGACTTTTTTGCAGCGAGCATCATTTGATTCTCGCTTCCATCCAACTGTTGATTGAGATCTACAGCGTAGACAAAATGACATATGGGTAAAGTTAATCCATTTAAAACGAGCAGCCAGCAAATGTTGCGCGTTATTTTTTTTATCGTTGAGACTAAGTTCATGATGTCAAAATCTCTGATTAAGGATGACGGTTTACCGTCTCTTAGTGTAACACGGGCAAAACAAAACGTTAACTCTCCAGCCAGTTGAGATCTTTGCCAAAACTCTCTTTCAGGCGGCGAAGAGCAAACATGCCAATCATAACGCAAACGATTCCGACAGTGAGTGCGCCCTGAACGATGCCAACACGATTCTGCAAGACTGTGAACGCTGTGGTTATCAGTACAACGCTCCCACGAACGAAGTTGGGGACGGTCGTGGCTACGGTTGCACGTAAATTTGTGCCGAACTGCTCTGCGGCGACTGTGACAAAAATAGCCCAGTAGCCAACGGAACACCCCAGCAGAAAGCAAAGCATATAATAGTAGTTTGCTGACATGCCCCGAGAGGAAAGAAAAAGCAGAATCAAAGCTGCGCTCACAGACTGAAAGATCCACAGCGTGGCTTTTCTAGATTTTAACCACTGACTGATCACGCCGCTTCCGATGTCCCCGATTACAAGGCCTGTGTATGCCCAAAAAATACCATCACCAGCACTTACCGTCTCGGTTGCCCCGAGAGCGTGGCAGATTTCCGGGCTAAACGTCACCAGTATCCCGATGACAAACCACAGTGGTATCCCAATTAGAATGCAATCCATGTAGCGACCAAAACGCTCCAAGTTTGTGAATAGCATTGTAATATCGCCACGACTGACGTCTCTGTCATCGCGCATTTGATTGAACATCCCGCTTTCAAGCATTTTTACACGAAGAATCAAAAGTAAGAGGCCGAGTGTACCGCCGGCAATATAAGCAAATTGCCACGGGAAGTACTTGCCGATGGTAGCCGCCAGAAGCGCGCCTGACACTCCAATTCCAGCCACTACTGACGTGCCAATCCCTCGGCTTTCTTTTGGAAGGCTCTCACTGACGAGCGTAATGGCGGCACCAAGTTCTCCAGCCAGACCGATCCCGGCGATGAGTCTTAGCCATGCGTATGCTTCGACATTATTGATGAGTCCATTGGCAATATTGGCAAGAGAATACATAAGTATCGAGCCAAAAAGCACGGACACACGCCCCAGCTTGTCTCCTAAAATACCCCAGATGATCCCCCCAATCAGCATGCCGGCCATCTGCATATTGAGAAGGCGAACACCAACGGAGAGTAACTCACTTTCAGGTACGCCAAGATCTTTAAGACTTGCTACTCGAACGATGCTGAAAAGTACAAGGTCATAAATGTCGACGAAATACCCCAGCGCCGACACGATGACCGTTAGGTTTAGAACATCGCGTTTGAGGTTTACGTCCCGCATGAGGATCTAAAATGCAGCAAAAGGCATATCCAGTGCTTCAGCGACAGCTTTGTGCGTGACTTTGCCTGCATGTGTGTTGAGTCCTTTGCGAAGTGCCTCATTTTGTTCAAGTGCACGAGAAAGGCCTTTGTTAGCCAACTCAATTGCATAGCGCAGAGTCACGTTTGTTAAAGCATAAGTCGACGTCTTAGGGACGTCGCCCGGGATATTCGTGACGCCATAGTGCAGAACGCCTTCAGCCTTATACACTGGATCATCATGGGTTGTCGGTTTGATGGTTTCTATACAGCCACCTTGATCGATGGCAACGTCAACGACCACTGAATCAGGTTCCATATTGGCGATGTCTTTTCGGCTGACCAGCATCGGCGCTTTGGCTCCTGTGATAAGCACCGCTCCGACCACCAGATCAGCCTCACGCACTGCAGTTGTGATGTTTTCGGGGTTAGACATCAAGGTTGTCACGTTGTTGCCAAAAACATCGTCCAGATAGGCAAGTCGGGCCGCATTAACGTCCATTATGGTGACGCTCGCGCCAAGACCAACGGCCATTTTCGCTGAGTTTATGCCAACGACGCCGCCGCCAATAATTACGACACGACCACGTTTCACACCGGGGACGCCACCGAGAAGTAACCCCTTTCCGCCGTTGTGTTTCTGAAGGCACTGAGCACCGACTTGAACGGCCATACGACCTGCGACTTCTGACATTGGAGTTAGAAGTGGTAGAGAACCGTTGGCAAGTTCAATGGTTTCGTATGCGATCGCTGACACCTTCCTGTTCACAAGCTCACGCGCTAATTCGGGGACGGCAGCTAGATGAAGATAAGTGTAAAGAATTTGACCATCGCGCATGAGTTTATATTCGGGTTCGATAGGCTCTTTAACTTTCATGACCATATCGGCTTGGCCCCAGACGTCTTCCTTGGTGTCGACGATCTTTGCTCCGGCCGCCACGAATTTTTCGTCAGGTATTCCTGCTCCAAGCCCGGCGCCTTTTTGAATAATGACTTTATGTCCGGCAGCTATTAACTGCGCAACGCCACCTGGCACCACGCCTACACGGTTTTCGCGATTTTTAATTTCCTTTGGAACGCCGATTAGCATGGTCATGTGTCCTTCTTGATTGACGAGTTTTAGAACCCAATCGATACAGCCCTCAACCCACTCGGGAGGGCACCAAAATTAGCAAATCCTGCCAATTACGGCAAGAAGTCACCACGCCTTAATGGATCTCTAGGCTTGAAAACTCGTTGGGTGAGCGGCAGTGGCTCTCAATGCTCAGCCACCTGGCCAGGTAGTGATCGGCTAGCGCCGTAACGTGCTCGGCTGGTCTGCCGAATATTTCATCATCCACAAATAGATCCAACCGGGCTGCGCGTAACGGTCTACCTTCAATAATGTGCTCATAAATGGCGTGCCCGAAAATCAGGTCTCTCTGCTCCCCTTTGGGGCCAATCAGCCTCAAAACCCCACCCTCATCCAGTATTGTTAGCAGATCCTGCGTCCTTGTGCGGTTTTGCCCGCGCTGGATCCCAGAAGGGGACTCATTGAAATGACGTCTGGCCAGAGCCGCCTTAGCCTCGGGGAACATAATGAAACTCAGCGCATTAAGGATGTCATGGAGGGTTCCCTCGCGCAGGGGTACCGTCTGTTTATCCAGAACCAGATGCAAATAACCGCTGAGAGATGCCATGCCCCGTGACTTAGCCCGGCGTGGTACGGGTTCCTGTTTTATGAATTGCCACGGGACGTGCTTATAAAGAGTTTGGGTCATCGTATTTAAAGTCGCTGCCGTTGGCCAGGCTGAACGGTCCGAGATTAGCGCTGCTAGCCATGGGCGAATATCCGACAATTGATCTTTCGATTCACAGATATCGCAGATATTTGCCCAAATTTCTAAATAATTCTCCGAGGCATCCATGGGCCGTCAATCCCGCTTTTCAGGCGATCTTCCGACGTCCAAATTTATTTCGTGAGCCCCCAAGGCTGCTGACGGTCGGCAGAGTTTGCCTATTCAGTTACCAAAAGATCGTCCGATAGGCGAGGCATAACTTTCGATTTTTTCTTGTCGTGAAAATATCGACGGTTCGAAGTTTGTAAATGACATGGTTTGACTTTTTGTAAGGAGGTGTGTCTTGAAGATCTCTAAAATAGTTTTTGCGGTTTCAGCACTGGTATCGGTGCTGCAAACCCAGCGTCTGGAGGCAGGTGATGTCGTTCGGCGTTTGGTGCTTGAAGCAGACCCCATCGCTCCGGTGTCTTCTGTTTACGAGCAGAATGTCAACAGCGTCACCACAAGTAAGTACGGCGCATCTGTTGATTTCAACGTGGGAGCCTTTATGACGACCGGGCCTGAGCTTTGGACGGGAACGTTCCTTGCTCGCGGCGATGATAGTGGCGCGTCGTATCGCCGTGAGGATCTTTGGCCAGGCGAGCGACATAAGCTTGATGCGATGCGGTTTCGCTGGTCATTTGGTGTGTTTGAGCAGGGCCAGTCCATGCGCGGCTGGTATCTCAAAGGCGCCTACAGCTGGATGAGAATCAACAGTAGGGCTAATCGATTTACAGAAGACATGTCGACAGCTAATGGTTTGTCGTCTGCTACTGTTGTTGATCAGCCAAATGATGAGACAGATCTCATTACCGATATGCGTCACGGTGTTAGTTTCGCATTTGGAAATCGATGGATTTTAGCGGATCGTCTCATTGCGAGTGTAGGTGCTAGTATCACCCACAACTTTAGAAGGACTTTAGCAGTGGATAGCTCAGACCCCATGGCGAAAAACGATTATGAAGAGCTGATCAACCAAAAGTTGCCTGATACTCGCATGGCCACAAGACCGATGCCCGAAGTGAATATCGGTTGCGGTTACAGCTGGTAATCCGACGGGCTTGTAAAGATCAAGGAATCAAACCATTTTCAAAGGGCAACCGGCAATTGGCTGGTTGCCCTTTTTGCTGCTCATGCTATAACTCTGCACATGAGTTATATGCCATTTTTCCCATTCATTTTATTTGCTGCAACGCCGTGGTGTAGTTCCGCTGTGGCGTTGGCATTAGGCATGACATTAAGTCTTATTCTGCAGTGGAGATTACCACTGAAGCTCAGAAACGCCGGTAAGATTTGTATGCAAATTTCGATCGTGGGTCTTGGCTTTGCATTGGATCCCAATGCAGTTAAAAAGGCCGGCATGCAGTCCATTGTCGTTACATTGATCAGCCTGGTTGGAATCATGCTCACGGCGTATGTTGCCTCTAATTTACTACGCGTGAAAAGCACCACGGGGTCTCTGATTGCAGCAGGAACCGGCATTTGTGGGGGTAGCGCTATCGCCGCGATGTCTCCCGTAGTGGGCGCGACGTCGGCGGAAACGGCGGTGGCTATGGCTACGGTATTTTCTCTCAACGCAGTTGCTCTTTTCATATTTCCACCCCTGGGTAAACTCATGAATCTGACACCCGAACAGTTTGGATGGTGGGCTGCCATCGCGATTCATGACACAAGCTCTGTGGTTGGTGCTGCGGCTCAGTTTCATCCAGACAGTGTAGCCGTGGCTGTCACAACCAAACTTACGCGGGCGCTTTGGATCGTGCCCATGGTTTTCCTGACGGCTATGGTTCTCAAATGGCGGGGTGCTCAGCGAGGTGAAGGCAAAGCCGGGATCCCCATATTTATATTGCTCTTTGTCGCCGCAGTTTTTTTGCATGCGCTACTTCCAGAGATGCCACTCGTTTATGATGGTATTAACGCAGCTGGTAAAGCTATTTTGAAGGTTGCGATATTTCTGATTGGAGCTCAATTAACAAGAGACATGCTTCGAAGTGTCGGTTTTAGAGCCCTTTCGCTCGGGGTCATTTTATGGTTTGTGATGTCGGTGGGTGTTCTTGGTTGGGTTAGGTCGATCTGAGTTCTAGCGCTCAGCCGAGGCGCAACAATCAAGGCATTTTAAAAAGTAGTTGTCTGTATGCTTTCAACTCTTCTATGGACTCTTTGATGTCGTCTAAGGCTCGGTGCGTTGTCTGTTTCTCAGGCGTTTTCTCTACGTCCTGCGGATACCAGATTTTGCCCAGCATTTTGATGGTGCTAACGTCAATTAATCTATAGTGGAGAAATGCGTCCAAATTTCTCATGTATTTGGCGATGAAACGGCGGTCCTGCCATATACTGTTCCCGCACAGAGGGCTTTCTCGAGGACCAAGATGCTGCTTCAGGAAGTCCAATGTCTTTTGCTCGGCTTCCGATTCCGAAATCTGCGAACTGATCACTTTTGCCCAAAGACCACTTTTAGTATGGTGTTCGCGGTTCCACGAATCCATGTTATCGAACAACTCTTTGGGCCTTTGGATTACGATTTCGGGCCCCTCGGCGATCAAGTTCAGATTAATATCAGTGATCAAAGTGGCCATTTCGATAATGACATCTCGTTCGGAGTCAAGACCGGTCATTTCAAGATCCATCCAGACCAGTTTAGTCGGTGCGTCACTCTTTGGTTTGCTCACTGTTTTTGTTCCGTTCACGTCCGGCTTCCTGTCCTGAAATTTATGGGTTTGTAGGTATGACGAAAGCCATTTGGCGATCAGCGATCCACTCCATGACAGAGTTTACCTGAGCATGCTTTACCATCGAGCTTAGTTTAATTGCGCTACTTACAAGGGATTTTTCGTCAAATGTTTTGCATCGAACCTCGAACGAGCCAGGTCTCGTTTCAAGGACGCTCGTGGCTCCTTGCTCTACGAGGCTTTGTTCAAGTTCCTGGTGATCGATGCCTGATTTGGCCTGCACAAGGACGATTCCAGGGCGATAGCCAAATGATTCTGGATATTGATTTTTACCCAAGATGGCTGACTCACGATCATGAAAACGCCAATCAACAGTATCCAAGTCAAGCCAAAAGGAAACGTTGCCACGCGACGTGGGGACGATCATGCGGGGTTGTGCAGCTTCAGGATTAGCCATCGGGACTGTCATCCAGATTTGAATCGGAGACGACGAGTCGACGATCACGGAGTCATCAGCATTCGCCAGCCAATCGGATGCAGCAGTTTTGGAGAGGCTAGCGAATGTTGCTTTATCGTACCGGCGCGTGACGTCCCCAATTTGAAATGAGTAAACGTCCTCTTGTTCGCAGACTTCAACAACCGGTATTTCTGCGTCTCTCGGAAATTTAACACAAGCTCCTAAAATCACCTCGCTGCTCAGCATCACCGCCGATAGAAACAGGTAAACAATAAAGGCGTATGGCGCTTTAAAAAGCATGAGACCTCCAGGATCCGCAACGAGGCGGGATCACTAGGGGCTTCGGACTGGTTGGTAAAAAATGAAGTTATTTTTGGTAAACTTTGAAAAAAAAGGTGGAACTGTCCAAAAATACGTCGTTTTTTTCAATGCGATTGGTGGGATTGGGGTTGCCTAGGCGGCGAAGACATGGTCTGATGTTGGCCAGCCTATAACTTAAGGGAGAAATTCAGTTCATGAAAAAGCTGCTTTTGCGTTCAGGCGTCTGTTTATTGGCACTGGTCTCGACGTCCGGTTTTGCGGCGGGTGAGCCTGCGTTCAAGGTTTTTGATCGCGTTGTCACGATGGACCAGGTGTCGAAGGAAAAACAGGGTGAGTTTTACGAAATTGAGCAAAAGAAATATGAGCTCATTGACGGGATGGCTAGTGAAGCCTATTTGAGAGCCTACTGGGAAAAGAAGGCCACTGACGCTAAGACGTCCGTCGAAGCTGCCCGGAAGGCCTACATGGACAAAAACGTGAGGGTTTCCGACAAAGAAGTGAAAGACATCATCGAGAAGTATAAAGACAATCCGCAATTTTCAAGACTCAGTAAAGATGAACAGCAGAGGCAGGTTCGCGAATTTTTAAGAGAGAATGGAATGCGTAATGCTGAGAGAAATCTCTTAAAACAGGCAAAAAAGAGCGGTGACCTCGTTGTGAATTACCCTCAGCCCAAAGAGCCAGTTTTTGACATATCCTTGTCGGACGCTGATCATACTCGTTTTGGTCCTGGTGTGGATGACATTAACCCTAAGGGCTGTGATCGTAAATCATGTCCTATTACAGTTGTGGAATACAGTGAATTTCAGTGCCCATATTGCTCAAAGGCTATACCAGCCATCAAAAGAATATTGCGAGAATACCGTGGAAAGATCAGCTGGACAGTCCGAGATTTTCCTTTAAGTTTTCATGATCGTGCGAAGCCGGCAGCAGTTGCAGCGCACTGTGCCGGTGATCAGGGTAAATTCTGGAACATGTATCAGGAAATTTTCGACAATCAATCGGATTTGATGGATGAGCATTTGAGAAAGTACGCAGCAAAAGCAGTTCCTGACAAGGCAAAATGGGAAGAGTGTTTCAAGAACGCCGCTGGCAAGGAATCTATCATTCAGGCAAATATGGAGAGTGGAATGAGAGTCGGTGTGACCGGCACGCCAGCCTTCTTTATTAACGGTCGCCGTTTGAGTGGAGCGGTGCCTTATGAAGAGTACAAGCGTATTATCGACGAGGAGCTTTCTCGGCGCAGGAAAGGCTAACCGTCCGTAATTAAAGATTTTTATACAAATTTTCTAAAGGCCCGAACCAATCGGGCCGAATCCCTCCCAAGACGTGGGCCAAGACGGGCCCCTGGGAGGGCTTCTTATAATGTCAGATGCACGACGCGAGAACCGGAAAATGGTCAGGTTGATCTTGGATCGACCGCTCACCGTTTCTATCTCATCGTTAGGTGCAGACGTGCGCTATGAGCTACAAACTAGGAACGTTTCTTACACTGGATTTTTTCTTGATTTCGAGAAGCCAGGTCGATTTCCTTTCACTGCAGCTTCCATTATGGAGATTTGGATTGAGCTGGATAATGGAGAACGAATTTTCTTCAATGGGAAGATGGTGAGAAAGGTCATGCCGGGAGATCCGGGATCAGAGATTACCGGCCCAGGTATTGCCGTTCGTATTGTCCAGATGGACTCCAAGACTGAGCTAAAACTCAAAGAGTTTGTCGATAGAAAGATCGCTGAGAAACAGCAGATCGCCGCCTCGAAGACGGCCTCATAATCCGCATTTAGTACTTGGGCTCATTGCCCGGTTTCCACTTTATATTACATCCTAAACTAGGCTTTTGCTCCGATGGGACTCTAGAGCCTGACAAGACACAGTCGAGCGCAGCTCTCAAGTCTCTTCCAGTTACGGGAACGTTATTCGATGGTCGACTGTCGTCTAGTTGGCCCCGGTAGGCCAATCGGTGTTCTCGGTCGAATAAATATATATCTGGAGTGCATGCGGCCTTGAATGCTTTGGCTACTTGTTGAGTTTCGTCAAATAGGTAGGGGAAAGAATATCCAGCACTTTGACGCTCAATCCGCATTTTTTCTGGAGAGTCATCGGGGTGAGTTTCAATATCGTTACTATTAATGGCTACGATCGCAAGTCCTCTGCCGGGATAATCCTGTCCAAGGGATGCAAGTTGCTTGCGAACATGAATGACGAAAGGGCAGTGGTTACAGATGAACATCACGAGAATCGGCTTACCGGTGAAGTCCCTGTCGGTCACAATGTTGTTATCTGTGTCGGGTAGTGAGAACTGCGGTAATTTAGTACCGAGTTCGAGCATATAAGAGGGAGTGCGTGCCATAGTTTTTGCTCCTTAGAAGGCAAACCAATAAGGTTTGACTCCCTCTTGTGACACATCATCTGTTGATCGTCAATCAGGTACAATTAATTGCATGCCGTCGTAAGCGAACTCGACGCCAGTAGGAAGCTTTGGAGAGTCCTCCAAATAATCGACGTCGTGGCTCATGTGGGTGATAATACCACGCTCCACGTCCAGTTTTCTGAATAGCTCGATCGTCTCTGGTATTGTGGAGTGAGTTTTATGCTCTTTCCAACGAAGTCCACTAGCAACCATGGTATGGATCTTGCCACGCCAGGCGTTTATGGCGCTTTCTGTAAACATCTTAAAATCGGTCGCGTAGGCAAAATTTCCGAACCGGAATACATTTGTTAGCGTGTTTCCGTGCGGGACGAGGTGTGTTTCCACGTTTATGCCCGCAACTTCGAAAGTGCCATGATCCTTCGGAAGATCCATCAAAAGGATCTCGGGCCGTCCCCCAAGGTAGCCAGTCTCCTCGAAAGCATAGTAAAACCTATGCTTTAATTCCTTTACGTACTCTGGATGTAGCCAGCATTGTATTGGCTGTCTGCTGTTGAAATAAAGTCCTCGAAGATCATCGAATCCGTGAACGTGATCTGCGTGAATATGGGTATAAAGTACGTGCCTTAGTTGAGATATGCCTGCTCGTAGCGCTTGTAATCGAAACTCTGGTCCGGTATCGATGACGATAGCCTCCCCAGAGGCTGGTGTTACTGCAATGGATGTCCGCCAGCGCTGATTTTTTGTATCTGGTTTAATACATACTTTGCATGAGCAACCTAGGACCGGCACTCCGGTGGACGTTCCGCAACCAAGGATGTCGACTTTGATACTCATTCTTAAATTGTGCTTTTATAAATTTTCAATTTTTATGGGCGAATCAGATTAAGTAGTTGGCGCGATTTATCGCCGTCTTTTGCTGCAAAATCGCGGACCTGATCAAGTCTTGCAACGTGATCAATCTTCCTTAGGGGATATTCATGCCAAAAACTGGCTTCATCTTCGGCAGATAATGAAAATGTCACATACATTGTTTGCGTGTCATTATCGAACGCGCGTTCTAGGACGCCCTCTCTAAATAAAACTTGAATACAATGATCAACGTCTTCTGCAGAGTAGGGGGTTGCCATTTTAATGTGAGTTGCCAAAGTTTCCTCAGTGACTGCAGACTTGCTTCCGAATACGTCTCTTACACCCTCAACACAAGCTCTCATGACGAGAGCGTCGGGGAAGTTTTTGTCGATGAGAAAGCGATGTTGAAAGTAGTCCTTTTCGCCGACTATAATGTTGGACCTGATGAATCTGGTATCGTCGACGCCGAAGAGCTCCCGCGCGACGGTCTCGGTGCTGTCAGGGAGACCGTTGAAAATAACAAACTCCAAGCCCGGCGCCGTCTCTATGTCGCTTAAAAAGGGACCAATAGTTACCACAATGCGGACGTCGCCGCCCTCGAAAGCATGCCGAATCTTTGTGGCATGAAACTCATCGGCGCCTGGTCGAATGACAGCAAATAACTCGCCACGACTGGACAAGAGCCTCTCAGTATCGAACAGTTGCTTTATATTGTTACAGTAAATGACACCTTGCCCACTCGAAATTTCAAGTTCCTGATCAATGCAACTTGTTCGCTCGCCGTCGGTTGCGACGAATCGTGACTCTAATCCAATACCGGGGCGTGCATCAGCAGTCAATCGGCCATGATGAGGGTCTTTCAATGCAAGCACCTTGCTCAGGTCATGATTTATTTTTGCTGATGTATTCCAAACGAGCGCGATTTTTTGAGGCGAGCGTCCATCTTCGCCAATTGATCCCAAAAAGGATCCGGCAAAACGGTAATTCGGCGAAAACTTATGTGACCATGGGCTCATGCGTTGCGCCTGATCAATGATAATGAGGCCGATAGATCGACGCTTCAGTCGCTCGCGAAAGCGTCTGCTAGCGATTCGTCCTGGTGTGATGATTAAAATCTGTATTTCACTGCGATCTAGGGCCTCCCAAATCGAGCGCTTCTCTGACTTTGAGGGGGCTAGATCAAATGATGACGTGCGAATCCCCAGAGCTTCAAAGCGCGCTTTCAATCGACGGATATTCGTTATTGAATGGGTTACAACCACAACAAGGCCACAGTCTGCGATTGCTGGCATGGCCGCACAAGTCAGCGATGCTAGCCGCTCGGGCCCGGAAATAATCAGATCCAGTCCTTTACCGACGTGCTCTAAAACGTCTAAGTTTTCTGGTGAGACTAATGTCAGTCCTGGTATCTTTGCGGATGCGTCAATCAGGCGCTCGAGTACGCCATGTTCGATGGCGGAACATCCGGAACTTTCGGCATTAAACCCGTTGTCTAAGACGGGACTGCCAGCTGCATTGAAGTCCATGGTCATATATAATAGTGTAACGGGTTTTTTCAAAAATCTGGTAATATTTTTCATTTCCCCATAAATTTCATGGGGATAAAATACCAGGAGGGGTCGATTGGACGCAGGGATTTCCAAATCTGGAGCTCAGCCAGGTCTCGTTGTTCAAAAGTATGGCGGTACGTCTGTCGGTTCTATTGATCGAATCAAACACGTAGCCAGCCATATCGCAAAGACCGTACGTGGCGGTGACCGGGTCGTCGCAGTGATCAGTGCCATGGGTGATCAAACTGATGATCTTTTGTCGATGGCGCACTCAATTTCAAGTCGTCCGCCAAGGCGGGAATTAGATATGTTGCTGACCGCAGGTGAGCGGATTTCAATGGCTCTAGTTAGCATCGCCTTGAATGAATTGGGTCAAAAAGCCGTCTCTCTTACTGGATCGCAAAGCGGGATTATCACCGATACCGTGCATGGAAATGCTCGGATCAGTCGAATCGGTGCTTTCAGGATTCAGGAAAATCTTGCGCAAGATCATGTTGTGATTGTTGCTGGGTTTCAGGGTGTCAGTGCCGATACCAAGGAAATAACTACATTGGGCAGGGGTGGTAGTGACCTGAGCGCTATTGCTTTGGCAGCGACCCTTGGCGCAAGGAGTTGCCAACTCTATAAAGACGTTGATGGTGTTTGTACTGCCGATCCAAGACTGGTCGACTCTGCGCGTGTGATCAGTCAGCTCGATTGGGATTCGATGACAGAGATGGCTTGGACGGGTGCATCTGTATTACACCCGCGAGGAGCTCATTTAGCGTCCAAATTTAGTATTCCCATCGAGATTCGCAGTAGTTTTAATTTAGACCGGCAGGGAAGCTTTATAAGTGGGAGAGACAAAATGGAGCAAGTGGTTGTTCGCGCTATTACGCATAAGCAGAGCATGAGCCTGATCCGGGGTACACTGACAGGTCAGGCAGATCGGCATTTGGATGACCTGCGATCGTGGCTCTGGCAGCAGGGTGAGAGCCCACAAATTCAAATCCAAATGGAATCGGAGAGGGGGCTGGAATTTTGCTGGTCTTTACCAGAAAAGCTGAGTCAAGCCGCGTGTCAGCAGCTCAATGATAAGGGGGCAGTGATCAAATCACCCACCATTTCAAAGTGTGGACTCATATCGATAATCGGTAGCGGTTTTTGGCAAAGTCCCGAGATTATCGAAACCATCGAACGTGAAACTACTGGGCGAATGCTGAGTGATGTGAAAAATGGATGTATAACGGTAGCCGTCAAGGAAGAAAAACTTGAAGGAGTTGTGAAGCATCTTCACAACTCCTTGATAAAATAATGAACGATTTAATCGCAGGTACTTTTAAATTTTACTTTAGGTTCAACAGGAAACCCACACCCAATGTCGTGGTGGGACGGCCCGCAAGCATGGCAGGGGATACTCCTGCCTCAAACTGAAATGCATCGAAGCGATAACCAGCGGCTAGGAGGCCTCTTGCGTGAAGCCCGAAGCCGGAGCTCACTCCGTATCCCCATTCGTCAGATTTGGCAGCATTTGCACTGCCGTTAATGCTCGCCATCGTGTACGCAAGACCAACGCCGGCTTCTGTTCTCACTAAGAAGTCATCTCGAGAGAAAAGATTATATGCAAATCCAGCTGATCCAGCGAGCGCATTTGCTTTGAATTCTCCCGCATCTTGATCCGCGTATACGGCTCGGGATGTACCACTAATCATGTAAATACTGCCGCGAGCATAACCGTCGAGCTGACCAAGGAATCGGCTTCTTATGGCCACGGCACTCGCTTCGTATCCAGCAGCGTCAGAACCCGCCCCAAATGTGCTCATTCCTATAGATGAACCGACGACCAATTGTGCTGGCCTACGATAAGTTCGGAACGATTTGACGCTCTGCCTGTCAGTATCAATTGTGGCATAAGATTCTGCTTTAGCATCAACCTGACCCATGACTTGTGTCAGTTGGACTGACCTACGCTGTCCATTCATTTTTGTGACTTTTCCAGTGGCAATAAGTTCGCCGCGGTCGGTAAAGAACCCAACCTCGTCACCGGTAACGACACTCCGATCATTTACGATGCACACGTTATTTTTGGGGCTACAACTAAAGTCTTTCGACGCCAAAGCGATTGGAGCCGACAGAGTGATAGCTGAAAAGCCGACCAGGGTAAAACGCATGAAAACATACTTGACAGTGCTCATGGTAAATTCTCCTTGCATCCTAGGTGGAGCAAGAGATGTGCCAATAATTTTTATTGTAAATATCTGTTATTTTTGAGGTAAATTGAGTCTCAAGGTGTCAGGAATTTTGACAATGTCAATATTAGGTCCAGCTGGGGAAGCCTCCGGATGAGGCAAGGTCAGTCATTGTCGCTTCGAGCTTGTCCATAAAGGCCGACGCACTCCCGTTCCAAAATAGCTTTTCGCCGATCATGACGTCACAGAAAAACGGGACAAGAATGGCCTCTCCCTTGGGAAGAGATTTCCCCAATCCATGTAAATACACAGGATAAACGGGGACATTGGGATATTTCTCTGCAATATAGGCGACGCCAGATTTGAACTTAGTTAGTTTCTCGGGTTCTCCGCGGCTGCCCTCGGGGAATAAAATCAAAATGTCGTCATGGTTCAATGCTTCGAAAACTCCAGCCAGGCGCTCCTCTATAGTTGCTCCGTTTGCCGTTCGTGTAAGCGGTATGATGCGCATGATCTCTCTAGAAAACCAAGCTAGCAGTTTGTTTTTCAGGAAGTAATCTGCCGCAGCCACAGGACGAATTTTTTTGAGGCATTTTAAGGGTAGCAGTGTCATCAATACCACAGTGTCAAGGTGGCTATTATGATTGGCGACAATGATTGCCGGGCCTTTTTGAGGTAGCTCTTGGTGACGTCGTACATTGAGTCCAATAATAATGAGAACGATGGGTCGAATAATTAATGCAAAAAAAAGAAGTTGCAGAGGGCGAGCCATTTGTAGTGATCCAAATCTTAATATTTTAAGTAATAGAGATAGTGAAAGAATAGTGGAACGGTAAAATATAGGCTGTCCACCCTGTCGAGAATACCGCCGTGACCAGGTAGTAACTGGCTGCTGTCTTTGAGTCCCACGTCGCGTTTTAGAGCTGAGATGGTGACATCACCGATGAAGCCAAATAACCCTATGATAAGTCCCCCGATCGCTGAGTAGTAGGGGTTGAGAGGAGTAAGGTAGGGTCCAAGAAAGTAGGCCGTTGTGACGGTCGTCAGAACGCCCCCAATGAGCCCTTGATAGGTCTTGTTTGGGCTTACTGTTGGGACAACTTTGTGCTTACCGAAAAGTTTACCCCAGAAATATTGGGCTACATCATTGAACTGGGAAAGAAACGTTACACACAAAACAAGCCCAACTCCTCCTCCGTTTGGATTGACGGATTCGGGCAGAACCAAAAGATAAGCTAAGTGGCTAATGCAGAAGACCGTAGTCATCAAGCCCCAATGGATTGTTCCGATGGCCTGAAGATAGCCTTTTGTGTCCCCTATCAGAATGACTCGCATCGGTATGAATAGGAACATGTAGACAGGTATGAAAATGATGAATAAGCCATACCAAGCATCTGCGACCCAGTAATATTGCAGAGGGATACTCAGGTATGCCCAGAAAATTACACGCCGATCTGCCCGTCGGGTCGGGATCATTGAGAAATATTCTTTAAGTGCCAAGAAGCTAACGAAGCCAAAAAAACCTACGGCAACTTTGGTGGGTGCCATCATGGCGACACTGAAAACACCGACCAAAATCCACCAGGTTTGAACGCGAAGTACGAGTTCTCGATACTTATCTGTGCCCTTTAGTTTACTTAAAACCGTAGTTACGATGGTAGCAACGATTAATAGCAAAACGATGCACCCCAGAACATTCTGTACGTGGGGATGAAGGCTAGTCATAGCTGAAGTGTCCTGTCCTTGTTGTTGTTGTAAGTATGGTAGCATGAAACAATACGCCAAAGGAGATTTTTGGCAAAATTTCTAACAACTAGTCCTTGAGAATGAGCTAATTTACTGTGACATCGAGCTTGGATAAATTTTCCATCGAAGACTTTTCGCGTGAACTAAAACAGCGAAATGTCGCTGTTTGGCGATCTGATGAGGCGACTTGGTCCCCGATTCCGGTCGCTCTAACGCCAACAATTGTCGGTGCAAATGCTTGGTCGAGCTTGACCAAGGATGCCCGTCTCCTTTTGAGCGCATTCCCGAAAGTAATGTCGTGGTTGCTTTTACGTGCTGAAACAGACCAGTTTACGCGAGATTTTTTAGACAAAATGCTGAACGGATTATCGTTAGTAGAGTCAAAAATAGCGCGCCTATCGCCAGCGGAAGCATGGGGACACGTAACGGTGCGATTGGATCTTTTTTGGCATCATGGCGACTTGAAAATTATTGAGGTCAACTGCACGATACCAGCGATGCAAGCCTACAGTGACCATGTTTTGGCGGCCTGGCAAATTGCTACCAATCGACATGACTGCGTTGGACGTAATGTGGACGATTTGCTTAAGAGTTTACTGGGACTCTACCGCATGAATGGGGGGATTTGTTCAAGTCCAAGAGTCGCTATTTTACATCGCGCGGGAGATAGTCAGCTCGCCGAGCTTCAATGGATGCGAAAGCGCTGGTCGGAGTGTGGGTCGGAGACCGTGCTGGTCACACCCGATTCATTAACGTGCTGTGGAGATACTTGGCTAGCTTCTGGGGAGCCGTGTGATATCGTTTATAGACATATTTTCGCGTCACGTCTTCGAAATGAGCAGCTTGTTCAACGCCTTGAAAAATCTAGTAAGTACCATATTTATAATCCGGTGAGTGCCCACTATGAGTGCAAAGCGTTTCTTGCCATTCTTAGTCACGTTGCCGCTGATCCTGAGTTGAGCTCATTGGCGGGACTAACTAAGGAAGAGTCTCTTGCGATCGAACATCGTATTCCTTGGAGTCGAGTCATAGGTGGGCATCTTGCCTCGGTATCCGCGGAAGCCGTTGAACGTCGTCTTGAAGGTTTGGTTATCAAGAGAAGTGTTGGATACGGCGGCCATCAGGTTATCCTTGGTGATTCTTGGTATTCAGCTGATACTCAGCGCAAATTAAATGAATTGACGGGAACGGATGGGCCGGTCGATCTGAGGTCTTTCTTGGCGTGGATCAATTCGGATCAATCCGTCTGGATTGCGCAGGAGCGCATGTCGGGTGCGAGGCGACAAACTGAGGTACTAACGAAAAGCGGTATCGAGTCATGGAATGCATGGTTTGATGCGTCGATATTTCTTAATACGAGCGGTCAGCCCGTTTGCGGCGGGGGTGTCAGTCGTGTAGCGGAGAACCCGATTGTAAACATTGGCACCGGTGGTGGACTGGCGCCGCTATTAATTGAGTCCTAAAAATTAAGATCAAATGCTACGTCTCCAGTAACGCCAACCTGATAGCTGCTTGATCGTCTCTCAAAAAAGTTTGTGAGTTCCTGTACGTCCTGGAGTTCCATAAATGAAAAGGGATTTTTTTGTCCATACTGTGGCGTTATACCCAGGGCAAGAAGTCTTTGGTCTGCGATGAATTCTAAATACTGACGCATCATTTCGGGCGTCATGCCTGGGACATTCTTTCCTAGTACATCCTCTGCAAATTGGGTTTCACATTCTACAGCTTCATTGAGCATTTGGCGGACTTTGAGTTCCAGATCGTGATCGAACAGTTCTGGTTCCTGACTGCGGATCTGTCTGATGACCTCAAAAGCAAAAGCCATGTGGCCACTTTCATCGCGGAAAACCCAGTTTGTTCCAGCCGCCAAACCATGCAATAAGCCCCGGTTCCTGAGGTAGTAAACATATGCAAAAGCCGCAAAGAAAAACAGACCCTCTATACAGGCAGCGAAACAAATCACATTGAGTAGAAAACTCTGCCGTTCGTCGCGGGATCGCAGTTCTTGGAGCTTATTGATTGAGTCGATCCATTTTTGGCAGAACTCTGCTTTGGCTTTGATCGAGGGTATGTTTTCTATGGCCGAGAACGCCTTAGCACGCTCTTCGAGGTCCGGTACGTACGTGTCCAGTAAGGTTAAGTAAAACTGAACGTGTAGCGCCTCCTCGTAAAGTTGGCGGGAGAGATACATTCGCGCCTCGGGTGCATTAATGTGCTTATACAGATTCAAGACCAAGTTGTTGGAAACGATAGAGTCTCCAGTAGCAAAAAATGCAACGAGTCTTTGAATGAGATGACGATCTCCCGGTCCCATTTTTTGTGCAAGGTCAGTTACATCGGTGGAGAAATCGACTTCATCGACCGTCCAGGTGTTTTTAATTGCGTTCTTGTACATCTCGTAAAATTCTGGATATCGCATCGGACGTAGAGTCAGATTGAATCCAGGATTTAACAGCGGGGCACCTGCTGGTTGAATGGTCATTGGCAAGCCTCACATGATTCGGGGTTTTCGAGGGAGCAAGCAACAGCCTGTTCTGCTGTGTAACTTGACGGCGCGGCGGAGCGCTGATTGTCGGCATTAACCTTGGCGATCTTGGTGGCCGGCCTTGATCTCAAGTAATACGTGGTTTTCAGTCCTTTCTTCCAAGCGTACATATACATGGACGAGAGCACTCCGATATTTGGGTTTTCGACAAACAGATTGAGTGACTGACTCTGATCGATAAAAGCTCCCCGATCGGCCGCCATGTCGATGAGGCTGCGCATAGGCAGTTCCCAGGCAGTGCGATAAATCAGTCGGAGATTTTCTGGTATGTCTTTTATGCTCTGGATAGATCCTTCGTTTAGTTTGATCTGTTGTCTGATCGATTCCGTCCAAAGTCCCAACTTTTTCAGTTCTGCTACGAGGTATCTATTCACCTGCAGAAACTCGCCAGATAGCGTTTCCCGCTTGAATAGGTTACTGACCTGGGGTTCGATGCATTCATAGCTACCACAAATTGAACCGATTGTAGCAGTGGGAGCAATGGCAAGCAGAAGGCTGTTACGTAATCCTGTTTGTTTTATCTTCGTGCGCAGATTTTCCCATTTTTGGCGGTTTTCCTCAGAGGGTGTTACGCCCCAAAGGTCAAATTGAAGCTCGCCCTTTGCTGCCCGTGTCTCCCTGAATGATGGGTGAGGGCCCGCTTTGACCGCCAACTCCGCACTTGCGGTAAGAGCCGAAAGATAAATTTCTTCCATGACTTTCTTATTGAATTCGCGCGCTTCAGGACAGTCAAACGCCCAACGTTTCACAAAAAACACATCCTGTAGCCCCATGATCCCAAGCCCCACAGGTCGCCATTTTAAATTCGAGTTCTCAGTGGTTTCGATTGGGTAGAAATTAAGATCGATAACGCGGTCCAAATGGCGTATGGCGTATTTAACATTGCGACGCAACAAATCCCAATCGAATGAGTGGTCTGGCTTTATGTAAGCTGGTAGGTTTATTGAGCCGAGATTGCAAACGGCAGTTTCTTGGGCTGTCGTAACCTCAATGATCTCGGTGCATAGATTGGATAGGTGGACAGTCCGATTCGAATCAGCGGTCTGGTTACACTTCTTGTTACTACTGTCTTTGAATGTTATCCATCCGTTGCCAGTTTGGGCCAAGGTTTTCATCATTCTGGCGTAAATATCGCGTGCTTTGACCTGTCGAGTGTATCTGCCCTCACGCTCTAGTTCTTCGTAGCGGCTAGTAAATGAGTCACCATACAAGTCAACGAGTTCGGGCGTTACTGCTGGGTCAAATAGACTCCATAACGCGTCTTTTTCGACGCGCTGCATGAATAGATCGGGTATCCAGTTGGCAAGATTCAGATTGTGAGTTCGCCGTGCTTCATCACCCGTGTTATCTCTGAGCTCAAGGAACTCTTCGATATCTGCATGCCATGTTTCAAGGTAAACGCAGCAAGCGCCTTTGCGCTTACCTCCTTGGTTCACCGCATTGACGCTCGAGTCTAGTGTTTTAAGCCACGGGACGACGCCATTACTAAAACCGTTGGTGCCCCGAATCAGTGATCCTCGGCTTCTTACCCGGCTGAACGACAAACCAATGCCACCAGAAAATTTACTGAGCAACGCCGCATCTTTGTACTTGTCATAGATACCAACCAAGCTGTCTGTGGGCGAGTCCAACAGGAAGCAAGACGAGAGCTGTTCGTGCCTTGTGCCTGAATTAAATAGGGTGGGTGAGCTCGACATAAATTCAAATGTTGAATACATGCCGTATAGTTCCATGGCTTCGTCGATAGTTTCAGACAATGCACAAGCAACTCGCATGAAAAAATATTGGGGGGTCTCTATGACCTCTCTTGAAATCGGATTTTTTAGCAGATATCGATCGTATATTGTTCTGATACCGAAATATTCAAAACGCTCATCTTGCTGTTTATTAACCGCCGCATTCAAAATACTCTGGTTACTTGTTACGAAGGTGTTGAGTCGTTGGTTGATTAATCCATGACGTACGCCATGCTCAATGCTATCGGTGAACGAATTTATTTCTTGTCTTTCGACTTCTGCATAGATCAAACCAGCAAGTTTTCGGGCGGCTTTTTTGCTGTATTCCGGATCCTCGAAAATTCGCCCTGCGTCGTTGCTAACGTCAACCATGATCTGTTCGCGAGACATATTGTATTCTGCCTGAGAAGCCTCAGTTTTCTGAGGAGTCAGGCTCTTGCTTGCGGCCGGATTCGCTGTAGCTACTGGGTTGTTCAGTTCCAAATTTTGCATAAAAAATCCCCACCTCTGGAGAGCCCAAAGTTTAATCAGGTTTTGTTTTGAATCGCCGGTTTTAGCGACGAGATGCTTCTTTGCTCTAATCTGGACACTACGCGAGCTAGTGTCACAATGTCAACAGGAGACACTACAGGTAGTGTTGTTGATTTAATCACTTAGGCTTGGAAGGTTGAATTTACGGGGCGTTGAGGGATCTAAAAAAAAAGTGTCCACAGTTTATTCCCATACGTCCAATGCGAGAACTTTTTGGTGCTCATGGGACTTTAAATCATGGGCGAAGACATTGTAGTCGGCATAAGTTCAACGGCTAAACGGTGTCCCCGTTACGTGGACGAAATTCAAAGGAAATGCTAGCATTTCAGCTCATGGTCATAATGGCTAGGGAACGTCGGAATACAGGAGATGAGCAATGGAAAACAGCCAACAACCGCTGGAGCTGATGAATCAACTGGGTCTAGATGCGATGGCTCATCATCTTACCGAGCAGCGACTTCTCGATAAACGCACAATATTTGTGAGCGAGGGTATAAACGCAGCCGTAGCGAAACGCGTCATTAATCAGTTGCTCGCGCTGGAGTATGAAAAACCAAATACGCCCATCAATATTTATCTGAACAGCCCAGGTGGTGAGGTGAACAGCGGATTTGCAATTTATGACACAATTCGCTTCTTAAGCTCGGACGTTCGAATCATCAACACTGGCCTCTGCGCATCCATAGCAACAATCATCAACATTGCTGCCAAGAAACAACATCGATTCTCAATGCCAAATTGTAAGTTCCTCATTCATCAGCCGCTCATTCCAGGGCAGATTTATGGTCAAGCCTCAGACATTGAAATTCACGCTCGCGAGATCCTGAAAACGCGCCAAAAAATCAATGAGTTACTTTCTAAAGAGTGCGGGCAACCAATATCTAAGGTCGAAAAAGATACGACACGCGATTACTGGATGAATGCTGGTGAAGCACTGGAATATGGACTTGTTACGAAAATAATAGAAAACATCTCTGACGTGCGGTAAAAAGTCGTCTCCAAGCGCCGTGCGAAGATGGTGGAATTGGTAGACACGCTGGTCTCAGAAGCCAGTGCTGAGAGGCTTGGGGGTTCAAGTCCCCCTCTTCGCACCACGAAGTCTAAAGTGCAAACACGCAAATCCCAAAACACGCAAATCAACTCACGCATAATCCAGGCACTTGCCCCATGGCGAGGTCGCGTCTATGCCGCGCACGTGGCTGCACTTGCTCTTGGATTAGTTGCAGCTTTACTTGGTATGGTTATAGGTCCAGCGCTACAAGTACTGATCGTGCCAGATCGTGAGAGATTGCTTTGGAGCGAGGTTCTGGGACCGGTCTGGTCAGGGCTATTTCACCAGTACTTGGGTGCAGATGGAATTCAGGTGAAAGTCATTTACTTTTATTTGCCCATGGCGCTCATCGTGGTTGCTACATTGAAATCGTTTTTGACGATTTGGCAGTGGTATACATGGGAGTGGCTCGGCGAACAGATAGCATTTCGCTGGAGACAGGATCTTGTGGCAGCATTTGTTGCGTTGAAGCCTGAGCTTCGCGATCGGTCAGCTGTAGCTAAAACCGAGGAGGGACTTGGCGGGCTGATGACTCAAGATATTCGAACCTGCCGGGATTACGTTGTCCACTTTTTTGGAGGCCTACCTCGGGAGGGCTTTCAGGCGATATTCATGGCAATCTCAATAGCGGCCCTAAGTCCAAAGCTATTTCTTGTTTTCGCGGTATGTCTCGCGCCTGTGCTTGCGTTACTAAATCGTTTGGGTCGAAAAATCCGAAGACGATCAACTCAGGCGCTTGAAGATAATTCAGTGCTTGGTGAATGGATTCAGCAGAGACTCTTGGGCATTGAAACAATCAAGCAATACGGCACTGAAGACTCGGAGATCGTGGCTATGAAATCTGCGAGTGAAAATCTTTTTCGCGGCTTTCTAAAAGCAGCGCGTTCGAAAGCCAGAACGGGCCCAATCATTGAAATCCTTGGTGTGACCGCGATGTGTGTTGCATTAGGGGTAGCATTTGCAGAGATATCGACCGGCCGTATATCGGGAGCGGTAGCTATGTCCTTTTTTGCCAGCCTTGCGTTATTCGCACAATCGGCTGCTAAGCTGGGCCGCTATTTCAATAGTAATCGTGAGGGTGTTGCGGCTGCCGCTCGGATTTTTTCTGCGGCGGATGAGTTTAAAAAATCGTCATTGGACATCGTTCGTCCCATCCAGGCTCTAGAAGCATCTGATCAAATGCGCATCGAGTTAAATGATGTCTCGGTAAATTATGGAGCTAGTCTTGCCGTTGATCGTGTGACTTTGACTTTCGAAGCCGGCCGAGTCTACTGCATCGTAGGCTCCTCTGGAGCTGGGAAGAGCAGTCTTTTTGCGGCCATCTTGGGTCTTGTTTCGCCGGGCGCTGGACGGATTAAATACACTGTGGATAAAACATTTACTGGCGGTTTGGACATATCTTATATGCCGCAGTCTGTAACGACTTTTCCTGGAAGTGTCGCTGAAAATGTTGCATATCCACACACAAAAATAGATCTGTTAAAAGTTGAAAAAGCACTCGATGCTGTTGGATTTAAATTGGATACACATCGGTTGACCAATGGTTTTGAAACGCTTGTTGGCCCAGGAGAGCTTCAACTATCGGGAGGAGAGGCTCAACGGTTACAGTTGGCTAGGCTCATCTATCATCGGTCGCCATATGTCCTTATAGATGAGGGGACAAGTGCGCTGGATCCCGGATTAGAAAAGTTGGTATTAACCAGAGCGCGTGAATTGGCAAAAGGCGGATCAGTGGTTGTTATGATTGCGCACAGGCCCGCCGCTGTGGATTTTGCGGACGACGTCGTTGTTATGAATAGTGGACGAGTTGTACGAGTAGGGCCGCGTGCTGATGTGACCGCGAGCCAGGAGTTTCGAGCTGTATTTGTGTAATGATAGGGAGATTTAAGGTTTTATGCCTAACGCCGTAGTCAATGTTGAAGTCCCCTCTAATGGCAGAATTTACGCCATTGGGGACGTTCATGGTTGCTACGATGCTTTGATTGAGCTTGAGGCTAAGATAAAAAAATCCATGAAATCTGGCGGTCATAGGCGCTACAAAATTTTGTCCGTGGGAGACTTGTGTGATCGTGGGCCCGATACAAGTAAAGTGATTGAGCATTTTGTTAGAGGAAAACAGGCGAGTACGCACGACATTGTGATCGGGAATCATGAGATGTTTTTTCTACTTGCATTTATGGGTCTTAGGCCTGATCTGTTAGAGATGGCTAAGATAGAGCTGTCTTGGTTTCATCGTGCTTTGACGGGAATTTATAAATCGGTCATGCATCAAGTCGATAGTTGGCGTATGAACGGAGGGGACAGTGTATTTCGCAGTTACGATGCTGAAATCAATGACGTCAAGACCTGGGATCGTATCCCGCAAACCCACCTGCAGTTTCTTTTTAGTGCACCGTTGGTGTTATTGACGCCCAAGGCGATTATTAGTCACGCTGTGATGCACGAGGGTGATCTAGAGGTCTTGACGACCTTTGACAAAAACCCGTCGGATACTCCCGAGCGTCGAGTATTAGAGGCGCTGCATCGTTGTTTGTGGGAGCGTGAATTTCCGAGTGCAAGGATTGACTCGCATAAAAGGCATATTTCTGGGCATACCCCCATTCTGAAGGTAAGGCGGGAAATAAAAATTGGCGCCGTACAAATCGATACGGGCGCTGTATACGGGAGGGACTTAACGGCTCTGAATCTGAGTAACTTTAGATCCATGGCTGTGACGTCAGACTTCACCTATCGAAAGCCATCAAAAGATCTATATTAAAAAACCGGACGCCAAAGTCGGGTCCGGTTTTTTAATGTTATTTATTCTTTCCTGGTTACTTTAAAAGCTCTTTAAATCGGCTCGTCAGCAGAGGCACGACTTGAAACAGGTCACCGACGATACCGTAAGACGCCACACCGAAAATTGGGGCGTCTTTATCCGTATTGACGGCCACAATCACTTTAGATGTTCTCATACCAGCCATATGCTGAATGGAACCGGAAATGCCGCAGGCAATATAGAGATTCGGATTCACAGTTTTTCCCGTTTGGCCCACCTGCATATCGTGTGTGGCATAGCCAGAGTCCACAGCTGCGCGAGAGGCTCCAACCGTTGCACCGATGACGTCTGCGCATTCATGCAGAATCTTAAAGTTGTCCGCGTTTGACATGGCACGACCGCCAGAAATGATTAACGCAGCTTCGGTCAAATCAGGTTTTGCGCTTTTACCTTTACGGATTTCAATCGTCTTGATTTTTCCGTCGCCGGCCGCAGCAGTGATAGGTGATGGGTTGGCTGACCCGTTTCCTGATTTTTGTGCCGGGAACACGTTTTGCCTGATCGTAACGAAGGATATTTTTGCACCTTCGGTGGCAACGTCAGCGAGACACTTGCCAGCGTACATCGGTTTGACTCCGCTAACTCCGCTTCCGTGGCCCTCAAGCGACACCACGTCCGTAAGGATGGCGCCGTTCATTCTAGCAGCGAGTCGGGGGAAAACATCTCGTCCCATGGGCGAAGCAACGCCTAGAACAAGCTCAGGCGAAAATGCTTTTATCGCGGCTTCAACGCCGTTGGTGTAACTCTGTATGTTGTAAAGGGCATTCTCTGAAGCGTCAGCTACATACACAGTGTCGGCACCCCATCCGGCAAGTTGTGATGCTTGGCCTGCGACGCCGCTGCCGACCAATATGGCTGCCACGCTCGAGGCGCTTCCTGCAATCTTGGATGCAACCGTTAGGGCTTCAAACGCAGAGGATTTTATCTTGCCATCGCGCTGTTCTATAAAAACTAAAACTTTCATGACTACGCCTCCGGCTTATATGACTTTCGCTTCGTCGCGAAGAAGTTTAACAACTTTTTCTACCATGGCCTCAACAGGTTCCCCTGCGAAGACTTTTCCTTTTGGTTTTTCTGGAGGGTACTTATAGCCTTTGACCACAGAATGAGCTTTAAGTGATGAAACGTCTAAACCTAGGTCAGCCGCCGATTTAACAGCAAAAGGCTTCTTTTTAGCATTCATGATTCCAGGTAGCGAAGCGTAGCGTGGTTTATTCAGAGATTTGTGCGCTCCAAAGATCGCTGGCAACTGAACGTCGTAAACTTCGACTTGTCCGCCTTCAACCTCACGCTCAACGCGAGCTGTTTTCCCATTTAGTTCAAATTTTGTTACCACATTGACGTGCGGCCATCCGAGAATTTCAGCCGTCATTGTGCCAACGTGCATGTTGTCGTCATCAATCGCTTGCTTGCCACAAAATACGATATCCGCATTCTCTTGCTTGATAGCAGCTGCTAAGACTTTAGCTGCACCTAGTGAGTCGGTCGTCTCGAGACCCGCATTACTAATGAGCAGCCCACGATCTCCACCTGTTGCCAGGCCCTTTATGATCAGTTCTTTAGCAGAGTCACTACCAAAACTTGCGATCACAACTTCTCCGCTACCTAATTTTGTTTTTAGAAGTAGGGCCTCTTCAATGGCAAATTCATCGTACGGATTGATGATGTATTTCACATCACCTTGTTCAATTGATTTGCCGTCCGATGACAGACGAATCTTCGTCTCCGTGTCCGGAGTTTGCTTGATTAAAACCAAGATTTTCATGTTTGTTCCCCCCCCAAGTCGGTGGATTGATTTGCGGATCTTTTTGATCACGCTTTTTCAGATATTGGGACCTGAGAGTAACAAGACCCTATAGCGGGCGCAAGGGGTAGACTATGTTTGGAGGAATCGTGTTTGAGCGGCTAGCCTTGTGAACGACCTTGCGCTTTTGCCTGTTTTTTAATCGAATCTGCTTTAGGTACGATTGCGGTTGTCGGCACCGCCAGCTCAGCACCTATTTTCAGACGGGAGGCACGTAAGCCGGGATTCAGAGCGAGAATTCGTTTGGAGTCCACCCTGTAGCGGGCAGCTATCGCTGCTATCGTTTCTCCGCGTCTGATCTTGTGCACGAGCACGTCCTTAACCTCAAGTATCTCGAGTGATGGTTCGATCTCGCTCCATTTATCGACAAGGTTAGCGGAAAGACGGAGACGGTATCCATTGGATCCCGATTTGATTGGAGGGGTGATCGCATTGACCAATTCAGGGTTCCAATGTCTGAGAAGCTTTTCCGGAATGTTCAACTTCGATGCGATCTCCGCAAGTTGGGATGGGGCCTTCACGAAAACTGTGCTTGCTGGCAGCGAGTCGAGTGGGTCGGCGGTGACGGCAAAACCATGGCCTGAGGGGTTGGAGGCTAACTGAAGAGCTGCCAGAACCTTAGGCACGTAGTTTTTAGTTTCAACGGGAAGGTAAGCGGAGTCTGCTAGTTTCCAAAAATCATTACTTTGAGTCATTCTGATCGCCTTGCGGACTCTACCGGGGCCTGCGTTATAAGCGGCCATGGCAAGATACCAATCCCCAAACTCCTCGTAGAGGTCCCGCAAATGTCTGGCTGCCGCTAGAGTGGATTTTGCGGGATCACGCCTCTCGTCAATAAACATATTCATCTGAAGCCCGTACAGGCGGGCTGTGCCAGGCATGAATTGCCATGGCCCTGTCGCTTTAGCATGGCTATAAGCCTGGTTCGAAAAACCGCTCTCAACCATGCTGAGGAAGATAAACTCGGGAGGTAAACCTTCGGCTTTTAAAATAGGTACGACCACATCTCGCACCGATTCGCCCCTGACGAGCCATTTTAGAAATGAATTGCGACCGTTATTTTTGAAGTAACGAATCCAATGCTCGACCCTAGGGTTCGTGACCACAGGAATCGCTCCGAAGTAAGGTACGGTTTCTCCGACCATTCTGGTTCGGGCAAAATATAGAGCTTCGACGTCACGTTGATCGTAGGGTGAACGTGTTGGATAGCGCCGTCGACGATTTTTCTTTGCAAATTTGAAGGCTTTCTCTGGTCTTTGAGCCTTTGGATTTTGCTTCAGATAGGTGTTTTTAAGATGCTGAGCATAAATGTTATCCTTGCAAAACTCAGCGTCGTCCATGTTCGAGATAAGGTCTTCCTGAACGGTATCGTCTTCCGGGCTTCCATCGGAGTCACTTGATGGATCCGCGTCCGCTAAGTTTTCACCGTCCCCCGATTTTGATTCAAATTGGCTGCCATTTTGGCTGTTTGACATTTGAACAGAGGAGAGCCCTCGAGAACGGCTGGTCGCACATCCTGAAACAGCCAGCAACATGAGCGTGACTAGTGACAATTTCATTGGAGCGAAAGTTCCCAGCACAGGCAATGGATCTCCTGCTAACCGTTCAATGCGCGTAAATTTTAATCAGACCTTCTAATATGATAGCTGTTTAAAGTGGACATTGATAGTCCAAAGAGCCTCCAAAGTCCTGACCGGAGTACGCTTGCGACGATGTACCTTGCTGAAATTTCTACCAATCAACTTAATGCGACGCAAAAGATAAAATGTAGTGAAAAGATCCCGTGACCACTAGACGCTCTTTTCCCCAGCTTTTTGGTAAGGGAGCAAAAGGTGAAGCTAGTCTAATGGTTTTCAGCATGTTTTCGTCCAGGGTTGTGTAGCCAGATGATTGGACAACTCTAACCTTGCTAACCCGCCCGTCTTTCTCAATGACCATTTCTAGTTGCACGGCGCCTTGAAGGCCTCGGCGAATTGCTTCACTAGGATAGATCCACACCATCTCAATTTGTTTTCTCAGCCCACTGAAATAGGAAATGTAGCGAAAATTCGTCGTATTCATGTCAACGCGGTCGCCTTCAGCGACAATCTTATCAATGGGCTCTACAAAGCCGCCTTTCGGTTGACTGAAGACCTCTGCGGAGTTGTTGGGAAGTAATTTGTCGTACAGTTTTGACGGATCTTTTTTTCCAGGATCAACAGCTATTTGACCTGGACCGGCCATGATCTTAGGAACAACTTTTTGAGGTTGTGAGTGGTCTTTTGGCTTTTGCTGAGATGGCATTTCAATACCGCCACTAACGCCTGGGGTCGGGGCTGGATCCGCGGCTTTCGAGCGGTCGAGTCGCTGATCAGCGATGCGAGTTTCCTTTGAAGCAATATGATCCTGAGACCCTAAGGCTGTGGGGATTTTGGGTCTTGCTGTCGGCACTTGTTTAGTTTCAATCACACGTTTAGCTTTTGCTATTTTCTTTTGATCAGAGTCCAGAATGCTACGTTCTTGAGCCGTCATTGACCTTATTTTGATCGCATCATTCGCGGTGTTCACTAGTGGTGTCTTTATGAAGGTAGCCCCCATCCAACTTCCTAGGTGAATAAGAAGAGATACCAATAAAGCGGCGAACAAAATCCTGGGGTCAACAGAGGGCAGGCTGTGCCAACTCCGCTCGTTTCTTGAGACCACGATTTTTATTCTAAAACCGCTCAAATTACTTACGCTCCTGCCATTTTTGATAAATCCAGGCCAATGGTTATCGGTAAAATTCCAAAACGTCCAAGTGTGGCTCGAACGATCCCCTGGGTATCATGGACGAAAACGCTTTTTTTATCCAAAAACCAAAAAAGCGTTGAGTTTAAAATAACAAAGTCACCGTGTGCCTGATGGGCATTATGAAAATATTGTTTACACCAATTTGGCCAGTTTGGCTTGAACGGTTGAGAGTTAAATCATTCGAGCAGGTCAGTCTGGCTGGAAAGCGACAGATTTTAGCTGAAAAACGCGTGGCATGCATCATGCAAACCATCTCATAAATACTCACAATGACGTGAGTCAAGTCGTCTTTATCGAGAGACGGAGGAGGAGTTTATGCGAGTTTGGTTTTTAATGGGAGGAGCGATGTATCTCGCACTCCAAGGAGCAGCCTATGCTCAGCAATCCGTGCAGTGGGATGTCTCATCACCGCAAACGATCATTGCAGGATCTGGTTGCCAAAAGGATGTAGACGCGTTTGCGTCAGCCAACGGCAATGATATGGCGGTTGTTTTTACGAGACTTGGTGTTGATCTCCCGGGGGGAGGAACCCCATCACTAGCTGATCGCAAGAACTGTTCAATCCGCGTTCCCGCCATGATTGCTCCCGGCGTTTACATCGGTCAGTTGACGCAACGTTTGAGCTATGGCGTGATTAAAACCGCAAATGCGACAGGAGCGTTGTCTACCCGGAGTACGTTTTTTGGTTTCAATGTGAGTCCGTACACGGTTAACCTGCCTTACGGTTACGCCATCAATCAGCCACTTTTGACTCAGCAGCGGGTTGATCGCTTCAGTGTAAGCACAACGCCAGCTTGGTATCAGGGGTGGTGTTCACGCAGCAGGGCCCCTCGAGGTTTTTATCAGGCAAACATTGCTGTATCGGGGCAAAAGGCGCATCAGTATGAAGATCTAATCATGTTTGTCGATGGACTCGATCTAAAGTATGAAGTCGGGGCGTCACTAGTGCGATGTCAATTGTGAAACTCGCGTCTCAGTGGGAGTCAGCGATATTAATGATGGTTTCTAACTAGTGAGCTCTATGAGTCATCGCAAAATCGAGGGCGACATGCGGTTATTGGAAAATGTGAAGAATTTTGTTTTGATTATTTTTGCCCTGACCGCGTCGGTAGCCGTGGCCTCTGATCGACCAGTTTTAAATGACTGGTTTGCTCTGGGGTCGGGCTGCCGGGCGCGCTCAGATCTGCCGGGCAACGTTGACATGAAGCGCTTGCCAGAGACGGGGCGTTCAAAAAGTATTTACGCAGCCAAGTTTCAATTTAACAACTTTAGAATCGAGGATGAGCGATTCCCCGAAAAACTAAAACAATTTGGGCGCGAGTGCGCGGTGAGACTAAATATCAATCCGCCCCAGGGTAAGCGTATTTTATCAATTCGTGCTCATACGGCAGTTTCTGCTAGTAAAAGTCCTGGCCACTCACTTGATCTTTTGGCCGAGCTAAAACTGGGGGCCGAATCTTTGGGGCGAGATAGTCAAAAGATCGCGGCCAATGATGCAAGAAAATCAGCGATTAGGGCTATCAGATTTGAAGCCGGTCAGGGTTATGCGAGACCGCTGCCACAACTTGGCTGTGGTGAACCCAAAATCATCGGGTTTGATTATTCATGGATTGTAAGTCGTGGACAAGGTTCATCGATCGCTGCAACGGTCGAGCTAGGACCCGAAAATGCTCTCGTTATCGAAGCAGAGTTGGGTGACTGTGGTTAACAATTGCGGATTTTGATGGCGGTGTTACAGAGACGAGGAATTCAAATAAATGCTGATACTCGACAGCATCAGGATAAATATTTTCGGCTTCTGGGGTGTATCCTGGTCGATCTGAGTGAGATACTGGTGCCACCGTTCGGCCAATTTGATAGACGAAGGAATCGTAAGCGGCATACTTAAACTGTCCATCGATTTTGATGGGGGCAAGCTGGATCATAATCGTCGCAACCGTCTCAGACCACGCCTCCTCTTGGGCTAAGGCGGGATTAGATGGATATGCTTTTCGATAGCGATCCATCCGATCTGGTGTGAGTAATTTTGATCTCGCACTTCCGTACACAGCATCTTTAGTGAAGACAAGCCCAAACCAAGCATGGAATAGCTCATTATAAAATGAGGACCATTCAGGCCCTGTCCAGGATTCTGGACGACTCGAAGACGGCATGGAGATGGTTCCACCATAGAGGATACCCGGTTGATAGGACGGCCATTCGCCTTCAGCAACTGTTACGGAGGCATTTGCTTTAATAAGCTCCCTAAAGAATCGAAGGGGCAGTTCCCTGCCGGCAGCTGCTTGCATGTAACGAACGAGGGGATGAGATTGATTCAAGGACGAGTCTCCAGTCTCGTAAACCGTCCAAAACCTCTGATTTGATTGTTCTTTCAGGCGACTTAACTCGACGCGCCCACAGTTTACGATGGATGCTAAAACAATTGCCGACGTCAGAATGAGTCTTATGCTTAATATCGTCATGCGTGCCTCCATTGTGATGGGTGACGGGCCTCTTCTACTCAACCCCATCTGTATTGCAAGCTAAAATCTCCCGTTTAGGGTTTCTCTTGGTTGACAGCTCGGACACGCCTGTGTGACTCTAGCTCCCAATGTTGTTGTCGAGAGTGGGGATATTAATGACTAACAGGTCGTATTCATTTAGATTTATAGTGGTTGTAGTACTGGCATTGTGTTGGCCAGGCTGCGCTGAAAAAGAGTTCGATCCTAATGATCCCAAAAAATCTTTTGTTATCGCAAAAGAGCCTTTCGATGATGGTTATTACGACGAGTCTTTGCGTCGTTTGGGCGAATTCAGGGCGCGATTTCCCTACAGTCAGTTTGCTACTGAGGCTGAATTACTGATAGCCGATGCCCATTTCAACCTCGATCATTTCGGCGAGGCCGCTGCAGCCTACGATACATTTGTGAAACTTCATCCAAAGCACCCCAAAGCGGTTTATGCGTTATATCGTATAGGGGAGAGCTATTGGGAGGATTCTCCGGATGAACCAAGCCGTGAGCAGGAGTACACGGAAAAAGCCATCGATCAGTGGAAAGAGGTTGTCGAGAAGTTTCCATCCTCTGAGTTTGCGCCCAAAGCCAAAGAGATGATGACTCGTGGACGCCGTCGGCTTGCCGCTAGCGTCCAGTTTGTCGCGCGATTCTACTGCAAGCGTGGGATTTATCATTCCTGTGCCTATCGATATACGGAGCTTTTGGATAAGTTTCCTGATCAAAAAGACATGACAAAAGAGGCGCTTGAGGCGGCTGCAATGGCCCTTGAGCGGGTTGCGGATGAAAAGGAAAAAAATCCAAATAGCGACAAAAACCTCTATCACAGGACAATGACTGTCGAGCAGATCCGTGAAAAAGCGGCTAAATTCAGAAGCATATTGAAGGGCTGAATCATTCTGGGCTACCATAAGGTATGCCTCAGATTCATTCAAATCGAACGACATGGACTGCCGTGCGGCTGCCTTTACTATTGGTGAGCCTGCTGACTTTGGCTTTGATGGCTCTGTCAGCCGTCTGGGTCGTGGTGCCGCTTTCAGGAGATGTGGCTGGAGCGGTGCGACAAGCGTCGCGCTCCCTGCAGATATCGTCCCAGATCAAAGATTTTCGTGGTCAGGATCTTGGATCCTATGTCGATGAAACTCGGTACGTCGTTCCGCTGGAATCAATACCGGCGCGTATCCAAAGAGCTTTTATAGCAGCTGAGGATGATCAATTTTGGAAGCATAAAGGTATAAGTCTAAAGGGCATGATGCGAGCTGCCATTGCCAATGCCAAGCGCGATCGATTCGCTCAGGGTGGTAGCACGATAACTCAACAGCTGGTTCGCCAGTTACTATTGCCGCGCGAAAAAACACTGGTTCGCAAACTGCGTGAGATCGTGCTGGCTATCACTCTTGAACGTCAAATGTCTAAAAAAGAGATTCTTGGTCTATGGCTTAATAGTGTTTACCTCGGAAATAAATCATGGGGTGTCGAGGCTGCGGCTAGACATTACTTTAATAAACACGTGCATCAATTAAGCGTAGCCGAGGGTGCGCTCATTGCGGGCCTTCCGCAGGCTCCCTCCCTTTACGCTCCCCACCTCCGACCCAATCTGGCGCGTAAGCGTCAGCTCTATGTTCTGCAGCGTATGAAGAGACTTGGCTGGCTAAAAACCACCGATTATTCTACTGCGCGACGTGTGAAGGTCGCTGTTCAGCCCAAAAGGGATTTGATCGTTGAACAGGTTCCCTGGGTTACGGAAACCGCGCGTGTAGAACTATGGAAAAGGCTTGAGCAGAAAAATCTCCCAAGTTCTGGACTCCTGGTAAACACCTCAATCAACAAGGATTGGCAATTAGACCTACAGCGTCTTGTTGATCAAAAAGCAAGGACGTTACCTCGAAGTGGTCTTGAGATTGCAATTATGGTGATCGATTCGACCAGTGGAGAGATTAGGTCTCTCATCGGTGGCGCTGATTTCAAGCAGAGTCAGTTCAATAGGGCGATTGATTTGGATCGGCCATTAGGCGCAGCGATTTATCCCTTGATGTTTGTATGGGGTGTCGAGAAAGGGCTGATGAGTGTTGACGGTTATTCGTCAATAGCCGAGGCTGCGGTCAAGAGTCGGTTTGCTGAAGCTGAGCAAATTGCGCCAGAAATAGGTTACGGTGTAGTCCGAGAAAAGTTGGCCGATCTTGGTTTTCATGTCGCGGAAGCTGCAGCCATCGACGAATTAAAGGGAAGTCCTGTTTCGTTAGCCAGAGCCTATCTCGGGGTTGGTGGCTCTAAACAGGAGATCGCCATGTCGAGTGGTTTGATCTCGAATGTTAAATCCAATGGCGAGGTTCTCTACTCTCGAGCGTTATCGGAGGCGGCGGAGTCATTGCCGGATAGTTTGGCGTGGGTGATGAGACAGTGGATGTCGATTGGGTCTCGCGTTGACTCCGAGGCATTGGCTGGGCAGCCCTTGCTGAAGTCTGTGAAAGGTTGGAATGCATGGTGGATCATACCACGAACCGATGTGGTGATTACGGCATGGGTGGGTAGTGAGCATAACGAGCCACAGAGTCCGGAAGTATTTAGGCAAAGTGATCGTCTCATGGATGAACTTTTGGCGGAGTGGATGAGGCGCAATCTAAAGCCGACGTCGCTCGGTGATACGCCTGAGGGCATCAGTTTTCAGTTGTCTAGGGGGGCACCCGGAACTCCAGTGACCCGCATACCCCTTTTGATCCCTGGTTCAGGACTATTTTAGTTCCCTGAAGCTCAGCGACCAGATCGTTTAAATGTGCCGCTTCTGGGCGAGTGATGGCAGCTCAAGCAAATGCCAGGCAAGGTTTTTTCTCCGCTTGGAAACCATGCGGTTGGTGAGAGTTGGCCCGCAGCGTTGTAGGCAAAGAAGTCAAAATTTCCAGAATGATCTGATCGTTCGATCACGACTTCGGTTTCAATGACTTTCGATTCAAGGTCTCCGGTCTCACTGTCCCGTGTTTCAGAGACGGAGATGGTTTGATAGCCGACGGGTGAGCGGTAAATAACTCTTGTTTTACTTTTTACTCGGCTTTTCATGACAATTTCTCGGGACCAATTTTTATATTGGTGAAGGCGCTCAAAGTCCTCGAGGTTTGTTGGAATCAAGGTCTCTTGTCCGCGCATGAAGCGTAGAGGTAGCGACCATTGGTTCCACCACGAACGAAGGTCAGCCAATTCTGTTCCGCTTCGAACGGGTTTAAATAGGCGATCCAGGCTTTCCGCTGCAGCTGGTGGTAGTTGTGACGTGTCGAGTGTGCCACTGAGCTCAGTTCTGCAGTTTTTATCATAAGCACCCGAAATTCCGTCAAATACAAAGCAAGCTAGATCTCGGAAGTACTTGTCTCGAGGTGACGTTGCTGCGGGAAGCGTATATGAGAGCGTGTCTTGGGCACCTTGACTCTGCTTTGAGTTAACTATCAACGGACAGACAACCATGAAGACGGTCGAACTTAGGGCGATCAGTTTTTGGGGTGGGGGCATTATTTAAACTCCGCTCGCGAAGTGCGCTCCTACCACGCCGTCGCGGGAGCTGACAATCCCGTCTTGACAAAGATTCGGGGTGGGGGATAGGGTGCGCGGCGTGCACCGTTTAACTGCAGGACTGTATTTTGATGCAAGGTCTGGAAATCATTTACGAAGATCATCACCTTGTCGCCGTTAATAAGCCGGCGCGAGTGCCGACTGCCAGCGAAAAAAGCGGGGATGAAAGTCTACTCGAGATGGTTCGTCGATGGAATTCGGAGCGACAAGTTGAGGGCAAAAAGGGCTACTGTGTGCCCATCCACTTTCTGGACAGGCCAGTCAGTGGAGTTGTTTTATTTGCGCTTAGTAGTAAAGCAGCTACTCGCTTAAACGAACAGTTTCGCCAGCGAACCATAAAAAAGACTTACATCGCCGCCTCCACGGGGCGCCTCGCAAAGCAACGTGACACGCTTGAGCATTGGCTAAGTAAAGACCATGACGAAAACTATTCGCATGTGGTGAGCGACAAAGATCCCGACGCAAAAAAATGTGTGCTACATTATTCCACACGTGCGGTAGCAGATTCTGTAACGTTGTTGGAAGTAAACCCAGTTACAGGGCGCAGTCATCAGATCAGAGCCCAGCTTGCGGCAATTGGCTGTCCACTCGTGGGTGACACAAAATACGGAGCCGAATGTGCCTGGGATGGACGAGTGGCACTTCATGCCTTGAGTTTGAATTTTACTCACCCGGTAGGATCGAGGCCGATGACATTATCGGCTAAGATTCCGGAATACTGGCGCGAAATTTGGCCTGGTAGCGTTTTAGAATTGCAAAATCTAGGTGCGCGCCAATGAGGAGGTTTTAGAGATGAGTTTTGATAAGAGAAAACGATTTCATTCGGAGTCACGGTTTGCTGGTAAATCCAGTGATACTTTCAAACAACCGAAGCCTTTGATTCAAACTACCACTCTTTGGGATTTTCCGAGTCAGCACTATGGAGATGCGCCCCAGGGTGACGGGGAATATGCCGGCGTGACTCCAAGTTATGTTATCTGGAATTTATTACAACGATATACAAAGCCGGGGTTTAAGGTTCTCGATCCAATGTGTGGTAGCGGGACGACCTTAGACGTTTGCAAAGATGTGGATCGGGTTGGCATTGGCTTTGACCTTTCGCCGTCACGTCGTGACATTTCAAAGGCAGATGCCAGAAAACTTCCGCTCGCGGATAGAAGTGTGGATTTTGTCTTTATAGATCCGCCTTACAGTAATCATATTAAGTACAGTGGTGACCCAGCCTGTATTGGTGAACTCGATGCCCGCCAACCGGACTACTATGCTGCCATGGAAAAAGTTTTTGCCGAGCTCTACCGTGTTGTTAAAGATGGTGCGTACTTGGCGGTTTATGTGCAGGATTCGTTTGCCAAAGGTAAGGATTTTGCTCCAATAGGGTTTGAGCTTTTTTTACGTTTGTCGACACTATTTCAGCCGGTCGATATAGTCTGTGTCACGCGACACAATAAAAAGTTGAAAAGAAACCATTGGCACACGTCAGCCATTGAGGGGAACTTTTTCCTTAGGGGATTCAACTATCTATTTATCTTTCGCAAAAACTCGAGTGGGGACGAGTCTCGGCTGAAGCATGACGACGTCGGCTCTCTGTCATTTTATTTCCGACAAGTAGCTCGTTCGGGGGGGCACGCCGTTGTAACTCCTGATGTATTAGCTGAGGCGATAAAAAAAGATAAAGTCGCGCTTGATCAAAAACTCGTACGCAAAGACGCAAAGAAATCATTCAAAAAATCAAAATCTCCCATGAATTTCAGAAAGCAAAAAAAAGACAAAAAATCTTAAACGAAGATCTATCCTTAATTATTAGGACTTTATAGGGCAGTTATGAGTAAGATTGAAGACTTGAAGTTAGCTCTGGAGACGTTTGCACAAGATCGCGAATGGGCGGTTTTCCACACGCCAAAAAATTTGTCCATGTGTCTGACCGTAGAGGCATCCGAGCTGCAAGAGCTTTTGATGTGGCTGACCCCAGAGGAAAGTGCGAATCCTGATGCGTCTCTTCGAACTAAGATAGCTGATGAGGTCGGTGATGTGCTGATCTGTCTTTTAAACTTTTGTAGAAGTGTCAAAATCGATGCGCTAGACGCTGCTTTCGAAAAACTAAAAAAAAATGAAGCCAAATACCCCGTGGACAAGTCACGGGGATCAGCCAAAAAGTATACAGACTTATAGTTTTAGACGGCACTGCCTCAGTACTCTGGCGGGACTATGAAATCACTCAAGGCGCTGAACCAAGAGGCACGGCTGATATCCGACTCGTCGTCATCCAGTCCGAAGGGTAGTGGGTTATTGAGGTACTTCATCGTAAAACGCGTGTAACCATCTGATAGTCCTCTTTCTTCACGATCTGTACCCCAGCTGTTTTTTGTGACCAAGTAGCGCACATCTCCCCGTAGAGCTGCGTCTTTCAACTCTGGGCTGACATCACCTTCACCTATGCTGCCCACGCCCGGTACATTATCGACAACATAGTCCTCTAATACCACGAGGTGGCCGCCCTGGCCGCTGGAATAACCGCGGTTGATATAAAGGTCATAGTCGAACGTCGCATTAGATTCAGTGTTGAGGGCTGAAAACTCGATCATGGTGCTCATGATCACCGGTTTTTTGTCATTAACGGCGCGCAGCACGCGATCGAGCACCTTAGCTCGTTGCCTACGGATCAAAAAAGTCTCGCGAGGATTTGTTCCGAATAATTGTGGATAGTCGAGCACACGCCACTGATGTCTACCGCCGGCGATCTCGTCGGCTAGGACTCGTTTGGAGCCATTATTATTATTTGAACCTGTGACAAGATCAGAAGCAGAATGAGCTTTGGCACGCGTTTCACTCATTTTAACTCCAAAGGCTTTATCGAGAGCATTCATAACATTTTCTGGCGTGCGACTATCTGGATCTTTCAGCGCGCCTTCAGTTAAAGCGAGGTTAATGGCCTCTTCGGCCTCGTACTGTCGGCGAGACATTTCATTGTCGGCCTCCTCGGCAATGAATTCGTTTTCAAGCATATAGCCGTGTTTTGCAATGATCGTGCTGGCAAGTTTCCAGCCGCCGCCAGTGTTGATCTTGGAGCGGTTACTAGAAACTAACTTGTAGTACCAATCCCAGTAGGTCCAATATGATTCTGAAAGATTGACCACAGTGTTGGTGGCGCTCAGGTGAAGGGATTCTGCCCACGTTGAGGTTGCGTAGAGCCAGCAATTTCCGATCGATTGTCGTTTGACTGGCGTGTGCGCGACGTCCGAGACTTTGACGAGTGATGAATTTTTTCGATCGTCACAGGCGGCTATAAAAGAGAGAGCTAATAGATTCATCGCGAGCACAGAGCCTAGAAACCGCCGACGAACAATCATCTGAGAACCCCCTTAAAATGCGTCTATTTATTAAAAACATAGAATTCAGAGCCGGGAGTTATCAGTATTCTATGGGCCTGTCTATAAATTTATGCTGGGAGTCTTGAGATATCTCGAGGGGACTTTCGTTATTTTTGACGGGGAGGCATCCCGGGGTTATATTATTGGAAAATCCGGCGTTTATTGTTGTTTTTGTTAGGCTTCGGCCTATGAATTAACTTTAAAGTCGTCGCATCTGTTAACGTTCAGCTTAAGGCGGTCCAAATGAAGCGACTTCTGCAGCGTAAATTATTGTTTTTATTGATAATTTCAGCATCTTGTGTGTCTGGTGTGACGTTGGCTGTCGAGTCGAAAGTCAATGCCCCGGTGGCGGTGACCACAGAGATCGACAAGGACCCAGCTCGCGGGGCGGTTCAAACCCAGGCTGCTGTGACCGGAGCAACCGATGTTCAGAGTACCGATATTGGGCAGGCCGGTGTTTTTTCGCGGGCTTGGGACGCAGGCTTCGTCGCTTTTCTGACGCTGCTCATGTTGATTGGGGCCTCGGTTGGCTGTTGGGTCATTATCATTACGAAATGGAAGGAGTTGGAGACGATAAGATCGGCCACGGATGGCTTCATCAAGGCATTCTGGGACTCAAGATCTTTGAACGATTTGAATGGCCGATTACAAGAGTATCCATACAGTCCTACCCGAGAGGTATTTCGGAGTGGTTACGCAGAGCTCGCCAGAAGTAATCAGATGCGGGAGAATACGCCATCAACCGAACTGGCGATCAGCGCCGCCATGGATAATTTGAATCGTTCTCTGCAGAAAGCCAAATTGCTCGAACGAAAAACTCTCGAACGAAATATGAATTGGTTAGCGATTATTGCTTCGGTCTCACCATTCGTGGGACTATTCGGAACGGTTTGGGGGATTATGAATTCATTTGAGGGGATTGCACGCTCAGGTAGTGCAAGCCTAGCAGCCGTTGCTCCCGGGATTGCGGAAGCTCTGACGGCGACGGCCTTCGGTCTGGGCGCGGCAATTCCGGCGGTCATTGGTTACAACCTCTTTAATGGTAGACTTCGTTTTCAAATGATGGTCATCGACGGCTTCTGTTCAGATTTTCTAAACATAGTTGAACGCTATCTGGTGACAGAGAAAAGTAAGGCTCCCGAAAAAGTTTAGTTTTCGGCAAAGCATATCTAAAGGAGCCCGCTTATGGCGCTAGGCAGATTGAATCATGGTCATGGTGATGATCCCAGCGGAGATTTTGCTGATATCAACGTCATTCCCTTAGTAGATGTACTGCTCGTGCTGCTCATCATATTTATGGTGGCTGCGCCGATAAGTATCGGCGGCATCAATATTGATCTACCTATTAGCAAGGCGAGAGGCGCTCTTTCTGACGAGCAACGCGTCATTGTTACGATCAATAGAGAGGGCGAATTTTGGATGGATAAATCTCAGATTCCAGCCTCGGCTCTCCCGGAGAAGTTAAAAGCTATCTATCAATTTCGTGAACGAAAAGAGATTTTTATTCGCGCTGATAAGGGCGTCATCTATAGTCGAGTCATTGATGCGATGACTGCGGCGAAAATGGCTGGCGTCAATAAGATTTCCATGTTGACCCAGCCACCGAAGGCTTAAGACCGATGTCAGCGACTTTGACTAAAACCGCATTTCGATACGATGTTGCACCAGCTTTTTCGCCGCGTGTCGAATCGGCAGAGGCGCCGATAGATCGACGCTTTTTTGTCAAAACGGTTTTAGTAACGCTTCTTTGTCACCTGATTTTGCTCTCAATGAATCCGGATTGGTTTTTCTCTAGTCCTATTGTTAGCCTGGAAGAAAGTATTGCCGTGGATGCAGATTTCATGCCCGAGGTGAGTGCAGGCTCGCCGCAAGAAAACTCCATGCCGAACGCGCAGAAATCTGAAGACGTGGCCGTGCCCTCTAATTTGCTGCCGCAATTACCCAAAAAATTTGAAGTAGAGCAAAACGTTAAGGCTGATGAGAATCCTGTGGCTGAGGAAAGAGAGAAAAAATCAGAGGATCAGCTCGCCAAGAAAGTTGAGGGTGTGGCGGAACAGCTGGAGTCTCCTAAAACCAAAGATGATCCAAATAAGGTTACAAAAGAAGATCTGTTAAAGCGTCTTGCTGTTGAGCGCCTGAAGCGAGAAAACAAAGTGGATAAACAAATGAAAGCCCAAAAAGATGCGCTCGCGAAGCTTAAAGAAGAGCTGTTAGCCAAGGATGCAAGGGCAAACAGCGCTTTGGGGTCCAGTTCGGGTGTCAGTGGGATTCGTGCTAAGACCTACGCGGATGTTTTGAAGGCTGCAGTGAAAAGAAATCTATATCTTCCGAAAAGCTTTGAGTATGACCGCGCACAACTGGTCACCCAGCTTAGCGTGGTGATTAATGCGAAAGGCGAATTAGTCGAAGTTAAGCTGGCAAGGTCCAGCGGTAACGGTGCTTATGATCAAGCGGCTATTGCGGCGTTACAGAATTCAGTGCCGTTGCCACAGCCACCGGCAGAGATTGCAGGTCAGTCGATCACGTTTAACCTCTCCAAGTGATAAGGGCGAAATTTTATGATGATTGATATACGTTTGCTCGCGATTCTCATGGTGTCCCTGTTTTTCTCGGTTAATACTGCGAGTGCAGCAGGTATTGTGGTGAATATTGACAGCCCCCAATTTCGAGAGGTTGTGGCGGCAGTACCCGCGTTTTCCATCGGCGAAGACCAGGCTGACAGTGAAACACGCAATATGGCAGATCAAGCCTCCGCAGAGCTCCAGCGACTCCTCACTTTTACTGGGATTTTTAAGGTGATGTCGGATTCAGCGTTCAAGGATCTGACGGCTAAATCGAAACCTGCTTGGTATAGAGAGCAAGGTGCTGGCGAGTCTGGTTTGCCTGAGTGGAAAAATATCGGCGTTGAGTCATTAACTGTGGCGGAGCTCTCCCGGGAAAAGAGTGCGTCCTGGTCTTTGATGATTCGAACTATCGATGTTGCGCGTCGTGAAGTTTTGGTTGGGAAAAAATATAGTGAGATATCGAAAAAGCAATTGATTGGTGTTATCCGTCGATATGGTGATGAGATGATGCGAGCCTATACGGGCAAGTCCGGCATTTTTAATTCGAAGCTCGTATTTGTCGGTCGGACGTCCCAGTCTGCAGCCAAGCAGATTTATATTTCAGACTTTGATGGATCAAACCCTGTGCAGATATCGAAAGGTAACTACCCTCATCTTTCGCCAAGCTTTAGCCCAGATGGAAAGTTTGTGACGTACACATCTTACGAGGCAGGTAACCCGGATCTTTATCTGTATGATATTACATCTGGCACGACCCGTAAGCTTTCAGGACATAAAGGTATAAATAGTGGTGGTAATTTTGCTCCATCGGGAAAGCTTTTGGCATTCACTGGCTCCGTTAATGGAGATGCAGATATTTATACTGTGATGCCTGGTGGTAGCAGTCGCAAGCTATTTATAAGTGGAAATGGACTTGATGTGGATCCTTCGTTCTCTCCTGATGGAAACAAAATTGCATTTGTTAGCGGACGTTATGGTAATCCTCATATTTTTGTAGCATCTGTTGAGTGGCGTTCTCCAACTGATCCGCGTGTTAAAGATGATAAGAGATTAACTTATGCTGGTTGGTATAATGCGACCCCGGCATGGACTCCTGAAGGTGACAGAATCGCGTTTGCAGGTTATGATCGGGAGATAGACCGCTTTGATTTGTTTATGATGAATCCGGATGGAACAAAGCTAGAAAGGTTGACCCTGAGAACGGGGGATAATGAGCGCCCTTGGTTTTCGCCGAATGGGCAGAATCTGGTTTTTATGTCCAACAGAACGAATGGACAAAATGTGAAGAGTGTCCACCAGCTTTACGTCATGAATAGGGATGGAAGCAATCAGCGTCAGTTGAATACAGGTCTTTATGAGGCCCAGACTCCGTGTTGGGGTCCGAACCTTTAGTGTTAGTAAATGAATTTAGAGGAGATTTTAGAATGAAAGTAGTGACGTCGATCATCGCATTAAACGGGCTCGCGCTCTTGATTGCATCTGGTTGTACCGAGAAGAAAGCTTCAGAGCCTGTAAAGCCGGAAGAACCAGCAGGAGAGCTCCCAGCTGCGCCTGCGGCAGCGGCTGCGCCTGAGGCTCCTGCAGCTGAATCCAATGACGTAACATTAGATTCTTCAAATCCTGTGAAAAAGAAGTCCGCAAAGGCTAAGCACAAGAAGGTTCATAAAACCCAAAAAAAGAAAAAGTAAGAATTAGTGTCCTCTATTGTTTTTGTAGGAGCAGTGAGCCCCAAGTGAGGCCTGCTCCTACAACTGCTATAACGATATAGTCGCCTTTCTGGTAACGGTCCCAGTTCTGTGAGAGTACGCTGGGGGCTCCGCAAGCACCCTGGTTTCCATACTGGACTACGTTATACAGATGACGACTCTCTGGCACTCCCATCTTATCCATGGCAGAGGTCAGCATGCGGTAATTGGCTTGATGTCCTATGAACCAGTGAGCCTCCGAAACTTTAAGATGATTTCTAGCAAGGATATCTTGCGCTGCCGCGATGGTTTTAGTTACGGCAAACTTCTGCACGGCCGCCCCATTTTGATGGAAAAACTGTCCATCGGGCAGGTGAATATGTTCCCATCCACTCGGCGCAGATTCTACAAGGCTGTCAATTACCTTGAGAGCGCCGGGCTTTGTTGTTGAGCTTACAACTGCGGCGATAGACGCGTCTCCAAAGAGAATCGAGTTTCTACGGTCTGCGTAGTTCATACGAGTTGTGTAGCGTTCGCTGCAAAATATTGCACCTTCTGTCGTTAAACCGCTAGCGATTAAGCCTCTCATGACATGACATTGAACCACAAATGTGCTGCAAGCTGAATTGACGTCAAACGCCCGCACGCGCTCCAAACCGAGCTGCGATGCGACAACGCATGCGCTGGCCGGTATGTCGTCGTCGGGCACAGATGTGCCGCCGATCACCGTGTCGATGGCCTCAGAGACGATGTGTGCCCTTGAGAGGGCAAGTTTCCAGGACTTCTCGCTCATGCTTGCAATCGATTCTATTTGGCCCGCATTCTTAAGGCTTTGGCGGTCCGTCCTGCCGTGGCGCAAGTCTGATACGTGCTCTTTTGTGAGCACAGATCGACGCGCCTCGATGCCGACGCGGTCTCTTATCCAGTCCGCTGAAGAACCGATGTCTAACTTATCGAAAAACGCGTTCTCGAGAATATTATCTGGGAAGTAGTGCCCCAAGGCGTAGATAAACATGAATCAAAACTCCGAGCGATTTAGTTTGTGAACATGCCGCCATTCACATGAATGGTACTGCCGGTGATATAGTTTGCTTTGTCGCTGGCTAGGAATGCTACGGCGGCGGCTATGTCGTCGGGCTCCCCAAATCGTTTTAGAGGGATTTTGTTCATGATGGCTTCTTTGGCCTGTTCTGGAAGTGCGTCAGTCATGTCGGTTTTGATAAATCCTGGAGCAACGCAGTTACATAAAATTCCGAACTGCGCCAAGTCTTGAGCAATACTTTTCGTGAAGGCCGTAATCGCGCCTTTGGTTGCGGCATACATGGATTGCCCTGCGTTGCCAGTGTAACCGACAACGGACGCAATATTTATGATTCTTCCTGATTTAGACCTGATCATAGATTTTGTAACGAGCTTGCTGAGCAAGAATACAGGCTTCAAATTCGTACTTAAAAGAGTTTCAAAATCCTCGGGCTTGGCGAAGGGGAGAATTTGATCGATTGAAATTCCCGCGTTGTTAACTAGAACTGTGATAGGCCCCAAATCGGCAGTGACAGCCTTTATAAGGTCCTGACACTCCGAGGGGTTGGAAAGGTCGGCTTTGAATGGCTTTGACCCTTCTATGGTTCTCGATAACGCCTGGACCTTATCTTCAGATCCGCGATAGTGCAGAGCTACTTTGAAACCAAGCTGCCCAAGGGCTGTAGCGCAGGCTGAGCCGATACCCCGGCTAGCACCGGTGACCAGCGCGACTTTGTTTCCATTGCTGCTAGGCGCGTTCATGATGAGGTCCCCCAATTATTGGCAATAAGACGGCGGACGGCGAGGATATCACCCAGTAATTGTCAGGACAATCACACTTTCTAGCGCAAATTAGGAGAAGTTATCACGAGGCGCGCTTTGCGGGCTGCGGCGTGGCTGATTTTTGAGCATCTTTGATCCTGAATGCCCACTTGACCACTGAGGCAGTCGTACGCCATATCCCTTCTATGTCGTTACTCGCATCGGGATGAAATCCCTCGTGAGCGGCTCTGTTACGAAAGTCCTGGAAAACATGCAGCTCTTTGCAAAACTCTGCGAGTTCGGCATCGTCTTTTGTTCCCACATAAAGCGTTTGACTTAGTCCGGCCTTGCAGTTTTGTCGACCAAAAACAAGAAAGTACAAACCAAACGCTTTAAGTCCGTCCAGCGTGAACCGTCGGCCCGGCTCGAATTGACAGATTGCGCGAAGCATTTTTCGAAGCTTAAACTTTGAAAAAAACGGAATTTCTCGGACAACTGGCAGAGATGCTATGTAAGATTCAAATTCGTCCATTTGCCGGACTATGGGCCGCGCATAGCCGATAACGTCAAGCTTTCTTTGTATGGAGCCGCTTTGTAGTGACTGACTAACGATATCTTCAAAGAACTCCCTGTACAGCAGTTCCATGGCTTTGTACTGCATGTCGATGAGTGGCGATAGATCGATTGAGTCTGCATGCTGACTGCTAGAGGCTGTCTGGTGAAAAAATAGTGCGGTACGAAGAGCGCGCTTTACTTCGCTCGACAAGCTTTTGTAGTGAGGAATCTTAGCGGATAAGTGCCCGTCTAGATCCATAGATTCGGCCGTACTCGGTGACAATGCCGCATTTATTTTTGACTCAGTAAGTCCTGCTGCTGGAGATAGCATCGATGTTAGTTCATCTCGTATTTGGTTGAGCGGGTTATCAGCGCTGGGAATTAACCGTAGATCTTGAATCGCGCTGCGAAGCTCTTTTTGAAGTCCTTGGAGATCCTTGCGAGCCAGAATCGACGTGATTTCCTGCTGCACACTAATGGTTGAGTTTGGTCGAGTCAGCATCGAAATCAGCTCGAGGTGACTTCTTGGAGTATTAATCTTTCCAAGGGCACGAGCAACTGAGCGAAGCAGGATCTCATCTTCTGAGCGGATATAGTCGAGTAATTTGAGAACAGCCTCATCTCGGCCGTTCATGCGCGATAAAAGGCGAATGAATGCAACGTGAACCAGTCCTTTATGTTTTCGGCATGCGGCGCTTAAATTCGCAATTTGTGCGGATTCTGGTGCGCGCCAAGCAGAGGTTAGAGCGCTCCAGATTTGGTCGTTATTTTGTATGGACTCAGGCAAGTCTAAAAGCGCGTCAAAAAATTTAACTATCGGGTGATCGCAGCTGTCAACACCGACTGTCCCGGTCAATGCGAAATCGGTGACCTTGGTGATGCCATCAGCGGCAATTTTTAGCTTACTAGTTGATGCGCTATGTCTAGCAGCATTGAGTGTTGAAAACCTTGATTCATTGTAAGTTCTAGTTAAAAACCCACTTGCCATTGCGTCTACATACGTTACAGATGTGATGGGCGAGTGTGACAAAATCGTGTCGGACCAGCGAGGTTCGAATTTACCGGAGCAAAGATTATCTGTGATAGCTCGGCGAGAAAATCCAGCCAGAAGTTCAATTGAAGGATTCTGAGATTTTAATAATGATTCTAGTAGAATATCAGGCGCATCAAATCTTGACCAAATTGGGGGTAAGTGCGCGTTGAAATCAATGCCATCCTGCGTTTTGGCAATTGATTTTTCAATTTTGGAAAATAAAAGATGACGTCGGCTATGTTGTTCTGCGGCGGATATCAACATTGAAGACCATAAAAATTTTGACGCGTTCGGTATAATCTTCGCTATTTCTTTTTCGGCATGCCTAAGGATGTATGCGAATGCTGAAAATAGGTTCTTTTGATCTGGAAAATTTGCGTCATTGGCGCGGCTGAGTACTTTTCTCGAAAGTGTCAGCAGTCTCTCCGATTGGATTTCAAACTGCAAAGCTCTCTCGGTTAGAAGGGCATGAAATGTCCCAGAGAAGTCTTCCCAATTAGCTACGGCCAAGTTAGCCTTCGTGATCTCGTATCCATGAGATAGTGGAGCTAAGTCTAGAATTGTGAATCTGATGCGCTGTGGAAGATCTGGGATGCTCAAAATTGGTATTAGGCGATGCCACAGAATTTTGTCTGTACATCGCGCCCATGCTCGTAACGCGGCGGCCGCGACACTTTGATTCCAACCAAGAAAATGCGACATAATCCACAGTTCTAGTTCAGCTTTGTTTTCTGTCATACAAAGATCAAAAGCGGATGCGAGCTCATCATCAGAGATTCGGAGCTCCATGAGCCCTTTGATAAAAAGAGGTGATAGGCCGATGCCCGCTGACGCCCAGGATTCAAGGAGGCGTAGCCTTTCAGTAGAGGTTTCAAGACTGATAAATTGGTCTAACTCTCTCTGGGATGCTGGTTTAAATTTAGTTTGATGTTGCATACGTGCCCTCGCCTGTTCCTAGTGTCCGCGTATCGGACTCATAGTTAGGCAGCAGAAGCTCGCTTGTTTGGGGATTTTGCAAAAACAACCAAATTAACAATAGGTTGTAGTATGTTTGGCTGGTTGCTAGAAAGTCAGAAAAATAGCAGGAAAAATAACATCTAAAAGCGAGCTCCGACGTTGAAGTGGAATTCGCCCCTTTTCCAAAGCGGTAGCTTTTGGTCGGATCGTGGGAAGCAGAACGCCTTATCATTTTTACACTTGGGGCTAACGGGCTCGTGCCACGGAATGCCGTATGCCAAGTTAATAGAACCGATCGGTGTTAAAAAGTTTACCGCGGTGCCTGCTGAAGTGAAATTTCGAAGCCAAATGATTTCTGGCTCCGCGGCCACATCCTCAATTTCATAACCGATATTATCTTCGATACTGCGTTTGGGGCTGCCTTCACAGGCTGGGTTCTCACCAATCGAGGAGTCGGCCGCGAAGGCCTTCTCAAATTTTTGCTTTTCAGACTGACTAAAGCTTGATGTCCCTGAGTCCACGAATAATGTTCCAGCAACAGATGTAGCAAATCGGTACCGAGCCTCAGCTTTGAGAATCAGTCTGCGGGATCCCCCGGTGGGTGATGCAGTGTAAGTACAATCCCAAAGGTCGTTTTCCCCTAGGTTAGGCCGGCGAACAATCGGACCGAGGCTTCTCTCTTTAAAACCCCGCACGGTGTCAACACCTCCGGCCGGGAGTCTCTCACTTGCGGGGAGAATGTCGCTATTTTGATTCCCTCGGCGTTCCACGTCTTCAAAGCTTGTGAAATTGACCCCGAAAGCTAATACAAAGTTTTCAGCCGGGGATATATATCGATTTGATGCAACATCCCACCTAAAGTAGCGCAAGTCGCCGCCGAAGTCATATCTTGCCCAAGTGAGCTCAGAGTCAATCGAATAGCCGGCACTTGTCCAAGTTTGATCATTTCTTTTGTCGATCAATAGCCGTAGACCAGCCCTTCCCACGGCGAATGTGTCGGCAAGAAATGCATCTATATCTTCGCGAGCGCCTTCTTCGTCGTTTAGCTTTCGCGCATAGAAGAGAGCAACCTTAGAACCGGGTATGAGGGTGCGTAGGCTATGAGAAAACTCAACTTCAAAACCTTTTGTGAGGGACCAAGCATAATCCGTAGCACGTGCTGCTTGAGATACCGAGATAGTTCCATCGATCACTGAATCCAAAATATGGGGCTCAAGATAGCCAGCCGAAATTGAACGACCAATTAGCGTTTTAGGTCCGATGGCCTTCTGATGTGCCTCCTCGTTGAAGCTTGCGCGACCATATAACTGTCGCCCAGTCCCAGCAATATTTGTGAGAGCTCCCTCGAGGTTGTAACGCATGCCGTAGTAGGAGCTCCATCCTGGCCCAAAATTTACAGTTCGGGAGGGACTTTCAGTAACCTGGATAAGGAGATCCACGATAGCTGGCTTTGTAAAAGTGAGGTCCGGATCTAGAGGGCGTATCATAATAGTGGAGAAAACCCCAATCCGTAACAATGCGCGTCTGGAGGCGGCGACGAGTTCCGGATCATACCAGTCACCAGTGTTGAAATGTAGCTCTCGCATAACAACTTTTGGATCGGTGCGAACTAACCCCGTGATAAAGACGTCTCCGAATTTTACTCGCGGCCCTTCATCGATTCTAATAATAACAATCGTTTCCTGCTGTCCGTTCTTGAGATTTCGTGAGGACGTTTCGCCAGTGGCGCTGGTATAAAAGTAACCCTTATTGGCGTATAATGATCGTATTTTTTGTTGCAAATCTACAATTTTACTTCGGTCTATTGGATCTCCAGTTGAGAAATCAGATAGCTCGTTTATTTCTTCAGTAGCCACAGCTTGGTTCCCACTGATGGAGAGTCGCTCAAATATCCGCTGGTCGCCCTCTTCAATCGAGATAACAATGATGACTCGACCGCTCTGTCCTTCTCTGGATTCGCTTTGAATCTGTCGATCCACAATCTTAACGTCCCAGAAACCCTTGTTGATATACTGGGCGCGGATTCTTTCGATTCCTGATGCAATAGCATCTGGATTATAGATAACTTCTGAGGTTTCATCTTCAGATTGCGTGGGTCTTTCAACGCCTAGAAGATTGAATAGCTCCGACTCTGCAAATGAAATGTTGCCTTCGATTTGAATACGCGTGATGACCGTTGGTTCGCCAGGTTTGATGTAAAATCTGTGAATTAGTTCACCGCTCGCTCCATCTACCATCGCGGAGTTAACTACTTGAGATTCCCCGTATCCCCGAACCCTCAGCTGTCTAATAAGTTCGAAAGCCACAGACTCGACGCTCAAAATTGCCGGGTCGAAAGCCTGCATGTCTGCATTTGTGAAAATACTTGATAAACTTCGACCGGTTGTCTGGTCGATAAACTCATATACGATTTTGCGACCAAACTTTCCGCTCACTTTTATGAGCGCTGCGGTTTTACTTTTGTCGAATTGAAATCCCTCGAATGTAAGACTTGCTTCAGCATATCCTTGGCCCCGAGCTTTGCTTTCGGTTTCGGCAATTGATCTTGAAACATCTTCTACGTCGCAAATGTCGCCAGCATGTATACTTTGGTCGGTCTCGATGGGCGGTTTTTGCTCCCATAAATAACCAGCTATGATGCATGGTTGACCGATATCAAGTTTAAAGATGTACGTTACGTCCTCCGCTGTCTCCCTAATTAAATTAATGACGCTTCCGTTTACATAGCCTCTTTTTATAATGGCATCTTTAATCTCTTGTGAGATTTTTTCTTGAAGTTTTGGCGAGTGAACCTGTCCGACATAGGGGGTTATAATTGCCCGAAGTTGAGACGAAAGCGCAAGAGGGGCTAACTTGAAATCAATTTGAGCGACCGGGATCGCTGTTTTCCCTCTAACAATATATGTGCCATTTTGAATGTCTACCCAAAGGCTTGCAAAAGGGTGGCGAAGAGCCAGCGCGGTCAGTACGGTTCGGAGATCCGATCCTGTCGTGATTTCTGGAGTTCTTACGTGTAGGCGCTTGTCTTCTACAGCTGGAATATTTAAATCAGGGGAGATCGACCAAGGTGCAGCAACCCCAGGCCGACCGAACGTCAGCATGGGTAGAATTATCATCAGATTCAGAAATGCGTACTTAAGGAAACGCAAACTTGAATTTGAGATCGACACCGGTGTCTGTTGGGCTACCGGATGTCTTACTGTTAGTGCCCGTTTGCTCATTGCTACTCTCAATACCACCTGTTAACGAGATGCTATCATGGAGACTGTATTCTGACGATACTTTCACTGTGCTTTGGTCGACCTTAAGAATGACACCAAAGTCGTCTGTAATGTCGAGCGGTAAGTTGAAACGCACGATCGGCATACCCTCTGGATCTGCATACGTATCAATGTAGACCTGTCGGATAACGCTCTGACCGGAGAGATCGAATATCTTTTGAACAGTGTCTTCCACCTGCCCGGCCGCAATGTTCAAGGCCTCCGATGCAGCCGTTGACTCAGCTGTGCCGATGCCAGAGGATGTGTCGGGAAGCGAGCCTCTGTTTAGCAGCCCAATAATATCGATTTTAGACAAAGGTGTTCCGTCGGGTCTTGTTGGAGGTTCGACTGTGAAGTCAATAATTGGCGAACTCGCACGTCCACTAATGTTTATGCCAACTTTATAAGACGACACATCGCTGCTAGCTGAGATATCGAGTGCGGGATCAACTTTGATAGGGTCGTCGAAATTAATCAACCCTCGTTTGATTTCGAATTCTCTCTTATAAAAAAATCGTCCCTTGGACACATCAACAAGGCCGATGATGCTTGGCATGATGTTAGATCCGCTCACACGTAGGTCTGAAGACAACGTTGCCTGTCCGGCTTTGCTGCTAAAGCTGATGGATTTTTCGGCGTTGATACTAATGTCCATATTAATCAGGGGCACGATCGAATTGGTAGAGTCAGCGGCCGACTGTGACCGAATGCTTTCTAAGATGGCTTCACGGAGGTCAATATCGCGATTAGAACGTGCTTTAACGATATCGACACGACCGGAAGCGGTCCACGGTCTTTCGCTACCCGTGATTTTGATTTGACCATCTATCGTTGAGTCGAAGTATTTGATAATCGGGAATGGATAGAGAAATGACGCGTTGTCCATGTTGACGGTCATATCGGTTTCATCGCCGGAATCTGGTCTTGCGAGATAACCGACTGCGGAAATAACTCCGTTACCCTTTGTTGCTCGCAAGGCCTTCAGGGTTATTCCATTTGTTCCGATACGAGCGTCAAGCTTGATATTCTGAAATGATGGTCGGAACCCGATGAGCCCGATCGTTGCTGGTGTGTTGGCGTCGCGATCGGGAGCGTCTCTGACATTGATGTCGACGTTCGGTTTTTCTATGGAGCCGAAAATGCCACCATCCACTTTTAGAGATCCTGTTGCAATTTCTACGTCTGGAATCAGCAGTTTCAACGTTTCGATGTCAATGTGCCCTTTTGTTGTTAAACCAAGGCTGGAGGGTGGTCGGTGGTTGTGAAGTCCGAAACTCAACTCGCCCAGACTACTGTTAATTACAACCGGCTTATTATCTGCAAATTTCCATCCGTTTCGCTGAAAATACAGTTTTGTTGGGTAAGCGCTTCTAAAATCCATTCGTTGACCGTTCCGAGAGACCATTGAGTAGTAGCGAATACGCAAGTCTCGTAGCTCCAGTTCACCGACGGAATCCCACCAGTTTTTGAATGTCCCCTCCAGATTCCAAGTGGCGCTGAGGTAGGCGAAATTTCGAGCATCCTGACTCATGATGGCAGGTAGCCAGGGCCTAAAGTCAGCATTTTTCGCAGCGATATACCAATTAAATGGAATAGCTGGATCTCCAAAATCCAGGCTAATGCGAGCCTTGAGGGCGCTACCGCCTTGCTCAGCCATGATGTCTATTTTGGATCCGTCGATAACGATCGAGCTGACGATGTCGCTGACCGGAGATTCGAGAATTTTGGATTTTGAGAGTTGTATTTTAGCTAATCCTGTAAGGCCGGAGAACGTTCCAGCGAGCTTGAGGTCGCCAGCTATCTCGGTGGAAATTCCAAGATCCGTTAGGCTTTGACCAATCGATGGAAGCGTTCGGATATCGTCGCCTTGCCCTGGTATGCTTCGAAGGGTTGCTGAGATCTCCACCTGATCGGTCTTGTTAAGTCCAATTCCTCCCAGAAAGTCACTTTGAATAGCGCGCGCATCTCTCGTATGATTTAGTGCGATCTGGATCTTACTACCTGCTGATGAGACTGTCAGGTCGTCCGTGCTATAGCCGAGTGCGGTTCCTTTTATGGTTCCGATTACACTTTTTGCCAAAGTTCCGCCGTTAAAACGTAGATTTTCGAGATTGACGGTGGCTCGCCCATTCCAGTTCAAAGGTCGTGTTGCAGGGCCTTGCATTTTTGCTTGAATCGAATTGATCGTCATCTCGAATTGAGTTTGTCCATCCGAAAAGTCTCTTACGATATTGCCCAAAAAGTTCTTATCAAGCATCTTGGCAGCCAGCTCAAAATCAATATCTAAGGAGTCATTGAATGTGAGAGACCCATTTGGACTTTCTGCAATACCTCCTTGCTGTGTAATGAAAGTGACGTCCTTCCAGGTTAATTTTCCGCCCGCCACCTCTGTGTTCGATTTTATTGCAGCAAATTGGCTGGACATCAGGCTTGCATCCTTAATATCCATTTTGGTTGAAATCTTGACGCCCGAGTAAGGTCCGTAGATGCGGGTTTCCATTGTGCCTTTGCCACTAAGTTTGGCCTGAGCGAAGTAGGACATCGGCCCAATGTTGAATTGAGGGGAACTCATGGTGATATCCATACCTGTGTTGGTCGCGAATGTGGAGAAACCGGAAATGTTCAGTGGAAATCGAGCCACTTGTCCCGAGGGATCAGGTGTGAAGCAATGGCCGCCCGAGTTCTTGAAAAACAGAGCTGTGGAATTTATCTCAAGATTAAGGTTCACATCGCAGGCTGGAGCAGTCGGAAATTTCGTGCGATCGTATTCAATTGTTGGTGTTGTGAAGTTTGATAGCGTGGCTTGGGATGAAACCTGCATCTGGTAGGGCGTGCTTGTTCCCGAAATTCTTAGTTCCTTGCTGGTCATGTCGAAATTTATAACGTCAAAATCAACATTAAAAATATCCATTAGGTTTCTGAACGGTAGATTGGTCGGTTGCAGGGAGAACAGATAGCTCACTTGTTTGTCAAAATTTATCTGACCCCCACCTTTTGCTACCGAGGAGTCACCGATCTTTAATGTTAAGTTAGTCATTTTGAACTTGTTGAGATCAACCTCAAAGTCTGATTCGGTTTCATAAAGTCGGAAGTCTGCGAAGCGAGCGTCCTTGCTTTTGAATGAGCCGGTTGTTGAAAAGCTAGACGATTGCTTCGATGTAATCGGTACAAATATGGACGTTTTCGTGGTCGCGCGAAAGTCCCCGCGACTTCCGGGGATGTCGAGAAATGATCCGATGATGCTCATGTCTCCCTCGATATTTTCCCCATTAATTGTGGCTACGATCGAGTCGATGACGTCGCTGTTTTTTTTAGTTTTTATTTCAACATTTGACTTACCGGTGAGTGAAATACGTGGTGACGAGATCTCGACTCGTCTTGCTACAAGAGTTTTCCCTCGCATTTCTGCGCGTACGTTGATCTTTCCGTTTTCAACATATGAGGACGTCGTATCGGTAAGTGATGTATTTGTGGCATTCAGATCAATCTTAAACGCCTTCCAAGACGAAAAATTGGCGCTGAGGTTTAATCCCTCTACGACTATTCGAGTGCTTTCTTTTGGATCCTGAAGGCTGTTGACCGAGACGCCATCAAGTTGCGCAATCACCGATGCGTTGCTTAGTCGTACCGAAGAGAGAGGTAGCGTAAAGGATGGTGGCCAAGATGGAGGTGGTTCTGGTCCGGACTGCGCTGGTCTCAATTTATTCAAGGCCGCCATGAATTCCGCGGGTAAGGGCCATGTAAGCTTAAGATCTTTGAGTTCAATGTCTCCCAGTTGTGGACTACCCATAAATATGGCCCATGGCGATATTTTGAATGTGAACGTAGACATTGAAACTAGTTCATCGGCATTTTCAGTCTTTGTTTCACTAGTCACTTTTATTCCGTAAATGGTCATTGCTGGCGGTAGAAGCTGCAATTTCATACTTTGATAGTCAGCCCGTATGGGGAGTTTATCCAAGATATGGGTGTTTAAGTAATAGTTGACCATGCTGTGAGTATATGGATTGTCTATCAGAAGATTTCCGATATAAAGCAATGCAGCAATGGCCAGGATGGCGATGACACTTTTTTTGTGACGACGCTTCATTATTGCTAGGCCTAGTCCTTGGTTTGTGGTGCAAGTAAGTCGTCAATCGAAATCAATTGTGATTCGCCACTTTTCTTTGACTTTTTTGAGGATGGCGACGTCTTCTGGAGGGATTTCTCGCGCTTCGAGTTTGGCACATCATAGCCTAAGTGCGCACAGACGAGGTGCGCCATTTTCATAGGTGAGCCATCTGAATGTTTTGCCATATCCAAAAGATCTGTATCGCTCGGCATCTGCGCATTAGAGTCAAAGTTTCGAAGTTTCTGCCGAGTTATTTTAACTAAGTCATCAACAGATAATTTACTTAGTGCGTTTTTCAGTACCAGACGATTGCCAATCAATGGATCCGCTGCGAGGCTTTCGGCCCGTCTTTCTGAGCAAACCACCAGAATGGAAAGTTTTAACTCGGAGGCATCGCCGATGTTCAATACAGCGCTGATATCTCCATTCATTTGTGTGGAGTCTATGAGGTCGCCCGAATCAATCGCGATGATAATCGGTCGGCCGTTTTCTTTGAGAACAGAGACTTTTTGCTGCAGGGTTTTACCTGTCATTGGATCGCTCGACACCCACTCTGCGAGAGCATGCGATATCCATCCGGGAGCTAATGACTGTGAGGCGGGATTTATCGTTATCACATCCATGAATTGACTAGCTTTTTTTGAAAATTGGCGAAGAAACGTTGTCTTACCCGAGCCGTCGGCAGAATAGACGCACAGAAGCGTATTGGCAGATTTAGTGATATCTATGATGTCATTAATCTGCTGATTCCATCCATCGGGTTGTATCTCGTTTTCAGACGCTGCTCGTGAGAACAATGCACCGATCGCTTCGCTTTTTGATGTTTTTCTTTGATTCATGATGCGTTTTGTTCTCGTTTCAAGGTTGGTGTCTGATCTCCATCTTTTATTTCAAGATCCACCCAACTCTCAGCGCATTTTTGGATTTTGGCGCGTTTCACGCCGTAGCTGTCTGCTAGGGATTGCTTTCCATCTGCCACAAGAAGTCTGGCCAAGCTCTCTTCCACGGCCCCGTTACCGGGATTTCGCCGTGCCCACTCATGCATCGTGTTAAGGGCTTTCGTAATCTCTCCACTTGCGATTTGGGCAGAGGCGAGATCGAGGTTCAAAAGAACTGATGTGGGTGCCATAGTGCGAAGTTTCTCCAAAAAGCGCATCGCATGCACAGGCATTTTTGCCGATAAGTAGAACCATCCGCAGATGGCTAGCGTTGCTGGATTTACCGGTGTGACTTTACATAGGCTTAATAGTTTTTCTTCGGCTTCTTTTATAAGATTACTTGATAACATGATCTGTGTTCGCGCGGCTAACGCGATGGGCATGGCGTTTGGGTCGGCTAAAAGCTTATTCAATATCTCCAATTTTTTATCTAGATTCTGGTCGTCGGAAATTTCTCCTAGTTTTCTTAGAACCGTCATAGCTGGCTGACTCCACTGATCAATAAGACGATCCAGGCAGGCACTGACGGATCCATGCGTTATTGGTTTCGGAGAGGGTGTAACCTGAAAAAGTCGTTCATAAACCAACAGATCTGTCGTTGACATGTTACTTGTAAAAATCATAGTCGGCGTTAAACGGCAACGCGCGTCCTTAAAAAGCACCCGTAGTGTCTCGCTTGCGGGCGAACTCGGAGAGTCGACAATCATGAATACGTTAATCGCATTGCTGTGACGGAGCGCTTTGAGTGAATTAATGTCGCTTTCGATGAGGATTGATTCCCACGATTTTTGTCGTAGCAGCTCCCTCAGCAGCACTGGGAGACTTTTTTCATCGCAGAGTATCCCCGCTGTTCTTCCTGACCAGTTGGTAATATGTTTTTGTTCCGGCATAAGTATGCACGTCCCTTTGATAAATTGCGTCGTCCGCCACTCTCTATTATATGGCTTTGCACGCAAGGTTGTAAGTTTTTGGACCGGTGGATTTTAGATGTTAAATTCTGTCAAAAGTTTGACGTCCGTGTGTGACGCTCTGGTTTGAGCTGGTTCATATGAGACGTTTAAGGCCAGTCTAGATAACGACTATCGATATTCGGAGTTGAATCCTGATCTTCGATAGAATCGTCACGAAGGTCTGTCGTATTTGCTATTTTTTGTTTTAAGACCATCTCATAATGGGAGATGAAGGTCGTTTGTCCTTGGTCGTTTTCCACTTTCAAGACATTGGGGTGTCGAGGATTGATGTGTTTTACTGTGACGCTGTCGCCGTCGATAAAGTGATCGCTTTTTCGTCGCTTAAGCTCGACCACATCCTCTGGCATGGCTGTATGTAGCTTGGGAGGAGGCACTCGCCTGATGCGTTGTTGCTTTCCATCGGCATCTACGTAAGAGACAATATATGGTTTTCTGTCAAATCTTATCGGACTGGACACAAGTAAAAACCTCCTAAGCCTTATAGCTCAGAAGGTTTTCGGATTATCTCAAAAATAGATGAGGAAAAAACTGCCTAGTTGGATTTATGAATAGTACAAAATCAATTCGTAATTGGTCTGATACCCAAGGGTTACAATTTATATGATTTCGCGACCAGCTATGAATCCGGTACTGCGAGTGTTGCAACCGCATGTCCGGTTGCCTGCTGATTCGAACAACATCCCACAGGCGATGCAGGCCCTAACTTTGATTCTTATCGGAGATAGATTGGCGAGTCGACGCGCATGATTCTTAAGTTCTATGTCCTTCACCACTGATGGTGGCAATTTTTTAACCTTGTTACCGCTGGCATCGGTGGTTGTTTCGAAATCCATCATGAACCTCCTTGCAAAAATTGAGCATGAGAAAACCACTGAAATATTTGCGGAACTGTCAAATATTTGTTCCCTAGCCCAAAATAGGGGCGTAAGATACACCACTTGGATATTAAATGTCAATATTTTAATAGATTCCTTAGAATTCATTAGATTTTATATTTATTTCAGGAACTTCCATGGTTACGTTGCCGCAGGAAATTATCCGCAAGAAGAGGCGGGGGCTTGAGCTTTCGGCCGACGATATTAGAGTTTTTTTCGGTGGTTTTCTGAAGGGCGAGGTGGCCGACTACCAAGTAGCCGCCATGCTGATGGCTATTGTCCTTCGTGGAATGTCGCGTCAAGAGGCTGCGGCTTTGACGCTGACCATGAGGGACTCAGGGCAGGTCTTGAGTTGGCCGGGTGATAAAACGCGAATTGTTGATAAGCACAGTACCGGTGGTGTTGGTGATAAGACAAGTTTGATCATTCTGCCCCTGTGTATCATTGAGGGGCTGGTCGTTCCCATGATAGCTGGGCGTGGACTGGGTCACACGGGTGGTACGTTAGATAAGCTGGAGTCTATCAGGGGTCTGAAAGTTTACGTTAGTCCCGATGAAGCAAGCCGACTACTTGCTCTGAATGGTGGATTTTTTATGGGACAAACGGAAGAAATTGCACCACTAGATAAGCGGCTCTATGCAATGCGGGACGTTACGGACACGGTCGAGAGTGTACCGCTGATCACGGCTTCTATCCTGAGTAAAAAACTTGCCGAGGGTATCGGCGGCCTGGTTATGGATGTCAAATTTGGTTCTGGCGCATTCATGCGCGAAAAGACCGATGCCCTTGCGTTAGCGGAATCTATTGTTGCCGTGGGCTCGGCTAGTGGTTTGAATATTCGTTGTGCGCTGACCGATATGGGAAGCCCTCTGGGAGATCGCGCCGGAAATAGTCTTGAGATTGAGGAGTGTGTGGAGGTTCTTCGGGGTGATGGACCCAAGTCCACCCGTGAGTTGTCACTTGAATTGGCAGCAGAGATGGTGCTTCTTGCGCGTCCAAAAGAGTCTCGTTCGCAGCTTATCTCAAGGATGGAGAGTCATTTATCTTCGGGGCGAGCGTTTGAAGTGTTCTCCAGAGTCGTTGCTGCGCAAGGCGGTGATATTGACCAGCTTGTTCACCCTCAAAAACTACCGACCTCAAAGCATCGTTTGGAAGTTATAGCTAAAGAGTCTGGTTTTGTTTGTGCATGTGATGTTCGTGAGCTTGGGCTAACGATCGTCGAACTCGGTGGCGGCCGAAGGCGCGCATCAGACCGCATTAATCCGGCCGTGGGCTTGTCTTCGTTAAAGCGTGTAGGTGACAAAATTAGTAAAGGTGACGTGCTTGCAGTGATTCACGCCGACTCATCGGAAGCCGCAATTCAAGTTTCCGAACGAGTCCGATCTGCGTATTCACTGTCGGATCGAGCGAGTGCTGAAGCGCTTGTTTGGCGTTATGTTTAGTGGGAATTTTTTGAGGAAAGTTTGGAGGTTGTAGTATGACAAGTCGTCCTGGTTCTATCGAGTACAAACCGCTTTATAACGAGTCTGAGATAAAGAGTCGTATCCAGGAGCTTGGTGCTAAAATCACCAAAGATTTTCAGGGCCAAGAGGTTGTGGTGGTTGCGGTTCTCAAGGGCGCTTTTATGTTTGTAGCCGACCTTGTTCGTGAGATTAAGGTTCCAGTTGTTGTGGACTTTATTGGTTGCGCTAGCTACAGCGGTACAAAAACGACAGGAACAGTTAAAATAACACAAGATCTATCGATCGATATTACTGATAAAAATGTATTACTTGTTGAGGATATCGTTGATACTGGGCGAACACTGGATTATCTTTTGCGTATTCTGTCCGAGCGACGACCGCGTTCTTTACGCCTGTGCGCTCTTCTGAATAAACCTGGTGCGCGCGAAGTTCCGGTTTCGGTCGACTACCACGGCTTTTCAATCTCCAATGAATTCGTCATCGGATACGGCTTGGATCTGGATCAGAGGTATCGTGAGCTATCGTTTATCGCTCAGGTTAAAACCTGAGTCTTACTGAATTTGATCTTTATCGCGACTAGAAGATAGCTTCTTAAGATCAGCCATTAGCGTATTAATGCGCTCAAGGCTTGAGCGAATTTTTTGTAAACGATCACCGAAGTCTTCACGCGCAGCCGTGGACTTTAGACTATCACTAGAGCCCGATATTTGCCCCTTATCCGAGTCGACGAAGAGAGGCTTGCGAGCTCTCGAAAATTCGTTATTGACGTCCTGCTTACTCTTGAAAGCGGAAAAATCTAGAATTTTTGAGGGCTTTGTACTTTGAGGGGTATTTGATGGGATGGACGACATGTTGGGTTCCTTAACAGCTACAAGTGGAGGTTCAGCAAAAACATTATCAGCCAGAGCAACAACAGGTTTGGGGGCACTCGAACAGTAATTCTTAATACAAGAAACGTACCAGATCTTTTGATGGATCTAGTTTTTGATGCGGTAAGATTTGAGGACGGATTGGTTCGCCTTCAGGCGCTCTTTTTTCATTCGTTCCTGGTTTTCGAAGTTTTTCTTCATGGCATCACTAAAGCCTTCCTTCGGAGCTTCGTCTTGTTCCGAAGCTCTTTTCGCATCTTCTGCGGCCGTTTTTTTAGCGCCGAATAGCGACACGATATTTGATGTGGGCTTCTCAATTTGGTTTTGCATAAGTTCTCCCCTACGACAGCAAGTTACAACTACAGCCCGGGCGACCAGACGCCCTTAAGGTACACAAAGCAAGCCGTATGCCACAAGACTTGGGTTAGTGAAAATCTCAAATATTCAAAAAATATTTATAATTACAGATACTTAATACAGTCTTTCGGGGGCTTTGCGGTGGGTGGTTGTCGAGTATACCGACAAACTGTCAAGGGTTCTGACACCGTGTTGGACGGCGTGGATTTGGGCGGCCGATTGAGTCCATGTGGACGCACGTGACATAATAGGGACGTGACCCTTTATCGTTTAAGCCCAGGTTATATTCACGAATCGAGTTGGACCATCATGAACCAGGAAAATCAATTAAGAGCAAAGTTTTATCGATGCTACGACCCAGTGGCCCTATATCAGTTCATAACGCGGATTCGAGGGATGTCAGAGGATGCCAGACGCGGACTTCCCGAGTTTTTGGGTGAGGGGGTTCATTTTCAGAGCTTCGAGTTCAGGGCAAGTGATTTCATCATGGCTGTGAATGTGGCCAAGTCGACCTTTTTGCGTCGTGGTGATCTAGAGGTGGCTCGATGGAAAGATGCAATGGGTATAGCTCGCACATTGGAGAATGCAGAACTCATACCTCCCATGGAGGTCCTAAGTATCGGAGACAGTCTTGCTGTCATTATGCCAAAAGGGGGAGAGGTTTCTAAATTTACCGGACGTAAACTGGAATCCCAACTATTAGACACCGCTCGGGCGCTCGGTAGGGCTGGATTAGTGCTTGATGACTATCCGCAGTTACGCGAGGCGGGTGGAGTTCCGTTTATCATTGACTGGTCAGATCTAAGCTTTGTTAGCTGACAGCATCAATCAGCTTTTGGAAGCCAACGAACATCTGCGGTAGATTTGCTCGAGCGATCTGGTCCGTTACCATTGAAGGGACGAGCCCCCTGAAAGAAACATCAAGTTTATAGATAGCCACCGTTTCACCGTCAGAGCTCTTACTGAGGTCCCAGCTTCCGGTATTCTGTTTCATCAAGTTACTTTCGACCAGGGTCCACCAAATCTTATTTGGAGCCTGCTCGTAAATCTCAATCGTATAGAAAAACGTTTTTACGATGTTGAGTTCAGTTTTGACCTGACACTTGGCCTTACTGCCAGATTTTGGTGGCATCACTTGTATGGCTGTAACGCCCGGAATGAATTCCGGATATCGCTCGAATTGTCCAAGGGCCGTAAATACTCTATTAATGTCACCTCGAAAAATATGCTTAGTTTCAAGCTCGGCCATGGAAAAATCCTCCTTTGCATTGAAAACAATAATTGTATAGACTTATAGGTGGTAAGTATAGATCGTGGTTTTTGAACTTCAAGTGGCTCTAAATGTTGGAATTCGGCGGGAGCGGATATGTCAAATGATTCTCAGATGAAGGATTTGGTTGAATTTGTCGCCAAAGCCTTAGTTGATGAAGTTGGTAAGATTCAAATCAAAGAACTGGTTGGCAGTCAGTCGAATGTCATCGAGTTAAAAGTGGCGAAAGAAGATATCGGCAAGATCATTGGACGGCAGGGCAAGACGGCCGATGCGATTCGAACCATTCTAGGCTGTGCCAGCGTCAAATTAGGTAAGCGTTACATTCTTGACATTATTGACGAGTAGATCATGCGGGATGCGGCCAGTGCTGTTCTAGTTGCCGCTGTGGAAGGCATGGATTTGACCCCGGACGAGGAGCGCTTCTTTAAAGAGGAGTCGCCGGCCGGGGTAACTCTTTTCAAGCGCAATATTCCCCAGGACGATCACCATAAGCTCACAGCGCTGACGATGCGCCTGCAAGGAACGCGCTCCTCGGGCGAACCTCCGATGATTATCGCTATTGATCAAGAGGGTGGTCGGGTCTCTCGAATTGGCGCGCCATTTCCAAACGAGGGAGCGGCCCTAAATATTGCTGGCGGCGGTGTTGATCAGAACGGACTTAAGCACCTAAGGTCATATGGTGCCCTTGTTGGATCCGAGCTAGGAAAACTTGGAGTTAATGTTAATTTTGCACCAGTCGCTGATATCCATACTGAGCCTACGAATATCTCGATAGGTGATCGGTGTTTTGGCCATACAGCAGAGCAAGTCACGCTGCGAGCTGGCGCGTTTCTCGAGGGTATGCAGTCGAGCCACGTCTTAGGTTGCCTCAAGCATTTTCCTGGGCAAGGTCATGCCAAAGTCGACACGCATGAGGGTACGGCAGTTATTGATGTGAATTTGCGAACTCTGCTGACTAGAGAACTGGAACCCTTCAAACGTCTGCTTCCTCTGGCAAAAATGATCATGATTTCTCATTCAATTTTTCCTGCTCTCTGTGAGCGAGAAGCCAGTCGCTCGAGGGTCGTTATCATGGATTGGTTGCGCACGCGCCTGGGTTTCACAGGGGTTGTTGTGAGTGATGACATGAACATGGGCGCTCTTCCTCAAGATGTCGAGAATTGGAAGTCTGCCATGATCGATGCCGTGGCCGCCGGGTGCGATATGCTGCTTGTTTGCCGGCATCTCCCGCGCTATATCATGGCTCTAGAGGCTTTACGAAACGAGTCTGCGAAAAGTGCGGCTTTTAGATTAAGACTTGAGGATGCAGCGTCGAAAGTCATTAAGCTGAGGCGTGAATTGCTTTAACTCGTATCTAAAAAGTAGTCTGGTCCGTGAAAGAACTAAGCCTGTGTCTCATCTGAAATTTCAAATGTTTTACGAACCCGCACACGTTCAATTCTGTGTCGGACGACCTGTGATACCTCACATGTTAACGGGCCGATGGCTGTACTCTGACCGACTTTGGGGAGATCGCCAGTGACTTGAATCATATAACCGGCGACGGTTTCTGCTTCCTGGACACCTTCTTTGTGGATTTGCTCCGGGTTGATTTCGAAGAAATCTAAAAATTCGTCAAGATTCATCTGGCCCATAACATCGTAAATGCCCGGGCTCACTTCGATGATCTTGGCTTGCTCCTCGTCGTGCTCGTCTTGGATCTCTCCGACGATCTCCTCCAGCATGTCCTCAAGTGTGATGAGGCCGGCTGTCCCACCGTATTCGTCGATTACAATCGCCATGTGGTTTTTTGTTCTTTTCAGTTCTTTGAAGACGTCCATGATCAACTTGGATTCTGGCACCTGATAAGGCTTGCGCATAAGATGCTGAATCCGCAAGTTCTGCATCTTCTCAGGGCTGGCAGCAAATTGTAGAAGGTCTTTTGCGAGTAAAATACCGACAACGTTGTCGATTCGCTCGTCGTAGACTGGTATCCGCGCGTGACCACTTTCATAGGCAACCTTGACGGCGTCCCTGAGTGGCGATTTAAGTTCAATAGCCGTCATGTCAGTTCTTGGAGTCATGATCTCTCGTACTTTAATCTCATCAAACTCGAATACGCCCGATATCATGTCCTGCTTTGTTTCTTCGAATACGCCCGCCTTCTCGCCAACGTTAACGAGAAATTCAAGCTCCTCTTCTGTAATTTGTGGGCCTGGTTGGTGTTTTCCGCCACCAAACATAGCTATAAGCGATGACGCGAAGTAGCTGAGCCCGATGACAAGAGGCAGGGTGACTTTGTACCAAAAATACACAAACTTCATGGCTGGAATGGCGAGGCTTTCGGTGTAAATCTTGCCGATCGTCTTGGGGACGATTTCACAGAAGATTAAAACCACCAGGGTTGTGAACCCTGTGGCGATAGCGAGGGCCTTATTATTGAAATATTTGTTAGCGTATTCGGTTGCGATGGCAGACGCTAAGATATTGACTGCTGTATTGAAAAGCAAAATTGTGGTTAACACGCGGCTTGGGTGGTGTAGCCAAAGGTTGAGCTCTTTTGCTTTTTCGCCCCTAGTGTCAAGAATGTGCTTAGCTTTCAATGATCCTAAACCAGTAATAGCTGTTTCAGATCCGGAAAAAAGAGCAGAAATAACGCCACACGTAATGAAGCCAATAATCGCGGCAGTGTCGTTTGCAAATAACTCGTCCATAGTCTCCTGTCGTTACTTCTTCTTTTTTTGGGTGCTTTTTTTACGATTAGACGCTGATTTTGTTTTTTTTATCGGTTTTTTTGCGCCTATTTTTTTCGCGCAGCCGCTCCAAGCGGGGAACGCAGATCGTCGCCCAGAAAAAATACGCATGAGTTTTGACTGCTCGGAAAACATTTTGCGCTTTTCTGCTGGCTTCATGTGGTCATGGCCAACTAGGTGCAAGATTCCGTGAACGAGTAGAAAGCAGATTTCTTTTGATAAATCATGCCCGGATTCAGCGGCGTTCATTGCGGCATCACTCGTGGAGATCACCACATCCCCAAGCGGTAGGGGATTGAGAACTTTGACCTCTGGAGATGGGGTTTTCTGAACCTTTAGAGGGCGCCGCCAGTCATATTGAGGGAAGGAGAGAACGTCGGTCGATTTGTCCTGATGGCGGTATATCTTGTTGAGAGATCGCATTCTGTTAGGAGAGACAAACTGCACACATATTTCGTACTGAGCGACTCCAAGTCGGCGAGATACTTCACTCACTATTTTTATGATTTTGTTACGATCGATCCGGTAGTTTCGATTATGATTGGTAACATGGACGCACGCGACGTGTTTTATAGAAAGAGCCACTGTTTTAGTCACCTAGGGTTTTCGCCGCAAAGAATTTAAATCCACAAGTTTCTCCGAGGGTGCCTCGTCTTTTGAGGATGACTGGATTTTCACACCCCGAGACGACCCGCAGAGTTCTCTAAGAGCGCTAACTTTCGGCTGATGAGCGGTATCGTTTGAACGAGCGCTCAAGTCAGAGATTGCTGATTGAGCTTTGAGTAGCGCGTCCTTGTCGGTTTGAATCACCTTTTCAGCAAAAGCGAGCAAGGTCGTCACAGATATGGAGTCCGGAGCTTTTCTTGCGCCAATTTGTTTTAATTTTGGATCGGAAGCCATATCGCCTCAGTTTTCTGATTAAGTATCCCAGGTTAAAATTTTACCATGTCTCGACGTCAACCGTAATGGTTCTGGCGGCTAAATGACGATGCAATCGTCCGTTTTTATGAGTCAAACTTTGTCCACTTTCGATTATACCAATCGACGCCTTTCAGCTTGAAACGACGGAGAAACAGACTGGAAAAATCCTGATCCTGGAAGACTGGCAGGGTGTCTGTCTGCTTAAAACCCTGGTTTTCCGCGAAGTCGCAAGCATCAGAGAAGTATGGCAAGTGATCGGTCTTTAGCCAAAGAAATCCGCCGGGCGACAGGAGGTCCCAAGCTGTCGTGCAAAATTGACTCGAATAAAGGCGGTAATGCGTGTGTTTTTTCTTTTTCCACGGGTCAGGAAAAAACGTCACAAAACCGTCGATCTCGCCTGATGCAAACAGATCCCGAAGACCACTGGCGTTGGCCAAGATCGTAAAGACATTTTTCAGTTGCCGTTTTTCAGCGCGCTCTGCGGTCTGATAAACTCGTTTAAATGTGATATCAATACCTACAAAAAGTGCTTCGGGATGGGCTTCAGCCATGTCGCACAGGGTGTGTCCTGTGTGGCAGCCAATTTCTACGATCAATTTTTTTGTCGAATTTTGTGAAACGTTTTTGAATTTCTCACGCCACGCTCCAGGAAAAGTTTTTAATGCAGCACCGGTCGCGATTTGTAGGGATCCATCTGTTTGTGCATCCAGTAACTTGCCAACGTATGCATTGCTGTTTTTATTAAACTTTGTCGCGACATCAAGAAAGACATCAGGAGAGCGAACAGGCATTGGACTGATCCTTCGGATGGGTTTACGTAAAACCTATCTTGCATAATACTCAGGCCCAATTTGGGCGAAAAACACCAGAAGGCGCAGTCATTGGTCCGAGTAGCTATAAGCCGGATTCTGTCCAAGCCCCGATGGGGCCTTGGGCTGCCATTCATCTGGGTTAGCCGTTACCAACTAACTCAAGCGACCTACCCGGGAGACGTCGAGCCGACGTTCGTCTGACTTTAAGTCAGATCCTTCCTCTGTTTGGTCTTGCTCCGAATGGGGTTTGCCGAGCCAGCTTGTCGCCAAGCCGCTGGTGAGCTCTTACCTCACCGTTTCACCCTTGCCGCTGTCGTGATGGACACGACAGGTTGGCGGTTTACTCTCTGTTGCACTTTCCGTCGGGTCACCCCGCCTGGCCGTTAGCCAGCATCCTGCTCTGTGGAGTCCGGACTTTCCTCAAAACACAATGCTTTTTGAGCGTTGGTTCTGCGACCGCCCGCTACACGTGCCAAAATAATCTTGCGCCTTCTGGCGCGCCGAATTTAAAGCCGCACTATTTTAAAGTCAATCATAAAATCCCATAAAATTCATGGGCCCCCGGCGGCCTAATGAACCTTTGGGGTCAGCGATAAGATTTTCTCGTAATTATCGGGGCATATAGAGTCATTTCGATTGGCTATATTTCGGGTGATTGCGCCGCAATCGTCGCACTTGAAGTCCAGCATCAAACCCTTCTGAGAATCCATGTGATACGAAATGGCACGAAGAAGCCCCTGGCATGGATTGGCCCGGTCACCAGGAAATATATCGACGTGTTTACTGGTCAAGCAAAAAGGGCAATGGTTGCGGCAGCCAGATGCTGCTGCTGGAACATGCTGGCCGCAATGTTCACACGTAAAAGGCTCATTTTTATGAGTGAATCTTCCCGTCATGGATGGTTGACTCCTGCTAGCGGTCCTCGCGGCATGTAACATGAATTTCGGGTATTCGCCATAAGTCCCGACCTATCCGCCCGATTTGACAAGCAAACCAGAGCTTTTTAGTGCCTGAATTTATTTGGGTATTCAATTATTAGACCAGATTTCACTTATGTTTAATGCGGGCTTTCCGAAGACTATTCTTGCGGAGGGGTTATCCCCCCCGAGGAGAGTATTATGCGCATGCTACATCCAAGAAAAACTTTGCTGTCATTACTCGCTGCGGCCACGGTCGTACACATGAGTGCTTGCGGCAGAAGTTCATCAAGCGAGGACGACGGCGGTATCGGCGGAGGCGGCGCAGTTTTCTCTGGGAATATGCAAAACGCGGCTGGGACGATAACCAGTCAGAATGGAAACCCATCCCAGATGAGAAGTTGGGTTGTTGCGTTGGTGGAAGCGGTTAGTCGAGTGGCAAGAACCACTACAGCTGATTCCTCAGGGATTTTACGTTGGAACAAAGTTAGCTTGGAAGCCGCTCAGACGGCTGTTTTACTTTCCCCTGATTATCTCCTGCAATCCATCATGGCTATGCCATCAACTAAAGTGAATACAGTGAAGCAATACTTCATGATTCAAAATCCTGCGTTGCCACAGCTTGTGCAAAAAGGTCCGACAATGGCGTTTCAAAATTCGTCAAGCATCACGGTGCTTGATGTATATGCAGCAGATAGTGATGCGGACGGAAGTCCGAACGGAACTGGAGCGCTGGGTCTGACTGATGCAGGTTTTGAGCTCGTCACGGTCGATACGGATTTAGATGGCATTCCCAATGATACAGACGGTGATATTGATGGTGATGGGTTACTAAATGCATTTGATAATGATGATGATGGAGACGGACTTGACGATATCTTCGACCCAGATGCTAATAGCAACTTGGTGGCGGATTCTCAAGAGGCGCTTGGTGATGCCTACTACGGTCAAGGCATCGAGTATTTCGCAGCCAGATATGAGCAAGGGCAGTCAGTAAACTCCTTCCAATTTGTACTAAAAGTTCGAGGTGGTTTGAAGCCCGAGTCCGTAAAAATAAAAACGGCGAGTAGTCTGACTGATGGCGCTGTGTCGGTCACCGGAGACGGAACAACGACAACCTGGGACTTCTCATTACTTGATAACGGATCAAATTTTGATGGCGCTGAGGGTGATTTACTCTATGCGCGAAAAATTCAGCTTGCGAATGGGAAAACGCCACGTGTCAATCAGGTGATCTTTGCGCAAGTGACATTTGGCACCGGTGATTCCGCTTTCACACTGGAGTATCCCTGGATGTTCCCTAGCTTAACGACGGGTGCTATTACTTCGTCCTATAACTCGGCTACCCGAGTGGTGACACTTGCGGGCGATCCTTTCGGTGCAAGTTTTCAGGATTTTGCGTGGAGTGTCACTCTCACCAATGCAGACGGTCTAAAAGTGTATGAATCTGCAGCCATTGCTGGAGGGACAAGAACTCTTACCATTCCTGCAAACATTCTGGAAAGCGGTGCTACGTATACCTACGAAGTGGTAGCGCAGACCCGCGATAAGGTTCCTGGGATGCCTGCCGCTGCTGTGCGATCAGCAAAAGTGACGATTAGCAACTAGGACACTACAATCTAGCCAATAAAACCTAGGGGGGTCTGATATGTTGTTTGAAAAAAGTGATTTAAAAATTCAAGATGCAGAAGATTTTTTGGAGTTTGCTCCAGTTTTTATTTTCATTGCTCTGATTGCACCGTTGGTTCTAGCCGCTTATGGACTTGGTTTTGTTATGGATCAGACGGGCTGGCTAGATACTTCAAGCTAAGGTTTTGGAGGCGCTCAGCGGTCACAGGGCCGGTCTCTTTGTGCCTGATGAAGCCATCCTTATCGATAATAAATGTTTCCGGGACGCCGGATACACCGTAATCGAGACTAGTTTTACCCGTGCTATCAATTGCTATTGGGTAGGACTTGTCGTGATTTTTCGCGAAATCGCGTGCCGCCTCGGGTGTGTCTTGAATTGCAACGCCCATGACAATAACTCCCTGTTCGCGAACGCGCTGCCAGAAAGTCTCAAGCTCCCTGGCCTCCTCTCGACAGCTAACGCACCAGCTAGCCCAGAAGTTGAGCACCACGAGTCGTCCCCGTAAATCTCTTAAAAAAATTTTCTCATTCTGAGTTTTGGGAAGCCAAGCGGCACCATCTAGGGATTCGACTTGAAAGTCGGCAGCCATTTTCCCAATTTGAGAGGACTTAATGGCCATCGGGTTGAGCGAAAGACCCTTCCAAAGGATCAAAAAAAGTCCCGCACACAGCAAAACGAGTATCGCCGTTACGGCAAGGTGTCGTCGATTTTTATCTGGTCGAATTGTTGGCACTTGGCTTGCTAATCCTTAAAGATACTTTGTTCAAGTAGTTGTTTGTTTGGTCCGGCAGCATGATCGCCAGGCTTCTTGTACTCCTCGGAGTGTTTGACCATGAGTCGACGTGACACCATGGATTTACCATCGTTGGTTAGTTGTCCTTCAACGACGACTCCCTGATTTTCTTTGAACATATCTGGGGGAGTTCCCTTGTGGCTGATTCTAATCTCATGGCCCTTAAGGTCAGAGATCGTAAATGAAAGGCTTAGGTTTTCTGGCTGCCAGGAGACACTGCCTGGTAAAACCATGCCCCCCACTTTTATATTTTTCCCAGAGATCTCCGCTGCTTTCGCATAAGCTTCATCGGGCGTATAAAAGTAAACAACATTTGAAGACAGCTGTGTGGTCGCAATAAGTCCGATTGCGCACGCAATCACCGTAATTCCCAAGGTCCAACGCATAGATTTAGACAGTTTTTTCATGTATGGCGATCTCCTTTGAGAATCGCTAGATGCTGTTCAACGCGGAGTCTGGCCATATATAGCCAAAGTGAGACACCCAGAGTGCAGATGGCTCCGATCGCGTAAGCAGAAAAAATATAGGGAAATGGATCAGTCGAACCAGTGAAATTATTCATCGTAATTCTCCCAAGGATTTTTCCTCGAGCTCTCTCTCGAGGGCAAGTGTACCGAAACGAACGAGTATCATGGATACACTAATCACGGCCATAATCAGTATCCCCCCAAGTAGTACAGAAAGCATATCGGAGTCCATTGTGGAACCGCCACGTCGTAATATGGTCTGAGGTTGATGGAGTGTTCTCCACCAGTTTACACTCTGGTAAATAATCGGAACGTCTAATGCGATGATTAATCCCAAGATGGCGCAGCTTCGGCGCCGTCCAGTTCCCGGGGAGAGAGCTCGAAATAATAGAATCCACCCACCATATAGAAGTGCAAGCAGGAGCGTGGTTGTTAGACGAGCATCCCAAGTCCACCAGACGCCCCAAGTTGGCTTGCCCCAAATGCTTCCGGTAGCAAGCGTCAGAATTGTAAATATCAAACCTATTTCGGTCGCTGCGCGTGACGTCAAAAGCCAGCGATCGTCATTGGATTTCAGACTTAATAAGCTTGTAAATAAGAGGATTGCCGCTGAAAGAAAGGCCGAGAAAGCGGCAGGAACGTGAACGTAAATAATTCTGTAGACCTCGCCCTGGGCGTCATCTACAGGTACCCAGTACCACGCCAAAAGCCACTGAATGCACATGGCGGATAGCCCAATACATAATGGAATAAAAGCTTTTCGATTAGTCATTCTATGGTCCTTTAGCGGCGACGCCACACTATAGCCAAGACTCCTCGGCTGCGCACCCTGGATTTACGATTCAAGAGGGCTATAGGTGATTTTAATGAATTTTCATTAAACTTTTTAATTTCATTCACTCTCAGGGGACAGTAGGACAGCAAGGGTCAAATAAATCGCATCAAAAGCGATCAGAATCGTGGACCAACTGCGCATTGAGTCCGTCCAGACACGACGCTCCATCCAAGCAGCTAAGGCTTCAGTCGAACTCAAAAGTACGGGGACAGACAAAGGGAAATACAAAAGAGGAAACAATATGGCCTGGCCATCCGCGCGTAAAGTGATAGCCGCGAGAAGAACTCCCAGGCCGGCAAGGCCAACGAGTGCAAGAATGGATGCGCCCACGAAAATCGGATCTGTAATGACTGCTAGATCCTGTCCCTGGAGAATTATAGACAATATAGCAGTGCAAATCATAGTAAGAGATCCGATGACGAGTACGTGCAGAATTTTAGCCATAGTAAATGCTGAGGCATCTATGGGCGCCAGCCTTAAGTGTTCAAAGACTCGATCTGATCGCTCTGATTCAAAAGCTCTAGAAAACGTTAGTTGTAGTGCAAAAAAAATCGCCAGCTGGGTTTGAGCTATGACCATGCGAGGCTGGATGGACGGATCTTGCTCCGGGATGGCAAATGAAAAAAGGAGGAGAACAATTGCGGCAAAGAAAAGAGGCGTAATCAGTCGTTCGGGATAGGATATATCGACGCGCAAACTTTGCCTGAGAAGTGTTGACACCGTGTCAAACCAGCTAATCGTTCTCTTCGGGTGATTCAAAGCCATTATGAGCCTCCGAGAAAAACTGTCTGGTGCTTGATACCATCTAGGAGTCGGGCATCATGAGTGACGACGACGACCCCACCGCCAGCTTGAAGGTGTTCCATCACGTGATTTTTGAACTTCAGGCATGCACGCTCGTCCAGGCCGAAAAGTGGTTCATCGATGAGCCACAGCTTGCTATTTTCGAGCTGCAGGCGAGCTAACGCCAGTCGGCGCTTCATTCCTGTGGAGAATTTTGAAACAGGCAAACCAACCTGCAACCAGTCGCCCGAAATACCCCATCCGTTCAGGCATTCTCGCAGTGCTTCTGTCGATGTGTGCTGGTTTCGCAGTCGCAGCCAGAATTCTAGATTTGCTACAGCTGATAACGTGGGGAATAGCCCATTTGCATCAGGAGCGATCCAGCTGGTCCATTTTCTGAAGTCGTCATCTGCGAAGCGTATCGACCCGGTGTGGCCAGAAATAAGGCCGCAGATGACCGATATGAGCGTACTTTTACCAGCGCCGTTATGTCCATCAACTCTGATGAGCTGACCGGGGGTTACGCTAAAACAAAGGCCCTTGAAGAGCGGCCTTTTCCCAAATCCAAATGTGAGGTCAGTGACGTCAAGCATAGGCGCTTGAGTATATAGCACGAGAACGCTTAAGTTCTACCAATTATAACGCCGGCAGGTCAGAAGCTACCGACGTCAATGAATACAACAAGGCTGTAACGGCGTTCGATCACGCGCTTCCCGCTGAGGCCGATATTCGTGGCGTGCGATTCAGCTTCAATCCCAATAAGCCCAAGGTTGACATGGGCACCATAACTGATGCCGGCCTCCGTGCCGCCGACTCTAAGGCCCAGGGGAGCCTTACTCGTGTCTCCCGCTACCAGAACTTCAAGTCCGGCGCGCAGTTTTTTAGAAGCTGCGATGTGTTTTTGAGTCAGATGGCTTGCTTCGACGATCGCGTTAAGACGAACCTTTTTGTATTTAGGCGATATTGAAGCGCCGGCGGTCAGATCTTCGTCGAATATCAAGGGGTCGTAGGCAGAGTTGGAAGGGCGATTTTTTGTGTTGCCCATGTTCCTGGTTACTAAAGAAAATGACGGAGAAAATTTCTTCTGGGGCCGAATGACCATACCAATGTTTGTTCCTGAGGCTTTGTATGTTTTTCTGTTTGCGCTGTAAATTTCCTTGCGGGCGTTTACATCAACCGCGTCAACATACTGAAAGTTTCCGTAAGTTTCTTGAATCGTACCGATAGACTGAGAGATGCCGATTGAGATGCGGCTTGCGTAGTCCGCTACCGATGTGCCCACCATGATTCCCGAGAAAGTCCGGTAACGAAGTTTCACCTCGCCCGGTGAATCGGGCACGGGAACAGCCGCGATTTGATGATCTTGGGTTGGAACGATAGCAGTTCGGCCCTGCAAGAGACCAATCGGCATGAATGTCGCCCTGAGGTACTGCCGTTGGCCGGAGTTGGCATCCATGATGGCAGATCCGGCGTTCGCGTCACTCTGCGCACCCTTGGCGTTGAACTCCTTGCGAACAGTATTTGCTGTGTCATTAAGTGTGACGGCAGCGTAGGGGAATAATAAACTTTTAATAAATGGCGTTTTCAGCTCTGCTTTTTCAAAGCCCATGCCTCCGATGCCTGCGGGGTTGTAGTAGAGCGCGTCCAAATCGTTCGCTATGGTGCTGAGAGCTCCGCCCATGGCGTTGGCTCGGGCCGTGGCGAATGGGGCAGGGTCTAAGACGGTGTCAGATTCCTCGTCGGCTGCGACTGATACTGGCGTCAAAGCAGCCGCAAAAAAGAGGGTCACCGTTAAATTCCTGACGAAACCGGCCATCATAGCTCCAACTACCTAAATTTCCTCCGACATCGTTTAGGTTATCGGCAGGAATTGGATGTGCTAAAGAGCTTAATATATAAATAAATTCGGCCGGTTACAGAAACCGAGGGGTCATTCCTCGAAAAACATTTCTTTCTTTAACTGTGGGAACAAAATCACGTCCCGGATACTAGGGCTATTTGTCAGCAGCATGCATAGACGATCAATACCGATTCCTTGGCCTGCGGCCGGTGGCATGCCGTACTCAAGGGCTCTTACATAATCATAATCCACATCGCAGGCCTCTTCGTCGCCGCCTGCTTTGGCCTCAGCTTGCTCTGCAAAACGCTCCAGCTGATCAGATGGATTGTTCAACTCGTTAAACGCATTGGCGATCTCCCAACCGTTGATCATCAACTCAAAACGATCGACCACGTCAGGATTTGCATCGTTGCGTCGCGCCAATGGAGATACTTCGGTTGGGAATTCGGTGATGAAAGTTGGTTGAATGAGTCCACCTTCTGCGAATTCCTCAAAACACAGTACCATAAGTTTATTCGCTGAAAGTCCGGCCAAGTCCTTCTCGGCGTGTCCCTTGCCTCTAAGTAGCTTTATCATGGGAGCCGTTGTCTTTGTATCGGACTCTGAAAGTCCAGTCGCCGACATCACAGCCTGTCTCATGGAGAGGCGTTTGAATGGCTTAGCAAAACTGATTTCGCGCTCGCCAAAAGTCACAGTCTCCTTGCCGTAGAGGTGCCTTACAAGGCCGTTGAGCAAATCTTCTGTCAAACGCATATGATCTTCGTATGTAGCCCAAGCTTCGTAAAATTCAATCGAGGTGAATTCTGGATTGTGCTTGATCGAAAGACCTTCGTTTCGAAAGCACCTGTTCATTTCAAAAACTTTTGGGAAACCACCCACGAGTAGACGCTTTAAGTGAAGCTCAGGAGCGATCCGCATGAAAAGCTCCATATCGAGTGCGTTATGATGCGTTAGAAAGGGCTTTGCGGTGGCTCCGCCAGCCACTGAGTGCATCATTGGGGTTTCCACTTCAAGATAACCGCGGTCATAGAAAAAATCGCGGATGTAGCGAACAATTTCACTTCGCGCTCTTAAAGTCTTCCGGCTGTCGGCGTTCATCGTCATGTCGACATAGCGCATCCGGTAGCAAAGTTCTGGATCTGTAAGGCCGTGGAATTTTTCCGGGAGTGGACGAATCGATTTGGTGACAAGTTTAAACTCTTTAGCGTGGATAGCTAATTCACCCTTTCCGGTTCTGAAAATAAATCCACGTGCCCAAATGAAATCACCATAGTCGACTAGCTTATATTCACCGAAATCAGATTCTGAAAGGTCGTTTTTGCTGACATATATTTGCATACGACCGAGCCCGTCATCACAGTCAATAAACGCAGCTTTACCAAAATCACGAACAAGCATAGCTCGACCGGCGTAGACGTAATCCGTCGTGAGCCCAGATAGTTCTTCCTTGGTCTGGTGATCATGATTTTTTCTGAGTTCAATCGACGTCACATTTGGACGAAGATTGGTCTTGTACGGGTTTGCACCGGTCTCCTGCATTTTGGCGCGCTTGTCCAACCTGGCTGAAATTTGTTCACTGTAGGTGTCAGTCCACTGTTTGACGAATTTTTCTCGCATGTTCCCGAATCCTTACTTGAGCGTGAGCCTCACAAAATAACAGAATCCCTAGAGGTAAGGCCATCAAAAGGTTTGCTTAATTTATTTGCAGAGCTAAGCTTGAGGCAAGGTTTTGTTAGTTTTTAACCGGAGATGACCTTGATCGACGCCCATGCTCATTTGTCAGCCTTGTCCATGGCCTCCGTGGTCGATGAGGTTGTGTCTCAGCTTCGTGTCGCAGGTGTTCGGCATATTGTCCTCGGAGGGGTCGATCCTGACGATTGGGGGCGACAATTGGACCTGGCTGGTCGGTACCCCGGTTTTCTCACTACGTCGGCGGGCATTCATCCCTGGGTTATTAGGGACCGCGAGCCCGCCCATTTGCAGGAAATGTTCCGTTATCTGAAAGAACGAGCGGCTGACTTTGACCTGATTGGTGAGGTCGGCTTTGACTTTCATAAGGATCAATCAGCATCTCAGAAAGCAAAGCAGATACAATGGTGTGAACAACAGTTGGGACTGGCGAGGTCTATGCTTAAGCCGGTAGTCCTACATGTGGTAAGAGGTCACGATCAGATGCTTCATCTTTTGCGAAATCACGGCAACTTGTTAGGAATAGTCCATGCATTTACCGGCGGCCAAGAGCTTGCGGAGCAGTATTCAAGGCTCGGATTAATGATCTCGATTGGGGGGCGATTTTTTAATTCAAGGCACGGAAAGGCGTGCGCTTGGCTCAAGGATATGCCTTTTGTTATCGAGACGGATGCGCCATTGAAAGCGTGGCCCCAACACAATTCCAAACTCATTACAGAACGATGGGTTTTTGAACTGAGATCGGTAGCGCAACAGTTGGCCGATGTTTTTGGGGCCAGCCAAGAACAGGTTTTTGAGATCTGTGACCGAAACCTAGCTAAAATTATACAAAGAACGTGAGCTTAGTCCTCATATCCAAGGCTGAACGTGATTTTGTAGCCGTTGGTTAGAGTCACAAATTGTGTGACCCTAGTTAGAGACATCTGTTCAGACACGTCCCACTCACACTGATTTAGAGTGTTTTCGCCCAAAATCTCCCTGAAGTCCTCCAAGGCCTTGGATATGACTTGGTCGATTTTCTCTTGTTGCTCCTTGGTTGCCCATTCTAGCTGGTCTACGAGCTTGACCAGATATTCCGTTGCGTCATGTAGACCTGCGGGATAGCACTTGGCGTCCTCGGGGAGGGCCTGTTTTTCTTCGCTCCACCCGAAATAACTGAGACTTGGTCCGTCAGAAGCAATGTCACTGATAACGTTGAAAAACTCTAATAATTGCGGACTCTCCAATACAGATGAAACTGGCTGAGCAGCTTCGCTGCGAGACGCAGTCTGAAAAGACAAGATAACGATCATGGCCGCAATCACAGTTTGGCGCATCATTGAAAACTCTCCCTATTGGTGAAGTGCTGCTGATCCCAGACTCGTACGAGCCAGCTGGTCATGTCATACTATGCGAGCACTTGACTCGGCAATTGAAATCCCCAATTTCGAGTCGGTTTGACCTGCCCTTTGTAACGAGCTAATCAAATGGACATATTTGGGGACCATTTTCCTGCCAGCGGTAAGAGTCGAAATGTCTCCACATACCATCGGTAACGTCTAAGCGATCGTTTGCTGGCACGTGGCCGCCGTAAAAATTATAAACTGGTTCCGAGCTTCCAGGTGGCCAAGACTTGACGCATAGAGAAATGGTCGCGTCATCAGAGCAGTCGTTTTTGAAGGGGAATATGGCCCAACCCTGGTGGTTCTCAAAGGGGCCGAGATCGGTGAGGCAAGATGCATCGGCATGAACGGATGCGGTCCACAAAGTGATCGCGGTTACGATCATTAATTTCCTTTTAATTCTAATAGCCATGAACAAAATCCCCCCGGGTGTGTTTGAAGCGGCAGCAAGCCAATGCAGATGACCTGTGCGCCAGGGGCTTTATGCATGAATAGTGCCGACGAGCTGCTAGCGAGCTATCTGGTAAATGGTATTGGTTACAACTTGGGCCAATTTTGTCATATAGCTGAAATTGATTTTAGATATGGTGTCACAAGAACGGTGGTAGCACGGATTGCCGTCACCACCAAAAAAGTTTTGACTGAGAACAATTGCAGGTCGATCGTAATTCCAGAATGATGAGTGGTCACTACGGGTCGTGCACGCTTCAACTGGCTGAAGTGCCAGACCCGTGCTAATGATAGCTGATAGTATGGCCCGAGTGAGTTGACTGGAGGTATTCTCATTGCAATCAATTGCGTGAAAGTCCCCGTTATCGTCACTGTCATAGCCTGTCATTTCAAGATTTATAACCCGGATTTTCGAAATCTCGCCCATTTTTGCAAGGTGCTTTGCGTAAGCGCTACTACCAATGAGTCCGCGCTCTTCTTCGTCAAATGCAACAATACGGATAGTTTGCCGCAGTTCTTTTTCGGAAAGGGCGCGTGCCGCGGTTAGTGCGGTAGCGATGCCGGACCCATTGTCGTCGGCTCCAGCTGTCATTACGGTGTCTAGGTGAGCCGTAATCATGATGATATCCCCATCCGAAGATAAGGCAGATTTTTTTTCAGCGATAAGATTAACGCCAGTTCCATAGCTGTGAAGGGTCACCGCGTAGCCAAGGCTCGTGAGTTCCCGCTCAAGCCACCGCCTGGCGTACGTCTTATTTTCCGTGGTTGCCCTATTTACTAGCGTCACCGACTGTCCGTCGACATCGATGGTTCGCGCTCCAGAAATGGACTCCAAGTCTAAGCGAAGCTGCATGGGGTCGACTTGAATCAGCTCTTGCGTTTCTTTGTGGGTTGGTTGATCAAGAGCAAGTTGAGCTTGGTTTGAACCAATCGGATATGTCAAAGATCGGATATCTATATTTATTGGATGTACGTGATCGCCAAGATCCCTGGTTAGCATGTATGCCTGTCTAGCGTCGGTTGCGGTGAAAAGTCGAATGGTATCATGTCGGTAGATTTCATTCGGTAATCCGGGAGACCTTGGATTGTGAAGCTCTACAAAATAAAGTCCCTGAGATTCGGGGATCGTCAGTGTCGTTCCTGAGAGCCCAACGTCTGTAGATGTAACCAAAACGCGGTCATACATTGTAGGAATTCGTGCATAAAAAGGTGACTGATCCCATTTGGACGTAACGCTCACCTTGAGTTGTCGCCTTGAAGATGACGTCTTATCAAGCTCGTGACACCCCACCGTAAGCACACAAAGGTAGAAAAGACCGATTAAGCGTCTGAAACGTGGGCTCATGAGTAGGGCTTCTTTCGTCGAAAATGTTCAGTATTATTCAAAACTTTACCCGGTTAATGCCTGCCCTGTCCAGCACTCCGGCCCGGGCTCATAAATAGTATGGCCCTCGGTGCTGCTCATGATGTAAGACTGCGAGCCTTGGAAGGCTGTCATTTAGATAGGTTAATATCGATAAAGCCCAAGACCAGAGCGAGGTTATGGCAATCAAGTCGGGACATAAAAATCAAAAGAGCCATGGGAGAGACCGCAGGTTTGAACGATTAGCACGGCTTGTTGATTATGAGGGAATCGTTAAGTTGCGTGAAGCTCATGTGATGGTGGTAGGGCTGGGCGGTGTTGGATCATGGTGTGCAGAGGCGATCGTCAGAAGTGGTGTCGGCACTGTGACGATCGTTGATTTCGATAAGGTTTCGGTCAACAACTTTAATCGCCAAATGCCAGCCCTGGAGTCCACCGTAGGTCAACCTAAAGTTACAGCGCTTTATGAACGACTAAAACTAATAAATCGTCATTGTGATATCATCGTCAAACAGCAGCAAGTCAGTCGATTCGAGATTGCAAATATTTTTGATAGACCGGTTGATTTTGTGGTCGATGCGATTGACCAGCTTGGAAACAAATGTGCTCTCATCAACTATTGTGTTCGTCAAAATATCAAAGTGGTGACCTCAGCGGGAGCCGGTGGCCGGCTCGATCCAACCCAGATTAGAGTCATGGATCTATCGGAAACGCGCGACGACACGCTAGCTAGGATGGTCCGCATTTACATGCGAAAGCGCCACCAGTTTCCGCGAAAAGGACCCTTTTATGTTCCAACGGTAGTCAGCCTGGAGCCTATTCGAGAGCCAGTTGAGCCCAACTTTCCATTGGATTGCCACGACATAACACCAGCTGAAATTCTGGAATTGGACCCCGTCTCCAAAGATAGACGAAAAACGATCATGGGCACTGCGTCTTTTGTAACGAGTTGTTTTGGGATGGCTTGCGCCTCCGTCGCTGTGCGTAGCATCCTCGGGGAGCCGATTTCAGGTGTTAAGCGACGACCTAAGAGTTTTCGGCTACCGACCGAGTTACCTCTGCCGCTTCCGGAATATGAAGGCGAGCCAGTCGAGTAACCCGAGCTGCTTTAGTCACCAGCCTAATTTGGCTGTTAGTCAAATAAAACTGTGGCAGCTGATGCCAACCGTGAATTACCATAACCAAGCACAAAATTTGATCTAACCTCAAGGTGATTGATGTCCACAAATTTCATCGAACTTTTGCAATCTCGAAACATGCTCGCTCAGGTGGCGCACCCGGAGGAGTTGGGTAGTCATTTAACATCGGGCAAGCGCGCCGCTTACGCTGGATTTGATCCTACGGCTGAAAGTTTGCATGTTGGTAATTTAATGCCCATCATGGCGCTTCGCCGTTGGCAGCAGTCTGGACACAAGGCCATCGTATTGATGGGTGGTGCGACCGCGATGATAGGTGACCCGTCAGGCAAGACCGACATGCGGCAGATGTTAACAGTGGAGGTGATTGACAAGCGGATCGAGATGCTAAAAAAGCAGTTTTCGAGGTTTCTGGATCTATCACCCGCTAATTTTGTGATGACCAATAATGCTGACTGGTTTCGAGATATGAAGTATCTGCCGCTTCTTCGGGAGATTGGTGCAGATTTCACCGTTAACCGTATGCTGGCAGCTGAATGTTTCAAGCAACGTTATGAAAAGGGTCTAAGTTTTCTCGAATTCAATTATATGATCCTGCAGAGTTACGATTTCTTGCATTTGCAACGCACAATGGACTGTACCGTGCAGCTGGGTGGAGATGATCAGTGGAGTAATATGATTGGTGGGATGGAGCTTATTCGACGCCGAGAGAAAAAGCAGGCGTTTGTGTGCACCGTGCCGCTTTTAGTCAATTCCGCCGGTCTAAAAATGGGTAAAACCGAGCAAGGCGCGGTGTGGCTTGATGCGAATATGACGCCGCCATATGAGCTGTTTCAGTATTTTAGAAATGTGGAAGACAGCTCTGTAGAAAAATGTCTGTTCTATTTCACAGACCTTCCTGTCGATGAAGTTCGGCGCCTGGGTGCTTTAAAAGATGCGGCAATCAATGAGGCAAAGATTGTACTAGCCTATGAAGTTACGAAGTTGATTCACGGTGAGTCAGAGGCTGTTCGTGCACGGGATCAAGCTAAGAGTTTGTTTGGCGGCTCAGGTGGTGACGATGCGCCTGTAGTTGAGGTCACCCGCTCCACATTTGGACAAGGTATGTCGGTGTTGGATCTTCTCGTGGCAGCAAAAATTTGTGAGTCCAAAAGCGAAGCTAGACGACTCATTGAGCAAGGCGGTCTTTCAATCGACGACGAGAAAATTACGGACCTTAAACTGATCGTGCCTGTGGGTCGATTTGTTGATGGGTCGAGCGCGCTTATTAGAAAAGGTAAGAAAAACTTCTATAAATTGTTCATACGCTGAGTACGAGGTTATTTGGGTGCCTGCTTATGGGGTTCACCATAGAGCTCGGGCGGAGCTAACTGACCCATACACGGTAGGAACGCGTATACGTATCGGTACTGCCCGGTGTCATGACACTCGATCCGGCCACGTTCAAAGTTACCGGGAACGTGGTCAAAAACATATCGGCAGTAACCTTTTCGCCCTGGCGGCATGGAAACGTCGCTTATAAAATTTTCCACGGTCATCTGAAATGCGCGACCAGAGTCGATCGTCCAAGGTTCAAGATCTTCTTTGGGGGCCTCTACGGGAGGTGCTGGCGTCTCTGCATGGGCGTCGCCATGCTCTGCTGCGGCAGCGGTCTGCTTGGCCTGATCCGCTGTACCAGAAGGCTCATTGGGCGTGGCACTGGATGTCGGAGCTTTCTCGTCTATAGGTTTTTTTATTTTTTCATTCTCACCCCAGACCTCACCAGGCCTTGATAGGTTCAGCGACGTGATTCGCTCGTCTTTTTCGGGGAATCGTATAACCCATTTTGTATTGTCGAACTTGGTCAGCGTCACTTTCCTGGGAGACATGTTTTTGTCGCTGGGCGTTGCTTCGCAGCTTTTGAAATAAATGGGTGTGCTGTTAGCTTTGAAAAATTCAGCCTCAGGTGGCAGAACTTTTGCCACTGTATACGGTGTTTTCCACGTTACGGGAGTTCCGAAGTCTCCTGGTCCTGTTTTGATGGTCCATTGAATTGAACCGGTTTCCAAATTCAAATCAGACAATGACCAGTAAACAAAACGCTCCTTGCAAACTTTTAGATCCGCGCGATCGGGTGATGTTGTGATTGAAAAACAAAGGCCTCTAGGAGGCTTTACTTTAATCGCGCCACCAAATTTCCCCGTGTTCTTTGCGATGACCAGCCGGTCGCGAATGGTGACAGGATCAATAGTGGATATGGTTCCTGGCTTGGGATCAAAGTGTTTCTCTAATTGCTCAAGGCGTTTTGCAAGTGGAGTGTTGTCAGGAAAGAGAGCCACCGCGAACATTACGCCGGATCTTACTCGGTTCATAGTTTATCATCCAGCGATCTACTATTTTTTGAGCTTATGGCAGGTGCCCCCGCGTTCGAGGAGCGATCTTCCTGCCCGTCGCGTTTCGCAAGATGACCCTGCTGAGGAAAGCTCATGGAGCGAAGCTCCTGGGAGTCTTTGAGAGTGAAGAAAATTGTTTTGCCATCTGGTGACCAAGCTGGCCAACGTTCAGCAATGTGTTGAGTGGCAGTTAAAAAAGATCCTTTTGAATCGGGAGCTGTGATTTTAATGTCGTAGTCTGCCGCTTTATTTCCGACCATTCGTCCGCCCGCATAGACTAGTAATGGACGCTCTGGATGCCATTTCGGATCGCGACCGAAGTCGAGAAACTTAGGTGTTTCGCCGTGCGTGCTGACATACAATTTGCCTGAACGCGTGGCCCAGGCAGCCGTTGTTCCATCGGGTGAAATATCAAATGACTCGATGCCGGAATTGTCATCTGGCAGTTTCTGCATGGCAAATCCGGCATCCGTAACGAATGTGACGCCCTTCTGCGCCATCACCCACTTCCCAAGATCTTTCCTCTCCGCGGACTGCCAAAACGCTAGTCGATTATTTGGGAAGACAAGTTTTTTACTCTTGATGCCAGTCTTATGCATGAGAAGCATGCGGTTGTCGCGTGGATCAAACGAAAGAAATCCACTGGGGCCACCAAACGAATCGACCTCGATGTTCTTGCCCAAAGCAATATCCCAAGCTCGGATTCGTGATTCCGTTCTTCCGCTCTTAGAGAGCAGTTCACGGTAAAACAGTCGCATTCCGTCTGGAGACCAGAAAAACGAGGGCCCGATGAAATGACCACTCGGCTCCAAAATTGAACCAGTCTCCGTATTCAAAATACGAATGCCCAATTTTTTATCCGGTACGTAGGCGATAAATTTTGCATTCACGTTTGGCGTGATGTGAGACAAGCCCGAGTCAAGCCTGACCCAGGTCCCTGGTGCAAGGCCCTTGTCGGCTTTTTTTGTTGCGTTTGATGACGACGGTTGCGCCGGATTCGTGGTGCTAAGCTTCCCGCTGCTGGCCGCGTCTGATGCGTCTGCACAGATCGTCAAGCAGGCTACTACTAGGGCGGGGCCAATCGACAATTGAAGAAGACTGCGCATGACGTAAACCTTCCGCGACGGAGTTGAGTTCGATATTGCGATGATGTTTTGCCTCGCCTCTAATTATAGCAGACTTTATTGCTCGATCAGCATCAGTAATATCAGGTGGTTACGTCGATCTTGCCCGTCAGAGGGTCCCAAAGGGATCTCCATAACTATCGGTAAAGTTTTACGAGATACCCAAATTAATCAAATAAATACGGGGGTTTAAAGTATGAGTCCAGTGCTCTTAAAGAAATCCACCAAAAATTCCGATAGGATGGAAGTAAATTGGGACGGGAGGTAGATCCATATGAAGGCACTTTTTATAATTTTGCTCTCTTTTGCGGTGGTCGCTCCTGAGGTTTACGCGAAGAGTAAAAAGAAAAAAGATTCAGCATCCTCTCAGGGCTCGGTGTCCCGGGAGCGAGTCATCAGTCGTGAAGGTCGATCGAAAACCGGTTCCAAAACCAAGGTTGACTTCAGTGACACGGAGATCGGCGGTGCTGCCAAGACTCCTTATGGATCACTTTTGAGCAATACCAAGTCCAATAAAAATTATGACATGGTTCCAATTCGTACCGACTGGAGGCCCGAAATGTTGCAGTCGGCATCTTCGCTCGATGCGGGGCGATCTCGTTAGAGTGAATATCAATTTACAACGCAGTAATCTTAGAGATGGTGTCGTCTAAGGCTGCTACCGAGTCCTTTTGAATCTTGATGTACCTGTCAGCCATGTATCCCCACTTGTCTCCGACATAGACGCTCGGTAGCTCGGGGTTTTTGAATACAGTAAGAATTTCGACGTTGGCCATAATTGAGGGCGATGTCAATTGGTGTTCTTTCGCAAAAGCCGCAGCGTCTGTTTTCGTGTCATGCGAAAAAACGAAAAAGACCTGGTTACTAGCCGTACTATATTTTCTAGCTAACTGCTTGAGCTCGGGCATAAGAACCTGACATGGCTCGCACCAGCTTGCGATAAAGATGACGACAACAGAGCGTCCCTTTTCAGGTTTGAAAGAGATGGTCTGTCCATCGGTGATGGATTCACCCTGGAACGCTGGGAACTCCAAGACTTTTCCAGGATTGTATTCGCGTTGGGGTCCGGTGGGAACTGCCGGAGCTGGCGCAGGTGTGGGTTGAGGGTCGGCTTTGGGTGTTTCACTAGCGACAAGTTGGGACGCCCAACCCAACACCACAAGGGCATATACTTTTAGACATTTCGTCATACTGGTTCTCCAGGACGCGGTAGTTTATAATCAAGTCTACCATGATCCTTTCGGGAAAGTAGGGCTGTGTTGCAAGATCGAAGCAAAAAAATTTTGGATTCTTGGACGTTTTCTTGGCCCATCATGCATGTATTGATCGGGGGTCGATCTTCGATCGATCTCCCTGAAATTCAAATTGGAAGCCGTGAGGAAGCCACGGCATTCATTAAAAGTTATGGATACGACCCTGACAAAACCTACGATGCACGACTTATGCACGCAACAATCTGCGAGTCGTTGGGATTTATCGAGCGTTGGCTTATGCCGAAAGAGTGGAAAAAAGGCGTTCAACCACCGCAGGACGTTCTGCTGTGTTCGGATCCTCGGGATCTTCTTTTGTGGGCTTGCGATCGAAGACCTGATGCCATGCAGCGTCGCATCTGGAGCTGTGCCATTTTGAGAGTCATGCATACCATCGCTCACATTGAAGGAGCGTTTCGATACTCGGATATTGATGTTGCTAGAGATGAAATCACGGCAAGATTTCAGTCGCTTATTGCCTACGATGAACGTGGTGACACTTGGATTCAGCATGGTGACGTTCGCATTAAAGTCCATAAGCTTGATTGGAAAACGCTTAAATCACGGGAATCGGTGCTCCTTAAGCTTTTGCACAAACGCGCTAACGTTGCTGAGACTATATATGACATGTTGGGCTTACGCATTGTTACGGAAACTCAAAGCGAAGTTATGCAGATTGTCAAAATGCTCTACAAGAGTCACGTCATAAGCTTTCCAAACGCTATTCCTTCACGCAGTCGAAACTCGTTACTAGACGCGGATGAATTTAGAGTCAGGATGGATCAGCTTCGTGGCGAGTTTATGACTGGAAAGCTTAGCGACGAGCAATTCGTTGCGAGTTTGGATCATCTAGAAGTTTCTCCGCCAAGCGAGGACAAAGAAAATTTACATAGCGGTGTGGAATACCGCGCGATACAAATGACGTGTCGGCAGTTAATTCGAACGCCAAGGCCGCTGACTGTTTTAAGAAAAAATCTTCAGGCTGAAATTGACTCGCAGCCGAAAGACAAGGTTTCACGGCGTAATATTGAGGAGCTCGTGGCGGTGCTAAGAAATATTGCAAGGCTCTCTGGTGATGATGAATTTTCATTCTTTCCCTATGAGATCCAGATCATGGATAAAAAATCATGGGAAGTCAGCACTGTGGGAAAAGCGTCTCATTCTCGCTATAAGAAATCTCAACTCAAAGCCGCTCGACGAAGGGTGCTCAACGAGGTTCTTCCGTTGCTATAAAGACTGACCGGCCCCGGGTACTTTCTCCCGGGGGCAGGTTAAGGTGCGGGGGTCTTTTTAGGACCTGTCTTTTGTGCAGATAACAAGGAAGGACTATCTTGACGCTCGGTCTGATCGTTGCTCAATGCCGGTGGGACTGCTATCGATCCTCTAAAGTTAAGTTTCGAGTCGTCACCGAATGTTGAATCCCCAACAGACGCGGGCAAGTGGAGGGCCAAATGCCTGGAACCCATATTCCGTCCGGGTTCCATAGAGGGATTCGGAGAAGCACCAAAAAACTTTAGAGAGAACACCAAGATTTATATTTTTATCCAATAAATTCATGTAGTTAAATTTGCTTGGCGCAAACCCTTTCCAACGGTATCGTACGAGGCCAGAAAAACTGGTGTCTATTTAATTGGGGGTGCCCTTCGCAGGTGGGCGCCTAGTGAACTTTTGTCTGGATATTGTCGTTGAAAGAAAAACCGTTGAGCGTCCTTAAAGATAATGCGCTGTCCTCCCATTCACGTGGATGGATCGCTTGGCTGGCTTGGCGTCAATTTATAGCTAGGCGCCAAGGTGGCGGCCTGTCGTTTATGACGGTGGTGTCGATTGCTGGAGTGGCCATCGGGGTTGGGGCGTTGGTGTTGGTTCTTTCAGTCATGGGTGGATTTGAGGCTGACTTAAGACGAAAAATGCTGAGCGGAGAGCCGCATCTTGAAGTGGTGTCTGCGACAAATGCGCTGGGAGGTTTTAGCCTAAAAGAATATTCAGTCCAAGCGTTCAAAGATACGCTGCCTGAGGCCACAGCCATTGAGCCGTTTGTGAGTAGTGATGTCGTATTAAAGCGTCGTGGTTTTGTTACCGCGGCAGTTTTATTTGGAGTCCGACCGGAAATGGAGGGCACTCGGCTTTGGGCTTTCGATGGTGCCTTTAGTGAAGGGCAGTTCTCGGATATTTACCGCAGAAGAAAGCCTGACGTTCCGCAACAAACAGGCGTCTATGATGAGCTTCCTGGGATTGCGCTCGGGGATAAACTGGCCCTCCAAATTGGGGCAGATGTGGGTGATGAAATTACAGTTCTTAGTCCGCAAGCATCGCCATCATCCGCTTTAGCTGGTGGCACGCTTGCAAGACGCTATGTCGTTACCGGTAAAATAAGCACGGGTCAGATGAGCTACGATAGCAAGTGGACGGTCACATCGCTTGATGAGGGCCGGTATTTCATGGCAGATTTTGATCCATCCCTCGTGACGGCCGAGTACGTAACCGGCGTAGCCATCAACGTCCCAAATCCTCTTGAGATCGACAGTTTTGCCAACAGGCTGAAAAAATGGGCAGACCTATCTGCTAAGACCTGGCAGATGACAAATAAGTCATTGCTCTTTGCTCTCAAACTGGAGAAATTCACCATGGGAGCCATCTTGATGCTGATTGTTTTAGTTGCAGCATTCTCCATCAGTGGAACGATGATCATGACGGTGTTTCATAAGCGTGCGCAAGTTAGTATTTTGCGCTCTCTCGGCATGAGTCAAAGCGAGGTGGTTAAATTGTTCTTGGCCCATGGTCTAACCATTGGAACTGTGGGCGTTGCGTTCGGGCTGTTCTTTGGGTTGGTGTTTTGCAACCTAATCCGCTTTACCAAGCTGTTCCCGTTGCCCGAAGGGATGTACTTGCTGCGAGTGTTGCCAGTGAAGTTTTTGCCGTTTGAGTACTTTGTTATTTGTTTTTGTGCCTGGGTTTTTGCTCTCTTGGCGTCGGCCTATCCCGCCGTCGCCGCAGCTCGACAAAATCCCAGTGACGGAGTCCGTTGCGAATGACCAGCATGTCAACAAATTCAATTATTACTTTGGACTCCGTGCGGAAAGAATACACGATTGACTCGGCTAAGGTTGAAGCGTTACGAGGCGTGTCTGTCAGTGTTCCGCAAGGAGCCATGGTGGCCGTGACGGGCAAAAGCGGTGCGGGAAAAAGCACTTTATTGCACATTATAGGCACTCTTGATCGGCCCACGTCCGGACAAGTTATGATTAATGGAGTGGATGTATCTAAGCTAAGGGATAAGGACTTAAGTCGCTTCAGAAGTCGAAGTATTGGTTTTATTTTTCAGATGCACAATCTGCTTCCGGAGTTTTCCGCCATGGAGAACGTCATGATGCCTGGCATTATCGCAGGCTTCAGAATTGCGGAACTTCGCGAACGCGCCGCAATGCTACTGAGTAACGTTGGCTTGGGGGCGCGCCTGCATCACAAGCCAGGTGAATTGTCTGGCGGCGAACAGCAACGGGTTGCGATTGCGAGAGCGCTTTTTATGGCGCCGCCGCTGCTTGTCGCGGATGAGCCTACAGGTAATCTAGACCGTAAAACTAGCGTGATGATCCAGGATTTACTATTAGAGTTGGTCCGTTCAGAAAATATGACTTTAATTTTAGTGACTCATGATATGGAGCTCGCGGCCCGGCTGCCTTCGCAGTTGGTCATGGAAGATGGCGGTATCATTCGAGACGAGGTAGTGCATTGATGGGCTTTTTGAGAGAATTCGGAAAACTTCCACTGGCAACCCTTTTTGTGTTGTCGTTTGCTGGGTCAATACACGGGGCGTCTGAGGCTTTAAACCTCGCCCAAACCTCTGCAGCGCCTGCATCCGCAAGGCCCAAGACCGAAAAATCGCCGAAAGCAAAAACACCAACTCAAAAGCCAGCGTCTTCGCCCAAGGTTTCCAACCCCGCCGCCAGCCCAAAACGACAAGACTCGAGCCCTGCGTCAAAGCCCGCAGCGGCGGAGATGCCCCGAGGGTCGGCGCCCGTTGGTTTGCCGTCAGGTCCGTCAACGATCGAAGATATTGTTGTTCGCGGTAATGGGCGCGTGGAAGCCGATGCCATCATTGCAATGATTAAGTCAAAGCGCGGTAGTCCGCTTATGGAATCAACGGTGCGTGAAGACCTTGAGACGCTATATAACTTAGGTTACTTCAGCGATCTTCGTTTTTTTAGAAAGCAAAATCCAGGTGGTGTCGTTTTGGTGATTCAGGTTGCTGAGAAGCCAGCGATAACGGCCATCCAATACGAAGGTCTCTCTGAGGTAAAAGAAGACGATATAAAGGAAAAGATAGAAACCAAGCTTTACACAATTTTAAACGAGGCGACTATTACATCGGATTTACGCGCGATCGAAAAAGTTTATGCTGATAAAGGCTTTTACCTGGCGAGAGTTTCCTACTCGATGGAGAAAACAGGCGCTAATGAAGTGACTTTGAAATATATCGTTGACGAAGGCGGTATGGTGCAAGTTTCGGATGTTTCGATCGTGGGCAATGAGTATTTCTCAGACGCCGAACTTATTCAAAAAATGGCTAGTCAGCCCTTTACCCGCGCGTCATCCTACGGCTCATCGGCTTTATTTAAAGATGACTTCATAAAAAATGACCTGGGACTTTTGCAGTGGATCTACAAAGACTATGGCTTTGCTGAAGTGCAGGTTGCCAAGCCTCATCAGGTCATGGATCCAGATCGTCAGTTTGTTCGCATTACATATAAAGTTGAAGAGGGAATGCAATTCAGTGTTGGTTCCTTGGAGCTTTCTGGAGATCTTCTGTTTCCGAAAGAGGAGCTGATTTCAGCCATGAAGCTTAAGCCAGGCGAATTGTTCCGTCATGGTCGATTTCTCAAGGATGTTGAGTATTTGACGGATAAGTATGGTGACCTGGGTTATGCCTATGCTGACGTCAACCCGATCGTTACGTTTGATCGCGAAAAAAAGTTGGCCAATATCAACTATGAGGTAACCAAGGGTGAGAAAATTTACTTTGGAGACATGACGATCATAGGTAACACAAAAACCCGAGATAATGTTCTTCGCCGTGAATTTAAAGTGAATGATGCCGAGCTCTATAGCTCAACTGGCTTATCGGACACGCGAAAAGAACTTTCCAGACTCGGCTTTTTTGAGGATATCCAGGTTCTCAAGGAGAGAAATTCACGTGATGAAACCGTTCTCGACATGAAATACAAGGTCAAGGAAAAACCGACTGGTCAGTTACAAGCAAGTATTGGTTATGCCCCACAGCAAGGCGGCTCGTCCAAGGCAGGATTCTTTGGGCAGGGGGCTTATGACGAGCAGAATCAGTCTGGCCGGGGCTATAAAACAAGTTTCCATGCAAAGTGGGACGGGTCGCGAAACTACAATCTTGACTTGGGCTTCACCAATCCCAGGGTTAACGACTCGCTTTGGTCCGCTGGTACAAATTTAGAGTACTCCCATGCAGTGCAGCAGATCATTTCGGATGTTGAAGCCGAAGAGAAGCGGATCGGTGCTAGCGTGTTTGTTGGTCGTAAGATTATTGAAGAGATTGCTGGTCGGATCTCCTTGCAGCTTCAAAAAACAGAGCAGACATCAGATCAGTATCTTGTCGATAAATTCCAGATGCGCGGCATGCAAAAATCAATGATCTTCTCGCTATTTAGATACGCCACGGATAACAACATAGCACCGACTGACGGCAGTGAGATTCGGGTGGATCACCGAATTACGGGTGGACCGATTCTAGGTGGCGACTACCGGTATCAAGAAACGTCCCTGGACGCGGCATATTTTATACCATTGGATTTCTCGGATACATTTAGGACTTATTTCAGGCTGTCGGGTAACCTGTCTTACATTTACTCATATCTTGGATCCCAGGTGCCCTTTATTGAGCGCTACCGATTGGGCGGTTATAACGATATGAGAGGTTATGATTGGCATGCGCTAGGTCCAAAGTTTTACATGTACCGTGCTCCCGGTTTTGAACCTCAGGTTTATAATCGTGGCGGTGATAAAAAACTCCTGTTTCAGTTTGAGTACTTTGTGCCCCTTATTCCCGAGGCAGGTATAAAGGCCTTGGGTTTTATGGATATGGGCAGGGTGTATGATGACTCTGAGCTGATATCCCTTAAAGACATGTCCCGTGACGTTGGATTTGGGTTTAGGTGGCAGACTCCCATTGCCCCGTTCAGATTTGAGTGGGCGTATCCCATCATTGATGGGAAGTTGGGGGATCCCCAGCCGATATTTAGCATAGGATTTTGATGCTTATTTGTGTTCGACGAGTTTTGTGTGGTTAGATTTGAAAGCGTTTATTTAAACCTAGGAGATCTCTAAGATGAAAATGTTAAGAAACGTGATACTCGCCCTTTGTTTTTCGTCGGTCTCGACAGCGGCTTCTGCGTCAAAGTATGGGATCATTGACATGCAAGCCGTCATTTTGAATGTGGCTGAAGGCAAAGCTGCGCGGGCAGATCTTGAAAAAAAGATAAAAGCCAAGGAATCAGAGTTTAATAAGAAAAGAGAAGAACTCGATAAGATGAACAAAGATTTTCAGACTCAGTCGACGTTAATTAGCGAAGAGGCTCGTCTGAACAAGCAAAAAGAGTTTCAAGAGAAGTTTCTTGCGCTGAGAAATGATGAGATGTCCTTTCGTGAGAGCATGAAGCGTGACGAGCAGAAAGCTACGCAGGGCATTGCCGCGAAGGTAGAGGTCATCGTTCAAAAGATGGCAAAAGATAAGGGGCTTGAAATCGTATTTGAGATCAACAACTCTGGTCTTCTCTATCTCAATCAACCGGTTGACCTGACCAAAGACGTCATTGACGCATACGGAAAGAAGAAATAGACGACCCGTCCGGGTCAGGGGGCTTTAATCAATGGAATTCACGACGCCCATGGATGTCGTTGCGATCCAGAAAGCGATTCCGCATCGTTATCCGTTTCTTTTTATAGATCGGGTACTCGAAGTAAAAAGCTTTGAGAGTCTTGTTGCAATTAGGAATATCACGATAAGTGATCCGGCGCTGCAAGGGCACTTCCCAAATAATCCTATTGTCCCAGGTGTCGTGATCGTGGAAGGTGCAGCTCAGGCGGCCGCGGTCCTTGGGCGGATCAGTAAAGGATCCTTGACGGAATGTCTTTTCACAGAGATTTCTGAGGCGAGATTCAGAAAGCCGGTCGTCCCCGGGGACGTTTTGCGTTACGAAATAAAGCTGACTAAGCATCGCGGCCCATTTTTGTGGTTCGAGGCGCAGATGAGCGTCGATGGCACGGAAGTGGCATTCGTCAAGTTCAGTGCTCTAATGAAGTGAAGTAGGTTCATGTCAAAGTTAAGCGAAACAAAAATTCACCCTTCGGCCATTATAGAGCCAGGCGCAGAGATCGGCTCTGGCGTAAGCATAGGGCCATACTGTGTGATTGGCTCCAAAGTTCAGATTGGTGACAATTGTCAGATCCAGTCGCATGTTGTTATGAGTGGACGTGTCAAGATTGGACGAAACAATCTCGTTTCATCGTTTGCTAGCGTTGGATCAAGACCGCAGGATTTGAAATATAGAGGTGAAGACTCGGAACTCTTAATTGGCGATAACAACATGTTTCGCGAGTACTGTAACCTGTCGCTGGGTACCGACGGTGGTGGGGGGAAGACGGTTATCGGTAACGATAATTTATTCATGGTGCACACCCATGTGGCTCACGACTGTCAGGTTGGACATAAAGTCATAGCAGCAAACTGTGTGGCGCTTGCAGGACATGCAGTTATCGACGATGGTGCTGTGCTAGGGGGGCTCTCTGCGGTACATCAATTCTGTCGTGTTGGGCGTTTATCGATGATTGCTGCAGGTGCCATGGTAACTCAAGACGTGGTGCCTTACGGAATGGTTCATGGGGACCGTGCGCGAATAAATGGGCTGAATGTGGTCGGCCTTCGCCGGCATGGCGTCAAAAACTCAGATCTTCAAGCAATAAAGGCCATGTATCATTTGGTTTTTGATTCAAGTCTTACGTTAGACGATGCTATCTCAAAAATCCGTAAAGAGGTCGAAGACTCGGAGTATCGAAGGGTTTGGCTGGATTTTTTGAAAGACAGTGAACGTGGATTATGTCGATAAAGCCCACCAAGAGTTATTTGATCTCTGCTGGTGAGTTTTCAGGTGATTTGCTAGCGGCCGAGCTAGTTCATTCGATAAGAGATGTTTTGCCTGACTATCTGCCGTTTGGTATCGCTGGCGAGACTATGCAGCTTGCGGGTGTTCAGCCTCTTGCCGATATTCGTGACTTATCGGTCATGGGTATCCTTGAGGTGGCCAGGCGTATTAACGACATTAGAATGATTGAGTCGAGGATTCTTGCCTGGGTGGATCGCGAGCGTCCTGAATTTGCAATATTAGTCGACTTCCCTGGATTCCATTTCAGACTTGCCGAGCAGCTTCATCTGAGGGGGATTAAGGTCTTTCAATATGTGGCACCGAAGATTTGGGCATGGGGTAAGGACCGTGTTAGTCAGTTACGCGAGCACTTCGACGCGGTATTTGGTGTATTGCCGTTTGAAGAAGAGTTTTTTTTAAGGCAGGGGGTCCCGTATTCGTATGTGGGTTCACCTCACTTTGACCGCGTGAGTAAGATTAGTGTCTCTGCTGAAACCTTGGGGCTGCCTGGTGAAAAACCGATATTTGCATTCCTGCCAGGAAGTCGTCCTAGTGAAATCCAAAAAATTTTACCTACGATGATGGAAATTCGTCGAGAACTATTAAAGGTTTGTTCGGAGGCGGTCTGCGTGGTTCCGCTTGCAACTGGTTTAAGATGGCAGGACATTCAAGACGTGCTCGGGGAGACTGGTGCTCCTGCAGAGTGTTCGTTAGCTTGGGAATTTGCTGGGTTCTGGTGGCTACGCGGTGGTTCAATTGAACTGATGAAAGTGGCACGCAGTGCAGTGGTTGCTTCAGGTACGGCAACCTTGGAGTGTGCGTTAGCTGGTACGCCTATGGTGGTCATTTACGCCATGAGTGATCTGAGTTATTTGATCGCAAAGCGTGCGATTACGGTCCCTTGGATCAGTTTAGTAAACCTCCTAATGAACTCGAAAGTTGTCAATGAGCATATTCAGTCAATTGATCCTAAGACCGTTGCAAAAGAGTTATGGGAGTTATCGCAGGACTCACCTGCGAGGCGGCGGATGCTTCAAGACTTTGACGCGTTGACGACAGGTCTTGAGCCAGGAGCGGCTCAGAGAACTGCTGCTCTGATTGCTGAAAATATTAGACGTCGAGATATTTGAGATGCAGACGTTAACAAACAAAGAGTTTGCGGGTTTTCTGGGACGTTACATACTGACACCCATACTCTCACAGCGGTCAGTTCTCGCAGCAGTATGTGCCGCACTATGTCTTCTTGCGGTCACTCAAGCTATGGCTTTATTGCTGATCAAGGGGTTTATGGCGGCATTTTTTATAGATGCGTCGCGGCAGGCTGTGACGCTTAGTGATCTAGTGCCGATCAACCTTTCGTCAGTTGCCGACATTCTGCCAAAGACATCGTTTCCGAGGGACGTCATGGTATGGGCGGTGCCTTTGAGTATTTTTATGGTGGGACTTTTAAAAGCATTTGCATCTTATAGCTACAATCTTGGTCTCTCAAGAATGACTTTGAGGGTTGCTCAGAATTATAGAGAACAGGTATTTGAGTCGGCTATGAAGCTACCCTGGCTTTCATCATCAAGCCGTAGTGCTGGTGATTGGATGACAATTATTATGGCTGATGCCGCATTTATACAGACGAGGCTGACAGATTTCGCTCTGGCGTTTCTGAAAGATACCGTTTTAATTCTGTCTTGTCTGGCGACTCTTTGGTTCATTCACTGGCCCGCAGCTCTTGGCTTGTTTTTACTTGCCCCTATTATCGCATGGCAGATGGGTCGAGCTGGCAAGAAGATCGCATGGTACGCGGAGGCTTTTCAGAGTGCGTTGGGCGTGCTGGCGAGTATGGTCCTGGGAATTCGAGGTCGATTTCGTTACATGCGAGCTCAGCACGGTGAAGAGCTTGAGGTCCGAAGATTTCATGATAAGAATTTATCGTACCTGAAAATGATGACAGGCTCGATCTTCATTCGATCCCTCATTGCGCCTGGTATGGAATTGCTGGGGTTTTTGTTTTTCGCATTTTTTATCTTCGGCTGGAGCAGAAGACTGCCTGGCTTCCAAGTTGAACCAGAGCTTGTTTTGCAGTTTTTTGTCGCGCTGGGTTTGATATTAAAGCCGGCTCGGGAGCTCGGAGAGCAAGTGGCCAGATGGAGTGAGACAATTGGTGGACTAAAGCGGTCCATGTCAGTTATTCGTGCTGTCGAGTCTTTTGAGTCGTCCGATTATTCGAATAATGAAAAATCTGGTGAGCTTGGCAGATTCTCAGTGTTATCGATTCGAAAGATTGAAATATTTTACGGAGAAAGATCGGCTTTCTCTGCAAATAATCTTGAAATAGGTATCGGTTCCACGGTCGCAGTAGTGGGACCAAGTGGATCCGGTAAAAGTTCACTACTTCGCGTTCTCTCAGGATTAGTGCCTCCCAAGATGTGGGACTGTAACGTGAACTGGGCCGATCTTCGATCGGCCTCATCTTTAGTCAGTCAGTCGCCATTTTTATTTAAGGATACTATTAGAAATAACCTCTTATACGGCTACACCGGCCGTGAAGATGGCGACGATTTAGATGCAAGGTTGTGGGCATGCCTCAATGCAGTAAACATGTCCAAATTTGTGAAAGAGTCGCCTGCGGGTCTAAACACAATGTTTAACCCGTTGGATAGTAATCTTTCCGGTGGGCAAATACAGCGTCTGGTTATCGCGCGGGCCTTGCTTCGAGATCCGCAGGTCTTATTATTAGACGAAGCGACCTCAGCGGTCGACGTTGCCTCCGAGTTCGAAATCACACAGAGTGTCATAGATGATGCCAAGCGTCACCAGCGGGTATTGATCTCCGTAACGCATCGATTGCAGTGGTTGTCTTTGTACGATCAAGTTTGGTTTGTCGAAGATGGCCGGGTTATGTTCACTGGGTCGTATGAGGCGATCCAAAAGCAAGAGCGATTCAGGTCGTTTATTTCAACAGAGGGCCAACTATGATTTGGCTAAAACCGCTTGAGGTTTTGTATCGCTTCGTTGTTTGGGTTCGAAACGCGCTTTATGACCTAAAACTCCTACCAGAATGGAGTTTGCCTGGAACGGTGATTTCAATTGGTAATATTGCTTTGGGTGGGACTGGTAAATCCCCGCTCGTAATGAGCGTCGCACGACGTATTCGGGAAATGGGCGGTGAGCCCGTGATTCTTACTCGCGGTTACAAAAGTGGCCTGCGGTCTGGAGAGTGGCAGGTCTATTTAAATGGTCGAGTGGTTGCAGGTATCTCAAGGCCGTCGGTTAAGCCCGACGAAGCAGTCATGCAGTCAAGAGAGTTGCAAAATACATATGTCATCGTCGGTTCGCAGCGATATGCGGCTGCAAGGGCATTTTTGCAGGATCTTAAGCTGACTTCTCCAACACATTGGATTTTGGATGATGGATTTCAACATCGGCGTCTGAAGCGCGACCATGATGTCGTGATTCTCGACGCACGCCGTCCCTGGGGCCCGTGTTTACCGGCGGGACGTTTTCGGGAGCCTATCTCGGCTCTAGCGCGAGCCACGACTGTGGTTGTTGGAAAGTCCACCAGCCCTGAACAGATCGTTGCGTTAATGAACCATCTACGATCTCTTTATCCCAAGCTTGAGTTGTGTAGTGTCACGTTTAAGCAGGGCCCACTGCGACTGGCTTGCGGTGAGGCGCCCCACACTAATCGTGAACGTTTTGCTTTGGTATGTGGGGTTGCTAATCCTGACGATGTTGCTCATCAACTACGATCGGCTGGAGTTAATCTCGTGAAGGTGTTTAATAACCCGGATCACACCTCATTTAATGTGCGGGATGTGCTTGCTGAGCGATTAAGTTTTACAAGTATTGTTACAACTGAGAAAGACTGGGCCCGCGATCAAGAGTCTTTTGAGTCACTGGGTATAGCCGTTTATGTTGCCCCTCTAGATTTAGAATGGGTTCACGGGCCTCCGAAATTTTTAGAAAATAACCCTGTGATTACATATAGTTAAATCTGATTATCATATCTTTAGTCGGACCCGCCGATAAGAAAGCTATTGGGGGAGGCACTTTGAAGACCTTTGTTTTTCTATTTTTGTCCGCTGTTCTGTTCGTGGCCTGTGGGCGTACTGAACAGAAAGTTGAGCTTAAATCCAGCCAACCGGACGACGTAAATGATGCTAATTGCAAACGCGGGAAGTGTCCCGCGATCGAGTATTCGATCGTCGACAGTTCTGGTTTTGATGTGACGACCAAGACGTTTGAAGGCTTAGTAAGAACTCCTATCGAATGGGCTATAAAAGTTAAGTCAACCTCACCTGCTGGTCGGGTCAGGATCGTTCTAAAAGAGTATCCAATCACCTGGATGAACTTTAGAAATAATGGTGCTCCTGGATCTTTGATGCTTTTTGGGACTCCCGATAGTATGACCGCGTCCAACTCAGTGACGATTCTTGCCCGCGACATCTCACGATGCGTCGCACTGAGCAAAGATAGTAAAAATTGTAGTAATACTAAGATAAACTTTGACGACTATGACAAAACGTTCATTATGAAGTATACAATTAAGGATCAGTCGGCTGGTGGAGCCCGCCCCTGAGATACGCTTTAATCACCTCTTTTTTTCAGTTTGCTTGTCAATTCCAAAATTTCACATTAGTCTCACATCCTCGGATTTTTATCTTATCTCTTTCGGGGACGATACGTGGTTGAGATGGGTGCAAATACAGCGAATGTTGTTCATCTAGCAGATGAGATTTGGCTCTCTGCGCGTCACAATGGGTCTGTGTCATTCGATGTGATTCGAAACGCCGCACTGGCAGTAAATGCTGGCGGTAGGATTATTGCCGTTGGACCGAGGTCAGAGGTTTTGAGTTCGGTGCTAGGTGATCAGGTCGAGATTGTTGATCACGAAGCATCAGTAATTGTCCCAGGTTTTATCGATGCTCATCTTCATTGTCCCCAGCTCGACGTCATCGGGTCTGGTGGATTGCCGCTGCTAGATTGGTTGAATAGGTTCGTGTTTCCAACCGAGGCAAAATTTTCTGACCCGACAGTGTCAAGTCTTGGCGCTAGGCGTTTAGTCCGAGAACTGAAGAAAAATGGTATTACCACCGCGGCTGTTTTTTCGAGTGTCCACGCGGTAGCGGCCGACGCGCTTTTCCGCGAGTTTGACTCCGCAGGTCTACGTTTGATAACGGGTAAAACGTCGATGGATATGGGTGCGCCAACAG